>Ga0105240_10000009_pt1 | contig 591332 bp, 533 predicted proteins | sample KBSC54metaG_FD_80426 | JGI IMG/M metagenome (GOLD analysis project Ga0105240, IMG submission 80426) | Corn rhizosphere microbial communities from Kellogg Biological Station, Michigan, USA - KBS C5-4 metaG | ecosystem: Host-associated > Plants > Roots > Rhizosphere > Soil | place: Michigan...
AACCGCAATCGTAGCCGTCATGAGGAGGTTGCTCGTCAGAGCCCACGCCGTCGTCAAAAGAGGCTCTTCTTGGCAGGAAGAGCCACCAAAGGCTTGACAAAGTCTCATACCATCTCCGGTGGCGGAGCTTGTGCCGTCTCCAAAACACCCTCCCAAGTCTTGGCACGGAACCAGGGCTCGGGCTACACCTGCCGGACGGATGTGCCCGCCTAGGGATCTAGGCGGCGGGCGTTTCGTGGAGGAGGCGGATTTCGATCTCCGCGTCGCCTCCGATATCCAGAAACAGTTTGGCGAACTCGACCGCCTCCTCCATGGAACCCATTTCGATGATCGCGAAGCCCCCGAGGACCTCTTTGGTCTCCGTGAAGGGTCCGTCGGTCACGACGTATTTTCCTTCGGTGAGTCGGACTCTCGCCCCCATCGCGCTCGGCAAACACCCCTCGGCGGTCAGCAGTTTGCCGGACTTCACCGATTCCTCGATGAATGGCCCCATTCGCCGCACCGCCTCTTCGGAGGGCGGGCCCTCGGGCAAACTCGACTTAAACACGCATAGATATCTCATCTTCGTTCTCCTACCTTTTGAGCTGGGCTTCGGGCAAGGCGGCGTTTCGCCCCCCCCCCTCCATTAACCTCGACTCCACACATGAGTCGAATCGGGATTTGAGGAATCGACATTTTAGAAAAGATTCTCGTGAACTACGCCGCGGAGCCGAATCTACCGCCCCGCGGTGTAGCCCGGGCCTCGCCCCCGAGGGCGATGGCGCGGCGAAGGCATCTCGCACGCCCATAGGTCACGCGAAACGCCGAAGACACCCAATACGCCCCCCGCGCCATCTCCCTACGGTCGAGACCCGGACTACACGGCGGGAGCCGTAAGGTCGGTGTCCCCCAGGGGCGAGACCCCGGGGGACACCGCTGGGGCGGTATCACGACCACCGCCTAGGTACCCTCTTAGGCAATGTCTGTCCGCGTCCGATTTGCGCCAAGCCCGACGGGGATGCTCCATGTGGGGGCTCTTCGAACCGTGCTTTATGACCGTTTGCTCGCCAATCGGCAGGGGGGCGAATGCATTCTGCGCATCGAAGACACGGACCGGAGCCGGTACAACGCGGATAGCGAACAGGAGTTCATCGACACCCTTCGCTGGGTCGGGATCGAGTTCGATGAGGGACCCCATATCGGCGGTCCGAACGCACCCTACCGCCAAAGCGAGCGCAAGGCCGCCGGCATCTACGAGGGGCCGATCCAGGAGTTGCTCGCCAAAGGCCACGCCTACAAAGCGTTCGACACCCCCGAGGAACTGGACGAGATGCGGCTCACCCAGCAGGTGAACAAGCTTGCCACCGGCTACTTCGGCGGGAAATGGCGTGACGCCACCCCCGAGCAAGTCGCACAAGCAGAGGGAATGCCCTTCGTCATCCGCCAGCGCATCCCCCACGACCGCAAGATCGTCGCGCAAGACGCGATCCGCGGACGCATCGAGGTCGATGGCGCACTCCTGCCGGACCCCGTGCTCATCAAGGGCGACGGCATGCCGACCTACCACTTCGCGGCGATGGTGGACGACCACCTCATGGGCATCACCCACGTCCTGCGCGGCGAGGAGTGGCTCCCTAGCTTCCCGCTCCACTGGCTCCTCTTCGAGCAGTTCGGCTGGACCCCGCCGATTTTCGTCCACTGCGCGGTCATCGTGGGCAGCGACGGCAAGAAGCTCTCGAAGCGCCACGGGGCCACGCGCGTGCTGGACTACGGCGCGTGGGGCTTCACCAAGGAGGCGCTGAAGAACTTCATCGCCCTCATCGGCTGGGCCCCTGGCGGTGACCTCGAAGTGATGGACGATGCCGAGATGGCGGCCGCGTTCTCCATCGACGGTCTTCAATCGTCGCCGGGCCGGTTCGATATCGAGAAGCTTCAGTGGCTAAACGGCTTCCGCATCCGGCAGATGACGCCCGAGGCGCTGCTGGACGCCATCCTCGCCTACGCTCAGGACTCGTACACGCAGAGCTACTGGGCGGCGAACGAGGAGGAGAACCCCACCGGAGCCAAGGTTCCCGTGGATGGGCGGCTTTTGCTGGCGAGGCTGAACCGCATCGTCGAGGCGGCGGCTTTGGACCGCGAGTACGTGCTGAAGGCGGTCATCGAGGAGCAGCCGCGCGTCGTCACCCTGGCCGATTTTGGCGAGGCGCTGGAGTTCTTCCTCATGGACGAGCCGCCTATGAATCCGATGGCGATCGCCAAGTGGTTCAAGGACCCGATCGCCGGGGAGATCTTCGATTGGATCATCGAGAAGGCTCCGGACGCCGACGGGACGGCGGCGGGTTATGAGGCGATTATCAAGGGATTCCAGGCCCACAAAGGCCTCGAAAAGATCTCGCCCATCGTCCACCCGACTAGGGTCGCTTTGACCGGCAAGACCTTCGGCCCCGGCCTGTTCGAGCTCATGGCGGTGCTCGGCAACGACCGCATCGTGCGGCGCATGGAGCGGGCCAAGGGTTTGCTTTGAGGATCCTGGTTTCCGGTGATCCGGCGGCTTTGAGCCGAGCTCGGGCTCAGTCGGTTTCGCAAGATGCCGCGACGCGCGAGATCGTCGAGAAGATCATCCTGGACGTGCGCACGCGGGGCGATGCAGCCTTGTTGGAGAGCGGACGCAAGTTCGATGCGCCGGGGCTAACCACGCTTCAGGTTTCTGCAGAGGCTCAAAAGCAGGCTCTTGAGGGGATCGACCCCGCCACCAGAGCCGCTTTCGAGATCACGCTGGGGCGGGTGATCGAGTTTCACCAGTCGCAGCGCGAGGGGCTCACGATGCTTTGGAAGAACCAAACGGTCTCGGGAGGGTTCGTTGGTCAGCGGATGATCCCCCTGGAGCGGGTCGGCGTGTACGTGCCGGGGGGCAACGCGACCTACCCGAGCTCGGTGTTCATGAACGTGCTCCCCGCCCAGGTCGCGGGGGTGCCTTCGATTTTCGTCGCCACTCCGTCCGGTTCGTCGGGTTGTTTGCACGAGAGCGTTTTGGCGGCGTTGGAGCTGACGCAGACTACGCAGGCCTTTATGGTTGGCGGGGCGGCCGCGATGGCGGCTTTTGCGTTCGGCACGGAGACGGTGCCGCGCGTCGACAAGATCGTGGGTCCCGGCAACAAGTGGGTGAACGAGGCCAAACGGCAGCTCTGGGGCCAGGTCGGGGTCGATGGCTACGCCGGTCCGAGCGAGGTCTGCGTCGTCGCCGACGACTCGGCGAACGTGGCCTTTGTCGCGGCGGATATCTTGACACAGGTCGAGCACGCCCCGGACAACGCCGCGTATTTGATCGCTTTGTCGTCGGAGAAGCTTCAGGAGGTTTTGGTTGAGATCGAGCGTCAACTCGTTGGCGCGCCTCGGGAAGCCACGATGCGACAGGCGCTTCTCGACAATGGGTTGGCGATTGCGGTCCGCGACCTGTCGGAGGCGTTCGATTTCGTGAACGGCATCGCGCCGGAGCACCTCACCGTCGCCATCAAGGATCCGGAAACGTGGCTCTCCCGGATCCAAAACGCCGGCTGCATCCTGCTCGGCGAATACACCCCCGAGAGCGCCGGCGACTATTGTTTAGGCCCCAGCCACACCTTGCCCACGTCCGGCGCGGCCCGCTGGCAGAGCCCGATCAACGTGTTGGATTTCTTGAAGGTGCAGAGCGTGTCTCTTTTGACGCCCCCAGATCTGGCGCCCCTGATCCCGGTGATCGAGCAGTTCGGGTTAGTCGAGGGTTTCCCGGCGCACGCTGCCGGCGCCACAATCCGCCGCCCCTACGGCTCCGTCGTGTAAGCAGGTCTCGCCCCGTGGGCGAGGCCCGGGCTACACGGCGGGAGTCGTTAATCCGGTTGCACCGACGTTTCGCGGAACCGATGGGCGCGCTATACGCTACGCCGACCAACAAACACCGACAAATCCCCGCGCCGCTGAGGCATCATAACTGCCAATGGCTGATCGCTTGGGTTTCGTCGGACTGGGTGTCATGGGGGGACCGATGGCAGGGCATTTGATTGCGGCGGGGAACGACCTGGTCGTGTGGAACCGAACGCCCGGGAAATGCGCAAGAGTCTGCGACCTGGGCGCCAAAATCGCGGACTCGCTAGAAGACCTCGCTGCGCAATGCGACGCCATCCTCCTCTGCGTCAGCCGCAGCGAGCACGTCCAAGAATGTCTCGCGCAGCTAACGAAGACCGCCCAACCGGGCACCCTATTCATCGACCACAGTACGATCGCGCCCCCCGTGGCGACCCACATCCACGCCGACCTGAAGAGCAAAGGCCTAAGGTTCATCGACGCCCCCGTGACCGGCGGAAGCATGGGCGCGCAGAACGGCACCCTTACCATCTTTCTGGGCGGGGAAGAGGCCGACGTGAAGGAAGCCATCGGCATCATTGAGCCCTTCACCAAGCGCGCGGAGCGGGTCGGCGGACCAGGCTGCGGGCAGATGGCGAAGATGGCGAACCAGATTGCGGGCGCCGGCGCACTGATCGGTCTCTGCGAGAGTCTCAGCTTCGCCAAAAAAGCCGGGCTCGATACCGCTCAAATTCGCAGCCTCCTCCAGGGCGGCGCGGCGGGGAGTTGGGCCTTCACCAACTACGGCGACAAGATTCTGAACGCCGACTGGAGCCCCGGATTCACTATCGCGAACCAGCGCAAAGACTTCGGCTACGCGGACCAAGCCGCCAAAGAGATCGGCGCGGCCATCCCTTGCACCCTCCTCGTGGACCAAATCCTCGCCAAGCTCGACGAAAAAGGGCACGGCGATTGGACCACTGCCGCGCTCTACGAAGAGATGCTCCAAATGGGGTCTGCGGGGTGAAGGCGGTCCGGATGCGGGGGATCACCCAACGCTTCGGCGCGGTGACCGCCCTCGATAACGTCGACCTCGAAGTTGAGAAAGGCGCGATCCATGCCATTGTCGGCGAAAACGGGGCCGGCAAAACCACCCTCATGCGCATCCTCTACGGCGCGCAGAGACCGACCGAGGGGGCTCTCGAAATCGACGAACAATCGGTCGAATTTGCGACCTCCAAGCAGGCGATTGCGGCGGGCATCGGCATGGTCAGCCAGCACTACGGCATTATCCCCGAGCTCTCCTGTCTCCAAAACCTGATCCTCGGGGCCGAGGGCGGCCTCATCATCGACTCCGCTAAAGCCACCGAACGTGCCCAGGCGCTGGCAACCAAGATGGGATTTGAGTTCGACTGGCCGGCGCTCGCAGCCACCCTCAGTCCTGGCGCGACTCAGAAGCTCGAAATCCTCAAGCTCCTCTGGCGAAACGCCCGGATCATGATCTTGGACGAGCCGACCGCGATGCTCTCCCCGGCGGATGGTGACGCCCTCTTCGCCTCCATGCGTCAACTCGCCTCGGAAGGCGCGACCGTCCTGCTTGTGACCCACCGACTCCCCGAGGTCATGGACCACTGCTCCCGCGTGACCGTATTGAGAGGCGGCAAATGGGTGGCCGAAAAGGCGGTCAGCGAGACCAACACCAAGGAATTGGCCCAGCTGATTGTCGGCACGTCCGAGCCGTTCCCCGTCCTGGCCGCGACCCCCGTGGCCTCACAGAAAGAAGGTTTGAAGATCGAGAACCTCGTGGTGAGGGGCGAGCGCGGGGAGGACAAGCTGAAATCCGTAAGCCTCACCGCCAAGCGCGGCGAGATCCTGGGGATCGCGGGCGTCGACGGCAGCGGCCAACGGGAGCTGTTCCACGCCATCGCGGGGACCCTAAGCCCCAAATCCGGCGAGATCTCAATGGACGGCGCCGCCTGGACCAAGGCGAGCACCGCTGACCGAATAGAAGGCGGACTAAGGGTCATCCCCGAGGATCGGCATGCTGAGGGAGTTGTGGAGGCGTGGTCGCTAGAGGAAAACTCGGCCCTCGGTCTGCAACGGCTACCCGCCCTCGCAAAAGGGCCCTGGGTGGATCTCGAAGCAAGGAAAACCTGGGCGGAGCAAGTCGCCGCCAAATTTAAAACCCGCCACGGCGGCCTCGGTCTCCCGATGGCGAGCCTCAGCGGAGGCAACCAGCAACGCTTCGTCGCCGCCCGCGCCCTGGAGATGTCGCCGCAACTGATCCTCGCCTTCCAGCCCGCCCGCGGTCTCGACCTCGGCGGGTCCGCCCACGTTTACCAAGCGATCCGGGGGCGAGTCACCGCCGAGGCCGTCGCCGTCATCGTGAGCTTCGACCTGGACGAGCTGCTGGAGCACTGTGACCGCATCGTTGTGATGAACCGCGGCCGCCTGAGCGAACCCTCGCCCGGCCAAGGCAAAGATCGCGACGCCATCGGCCGCCTGATCGTGGGGGTCACATGAACTGGCGATTGGTCGCGCTGATCGTCGGCTCGCTGGCCCTGCTGGCGGGGGCGGTTATGATGGCAGGGGCGAGTCCGGCCGTCGCTCTGTCCACGCTGTTCAAGGGCAGCCTCGGCTCACCGCAGGCAATCTCGGGGACCTTGAGGGAATCTACGCCGCTGCTGATCGCGGGCTTGGCGGTTTTCCTTTCCCTCCGAGCCGGGCTTTTCAACATCGGGGTGGAAGGTCAGCTCATCGTTGGGGCCTGTGCTTGCTCTGTGATAGCATTGCGCTTTCCAGGCCCGATTGGGATCATTCTGGGCACTCTCGGCGCGATGATCGCCGGAGCGCTATGGGCTCTGCCCGCGGCGCTGATCAAGGCTTACCGGAACGGCCACGAGGTGATCACCACGATCATGCTCAACAACATCGCGGGGTACTTCACCGGCTATTTGGTGGCGGGACCGATCCGTGCGCCAGGGCAGCAGAACACCACGACGGCCGATATCACACCCAGTACGCACCTGCCGAACGTGTTCAACAACGGTCCGCTGACCGTCAACATCGGCATCTTCGTAGGCATCGTCCTTGCCATCCTCGCCGCTCTTTGGCTAAAGCGAACCGTGGCAGGCTATGAACTCCAGACCGTGGGCGCAAACTCCACCGCCGCGAAACTGGCGGGAATCAGGACGGAGCGCGTGATCGTGAAAGCGATGCTGGCCTCGGGAGCGATCGCCGGCCTCGGGGGTGCTATCCAGGTGCTAGCGTACGAAGGCCGGTTCTATTTAGGCTTCTCTCCAGGGTATGGCTTCGATGGCTTGGGCATCGCTCTGCTGGCCGGAGGCTCCGCTTATGGAGTGATTCCCGCGGGATTTCTCTTCGGAGTTTTGGCGAAAGGCGGCGTCTCGCTCGGCATCCAGCAGATCCCAAAGGGCATCACCGTTGTGGTGTTGGGTATGGCCATCCTCATCGCCGCCGCCATCCGCTATCGAAAGGTGAAGACCGTTGCATAACGACCTGTTCTCCAATCCGATCTTCAATTTCCTCGCGGTCACGATCGTGCTCGCCTTGCCGCTGCTGCTCGGCGCGATGGGCGGTCTGACGAGCGAGCGGAGCGGCGTCATAAACATCGGTTTGGAAGGCATGATGCTGATCGCGGCCTGCGCTTGCTCACTGGCGGGACAGAAGCACGGTCCGATCGCGGGGCTAGCGGCGGGGATCTTCGCAGCGATCATCCTCGCCCTCCTCCACTGGCTGATGACGCAGGTCTACCGAATAGACCACGTCATCTCGGGTATGGCGATCAACGCCTTCGGCGCGGGCGGCTCGAACTTCCTCTTCAACCGCTTTTATGACACCACTCAGTCGGCTAGCTCTCCCATGCTCCCGATCTGGATCTACAAGTGGATCGCGTTCCTGGTCCCAATTGGGATGTGGATCTACCTGAAGAAGACTCGAGGCGGTCTCCACTTGATGGCGGTAGGAAATGACCCCGACAAGGCCCGGCTCGTGGGGATTCAGCCCCTCAAAGTGCGCTTCGTGGCACTCCTCGCTACCGGGATCTTTACCGGACTCGGCGGCGTTGCCTTGGTCACCGATACGGGAATCTTTACCGACGACATGACGGCGGGGAAGGGATATATCGCGTTGGCCGCGTTGATTCTCGGCGGTTGGCGGCCGATCCCCGCGATGCTCGCCTGCATTGGCTTTGCCTTCTTCAGCGCGCTCAGGCTTCAGTTAGAGGGGAACCAACATCTACCGCAGATTCCGAGCGAAGCGTGGTCGTCGATCCCCTACCTGGTCACGATCATTGCGTTGGCGGGCTTGTTGGGTAAGACGAAGGCGCCGGCGGGACTTGGTAAGCCGTAAAGCTCCTCGGCCCGGGGGCAACCCGGACCGAAGAGCTTAGCCGCTACGGAGTGACGGCCAGTGCGGTCGTCTTCACCACTCCTAGCGTCGCGGTTAACGTTACGACCTTTGTCTTCACGAGTTTAAAGGTGGAAACCGTGAAGGTAACCGAGGTTGCGCCAGCGGGGACCAGAATCGTTGCCGGTACCGAAGCGACCGTCGGATCCGAACTCATCAGCGTTACCGTAACTCCGCCAGCGGGAGCGGCAGAGGTAAGCGCGACCGTACCTACGGTGTCTAAGCCACCCTGGAGATTTCGCGGGGCCACGCTTATCGACCTCACTACGGCAGCGGAGACGGTCAAAGTGCTCGCCTTGGTGTGCGAACCGACGGTCCCGACGATCGTCGCGGTCGAATCAGTCGTGACGGGCTGCGTCGCAATCCGGAAGGTGCCGGAGGTTCCGCCGGGCAGGATCCGGATGAAACCCGGAACCGTTGCGCTGGCCAGATCGGAGGTCAGGGTAATCGTGACGCCACCCGGACCGGCCGGTCCATTCAATATGAGGGTCCCGATCGAGTTGATGCCGCCAAACACAGTGGCCGGGTTTAAAGTCAGCGACGTCGGGATTGGCGAGGTAACCATCACCGACGAGGTGACCGTCACCCCGTCCGCGATTGCGGAGATCGTAATCGACGTATTGGCCGCCACGGGGACCGTGTGGACCGGGAAGGTTGCCGTCGACGCGCCGGCGGGAACGAGGACGAAGTTCGGCACCGTTACCCTGGCGTCTGCGCTGGCTAGGTTGACGAAGGCGCCTCCGACCGGCGCCGCTTGGGTTAGCGTCACCGTGCCCGTGGCCGAAGTTCCACCCACGACGGTTACCGGAGCAACCGAGACGTTGGACGGAGGCACGGCTCCAGCCAACGGATTCGGAGCAACCAAGAGGCTTCGGCTTACGCAAGCAATCCGAAGGCCGTCCGGAGACATCGCGAGGCCGGAATTGAATCCGAAGGTCTGACGGCTCAAATAGCTTCCGATCAAGCCTGGGGAGGACGCGCTGAAGATTTCAACGACGGTGGACGTATTCGCCAGAATCGTCTTTCCGTCCCGTGAGTAGGCGAGGGAAGAGATGTTAGGGGAGTTCGCGGGGCAGAGATTCCCGGTGCTCCTGGCGGTGGCGATGTCCCAGACATCAAGCACTCCGGATGATGCCGAGCCCGCCTCGGCAATCTTTTTGCCGTCGGGCGAAAAGGCGAGGCAAGTCAGATTGACGCTGCTCGCGTCGGCCAGAGTCTTCGCCAGCTGCCGCGTAGAAACCGTCCATAGCTCAAGCGCGCTGACCGCATTACCGCTAGATCCGATTGCCCCGAGTGTCTTGCCATCCGGGGAGAAGGCGAGGCCATGAACGTATCGGATATTGGTGGCGAGACGGGAGATCAGTTGTCCGGTCGAAACGTTCCAGAGTTCAAGGACTCCACTGGTCGCCGTGCCATCCAGGGTGGAACTGCCGACGGCGACGGTCTTCGCATCCGGGGAGATCGCAACTTGCACGGAGGCTCCCTGGCGGGCTGCGGACGGGAGAGTCTGTAGGATTTCGCCGGTCACGCCGTTCCGAATCTCGACCGCTCCAACGAGGAACGACATCGAAGGATCGGGCATGGAGCCGCCATCCACCACAAGCGTTCCGTCCGCGGAAAAGACCGCCGAATTGACGCCGTTTACCAGGCTGGACGCGGGAGCGGGCATGGGAACGCCGGTCACAGCGTCCCAAAACGTTACGGCCCCGGTGAAGGCTGCGGACCCGGCAGGCGCGGCAAATCCACCCGTAACCAGTCGCTTGCCGTCCGGAGAAAAGGCGGTCGATTGGCTGATGAAGGCGGCCGGATTGAACACGGCAGTCAAGACGCCCTTGGGAACGCTGAATTGCTGGCACAAACCGGCGGGGCCGGCGGAGGTGAATGTGGCGGCGCCGTACACGAGCACCGACTTTCCGTCCGGGCTGAATGTCGCTGCGTTGGCAATCGGACTTCCCTCAACGGTCGTGACGAGATTGCCGGAGGCGTCTCGAACCTCGACGTCAGATCCGCCTCCGGCATCGACGAGCATGGTCCCATCCGGAGAATATTGGACCGTTTGAATGTAAGAGTTTGTAGTCGAAAGCTGGCTGATCAAAGCGCCACTCGTCGCGTTCCAAAGCTCCAGAACCGCGACCCCGCTTCGGGAACCTTGGCCGGAGCCGCCGAGGATCACCGTTTTGCCGTCCGGAGCGAGCGAGATTGAACTCGGGGTGGCGTCGGCTGACTTAAAGCGTTGCGTCAGCTGATTGGTCAAGGCATTCCAAACTTCAACCACGGCGCCAGCGGGCGGCGAACTGGCTCCGGTGGCAGCCAAGGTGCTGCCGTCGCTTGAGAAGGCGACGCTCAGGGTTTGTACGGAGGTCGTCGTCAGGGTTCCGAGCGAATTCCCGGTGGCGACGTCCCACTCTTCGATAATTCCTTGGCGTGTATGGGAAAACGAATTAAGGGTCGTGCCACCATCGACGAGCGTCTTGCCGTCAGGGGAAAAGGCGATCGAGGATAGCCCAACTTTGGCATTGGTCGGGTAAGTGGCAAGGTGCTTGCCGGTGGAAATATCCCAGGTTTCGAGCAAACTCCCGGTGCTGCTGAAGGCGCTGGTAGTAGCCAGCGTTTTGCCGTCGGGCGAAACCGCAAGGGTCCACGAACCGGCGCCGTCGACTTGGATGCATCGAATCAGGGATCCGGTATTAGCATTGAGGATTTGAACTCCCTCGCTGCCAGAGAGGATGAGCTTCTGACCATCCGGCGTGTAAACGGCGTATTGGACGCCAGAGAGGGCGTCGTAGCGCCATGTCGTAGGGAGTGGAGTTTGAGCGAAAGCGGCGACGGCCCCGAGGACCAGGGGCATCGTGAGCAGAGCCCGCAACGGCTGGTTGACCTTCGTGCTCAGACGGCGTCGTCCGGCATCAATTTGTTCTGTTTTCTTTGACATGGCAGGTAACCGTCCGAAGTGCAATGTCCCGAACCGTCGAAAGGCTTCGAGTCCGTTGAAGGAGTCACTTCGCGATGAATTGCAGAAGCAGGTGCTTCGAAATTTGGGGCGTGTGGAAAAGGGGTGGGGCGGTCATTCGACGATCGACCCACCCACACGGGGAACCCAGTCTATGGAGTAACCGACAATGTGATCGTTTTCGAACCCGACAGGTTCGCAGTTAATGTTATTGTCGTTGCTTTCGCCGGCTTGGTGGTGGTAACCGGGAAGGTCACCGACGTCGCCCCGGCGGGAACAAAAACCGTCGCCGGGATCGAGGCGATGGCCGGATCGGAGCTGAACAGGACTACCACCATCCCCTGCACCGCAGCCGGCGAACCAAGCGTGACCGTTCCCAGCGCGGAAGCGCCGCCAGCGACCTTTCGCGGATTGACACCGATCGACTTCACTACGGGAGCAAGGACCGTGAGCGAATTGGCCGCGATGTGCGTGCCGACCGTTGCAACGATCGCCGCGCCGCTGCTAACCGCAAGCGGCTGCGTCGAGATTTTAAACGTGCCGGACTTCGCTCCGGCGGCGATTTTGATCGAGGCAGGAACCTTTACGCTTGCCACATCGGAAGTCAAGGTAACCGTGACTCCGCCCGGTCCAGCCGGACCATTCAAAGTGATCGTTCCGGTCGAGTGACTGCCGCCGAACAACACCGCCGGACTCAGAGTCAGCGTAGCCGGCACCGGCGCAGTAACCGTCAAAGTGGAGGTAACCGTAACGCCGTCCGAAGTCGCGGAGATCGTGACCGAGGCATCCGCCGCCATCGTCACCGTATTGATCGGGAACGTGACTGTCGCTGCACCGGCCGGAACCAAGACAAAGTCGGGCACGGATACGTTCGGATTGGAACTCGACAGGCTCACGTAACTACCACCGTCGGGAGCCCCACGAGCCAGCTTGACGGTTCCCGTAGCCGAAACTCCGCCTAATACCGAAGCCGGCGAAACCGTAACTTTCGATACAGCTACCGTCCCGGCAAATGGGTTCAGAGCGGCCAACAGGCTTCGGCTTGCGCAAGCGATTTGAAGGCCATTCGGCGATATCGCGATCACGCCGTTAAAGCCAAATATCTGTCGCGTCGAGTAGCTGCCGATCAGACTAAGCGTCGACGTGCTGAAGGCCTCCACCAGGATGGAAGTCTCCGCCAGGACCGACTTGCCGTCGGGCGAGTAAGCCACCGAAGAAACATTGAACGAGGATGTGGGGCAAATATTGCCCGAACTTTTGCCGGACGCAATGTCCCAAATATCGACCACACCTGCGGCCCCAGAGCCGCCCTCGACGATCCGCTTTCCATCGGGTGAAAAAGCGAGGCAGGTCAGATTGATGCTGCTGGCATCGGCGAACGTTTTGGCGAGCTTCCGGGACGAAACCGTCCACAGTTCAAGGATACTCCCGGCGCTACCGCTCGACCCAATGGCGGCGAGCGTTTTGCCATCGGGCGAGAAGGCGATGCCTCGAACGTAAAGGATCTTGGTCGAGAGACTCACGATCAACTTGCCGGTCGACACGTTCCAAAGCTCGAGGACGCCACTATTGGGGGTGTTGTCGAACTTAGAGCTGCCAATGGCCACCGTCTTTGCATCCGGCGAGATTGCGACTTGAATGGCGGCGCCATTTCTGGCCGCGGATGGGAGGGTTTTCAGGATCTCGCCCGTCACCCCGTTCCGAATCTCCGCCGCCCCGACGAGCGTCGTCATCGTGGAATCGAGCATGGAGCCGCCATCGACCACGAGCGTCCCGTCGGCGGAAATGGCCACCGAGTTGATGCCATAAGTCAGGCTGGAGGCCGGCGTCTCCGTCTGAGCCCCGGTTAAGGGATTCCAAAACGTCACCGCGCCGTTGTACGTGCTGGTTCCGAAAGGCGCCGAGAAGCCTCCCGTCACGACCCGCTTGCCGTCTGGAGAAAAGGCGGCGGAGAGGGTCACGTACGCCGCCGGATCGACGACTCTAATCAAAACGCCCTTGGGCACACTATATTGCTGGCAAAGACCTGCGGGACCGGCAGAGGTAAAGAATCCGGACGCAAACACGAGGACCGACTTACCATCGGGATGGAACGCAATCCGGTTAATAGTGGCGCCAGGCTGAAAAGTCGTGGTCACTGCACCCGAAACGTCCCGGACTTCGACGTCGCTAGAAACCCCCGCATCGACCAGCATCTTGCCATCGGGGGAGAACTGAACACTCTGGATGGATGTTCCCGGCGCCGATAGCTGGCTGATCAGAGTCCCGGTTGTGACCTTCCAAAGCTCTAGGACAGCCAAGCCATCTCGCGAACCTTGGCCATAACCGCCAATGGCCAGTGTCTTGCCATCTGGAGTGAGCGCGATCGCGTTCGGATATTCATCCGAAGAGATGAAGGACGTCACCAGGTTTTGCGTCGCCATACTCCACACCTCGACTATCGCGCTGTTGGCTTGATAGGCTACGCCAAGGCTCACAAGCGAGCTACCGTCGCCCGAGAAGGCGATGCTTTGGATCTGCTGAGAGTTTGTCGGAAGGGTATTGGTCAGCTTGCCTGTCGAAAGATCCCACTCTTCAATAACGCCTTGGCGCGTGTGGCTGAACGAGTTGTAGGTGATGGCGCCATCGACGAGGGTCTTGCCATCGGGAGAAACGGCGACCGAGGTCACTGCGACCTTCGCCGTGGTGGGGAGGACGGCGATGCGTTTTCCTGTCGAAAGGTTCCAGGTCTCCAGCACGCTTCCGGTTGCGCTGAACCCACTGGCGGTCACAAGCGCTTTGCCATCCGGCGTGACCGCGAGCGCCCACTGACTGTTGCCGTCCATGGGAAGGCAGCGGATCGGTGCGCTGGTCTTGGCGTTCAAAATCTGGACCCCTTCGTTGCCGGAAACGATCAGCTTTTGCCCGTCGGGCGTATACACGGCCGCCTGAACCCCCTGCAGCGCGTCATAGCGCCAGGTCGTAGGTAAGGTGGCTTGGGCAAATGCCGCTCGACCTCCGAGGAACATCTGCAGGCCGAGTGAAGCGGTAAGCAAACCCTTCCTCGCCACACTGGGACCTCGTCGTCCGGTTACAACATCTTCGTTCTTCTTTTGCATGGTAGTTGACCGTTTAAGTTTGGATTATCGCGCACCGCGGACGACCCCGGGGTCCTGTTTATCGGGGACATTTCGTTCTGATATTCACATGAAGCTGTCAGTGCGAAAGGCTTCGCACTTTTGAACCGCGCCGGTTGAGGGTAACGTCTGTCACTCGATGATCGCCCTTCTCCTCTACGGCGCGCCTCCCAAGATCTTTGATCGCGCGATTGCGGCGCATCTTGCCATGCGGCACTTCCGGGTGCATATCCAACTCGATGCGAGCATCAATACCAAGCCGCGCCACACCGTCTACGACCTGAACACGGACGGGAAGACCGCGGTGATCCGGATCCGCGAGCCGAAGATGGCGGGGAAGGATAAGAGCGACCGCACGTTCTACATCGGCCTGAAGAAGATGGTCGCCTACGATGCGTACGCGAACCAGCGGTTGGAGAGGGACTTTGTCGATCCCGGCAACCTGCTTCAGCGGGTCACCGACGTCATCGGCGCGCCCGACGACATGCTCAAGGACCTCATTGACCCCTCCGCGATGAAGGAATTCTTCGGCACGATGAAGGGGATCAGCGGCTGGACGACAAAGCCCTCAAACGGCCAAACCATCGCGACGCGCCAAGAGCGCGGCGCCAAGAGCGTTCTCGCTTTCGACGCGAGCGGCTCGCGGCTGAGAGCCGTCTCCGTGAAAGCCCCCAATGGCGACGTGAACTGGAAGTTCGACTACTCCCCAGGGGTTGCCGTCGCGTTCGCCCCGCCAAGGTCCGCTGAACTCGTCACCTCCTTCCTCGTCGCCCCCGAGCCACCCCACTATAAAAACGCCGCCGCTGAGCGAGTGGTGTCCAAGATGCTGAAAGCCTATCGGGCCCTAACTCGGGGCACGATCGACGTGCAGAGCGAGGAAGGCGTCACGCGCATTCAGATGGACGGACGGAAGTTTCGCGAAACCCAAGTAGGACTGACGTGGGCTTACGACGGGAAGTCGTTGGCCGTCTCCATTCCTAAACGCCAAACCCTTTTCCAAGGAACCGCCTTGAGAAGCACAGTGCCGGACCTCGTGGCCGAACTGGGTGGCCGTGTGGACCCGATCAGCCGGCAGTTTCTCCAGCGCCGTGTCCCATTCCAAGAGGTCTTGCAGCCGCAGATGATGGTTTCGTTGGCAGGGCAGATGCAGGCAAACGGTATCTCTTGTGAGATTTTGAAGCTGGAACTACCGAACACGCTGATATCCATGTTCGTCCGCGCGGACAATCATCTCGTTCAGAGCGTGACAACCCAAATTCTGGATGCGAAGGGACGACCGACCGCCTCCAGCCTCCGGCAATTCAACTATGAAGGCATCGGCAAGCCGATCCCTGACTCCGTATTCATGTTAAAGGTGGGAGCGGGCCAGAAGATGGGACCGCTGCCGGAACTCAAGCTGCAGTTGCCTCGGAAATAGAGCTAGGGCGGGGGCGGCGAGGTTTGTGTGGCTCGAATGCGGGCTTGGGAGTCCTGGAAGTCAAGAACCCAGTTCACCCGGTCGATCGAACTTTGGATCGCCCGCCGTTGCGGCTCGGGCAGACCGGTATATAGCACCGGGGCCGCGTTGGCATCCACCGTGTCGTCGGTAAAGCTCAAGGCGATTTCGAACCCGTTCGCGATGCGGAAGGCCAGGTTCACGCGCCGCTCGGTGGAGGGTAGAAACGCGATCTTCCCGATCGGCTCGAAACTTGTCCCTCGGCCCCGAGCCTGTTGCGCCGCGATCTCGCCGATCTCTTCGCACGTCATCAGCTTCGCAATCCGGCCCTTGCTCGTCGAGAAAACCTGCGGCGTCACTTCCAGGCTCGCCCCGCAAGCGACACTCTCGGGAAGCCCATCGGGTAGGGAAAGCGTCGGGTCGGTAAAGGCCGGCCTCATCGCGGAAAGCCCGTGGAAGCTCGAGTCGCCATCGAAAATCAGGGTGGTCAAGTCCCGCCGTGCATCGTCGCCGAGCACCTCGAGGGGGATGGCGCGGGTCATGACGAGGCGCTGCCTGGTGTCCGCGTCAAGCCCGGTCCAGATACGAATCGAAAGCCGCTCTTGGCGATTCCAAGACTTGAGCGAAGACAGCCACGGGCGGCGATCATCCGTGTCTTCTAGGTTCAAACGCCACGATTCCATGTCATTGCCGGAAGGTTGGACGCGGTAATAGCTCCCCAGATCGTCGAAGTCGACGAACCCCTTGCGCGCCAAAGTCGCGAGCAGGGTGTCGAAGGCTTTCCGGTCTACCCGGGTCGCCCGCGCGTTCCATCCAAAGGCGGGTTTGCCGATGACCACGCCGTCCTCCACGGTGAAGCGCATCTCTCGCCGAACGCTATCGAGAAACTCGGCCGGAGTCGGTTCTTTGTGGCTTCTCAGAAGCTCCCCGCAGGGTCCGAGCGCATCGTCGGGGATGCTGGCCACGATCGATACTCCCAGCGTCCGCTCAACCGCCCCCAGCCCCTCTCCCACCGCGAGCAAAGGATCGTGGTGACCCTCTGTCTGGGCGCGCCCAACGCTCTCCAGGGCGGCAGGGGAGGGAAGCCAACGCGTTTGAGTTAGCTTTGCGATGTTGAGTTCGGGCGGAAGAGGGTATGGGCTTAGTTGGAAGGCGGACGACCCGATGGCATTGACGACCCCGTTCTCGTCGAAAAACCCGGCGTCCGCCGAGTACTGATCGGGGCGAAGCCTTTGCAGCTTCATCACCACATGGACCGCGCCCGAGATCGGCTGCAGGAAATCGGAGGTCAGGTGGACCGAGGTCTTGGCGATCGTACGCCGGTTTGCGGGAAGGCTCGCGATCGCCGCGCCATATTCGTTTTCCTCTTGCGCGAACGTGCCGGTGATCGCTGACGCTCGGTTGCCGAGGCTGATCTGCATCAGATTCGAATCGCTCGCGTAGTGGGCGGTGCTTCTCGGGGCGACGCTGCCAAGTCGTGCCGGTGGAGTGTCCAAGATCAGCCGGGCGAGGGCTCTACCCGCGGGGGTTCCCAGCGCGAGCGTCCGCTGGGCTTCGGTCACATAGCCATGCGGAATCATGTCGGCGACCGTCGTAGCCGCTTCCAGGTTCCTGCGGAGCACGGCTTGCGCGTCCCACGGCGTGGTCCCTCGCAGAGCGCTGGGCATCTCCGCCTGAATCCTTTTGCCGGTTTCCTCGGCCTCCAGATCCTTCTCTCGGTGCAACCGAACCTTGTCCCGGACGAGGCGTCTGCCGGTCGGTGTAGGCTCCCACTTACCCCAGCTAAGGTCGGCGATCAGGTCGAGCAACCGGTCCGAGTCCATGGTCCGGACCTTGACGAACAACACCTCGTCGTCCATATCCGGCGAAGCGCTGAGCGACTCCCCCACCATCGGCGCGAGTGCGGTCAGTAACCGAGGCACCGTCATCGCCGGCCCCGAAAACGTGACCGCCTCCCGGTGCATCGCCAAAGCCAGCCCCACTGCGAGAATCGAACCCATCGCCAATCACCGACAACCTTCCGACGCGCGAATATGGTTCCGTGTCACGGTCGATTTGGCCGACCATCAATCCCCCGTCGCCGCCATCATGCTTCTCTAAGTTCCTCAGATAAGCGTCTCGGATCGCGCGCCGATGGAAATCGGGCAGCGAGTCCTCATCTCCCGGAGTCGCCGAAAAGTCCGGGGCATGATCGCTAATCGGGATGGAAACAACTTGCCGATTGGGAAAGCGAAATGTCAGGGTGACGCATCGTTCCACATCGGGAAGGAAAAGGTATTGATCCGGTGGCGGGGACGGTGGGTCCTGAGGTTCGCCACCGTGTTCTTCCTCCGAGCGGCGCCAGGCCTTGGTCTTTCCTACCTCCTCGCATTCCGAAAGCCCGGCGATCTTGCCATCGCTTACGAGAAACACCGCTGGCCTGACCTCGACTTTTGCCGAGCATAAGACGTTATCGGGCAATCCGTTTGGCAGACCTATCGTCGCATCGCAAAGGTTGTCCCGTCTCCTTGCTTCTTTACTGAACGCAGACTCGCCCGCGAAGACAAGCTCCTCTAAGGCATGCCGCGGACCTTCCCCAAGCCGGCCAAGCGGAATTCCATTTCTGGTTTGCATGGCGTCTCGACTAGAAGGATCGAGCTGAGTCCAAAATCGGATGGCAAACCGCGAATCGCGATCCGTCGGATCGAGGGAGCTTAGCCAAGGCTGCGCGCCGACGTAGCGAACAACATTGAGGTGAAACGACTCGAAGTCGTGGTTGACTTCTTGAGCTTGAAAGTAAGTTCCGAGGTCATCGAAGTCTAGAAAGCGCTTGTGAGACAAGGTGCTTGTTAACTCCCTGAATGCCTTTCGATTTACTCTCGCGGTTCTAGACGTTCCTCCGAAGACGGGCCGGCCAACGATGAGTCCATCCGTCACGGCAAACCGCATTTCCGGCTTTAGTGCGCCCAGGAATTGAGCTTGGGTTGGCTTTTTGGAGCCGAAAGCTAAGAAGTAGCCCAATGAGAGGGCCTCGTCCGGAATGCTGGCGACGATGGAGTCGCCAAGGGTTATCGCGACCTGACTGAGCCCCTCACCGATGCCGGCTAAGGGTTCACGCTCGCGTTCGATTGGCGCCAGGCCCATATCCGCCAACGCGTTCTTGGAAGCAACCCAGGGAGAAAGTGACAATGACGGCGTACGCAGCTCATCCGGTAACGAATAAGGGCTTAGCGTCAATTTCATCCACGCGTTGGCACAGAGCTTATCGTTCTCGTCTAAGAAATCCGCCGTTACCCGGTAGCTATCCGGCTCCTCTCGATGAAGATTGATGACGGCATGGGGCGATCCTGCCGCTGGCGTGGGCTTATCATTTGCATACCACGATTCCGTAAGCTGCGTGGCTGCTTCAAACGACGTTTCTTCGGAAGAGAAGGCCTTCAAAATTACGGGGGCCCGATCTCCGAGCCCGGCTTGCATACGATTCGGCTCGCTCCCGAAGTGGCCCTCGCTCCACGGGGTCGCTGCACCCAGCCGAGATGCCGGTGCGTCCAGTAGCAGCCTCGCCAATCCTCTTTGCGCCGGGTTCGAGAAAGATCGCTCACGCTGCGCATCCAGCCAAACTCGACTTTCCAAACTTTCCGACCGTTCAAGAGTTTCCAACTCCACTTGTCGTCTTGCCGCCGATGCTGCATCCCAAGGACCCAACTGCCGCAGCGTAGTGGGAATGAGCGTCTGGATCCGCCGTCCGGTTTCTTCCGCCTCCTCCGCTATCCCTTGGCGCAAGCGACCCTTGTCTCGCACTAGCCGCGGCCCTTTGGGAGTGGCCTCCCATTTCCCCCAGCTGAGGTCAGCGATCAAGTTCATGAGCCGGGCCGCGTCGATCGCTTGGACCTGGACGAACAGGACTTCGTCCGCCATGTCGGAAGAAGCCATCAGTGGCTCGCCAATCATGGGAGCGAGTTGGCTTAGAAGCTGGGGCACGGCCATGGCCGGGGCAGAGAATGTAACCGCTCTATGACCGGCCAGAATCAGCGCGATTGCGAACAGTCCCATTGTTCTTCCAAGACAGCTTTCGGACGCGTGAAGAAGGCAGTGGGTAACGGTAAAGCGAATATTGAAGCACGCGAAGTAGAGCTGACCAGAAAGCCCTTATCTCGGTGGTGGCGTTCGGCCACCTAAAAAACTATCCATTAGATCGAGTTCCTCTCTCGTCCTTCTATGCCCTCTTTCAATCTCGGAGCGCAACGAAGAAGGAAGGGAAGAAACGGGTCCCGGTCGAAACTTTCGGTCGGGAAGAACATCGATGCACCGCAGCCGGATCGTGAAATTGGGCGGGAGTTCGATATCGATAAAAAGGGTTTTTTGCTCTATGGGAAGAAAATCTCCTTTTGCCGAAGAACCGAGCGTGGTCTCCCTTCCCCTTTCCTCAAAGCCCAAAACCGAGCCAAGAAAGTCGGGTCGAATAGAATCAATAATCCTGCCTCCTTCGATCGCAGCCACATACAAGTCCGAATCTATCGACGCGGTGCAAATCGCGTTTTCAGGAAGCCCGTTGGGCAAGGACATTGTCGGATCGTCTAAAGATGACGGATCGTATGAGATGACATTCCATGGAGATTGCATGTAGAAATACCACCTAAGCTCCTGTTTTATGTTTTCGCTTAGCTCGCCAAAAGGAATGCCGCCTCTAGCAAGCATGCGCTGCTTGGTGGCGGAATCGATCATTGACCAAAGTTGTGGCCCAAGCCGATCCTCGGTGTTTCGCGCCTGAAATGCCCAGAGCCACGGACGCCAGTATCCCATTGCCGCGAGACCTAGCCGGCAAGCTTGGAGCTCACCGTCAAAGCTCTCGCCACGGCAGTATCGTGCAATCTCCTCGCCGGATAAAAAGCCTTTCTCGATCAGGGCATCGACGACGGTGGCGAATTTCCTTCTGTTTACACGTTGGGCGTGGGCGGACCAGCCGAAGACCGGCTCACCCACGACAGTGGCGCCGTCCACCTTAAACTTCATTTGGTCACGAATCTGATCCAAGAATTGGGCGCCAGTCGCCGAGTTCTTTTGCGAGAAGAGGGTTTCGCAATCCTTCAGCGCGCTGTCTGGGACGCACGCAACGACGGACTCATCAAGGGTCTTTCCGATGTTTCCGAGGTACTCGCCGACAATGAGAAGTGGCTCAATAGCACTGCTTGTTATCGTATGTCCCAAGCATTCCCACGCGGCGGTCGACGGTCGCCATTGGTCTTCGGCTAGCTTCCGATCGAGAAGTTCTGCCGGCAATGCAATTCGATCGAGATCGAAATCTGTCGTCTCAACGGTATTTTGGGATCCTGATTCGTCGACAAATGCGGTCCTCACTCGATAGTCGTTCATGAAAGAGGGCCGCATGATATTGATTACGGCAGTTTCCCTTGAGGAAATATTCGGGTGACTTTCAATGAACGCCTCGGCAAGCGCGCTCATCAAATTAGGACTTTCCTGAAGAATCGCGATGTTCGCCACGGCTTTCATTTGCTCCTTTGCGAATTTCCTCAGAATCGTGCCGGCATTTGGACCAAGGGAAGCCTGGAGCGGGTTTGGCTCACTTGCGAAGTGGCCTACCGAATAGGGCCTGACGCTGCCCAATTGGGCGGGTGGAGTGTCAAGAATGAGACGCTGCGCGGCTAAACCGGAAGGGTCTTCGAACAAGCTTCTTTTGGCTTGATTCATTTCAGCCCTTATCGCCGCTTGAATCCGACGGCCCGTTTCTTCCGCTTCTATTGCCTCTCCACGGTCGATACGGGTTCTGACGCGAACGAGCCGTCGACCCGTCGGGGTTCGTTGCCACTTGCCCCAACTCAGGTCGGCGACCAGATCGAGCAGGCGTGCGGCGTCCATGCCCTTCACTTGCACGAACAACACTTCGTTGTCCAAATCCGAAGAAGCGGTCAAGGACTCGCCAACCACTGGAGTCAGGCGGCTGAGAAGCTGGGGCACGGTCATGGCCGGAGCCGAGAACGTTACCGTTCCCAGGCCAGCCATCAAGACCACTGCGAGAAGGGAAGTCATCGCTCTAACTAGAACAATACCGACAATTCCTTAAGGCGGAGGCGGGGATGACTCGCCACCGCCATGAGTCTCTCGCTCTTCGTACTTGAGTCGTCTGTCTTCCTGTTCGAACGTCTCCCGAATCGTTGCGAGTAGCGCCTCAGGAAGGGAAGTGTACGGTCCGGGGCGTGCTCCGGAGTCGATCCCGTAGTCAAAGAAGTACATCAGGAAAGAGAGGTCCTTGGTGAGGTGGACGTCGATCTGTACTGTTCGCTGCGTTCCGGGGAGGAAGTGGGTCTTTGCGACGGGGAGGAAGCTGGCTTCGTGGCCGTGGGCTTGTTCGGCGGCAAGGCGTCCGACATCAACGGGCAGTAGGTGGCCCAGAATGCGGCCGTTCCGAATCGTGTATGCGGCCGGGGTCAGTTGTACCGAGGCGGTAAGGCGCACGCCCTCTGGCAGTCCGTCCGGCATCGCCATCGTGGGGTCCACAAAGGACAGCGGATCGTAGTTGCCGTTGGAGTACCACGAGTGGTTCTCAAACACAAAGTTCGCTAGCGCCTGCCGCGCGTCTCCGCTGAGAGCGCTTAGGGGGATGCCCCGCTCGATCAGCATTCGCCGCCGGGTCGTAGCGTCGAGCGAAGTCCAGATCAACATCCCAAGCCGCTGGACGCGCTGCGAGGCTTCAAGGCAGTGAAGCCAGGGCCAGGTTTTCTCCGTCGTCTCGAGGTTGAACCGTGCTTCATGAAAGTCGCTCTCCGTGTTCTGCTCGCGGAAGTAGTGAGTGAGATCCTCGATGGCAAGGAGCCCCTTTCTCGCCATCATATCGAGCACTGAGCTGAGCACCTGCCGATTTACCTGCGCCGTCCGCGCCGTGCCGCCAAAAACCGGACGGGCCACGATGACGCCGTCGCCGACCGAGAACCGCATGACGTGGCGCATCGTATCCAGGAACTTCGCCGGGGTCGGGGCCTTCTGGGCCTCGATCAGGGCGCCGCAGGGTGACAGGGCGTCATCCGGGATGCTCGCAACAATGGAGGCATCTACGCTCTGTGCTACCCGGCCAAGTCCTTCGCCGACGATAAACAAGGGATCGTTCTTACTTCCCGAATCGTTGCGACCGATGCCTTCCAGGGCTGCCGGCGTGGGTTTCCAGTTCGATTGTCCGAGCTTCGGAACGCGCAGTTCGGCGGGCAATGCATATGGCTTAAGCGCGACCTGGAAATGATCGACGGAGTTAGTCGATCCGCTGGCATCCGTAAATCCACCCTCGATCCAAAACTTTTCCAACCCCAGCCGCTTCAGTTTTACGGTTACCGAAGGAGCTCCCTTCACCATCCGATGACTGTGATTGAACCAATCCGCCACCGGGCTCAGCTGAGGATTGCCCCGTAACGCTTCCATTTCGGCCCCGTACTCGCCTTCTTCTTTGACAAACGACGCGAGGATAGCGGGGGTTTGAGGACCAAGGCTCGCTTGCATGGCGTTGGGAGCGCTCGCAAAGTGGCCCTCCGTCAGTGAACGTATGCTCCCCATCCGGGCGGGAGGCGCGTCCAAGATGAGTCGTCCAAGGGCTCGATGCTCAGGCAGTGACGCTTCCGTATCGAGCCTAGAAGCATCGGTTTGTTCGTTAGGCTTGCTAAGTACGTTCGTGAGTTTCTGAACTGCGGACCGCGCGTCCCAGGGGGCAGCTTGACGAATAACCGCCGGGATTTCCGCTTGAATCCGCCGCCCGGTGTCTTCGAATTCCGCTTCTTCCTCTTTCTGTAACCGGGCTTTGTCTCGAACCAAGCGCCGACCCTTCGGAGCCGTCTCCCACTTTCCTATGCTAAGGTCTGCGAGCAACCTCATTAGCCGGTCCGAGTCCATGGCTTTGACTTGCACCAGCAACACCTCGTTGTCCATTTCAGAGGAGGTGGTAAGAGACTCCCCGGCTATTGGCGACAGCGCCGCCAACAGCCGCGGCGCCGTCATGGCGGGACCGGAGAACGTAACCTTCCCCGAATGCACCATAAAGACCAGCGCGAGTAGGGAATTCATCAAGAAGTCCGACGCATGAACCGCATGACCGGTAACGGGCAGGGCTGCCGAGCCAGTCGCGCGCCACAATAAGACAATGCAACCTCAGATGGACATGGCCCAGGTGCGCCGAGCTGCGCGCGTTGGGATGTTTGTCCTGATCGTGCTCGCGGTGAGTTCGGTGATCCTCGGCGCTTTGAAGCCATACACCGAATACCTCTGGTTTTCGCACGATGTTCGACAACCCCAAGTCTTCACCACCGGCTACGAGACGCGGGGATGGCTCTTCATTGCCGTCTTCTTCATCGCCTGGGGCATGCTTTACGGCAACCTGAAGCGCGCCTTCGGGGCCACCATGGTCTACCTGAGCGCCCCATCAAGCACGGGCCAGGCGCTGATCGGCAACGCCGTCAACTGGCTGCAGAGGAAGGGCGATCGGCTCGTTTGGTTCGGTGCGCCTGCCTTCGCCTTCTTCACCGCCCTCGGGTTCTCGAACGAGTGGAACACCTTCCTGCTGTGGCGGCATGGCGGATCGTTCGGCACCACCGACCCGATGTACGGCCTTGACCTCAGCTTTTACGTCTTCAAGCTCCCGTGGTACCGAGCCCTCGCCAACGGCGCGTTCTCGCTCGTCCTGCTGACCACGGTTCTCACGCTCGGCGTCTACATTGGCCTCCAATCCCTCGCCGCGCTCGCCAAGATCGAACTCAGCCGGCCCGGATTCCGGTGGCACGTGAACGGCTTGATCGGCGCCACCCTGCTTGCACTCGCCCTCCAAACCTGGCTGAAAACCTACGAAGCAGGGCTCTTCGAATCCGCCCAATTCACCGGGGCCGGATACGCGATGATGCAGGCGATCGGAGCGACGCGCATCTTCGTCTTCTTGGCCGTCGTTCTCGCGCTTGCCACGATCTTCGGTAGCCGATGGGGCAAGCCGTACGGTATCCCGATGGCGGGCGGTATCGGCTTGGTCGCGTTTTACGGCCTCGCCGTGGTCGCCTACCCCGCGATCATCCAGCGGCTCGTCGTGGATCCGAACCGTCTGGCCAGGGAAGCACCTTACGCCGTCAAAGCGATCCAGATGACCCGTGTCGCCTACGGGCTCGACCAGATCGAAACGCGCGACTCCAACGTCACTGCCGCGCCGACCGCGACCGAGGTCCAATCCTCCCAGGCGACGCTCGACAACATGCGCCTTTGGGACCCCACCGTCCTGCGATTCTCCCTAGAGCGCCAGCAAGCCGTGCGCCCGTACTACTCGTTCCCCGACGTCGACATCGACCGTTACATGCTCAACGGCAAGCAAACCATGGTGATGGTGAGCGCCCGCGACCTCAATCTAAATGGTTTGGACGAGGGCGCGCGCAACTGGACGAACGAGCGACTCCGCTACACCCACGGCTTCGGTCTCACGATCTCCCAGGTGAACGCCGCGAGCGCGGACGGCCAGCCCGTCTTCCTCGCCCACGACATTCCTCAGCAGAGCGACCCGCAGATTCCCATCGCGCAGCCAAGGATTTACTTCGGTGACCTGACCGACGCCGCCGGTCGCCCGGATGACCAGTACGCGCTCGTCAACACGAGCGAACCCGAACTCGATTTCCAGACCCCGACCAGTTCGCAGACCACCCATTGGGAGGGCCATCGGGGCATCCCCGTGGGAGGATTGTTCAGCCGCCTCGCCTTCTCCATTACCCTCGGCGACGGCAACCTCCTCGTCTCCGGCAACGTGACCGGGGAGACACGCCTGCTCATCCATCGGAACATCAAGGAGCGGGCGTCGCTCGCCTATCCCTTCTTGAAGTTCGACCGCGACCCGTACGTCGTGGTCCTCGATGGCAAGCCGACATGGGTGCTCGACGGTTACACGTTGAGCGACATGGTGCCGTACTCGCAGCGGCTTTCGAGCGAAGCCGGGGCCGTGAACTACATCCGAAACCCCGCGAAGATTACGATCGACGCATACACCGGCGAGATCAACGCGTACGCCGTCGACCCGAACGAGCCGATTTTGAAGGCTTACCGGGAGATTTATCCTGGAGTCGTGAAGGACATGGCGGCAATGCCACGCGAACTGGGGCCGCACCTGCGGTACCCCGAGGATATGTTTAGCCTCCAGTGCGGAATGTTGTCGAATTACCACGTAACCGACCCCACCGCCTTCCTCAGCAACTCCGACGCCTGGGACGTCGCTGCCGAGCGCGACCTCTCCGGCACGAAGGCCCCGATCCGGCCCTACTACGTGGAGATGCAGCTTCCCCAGGAGGCCAAGCCCGAGTTCGTCCAGATCCTGCCCTTCACCCCGCGCGGCCGCCAAACCATGAGCGGCTGGATCGCGGCCCACTGCGACCCTGGCCAGTACGGCAAGCTCACGCTCTTCCGCTTCGCGACTGGCGTCCCGGTGGCGGGTCCCGAGTTGATGGAAGGGAACTTCACCTCCACCCCCGAGATCTCGAACATCAACCGGCAGTACAACAACGAGCAAAGCGAGATCGTGGTCGGCAACCTTCTGGTCATTCCGATCGGCCAGAGCGTCATGTACGCCGAGTCGCTCTACCTGCGGACCAAGGCCACCGGCATCGAGGCCGCCCCTCGCCTGGTCCGCGTAATCCTGGCCCTGAACGACCGCATCGTCGTCGCGCAAACCTATAAGGAAGCCCTCGAAAAGCTACTCGGCAATGCTCCCCCACCGCCAAACCCCGTGGCAACCGGAACCAAGCCGCCCGCGGCACCTGCGGGAATTCCCGCCGACGTAAAGGCCGCCGCGAAGGAGACCCTCGAGGTACTGGACCAAGCAGACCAGGCCCTTCGAAACGGTGATTTCGCCAAGTACGGCCAGCTTCAAAAGAGCCTAAAGGCCCGATTGCAGCAGATGGCCCACTAAGCTAGCGCAGCAATTGCTATAACCCTCGCGAACCCAGTTCTGCGAGGGTAAAACCTCTGGGTGAATATTGAGCTGCTTCAGGAGCTGACCGAGGCGCACGGCGTGTCCGGTCGGGAAGATGCGATCCGCGAAATCGTCCGTCGAGAGATGAGCCCCCTCGGCGAAGTCTACGCCGACACCATGGGGAACCTCTTCTGCGTGAAGAAGGGATCGGGGTCGGGCAAGAAGGTCATGATCGCCGCCCACATGGACGAGATCGGCTTCGCGGTGAAGTTCATCGATAGCAGCGGCTTCCTTCGCATCCAAACCTTGGGCGGCTGGGATCCCCGTCAGATGAACGCCCAACGCGTCATCGTGCAGACGAAAGACGGCGACCTCCCGGGCGTGCTTATGTATTCCAGCAAGCCGGCCCATCTTCTGACTGGCGACGAGAAGGGCCAAAAACACGACGAGTTCTTCGTCGATCTTGGCCTGAGCGTCGAGGAAGTGAAGGAGAAGGTTCGCCTCGGCGACGCCGTCACCATGGAGCGGCCCTTGTTGCAGCTCGGCAACCTGATCACGTCGAAGACCATGGACGACCGCGTCGGCGTCTTCGTCATGATCGAAGCCGTCAAGGCTTTGGGCGAGCACGACTTCGACGTCATCGCGGTGGCCACCGTCCAAGAGGAAATCGGTCTGCGCGGCGCGGCGGCGGCGGGAGCGGCGGTTAAGCCGGACGTGGCGATCGCCCTCGATATCACCCTTGCCAACGACATTCCCGGCATGCCGGAGCAGGATCACATCACCGCTCTCGGCAAGGGCGCTGCGATCAAGATTCTCGACAGTTCGCTTATCTGCCACCCCAAGATCGTCGACCACTTCCGCGATGTCGCCGAGGCAAAGGGTATCCCGTACCAGATGGAAGTTCTCCCCCGAGGCGGCACCGACGCCGGCGCGATCCAGCGCCTCCACGGCGGCATTCCCTCATTCACGTTGAGTATCCCTTGCCGCTACGTCCACACCGTCAATGAGACGGTTCACGGTGTAGATGTCCAAGCGTGCATCGACCTCTTGGCGCGATACATCGAAGACGTCCACACGCGAAGTTACGGGTATTAAATCGCTCCGGCGATTTGTAGCCGAGACCGGAGCGAATGCGATGGTGTCGCGACGGCGTAACGCATCGGAAATGCGTCACGCCGTTGCCGCCCGTCGGGCGAAATGGGTTTATACTAGCCGGGCTATGCCCGTACGACCGGAAGAAGCCTACGCCAACATGCTCGCCTCCCTAAAGGAGAAGACCGGGCGAACCCTGGAAGAGTGGCGCGTCCTCATCGCCGAGAAAGGCTTCGCCAAACACGGCGAGATCATGACTTACCTAAAGGGCGAAGAAGGCGTCTCCCACGGCTTCGCGAACGCGATCGCGCTGAACGCGAAGCCCGGCGACGCGAAAGCAGGTGACGTCGACCTCGAAGAGGCGATGTTCGTCAAGAAGGAAGCCTGCCGCCCGATCTACGATTTGCTTAAGGCGAAAATCGACGCCTTCGGTTCAGATGTGGATTACGGCCCCAAGAAGGCGTATATGAGCGTTCGCCGCTCCAAGCAGTTCGCGATTATCCAGCCTGCGGCCGGCCGGTTGGACGTCGGGATCAACCTGAAAGGCGTAGAACCCGCGGGTCGTTTGGAAGCTTCGGGAAGTTTTAACGCGATGGTCTCGCACCGAGTGCGCGTAAATTCGGTTGAAGAAGTTGACGAAGAATTGATCGGCCACCTTAAGCGCGCATTCGACGCGGCCTGAACCTTTAAGAAACTATGCTCGGCGTCCTCATCACCCTTGTCGTCGTCCTCGGCTGCGTCGGCATCGGGAAAACTGTGCTCGAGCGGTGGACTTCTGGACTCGACCCTGCGCTGCGGGTTGCCGTCGGGGGATTGGCGGGGCTTGGAGTTCTCGGCACCCTGACGTTCTTCCTGGGCATGGTGCCCGGCGGCTTTTTCTTCGGGATCTATTTGGTGGGTCTATATGCCTTAGCGGGGCTCGGACTGTTCTTGAAGGATCGCTCGGAGTTAACGCTCAAATTTCCGCGCGACGTTCGAGCGCTTGGTGTTCTAGCGCTCGCCATTGTGGTGGTTTTCTCTTTGGTTGCGGTGTGCGCGCCAAGTACGGCCGAGGATTGGGACAGTCTCGCCTACCACATGGCGGTGCCCAAGCTTTGGATCGCGGTCGGCCATATCTTTTCGGTCCCGAGCCTGCACCACAGCAACTTCCCGGATGTCATCGACGACCTTTACGTTTGGGGGCTCCAGTGGGGCGGTCAGGGCGGAGCGAAGGGCTTTTCGCTCGGCTTCCTCGTGCTCGGCATCCTCGCGACGTTCGGTTTCGCCCGACAACGCTACGGCGAGAAAGCCGGCTGGTGGTCGGCCATCACCTTCGCTACGATCCCGGCGATCATGTGGGAGAGCGGAACCGCCTACATCGACCTTGGGCACGGTCTCTATGCCGGGCTTGGAATTGCCTTCGCCGCGCTCGCGGCTTCCGAAGGCGAACTGGAAGCCTCGCCCCTGGCCTTGTCCACGATCTTCCTCGGCTTAGCTGCGGCAAGCAAGTACACCGGCCTTCAAACCATCTTGGTGGTAGGCATTGCCTTATTCATCTTCGTCTTCGCCGGTAAGAGCGAAGCAAAAGCTAAGGCGGCCAAGTCTTTGGTGATTGCCGCCGTCGCCGCCCTCGCGATCGCCTCGCCCTGGTACGTCAAGAACATCGTCCTCGTCAAAAATCCGGTCTATCCGTTCGTAATGGGCGGGGCCAACTGGGACCAGCGCCGCGCCGTCATCTACAAGAACCAGCAGCAGGAGTTCGGGGTCGGGCGCACGGAAGAAGGTCGGGATAAGTTGGCGATCGGCGCCTCCGTCCTCGGCCTTGGTTACCAACCCGGTCGGTACGTCGACCCCGGGGAGACGGTCGGCCTCGGTGCGCCGACTGGAGCCCTGGGAATCGCGATGCTCATCGGCCTCTTCCTTTGGCCCCTGAGTGGTAAGGCGAAAAGGTTCGAAAACCTGGTCCTGGTTGTGACCCTGCTGTTCATTGGCATGTGGTTCTTCCTTAGCCAGCAGAGCCGTTACTTCATGAGCATTGCCCCGCCCGCCGCGATCCTATTGGGCGGATTGGTAGTACGCCTGCGGCTCGGCCAAGTCGTGGCGGGCCTCACTGCGCTTCAGGCTTTGTACTCGGTCTGGCTTTTCGGCACCCAGCGCTACCTGGATCAGATGGAAGTAGTCACTGGCCGCGTCTCTGCCGACGACTACCAAACCAAGCGAATCTCCTTCTACGGCGCCAGCAAAGAGATCAACAAGACCGTCGGCCCGACCGGGAAGGTCGCCCTCTACGACGAAGTCTTCGGCTTCCTCCTCGACGTCCCCTACATGTGGGCCAACCCCGGCCACAGCACCCTCATCCCCTACGACTCGATGTCGACCCCGGATGACTTCGTTGAGGGACTCAAGAAGCTGGGCTTTACCCACGTCTACATCAACCTGAGTTCCCAAGTGAAGGCTCGAGTGTTCGCACAGAGATGGGTTGCATCGATGGCCTTGAACGGCGTCCAAAACCCGCTTCCCCCCGAGGAGGTCACGAAGCTGACCGCCGATTGGCAGTCCAAGTGGGAAGTTTTGTTAGCCGAAGCCGCCGCCACCGGCAAACTCCACTTCGTCCAAAGCTACCCCGCCGGCACATTCCCGGCCGGAGACCGTTTCCCGCGCGGGATTTTGTTCAGTCTGTAAGAATTACGGCTCCCGCCGTGTGGCCCGGGCCTCGCCTCCGAGGGCGACGGCGCGGCGTGTGCCGCCCAATAATCGGAGAACCTACCGCGCCGTGTACCTCGGGCCCCGCCCCCGGAGGGTGAAGGCGTACCGCACGTACCTCGGTCACCCGAAATGTTGACGGCGAACAATACGCCCCCCGCGCCATCTCCCTTCGGTCGAGACCCAGGCTACACGGCGGAGCCGTATGTACCGCGCCCGAAACTTCGACGGCGACCCATATGCCCTCCCGCGCAATGGCCTCCTAAACAATCGAAGACCGGCCTTCGCCAAATAGGCCGCAATGCCTAACTTTCTAAGGCGAACGCGCAAGATGCCCATTCACAACGAGGCATTGGACCCCGGAACGGAGTACACCGAAAGGGTCCGACAGGTACCCTCTTCAACGGCATGCGTTACAGAAAGTTGGGGCGGTATGGGATTCGGGTCAGCGAGGTTTCGCTCGGAGGGTGGCTCACCCATGGGCGGTCGATCGATGACGACACGACGAGCCGGATCGTCCAAACTGCGTTCGACCTCGGGATCAACTTGTTCGACACCGCCGACGTTTACAACCGCGGCGAAGCCGAGCTTTCCCTCGCCAAGGCGATCGTCGGCATCAAACGCGAAGACCTCGTCCTCGCCACCAAGTGCTACTTCCCGATGTCGGACAAACCCAACGACCGCGGTCTGGGCCGAAAGCACATCTTCGAGTCTGTCCATGCCTCGTTGAAGCGACTGAACACCGACTACATCGACATCTACCAGTTCCACCGCTTCGATTCCGAAACCCCGCTCGACGAAACCGTGCGCGCCATCGACGACCTCGTCCGGCAAGGCAAAGTCCTCTACTGGGGCGTCAGCGAGTGGCAAGCCGAGCAGATCTCCGACCTCGCCCACACCGCAAAGAGCCTCAACGCAAACCCGCCCGCCAGCAATCAGCCGCGCTACCACATGCTTGCGCGCGACATCGAGACCAGCATCCTGCCGACCTGCGAGCGAAACGGCATGGGCAGCATCGTATTCTCCCCCCTCGCCCAAGGCATCCTGACCGGCAAATACCTACCCGGCCAACCGGCGCCGGCCGGCACGCGCGGCTCGGACGAGAGCTCCAACACCTTCATGCTCGGCATGCTCAATGACGACGTCTTGACGCGTGTCCAGAAGCTGAAATCCTTCGCCGAGGCGAACGGCAGCAATCTGACGCAGTTCGCGCTGGCCTGGATTCTGCGCAAGCCTGGCATCAGTTCCGTAATTGTCGGCGCCTCGCGCCCCGATCAGATCGTTACCAATGCGGAAGCAAGTGGTGTCGAGTTCTCCCCTGAGGTCTGGACGATGGCCGAGGCCATCCTTGAGGGCCGCGCGTGACGGATTTCCTCCGCCAAAACACCGGACCGGAAACCGAATTTGAAAAGCGACGAGGCGTAAACCGACTCGAGGTCCGCGATGGGTTCGCTCAGGTACACGTCTCTCAAATCGAAGGGGACGTGATGGAGGGCCGCCTAAACGTTTTACAGGCGGTCTCGGACGCGGGGATCAGCATCGACTTCCTGAAGCTGTCGCCATCCGGCATGTCCTTCCTCCTACCCGAAGATCGTGCGGAGGATGTGCGCAAAGCCATGGAACCATGCGCCCATCACTTTTCGATCCGTAGCCCCCGAAGCATCCTCCTCGTCCACGCGGTCAGCATCCGTGATGAAGAAGGGATGATCGCGAACATCGTGCAAACCCTTATCGGCACTGGCGCTCACGTGGACCATTTAGGCGACATGCACGACCGCATGCTCGTGGTCCTCAAAACCGACGACGTTAACCGGGTCGCCGAGCACATTCGGGGCGCGCTCATGACGGAGGAAAGCTAGATGCGCATCAAGGTAATGAAGTTCGGCGGCACCAGCGTCGCCACCGCGGAGGCTCGGATGACCTCCGCGATGCGCGTCGTCTCCGCCAAGGAGCAGGGGTTCAAGCCCGTCGTGGTCGTCAGCGCCATCGGTCGCAAAGGCCAGCCGTATGCCACCGATACGCTGATCAACATGCTCCGCGAGATCGACATCAACGTCGAACCCGAGGCACGCGAACTGGATCTCCTCGTCGCCTGTGGAGAGATCCTCTCCGCCGTCATCTTCGCGCACACTTTGAAGACCCTCGGACATGCCTCCCAGGCGTTCCGAGGCGGTCAGGCCGGCATTCGCACGGACGGCGTCTACGGCAACGCGCGCATCGTCGGCATCAATCCGATTAGTCTGATTCGCAGCATCGAATCGGGCAATATCCCCGTCGTCTGCGGCTTCCAGGGCGTATTCGTAGGCGGCGACGGCGCGCCCGGCGGCGAACTTACGACCCTTGGGCGAGGCGGTTCGGACACTACCGGAGCCGCCCTCGGCGCGGCCCTTCGAGCGGAGGCCGTCGAGATTTTTACCGACGTTGACGGCGTCAAAACCGCCGATCCTGACGCCGTCCCCCATGCACCAACGCTTAGGAAAGTCACCTACGACGAGGTCGCGGAGATCGCTCACCTTGGCGCGAAGGTCGTTCATCCGCGCGCGGCCGAGATCGCGATGAATTACTCGATCCCGCTCTGGGTGAAGAGCACGTTCACCGAAGATGAGGGCACCGAGATCGTCAACCGCGAGGCTTTCCCCGGCCGTCGCGTCACCGGCGTGACCCACACCGGCAAACTCGTCTACCTCCAGTTCGATCTCGACACCGTCAACGAGGGCGAGAAGGCTAGCCTAGAGGCCCGCGTTTATGAGACGATGGCGCGTTACGGCGTCAACTTGTTCATGTTGAACCTCAGCCCGAGCAGCACCGGCTTCGCGGTTCCGCGGAGCCAGTACCCGCTCGTGCAAGACGTTTTGGATGGACTTGTCATTCCAGGCTCTGACGTGGATGGCGCGCGCCCGCTCTACATCTTCCAAATCGGGCAGCACGGTTCGCGAGAAGTCGAAACCCAGGCCGCGTTACTCCAACCCCTCGGCCAGGTGCGCCGGGTAGTCGCGCAGCTTACCGAGGGATGCACGATGGTCTCGCTCGTTGGGCACGAGTACATGCAGCAGCCGGGCGTCTTCCTCGCCGTGCTCCGAACTCTCGCCGACGGCCAAGTCACCGTCCTTCAAACGAGCGACAGCGATTACTCGCTGAGCGTCCTCGTCCCCGAGGCGGAGACGAACCGCGCGGTAAGGCTCTTGCACGACCGATTTGGCCTCGCCGAGGTGCGTTGATCCCGCTGCCTCGCTTGCGACCCCAATTGATGGGGATCTTGAACGTCACGCCCGACTCGTTCAGTGACGGCGGCCTGCATTTCGATACTCGCGCCGCAGTCCAAGGAGGCCGGCAAATGATCCAGGATGGGGCCGACATGCTCGATGTCGGCGGGGAATCCACCCGGCCCGGAGCCGAGCCCGTTTCCGTCGAGGAAGAACTGCGAAGGGTTTTACCTGTCGTTCAGGCTTTGGCCGAGGCTGGAGTTACGGTTTCGATCGACACGATGAAGGCGGACGTGGCGCGGCACGCCCTGGCCGCCGGAGCGAAGATGGTCAACGATATCACGGCGCTGCGAGATCCGAAGATGCGAAAGGCGTGCGCCCAAGCCAACTGCCAGGTCTGCCTGATGCATATGAACGGGGAACCGAAGACGATGCAGGCCAACCCGTACTACGACGACGTCGTGGAAGAGGTCCGGCAGTTCCTTCTCGAAGCCGCAATCCGTGCCGAACACGACGGCATCCATCGCGACAACATCTGGCTCGACCCCGGCATCGGCTTCGGCAAAACCGCCGAGCACAACCTGTTGCTCCTGAAGCATTTGGAGAGGATTGTCGATCTCGGCTATCCGGTAATGGTCGGCGTCAGCCGCAAGTCGTTCCTAGGGAAGATTGGACGCGATGGCGCTTCCGTGTTGCCGCCGCAGGAAAGGGTCTCCGGCACCTTGGCCGCCCAGACGTTATCCCAGGTGAAAGGGGCGAGGATTGTTCGTGCCCATGACGTCAAAGAAGCCCGCCGCGCCATGGACGTCATCGAAGCCGTAATGGCCGCACCCTAAACCTTCTTCAACTTCCATTTGCCCTGCTTAAACGCAAAGAAACTCAAAATCCCCTGAAGCCCCTGCGTGGCCGCCATCGCCATCCATGCCCCGTTCGAGCCCATGCCCTGGGCGAAGGGAATGACCAAGAACCCGCCTAGGGCAAACCCTTTCGGCAACGCCAAAACGATCGCCAAAGGCACGCGGATTCCCCAAAGGGAAAACAGCGAAATCCACAACGGACGAACCGTATCTCCCGCCCCCTGCAAAGCCCCCACGAGCACCATGGCGAACCCGAACAGGAATTCCGTGGCGCAGAGATACCGCAACAAGACCGTCGCCTCGTGAGCGATTTCCGGCTTGTCGATCGCCAGATGGGACGCAATATAGCCCGCGCCGAGATAGATCGGCAACGCTAAGAGGAGCGTGACGATGCCGCCGTGTATCGCCGCCGTCCACCCGAGCCGCTCGGCTCGATCAGGGCGTTTCATACCGAGGCTTTGCCCGACCAGCGCACTTGCCGCTGCCGACAAACCGAGGCTCGGCATAAACATCACCGACTCGATCCCGAACCCGACCGTCATTGCGGCGACGGCCACTTCCGCGTTCGCGACCTGCTTCAAAACCAAAGTAAACGCGGTTAACGAAAGCACCCGGAGCGTCGACATGACGGCCGAAGGAATCGCGATTCGGAGAATCCGCCGAACCCACGCCATTTCCGGCAAGCGAAACGCGTATAGCGACCCCAAAGGCGTATAGCGGACGTACCAAACGTAACCGACCGCCGACAAAGTAGCGCTCGCCGCGAGCGCGCAAGCTGCGCCCGACAAGCCCATGTTCGCCCCCGGAATCGTCATGAATCCAAGATGCCGGGCAGGAAAGATGAGCAGGAAATTCAGCGTCATGTGAAGCAGAATCTGAATCCCCGAGATCACCATCGGGCTCTTCGTGTCCCCGATTCCGCGCAGACAACCGGCCAAGGTCTGGATCACAAAGAGAGCCGGAATTCCCGCCGAGTAGGCGAGCACAAAGTGGGTCATCTCCCACTTGGCCTCGTGCGCGGTGACGGGCAGGAGGCCCTCGGACGTGGCTCCCGCAATGAGGGCCGTGAACGCCGCCGTGATGACCCCACCGCAAACGGAAAGGCGCAGGGCTTGGCGCGCGGCCTGCCGCATCTCGCGCTTCTCACCCGCTCCATAGCAACGACTGACCAAGGCGGAAGCTCCCGTCGACATCGCGACGGCAAGCGAAAACATCATGAACATGATGTTCGTGGCGCCTCCGTGCGCGGTCAGCGCGGCGACATGTAAGCGGCCGATGAAGCCCCGGTCCAAAAGGGTGTTGATGACCTGGAGCGAGTTGAGCGCAACCGCCGGCCAAGCAAGGGCCCAAACGACGCGTGCCGAGTTCTCATGAACAAGGACCTCAGGCGCGATCTCCTGCGGGATCTCCTCGGTTGGTGCGTCGACGGCGGTGTCCACAGGATTACCTATGGTACCCGCCGAGCTGGTACAGTCCGGGCCCTAGGGGGCGAGCCGGCGCACGTCCCGGGGCAGGAAAGTCACTTCCTTAACGTTCGCGAGATTCAGCATTTGGCGGACAAATCGAGACGGACCGAGGCCGCCTCCACCGTGCGGCGGACACCCGTAACGGAAGAAATTCAGGTAGTCCGTGAGTTCCTCAAGGTTCATCCCCTTCTCGATGGCTTGAGCCTGAAGAATGTCCAATCGATGCTCCCGCTGGGCTCCGGTGGTGACTTCCATGCCTCGGTAGAGCAGGTCAAAGCTCTTGGTGAGGTCCGGCGAGTCGGCATGCCGCATGTGATAGAACGGCCGAATCGAGATCGGGTAGTCGGTAATGAAAACGAAGTCATGGCCGTGCTCTTCCTTTATGAGCGCCCAAAGCCCTCGCTCTTCCTCGGGGTTCAGGTCGTCCGCTTTGCCGCTTGAGATACCGGCTGCGGCTAACCGCTCTTTGGCCTCCGCGAACGTCAGTTTGGGGAACGGCGCGGTGGGGATATCGAACTCCGGGTTCTCAATCGCGGCATGCGCGGCCGCAAACCCGGCGATCAGCATCCGCTCTTCTTCCGCCATCACCTCGAAGTGATCCTCGACATAGGAAACCTCGAAGTCCCATCCCGTGAACTCGGTCATGTGGCGGGACGTAAACGAGGGCTCGGCGCGGAACACCGGACCGGTCATGAAGACGCGCTCGAAGCCTGCCGCCATCGCCATCTGCTTGTGGAACTGTGGAGACTGCGCGAGATAAGCCTTGCGCTCGAAGTACTTGACCTCGAACACATCCGAGCCGGTTTCGGAGGCGGTCGAAAGTAGCGCCGGCGTATAGATCTGGATATAACCGGCATCGACCGTGTACTGGCGAACGCCAGCTTCCAGCGCCGTCCACACCTCGAAGATTCGTCGCTTGTGGGTTTGGCGAAGGTCGAGCCATCGCCAGTCAAGCTGCTTCGAGAACTCCACCTCGTCCGCGCCCTTCTCAAGGACCACGGGGATGGGCAACTCAGGCTCGGCACGCGAAAGCACCTCGAAGGACGAAATCACAATCTCGTGGCCGGCGGCTACTTGATCCGCGGACTTCAGCTCGCCAAAGACCTTGACCACCGATTCGGTCGTGACGGTCTGAATCGAGGTGAAAACCTCTCCGGCACTCTTAAACGTAACGCACTGAACGATGCCGGTCCGGTCCCGCAACAGTAGGAAGACAAGTCCCCCTTGGCGGCGTAGCGTGTGGACGAATCCGGCCACGCACACCTGTTCTCCGATGTGGTTTTTAAGCTCAGAAACGTGAAGGCGGGCGGGCATCGTTCATTTTGACCGGAACTACGTCCAGAATAATTCAACGTAGAGACCTTGCGGCGAACGAAAGACGTAGCCGTATGGTTGAGATATGAGGGTGAGCATGACGCGAAAAATAAAGTGGGCACGAATTTGCCAGGGGGCGGTTGTGATCGCGATTATTGCGGCACCGTTCGCCTGTAGCAACGATCCGTTCGTAGGGCAGCCCGCTCCGGAATTTGCGGTCGAGCCACTCCAGGCGGGCCCGGATGTGCGTCTCGCCGACTATCGCGGAAAAGTGGTATTAGTAGACTTTTGGGCCACGTGGTGCGCGCCGTGCCGGCAACTCATGCCCTTTCTTAGTGAACTGAACAAGAAGTACGGTCCGAAGGGCTTCGTCGTCGTTGGCATCTCCAGTGAAGGGCGCGAGACTATCTCGAAATTTCAAAAGGCTTACCCTTCGTTGGGTTACGAATTCCTAAGCGATACCTTTTCGGACGCATCGCGTAAGTTCAAAGCGGACGCCCTGCCGACGACAGTTCTGATCGACAAGGACGGCACCGTCGTCGATTATGAGCAGGGTTACAGCCAGCAATCGTTGAAGGAACTGGACGCCAAGATCGCCTCGATGGTCTCCGGTTAGCCCTATGCTGTGGCGAAACGCGTATTCGCCGAGGGTTTTGGAAGGAAAAGCTTTTCCGGCTCTGTCGGTCGATTGCGATCTCGTCGTGGGAGGTTTCGACCTTCGGGCGCAGGGTGAGATTGGCATTTGGGTCCGGCTCTTCCAAAGCGGAGATATCTACAAGCGCTTTTGCATTTTGCTCATCGCGCCCGCTTGGAACGACGTCTCTCGAAACCTCGCCGAGGCGGTTTTCCCGCGGAGCCTGCACGCTCATCTTCAGTTCGTCGAAGACCCCGGCGAGGCTTGGCGAGAAGCCGTAGAGCCCGACCGCCCCGAACGATCCTTCGCCGCTGTCGTTTCCAGCGGTGTTGTGCTGCTCGGGGTGGTCGGTCCTCCCACGGAGGAAGTCTGGGACCAATTCCTCGCGCGGGCGGCCGAAGCCTAGCCCTAGTGGCGGATCGGAGTGGCGACCACGTTTCGCCAACCCTGTAAATCTTTTTGCAGGTAAGGCGTGAATCTAGCCGTCGAAAAGTCCGAGGTTGCGATAGGACTCAGCGTCCAAGCCGTCACGCGCGTCTTCGGCAACCCTCCCTTTTGAGGCATGTTCTGGATTTGCGTGAAGTAAATGCGGCTGAGGGTATAGGTCTCCGACAAGCTCGAGTTGCTGCTCGAATTATTGAGCTCGAACGCAATCGCCTTCCCGACGCCGTAGGTCGCGTAGCTCCCCCCATCGTTGTAGTAGACGTAGGTGGGGCCGGTCGATACAGAAGGTGGAGTGGGGGCGAATTGTCCCGAGACTGGATCGGCGTATAGGCGGCGAATCGGATCGAAATACGGCACTGTTGAAGGCGTTTGCCATGGGCCGCCGCTAACCCCCTGTACCTGAGTGAGCCCGGCGGACGTCAGTGGAAAGGGAACCCAGTCGTGGTACTGAACACCGTTCGAGCTCTCGAAAAGTTCTCGAAGCAATCTCACCGCGTAACTAGATCGTCCCTCCGCGGGCGCGGCTTGACTCAAGGCGAAAATGAGGTCGCTAGCGTACGCCGTCGACTGGGTCGCTGGCGGAGCATCGTACATGACGGCGGAATAGGTGCCTAAGAAACGGTTGGAAGGGGTTGGATTTAGGTTGGCGCGATAAGTGAAAAGCGTCTTGCCATCGCCGACGATTTCAAGCGTTTGTTGGCTGGTCCCGTTTTGCGCGGTGTACCACTCCTTCAGGTTGACCTTGATTTGAGGCCGTCCTGTCGAATCGGTCATTGACTGGTAGAAAAGTGTCGCGAAGATCGGGGTGACGATGTTGCCGTCAACTTGCTGCCCAGAGATCAGGAAGCAGAGCCCGTTTTTGGTGGCCAGGTCCTGGTAGGCGCTTAGGATCGACTCATCGGGTACTGCATACGAAACAGGCGCTACCGGAGTGGTCTGCGCGCTCGCGCCTGCGGCTAGCAGCAACGGCGCCAGCAACGCCAAGGAAAGTCGGGTCTTCGTAAAACTCATCAAACTCCTTCCGGTCCACCCTCACGAGCGTCCCACGCTCTCCCCTAGGGCATTTCGACTCTCATTTCCCCCGAAAGGTTCGAAAATGGGCCCAATTAGGCCCTTCTGGGACCCTACCGCATCACTAGCGTTGAGCCTGATCGAATAAATGTTCGAGGTAAAATTTATTCCGACATTTTCAATCCCTCGGTAAGGGAAGGACAAACACAATGGAAGCATCTCTCCAGAGCGGCGCAGTGCCGTACGAACAATCTTATCTTTATCGCCTCCGACACTCGGCGGCCCACCTCCTTGCCCAGGCGGTAACTGAGCTTCACCCCGGCGCCAAGCTCTCGATCGGGCCTCCGATCGAAAACGGGTTCTACTACGACATCGACTTTCCGACGCCTCTGCGTGAAGAGGACCTTGAGAAGCTCGAAGCCAAAATGAAGGAGCTCGCAAAGCTCGATCAGCGCATCCAGCGTATGGAAGTCGATCGGGACGAGGCGCGGCGACTCATCCTCGACGAAACGGTCCCAGGAATGGGTGCGAACGTCGCCGAGTACAAGCTCCAGCTCCTTGACGCGATTCCAGAAGGCCAAACGCTCTCGTTCTATGACCAGCAGCGCACGGACCGGGAAGGGAAGTATCACCGCTTCCTCGACCTCTGCCGCGGCCCTCATGTCGACAGCACGAAGGAGATCAAGAACTTCAAGCTAATGAGCCTCGCCGGCGCTTATTGGCGCGGCGACGTCAAGAACAAGCAGCTTACGCGCATCTACGGCACGGCCTTCGAGACGAAGGAAGAGCTGGAGAACCACCTCCTCATGCTCGAAGAGGCCAAGAAGCGGGACCACCGCATCCTCGGCCGCGAGCTCGGGCTGTTCATGTTTTCCGCGCGCGTCGGCACGGGCCTGCCCCTGTGGCTGCCCAAGGGCGCGACGCTAAGAATGGTCATGACGGACTTCCTCCAAAAGGAGCAGGTCAAGCGCGGCTATGACCCCGTCGTGACGCCGCAGATTGCGAACATCAAGCTGTACGAAAAGTCGGGCCACATCATCACGTTCAAGGAAAAGCTATTTCCGTTCATGGTGGACGACGAGAAGGAGACGTACATCCTGAAGCCGATGAACTGCCCGTTCCACATCGAGATCTACCAGTCCTCGATGCGAAGCTACCGCGATCTCCCGATCCGGTACGCCGAGTTCGGCACGGTGCACCGGTACGAGCAGTCCGGCGAGGTCACGGGCATCCTACGGGCCCGCGGCTTTACGCAGGACGACGCCCACCTCTTCGTGCGCCCGGATCAGCTTCTCGATGAATTCATCGGGGTCGTCGAGCTCACGAAGGTCGTGCTGGACAAGCTAGGCCTGAAGGACTTCCGCGCCCGCATCGGCACGAAGGATCCGAACTCGGACAAGTACATCGGCCACGACGACAACTGGACGGCGGCGACGTCGGCGATCATGGAAGCCTGCGACCGAATGGGGATGGAGTACTTCGTCTCCCCCGGCGACGCGGCGTTCTACGGTCCAAAGCTCGACCTGATTATTAAGGATGCCCTCGGCCGGGACTGGCAGATGGGCACGGTACAGGTGGACTACAACTTGCCCGAGCGGTTCGAGCTTGAGTACGTCGGCGACGACAGCAAGCCGCACCGACCGATCATGATCCACCGGGCGCCGTTCGGCTCGCTGGAGCGCATGATCGGGTTGCTGACGGAGCAGTACGCGGGTGCATTCCCGTTCTGGATGGCGCCGGTACAGATCGCGGTGCTCCCCATCGCGGATCGGCACAACGAGAAGGCGCTGGAATTGTCCAATCGGCTCAAAGACGTCATCTACGACACGCGTGCCCTTCGCGTCACGGTCGACGAGCGCCGGGAGACGCTGGGCAAGAAGATACGCGAAGCCCAACTCCAGAAGGTCCCGTACATGCTGATCCTCGGCGACAAGGATATCGAGAACGGGACGGTCGGTGTGCGAAGTCGCGAAGATGGCGATCTCGGCCCGATGACGGTCGAAGCCTTCTTGGGCCGTTTGGCCTAAACGCCTCGGCGGCTTCGAAGGTTCGGCAGGTGCCCAATCATTTGGGTACCTGCTTTTTTTTCGCCAAGTTCCCGAACTGCCAAGTTTTTATAGCGTATATAGAACTATTGGCCGATCAAAAAGCGACCATATCTGATGATGTGGAATACACCACACGAATTTGATTGTGGACGACCTTCTGAAGGGAAAGGCCGTACGAGATTGCCCGGTGCTCCCTTCAGATTCGGAGTGAAACAAATCATATGAAGCGCAACGCTTTTACGTTAATCGAACTCTTAGTAGTCATTGCCATCATCGCTATCTTGGCTGCCATTCTTTTCCCTGTTTTTGCCCAGGCGAAGGCCGCCGCAAAGGCGACCGCCTCCCTCAGCAACGATAAGCAACTTTCCCTCGGCGTCGTCATGTATGAGGGCGATAGCGACGACGTTTTCCCCCTCGGCACTTCTTGGAACACGGGTAACGATCCAGTTTGTTTCCAAGGGGGCTCCTGCGTCTCTACTTGGGCATGGAGCGCGTCGCCCTATGTGAAGAGCGCGAATCTCTTGAACGATCCGCAGACGGCGGCGAATATCGACTACTTTAAGCTGGGCCTGACCATCACTGACGCGATTTTCCCGCAGTTTGGCTACAACGCCACCTACCTCAGCCCGATCGTCGCGAACCCGGACGGAACCCTTGCGCAGACTACGTCGAGTGCATCGTCAGGGGCGGACCCGGCCAACACCGTCATGCTTGGCGCCAAATGGACTCATGCAGAGCAAGTCAATTGGGCCACAACCGGTTTGATTTACACCGTGGGCACCGCTAGCAGTGCGAACGTCGGCACCATTGAAGATGCCGACCTGGCGAGCCCGGAATGCAACAACATTCCCACCGCTTGCTTTGGTGACTGGGGCCGCGGCGGACCTTTCGACGATCCCACGGTGATTGGCCTTACTTCCGAGGCGGCGGGCCGATATACGGGTGGCGTTTCGCTCCGGACCGCGAACCAGCAGTGCCTCAGCTTCATCGATGGGCATGCAAAGCGGATGTCCTACGGTCAGGCGGCAGCGGGAACCAACTACAACTACAACGCCGCGCCCGGTGCTGCGGGTGGGTACGGGAATATTACGATCACCCACATGAACAACTACATTTGGAGTCTGGACAAGACATGCTGGGCAAACGCGGGAGGCACTTGCACTCAATGAGGCTAGCAAAGGTTCTTGCCGGACTAGGGGCGGCTTTCGTTCTCATCGGGTGCGGAAGCAGCGCCACTCCGGAGGCGACAACCTCGCCCGCGCCGGCGACTCCAGCGCCGTCGGCAAATAAGCCAGGGGGAGCTGCCACCTCGACAATGAATGGTAACAGCCTGAAACCTGGCCCTGGTGTGGCCGCGTTCGGTAGCAAGAGCGGCGGTTAGTAAGGCGTCTCTCTCAGGTAAGCGGATCCATTGAGCGATCGGTGGATCCGCTTCTTGCTTTGAAGTTCTCACCAAGTTCAGAAGAGGCTTTTGAATCCATCAGTTACTCGTTTAAGTTAGTGTACTAAACAACGCCAACTGGACATTCTTGAATAGAGGCAAACAAACCGATCTCAGGAAGCCGCCTGAATGAAACGTGCCTCCGGTTTCTCGGTGTGTGAGGCGCCTAGAGGAAAGAGCCGACCTTGCTTAGACTTTCGCTCCTGATCTTTTGTAACGCTTGCCTCAAGGGCGTTTGAAGGCGCTGTCGAGCGCGCCTCAAGGTCCGGACGGGCGCCCAGGGCATCGGTGCTTCCCCCCTATGTGGAGGCAATGTTAGCGAACCTTACGCCTAAACGAACAGGTCGTGGACCGAATGCCAATCCGCGATGCGGCCCGTAACGCCGTCGCTCAGCTTGCCGCAGTTGGGGCAGACGCCAAGGCGCTCCCACACTTCCATGCGACGATCCCAGGTGCGCATGGCGAGCGTGGCTCCGTGGATCTCTATGTTGGTCATCGTCTTCGCATGCGGATCCTTGCGGGATCTGATGTAGACGACCACCATGGCGAGGATCGTGATCGGGATCGCGATCATCCAGCCGAGAATGGCGTTCAACATGACCCCGGTCAGGGCAATGACGACGAGGGTGATCGCGTTGAAGAAGGAAGGACCCCAGATGTCGCGCTTGGTGGAGGTTACGTTCGTGGGTACGTCGGGCGGGCGGAGCCAGCGGGCCACATCTCCCGTGTCGGGAATCGCGTTGCGCAATGCGGCGGGTAGTCGCCCTTCCTCGGCCGCTTTGAGGACGCCGGCGAGTTGCAGGGTTCCGTGTTGGCATCCCGGGCACTGGTGTGCTGGCGGGATGTTGCTCGTAGAGAATCCCATCGCTGCGGCCGCGGAGGTCGGCCTTACCGAATATCGAGATGCTTCGTTCGCCACAAAAAAACTCTACCAGCTACCCTGGCGAACCAACGGGTTTTACCAAAAAGGGGGACATTAATGGCGCGGGGTCCGCAAATGTAGCGGCATTCGAAAGCCCGGCACGAATTCCCGCCATTAATATGCGGGGCAGGTGGCGCGACCGATAGGACTCGAACCTACGACATCTTCCTTCGGAGGGAAGCACTCTATCCACTGAGCTACGGTCGCGTACAGATGAGCATACCAGGCAGCTTTTAAACGGTAACGGGGTGGAACGAGAAGGCTCGTTCCACCCCGTTACCGTTGTGCTTATACGTTCTTCGGGTCCGGGGTTTAGCCGGCGTCGGTTGCGCTGACGTACATGTCGTGTACGGCCACGCCGGTGTTGTTGTTGATGGTGTCCGTCTTGTAAGCCTGCGTCATCGCAACTCGCTTGGCGGAACCGTCGGTGGCGGCGTACGTGATCGCGCCCTGCTGGCCTGCTTCATAGATGCATGCCTTACCGCCGTTCCAGGCGCCGGTCTGCTGTCGTCGCGACCAAGGACCAGCGTAAACGCTGACCGGAGAGGAGCCGTTAACTCCGACCGTGGACGTGCATGCAGGGGAGGTGGCGCTGCCGACTGGCGCCGACGTCGTGGTCGTAAAGCCCATATCGAATGCCCCGGCGTCGGCGACCATGATCACATCCGAAATGTGGTCAATGCCGGACTGGGTGAGCGACGGGGTGTTGTTTACCGAGACGAAAGCCGCGTCGGGAGCCGCAAACGCACCGAACGGACCATCGATGAACGCGCCGGCGCCGCCGTTGGCGTACGGGGTGAGAAGGGCGAAGTTGCTGTTGGCGTCACGGTAGGCCAAAGAGGCTGCACGAGGAAGTACGCCGTAAAACTGCTCTTGCAGGAACTGCTTGACAGGACCTGTTCCGGTTGGGGTGCTATCGAGAGGAGTGGTGTAAATGTCCCTATTTTTGGTGTAAGGGAACACGCCCTCCTGCCAAGGGATGATTCCGGCCGGGGTTGTTGTGAGGGTAACACCGTTGGCGGGCAGGAAGTACGCCTGCTGCTCAAGAACGCTTCCTTCCTGAATGGCAAGCGGGAACGAGTCGTCGCTGTCGTTCGCGTACTGGATGTTTGCGAGTGCAAGCTGCTTGAGGTTGCTCAGATTTGCGGCGGCCTTTGCGGCTGCCTTAGCCTGGGCAAATACGGGGAATAGGATGGCAGCAAGGATAGCAATAATTGCAATTACAACGAGGAGTTCAATTAGCGTAAAGGCTTTCTTCATAGAGTCACCCCGAACACGAGGCTCGGTTATATTGCGGACGGGACCGCAAGAAGAAACATTCCCCTCGAACTCGTTTACCATCAAGATCGCATAGTGTTAAGCAACCTAAACTAATATCCCGCGCAAATTCTTAACAATAGGGCCTTTAGGCAGGCTTTGTTAACATTGCCTTCAAAATGCGTTAGGCAATCACTTTTTGGGTTACTCCGCCGCAGTATGTAGTTGAGGTCGCTCGAGCGAGCGGTTTTGGTTGGATGTTTGGCGATTCGCGCCCACGATCGTTTTCTTTTCGCAACGATGTCAGTGCGGATTTTGGGGAACCAATCGCCCTACTGGCCCCGGGAGCGAAGCGAATCCATGATGTCGCGGGGGAGTTACGCAGACGACCGGTCAGTTTGCCGCAGACTTCGGGCGGCACGCGTTGCGCACCGGCTAGCTCACGAAGGGCAACGATTTGACTTACACGCCGGCGAGGGCCGGCTGGTTCAGCATGCTGCAACCGTGAGCGATGTAATGCTCAAACTCTTCTGGGAAGACTCGGAGCATGCCCATGATCGGCCAAGCCGCCGCGTCCCCAAGGGGACAGAACGAACGGCCGTCAATCTGCGAAGCCACCTGCTTCAGTAATTCGAGATCTCCGGGACGACCGCCGCCGGAAATGATCCGCTCAAGGATCTGCACCATCCAGCGCGTGCCCTCGCGGCACGGCGTGCACTTCCCGCAGCTCTCGTTCATGTAGAACACGGCCGTGCGCCAAGCAAATTTGACGATGTCGGTCGTGTCGTTGAAGAACATGCAGCCGCCGGAGCCGACCATCGACTTCACCGCGGCCATTTCTTCGTAACCGATGATCGCCTCATCGACTTGCGCGGCGGTGATGATGGGAACCGAGCTGCCGCCGGGAATACACGCCTTTAGCTTGCCCCCACGAACTCCCCCCGCCAATTCTAGAAGCTCCTTAAGCGGAGTGCCGAATTCAATTTCGAAGTTGCCCGGCTTGTTGACATGCCCGGATACCGAGAAAATCTTTGTCCCGCGGGAGTTCTTCGTCGAAGCGCCCAAAGAGGACCACCACTCCCAGCCCCGGTCGACGATATAGGGCACGGTCGCATAGCTCTCCACGTTATGGATGAGTGTCGGCTTATCCCAGACGCCGCTGATAACGGGGAAGGGCGCATGGGGGAACTTCAGACGAGGCATCCCGCGCTCGCCCATTAGGGAACTCATGAGCGCCGTTTCCTCGCCGCACTCGTACGATCCCGCTCCGCAGTGAATGTAGAGGTCGAAATCGAACCCGGTACCAAGGATGTTCTTTCCGAGCAGGTTCGCCCGGTAGGCTTCGTCGATCGCGGCTCGGACCGACTTTGCGCCATCCATGTACTCGCCGCGGATGTAGATGTAGCCAGCGTCGCCCTGAACGGCGTATCCGCCGATCGTCATGCCTTCGATAAGCGAGAAGGGGCAGGACTCCAGAAGCTGCTTGTCCTTGAAGGTCCCCGGCTCGCCCTCGTCTGCGTTGCAGATGAGATAGTGCGGCCGCTTCTTCTCTTTGGGCATGCCGCCCCATTTGAGGAATGCGGGCGCGCCCGCACCGCCTCTGCCTCTCAAGCCAGCGGATTTGATCGCGTCGACGATGACTTGCCGCTCGCCGGCGAGTGCCTTACCAAGCGCGGTATATCCTCCCGTCGCACGGTAACCGTCTAGCGTCCGAAACTTCGGATCGTCAACGTGCTCAAGGAGAAGCTTGTACTCGGCCATGTCTGATCCTGAGTTTACTCATATGCTGTTCGGGGGTACGCTCCACCCTTCATGTCCGTCCTCGAAGTGCGCGATTTGGAGGTCTCCTTTGGTTCCACGAAGATCCTGCGGGGCGTAACGTTCGACCTCGAAGCGGGCCAGACTCTCGGGGTAGTCGGCGAGTCCGGTTGTGGAAAGTCCATGACCGGTTTCGCCGTTATGGGCATGCTCCAGAGCCCTGGCCGCATCTCCGCCGGTTCGATCAAGCTCGACGGCCGCGAGATCGTAGGACTGCGCGAGCGCGAACTGCAACAAATCCGAGGCGACCAGATCGGTCTGGTCATGCAAGACCCCTTCACGAGCCTGAACCCCATGATGAAAATCGGGGACCAGATCGGCGAAGCGTTCCGGCTGCATCAAGGCATGAATCGATCCCAGGCCTGGACCAAGGCGATCGAGATGCTGGAAATGGTCGGCGTTCCGGCGCCTTCCGATTCCGCCCGAAAGTATCCCCACCAAATGAGCGGCGGCCAACGACAACGCGTCGTGATCGCGATGGCCTTCGCATGCCGCCCCAAGGTTTTGATCGCTGACGAACCGACCACGGCGCTCGACGTGACCCTGCAGGCGCAAATCCTTCGCCTGCTGCGCGACCTTCAAAAGCAGGAAGGCACGGCGGTCATGCTCATCTCGCACGACATCGGCGCGATCGCCTCGGTCTCGCAGCGAATCGCCGTTTTCTATGCCGGACGAATTGTGGAGACGGGACCGGCCGAGCAAGTCCTACGGCGAGCCGCGATGCCTTACACGCGGGCGCTCCTTAATGCCTTGCCCCAAGTCGGCAAAGAGCGACTCGAAGCGATCGGCGGGTTGCCGCCCGACTTCAGCGATCTCCCGCCCGGCTGCCCCTTCCGTCCGCGCTGTCCGCTTGCCATTGACAAATGCGGCGTGGAGCCGTCGCTGCAACCGACCGAGCCGCATCACATCGCCGCGTGTTGGCGTGCGTCGGAAGTCCATGCATTGCCCGCGGGCGCGTCCCTCTTGCCGCTGGCTAGTCGGCAGTCCAGCAGTTGAGTTTCATTTTTTGACGGGCCTTTGGCGGTCAAAGATGTCGTGGGGAATGCATTTGCGCGGCAGAGCCTTGAGTGTGGCTAAGCCGCCGTCATGTCCAAGACCATCCGCTCCAAAGTCTCGATGGACGTATAGGCGTCGAGAATCCCCTTCAACCGTGCGTCGGTATCCGACAAGATCGCGAAGCAACGCTCCAGCCGAGTCAAAGTCAACCGCTGAGCAGTCTTCATGAGCGCGGATTGTCGGTAGGGCGGCTCGGCGCTGATGTCTGGCTTCGACGGGAACATGGCGCGGACGGCATCCGTGGGATTTCCAGGTGCGCACTTCGCGTCGATGCAGAGACGAGCCTGCCAGAGGAAGCGTAGCTGCCGGCTGACCATCGGTAGGATGCGAGAGAACGCGGCATCCTCGGCTTTGTTCGCAGAACCCACCAGAATGCGAAGTTGTGAAAGCGCCTCGCCAACGTTGTCGTTAAAAACGCTATCCACCAAGCGGAAAACATTCCACTCCCGGCTCGGCACCGCGACCCTTCGAACGTCAGCCTCGGTCACGTTGCCCTGCGACGTGACGAACAGGTTGATCTTGTTCAGTTCGTCCAGAGCACGGCTCAGGCTCGATCCCGTCATTTCCAGGAGAATATCGAGCGCCTTCTCGGTTAGCGGCCGCCCCATCTGAATCGCCCGACGTTTGACCTCATCTTTGATCTCTTTCGGGTTGCTGTCGCAGGAGACGACGGCGCCGCCGCCCGTCGTGACGAGCTTCTCCCAGGCCTTCCGGGGGCTGCGCGCCCGTTTCTCGTCCGACCCACCTTCATCGTCCGCAACGAGGATAAGTAGGCTGGAAGGAGGCAAACCGGCTAACTCCGTCGCCTTCGTCTTCTCGGGATCGCTGCGAAGCAAGTGCCGAACGACGACGATACGGCGCTCCGCGAGAAACGGGGAAGTCCCGACCGAAGCGAGCCAATCGCCCGGCTTTGAGGCGTCCGCGGTGAAATACTCCAGGTCGAAGTCGTCGGCCTGAACCCCCGTTGCTTCCATGAGCGAGGTGAAGGCTTCGCGGCGAAGGATATCTTCGTCCCCCGCAACCATTACGACCCGATTCTTAAGGAGCTTTTCGGCGGCGATCATCGGGCGGCGGTGGCCTTACGGTCTGGTTTCGGCAGTTCTTTCAATCTCTTTTTCAATGCCTTTAGACTCAACCGAAGAGCTTCGACATCCTCCGTTGTGGCCGCGCGGCGCGAATAGAGGAGAGACACGAACTGCGCATTCAGCGCGGTCGCATCCGCCAAAACCGGTCCCAAAGCGGGGGAAATCATCTTGAGATACTCGTCCGGGCTGCTGCCAACGGGGCGTCGAATGCGGGTCGCGCGTTGCAGCGACTGGTCGAACGATAAGTAAACCTTGTCAAGCGCCGAGCGCGGAACATAGTTTCGCTTCCGCTCCATGTAGACCTTGCCCGTAAAGAACAAAGCGGTCAAGCCCAGGAGGACCATGCCTCCATCGAGGGCGATCTTCACCCAGCCCCGGGTCCAGAAGGAGCCCGCTTCGTTGGCGCTGCCTCGCCCTTGTCCAGGCACCTCGCGGGTGCCTTCCGTGGCGTCGAACACCACCCAGCCGTAATCCTTGAAAAGAAGCTCGGACCACGCGTGCAGATCCGAATCCAGCACAACGTAGTTGCCGCTCTGATCCACGTTCTGCGGGTCGGGAAGGTAGCCGACGACGTAACGCGCGGGGATTCCGGCCGCTCGAGCCATCTCCGTCATCGCCGTCGCATATACATCGCAGTACGCCTCCGGGTGGTCGAAGAGCGTGTACTCGACCGGGTCCGCGTCGGGGGGGATGGCGGCGGCGTTGATGTTGTACTGGACGCGCTTGGCGATTTCGGTCCGTATCCTAATGGCCTTTTCGTAGTCGGTCTTGGCTCCCGCGATGGTTTTGTCGACGAGGTCGCGCATCCTCGGCGAAAGTTCGGGAACCTCGGTGTCGGGCATAAAGGCAGGCGCGACGCCCTCGTTCTTGATCGCGTCCTTTGGCTCCGAGAGCGTGGGCGCTTGGGCGGTTTCGCCGTGGAACGTGATGCCGAGGGAAAGTGTGTTCACTTCGGCATTTCCGTCGGCCGTGATCATGATTCCCGTCGGAGCCGAGATGAGGAATCCCGGCACGGGCAAGAAGTGGAGCGGCTTTCGGAGACGGGCCTCGAAGGGCACGCGCTTGGGTTTTTTGATCTCTCCGATCGAGAGCGTGTTCGCGTCCCCAGCGGAAGGATCCGGGTTATTGGTGTTTCGCCAGCTATGGTTCCGAAGCGTGCTGAAGGAGTTCGAGCGCAGATAGTAGAGCCCGTCCATCTTCACTTCGAAGACGGGATCGTCTGTGAGGTGATTTGGCCCCTGGCCGATCGAGGCCTCGCTGCCTTGGTACGGGTTAACCGATGCGGTGGTGTTCTGCCGTTTCCGGACGCTCGGGGGAACGTTCAGCTTCACGAAACCGGAAACGCCGTCCATCTCCTTGCGAATCACTGGCGCGCCGAGAAGGCTGACCAAAACGATCGCGAGGGCGCTCAATAGTGCCCACTCGGGTCCGGCAATCCAGCGCCACGGTCCGGCTTGCATTTGGCGCGCCAGGCCCGGGGTGGTTTCCACGCTCGGGGTCGGCGTCCCCGGAGCGAGGCCGCGCGTGAAATAGCCCGACTCCGCCGCCTGGACAAGCATGGCGCGGCGATGGGCGCGCGCGAACAAAGTCGCCAGACACAGCAAGAAGCCGAAAAAGGCGAAGGTGACCCCGTCGAAGGTGTTGTAGATGCCCGACAGGCCAAAGAACGCGATCGCAGGCACGGCCTGGAACAGGAGTGTCGAGTCTTGCCAGGTTAGGAAGCTACCGAAGATGAGCATGCAAGACAGCCATCCGGCCGCGAACACGTCCTGCGGATAACCGCCATCCGGGAAGAATGTCTGAAGCTGCTCGTTGAATACGAAGGCGAGGATGACGGCCAAGGCATAGAGGTAGCCGTCCAACTTGATCACCGGCTTTCGAAGCAGCAGTTGGCGCATGCCGTAGCTGAAGATCGAGCCGATGATGATGCCGATAACGCAGTAGTTGCCGATCGCCGCTTCGGAAAGGCTGACCCCGCCGGAATAGGCGGCAAGGCAGCTTCCGATCGTCATCAACGCATAGTCGATGGCGCCGATACGGCTTAGGTCGCGTTCACCGGTTCTCGTCATTGGGCGCCTCCGTCGGCATCAAAACAGGGTGAGTACCGGCGCTACGAAGGGCCTGTACGTACACAGGATCCGCCGCCGACTCGACTTTGGCAAACTTCTTCAAAGTGTTGGGGTCATAAATCAGGGGGACGACGCTTGCGCCCCGTTGACCGATTTGACCGATCACCGCGGGCAGCACCGGGTCCTTCACCGAGAGCAAAACGAACAAGACGCTGCCTGGCGGAAGACTCTCGGACGCGGCGAGGACGCCTTGAGAAATGGGTTCGGTTTTGTTCGCCTCGACCCGCGCCAGCAATTCGTAAATCTCCGCCGATCGTTCACTGAACGAGCCCTGAGCGCCGGAAAGTTCCAGGCCCGGGAACTCGACGCGCGCGCCTTCCCGAAGGAATTTCTCGGCGAGAAACGCGACATGTCCGCACATCGCTTCCAGCGTCGTATGAACCGGGCCGCCGATGTCGCTTCCTTCCGTCAACTGAAACAGGAAAGCCGCGGAGGCATGGGTGCCCGCTTCGAACTCCTTCACGAGCAACTGTCCGGTCCGTGCGGTGGAGCGCCAATGAACGTGTCGCAGAGAGTCGCCGTTTTGGTATTCGCGGATCCCCCGAGGTTCGAGGCCCGCGCCGCGCGTTTGGCCGCTCTCCGCTTCACTGATTCCCCAACCGGCGGAAGTCGGCATTTCGACCATCACCGGCACGGGTCGGGGAAGCACCGTGATCTCGGCCGGGGTCGTCTCGTATTCCTTCGTCCGGCTGACGAGGCCAAGCGCGTCGGTTCCGTCCACGATCAGGCCGGTCCAGCGGTAGACGCCTCGCTTCAGGGGGCGGAATTGGTATTGGCTGTGAACCGGTAAGTCGTAGGCAGGCGCGATCGGCAATCCTGGCGTTCTCTCCGCCACAGGCAACCGATCGGGGAGCAAATCAAGCACGGTGATGAGCGGACGGCGGATTTTACGCTCGCTCCACACCGTGATTTCGACCGTTACGAGGTCGCCGACGCGCACGCTCTCCGGTGTCACTCGCTCGAAGCGAAGCCCTTTCACCGCGAGCCAAGCCTGAAGTCGCGCCGACAGCATGGTGGCGATCAGCGCCGTACCCATGTAAAAGAGGGCCGGCGATCCCAACATGATCGCGATCACCGACATAAAGCCGGCGGATATCGTCAGCGCGTACCCGGCGATATTCCTCATTTCAGGCGACGGGCACGGGCGCGGCCACTCGTTCGAGTAGACCGAGAATGACCTCTTCCGTCGTTTGCCCCTTCGCCCTCAACTCAGCGCGAGCGAGAACACGGTGGCTCAGAACTGAGGGCGCCATCGCCTTTACGTCGTCGGGGCGCACGAAGTCGTTACCCTGCATCGCGGCATGGGCTTGGGAAGCGCGCATCAGGAGCAAAGAACCGCGCGGCGACGAGCCCACGAGGAACTGGTTGCTCTCACGCGTCGAGCGGACGACGTCGACGATGTAGTTGCGGATGGTGTCATGCACGAACACGTCGCGGACGCCTATCTGCATTTCAAGCAGCTTGGAGACCGAAACCACTTCCTTGACCAACTCGAGCGGGTGCGCGACCTGCTGCTGACCCAAAATCGCCGCCTCTTCGGACCGCTCCGGGTAACCGAGGGATAACCGGGAAAGGAATCGGTCGAGCTGAGCTTCGGGCAGCGGATAGGTGCCCGTCATCTCGATCGAGTTCTGGGTCGCGATGACGAAGAACGGGCGGGGAAGCGGGCGGGTCTCGCCGTCGGTGGTTACCTGCTTCTCTTCCATCGCTTCCAACAGCGACGACTGGGTCTTCGGGGTGGCGCGGTTGATTTCGTCAACCAAAACAACGTTCGCGAACACGGGACCGGGCCGGAACTCGAACTCGCCCTGCTTCTGGTTATAGATCGAGCTTCCGGTGATGTCGGACGGTAGAAGGTCGGGCGTGAACTGGATCCGGCGGAAGTCGCCGCCGATGCTTCGCGCCAACGCCTTGGCAAGAGTCGTCTTCCCAACGCCGGGAATGTCCTCCAAGAGCAAGTGCCCCTCGCTTAGCAGGGTAATGACGGACTTCGTCACTGTGCCGGACTTTCCGACGATCACCCGTTCTACTTCTTCGACGATGGCTTTTGCGTTGAGGGCAATTTCCTGGACGGTCAATATCTTCTCCTTAAGGCGGTGGCACTACTATTACGCATATCGGTTCCGAGCAGTCCTGTCACAATCCCTGCTCGTGGGTAGACGGTGCGTCATTGGCGTTGATTTAGGTGGTACGAACGTTCGAGCGGGAGCGTTCTATTCGGACGGTTCAGAAGCGGGAAAAAGCTACAGCAATCCCTCCAATGCGCAAAGTGGGACAGATGCCATTTTGGAGGCAGTCTCCCAGACGATCCTTCAAGCCGCGGAAGGCTTGGCGCCGGAAGCGGTCGGCTTGGCGATTCCAGGGCATGTCGACGACGAGGAGGGAAAGATCGTGTGGGCTCCGAATTTCGGCAAAACCGTCGATGGCGTCTTTGAATATTGGAAGGACGTGTCGATTCGCGAGCCTCTTGCAAAGATGACGGGCATGCCAATCCACATGGGGAACGATGCCAATCTTGCGGCGCTTGGTGAATACAAATACGGCCTCGGCCGGAACTCGGCGAAGTGTCTGGTTCTCCTAACTCTGGGCACCGGAATCGGGGGAGGCGTCGTAATGGCGTCGACTTCGGTGCAAGGTGAAGCAAGTGGGCCATTGTTGTTACTTGGTGGGAATAAAGGTGGCGTAGAGTTGGGACACGTCGTGGTGAATTATCAGGGGCCTGAATGCAGCTCGGGTGAATACGGTTCCTTGGAGTCTTACGTTCAACGCGACGCGCTTATTCACCGCGCCCAACACCGATTGCGACGCGATAGGGAATCGGTCCTCGCCGAACTGGTCGGCGGTGACCTGTCCAAACTCACCCCCCTCCATCTCTCGCAGGCCGCCGACCGAGGCGATGCGGTCGCGATCGAGGTGTACGAAGAGGCGGGAACGATGCTCGGCGTTGGAATTGGCAATTACATCAATATCTTCGCTCCCGACATCGTCGCCATCGGCGGCCAGGTGGCAAAGGCCGGCAAATATATCATGGAGCCGGCGATCAAGGCGGCCCGAAACACGGCGATCCCCAGCCTGTTCCGCGATGCGAGGATCTGCGTGGCCGAAAAGATCGCCGACGGCGGGATGCTGGGCGCCGTCGCTTTAGCGTTTAAGTTAGGATCTTGAATTGACCGTAGCGGAAAAGGGGGCCACGGTGAAAGGACCCTCCGCCGCCGCGATTGCAGGTGTAAAATGAGGCTCGGAAATGGCAGATAAGACGCCGATGGGCCGATTCATAGTCTTCCTACGTAGCGCGGGCCTCGTGCTCGTGGTGGCGTGGTTGGGCTTCCATTACTGGCCGCGCGCTCATCACCACGCCCAGGACAGCCTTTTCATCGGCAATCCCGACACGGCCTGCGTCTATCCGATCAGCGAGGTCAACGCCAACAAGCTGGCTCCAGTCGGCGATGGATCGCAAAGCGACAACTGGGATGAGTTCGAAAGCCTCAAAGAGGCCAAGTCTTCGGGCTATCGCCTCTGCCCGTAGAGCGTTGACCCAAAGAAGCTCCGCCTCGCGAGCTCTGTTAAGTGCCAGCTTATTCAGCGCATTTCCCCTGCGCAGTTTTTTGGTCGCCGCCGGCGACCAAAAAACTGCAACCTAAAACCCTCCGCCGCTTTGGGCGGAGCTCCAAACGGCGGAGCAAAGGAGCACGCAGGTTCACAAAAAGGACTGTCTCTGCGAGACCGACCCTTTTGTGAACCTGCCTTCAGGCTCGGCGGGTAATCTCTGTTGGCTCTTAGGAGCGGAGGAAGGATCCAGCGAATGACCGAAGTCATCATGCCCAAAATGGGAGACGGAATGGAGGAGGGCACCCTCCTCGAATGGCTCAAAAAGGAGGGCGACCAGGTCAAGACAGGCGAAGTTATCGGCACCATCCAGACCGATAAAGCCACTCTCGAATTGGAAGCTCCGGGCACTGGTGTGCTCCAGGGCATGCTGCTGAAGGGCGGCGAGACCGTACCCGTGGGCGTTCCGATCGCCGCGATTTTGAAGTCGGGCGAGTCGCTTCCCGCGAACTGGGGAGGCGGCAAGGCCGCTACACCGGCTCCGGCTGCCGAAACCGTTTCTAACGGCCATGTAGACGCCGCGACCGCCGCATCGTCCGAACCGGCAACCGCCGAGCCGGCCGAGTCCGCCGCCAGCAGCCGGGTCAAGGCCTCGCCGCTCGCCAAGAAGATTGCCGCCGAGAAGGGTATCGACCTCAGTTCTATTGCGGGTTCCGGGCCTGGCGGGCGTATCGTCGAGAAGGACGTGCGCGAGGCCAAGCCGAAGGCCGCCGAGCCGGCCGCGGCTCCTGCGCCGACTCCGGTCGCTCCCGCGCCGGTCGCCGCGTCCGCCGAAGACCAGGTCATCCCGCTCCCTCGTCTGCGCCAAATAACGGCCAAACGAACCACGGAGAGCAAGCAGCAGGTCCCGCACTTTTACGTCACGGTCGAGGTCGATGTGGAGAAGATCACCGAGCTCCGCGAAATGTTCGAGCGCGACCAGAGCGGCAAGATCTCCATCAACGACTTCGTCGTCAAGGCTTGCGCGCTGGCATTGAAGGACATGCCGGTCGTGAACTCGATCTTCCAGGGCGACAAGTTGCTCCAGAAGGGCGGCATCAATGTCGGTATCGCGGTTGCGCTTGAGGATGGGCTTACCGTTCCCGTCATTAAGGGCGCCGATGCGCTTTCCCTCCGCCAAATCGGTGGCAAGTCGCGAGACCTTGCGAAGAAGGCTCGGGACAACAAGCTGTCGATGGATGAACTCCAGGGCTCGACGTTCGCGATCTCGAACATGGGGATGCTCGACGTCGATAACTTCTTCGCGATCATTAACCAGCCGAACAGCGCGATCGTCGCGATTGCATCGGTTCGGAAGAAGGTCGTGGTCGGCGACAACGACGAGATCGAGATCAGAAGCCGAATGAACATCACCGGCTCGTTCGACCACCGCGTGGTCGACGGCGCGGTTGGTGCCAAGTTCATCAACGTGGTGAAGGATTACCTCCAGAACCCGACCCGCCTAATCTCCTAATATTCGAAGGTCACGCGGAACCGAGCGGTACAGTTGCTCGGTTCCGTGCGGGACTTTTGGAATTGTGATGACATTTCGGCGACGCCGCCCGTAATCTGACCATATGGTCAATGCGGATCGGCTCTACGAAAGGCTCGCGGCAACCGTGCGCGGCCAAATTGAGGCGCGGACATTCCGTCCGGGCGACCGCTTGCCCAGCGTTCGTCACCTCAGCCGCACCAACCGCGTGAGCGTAAGCACGGTGCTTGACGCCTACCGCCTCCTGGAAGACCAGGGCTTAGTGAGGGCTCGCCCGCAGTCTGGCTACTACGTCCGCGCCACCAGCGCGTCGAGGCCGCCCGAGCCGTCGACTTCTGCGCCCACCGCGCACAGCCAACCCTTCGAGCGTAACGACCTCATCGAGTCGATGGCGACGGCGATGGGTCGCACGGACATGACCCAGTTGGGGTTCGCTCTTCCCATCCCCGAACTCTTGCCCCACGAGCGGCTTGCCCGCTTAACCTCTCGGGTCGCGAGGGAGCATCCGGAAGCCAGTTATGGCTACGGGCCTGTCGGCGGTTACCGGGAGCTGCGCGAGCAAATCGCCCAGCGCGCATTCGCCGCCGGGGCTTCGGTTTCTCCGGACGAAGTCGTGGTCACGACCGGGTGCCAAGAAGGCCTCTGCCTGGCCCTGCAGGCCTCTGTGCCCGCGGGGGGACTGGTCGCGGTCGAGTCACCCTGCCACTGGGGCATCCTTCAGGCGATCGACTACTGCGGGCTGCGCAGCCGGGAGATCTCGACGCACAGCTTAGATGGGATTTCGATTCCGGCGCTTCAAGCCGCGATCGAAGAGGGTAGGGAGACCGGAGACCCGATCCATGCCTGTCTGGTCTGCCCGAACTTCCAGAACCCCCTCGGCTTTCTGATGACCGACTTTGCCAAGCAGGCGTTGGTCGACCTTGCCAACCAAGAAGGCATCGTACTAATCGAGGATGACGTCTACGGCGATCTCGGCTTCGAGGGGGAGCGACCGAGGGTTCTCCGGTCGTTCGCGGGAGCCGACGACGTGCTGCTTTGCTCCTCGTTCTCCAAAACCCTCGCGCCGGGCTATCGGATTGGCTGGTGCATCGCCAAGAATCGCCATGGCCGCGTTCGCCGGTTGAAGCATGCTTTGTCGGTCGGCGCCCCAAGCCTGCCACAACTCGTCATCGCGGAGTTCCTCTCAAACGGCGGGTATGACCAGTTCGTGCGCCGGGCCCGAAAGTCTTACGCTGCCAGTTCGCATGCCGTCTCCGAGGCGGTGGCGCGGCATTTTCCGGAGGAAACTCGACTGAGCCATCCGCAGGGCGGGTTCGTTCTGTGGGCAGAACTGCCGGAGAAAGTGGACTCGGCCGCGATCTACTCGGAAGCGGTCGCGAAAGGGATCCTGGTCGCGCCAGGAAAGCTGTTCAGCGCCCACGAGGGCTACGGCTCCTACCTGCGGCTAACCACTAGCTTGTGGACGCCAAGGATCGAACGGGCGATCGTGGCGGTGGGGCAGATGTTGGCCGCATCAATGCGGCCTTGACCGGCGGTTTGGCCGGAGATTCGCCCACCGGCACGACGAAGTAGAAGGCAATGGCGAGGATTAAGTAAACGCCAAGCAGGAGGACCCCCTCGAACCAGTTCGTCTCCCCGTCTTGAGCGATCGTGTTAACGGCAAAGGCCGCCGCCGTGATCGCGATGAGCTCCAACGGCGTGCTGAACACGAGGCTCATCGGCTTGCCCATGGCGAACGAGGCGATCACCAGGATCGGCGCGATCAGCAGCGCCATCTGAATGCTCGAGCCCACGGTGATCGTCATCACCAACCCGATCCGGTTCTTACGGGCGAAGTAGATCGCCGACAGGTATTCGGAGGCGTTGCCGACGATCGCGAGGATGGTCACGCCGAGGAAGAAGCTGGAGAGGTGCAGTTCCCGCGCCGCTTCTTCGATGGCTCCGGAGACCAGTTCCGCCTCAACCGCGATGAATGCCGTACCCACGAGGAGCACGGTGATCGACTTCGCCAGGGACCAACCACTGTCAGTTTTCTCTTCCTCCGCGCTGGCAAAGATGTTGCGGTGGGTGATAAAGGTGTAGACCAGGTTGGCCACGTACACCAGCATCAACACGATCGCGACGCCCAGGCTCATCGTTCGGTCGATGCCGATCGGGTTGTGGTTCTGGTAAGTCCCCCGCTCGGTGTAATCGAAGATCGTGGGGAGGATCAGGCCGATGACGGAGAGCACGAGCAGGCTCGACAGGAGTCCTGCTCGATCTCGCCGGAAAGTCTGCTTCTCTCGCCCGATTCCGCCCGCGACGATTCCCAAACCAAGACCCAAGAGTCCGTTACCGATGATTGAGCCGGTGATCTGACCCTTAACGATGTTGCCGTGCCCACCCGCAAGTAGGAAGAGGGCGATCACGAGTTCGGAAACGTTCCCGAAGGTGACGTTCAGCAACCCGCCTACCGCCGTGCCCGCGCGCTCCGCGACATGTTCGGTGGCTTTTCGGATGTACTCGGCGATGGGAACGATGCCGAGAATGCCCGTCGCGAAGACCCAAGCTCCCGGCGCGTGCACGAACGTGCCCAGGGCAATGGAGATCGGAACGAAGAGCAGGAGCAGGTTTAGGAACATGGTCGGCTCAGAAGAGAAGGGTATCCATTCCCAGGGTGAGCCCTTGAAGTTCCGAAACGCGCCGAAGGCAGAGCTTTACCCCCGGCATATAAACCGACCGATCCGCGGCATCGTGGCGCAAAGTAAGCACCTCGCCGGGCGCGCCAAACAGAACCTCTTGATGAGCAAGCAGTCCGGGGAGCCGAATGCTGTGGACGGGAACTTCGCCGACCACGCCGCCTCGAGCTCCCTCCGCCTTTAGGTTTGTGGTGGCCGGTACGGTGGTTGCCGATTGCCGGGCGGCTGCGATCCGTTGGGCGGTTAGCATTGCGGTGCCGCTGGGGGCATCCAGCTTCTTTTCGTGGTGCAGTTCGATGATCTCGGCGTCGGGGATCCAGCGGGCGGCCAACTCGGCAAACTTCATCAGCAATACCGCGCCGATCGCGAAGTTCGGAACGATCATTGCCGGAGTGTCGTGGATCTGGGTCAATTCGCGGATTTTTGTGATTTCGGATTCTGCGATGCCGGTGACTCCGCTTACCACGGGGATCTTTTGCGACAGGGCGATGGCGATCGCTTCGGGGGCGACGGCGGCTCGGGATAGATCCAGTACGACGTCTGGCTTTTCCCGTTGCAGTGCGGTCGCGAGATCCTCGTCGAGGGGCTGCGAGTTCGCGCCGCCAACGAGATCGGCCATGGTTCGACCTTGCGCTTCTCTAACGATCGCGCCGACTAAGGCGAAGTCCGAATCCTGGGTCAGCGCGCGAAGGGATTCCAAACCCATTCGTCCCGCCGCGCCGTAGACGACAATCTTAATTGGCATGAGAATCTCGCAAACAGAAAGACCCTGTCGCAGTTTGCGATCCGTGAGCGTCGGATTCGCGCGGAAAACAGATTTCCGCTTGCGGCAGGGTCATCGATCGGTTGTACCGCGTGAAGCGGTTTGAATGTGGAACTAGGGTCGGCGGGCGGCTTGGCCGATGGCGACGGCGCCAAGAGCGGCGGCCAGGATGGAGGCGGGCCAGGAAACCAGGGATCCGACCAGGAAGGAACCTACCAGGGTCGTGCCCAGTAGCAGGGCGATTGTGTCTTTACGATCGTCTCGTGCTTTCATTTCTCTAGCGCTCATAAGTGAATTTTGGTGCGGGTAGGGCGCCCTGCCGAGCCCCCCTTATCGGGGGCCTTGAATGCCGCGCCACGTTCAAACGCACTTCTTTTCCAGAAATTTAATCGTGTAACCGGCATTTACGGTTCCGGTCACAAGGCTTACGCTATGCATATGGGCTTCCTGACCTCGATAATCGTTCCCTTATTACTTGCAAACCAACCCCAGACCCCTGAAGAGAAGCTAAATGTCGACTCCGCGGCCCAAGGTTTGCGAGGTCGGGTGACGAAAGAATTTGCCTCGCGGGTGCAGAGCTGGATTGGCGAGAAGGATTTGAAAACCGGCGTTTCCCGCCAGCACGGCCTCACGACGGTCTGGGCCGTCTCTGTGCCTGCGGGTCGGCGAGTGAGCGTCGTGGACGCTTTGTCTCCGTATCGATTCGAACTTCACCGCTTACCGGACTCGAATATCTTCGCGGGGACGACGGAATTGGCCACGGGCACCGCTTTGAGGTGGAGCGTCGAAGTCGACGGCAAGCCCATGGGCGAACCGCATAACCTGGAGGCCTATCCTACTCCTCCCGACAACCAGCCCCACCTCGGCGTGCTGAAGGGAACCGTCATCAAGCCGCCAGTCTGGCACAGCCATATCTTCGAGGGGACCACCCGCGACTGGTGGATCTACATCCCGGCGGCTTACAAGCCCGAAAATCCGGCGTGTGTGATGGTCTTCCAAGACGGCGGCGGTCCCAAGAACTATGCGCCGACCACCTTCGATAACCTGATCGCTAAGGGCGACATGCCGGTAACGGTTGGAGTCTTCATCAACCCAGGCACCTTTGCCGACGGAAAATCGAACCGCAGCTTCGAGTACGACACGCTTTCCGATCAATACTCGCGGTTCCTACTCGAAGAGATTCTTCCGGAGGTCGAGAAAACCGTTCACCTGCGGCACGATCCGGAAAGCCGGGCGATCGCGGGAGCCAGCAGCGGTGGAATTTGCGCGTTCACGGTGGCTTGGCAGCGCCCCGACCAATTCTCCAAGGTTCTGAGCTGGGTGGGAAGCTTCGTGAACCTCCAGGGAGGGCCGACCAAGATCGGCGGTGGCCACAACTACCCGCCGATGATCCGCGAGAACCCTAAGAAGCCGATCCGAGTTTTCCAGCAAGACGGCGAGAATGACCTCGACAATCCTTACGGCAACTGGCCGCTTGCCAACCGAGAAATCGACAAGGCGTTGACCTTCGCCGGTTACGACCACACCATCGTGATTGGGCATGGCTTCCACTCGGATGCGCAGGGTCGGTATCTGTTCCCCGAATCTCTGCGCTGGCTGTGGCGCAAGTAAGCTCGGTCGCACGCCACAATTACCGGCATGAACGCGCGGCTTCAGTCCTGGCTTGGCACTCAGATCGAGACTCTCAAAGAACAGAACCTCTATAAGGTTCCGAAGATCCTTGAGAGTCCGGCCGGAGGGCGGGTCCGGATGAACGGCAAAGAGGTGGTCAACCTCGCGAGCAACAACTACCTTGGGTTGGCGAACCATCCGAAGGTAGTTGCCGCCGCCCATGCGGCCTTGGACAAGTGGGGCGTCGGCGCCGGCGCGGTCCGCTGGATCGGCGGCACGATGTCGGTCCACGAGGAACTAGAGGAGCGGCTTGCCAAGTTCAAGCACACCGAGGCCGTCCTTGTCTTCACCGGCGGCTTCACCGCCAACTCCGGCACGATCCCCGCCGTGGTCACTGACAAAGACGTGATCATCAGCGACGAGTTGAACCACGCCTCGATCATCGACGGCGTCCGGCTCTCCGCCGCGAAGTACAAGAAGTCCGAGGGGTACGTCTACGCCCACAAGGACATGGAGCAGCTAGAGCAGATCCTCCAGCGAACCCAGAACTTCGAGAAGCGCATGATCATCACCGACGGCGTCTTCTCGATGGACGGGGACATAGCGCCTTTGCCAACCATTGTTGAATTGGCCGAGAAGTACGACGCCTTCGTCATGGTCGACGACGCGCATGCCAGCGGCGTGTTGGGTAAGAACGGCGCTGGTTCGACTTCGCACTTCAATTTGTATGGGCGCGTGGATATCCAGCTTGGGACTTTGTCGAAGGCGCTTGGGGTCGTCGGCGGCTATATCGCCGGTTCGGCCGTGATGAAGGATTGGCTCATCAACCGAGGCCGCCCCTATCTCTTCAGCACCGCCCACCCTCCCGTCGTTGCCGCTGCTTTGATCGCGGCGTTGGACGTAATGGAGACCGATCCGGAGCCAATGCAGCGCCTCTGGGACAACACGCGCTGGTGGAAGAACGCTTTGAACGAAGCCGGGTTCGATACGATGGGCAGCGAGACGCCGATTACACCGGTCTATGTTGGGGATGAAGGGGCGGCTCAAGCGATGGAGCGCGCTTTGTGGGACGAAGGGGTTTACGCTTTGGCGATCGTCTTCCCTACGGTTGGTCGGGGCAAGGCGCGAATTCGCACCATGCCCAGCGCCGCGCACACCCGGGAGGACCTGGAGTTCGCGTTGAAGGCGTTCAAGAAAGTTCGGGGTTAAGGAGTCGGGGCAGTGGCGAGCAAGTCACCTTTCTCGAAGCGTGTTTACGATGAGTGGTTGCTTCTCCTCGACCACGACCGTAAGCTTGTGCCCTCGGAACGGGAGGCTCGAATCCTTGCGCTCTACAATTCGTGCTTGGTCGATGGGAGCTGGAATGTTTCCATCGACGACGCGGCCCTTGTCACGCTTCAGGCGTCTACCGCGGCCCTTCAAGGTCAACGGTATCCGGAGGCGATGGAAATCTGCGCTCGCTATTTTCTGCACCCCGACGAGAAAAAGCGCGGTGATTACGTTTATCGGGTGTCTTTTGGAACTCGAGTCGGCGTTGCCGCGGTGCTAACCGGCAAGGTCGAGGAGGGGGTGGCTTCGTTGGCACAAACGCTAAATCGAATCAAGGCGCCCTTGGTCTGGCACCGACTAGAGATGCGTGATGATCTAGAAGCTATGTGTTCTTCCCTCGGAGAGGACCAACTTGTCGATCCACTTATCGGGGAATTTCTTGTGCGGTATTACGTCGGTTGGCCGGAGCAGGCTCCTCGTGCGCAACTCATCGAGAAGTCGAAGACGTATCGCGAGGCGATGAAAGTCTTGTATGAAACCGGGCGGTCTATGTTGTGATTCCGGCGCCGCTGGTGTGATCCGCGCCCTGACGTCGCGCCGGCACGTGAGAGGACATTTTGGAGATGGCGCCTTCTCCAAGACACCCTCCCAAGTCTTTGCCCCGGAGGGCAAAGGCTCGGGCTACACGATCTGCTGATCGTAAAATGCGGGACTAGCTGCCGTATAAGGACCCCCGCAACGCGGCGATCTTCGCCAGGTTCGCGCGCTTCGCTTGATTAGCGGCCGCTGCCGAGGCGTTCGCCGCAGACCTGCTCGCTCGGTCCGGGTGCAGATTCGCCATTTGGCCGTCAATCCACATGCGAAGGCTCTTGGCATTTCCCGCCGGCCCGAGCTGTCGAAGCTGGGGAGCCGAATTTGGATCGACCCAGAGAATTTGCTCCCATTGATCGGTCTCCAGATTCACGTATGAGATATAGCCCCCAGGCAAGATGCCCCGAGGCCTCGTAATCGCGCCGGTGAAACTATATTTCACGCCGACCGCCGAGACGCGGTCATAGAAGTGCGGGGTGATGAAATCCGACACCTGAATTCCCTGGATCGAGTAGCCATAGTTATCCGCCTCGCAAGGGTCCGCCGATTCGACCAGGTAGTTGAACTGGGCGTCGTCGTCGACCACCGAGTTGCCTTGGATCTTGATCGATAGGGAAGACTGCATCCGGTTGCCATATGGGTCTACAAGCATCTCCAGGATCTCGTGGCTGGCGTCGATCGTCCACTCTTCGCTTGTGGGACTTGCAATGACCTCCGCGTAGGGCTGGTTGTGCTTGTCCATGTGGAAGCCTCCTTCGCCGGGCGGCAGCTTTGCAACGAGGAACACCGGCCAAACGCCGGCGGGAATATGGGTCGTACTCGGCAGATACTGGACGGTCGCCGAGATTGGCCAATGCTGCGGGAGGTCTTGGACGACCTGGACGTTTAACGCGGCCGCCGCTTCATGCATAAGCGTCGGCGAGATCTTCTTTGTCTTGTCAACGAGTCCAATTTGGATCAGGGCCATGGCACACCTCAATTTAAGTTTTAACTTGTATATATTATTGTGTGTCTTTTGACTTGGAGGTTAATTGTTGCCGCGGACGGCCACATTGGCCTCTTGGTGGGATGATCTACCGTTTGCCGGGTTGACGGATATTGAGCAATCAGTCCCACGCCGGGAGGGGTAGGCCGCCGAGGAAAATTAGGTCGGTCCTTCAGACCTTGTGCCTGCCGGGCTCTCGAACCTGGCCCGCGCACTTGCTCCGACCCAGGCTATCGATATTTCGCACTGTTGGTGCTTCCGGGTAGCCCCTTTTCTCTTCTGCGCTGCGAGCTGATTCCCGGTGGCAGTTTCGTTCTATGCCGGTACGCTTGATCGACATTGGCGAAGTCTCCTTATTCGAAGCGGGTTCGGAGTGCCTGGGAGCGTCTCTTTTACGCTCCCAATATTTCGAGAGAAGAACGGGAAGCTCGGTCCGTCGACCTTTATGATTCCTGCCTATCGAACGGCGAATGGATCGTCAACGAGTACGACGCCGAACTTGTGTCTGGATTGGCATCAGACATCGCTTTAGGACATGGGCGCTTTGCCCAGTCCGTGGAAATCTGCGAGCGGTTTCTTCGACTTCCGCCGGTTGATGAGTATCACGCCCAACGCTTCACCGGGCGCCTCGGCGCCTCGCTCATTCTGGGTGGCAATTGGGACGAAGGGCTTCAACGTCTGCGTGAGTTTCTGGCATCTATCGACGGCCCGATGAGGTTGCGTGAGCATTTGAATCAGGATTTGGACACGATCTGTCAGGGATTGGGAGACGCAGAGCCGATTGATGAACGATTCCGCGAATTCGTGGTCGAGTTCCTGGAGGGGTGGCCGGGGCAGAGTCGCCGTCAAAAGCTCGTCAGAGCCGCCCGGAACTATTTCGAGTTGCGGCAAATTATCGCGGAGGCGGGGCGTCCCGCGAGCGAATCGAAGATCCAAATCGAAGGGGTAGAGGGTCCGCCGAAAAGGAGTCAGAAAGTCTCCTTCTCTAAGCAGGTTCAGAGAGAATGGGATTCTTTGGCCTTTCCAAGCGAACTTGCCCCGGACGAACGAGAGGCGAGAGCACTCGCACTCTACGAGTCATGCCGGCCCGACGGCGAATGGATCGTGAACTTCTTTGATGCGTCCTCGGTGACCCTGCTTGTTTCTAAGCTGGCAATGCAAAGTGGCCGTTTCGAAAAATCCGTGGAAGTTTGTACGCAGTGTCTAAGCCATGCCGCGGCTGATTGGGATGATGGCGCCACGGTCAATACTTGTCTCGGAGCATCGCTGATCTTGTGCGGGAAGCTCGAAGACGGACTTGCCCGATTGCACGATTCGTTGGCGATACTGCATCGAGATTGGAGTCGAATTCGGATGAAGGAAGACCTCATAGGTTTATTCCATGAGCTCGGCCTCACGAATCCCGTCGATCCGGGTATTCGCGCCTTCGCGATGGAATTCCTTAAGAATTGGCAGCAACAAACCGTCCGACGCGATTTGGTCCGCGGGGCGAGAAACTATCTGGAGTTGTCCCTGCTGATCGGGAGAGCCGGACATCCGACGGATCTGATCGACATCCCTAGCGTTGACATGTCGGGGCCTAAACCGAAGTGGCGGGCTGAAGTGCTCACCGATTACAAGGACGATTGAAGCGAAGCGGGCAGCAACGATGGCCGTTTTGGTGCGTTCCCTTCTACACACTCCGCGGTTGATGGTTTATTGGCGAGTTCGGGAGGTTGTCCCGCGAGCGGCACAAACATCCGTTCACAGGCTACACGCTACGCGTCGTGTCTCCTCGACTTGGGTTGGTCTTATAACCTTGTCTCAGCGCTTCGCGTGTGAACCTAGTTTTCTCACTACATGGAAGACTGAAGGGAAGCGGGGAGCCAAGGCATGATCGCTTCCAAGGCAAGCCCAACCGCAGCGCAACCATCCGACTCGTGAGTAGCAACGGCACGCGTCGGTTCGATATGTTTCAAATACATCGGCCAGACATGGTCACGGAACCGCTCGTTGACCTCGACCGCGTCGCGGCCGCGCTCCCGAATATCCCGGTTCATTCGACGCTCTAGGCAAATCTCCGCCGGAGCATCCACAAAGATCCGGATGGCGCAACGCGCCACAATTTCCGGATAACAGAGTGCGAACAAACCCTCTACAAGAACCACGGAAGCGGGTTCGATCCGCATCGTTTCCGCGAAAAGGGTGTGTTCGCAGAAGTTGTAGCGAGGCGCCTCGACCGTGACCCCACTCAGGAGCGCTTGAAGGTCGGAAACCAGGCGAGCATGATCGATTGCGTCCGGATGGTCGAAGTTGCGACCGCAGCGCTGTTCGTAGGTGAGGTCGTCCAGCGGCCGATAGTAGTTGTCGACCCGAAGGACGGGCGCCGAAAAAACATCGGCGAGGAAATCCGCCAGCGTAGTCTTTCCAGAGCAGCTAGCGCCGGCAATTGCAATGGCAAGGGAACCTCGCATCAGAAATCAAATTATGCCGAACGAAAAGGACTTCGCTCAGCAAAGGTGCGTCAATGTAGACTTCTTTTGTAATGGCGGGCGAGTCCGAATATAACGTGCTTTACGAGCGCCTGCGCGAGTCGCCAAAGGAGCCAGACTCGGCGTGGTTGGCGGAGACGGCACGGCAACTTTTCAGCCTAACCTTATGCGTCGAGGAAAACCCGATCGAGGTAAGGGACGACGGTTTTCCTTACTTTGTCATGACCTTGATGGGGGAGCAGAACTGCCCCTTTGGGGCGACCGTCGAGGGCGTGTTGGACTATCTCATCCAGAATCGCGTAGGTATTGAGTTCCTTACCCCGACCGGATTTCGATTTTGGTACTTACCATTCGGCAGCGTTCTGGCTTGGCGAATCTACGGAACGCCAAATCCACCTCGCTTCTGGAATTTGCCGCCCGACGTCGAAGATCGCCAGCAGCTGACCGAGATCGAATCTATCTGGGTGGGGCAGCCCAATGAAGAGATGCTGCCGCCTTCCGTCCGAGATGTCCTTCGGTGGGCGATGAGGGAGCAATTGGGCATCGCCGAGCCCAGGGTTGGGCTTATCCGGAGAGAAAGGGACGGCGAAGCGGGGCGCCTCGTTCTGAGTCTAGATCCCGAGCATTTCGGGGGCGAGGAGCAGTGTTTTGACGCGTACAAGTTCCTGCTCTGGTTTGTGCCGCCTTGCATCCCCACGATCCACATGCCGACTTCGGCGAACTCGGCGTGGATGACCAGGCTGTGACATGAAAATGGGCTGACCGCGACGATACCGTCTGAGTCAGCCCACTAAACCTTACGCCTTTTCGACCATGCGAGACCGAACGGCCTTCATGGCGGCTTCCGTTCGGCTGTTCACTTGGAGCGCCTTCAGGATGTTGCTGACGTGGTTCTTGACCGTCTTCTCGGCGATGCATAGCCGGGTCGCGATTTCCTTGTTTCGAAGGCCTTGGGCTACGAGGTCGAGGATCTCTTGCTCACGGTCGCTGAGGACGTACATCTCGGAGTCGTCGATCTCCTCTTCTTCGCGAACGCGCCGGAAATCTTCCAGCACCTTGGTCGCGATTCGGGGAGTGATCTTCGCCTCTCCCTTCTCGGCGAGCCGAATGCCCTCGATGACGTCTTGCGGCGTCGAGGTCTTCAGGAGATAGCCCAGTGCGCCAGCTCGGAAGGCTTCGTAAACGGTGTCGTCGTCTTCCTTAACCGTGAGGATCACGACCTTGACGTCCTTCTCTTTCTTGAGAAGGCGACGGCAAAGTTCGATGCCGCTCATTCTCGGCATGTTGATGTCGGTCAGAAGGACATCGGGCGGATCGGAAAGGCAGCTATCCAGCGCCTCCTGGCCATCCTTGCAGACGCCGATGACTTCGCAGTCGGGCATCAGGCTAAGCGTTTTCTCAAGCGCTTTGCGGTAAGGAGCTTCGTCGTCCGTGACTACCACGCGAATCTTATCGGGCATGGCAAGATTATAACCCCCCCTTTCGGGGACGCGTGTTTCAGGAATGCCGCCAGTCCAACCTTAGACCCGTTGCCGCCGTATGAGGGTGCAAGAAATCAGTCAAATGGCCTACTTGCGAAATAAGGCAAGGCGGGGAAGTGTTTTGAATGGCTCGAACGAAGTCGAACGGGCTAGCGGACGAATCTTCGAAGAAACCTCGGGATGCTCACCATGTTCGGACTCGAAATCGTGTGCCTTCTTACATTTCTAGGGGCTACGCTCTCGGCTTGGTTGATCGCAAGGGCGGCACCGGTCAAGCCTTCGAAGGAAGCTCTCATTTTTCAGGGACTCGCGGAAAGCCTGAGTTTTGACTTCTTTCCGGACGCGCGCGCCTTGTCCAAACTTACGCCGCAGGTTGGGGTCGGCTATTTCTTGGCGCTACGTCAAAGGTCTGAGGCGAATCGAGCGTTCTTAAAGCCGTTTTACGGTTTGTATCCCTATTCGAGCCCGCAAGGTTGTCGTGCACAGAACATCGTTTCCGGAACGGAGGACGAGATCGATTGGACGGTATTCGAATTTCTGCACGATGCCGGTGAGAACGGCACGATTAAGCACTTCATCTTTTCGGCCCGCCTGCCAATCGATCTCCCCACCGTGACGCTCAAACCCATCACTTGGCGACGATGGATTGCGGAGCACCTGCGCCCTCGAAATCTCGAAGACGAGCCGCTGACTTTCGAGGAAGTTTACGGAATGACGAGCCCGGATCCGGAAGCGGCGGCCGGTTTGCTTGAATTCCGCTTACGGAATTTTCTCCTTCGCTCACCCCCGAGTGTATGGGAGGTGCGAGGCAATCTCATCCTGATGGTGAAATCCAAGGTCGAGAGCCCGGAGGAGCTTCGTGAAAGCTTTGAGCTGCTCCGAGAGTTCGTGCAACGGATCCCGGCTCGGTATTTCGAGAAAATGCCATCGTCTGCACATCCAGAGAGGATGTTGGACGAGGGGTAGACAGCGCCAAAGAAGGGGACCGACTAAGCCGCCATGGACTTTTTCTACGCTGCTATCGGTCTACTGTTATTAGTCCTTATCGTGGCTTTCGTCGCCCTTGTAGTCGTGCTCGCATATAGGGGACACGCCGAAAGGTCGCGGACGCACCGTCCGATCGACTTTGAGGTGTTCGCGAAGGAACTCGGATTTCAGTACGTGTTGGATGTTCGCGATCTGCCTGGATTTCAGCCTCGTATCCACAAGGGCCTCTTCTACCGAGATCGCCTTTGGCGCCGAGCGATCGACGACTTTTTGGGACCGTACGAGGGCCTCTATCCGTTCACGAACGAACGCCGTCGGGTTGTCCAAAATGTTGTCTCCGGGAAAAGCGACGGAATCGAATGGACCGTATTCGAGTTTCGATGCATTCAGGGCGACGAAGAGAGTGGGTTCCTTGTGTGTTCGGCTCGACTTCCCGTCGAGATTCCTGCGGTCACTTTGGAGCCCAGGAAGCCTCCTCAACACGCAAACGATCGATTCCAGAACTGGTACGTCGGCGAGAATCCAGCGACCTTCGAGGAAATGTACAGCCTGACGAAAACCGATCGAATTACCGCGAAGGAGTTGTTGGACCCGCAACTCCAAGTCTTGCTCCATCAGGAGTTGCTGGACTACCGGCTGCAATTTTTCCTCCGACATTCGCCACCCTACATCTGGCATACGCGAGGGAGTCTCGTCCTCATGATTCGCCCCGTCGTCACCAGTGCGGCGGATCGTGAAGCCTTTGAGGCTTTGAGGGAGTTCGTCCGCCTTATTCCGGCCCGGTACTACGAGCAGGCGCCGTTGCCGTAACGCCGGGAAGAGCCGTTTGAGCGAGTATTCGGCCAAACGAGCAACGATTCGGGGTCTGGCCCGTCATAATTTGTAGCGGATGCAGGAACGGCCGAGTTGGGACGCCTACTTCATGCAGATTGCGCACCTCGTCGCCACTCGGGCGACCTGCCCGCGCCGATCTGTGGGCGCGGTTATCGTTCGGGACAAGCGCATTCTCTGCACCGGCTATAACGGCGCTCCTCGAGGTTTGCCACACTGCCCGTCGCTCGGCCCCACCCACGAATGGCCGGACGGCTGTTTACGCGCGGGGCACTGTATTCGGGCACTCCATGCGGAGCAGAATGCGTTGCTTCAGGCAGCGATGATCGGAACCGCTTGTGAAGGAGCCACGATCTATGTTACGTGTCAGCCGTGTAACAACTGCGCGAAGATGATCATCAACGCGGGCATTGTTCGGGTGATCTACGAGGGCGACTATCCGGACGATTTCTCCAAGGAGCTCTTCCGCGATGCCCAAATGGACGTACAACGATATCGTGAGGGCTTGCTAGAGCCGGTGGCGTTGGGATGAACCTGCATATGTTGGCCGCGATCCAGGATGCGTTTCCGAAAGGGCTGCGCTATCCACTATTGGCCGGCATCTTGGCGCTGGCGGTCAGTTGGTTTTTGACTCCGTTCGTGCGCAAGCTCGCCATCAGCAAGGGTGCGATGGACGATCCGAAACGCGACGAGCGGCGAATACACAAGGAGCCCTTACCGCGCTGGGGCGGCCTGGCGATTTACGCGGGCATCGTGGTCTCGCTTCTGGTTGTCCTGCCGTTCGCCTTTCCACAAACCGAGATATTTCCGCCCTACCTAATCGCGATGATGGTCATCGCGGGGCTGCTTGTTTTCATAGGAGCCTTGGACGACCTATACCAGTACAAGGCGAAGGTCCAAGCGCTCCTACTGCTCCTCGCCGGCGTGGTCGTTCAGTTGTTCTACAACCCATTGGGTCGAGTCCAGATTAATAGTCTCGGAATTCCCTTCACGGGCCCGGGGCACTACTGGCTACTGGGTGCCTGCGCGATTCCCCTAACCGCGATTTACCTCTTCGTGGTTACGAAGACAATGGATACGATCGACGGGGTGGACGGGCTCGCGGCAGGAATCGCCGCGATCTCCGCCGGAACCCTGGTGCTGATTGCCGCCTACTCGGGGCAGCCCCGGGTGGCAATTTTGGCGGCGACGATCGCGGGCTCTGCGATCGGCTTTTTGAAGCACAACTACAACCCGGCGAAGATCATCATGGGGACCGGGGGGGCGTACGTCCTCGGCTTCATGCTCGCCTGCATCAGCATCGTCGGGGCGTTAAAGACGGCAGCGGCGGTGTCCTTACTGCTTCCCGTTTTGGTCTTCGGCGTGCCGATTTTCGACGCTTTCTTCGTGGTGACCCGGCGAATCCTCAGCCGGCAACCGATCACCCAAGCGGACAAAAGACACCTCCACCACACGCTTTTGGGGAAGGGCTTGAGTCAGCGGCAAACGGTGTGGGTCCTTTACGTTGCGGCTTTTGCTCTGTGCGCGGTGGCACTAGTCGTTGTGCTTGGCAACGTGACACATTCGACGGGTCGTGTCGGCACACACTAATACGAGCCGCGCAACCCTTGTAGCTGCAAGGCGGAAATCGTAAAGCCCCGCTCGTTTCGCCATCCTTAACCATAAAATTGTTTTGATCGCTGAGGCAAACTAGATGGCGCGCCGATACTTAAGGCCGGTTCAAGTTATGTCAAAGCCAACCCTCTTCTTTGTCGTCGGTACCCGCCCTGAGGCTATCAAGATGGCCCCGGTGGTCCTTGAGTTTCGCCGCTTTCCCGAGCTTTGCAATGCGTTGCTCATCTCGACCGGTCAGCACCGGGAGATCCTGCACGCGTCCTTGAACACTTTTGGTCTGAAAGCCGACGAGGATCTCGCGATCATGCAGCACGGCCAAACCCTCGCGCAGGTCACTTCACGAGCGTTGGAAGGGATCGACAAGCTGATCGAGCAGCACAAACCCGCGATGGTCTTCGGCCAGGGCGACACGACGACGACGATGGTGGCCGCGTTGGCCGCCTTCTACCGTCGCATCCCGTACGGACATGTTGAGGCTGGTCTCCGAACCGATACGGTCGACAACCCATTTCCCGAGGAGTACAACCGACGTGTCTGCTCCGTTTCCGCCGCACAGCACTATCCGCCGACGACCTGGAGCCGCGACAACCTTCTACGGGAGCACCGAGACCCGAGCACCGTCTTCGTGACGGGCAACACCGGAATCGACGCCGTCATTGAAACTGCCCGGCAAGGCGAGCAGAAGTGGTTCCCCGAGTGGCCGGGCCGCGTCGTTCTGCTCACCACGCACCGAAGGGAGAACTGGGGCGAGCCTCAAAAGAACATCGCGACCGCCGCGCGGCAGTTGGTCGAAAAATATCCTGACGTCCTCCTTGTGGCCGCGATGCACCCGAACCCGACGGTTCGCGACGTCATCGTGCCGATCTTAAGCGGACACGACCGAATCAAATTGATCGAGCCGCCCGAGTACGCCGAATTTGTCAAGCTCATGCAGCGCTCGAACATGATCCTCAGTGACTCCGGCGGTGTCCAGGAAGAAGCTCCCGCGTTCGGAATCCCCGTGCTCGTCCTAAGAACGACCACCGAGCGACCCGAGGGCGTAGATGCTGGCACGGCGAAGCTCGTCGGCACGGATCGCGAGGTTATCTTCCGAGAGGGCGACGAGTTGCTCGGCAATCCCGAAGCCTACAAGGCGATGGCCAACGCGGTCAGCCCCTACGGCGACGGCAAGGCTTCGGCGCGTATTCGGTACGTAGCGCTCAAGCACCTCGGAATCGATTCGCCCGCCGTCGAAATGTGGGCGTAGGCATTTTCGAGGCCGGATGGGGACAATGATGAGGGTCGTTGTCCCACCATGTTTCGCGCCAAACCCAAGACTCCGGAGTTACCCCCGGAATGGATCGTAGTCGGCCTCGGAAATCCGGGGCCGGAATATCGGGGTACTCGGCACAACGTGGGGTTCGAGGTTATCGACCTGCTTGGCGAGCGAAACCGGCTCAAACTGGACCGAAGCAAGCATAAGGCCCGCTACGCCATCGGGCAAATCGGCGGCCATTCGGCACTCTTGGTCAAACCGATGACCTTCATGAACCTAAGCGGCCAGTCCGTGGCGCCCTTCATGCGCGAGTTCTCCCTCAAGCCGGACCGGGTCCTGGTCATCGCGGACGACCTCGATCTTACGGTGGGTCGTGTCCGGCTGAAGCCTAAAGGAGGCGCGGGCGGCCACAACGGGCATCGAAGCCTGATCCAACTTCTCGGTACCCAGGAGTATCCGCGGATCAAGATCGGAATCGGCTCGGTGGACCGTTCGGAAACCCTGGAGCACGTCCTCGGCGCGTTTCCGCCCGACGAGCGGGAGAAGATCAACATCGCGGTACAGCGTTCCGCGGACTGCGTTGAGCGGGTGCTGGCGGACGGCCTCGAAGCAGCCATGAGCTGGGTCAACGAAGGGACATAAAAGGGCCGTCTCATGAGGCGTTGCCTTTGAGACGGCCCTAATGATTTGCGGTCCCCTTCCGCCGTTTGGAGCTCCGCCCAAAGCGGCGGAAGGTTTAGGTTGCAATTTTTGCCCGCCTTCGCTGCGCTTCGGCGGGCAAAAATTGCGCGGGGATGCGCCGAAGAACAGTCGCTGCTCGGCCTGACTCTGGTTGTGAGTCAACCCTTTTCGGAAAACCTGAACTACCGAAGCAACAAGGCCGGCCCACGATCGACGTGGGTGTGCTGCATAGCGAGCAGGTGAACCGCGCCGGTGGAACGCTCCCAGACCGAGGAGCCGCGATGCATGTACGTGTAGTAAATCATCGTGCCGTCCTTGGTCTTCGTCCAACGCGACTCGCCGGAGCCGGTGGAGAGAAGGACATACATTCCGGGCGGAATTAGAATCTCGTCGGCGAATGCGTGGGCCGCGTGTCCAAGATCGGACGAAGCAATCGCGGTCTCGCTGGCCACAAGGTGACCTTTCAGGTTAAGGCGGAGCGCCCCTTGGTTCTGAAGGAGAATGAACTCCTTATCCGGTTTTTCGTTTCGCTGAACCCCAACAATTCGGATCACTGTCTAGCCACCCTCCGATCTGCCTTTATGATGCCAGATACGCGACTTTAAGGGGAACTACTTTTTTCGGGTATTCGTCCAACTTCGCAATATATCGGCCCAGAATAACCGCCTCGCCCGTCGTTCGCGCACTTACGATGCGACAGAGGTGCGGGCACGCTCTAAGCGTCGTGCCAGATTCCGAGTCATTACGGTTAAGACATCGATCGTGTCGCCGACTTGCTCCTCGGTCAGCCCGGCAAGCATCGAGGTTTCGGCTTCCGCGATCGCCTTCAAAATGGTTCGCATTGCCGTTCGACCTTCGGGAGTCAGCTTCAGTTGTTTCACCCGGGCATCGGCGCCATTGGCGATTTGAATGAGGAATCCTTTGCGGACCGCGTTACCCACCGATTCGGAAAGGGAAGGCGCAGAGATTCCGAGCCGTTTGGCGATGTCGGCTTGGGCCGCGCGGCCACCGCCTGCCTGCACCGCGCTGAGCAGTTCGAAAGTCGCCAGCGAGAGTCCGACCCGCTTTAACTCAGGCGCCATGGACGCGGTGAGGAGCTCGACGAGCAATCCTGCCTGGCCAGAGACGGAATCTCGGATTTCATCCACTCCATAATTATGGGAAACCGAAGGCCGCAAGGAGATTGTCGCGGGTTGATGGAAACGGACGCGGGGCAAAAACGTCGGCACTTCGACTGTTTGAGGGATCAGAAAAATGCAAGGGAACAGATTGAGCGGAATTCGGACGGTGGCAACGATCGGTTTTGGAGTGGCGGCGGCTCTGGCGCTTGCATTTCAAGCCCGTATGACCGTGGAGAGCAAAGACGGAAAGCGGAATTTCAAGCACTTCGACATCGGTGCCGGTCACGTCCACCTCGTGAAGGCGCTGTCGGCCGTGCCATGTATTCGGGGCCGCTCATGGGGCTACGACCACAACGGCATCTGGGTCGATCACGGTTGCCGGGCCGAATTCGAGATCATCGCGGATAAGTCAGCGGACTGGAAGGTCGATCCTGAAGGTCGACGGCGCATCAAGGTCGAAAGCGAGAAGGATCGCCCGGCTGAGGTTCACGTCGTGACCGACAACTGGGTTCGCCTCGTCAAGCAGCTTTCCGATCGACCCTGCGTGGAGGGGCGAACCTGGGGCTTCACCAAAGACCGCGTATGGGTCAGCGATGGTTGCCGCGCGGTGTTTTCGGTAGGTAAACCGCGCTACCGTTTGTAAGGAATCACTCGACCCACACGGGCGGGTTGCCTCATTTTGCGGCCCTAGTTGTGGAAGATTCGATGCCCCTAACCCTGAAGGGGTTATCTGTCCAGAGAAGGGTTGCGGCTCTTGACGCTACCCTGGTGAGAGACGGACAAAAATACCATCAACCCTGTAGGGGTTGAATCCCGCACGATTCGAAACACGCTCGCAAGGACGCGTTTATGGACCGGAAAGGATTCAACCGCTTCCAGGGTTGAGAATCCCGGTGCCCCGGCGTACCAGGGTACGACGCGGCGTCGAACCCTTCGCTGAACGGATAACCCGTTCCGGGTTAAGGGTGCACTACGAGAAAAAAGCACAAAACGAATCGAGCCGGCAACGTCAATACCAACCTTAGGTTCTCGACGGATGGCCTAAAAATCAGTGCGATAAGGTGCCGGCTGGGTGAGTTCGACCGACCGCCCCCGGCCGCGCCAGATGTGGATGATCACCGCGATCGCGGCTTGCAGAACTCCGAGCCACAACCATGTCGGATACCAGCCGTTGTAAAAGCCTCCGGGCATGATGCGGTTGCGGAACATGGTGAGGGCGATCACGGAGACAATCGGCACGATCGCGGCGAGGCGTCGAAAGGTAACCGCGTTCGGGAGCGCAATCCCGAACAAGAAACCGACCGTGGCCATTTTTGCCAGAGAATGGGAGAATTGCTCCTGCCCATACACGCCGTAGCTCGACCGAAGCACAACGTATTCGGCGAGAACGAAGAAGGTGCAGATCGTCGGCGCGAGCCAGGCATCGGGACCGGACGCTTCCGAGCGAACGACGGTGACCGGCGGGGTAAGTCCCATGCCCATTCGGCGTTTTTCTACCGCTTCCCGGATGAAACGTGGCTCGATTCCGGCTTCCATCGCCGCACGCTCTAAGTCAGAAAGGGTGGCGCGTTGGCCGTGATCTCTCTGCAAGGCGGCCGCCATCGCGATGATCTGCTGCTGGGCGGCTTCGTCAAACCCGCGCTCTTCTTCTACTCGTGGCTGAAACTCGTGCATGGCCAACTCGGGTGATACAAGGACGCGGAACTGCCGCGTTGCGTTGCTAGGGATTCTCTAGCTTTCGATACAGGATATACGAAAGTAGGATTGGCCAGATCGACATCACGATCATAATGCCGATCTGGATCCCTAGCGGGGCCCCTACGAGAGCCAGAAGGGCGATTGCGATGCCGCCAAAGAACCAGATCCGGCCAGTCTTTCGGTGCGTCGCTTCCCACACCCGCTCGCTGGCGAGGGTCCATGGAGTTCGAACGCCCATAAAGAAGTTGCGGCGTACCTTGCCCATCATATTGCCTAGCACGGAGAAGAAGACACCGAGAACGACCATCATCCATAGGTTCAGTTGGATGTCCAGACCAGCAGTGGCGCGAAGGATGATGAAGTGAATGACCGCCATCAATGCGGTGACCATCAGCATGATCGTTGAGTAACTTTCGGCGAATCGGTCGATGGTGAACTGCCTCGGAGAAATCTTCGGCAGTCCCCAAGTCATGAACATCATCAAGAGGACCATGCACGGGCCGAACCAGAGCGCAAATGCGGGCGAACCCCACGCATCCGGCTTGCCTGAGATGCCCCAGTGGGTCGGTACCTTGTCCGGTAGCGAGCGGGCTACCGAAAGGCTATAAAGACCGGCGGCAATCCCGAGAGCCGCCTGCGCGAGCAGACTTTGGCGAATCGTCATCAATTTTCTCCGCTCTTCCCATCTTTCTCGAAAAGGTCCATGAAGATCGCCATCAGGTCCTGAACCACCGTCGTGTTCAGGGTGTAAACGATCTGCTGGCCCTCCCGCCGTCCTGCGATCAGGTCCGCTGCCTTCAGCACGCTGAAGTGGTGCGACATCGACGGACCCGAGATGTCGAACGCGGCGGCAATCTCGCCGGCCGACATTTCCGAGTCCCCGAGCATCCACAGAATCTTCCTTCGCGTTGGGTCTGCCAACGCCCGAAAGGCCGCGTCCATCATTTTAGTGACCTCGATAGAGATTTAGTCAAGCGTCTAAATATACGGCCCCTTCTTTGAAGGGTTTCAAAGTTGTTTCGGTTTAGCCGGGTGTCGGTGCAGGCATTGAGGTCGGCGCAGCCCCCTGCACATTGCATCAGGGGCCTGGCTAAATGGCCGCCGTATTTTTTGCTCCAACATTGTAAAAAAGTCTGAATCGGGAAACGGCCAATTCCCTCTATGCCTACGAAACCGACATGAAGCTGGATTGGGGCGGCGATGAGAGACGGGTGAAGCGGGCGCTTTCGGGTGACCGGGAGGCGGCCAAGCAACTCGTCGACGCGCACTATCCCAACCTGGTGCGGTTTTTGCTTCACCTCACCGGTCAAATGGACCGCGCGGAGGAGATCGCCCAAGAAACCTTCGTGCGGGCTTGGCCGCGGCTGGATACTTTCCGGGGGCACGCGTCCTTCAAAACCTGGATCCACGCGATCGCTTACCGTGAGTTTCTGGCAGACCGGAGCCGTCGCCCGCTAGACGTTGCCCTTGTCGATGAGCCACTTCCGGACTCCGATTTTAGCCAAGGCGTCGTCGAGCGGATCGCGATTGAGAAGGCCCTAAGTTCCTTGTCCGAAGAATTGCGACTTACGTTTCTGCTCGTGAACGTTCAAGGTCTCTCGGTTCGGGAAGTCGCGGAGGTGCTCGGCATTCCGCGAGGCACCGTCCTCTCCCGCCTGGCGACCGCACGTGAGCGGCTGGCTCGCCTTCTGATCTCCTTCGACGCCGGTGGTGAACCCGACCCAAAGCCCCTGGAGGGGGCGAAACCCTATGAGACCACCCCTCTCTCGTTTTAATCGCTCCCTTCGGAATGCCGTCAAGCAATTGCGCGAGACGCCCGTCCCTTCGGTTCCGTCCGATTTGATGGATCGGCTGGAACTGCCGGACGTAGCGACGCGGAGCAAGGCCTCATATTTTTGGGTTGCCGCCGGCACGGTCTTGGTTGGCGGAATCGCCTTTGTGGCTTGGCACGTTGCCGGTCAGAACGAAGTTGTAAGTCACGTACCGGTGGTCTCAAGGTCGAGCGCCGAGCAGAAAACCTCACCGGGCCGGGGCGTGATTTCTGCGAGGCCGGTAGCGGGGGCAGGGCCCTCGGGGGTTCGGCGTCACGTTCCCATCACGCCCGGCCGTCCCTTGGTACGAGTTGCCACCATGGTTTCGAACCGTCTTGAACCGACGATGTCGGTTCGTCCGCCGGTGGTCGATGACCTCGCGTTCCTCAATCCCGGCCGGTTCGGCACGATGCCGGTCGTTGTGGGCATCCCCGGGGCCCAGGTGTTGAATCTTCCGCCGATGCGGGATGATTTCGTCGCGCCGCCGGAACTGCACTTCGCCTCCACCGGTTCCCCGGACGAGATCGCCGCGATCGAAAAGGATGCCTTAGAGCACTACCGGCAACAGGCCAACGTGGTCGATGGCCGGCTGGTTCAGAACGTCTCATTGCTACTGAAACATGTCTCGATGGACGAGCTCTGCCGGGAATTGGAGCGCCAAGCCGGCGTGCATATCGCCGCCGGACGAAACGTTCGGGATGACAACGTCACGATCTTTATCAAAAAGAGGCCTCTACGCGATGTGATGCGCGAGATCAGCCGCGTCTTCGGATTTGTCTGGGAGCGGGACGGGGAGGAAGGCGCTTACCGCTACAAACTCCGCCAAGATACGGCGTCCGAGATTGCTGAAGGACAGCTTCGCGACAACGATATTTCCCAGGCGATCCAGGCGCTTGGCAGGCGGGTTCGTACCGGTCCGGAGGCGAGCCATCAGAACGCGGAAATCGCTCGTCAAGCCTTCAGCGAGCTGTTGCCCGAGGAGCTGGAGCGGCTGAGCGCCGGCCAGCACGTGACCTTGGCATCTCAAGCGCGCCCGGGGGAAGGCGACCTCACGACGACGCTATCTCAGGCTCTTTTGGAGCAGATGGGCGGTATTCGACCACTGAAAGACGGAACCAGCTACATGTCCACGGGCCGCTCGAACGACCCCGATTTCATTCCGTTCGCGAAGATGAAGAACAACGGCGTGAGCGTGGTCTACCGCATGAAGATCACGGAGTTTGGCGGGGCTCAGCTTCGGGCGACGATCAATGTTTACGGCAGCACCGATCACTTCGGAGGGACGAGCTTCGGCTTTGAAGAATCGCTTGGCAACGTACCGGGCGTCGCGGAAGGGCCGGTTCACAATGCGGATGCGAACGCCGCACTTAAGACCGCGGACGGGATGAGCTCGGTGGTCGACCTGTCGCCGAAGCCCTCGACTCCCCTCGCCGAGCAAGGCGCGGATCCCGGGCAATTGCCGCTCAACACGATCGGCACCATGTACACGAGTTACCGGACGGCGGACGGACTCAAGCCGCCTCGGCCGTTCATGACGTCCGACGACTTCTGGGAAGCCGTTCACGATCGAACCGGTCGAGACGTGATCGCGGACTCGTTCAGCCGACTTTTCAAGCTGACCAGCTACCGGAATGCGCTATTCGACAACTTGAACGGTGCCTGTGACGCGATGCACGTGCGTTGGAGCCAAGACGAGGGTTGGCTCGTGGGCCGGAGCCGTGCCTACTATTGGCAGCGCGTGAACGAGGTGCCGAAGTCGCAGTTGCTCGCTTGGTCCCACGACCGGCAGAGAAGGGGCTTTACGTCGATCGATTCCGTGCTCGAGATGGCCTCCATGACGGACCGCCAATTGCAAAGCGTCGAAGTGGGCCGAACAATCGTCAATCAGTGGAAGTTGATGGAGTGGGGCATCCCCTCCCGCCCGATGTGGCCCTTCGATCACGAGCCGGAGATTCTCATCTGCCGATTCCTAGCCGGACTTCCGCCCGACCACCTTGCCGCTGCCCTGGACTATCGCCTTGCGGCCAGCCTCGTGAATCGGGAAGCGTTGGACCACGCGAAAATGAACGATGTCTACCCTCAGTCGGTCCTCGGGGTCGATTACGTGCCGGCCGGAAAGTACTACTGGTCGCCGACGTTCGAGGTGAACAAAGAAGTGGTCCACTCCGACCTGATCTTTGGCGATACGCTGGAAGCCGTTAAGGCGGAGGTCCGCCGGCGCTACCCGGACCGTCCCGTCGACGATTTGGGAGAGATCAGCTTGAGCGACGGTGTTTTGACGATCCTCGTCAAGAACGGCACTCGAGTTACTGCCAACGGAGATTTTCGGTTCGGCGTCGGCCATCGTGGCCCGATCGAGTGACTAAAACCAAAATGGCCGCCCGAACGGGTGGCCATTTTGGTTTTTCGATACCGGCAATCTACGAGCCGTCGCCCGGATCTTCTGGAATCGCGCGCAGTTCCGATGGGACCAAGCCCAGATATTCCTTCACCGACTCGCGCAAACCCTGCGTGGTGCCGAAGCCGCAGGTAGAAGCGACGAGGTCAACCGCATGGTCGGTGGTCACCAGAAGCTCGACCGAGCATTCGGTGCGGCAGCGGTCCACATACTCGTGGAAGCCATAGCCGACCAGGTTCTTGAAGACGCGCGAGAAGTGGAAGGGCGAGTAACCGGCCTTCGCGGCCGCTTCCTTCAAGGGCCAGCCACTGGCGGGATTATTTCGGACTTCGACCACCAAGTCCCGGATCGTCTCCGGAAGATCTCGGGGGACCGCAGCGAGTTGGACTTGATCGTTCCCGATCATCAGCTTCGCGACGATTTCGTAAAGCACCGAAACCACGAGCGGCTCCAGCATTTCGTTCGGATTCGCGATCGCCGCGTCGAATCGCTCGACGGCGCCGCGGAAATGCGGATCGATGGGCTTGCAGGCCACCGTGCGGCTCGCCGTACCGGAACCGCGACCGTAGCGCGACTGAATCCAGGCGTCGAGCAGGGAAGTGACGTTGCTCTGCCACGAGAGGACAATCGCCGAGTGCTCGCCGCGCGCCGCTTGCAAGATCAGTCGGGTGCCGCGAACGTAAGTGAGACTTCGCGGCGGAATCAGGACGAGTTTGCCCTGAACGCCGGCCCGGGCGATGACCGTGCCCTTCAGGTTGATGCACAGCGCGTTCATTCCCTGAGGCACGTTTATGAAACCGGTAGTCGTACGGAGTACGTTGGCGGTCACGACCTCGTGCCGGACGTAGGTCATACCGCCGACCTCCGACCTTTTGAGGACGCCTTGGGCGGCGCCACATTCGAAACTAATACCTATGATTGGCTCGTTTGTATCTGCCCGCACGCATCCTCTCCCTTAAGAAAAGCCCGCATGAGTGTACATCAACACCCCATAAGCTTTTGCGACGTCTTGCACAACTTGTGGTTCGTTCTCCGACACCTCGATTGAGGATTCCGGGTACCACATCATAGTGCAAACCGGAATATCCGTGGCCGTTGTTGGCGCCACGGGAGCAGTTGGACAGGAATTTCTTCGATTATTCGTCGAACGTGACTTCCCCGTTGAAAGGTTAAAGCTTTTGGCCAGCGGAAGGTCGGCCGGACTGAAACAGGAATTCCGCGGCAATGAGCTAGTGATCGAGGAAGCGACACCTGACTCTTTCCATGAAGTAGATGTCGCCTTTTTTAGCGCCGGCGCCTCCCGATCCCGCGCTTTGGCTCCGGCGGCGATCGCGGCCGGAGCCCTCGTCGTGGACAATTCCAGCGCCTTTCGGGCGGAGGCGGGAATTCCGCTCATCGTGCCCGAGGTTAATCCGGACGCCGTTCTGCCGGATTCACGGCTGATCGCGGTCCCGAACTGCACGGCCATCATTTTGGTAGTCGCGGTGAATCCCCTGCGCGAGTTGGGGAAGATCGACCGGATCATCGTTAGTACCTACCAGAGCGCAAGCGGCGGTGGAGCGGCCATGATGCGGCTTCTCGAGGACGAGACTCGTCAGTTGGTGGAGGGGAAGGAGCCGGTCGCGAGCCATCTTAACACCCGGTACGGTTTCAACCTCTTCAGCCACAACACCCCGATCGACGAGAACGGAAGCAACGAAGAGGAGGCGAAGGTGATGTCCGAGAGCCGGAAGATCCTCGGCATGCCGGACCTCAAGCTGAATGTGACCTGTATCCGCGTTCCGATCCTGCGCGCCCACTCCGAATCCGTCACGATCGAATTCGACGGCCCTGCGCCCTCTGTAGAGGCCGTGAGAGAGGTTCTTAGCCGGGCCCCCGGCGTGCGGGTGATCGACGATCGAGCTGCCAACCGATTCCCAACCCCGCTCGACGCCAGCGGTCAAGGGGACGTCCTCATAGGTCGCATCCGCCAGGACTTGAGCAACCCGAACGCAATCTCGATGTTCATCACGGGCGACCAGCTTCTTAAGGGCGCCGCGCTGAACGCCGTCCAGATCGCCGAGATGATCCTCAAACGTACGCCGGCAATTGTCCGATAGCGGCGCATTTTCCTCGCGCAATTTTTGCCCGACGGAGCTTTAGCGAAGGCGGGCAAAAATTGCAACCTAAACCTTCCGCCGCTTTGGGCGAAGCTCCAAAGCGGCGGAAGGAGATCGCGAAAAGTAATTTATGGCTTCCCCTAAAAGGATAAAGCCGTTGGGGCAAGCCACAATACTTGGCATGAGATTTCAGGCTCCCCGTGGTACCGAAGATGTGCTGCCGAGCGACGCGCCGAAGTGGCAGCGTCTCGAGGCAGTCTTTGCCGACATCACGCGGCGTCATGGCTACCAAGAACTCCGCACCCCGATCTTCGAGGATACGGAGCTCTTCACCCGGACCTCGGGTGAGACGAGCGACATCGTGACGAAGGAGATGTATTCCTTCCTCGACAAGGGCGACCGCAGCATCACCCTGAAGCCGGAGGGAACCGCGCCCGCGATGCGTGCCGTGATCGAGCACTCGCTTTGCCCTCCCGGTACGGTGACTCGGCTCCGATACACGGTGCCCTGCTTCCGCTATAGCCGGCCCCAGAAGGGCCGCCTGCGTGAATTCCACCAGCTCGGGATGGAGTTGATCGGATCGGGCTCTCCGGCCGCGGATGCGGAAATCATCGAGGTGACCTACCGCTACTTCGAGGATTTGGGGTTGTCCGGTATGACCGTAATGCTCAACTCGATCGGACGCGAGAAGTGCCGCCAAGATTTCCGCGACGCGATCATGGCGCACATGGGCGATTATCTGAGCGGTCAGTCTGAAGAAGTGCAGGCAAAGGCCGCCAGGAATCCGTTGCGTCTGCTGGACAGCAAGGACTCTGATGTTCAAGCCGCGTTGGTGGGCCTCGCGCCGATCACCGACTTTCTTGAGCCCGAGTGCGCCGAGAACTACGCCCAGCTTCAGCGCCACCTGACCGATGCCGAAATTCCATTCTGCCTTCGGCCGGACATCGTGCGTGGCCTCGACTACTACACCGAGACCGTGTTCGAGATCCTGCATGACAGCATGGGTGGAAGCTCCATCTGCGGCGGCGGACGGTATGACCGGCTTGTCCAAGAGCTAGGCGGGTCCCCGACTCCCAGCGTAGGTGTGGGAATCGGGATGGAGCGTGTGCTACTCGCATTAGACGCCGATAAGGTCGTCATCGCGGCGCCGGCGGCGGATGCGTTTATCGTGCAGGCAAGCAAGGAGGCATATCTACCGAGCCTCTCGTTGGCGCGCTCTTTGCGAGCCGACGGCTTCACGGTTCTTACCGACATCGACGGGAAGAGCATGAAGTCGCAGCTTCGGCAGGCGGATAAGAGCGGAGCACGATTTGCCCTGATCCTTGGCGACGACGAGTTGGCGAAGGAGACGGTTCAGATGAAGGACCTCGCCGCCGGGACCCAAAGCGAGTGCGCATGGCCGCAACTTGCGGCCGCGCTCAGGGAAACGCCGTGAGGCGGGGCGCCGCCGTTCTTGTTGCTTTCGCGGCGATGGGGGCCGCGAGCGCCCAGATCCCGGACGTTCGGATTCGGCTCGACGCCACGGGCAGTCTGTACGTGCCCGCAGACAGTACGAGCGCAATCCGCGCCTACAGCCTCTTTGGAATCCCGAGCGTGGCCTCGCTCCGGCTTACTTTCGAATCCGGCTTCACCGGCTTCGTTTCCCAACGGCTCCAGCGAGTGCCTCACGATGGCGATCCGGACCAGTTGGACCAATTCTATGTGGAGGACGAGGGAATCTGGAGGGTCGGCAAGCAGCTTCTCCCGTTCGGCTCGGGGCAGATGCTTCACGAAGACGCGATCGCGGTGCGCGGCGATACTTCGCTGATCTTCGAGGGGTTGCCCCTGGCGGTGGCGATCTGCGATTCCGGTGCGGGGCGGCAGCGCGGAGTTGTCGGCCGGATAGGCAACAGCTCGAACGGGGCCAGCTTCGCGATCGGTCAGCATTTTGGAATCAGCTCTTCGTCGCTAACGGAGATTCGTTTGCCCGAGGAGAGCCCGGGAGTTGGCGAGGGATGGTCCGACGCCTTTGGGGCCGATTTTTCGCGCCGTGTCGGCAATACCCGCTTGAAGGCGGAGGCGCTGCTTTTACGGAACGGGGCTTCGCCCCTCGATAAGGACGTTTCGATGCTGGACCTTTCGGCCACCTTCAAGCAGGCGCCCTTCGACAGCATCGTGATCGGCTACACCCGTGAAGTGACCCGGCGCTATCGGATTGCGCGGGTGATGGGTTCGGTGCCTTTGACGGACAACGTGTCGATGAACCCGTATATTCGCTTCAAAGACGCTCGCCTGTGGAACCTCGGCTTCGAAATCCGCGTGAGACTGTAGAGCATGAAAGCCCTTCTGACCCCGGTGTCGGTAGCGTTGGTCCTTATCGCGGTCGTGCTGGCAATGCTTGGCCATCTGCCCCTCGCGGGGATTTGCGCGGTGGCGTGGGTCGGGTCGTTGGCTCTGAATTCCATGCGGTCGTCCTCGTACGAACGATTGAGCGATCCGATGGAAGTGCTCGATGCAGATAGCCGGGCGTTGTTCTTACCCGTGCGCCGGCTCGTCGCCGAGATCCAGGATAAGGTCGCCAACTATCCGGACGTCCCTATGATCAAGGCGATGGGCCCCGAAGTTATTCGCGAGGCATTGCGTATCCAGGAGCAGGTGGCGCAAAGCTTGACGAGCCGGACGGAGCTTCGCAAGGTGGCTCAATCGCGCTCGCAGGCCGAAGCGGAACTACAAACCTTGCTTACCAGACTTGGCGAAGCGGCTACGGAAAGCGAGCGAGCTTCTTGCCAGGCGGGCGTCGAACTCCGCCAGCGGGAACTCGCCCAGTACGAATTGGCTTCCGAGGCAGTAATGCGAATCGAGACTGGGGTTCGCCAATCCATGGAAATCCTGACTGACGCCCGCTCCCGCCTGGCCGTGGTGGCGACGGAAAAGCGGCAAGCCTCCGCCGCCCAATCGGACCTGCGTGCGACCATTGCGAATCTGCGCTCCCTCAACGTGAGCTATGACGAAGCCCAGTCCGTGTTGAGCGAGTAGATCGGTACAATGGCACCCATGAGCAGCGCGAAGCGAGCCTACGACGTCCTTCGCGGATACGTCAACCGAGAGTGGGAGCGCATCCAAGGCGTCGACGACCTAACCGACGCCCACCGCGAACTCAACCAGTCCTTAACGGAGCCTACGCCTCGCCGGTCTAATCCTTCGGATTCGGGTTTGGTTCATTCGACGGTCATGTCGTCGGAGGCTCTGGCCCGGCAGACGCTCGGGGTTGGCGAAGCCGCAACGTTCGCGGAGATCCGTCTTGCTTTCGATCGAATCGTGAAACGCACGGACCCGGCCAATTTTCCCGACGGCTCGCCGGAAGCGGTCCAGGCGGTGGAAATTCACCGGCGCGTGCACCGGGCTTACGCGATCTTGACCGAAGGCATGGATGCGACGGAAAAGCGCTTCCGGTCGCTCGAGATCGAGTAGCTCGTGATTCCTCCGGCCTGCGGCGTGGGACGGCGTTTTCGCGGTAGGAATGTATTCGAAACCGTAGTACCATTGCGCAATGGTGAAACGTCAGTCGTTCGGTCGTGCGATTCTTTTCGCCACGTTCATCGGGGGCTACTTGGCGTTCGTTTACATCGCGGGCGCTCCACCCTGGCGGGCTGCGCTCAACCTGGTCTTGATTCCGTGGATGCTGGCTTTTGTATTGCTATTCGCATCGCCGCGTCTCTCAGACCGAAGGCAGGCATTCCGGCTATCGCTTCGCTATCTCGGAGAGCTTGCCTGCTTTCTTTTGTGCATCAAGCCAAAGAAACGTTAACTCGCGCTTCCTGCGACCTCTTAGGTCGTATCGAAATGTCGATATCCTGGCCGAGCAGATTCAAAAGGTGCATCAATCGGTCGCACGTGAACCCTGACGTCCGGCCACGTAGAAGCTTCGATATTGTCGGCTGATCGACGCCGAGGATCGCAGCCACGTTCGCTTGTGTCAGCTTTCGTCGTTCAATAACTTCTGCCAGCGCACTCACCAACTTGGCTTTCGCGAGTTCCTCGTCTGGGTTCTCAAAACCGAGGTCAGCGAAGACGTTTCCACTGCTCGGGGTCACTAGAATGACCTCGTCCTCAGACGGTCCCGCCACTATATCTTTTCTCTTTGCTGCCTTTGCCATTCTTGGTGTTCCCTTCGGCCTGTTTATAGCGCTTCTCAATCAACTCGATGTCCTGTCGCGGAGTGGAGCGCCGTGATTTTGACTTTTTGGCATTTTGGAGTCAGCACCTTCTCCAGGACGCTGACCCAAGTCTTTTCTCGGGAGAGAAAAGGCTCGGTCTACACGCTTCGCGGTCGGTGATTCGTAGTGTAACCGCGAGTTCGTGAGGCTGTCTCACGGTCTCGAGTTTGGTTGCCTCATCGGGGACCGGCGGTTCGTCCTCGGCGCGTCGCGCGAACTCGGCCAAGTAAACTAGAACCGCCTAATGAAGTTCCCGTACTCGATGCTGCTTGACTTCGTCACGACGGATTTGGATGCGTTCCAGATCGGCGATTTGCTTACGATGGCGGGGTTTGAGCTTGAGGGGATTGAGACCGTTGAAGGCGACGAAGTCCTCGACATCAAGGTGATGAGCAACCGGGGCGATGGGCTTTCTGTTTTTGGGCTCAGTCGGGAAGTGCTGGCGAAGGACGCGAACGCCACCGCGACCGATCTCTACCGCCATGCCGCGACAAGATTCGCAGATGTCGAGAGCAAAGAATCCACCCAGCTTGAAAGCGAGGTCGCGACCATCGAAAGCGAGGACTGCAACCGCTTCGCATGCCGAGCCTTTTCCCAAATCAACGGGAATCATAGTTCTCCCGAGTGGATGCAGAAGCGTCTGCGGCAGGCGGGTCAGCGCCCCATTTCGCTGCTCGTCGACCTCACGAACTATGTGATGCTCGAACTCGGCCAACCTCTCCACGCGTTCGACCGCGACCAACTGAAGGGTCGCAAGATCGTCGTACGGAATGCTAGAGAGGGGGAAAAACTCACCACGTTGAACGGTATCGAGCACAACCTCAGCGGGCAGATGATGATCTGCGATGCCGAGCGGCCGGTCGGCGTGCCCGGCGTCATGGGCGGATTGGAGACCGAGGTCACCGATAAAACCCAAAACCTCCTGCTGGAAAGCGCGAATTTCAAAAACACAACGGTAAGAAAAACGAGGAAGCAACTTGGCCTCAGCACCGATGCCTCCTACCGGTTCGAGCGGAGTGTTGACCCGGACGGCGTCGTGGGTGCGATCCAAAGATTCACCGCACTTCTCCTCGCGAGCGCCCCGGAGGCCGAGGTCTCGAACATCGTCGACCACTACCCGCGGCCTCCGAAGACCGAGCCGGTTCAACTCAGGCTCGTCCGTGCCTCCAGCCTTCTCGGCATGAAGATCGAGCCGGAGGAGGCGGAGCGGTATCTAACCGGCCTCGGCATGTCGTTCCAAGCCGTAAATGCCGCCCCAGCCCGAATCAAGGGCCGACAAGTTCCCGGACCGACCTACCTCGTGACCCCGCCCGCTTGGCGGCCGGACATCGTAAGGGAAGACGACCTCGTCGAAGAACTCGGACGCGTCCACGGCTACCAGCGAATTCCGGACGATCTGCCCGAAGGCCTCACAACCCTGGGCGGACCACAAGGCGACTACCTCGCCATCGACCGCATCGGTGAAGCCGCGATCAAGGCCGGCTTCATCCAGATGATCAGCCACTCGCTGAGGGATTTCCACCCTCTGGATAGCGCCACAAACCGAATCGGACCGCGAGTCATCGCCTCTCCCGAGCACGCGATTTTAAGAAATTCTCTCCTGCCCTCCCTCGCCGACGCGGCGCAAAGGAACGGAAGCAAGAACCTTCACCTCTTCGAGATGGGCAAGATCTTCACCGCCGTCGGTACTCCGGACGGCGAAAGAAGGCATATCGCGTTCCTCAGCACCGGCGACCTCCTCTCGAGCGACCGCCAGAACGCCACCTCCCCCCAAGCGGATTATTTCAGCCTAAAAGGCTCGGTCGATTCCGTACTGGGCTCGCTTTTGCTAAGCGTCACGTATGCCCACCCCAGCGTTCCAGACCCGCGATTCCACCCGACGCGGCAAGCTCAAATTAGCGTCGGCGGCCATTGGGCCGGTCGTCTCGGTCAGATCCATCCCGATCTCGCCGAGGGGCTCAAGCTAAGCCCCGCCACCTACCTTGCGGAGATTGACCTCGATACCGTGCTCACAAAGGGATCCGACGAACTTTCGATCAAGAGCATCAGCCGCAACCCCTCGGTACGCCGAGACATCGCGGTGCTCGTGGAGAAGGCGATCCCCTACGACCAGCTACAGAAAGCGATCGATAAGGCATGCGGCGACCTGTTAGAGCGGCAGTGGCTTTTCGATATCTTTGAAGGGACGGGCATTCCGGAAGGGAAGCACTCTCTGGGCATCGGTCTTCAGTTCCGCAAGGCGGGAGAGAACTTTACCGATGAGGAAGCGAACCAGGTGCGGGATCTCGCCGTGGCGGCGCTTGCTGAGTTTGGGGCGATACTGCGCTAAGCGTCAGGTCGAAAGCAAGCCAGCCGAGCATCGCCACGAAGAGGGACTTAAACGCGAGCGGCCAATAGTGGTAGTGGTTGAACTGCTTCACCCACGCCATCGGTAGAAAGGCGAGGAAGGCCATGCCGAACCCAGCAAACGTCAATACCCATCGCCGGCGCGCTTGGATGACGGTGGCAATGTCGCTCGCGACGCTCATCACGGTCCCCAAAGGTTCGAGCGATGAAATCAGGGAGATCGGCAGCAACGGCACCCAACTCTGAAACGCCGATTCGAGCCCGAATAGGGAAGGGATCAAGTAGTTGCTGAGCGAGATATACACGCCCGGTCCCGTTCGGAACTGCTGCAATTGATAGTGCGAGGGCGAGGGCGGGATATAGGCGTGCCGCACTACCCAGTACACCGCGATCGTTCCCCAAAACGGAACCTGCCAACCCCACCGAACCCGGTACCCCTGCCACCGGAAGGTACACGCGCAGGCCAGGAGGATTGCGGGAACCATCACGGCCTGCTCGTAGGAGGCCAGGGCAAGCAGGGTCGCCACGATCGCGAGAATGGGATAGATGAAGCCGGATCCTGATTTTGGTTCGAAGCGCACGGTGTTGCGGGTTGCCGGCGGATCGAGCGGCGTTGGCTTAGCGACAACACGCTCGGCATAAAGGCGTTCGTACCGGCAGTACAGGGCGGAAGCGGCAAGGGCGAACACGGTCATCACCAACGCCGTCCGGCCGGGTAGCCAGTGGAGCGTATGCACCCCAATTTCCGCCACGTTACTGACCTGGGTCGAAACTTCGTAGCAGACCAGCGTCGCCGGCAACCAGAGCCGCCAATTCTTCGGATGACGCATCAGCCCGCCGATGAATGCCACCGCCCCGAGCAAGAGAAAGGGATCCGAAAGCCGGTAGCCCAACCCCACCTGCCACAGTGCAAAGATAAACGTGGCCACCCCGGTCAGCCAAGGGCGATCCGTTAGCTCCCGCAGAAACCAAAACAGCAGTAGCGTACATGCGACGCAAAGCAGCGCATTGGTCAGTCCGTAGCCCCATGCCGCGTTGCCGTAAAGCCGATTGTCCAACTCAAAAGCCAGAGTGGAAACCGGCCGGTAGAAGTGGTTGTAGAGCGGCCAGTCGGAGGTGAACCAGCTAAACGGCGAGTGCTTTGCCCGAATGGTCCGGAGAAGGACACTGGTGTCCGAGTCAAGGAGCAGGTCGGAGGACGTCGCGCGGTCCCGCAGGATCAACAAACAGCCGAGGATCGCCATCGCAAACGCCCCGAGCCATCGTTTCACCTTCGCATTATGTTCGAAGCTCGGGCGGACAATAGGCGGGAATGGCGAGCGGCCAAACGCCGTATCATTAATCACACGACATGAACATGATCACGAAATCGGCTCTTCTCGCGGGATTCCTTCCGTTGGCCCTCACCGCAACCGCGTTCGCGGGGGATGCGACCGCACTGAAAGGGAAGCCGATGCCCAAGCTCGACATGGCCAAGTCCGGTGGCGGCACGCTATCGACCGCTTCCCTGAAAGGCAAAGTGGTCGTTCTCGACTTCTGGGCCACTTGGTGCGCGCCCTGCGTAGGAGCGTCGCCGGTCATGCAGAAGCTCTACGAAAAGTATTCCAAGCAGGGTCTCGTGATCGTCGGCAGCAACATCACGGATTCTCCCGCCAAGGTCGCCGAGTACGCCAAGAAGCACAACTACACCTTCCCGTTCACGTCCGGCAATGCTCCGGCGGCGGCCAAGCTGGGCATCCAGGCCATCCCCGTCTTTTTGTTCATCGACCGAAAGGGTGTGGTGCAACGTGTGGATACGGGCGTAGACGCGGGCAGCCCGGCAAGCTGGGAAAAGACCATCCAATCGCTCCTAAAGAGCTAAATATTTGCCGTATCCTTTGGGCCTTCCTCCCGTATTGATATACTAACGACGATCCATGGATCGGATCAGGAGTTGTTTTCAGGATGAAGGCCAGTGTACGACCGGCCGGAACGGGCAAGGCCCGTTCGTCGGCTAAGGCATCTAGCGGCGGAGGCAGCAGTCCAGCTAAAGGCTCGGTTGCGCGTCCCGCTTCGCATCGCGCTTGGGATATTGCCGGCGTTCTCATGCTGGCGTTCGCCCTCGTGGTGCTCGTCTCCCTGTTCACTTCGAACTCAGGCTTTCTCGGCCACGCCTTGTTCGTGACCTTCTCCGTGCTGTTCGGAAGAGGCGCCTGGACCGTCCCCCCAATCGCCGTCGTACTCGGCGTCACCTTTCTGAAAGGGCGCGGACCCACGCTCACCCACTTGGCCTGGGGTCTCGGCTTGGTCTTCGTTTCCATCCTCGGTTTCCTTTCTCGTACGCACCTGGGCAGCTACTTCGACACGATGGTTTGCCGTGAGAGCGGCGGATACGTCGGCGCACTCCTCGCCGGCTCCTTCGAAGCCCTGCTCGGGGCGGGGAAGGTGATCGGCCTCAGCACGGTCGGCCTCGTCGGTCTTATCCTGAGCGTCGATGTCCCGATCCGAACGATGCTCGCCGAAGGGCACACGAAGGCGGTGGCGATCAAGCAGAAAACGATCGAAATGACGATCGAGCGCCCGCGGCAGAGGTCCGAATCCCGTCAGACGCCGGAAGATCGAGTCAAAGTCATCCGAAAGGGAATCGCCGAAGCTTTGGCGGAACCGGAACAGGCGGTTGAGACGCCCCGCCGCGGTCGTGGCGTTGTCATGGAAGACCCCGATCCAGAACCGGAGATGTTCGCCTCCTCGGCGTCCCCCGTGGTCGAAGAGCCGCCGGGCGGCAAGAAGACGCGGCGCGGTACCGGCGACACCGTCAAGCCCGAACCCACCCTTGCCGCCGATCTGTCGACGCCGAAGGAGGGCTACCAACTCCCGCCGATCAACTTGCTCAGCGAGGCGCTTTTCAATCCGAAGCGGGGCCAAGCCGAGATGCAGAAGAACATCGAGACGCTGGAAGGCACCCTCGAACAGTTCGGCATCGAAGCCACCGTCGTCGAGGTCGCCAATGGTCCGACGGTCACGCGGTACGAGATTCAACTCGGCCCCGGTGTGCGAGTGGCTCGAATCACGGCGCTCGCGGAGAACATCGCGATGGACCTCGCGGCTTCCCAAGTTCGTGTCGAAGCCCCGATCCCCGGCAAGGCCGCGATCGGCGTCGAAGTGCCGAACGAGATTCCGACGATGGTCACCCTGCGCGAGCTCTGCGACGACCCGCAGTTCCGCAACCACCCATCCCGGTTGTACGTGGCGCTTGGCAAGGACGTGAGCGGCGTCAACAAGTACGCTGACCTCACGAAGATGCCGCATTTGCTGATCGGCGGGGCGACCAACTCCGGTAAGTCGATCGGTCTCGCGACCCTGATCACGAGTCTCCTGATGCGCAACACGCCGAAGGATGTCCGGCTCGTCATGATCGACCCCAAACGGGTTGAGCTCACCCTCTTCGATCACATTCCGCACCTCATGTGCCCCGTCATCAAAGACACGAAGGAAGCCGCCGGCGTCCTTCGTGCGGTTTGGCGCGAGATGGATCGCCGCTACGACATGTTCAGCGAGAGCGGCGTGCGCAACATCGATAGTTGGAATTCCAAGGCCAGCTTCCAGGACAAGCTTCCGTACATCGTCGTCATCATCGATGAGCTTGCGGACCTGATGATCCAGCACCGCGCCGAGGTAGAGACGGTCATCGTACGCCTCGCCCAGCTTGCCCGTGCGGTCGGCATCCACATGGTGCTCGCGACTCAGCGGCCAAGCGTGGACGTCATCACCGGTCTGATCAAGGCAAACATCCCGTCTCGCATCGCCTTCTCGGTCGCCTCGCACATCGACTCGCGCACCATCCTCGACCAGAAGGGCGCGGAGGCGCTAATCGGTAAGGGCGACATGCTCTACTCCCCGATCGACGCCAACAAGCCGCAGCGCGTGCAGGGCTGCTACGTCAGCGAGAAAGAGATCGACGCGGTTTGCAAGTATTGGCGGGCACAAGAGAAGCCGGCTTACGTCCTTGCCCCCGTTGACGAGAACGTCGCGGATGCCAAGAAGGAAGCCGGCGACTTTGGCGAGGAAGCGGACACATTTTGGGAAGAAGCCGTTCGTTGGGTCGCCGAGCGGGGACAAGCATCCACTTCGATGCTTCAACGAAAGTTTTCGATCGGCTTCCAGCGGGCCTCGCGCCTGCTGGACATGATGGAGGAGCGGCAAATCGTTGGCCCGCGCGATGGGCCTCGTCCGCGCGAGGTTCTTATTTCCGTAATGGAAGTGGACGACCTCTTCAACACGCCGGGCGCCACCCGCCTTCCACCAAGCGTAATTGAATCTGGCGACGAAGAAGAGGAAGAATTCTAACCCTCGGTTAGGGTAGGCAGCTTCCAAAGGCCTAGGACTCTGGAGATAGTGGGCTGTACACCAACACCCCTGTCCTTGGAACTAAATAACCTTTATCTACCTATTGTGGGAAACGCTTCGACCAGATAATCTATCTCGTCTGGTCTTTGGACCAGCGATTTGTCTGGCGTCAAATGACCCCACCTCTTGGCCATTCAGAAACTCACATTCCCCCCAAGGGATCCATCGGCGGATCCCCTGAGGCGATTTGGAGGCTCGCGCTTCAATGTAGCGAGGAAGGCGTTTGGGACTGGGATCTTGTTACTAACACGATTTACTTCTCCGATCATGCCGTTTCGTGCCTAGGCTTTGGCCCCGGAGACGTGAACGCAATGACCGGAAAGTGGACACACTTAATGCATCCGGCCGACCATGCACGGACGATGAGGGCGTTGGTGGAGCATTTGGACGGCAAGCGCCCCGTCTATCGTGTAGAACACCGCATTCGTCATCGCGACGGTACTTATCGCTGGATCAGCGCCCGCGGCGCGGCGATTCGGGACGAAGAGGGAAGACCAATTCGCCTCGTCGGAGTTAGTTCGGATATTACAGAGCGCAAACAGATCGAGCTGAAACTCCGCCAGGGCGAAGAGCTTCTACGGGCTGCCGTCGAGGGAAGCCTCGACATCTTCTTTATCCTTAAGGCAATCCGCAACCATGACGGACGAATCGAAGATTTCGTGTTCGTCGATCTGAATCGGAAGGCTTGCGACTTCGCCGGCATCAGCCGTGAAGAAGCGCTGAACGAGAGCTTCCGCTCGAATTTCCCATTCGCTATCGTGAAGACGGAGTTCGCCCGGTACGTTCACGCGGCGGATGCGCATACGACCACCACCAACGAACTGGTGATCGAGGACGCCAGCGAGCGCCGGCAGTGGTTGCATCAAGAGGTCGTGCCCGTCCGGGACGGCATCGCGGTAACCATCGCCGATATCACCGTTCGAAAGGAAGCCGAGAACGCACTACATGAAAAGGAGCATCTGGTCAAGCGGATCACCGCTTCGATGCCGGAGCTCATCTACGTTTTCGACTTCGCGCTCGGTCGCTGTACTTATCGGAACCGAAGCTTGCTCGCGAGCCTTGGCTACGCGGGCGAAGACGCTCCGATGCTCGATATTGAGACCTTAGCGCGCATCTGCCATCCGGAAGACCTCCCCTTGATTCGGGGCCATTTCCGTGACTTGGTCACGGCCGACCACGATGATATCTTGCTTGTGACTCTCCGGTTAATGGACGCGCAAGGTGAAGAGCGCTGGCACACGATCCGCAGCATGGTCTTTAGCCGGGACGAGAACGGCTTGCCGACTCAAGCATTGGGGTCTTCGCAGGACATCACCGAAAACAAGCTGTTCGAGCTCCACCTGCGTGACCAGATGCGGCAGCTACAGGAGGCGAGGGAGGAACTCGAGGTCCGGCACCGAGAGCTGATGCACCTGAATATGCGCCTCGGTGAACTCGCCACCCGGGACGGCCTCACCGACGTCTACAACCACCGAGCGTTCCGTGAAAAGCTGGTCGAGGAGGTGGCGCGCGCCGTGCGGCGCGGCGAGCCGCTTTCACTCGTCATCGCAGACGTCGACGATTTCAAACGCTACAACGACCGGTTTGGCCATCCGGCGGGCGACGACCGGCTAAGGGACTTCGTGCGGCTCATCCAAGCGCAAGTTCGCACCGTGGACTTCCTTGCCCGTTACGGCGGCGAGGAGTTCGTTCTCGTCCTTCCGAACACAAACATTAAGGACGCTGAGGTCATCGCGCGCCGGATTCTTGATAGCCTCAACGAACTCGAAGGCTTGTTGCGCTTTACGGCAAGCTTCGGGTGCGCGGAACTGGATCCATCAAGGGCTTCCGCGGAACAAATCGTTCGGGACGCGGATCAGGCTCTGCTGGCGGCAAAATCGGCCGGCAAGAACCGGATCCATTTGGCCGGTTTTTGTGAAGTTTAGATCTTCGGCTAAGTAGCCTCAAATCGGGTAAACGACCTTCGTGGTGTTGCCCCTCCTTTCGCTTGCCCTTCTTCAGAATTCTTTGCCGACGGCTGACCAGTTGGCCTCGCAGATAGATCAAGCTCGGCTTCGAAATACCATTGAGCACCTCGCCGCGTTTCCGAACCGAAACACGAACAACGCCACACTCACCGAGGCCGCGAACTGGCTGGCGGGCGAACTGTCGAAAAACAAGGGTCTCCAAGTCCAGGTGATGCACTACACCGCGCCGCAGGGTGGGCGCGTGCCGGTCGCCAAGGATGTGGTGGAGGTCGTGGCCGTCCTGCCGGGCAAGACGGATCGTCGCATCATGGTGGGCGGGCACTTCGATTCCATCAACATGGTGGATCGGACCAACCTGGACGCAATCGCCCCCGGCGCCAACGACGACGCCAGCGGAGTCGCCATGACCCTCGAACTCGCCCGAATCATGAGCCAGCGAAGCTGGAACAACACCCTCGTTTTCACCTGCTTCAGCGGGGAAGAGCAAGGTTTGCTCGGTTCGGCGGCGCTGGCGCGGAGGGCAAAGGAAGAGAATTGGAAGCTTGACGCGGTCCTAAGCAACGACATCATCGGCTCAAGCGAGAGCCTGAATGGGCAGCGCGAGAAGAACCATGTGCGAGTCTTCAGCGAGGAGGTTCCGACCCATAACGGTCGAGAACTGGCGCGGTTTATCGAGTGGGCGACACGCGGCCACGTGCGCGGCTTCTCGCCCCGTCTGGTCTTTCGCCGCGACCGCTTCCAGCGCGGCGGCGACCATACCTCGTTCAACAACGAGGGCTTCACGGCCGTCCGTTTTACCGAGGCCGTCGAGGAGTTCACTCGTCAGCACACACCCTTGGATCTGCCGAAGTTCGTCGACTTTAAGTACCTGTCGAACGTAGCCAAGATTGACCTAATCGCGATGGCGACTCTCGGGGACGCCGGTGAGAGCCCCGCCAACGTGCGCTACGACCGTGCTCAGGCACATGACACGGCGATCACGTGGAAATCGACGCCAGGCACCCGCTACGCCGTATATTGGCGTCCGACCGATTCTCCAACCTGGGTCGGCATGCAAGAGGTCGGCGCGGTTGACCATGTGAAGATCGAGAAGATCAACAAGGACAACACGGAGTTCGCGGTTGGCGCAGTGGGCGGCATCCCGATCGTGGCGAAGTAGCAATGCCTTTCGCGAGCAGCTTCAAAACCTTCCCTGTGCTCAAAACCGAGCGTCTTGTTTTGAGCGAGATTGAATTAGGCGAGGCCGAAGATTTTCACCGATTGCAGCGTTCGGCGCTCGACCAGCCTGAACGCGCGCCTTGGGAATATGGTTTCGAAACTCAATCGGTGGAGTCGGCCCGATCTTCTCTCGGCTTTTGTCAGAACGCGTGGAAGAAGAAGTCTCGGCTCCGCTTTGGGGTTCGGATTGCGGGCGAGAATCGGGAAGAATTGATCGGTTGCTGCGAGCTATTCGGCATTGAAAATCAATACAAAGCCGAAGTGGGCTTCTGGCTTGGAGCCGCTTATCAGGGGAGGGGATATATGTCGGAAGCTCTGCGCACCGTGGTGGGGCACGCCTTCAACTCGATGGAAATGGGTCGGTTGTACGCCCAGACGTCGCCTCGAAACATCGCCTCGCTCCACATGCTTCGAAAGGTCGGTTTCATTCAAGAAGGGGTTTTGCGTCGGCATACGCGACGTGGAGGCGTTTGGGACGACTCCGTGGTGATGGCAATTCTGGCGATTGACGCTGAAAGCTGAGTCCTCAGTGAGTTCTCGCACTAAGGGGAAGCAATCTGGTCACGCAGGTAAGTTGGGTGCTATGGCCCTTACGGTACAGGAAGTAATTGCGGCGCGCACGGAGGAAGCCTTCAAGGACCTTTTTGCAAGCGCTCGACGGATGCCCGCAGATAAGCTCGATTGGCAGCCTCTCGGAGACGGAAGAACGGCTATCGATCAACTGCGGGAGTGCGCCACGGCCCCGTCGTTCTATCGGTCGGTGCTAACTTCGGAGCCATTGGAGAATCTGCGCGAGGTTCGAGAAGGGTGGGACATCGACGAGTGTGAACGACGCGGGATTGTGGCGACCGAACTTCTCGCGCAGACTATTCGATCTCTTTCAGCCGAGAGTCTCGTCACCCAGATCGAGGTTCCGAAGAATGGAACCCTCGCGGTTCTAGACGTGGTGTGGATGCACCTCGCGAACCTGACCTATCATTTGGGCGCAATCAACTACATCCAGACCCTTTACGGCGATCTGGAGATGGAGTAAGCGTTTCGGCGTCTGGCACGAGCGGGAACCCATAATGGAGCCATGGTTTGGCGTGGTTTGATTGACCGGTACGGCGACCGGATGGACATCACGCCATCGGCCGCTCCCGTGACCCTGTATGAGGGGAATACCCCGTTGATTCCGGCTCCTCGACTGGCCGCCGCCGTCGCTCCGGGCGCCGAGCTATTTCTGAAGTACGAGGGACTGAATCCCACGGGCTCGTTTAAGGACCGCGGAATGACCACCGCGATCACTCAAGCCGTATCTGAGGGAGCCAAGTCGGTCATTTGCGCTTCCACCGGCAACACGGCCGCAAGCGCAGCCGCGTATGCCGCCCGCGCGGGGCTCAAGTGTGTCGTGCTCATCCCGGAAGGGAAGGTCGCGCTGGGCAAGCTTGCCGGAGCAATCGCTTACGGAGCCGACGTGGTGGCGATCAAGGGCTCGTTCGATGACGGGCTGACGATGGTGCGGGAGATTGCAAAGGTATATCCCATCGCGCTCGTAAATTCCGTCAATCCAGCGAGGCTGGAAGGTCAGAAGACGGCGGCGTGGGAGGTCATCGATCAAATCGGCGAGCCGCCGGACTGGCTCTGCCTGCCGGTGGGGAACGCGGGCAATATCAGCGCCTACTGGCTCGGCTTCCGGCAGAGCAGCCACGAGAAGATGCCGAAGCTTCTCGGCGCCCAAGCGGAAGGCGCGGCGCCGATCGTTTTTGGCAAACGGGTGGATCATCCTGAGACCATCGCGACCGCCATAAGGATTGGCAACCCCGCGCGTTGGCAAGAAGCCGAGGCCGCGCTGAGGGAATCTTCAGGGACGATCCTTGCCGTCAGCGACGAAGAGATCCTCGCGGCTCAGTCCATGATCGCGACGATGGAAGGCGTTTATTGCGAGCCTTCTTCAGCGGCGGGGGTCGCGGGGCTAAGAAAGGCGGTCGCGGCGGGGAACTTCGCCACGGAAGGAAGAAAGATTGTCTGCGTCCTTACGGGCCACGGCATGAAGGATCCGGACACGACGGTCAAGCAGTTCAAGGCCTCCGAACCGATCAATCCCACGATCGAAGCCCTTCTCAAGCGCCTGGAGGCGAAATGATCCGCGTCCGCATTCCCGCCACGACGGCCAACCTTGGGCCGGGTTTCGACTGCATGGGGTTGGCCCTTGACCTTTGGAATACCTTCGAGTTGCGCGCGAAGGGCCAGATGTTCATCGTGGAGAATCACGGCGAAGGTGCCGCCACCCTTCCCGTCGGCGACAAAAACCTAGTCGTGTCGACGATGATCCAGGAGATGGACCGGCTGGGCGTGCCCCACATGGCAGGTGGGAGAATCATCTGCCACAACGAGATCCCGGCTGCCAGCGGCCTCGGTTCCAGCTCGACGGCCACCCTCGCCGGTCTCATCTTTGCCCATGCCTGGGCACGCACTTGGCAGGACCAAGATCCGGCGGAGATCGATCGAGACGTCGTGCTCGCCCGCGCGGTAGAGATCGAAGGGCACGGCGACAACGTAGCGCCCGCGTTGCTGGGCGGCTTCGTCATCGTCGTCCCGGATGGCAAAGGCGTGCTGACGCAGCGGATTCCGTACTTGCCGATCAAAGCCGTCGTGTGCGTCCCGGAGTTCAATTATTTGACCTCCGATGCCCGTGCCGCCCTCCCCCAGAGCTACAGCAAGGCCGATGCCATCTTCAACATCGGCCGCGCGATGCTGGTCGCAGAGGCACTCAGGCAAGGGGATGACGTCATGCTCGCCCGCGCCATGAGCGACCGTATTCACGAGCCCTACCGAGTCCCCGCGATTCCCGGGGCCGCCACCGCACAATCGAAAGCCAAAGCAGCAGGAGCGATCTGCGTTGCCCTGAGCGGAGCCGGACCCGGAATCATCGCATTCGCCCGGGAAGGTTTCGACCGAATCGGCCGCGCGATGAACGAAGCCTTCTACGAGGCAGGTTTAACCTCACGCTACTGGGTCTTGGACGCCAGCGAGAAGGGCGTTCATATCGGCCGACTACCCGTCTAGGTGGCCTTGCCATTGGTCCGCGAGCATGGCGGCATGCGCGACACCATCGCGTCGACGCTCCGGTCTCGGCTACACGCTACGCGGTTGATGGTTGGAGGTTTGTCGGTGAGTTCGGGAGGCTGTAGTCCGAGTCTTTGTTCCGGAGAACAAAGGCTCGGACTACAGCTGCCGCTGACTGGATGCGGCTACTTCTTCTGACTGGTCGTCGACGAATCCTTTGGCGCTGGGGTAGTGAAGCGCTTGAAGTCCACGAACATCGCGCTCATGACGAGGGCGAGCACGAAGGTCATGCCGATGCCGCTCGCGATCGCCTGCGACCGGATACTGAGGCGCTTGCCTCCCCGAATCATTTCCGCCAGCGCCATCACCATCTGCCCACCGTCGAGCGGAGGCGTCGGCAAGAGGTTGAAGATGCCCACGGAAATGCTAAGCACGCTGGCGAGCCAGAGGACCTTCCAGATGCCGATCTGTACCGCCCGCGCCGTCGCCGTTACCATCGTCGCCGGGCCGCCGACGGTGTCCGAAAACTCGGATGGCTTGCGGAACAGTCGCAGTAGGCCGTTCACGGCGTCGACCGGTATTCCGACGGCGGCGACGGTGGCCGCCGGGAAGGATAGTTTCTCCACCCGCACAACCGGGGAAACCCCCATCTTATAAGTCTTTGCCAACTCGCCCGTGGCTTCCAGGTTAGGCTGGACCAGCGGAGTCGCCTTCGTATCCATTTTGGGCGTCACCGAGATGATTCGATTGGCTTCACCGTTTCGGGTGATTTCGAAGCGGAGGGATTTGCCTTCGCTTGCCCGAACCAACTCGATCGCTCGGTAGAACCGGTGAATGGTTTCACCGTTAATCGCCACAATTCGATCGCCTTCCCTGAGCCCCGCTAGATCCGCGGGAGATCCAGAAGATACGTTGCCGAGCACCGGAGCCTTCCAAAAAACGTCTTTCCCGTCGAACATCAGCACCGGAATCAAAATGATGATTCCCGCCAGAACGCTGAATAGCGGGCCCGCGAACAGCACGAGGAAGCGCTGCCAAGGCGCCTTACTGTAGAAGCCGCCGGGAATCTTGGTCTCGCTGCCGTCTTCTTCGGGCAGCATCCCTTTGATCCGGACGAAGCCTCCCAGCGGCCAAGGGCGAATCGTGAAGTTCGTCGTCTCCCGCAAAGCAGGCCCTTGAGGAGTATCGATCTTCTCGATGAGGCGATCCGGCGTCGAGCCTTCCAACGCGCTCGCCAAAGCGATCGCGGAAGGATTGCCCGGCACCGAAGCGGTCCCATGGATGTCCGGATTCTCCCCCGCGCCGATCGGAACCACGTAAGTCTTCTTCAGCCATGTAAGGATCGGCTTCTTGCCGAACCCGATGGCGAACTCCTCCACGCCCATGTTGAACATCCGCGCGAAGAGATAGTGTCCGTACTCATGCGCCGCCACGAGGACGGAAATCATCAGCAGAAACACGACGGCGCACAGGGCGTAAGATCCGAGAAGGCTCAGCGTCATAGGGAAGTGTCTTTTAGGAAGACAATATTAAACTACGCGCAGTATCCCTCGCAGATGCGTCCGTTCGGACAAGGTTTTCGAGAGAAGGGGATTCTGGCGCATGTTCTGCCATCGTTCGCTCCACGATTTCCGCGATTTGCAGGAATCTGATCTCGTTCCGAAGGAATGCATTCGCGGCCTCTTCGTTCGCGGCGTTGAGGGCACAAGGCATCGTCCCGCCGATTTTAACCGCCTCCCGGGCAAGGCCGATCGACCGGAATGTCTCGTGGTCGACCGGTTCGAAGGTTAGCTTGGGGGTGTCGATAGGGTTCCAGGGTCTTAACTGGTTGGGTAGCCGCTCGGGATAAAGAAGGGCGTAAGCGATCGGAAGCCGCATATCCGGCCAACCCAGTTGACCGAGCACGGAACCGTCCCGAAACTTGACCAGCGAGTGCACGACGCTCTGGGGATGGATCACCGCGTCCACCTGGTCCATCTCGACCCCGAAAAGCCATTTGGCCTCGATCATCTCCAGCCCCTTGTTCATGAGCGTCGCGGAGTCGATCGTGATCTTGCCCCCCATCCGCCAAGTGGGATGCGCAAGGGCCTCGTCGACGGTGATCGTCGCGAGTTGGCTGCGGGTTCGACCCCGGAAGGGTCCTCCGCTTGCCGTAATGATGAGCCCCTCGACCTGGTCGGGCCGGTACCCCTGGAGGCACTGGAAGATCGCGGAATGCTCGCTATCGATAGGCGTCAACGAAACGTGGTGCTTGTGAACGAGTGGCATTACGACCTCGCCGGCCGCCACCAAGACTTCCTTGCTCGCGAGCGCAATGTGTTTCCCGGCTTCGATTGCCGCCAACGTAGGCATCAATCCGATGACCCCGGCTACCGCGACCACCACGATGTCCGCATCCGGCAGGGTGCTTAGGCGGACTACGGCTTCCATCCCGTCCCGATCCACTAAGCAGGTGTTGGTCACCCCGAACCGGGCTGCTTGCGACGCCAGCAGAGCGGAGTTCGATCGAGCCGCAAGCCCCACGATCCGAAAATGGTCGGGATATTGCGAGATGACGTCGAGGGTCTGGGTGCCGATACTTCCGGTCGAGCCCAGAACGACGACGCGTTTCATACGAGGAGATTACCGAGGACGCGTCCTGCCATACTCATACGATGGTTTCGGCACCCTCACGCCCCGCCCCGTTTCGCCTCACGGCGAAGACGGCTCGTGAGCTTGTGGCTGCTTACGGCTCCCCCCTTTATGTGGTCGACGAGGCCGGGTTTAGGCTTCGCATCCGTGCCTATATCCAAGCGTTTCGTGCCGCCTATCCTAACTCGAAGATTTCTTACGCTTCCAAGGCGAACTCTACGTTAGCGTTGATCGCGATCGCCGCCCAAGAAGGATGCGGCATCGACGTGGCATCCGAAGGTGAGCTTCGCGCCGCGTTGGCCGCCGGTGTCAGTGCTTCGCAGTGCCATCTCCATGGCAACAACAAGCTCCACGGCGAACTTGAATTCGCGTTGGAGTCCGGTGTCGGGCAGATCGTGGTCGACCACTTTGGCGAGATCGAAACGATCGCCTCGCTCGGTGGCCACCAGACCGACCTCGTCCTGCGTCTCGCTCCGGGGGTCGATCCGATTACCCACGCAAAGATTTCGACCGGCCAGTCGGATACGAAGTTTGGCTTCAATATCGTGGATGGTTCCGCCGAGAAAGCGACCCTTCGGTGCCTAGAACTTGGCCTGAACCTCGTCGGTTTCCATTGTCACGTGGGTTCGCAGCTACTTGACCCCGAGGCACAGCGAGCGGGCGGAGAATTTATTGCAAAATTCGCCGTAGAAATGCGGCGTCGACACGGATTTTCCGCGACTTACTTGAATGTGGGCGGAGGATTGGGCGCGCAATACACCGACGAGGATCGTCCGATGGCGGTCGAAGAGTACTGCCAACTCGTCGTGCAATCCGTTTTGAAGGCCCTGGATGGTTCGGACCTGGCGCCGACGCTTGCCCAAGAGCCGGGCAGGTCTCTAATCGCCGAAGCGGGCGTCACGCTTTACACCGTTGGCGTGGTCAAGACCGTGCCCGCAACCGGGATTGGACACCGAACGTACGTTTGCGTCGATGGCGGCCTTAGCGACAACCCCCGGCCGGCGCTTTACGGCGCCCGGTATCCGGTCGAACGCGTCTCCGATTCCGTGGAGGCAAACGCGATGGTGGTAACCGTTTCCGGCCGCCATTGCGAATCCGACAAGCTGTTCGAAGATGTACTCTTGCCGGCCGATATCCGGGCGGGTGACCTCATCCAAGTCGGCACTACGGGAGCCTACAACGCGTCGATGGCCAGTAACTACAACCGTTTCACCCGTCCCGCCACCGCGTTGCTAAGGCCCGATGGCTCCCATTTGTTGATTCAGCGTCGCGAGACCTGGGATGAGATGCTTGCCCGAGAAATTGTGCCTGCGGAGTTGATGGTTTGAACGGCTTTGACTTCGATCCACAGCGGATGGTGCCCATCATCGTCGTTGGCTTCTTCGCGATCGGCTTGCACGAATACGCGCACTGCAAGTTTGCGGATATGGCAGGCGACCCTACTCCCGGAATTTATGGCCGGGTCACCCTCAAGCTTTGGAAGCATTTCGAGCCGATTGGAACGGTCATGATGCTGCTTTCCGCCGCAACGGGCTACGGAATTGGCTGGGGTCGTCCCGCACCGATCGATCCTACCAAGATGCGCAATCCGCGCTTGGACACCTTCGTCGCGGTTGCGGCCGGCCCAATCAGCAACTTACTTCAGGCGGTGGTTTGGGCGCTGGTGGCCAGATTCCTTCTGGTCTCTCATCAAATCGATATTGACGCTATTTTTCCGCAAAGCGTCGATACGCCGTACTCGTTTATCGGGACTTTGTTCTTCTACGGGGTCTTCCTGAACCTGTCCCTTGCGTTCTTTAACCTGTTTCCGATCCCTCCGTTGGATGGGCACTGGCTCTTCGGTCTGCTGCTGCCTCAACCCGCGCAGGATAAGTGGTTCTACTACAGCCGCCGATACGGCTGGTACATCCTTCTGGGCTTCGTTTTCATCGGGCAGTCGAACCCACAGCTAAGTATTTTCCGGCTCGCCGCGCCCGTTATCCGCGGGATAGCCAGCATCCTATTCGGCGTACCATTGCAATGAATAACCAACGACGCATCCTAAGTGGCATGCGGGCGACGAATCCGCGCCTGCATATCGGCAACTACGAGGGCGCCCTCCGAAATTGGGTGGCGCTTCAAGAAGAGGGCTTTCGCGTGTTCGCGATGGTCGCCGACTGGCATGCGTTGACCACGATGTTCGAGGAGCCCGGGGAGATCGCGCGAAACTCGCGTGAGGTGGCCAAGGATTACATCGCGGCCGGTATCGACCCCGCGAAGTCGCCGGTGTTCATCCAGAGCCATGTCAAGGAGCATGCTGAGCTTCACCTTCTCTTCAGCATGATCACGCCCCTGGGTTGGCTGGAGCGAACCCCCACGTACAAGGAAAAGCAAGCCGATCTCGGCACCGCCGAGCGCGAGCCGTACGGTTTGCTCGGCTACCCCGTGCTGCAAACGTCGGACATCCTTCTGTACAAACCCTTCGGCGTCCCCGTTGGGCGCGATCAAGCCCCGCACTTGGAAATCGGCAACGACATCGGCCAGCGCTTTAACCGGCTTTACAGTGTCGATGTGTTCCCGACCTACAAGTATCTGATTCCCGAAGACGAGACGCGGGCGAAGCTTCCCGGCCTCGATATGCGGAAGATGTCCAAGTCGTACGACAACGCCATCTATCTCAGCGACACCGAGGACGAGACGGCGACGAAGGTCAAGCATGCGTTCACCACGCCAAGCAAGATGCGGAAAACCGACCCCGGAATTCCCGAAGGCTGCGCCGTTTGCCAGTACCTAAAGGTCTACTCGCCGGATTGGAAAACGCAGTGGGAAGAGGACCGACAGGGTCTTCGCGGTTGCATGCAGAACAAGAAGGAGTGTGCCGAAGCGCTTAACGAGTATCTGCGCCCGATGCGCGCTCGCCGCGCCGAGCTCGATAACGGCTCGATCGAGGAAATCCTCCGCGAGGGAGCCGACCAAGCTCGCGAAGTCGCCGCAACGACGATGAGCGAAGTCCGGGCCGCAATGGGTCTCGGCTAGGGCATTTTTGGAGTTTTTGGACGCTATCGTCCAAAAACTCCAAAAAAACCCTTCCGGGTAACCTGGCAGCGAGGTCTTAGATCTCGTTTTATGAGCCAGGAGTCCGACATTCCCGACGCCGAGGCGTCCCCGCTTCTTAAAGACCGATCCGAATCGGTTGCCTCGGAAGGACAGAAACATCCCGACCTGTCGAAAGTGCGGGCTATCTATTTCGACCTGGACGACACTTTGTGCGGCTATTGGGACGCCTCCAAAGCAGGCCTGCGAAAGGCGTTTCAGCTCTACGGCCCTCCCGGCTATACCGTTGAGGAGATGGTCACCCATTGGGCGACTGCCTTCCGAGGCTTCGCGCCCACGCTGAAAGAAACCGGTTGGTACGACATTTACCTTCAGACGGCCGAGCCGACGCGGACCGAACTCATGCGCCGGACCCTCGCGCTCCTTTCGATCGTCGACGAAGAGCGCACCGCAAATCTGAGCCGGGCGTACATGGAGCAGCGGGACGGCTACCTGAAGCTGTTCAGCGATTCGCTTCGCGTCCTCGAAACTCTTGCGCCCTTGTATCCGCTTGGCCTGATTACGAACGGCCCCGCCGACCTGCAACGGCAAGAGATCGCGACTCTGGGCATCGAGCGATTCTTCAAAAACGTCTACATCGAGGGCGAGATGCGGGAAGGGAAGCCAAAGCGATCCGTCTTCGACCGCGCCGCCGCGGCCGTCGAGTGTGCGCCGGAGAACCTATTGATGGTCGGCAACAGCTTCGCCCATGACATCGCACCGGCGGTGAAGTACGGTTGGCACGCGGTTTGGATCCGCCGCCCCAGCGACATTCCGCCGAGCCAGACTACCGTCGAGCAAATGCCGGAAGGGACTCCGATGCCGGACGCGATAATTCAGCATCTTAGCGAGCTGATGCCACTTCTCGGATTGAAAATGCCCTCGTAGTACTAGCCTGATGCAATACGTCAGGTTTGGCCGCACGGGGATGAAGGTCTCCAAGATTTGTCTCGGCGTGATGACCTATGGGTCCAAGACATGGCGGGACTGGGTTCTTCCGGAACAGGAAGGTCGGCCCTTCATCCAGCGAGCCCTCGAAAGCGGAATCAACTTTTTCGACACCGCCGACGTGTACTCCCTTGGCGCCAGTGAGGAGATTCTCGGGCGAGCTTTGAGCGACTTTGCCCAACGGGACAAGGTCGTCATTGCCACGAAGGTCTTCAACCCGATGAGCGACGATCCCAACGACAAGGGGCTCTCTCGCAAGCACATCTTGAAGTCTTGCGACGCCTCGCTCAAGCGGCTCGGCACCGACTATATCGACCTTTATCAGATTCACCGGTGGGACTACGACACCGAGATCGAAGAGACGATGGAAGCCCTCGATTCACTCGTGAAGGCGGGGAAGGTGCGCTACCTCGGCGCGTCGAGCATGTACGCCTGGCAGTTCGCCAAGGCGCTTCGCGCTTCAGAAAAGCTCGGCCTACACTCGTTCGTTTCGATGCAGCCGCAGTACAACCTGATCTATCGCGAAGAGGAGCGGGAGATGCTTCCTCTCTGCGCGGACGAAGGCATCGCGGTTATTCCTTGGAGTCCCTTGGCTCGTGGGTACGTCACGCGTCGGCCGGGAGAGAAGACGCTTCGTTCGGAGACCGATCCTTTCGGCAAGATGCTCTACACGGAGAAGGTGGATGCCGAAATCGCCGACCGCGTTTGCGATCTCGCCGAGAAGCGGGGAATTCCGGCCGCTCAAATCGCCTTGGCATGGGTTATGAGCAAGTCGGTGATTACCGCGCCGATCATTGGCGCCTCAAAGCCGCATCACCTTGATGACGCGGTCGCGGCGGTGGATGTGCAGTTGACGGACGACGAGATCAAGTCGCTTGAAGAGCTGTACGTGCCGCACACGGTAAAAGACCACAGCTAGTGTTTGACTGCGGCGGCATTGGGTACATATCTGGCCAATGCTGCCGCTCTGCCTTGCCCTTCTTACGCAGTCACCGGATGTCTCGATAAGGCTCGCGCGCACCCCACGGTTCGAGCTGGCGGCGCCGCTGCCGGCGATTCCCGCCGTAACCGTCGATTCCTACCTGGACGGCATCGGCCTGGCGCAGCCGACGGCTCGTAACCGCGGTCTACAAGCCCGCGTGATGTGGATCGATGGCACCGCGAACATCGTTCGCTACAACACCGAGGCGAAAATCGTCTCGCTCGTCCATCGCATCAAGACGGCCGGCTTCAACACCATCGTCTTTGATATCAAGCCGATCTCCGGCCAGGTCATCTACAACAGCGAGATCGCACCCAAGCTGGCCTCCTGGCGCGGCGTGGATCTGCCGGCCGAGTTCGATCCGCTCGTCTACATGTGCCGGGAGACGAAAAAAGAGGGCCTTAGCCTTCTCGTCAGTTTGAATGCCTTTAGCGAGGGCCACCAGATGTTCAAGGTAGGGCCCGGTTATGGCCACCCTGAGCGGCAGACGGTGATGTACGAGGCAGAGAACGTGATCGTGGCGCCCGACGATTCTTCGATTTCGGTGGTGAAAGGAGGAGGGAAAACTGCGGGCAGTGCGGTTGAAGTCTGGACCCGCAAGCCGGACCCCTCTGCGGCTTTTGTTGTCGTTCTCGATCGCTTCGGCGGAGTTTCTTCCCGTGGTGAGGCGACGGCGGAGAATCTCGCGAAGTGGACGCTTCCTTCGAACGGATCTGTTCTCACGGGAAGCGGAACCGCGGCAGACTTCCTCAACCACAAGATCTTTCTCGGCACGAAGGTCAGGTTCGACACCAAGCCCAATTTCGTTCCCTTCGGCCAAAGCCACGCCACGCAGTACCCGCTGATGATGAACCCGAACGACCCAGTGGAAAGGGACTACGAACTGTCCATCGCCCACGAGGTCATTTCGAAGTACGCGGTTGACGGAATGATGTACGACGACCGCCTCCGCTATGCCGGAATTGACGCGGACTTCAGCGAGGTAACCCGGGCGAAATTCGAGGAGGCCATGGGCGCAAAGCTCACCTGGCCGGATGATGTTTTCAAGTTCACGATCGGTCAAGACCTGACCCGTGGCATCCGGCCCGGCAGGTACTACGACCAGTGGATTGCCTGGCGAGCCACCGTTGTGCGCGACTACCTGAAGGAGGTTCGCCACACCATCGAAGCCGTTCGCCCCGGAGTCCGGCTTGGCATGTACGCCGGCTCCTGGTACGGCGAATACCCCGCTTTGGGCAACAACTACGCGTCGCCACAAGCCAACGCGGGGTTCTGGTTCATGACGCCGAACTATAAGAAAGCCGCGGACGCACCGATCGTCGATTTCATCATTCCGGGGTGCTACTACACGACAGCGACGATCTTTGATGCGATGTCGAAAGGGGTGGGAATCGGGAACTCGGTAGAGGCGGCGGGAAGAATGGTCAATCGGCTCGTACGCGACCAAGCCTGGACCTACGCCGGCATCTCCCTCATCGACTTCGCGGGCAACCCTCAAGGCCTATCGAACGCCCTTCAAGCCGCCTGCGCCTCGACCGAGGGCGTGATGGTGTTCGACCTCTCCCACAACATCGAGCCCATGTGGCCCGTATTCGAGCATGCCTTTGCGCAACCCATGAAGGCGCCTCACATGCACCCTGAAATCCTCGCGGATGTGAGAAAGCGGCGGGCAAAGCTGGACACCTACGGCCTCGTCGATCCGCCGATCGTGATCGCGAACGGGTCGTCGGGCATCGGACAGTAAATCCGATCTGCGATAATGTGCCTGATGAAAGTCGGGGTTCTCGGCACGGGCGCAATGGGCAACGTCCACGCTCGCCAATACCGGTTAATGCCGGACGTCCAAATCGGGTTCCGCGAGCGACACCCGGAGCGTGCAGATACATTCCACGCGTCAGGTGAATCGGCGCGCTTCGATTCCGCCGAGCAGCTGATCGAATGGGCGGACGTGATCGACATCTGCCTGCCGACCGACTTGCACATGGAATACGCGCTCAAGGCGATCGAGGCCGGAAAGCCGTTATTCCTTGAGAAGCCGATGACGACGTCCTTGGCCGATGCGGAAAAGCTAATCCACGCCGCCGACAAGGCGAATGTGCCCTTTATGGTCGGGCAAGTCGTTCGGTTCTTTCCGGAATATGCGCTCGGCCACCGGCTCGTGAAAAACGGCACCGTCGGTACTCCGTCGGCGGCAAGATTGCGACGGGGCGGGGGACTGACTCCTAGCGGGGCCAACGGTTGGTTCATGGATCACAGCCGCTCCGGCGGCGTCCTCGTCGACCTCGCTATCCACGACTTTGACTGGCTCCGCTGGACGCTCGGCGAGGTGAAGTTCCTGTACAGCCGCTCTCTCGGCGCAACCACGGGCCAGGGCCCAGACTACGCCCTCACGACCCTAACCTTCGAGTCCGGCGCCGTCGCGCACGTCGAATCCACTTGGATGGATCCGGGCGGATTCCGCACGTGTTACGAGGTCGCGGGAAGCGAGGGGCTGATCGAATTCGATAGCCGCACGACTCCAGGAATTCGAACCCACCTGCATAGCGGAATAAAGCTCGACCAAACCGTATCTTCTGAAGATGACCCCTACTACAAGGAGCTTGCCGGTTTCCTAGGCGCGGTCAAAAACGGCACCCCGGTGCCGGTTACGGGGCACGATGGAATGGTGGCGCTAAGCCTTTCCCTGGCCGCGCTGGAGAGTGCGAAGACGGGCAAGGTAGTTCATCCGCCTAGGATCTGAATTAGGTTTGGAAACGCGAATCGAACAATGCCTGGCTGAGTTCAGTCCGGGTAGCCGGCTCTTACGTACGTGGAGCCTGAAGGGTGGGATGTCGGCGCATATGACCGCCTTCGAGGTCGAGCATGCGGATGGGGCGCGGCAAAAGATGATCGCGCGTCAACCCTCTGGCTCTCGCGTGAGTCACACGCTAGACTCGGCGCAGCGAGAGTTCAGGAGTCTTCAGCAACTTCGCGCCGCCGGCTTACCGGTTCAGGCGGTGTTCTATTGCGAGGCCCGGACCGAGGCAAATCCCACGCCTTTGTTCGTTCTCGAATACGTCGAGGGCCGCCCGGTGATCGCACCCACGGACGCGCGGGGTTTTCTTCGGAAGTACGCCGATCGATTGGTCCAGGTCCAACGCTTCGACTACGGGACCCTTGTGGAAAGCGGCTTGCCAACTCAAGACAGAGGATATGAAGAGAGAAGGGCCGTACCAAACGAGGAATTGGGTGAAACGGCCATCTTCGACGCACTCGAATCGGTTCCTCCGATCACGCGTTCGAACGCGCCCGTGATGCGTCACGGCGATTTCTGGCCCGGCAATGTATTGTGGCGAGACAATGGGATCGTGGCGGTGATCGACTGGGAGGAGTGCCTCGTCGGCGAGCCACTTGCCGACCTCGCTATTTGTCGTCTCGACCTCTGGTGGATCCTCGGCGAGGAGGCCGCTTATGAATTCACGGAGCTTTACCAAGCTCAGATGAACTTGGATTTGAAGGATCTGCCCTATTGGGACCTCTGCGCGAGTCTCCGGCCCATCACCAACCTAGAAGCCTGGGTTCCCGCTTACCTTGATCTCGGGCGGACCGACATCACCTATGAGACGATGGCTCGGGACCACCGAGCCTTCGTGTCGCAGGCCCTTGCTAAGTTCTAGCCCTTGTCCGGTCCCGTGACATGGCCCGCCGGAACGTGGGGTAGCCGGTCCGCGCAGTTCGCAAACCCCCAGCCGACCGTAGCGATGGCCTGGATGCCGGGCAGATAGTCTTCTGCCTTGACGTGGCTGAACATATCCATCTGGCTGTGGTAGGTCGTGCCGAAGTACGTGGTGATGTCCTGATCCATGAAAAAGCCGGGGACGCCGTGCTCGATGAACGGATCCTGGTCTGAATCCCAGTGCTGTTTAACTAAGATCTTCTGAACGCCGATACCGGCCAATGGCTCCATCGCGGTCTTTAGGAGCGGTACCCACTGACCGTAGCCTTGGCAAGTGAAGCCGTTCGGCTTCCCGGGGCCGAGGTCGTCGATGAGGATCGCTTGGATGTTGGCCATCTCGGCTGCGTGCTGCTTCGCGTAAGCCGTCGAGCCACAAATGCCTTGTTCTTCGCCGGTGAAGAGGATGAAGCGGATCGTCCGCTTCGGCTTGATGCCGAGCTTGTTCATGGCGCGGAGCGTTTGCAGAGTGGCGACACTTCCGGTGCCATTGTCGGTCGTCCCCGTGCCGAGGTCCCAGGAATCGAGGTGGCCGCCGATGATGACCACCTCATCCGGTTTCCCTGACCCTCGAATCTCACCGATCACGTTGTGCTCTTCCACCGGGGCCTTGGTGATCTTGCCGCCCAGATTCAGCCGAAGCCTGACCTTGTCACCCTTCGTGAGCAACCGCTTGAGAAGGGAAAAGTCTTCGGAAGTGAGGAAGCCGAACGGCAAACGGGGCCACCCGCCGAAGTAGTCGTTCAAATACCAGTCGTAAGGCGATCCATACATGATGAACTTGCCGCTCTCGTCTCCCGAGGCGGCGAGAAGTCCGACCGCCAACATGCCGAGCTTCTTGTTGAGTTCATGAATCAGCTTGTCAGGGTCGCTGCCGTCAGCGGGGCGTCGGACGGCGCCGAGCACCACGATTTTGCCCTTGTAATCGTCGACCCTCTTGAGCAATTCGTCCACCCGGCCTTCCAGCAGCATTGCGTCCGCGGTGATCGCACCCTTCGTGGCCGGATTCCAGGCCATAGCGTGGACGCCAATCTCTTTGCCGCTCTGGGTGAGCAAGGTCAGCCGGTCCTCCGTCCCGCGCTCCCAGCGACTGGGGAAGGAATAGGCTTCGCGGTGAACATTCTCGGCCCCGTACTCCTTCATCTTCGCCATCGCCCACTGCTGCGCCTTGTCGCAAGCTACCGACCCGGTCAACCGCGCCCCGATCTCGTCGCTCAAGTAAGCCAGGTCCTCCATCGCCGTCCCGTCATGGATTAGCTTCGCGAGCCTGTCCTCCGGCTTCTCCTGGGCCGGGTGGCTCAGTGCGAGTACAGCGGCAGTGACTAAGCGAAATGCAAAGGGCGGGATCATCGGTTCAGTAATGTATCACCTCGACCATCCCAATCGTTCCCGAAGAGACCGATCAACCCAAAGTAGGCCGTGGTCGAAAGGTGCCCGGGATGGTAGCGCCACGAACGCCTAGGCGGTCCCGGCTTGCAGGGCGGCCTCAATCGCCGAGACCAAAGAATCGACATCCGCTGCCGAAACAAGCGTGACCCCCGGAAGTCCCTCCACCCCGCAAGCTGCCGTCGCAACCACCGGGACCCCGCAGGCGATTGCTTCAAGGAGACGTCGGGGGCGATCTTCGAGAATCGCCGGCTGCACGACCACGCCGACACCATCTAGCCAGTGGCGGTCCTCGGAGGGACGGCTAAGCGGAATTCCCGACCAGAATTCGCCCGTCTCCAAATCGCGCCCCATCGGACGGATTGTCAAACCCAACCGCTGCATGGCTTCCCGCACCTCGTAAGCGCCTTTTCTCGAAATGGTCGGCCCAGGAAAAGCCACGACGCGACCCGCTTCAATCGAAGTCGCCACAGGCAGACACCAATCAAGCAAGATTCTCCGCCGGTCGCCGCGAGCGATATCGCGGTGCGGAGTAACCAGATGAGCGGCGGCCCGGAGCGCATCGGATTCGGCCGAAATAATATCGTTCGGAGCGCGAAAGTCCCCCAGAAGCTGACGCTCCGGATGCCTGGCGAGGGCTTCGTCAAGTCTCGCCTGCAACTCGGCCATCGGCAACCGGGTCATCAAAACGTCGAACGTTCGGCCCCCAAGCGCTCCTTCGCGCCAGAGGAAAGGGAGCAACTCTTGAGTCACGACCAAATGCCGCACATGGGGCGACAGCCGCTTGGCGAAGTGGCGAGCCAACTCCGAAGAAGCGGCCAATTTGGCCCGCTGTCGCGCCGCCCCCTGTTGCGCCAATCGACGTGAGCGGAACGAACGCAAGAGGGTCAGGAACAGGGCTTCGTGAACCCGCGAATACCCGTCGGTCTTCCAAGCGTAAGCGGACCGATTCCGCCGCGCTCCGTCGAGGGGCATAAAGATCTCCTTCTCCGTTGCCGGAAGCGTTGCCAAGTACGCGTCGAACTCCGGCCACATCTCATCGACGACCACCGCGGTTTGAACTGCCTCGACTTCACGAACACCTTTCGCGAAGAGGTGGCAGCTCACCTCGCCGCAGGCTCCGCAAGCGCCAATGCTCGACACCGTCGGCAAGGGAACCGAACGCTTGCGTTCCGGCGCCGGTTCACGGGCAGGTGAGCCAGTCCATAGGCTCACCTCAAGGCGAGTTCCGGTCAGCCGTACTTGCAACCGAGAATCCACGGTGGCCCGCCAGCGAAGGTCGATGTGGTTCCAAGCCACGGTTGCGTCGCGCCCAACCTCGGCAGCGGACCCGGGAACCACGCGGGTGTGCGAGTGCCGCTCTAAAATTTCGAATCCGGCCTGCAAAGCCACATCATACAAAGCGTTGCTTAACTGGCAAATCCCGCCGCCGATCGCGGGAACGAGGCAGCCCTCCTGCAACTGGCGGCCATCCACATAACCTTTTAGGCGTGAACACCGCCCTACCTGTCGCCAAAACGAGAACGTACTCCCCGCCGGCATCCACAGCCCGTCGAGGGCTTTGGCGACGAGTCGAAGATTCTGAATCTTGCCTTCCTCAAACGCGCTCTCGGCCGCCACTCCGGCCGTGCGCAATTGAGAGCTATGCCCGGCCACCTTCGATAGTTCCGAAGAAGCCACACGGGAAGTGAGTTTCGGAATCGGCCGGGTCAAATTCGTGATTCCGCGAAGGGTGCGCAAACCAAGAATTCGCAGCGAGAGCCAGAGAACGGACCGGACCGTCGGCGACCCGTTGTTGGGAGCCCCTTGTGTCCTTTCCGATACTCCTGTCGCCTTCACCGACATCTATGAGTTGAGAACGTGCGAACCGGCCTTCCGATACAGTTATTTCAAAACAGTAGGACCTTCCATCTACCGGCCGCGAAGCCAAGTGCCACCAATCAACTTTTCGGTACGCTCCTTGGCAATGCGAAGCGATGGCCGAATGCCGGATGAGATGAGACCCGTGACGATGGAGCGGGGGTTTGCGAAGTTTGCCGAGGGCTCGTGCCTAATTAAGATCGGGGACACCCACATGCTCGTAACCGCGACGGTCGAGGACCGCGTGCCGCCCTTCATGAAGGGCAAGGGAAGCGGCTGGGTGACCGCCGAATATTCGATGCTGCCCCGCTCCGGCCGGCAACGCAATCAGCGCGACCTCATGAAGCCGAACGGCCGCAGCATGGAAATTCAGCGCCTGATCGGCCGGGCCATGCGCTCTGTTTTTGACCTGGAGTACCTGGGTGAGCGCACGATCACCCTCGACTGCGACGCGCTCCGTGCCGATGGCGGCACGCGATGCGCGGCCATCACCGGCGCCTACGTGGCCGCCTACGATGCCGTTCAGTACATGACGAAGAATCGCATGCTGAAGCGCAATCCGCTTCGCGAGTCGATCGCCGCCGTGTCGGTCGGCGTGAAGGGCAGCCTGGAGCTTCTCGACCTCAACTACGACGAGGATTCGACGGCGCATACGGATATGAACATCGTCATGACGGGCAGCGGCAAGTTCGTCGAGATCCAGGGTACGGCGGAGCAAGAGCCGTTCGCCGTGGACACCCTCGGCCGCATGCTGAAGCTGGCTCAGAAGGGCATCAACGAGTTGCTCGCCGAGCAGAAGCGCGTCCTCGAAATCGAATAGCGCATGGCGAACGTCCTCGTCATCGCCACCCACAACCGGAAGAAAGCGGGCGAAATGGTCCAAATCATCCAGGCACGTTTCCCGGGCCTGGAGGTACGCACCCTCGCCGACTATCCGTCCGCTCCAGAGCCGGAAGAAACGGGCACGACCTATGCCGAGAACGCGGCGATCAAGTCCGAGAGTGGGGTTAAAGCCACCGGCCAGTGGTGCGTGGCGGACGACGCCGGTCTAGAAATTGACGGTCTCGAGGGCGCACCGGGGTTGTACAGCAAGAGATTTGGCGGGGAAGACCTGCCGTTTCCGGAGAAGATGGCGTTGATCCTCAACGCGCTCGAAGGGATGCCGCCCGAGAGCCGCCGCGCACGATTTCGGTGTTGCGTGTCCTTCTCCGCTCCGGGCGTAGCCACCGAAACCTTCGAAGCCACCTGCGAGGGCAGCATCGCCGATGCGCCACGGGGCCAGGGGGGCTTCGGATACGACCCGATCTTTTTGCCCGACGATGCGCCCGGCCGAGCCATGGCGGAGCTAACCGCGGAAGAGAAGCATCAGATCAGCCACCGGGGAAAGGTGCTCGCAATGTTCGCGGAGGCGCTCCCTCGCTTGATAGGCAGCGCTTGACCGGGATCGGTAACCTCTAGTCTCATGCGCATTCTTGTCACGAACGACGACGGTATCGGCGCTCCCGGTCTCCGCGCTCTCGCCGCCGCCGCGATGACGGTCGGCGAGGTGTGCATCGTAGCCCCAGACCGCGAGCGGTCCGCCTGCGGGCACTCGATGACGATGCGGGAACCCTTGCGTGTCACCAAGGTCACCGGAATGGATTGCCCAGCCTACGAGGTGAACGGCGTTCCCACCGACTGCGTGAGTATTGGCCTTCAGGTGGTCATGGAGCATCGATGCGATCTCATCCTTAGCGGAGTCAACAGCGGACCGAATCTCGGCTTCGACGTCACCTACAGTGGAACCGCAGCGGCCGCGATGGAAGGCGCGATCCATGGCGTATCGAGCATTGCCGTCAGCATGGCGGCGCTTGTGACCGGCGCTCCCGTCCACTTCGAAACCGGCCTCACGTGGCTGAAAGAGAATCTCGCGGCCCTCATCGCTGCGCCGAAGAAGCCACTGACCTTCTTGAACGTGAACATTCCGAATTTCAGCGATCCGGTTCAGCTACGCGGAACGAAGTATGTGCCGATGGGCAAGCGGGTCTATGAAAACCGAGTTGAGTTCCGGGAAGACCCTTGGGGCCGTCCCTACTACTGGCAGGGCGGGGTAGCGGTGCTAAGCGCCGACCAACCCGGCACCGATGTTCAGGCCGTGAATGAAGGTTTCGTAAGCGTCACGCCGATCTCGCTCGACTGGACGGACTACGATCACCTCGCCGCTCTCCGAGCCAACCACTAGGTCGCTTTCAAAGCCTCGACGCGCTCAATCTGCATCGCCGAAATCTCCGATAAGAGAAGTTCCTGGTCCTCTGGAGCCTGGAATGCCGACTTCACGATCGGCACGTACCCAAACCGCATCGTCCGCACGAGCAAAAAGTCACCTCGATCGACCGCGTCTCGAACGTCGTGCAAGGGAAGTTCCAGCCGCAACCTTTTACCGTTCTTCTGGACGCCTTCGCCGCACACCTCGATGGCGTCATCTAGAAGGCGAAGAACCACCCCGAGGCGGAAAAGCTTTGCCGATTTGTTCGTGACAAGGAGAGATCGAGCCGGGATCGAGAACGGCCAAACGATCGCGACCAAACCTACTAGTCGGAACGCCGGTCCGCCAAACAAGAGCACAAGGATTCCGAAGAGAGGCACCGCCGCGACCGCGAACCAGAAGGTGCGGATGTATTCGCGAATCGCAATCTGCGACATTTGATAGGGGGTGACGGTGTATGGCTTCGTCTCGAATTTGATCAAATTCCTTCCGCCTTCGAAATGTTTTCCCTTATGTAGCGACGAACTATCTCCTCGTCCGCACTGCAGGCGAATACGTCGTCGGGGACGATCACATCCTGCCCCGGTTTAATCCCCATGACGTAGAAATTCGCCACCATCCTCACCGATCGAATGGATCGCCAAGAAAACGCGGAGGTCAGGCCGTTCTCAAATTCAAATTCGATCCCTTCCGGAGTAAAGGTCACCGTCTGCTCTTCGAAGGCGAGTCGGTAGTCCGGGCTGTCGAGGAGCCGGCGAAGTTTGATTTGGTGGCCCGCAAGGCCTAGGCTGGTCGCCACCATCACGACGATCGTGCTGAATACGATAGGCGTCCTCGTGAGGAAGACCATCGCAAGCCAAGAGACAGCCGCCATCCACACCACTAGAACCGTGAGTTTTCCGCGGACAAGCTCAGAATGGAGGCGGGCGTAGCGCTGCTTGTCTAACGTAAACGGATCCGTTCGCACCACGCCTGCCTCCATGCTGTCCAGTTTGACAGACCCGCCTTAACCGGGCGTGGTAACGGCGAAATGCCATACTTCGCTCGATGCTCGATGTAGAGTCCCAAGGCAAAGTTCTTCGGGTGACGATGAATCGCCCGGAGGTTCGGAATGCGTTCAACGCGGAGCTTATCGCCCAGCTTCGCGCGGTGTTCTCCCATGTCGACGATGACATCCGCGCCATTGTGCTTTCCGGCCGCGGTCCCGCTTTTTGCTCGGGAGGCGACCTGGAGTGGATGCGGTCTGCGGCCAAAGCTTCTCCCGAGGAGAACGAGCGCGATGCCCTGCTTCTCGCCGAACTATTCCAGTCGATTACCGATTGCCATGCGGTCGTGATCGCCATGGTTCAGGGCGCTTGCTTTGGGGGCGGATGCGGGCTCGTCGCGGCGGCCGATATCGCGATTGCGGCTACCGACGCCCAGTTTGCGTTTAGCGAGGTTCGTCTTGGCCTGGTCCCGGCGACCATCTCGCCTTTCGTTCTGCCAAAAATCGGCGCCGGCCATGCCCGACACCTATTTACGACGGGTGAGGTCTTTACGGGGGATCACGCGGCACGAATCGGCCTCGTGCACGACGCCGTCCCGTACGCCGAGCTCGACATCGCGGTAGATCGGCGACTCAAGCTAATCCTTAGCGGCGGAGTACTCGCGGTGAAGACGGCCAAGACGCTCGCTCAGTCGCCGCCCTTGGGTTTGCCCGAGGCCGCTCAATTGCTGGCGACGGTAAGGAGCCGGGAAGAGGCTCAGGAGGGAATCGCCGCCTTCCTGGACAAGCGCAAAGCCTATTTCGTGGAGAAGCTGGAGCCGCGAAATGCGTAAGCTCCTGATCGCGAACCGCGGCGAGATCGCCGTCCGCATCATGCGCGCGGCGCGCGAGATGGGCGTTCGTACCGTTGCGGTCTACAGTGACGCGGACCGGGATGCTTTGCACACGAAGTTTGCCGACGAGGCGGTCTGCCTCGGCGCACCGGAGCCCTCGGCGAGCTATCTCGACATCGAGAAGGTCATCGCCGCCGCGCAATCGACGGGTGCGGACGCGATTCACCCCGGCTACGGCTTCCTCAGCGAGCGCGACGAATTCTGCGACGCCTGCGAAGCCGTCGGGATCATCTTTGTCGGTCCTCCGGCTGCCGTAATGCGCCGTCTGGGCTCCAAGATCGAAGCCAAGCAACTGGCAGTAGAGGCCGGAGTACCGATCGTTCCCGGTCTCTTCGATCCGGGAGCCGGCGTCGAGCAGCTTCGAGAGGCGGCTACCCGAATCGGCTTTCCCGTCATGCTCAAGGCGAGTGCCGGAGGCGGCGGCCGCGGTATGCGGGCCGTCCACTCGCAATCGGACTTCGAGAGCGAGTTTGCCATGGCGACCGACGAGGCGCTGAAGGCGTTTGGCGACGGCGCGATGATGGTGGAGAAGCTCGTCCAACATCCACGGCATGTCGAGACGCAAGTGCTTGCCGATCGGCATGGAAACGTCGCCACCCTCTTCGAGCGCGAATGCTCGCTCCAGCGCCGCCACCAGAAGCTCATCGAGGAGTCCCCATCCCCACTCTTTGTGAAGGGTGGAGCGTTACCCGGCATGTGGGCTGATATGGCCGCTGCGGCGCGAAAGCTCGTGGCCGCCGCCGGCTACGTGGGAGCGGGAACGGTCGAATTCATCGTCGATGAAGCCGCCGGAGAGTTTTATTTCCTAGAGGTCAACGCTCGGCTCCAGGTCGAGCATCCGGTCACGGAATTGGTAACCGGACTCGACCTCGTGCAGTGGCAACTCCGCATCGCAGACGGCGAATCGCTGGAGATCGACTCAAGGCTCATGGCCGGAGACCGGTCCGCGATGGCTGGATATGCCATCGAGGCCCGAATCGTCGCCGAGGATCCCGCGCGGGGCTTCCTCCCCTCAGTAGGACTTATTCGAGCATGGGCAGAACCTCGAAGGCCTGGCGTTCGGATCGACACCGGTTACGGACCCGGCGCCACAATCCCGCGCTATTACGATTCGCTTCTGGCTAAGGTCATCGCTCATGGAGCGACCCGTGAAGAAGCCCGCCGCCGCCTGATTGCCGCGTTAGAGGACTTCCACATCCTCGGCGTAAGCACGAACATCGGCTACGTGCTGGACCTGCTCGCGCATCCATCTTTCATCGCGGGGAAATTCGATACGGAATTCCTAGGCCGTGAGTTTGGCGACTGGGAACTGGGCCCCGTTCCCGCCGAACTGGGCGACATCGTCAAAGCCGCCTCGTCCGTAGACACCACCCCCGGCAGCGCGCCGAAAGCAACGGGCGCATGGGCGTTGGCCGACGGCTTCCGTAACGTGCCGTCGGCCCGGTAACTCTAAAGTCGTCCGTGGACGGGAGCCGGCTCCGGTTGGCCAGGGCGGATCCCCTTCCACAAGATCGCGTTCAGTTCTTGTGGATCGCACCGATCCACGTCGGAGAAGTCGAGCTTGGCGCTACGACGCGCCAGCTCGCCCTTGGCCGGGTTCTTCTTGTTGATGTCGATCCCGGGAGCGACTGCCGTGTAGGGCGTCAGATCCAGCCTGCGCGAGAGCGCCGGAATCATCGGCATCGCGTTCGCATCGTACTGGCTCATCGGCGGCAGGCCGAGCATCAGTTCGATCGTCCGAATCATCGACGAGGTCGAGTACATCGTGTGGTCAACGAGGCCCCGCTTCACCAGCGGGCACACCAGCATGCCGACCGTCCGGTGACAGTCAACGTGGTCCGGCCCGTCCTGAGCGTCGTCCTGAATGATGAACACGGCGGTCTTCGACCAGAACTTGCTGTGCGAGATCCCCTCGATTAGCCGTCCCACCGCCAAGTCGTTCGACCCGACCATCGCCTGCGGCGAATACGAACCGGCGCTGAAGCCGTGCGTGTGGTCCTCGGGCAGGGCCATGACCATGAAGTTCGGCCATTTGCCTTTCTTCTCCGCCGCATGCATTTCATTGAGGAAGACATCGACCTTTTCCGTGTCACGTCCTCCGCGACCGAAGACCTTCTCGAAGGCGGCCGAGCATCCGTACTTCTCGGGGTCTGCCTTGACGTCGCCGTGAGCCGAGCTATGGTCTTCTTGCCACTGGAGGTACTCGCCGTAGATTCGGGTGCTCCGGCCGTGTCGCTTGGCGTTCTGCCATAGGAATCCGCCGGGCGAGGAATTCAGGCGAGTGTCGCTTTCGACCTCTTCATGGTCACCGTAGCCCAAGATCCATTGCTTCTCCGTATAGTCGCCGGCATAGGCGCCGTCCGTCCATTGGTGCCCGACTTGGGAGACCTCGCCGTCGCAGAAGATGTTGTCAAAAAGGACGAAGTCCTTGACGATCTTGTGCTCGTTGGGGGTGATGTCGTTGCCGAACATCACGAGGTCCTTCTCGCCGTTCCCTCTCGGATCGTCGCCTAGCACTTGGTCGTAGGTTCGATTCTCTTTGATGACGTAGACGATGTGCTCGATGCCGTGAAGCGCCTTCAGCATCCCCGGCTCCACGACGGAAGCGAGCCGCTTCTTGCCGTCCGGCCGGTTAGCCTTCACGCTTGCCGTCATGCGTTGAAGTTGCCGCCCGTTCGGGATTCGAACGATGGACAAGTCGCCGCTAAGGATGTTTCCGATGTACTTGTACGGCACTTCGAATTCACCTTCGGTAGCTTTCTTCTCGCTGGCTTCCTTCGGTCCCGCGTTGTGACTCGAAGCCATTCCTTTGGCTGTTCCAACGAGAAGTTTGCTCTCGTCGCGGGACAGCGCCAGAGCGCTTGGGTACCGCCCCGTCGGTATGAATCCGATTACCTGACTGTGCCGAGGCCTCCGCATGTCCACGACGGCCACGGCATTGTTGTCCGAGTTGGCGGAGAACAGGAGACGTCGCTTGGGCGAGTAGGCGAGAGCGATTGGCGCAGCCCCCAATGGGTCACTCAGGGCAAGGGTCGTGGGGATTGTTTCCACGGCCCGCCCACCCTGGATAACGCTGAGCGAATCGCTTCCTGCGTTGGCGACGACCAACCGGCCGTCGGGCAGGTAGAGCAACGCGTTCGGGTGAGCACCAACCTTGATGCGCGATCGCTCGGCTAGAGAACCGGCATCGAGAAGCGAAACGCTCTTATCGCCCCAATTCGTAACCGCCAGGGTTTTGGAATCCGGAGAAAGCGCGAGGCCGTAAGGACGGTAGCCCACTTTGCGCTCCGCCTTGACAGTAGATCCGTCGCCCGAAAGTCGAAAAACGGTGTCGGACTGGATGTTTGCCGCGATGATGTCGCCGTTTGCAACCCGGACAATGCTCGAAACGAACTGCGTTTTTAGATCCTGCTCCGGTATGTCCAATCCCGGCTGGCTAACCAACTGATTGCCATCGATCTTGAACCTAAGGATCGCGAACGGAATCTGCTCGCCTTTTCCTCTCGCGGACACGGGCTTTTTGCCTTCGGTGCCTTTGCCGGAGCCGCCGGATAGACAGACCTCGTTTCGCTTTGCATCGTAACTCAGGCCGATCCAGCTTCGGACCAATCCTACCGAGCTTAAAACTCGCCCGGACGTGAGATCGACAAGATTCAGGCTATGGTCGTGGAATCCACAAGTGTTGACGAGCGCCCGCTTTCCGTCCGGAAGCGCCAAGATCGTCGCGGGCATGTCGCCGGGGAGGTGGATGCTTCGCCCCGCCGGCGACACGCTCCACCCGTTTGGCCACAGGGTGGCGCCACGCTTGTTTGTTTCGTTTACACGCCCCGACCGTGGTTTCTGACTTCGAACGACGTTGTTGCCGTCAGTGGAGGCGGGTACCCAACCCGCCACTAACAAACCAATTGCACCAAGCATGTCGGGGGTTTACCCGCATATAACCCGCCGTTAACCTGGTGATTTTACGAACCCGGAATTCCGGGCTCGGTCAGCAGCGCAGGATCCAGCGCCTTGCGCAACGTCTCTTCGTCGAGAAGCCCCATCTCTCGCACGACCTGCGGGATGGATTTCTTCTCCTTCAAAGCGATCTTCACGACCTCGGCCGACTTCTTGTAGCCGATGAACACGTTGAGCGCCGTAGCCAGCGAGGGCGAGGTCTCGGCGTAGTGCGCGCACCGCTCCGCGTCGGCGGTGATGCCAAGTACGCAGTTGGCGGTGAAGGTCCGCAGCGTATTCGTGAGAATCTTGAGCGCGAATTGGGCAGAGAAGGCCATGCCCGGCATCATCACGTTCAGTTCCAACTGGCCTGCCTGAACTCCGTAATCGATGCTCTGGCACTGTCCCAGCACCTGATAAAGGACCAGGTTCAGGTTCTCCGCCATGCTCGGGTTGATCTTCCCCGGCATGATGCTCGAACCCGGTTGGACGGGCGGCAGCACGATCTCGGCGAAGCCAGTCAGGGGGCCAGAACAGAGCAAGCGAAGGTCGTTGCTCACCCGGGTCATCTCCAGACAGAAGATGCGCAGGGCGCTGGCAAGGGCGGCCATCGCCAGGTTGCTCTGCATCGCTTCGCGTAGATCCGGAGCGGGGCGGAACGGAATTCCCGACTCCTCGGCGATAAGTTCGACGACCCGGCCGCGATAGAGCGGGTGCGTGTTGAGGCCGGTTCCGGCTGCGCTCCCGCCGATTCCCAACTCCTCAAGCTCGTACGCCGCCTGCTCCAGCCACCGTCGCGACTTTCGAACCGCCACGGCGTAAGCGGTGAACTCCTGACCGAGCCGAATTGGAACTGCATCCTGGAGGTGCGTTCGCGCCGACTTAAGAATCGAGTCAAACTCCACGCCCTTTGCCGCCAGTGCATCGGCAAGCTCATCCACAGCAGGAAGCAGATCGGCGAGCAAGAGGCGCGACATGATGCGCATCGCGCTGGGGAAGGTGTCGTTCGTGCTCTGCCCGTAGTTCGGGTGGTCGTTCGGGTTGATGCGCGCGTAAGCTCCCAACGCCCCGCCGAGGATCTCCTCCGCGCGGTTCGCGAGGACCTCGTTGCAGTTCATGTTGAAGCTGGTACCGGCGCCCATGTGGAAGACGTCCACCGGGAACTGGTCGCGCAGTTGGCCACCGAGGATATCATTTGCCGCCTGAACGATGGCGTCTCCGATTTCCTTGTCGAGGAGGCCGAGCTCGGTGTTCGCCTGGGTGCATGCCTTCTTGAGGAGGATGTAGGCGTCGATCATCTTCGGGTGCTCGGTCAAGCCCGAGATCTGAAACAGATTCCGGCTCCGCTCCGCTTGCGATCCCCAATAAGCGCCGGCCGGCACTCTGACCTCGCCTAGGCTGTCCTTCTCAATTCGGTAGTCCATCGCCACAAAGTTTACCGGCCCATACGTGGTCAAAATGATCGCGTGAGTCCCGAGGAACTAGAGCGCTATCTGCACGAACACATTCCTCTCACGAAGGCGATGGAGGTTTCCGTGTTGGTCGCTTCGGCCGAGCGCGTAGTGCTCCGCGCCCCACTCGCGCCGAACATTAACCACCGGCAAACGGCGTTCGGGGGGAGCATCGCAACCCTCGCCACTTTGGCGGGTTGGTCGTGGTTGCACGTGCATGCGGCCGGAGCAGGTGTCCGTTTGGTCATCCAGGCAAGCCACGTAGAATTCTTGAAACCGATCGAAGGCGTCTTCGAAGCAATTTGCCTGAAACCCTCCGAAGAGGCACTCGCAACCTACGAGGAAATCCTAACGCGGCGAGGGAAGGGAAGGATTGGGTTGGCGGTTACCGTCGAATATGCCGGCCAAGTTGCCGCCACGTTCCGAGGAACCTTCGTCGCGTTAAGGAACGATGCGCCATAATGGCGCAGGTGGACGATCACAACGCGACAGTGGATCAGCTCGTGGAGTTGATGGAGGAGTTCCGCCTCAGCAGCGCGAAGCTGCAGCGAGGCGACTTTGTGGTTTCGTTCAGTCGACCGGTACCTGAGCGACCGCGTCGAATCTCGGTCCGGGGCGAAGATTCAGGAGAGGAAACCTATGAAGCCCCCGTTGCGGCGCCGATTGCCGCACCGGTTCCGGTAGTGCCGAAAGGGACGCCGATCACCAGCCCCATGACGGGGATTTACTACGGCTCACCTAGTCCGAGCGCGCCCGCGTTTGTGAAGGAAGGCGACGTGGTCACCACCGGCCAAACCGTGGGTCTGATCGAGGCGATGAAGGTCTTCAATGAGATCCCTTGCGCCATCAGCGGCACCGTCCTAGAAGTCGTTGCAACCAGTGGACAAATCGTCAATCCGGGCGACGTCCTCCTCCGAATCGGCTAATTGACCGTGTGTCCGGGCGGTACATCGGGACGGACTTCATAATAGGGGCGTGACGTCGGCTCCTCTTACTCGTACCATTCGCGTCGGCATTCTCGGTTTTGGCACCGTCGGTAGCGGCGCCTACCGCATGCTTCAAGACAATCACGACGCGATCATGCAGCGGGTCGGATGCCCGTTCGAGGTCACGCGCATCGGGGTGCAGGACTCGGCGAAGAGCCGAACGATCTCGTCCGATTACTTCACGACCGATTCCCAATCTATCGTCGACGATCCTTCGATCGACGTCGTGCTTGAACTCATCGGCGGCGTCGATCCTGCGGCAGCCCTCGTAGAACGTGCGCTAAGAAACGGCAAACACGTCGTTACCGCGAATAAGGAGTTGATCGCCAAACACGGCGCGCGGCTCGTTTCGTTGGCGAAAAGTCTCAATCTGGACCTGCACTATGAAGCGGCGGTCGGCGGAGGAATTCCGCTCGTTCAACCGCTCAAGCATCAGCTCGCCGGAAACGACGTGCTGAAGATGATGGGCATCTTGAATGGCACGACGAATTACATCCTGAGCAAGATGCAGCTCGAAGGGGCGGACTTTAACGACGTCCTCAAGGAAGCCCAGGCGAACGGTTTCGCGGAAGCCGACCCCACCAACGACGTGGACGGCTTCGACACCATGTACAAGATCGCGATCCTTGCGAGCATCGCGTTCCATCGGCGCCTTCCGGTTGAGGGGATCTATCGCGAGGGGATTCGCAACGTTACGAAGCTCGATATGCAGTACGCCGACACGCTCGGCTACACCATCAAGTTTCTCGGCATCGTTCAGCCGTTCGGCGAGGACCGAATCCTTGCCCGCGTCCATCCGACCCTGGTTCCGAAGTCGCATCCTTTGGCCAGCGTGAACGGCGTCTACAACGCGCTCTACTTGCATGGCGACTTCGTGGGCGACCTGATGTTCTCCGGTCGCGGCGCCGGTTCCGACCCTACCGCCTCGGCGGTTATCGGCGACCTCGTGGACGTGGGCCGCAACATCGTGGGCGGCGGCTCGGGGAGCGCCATTCCGTTCTCGGATGAGGCGCTGAATACCGCTTCGATCGAGGAATTGAGGTCGGCCTACTACCTTCGGATTCGCGTTATTGACCGGCCTCGGGTTTTAGGAATGATCGCCACCGAGTTTGGTAAGCACGAGGTCTCGCTTGCCGCGATGGAAATGAAGACTCTTGACGAAGGTAAGGGAGAGATCGTCTTCCTCACCCACCCCTGCCACGAAAGTGACTTCCGGGCCGCGCTTGTGGGTCTCCGCACAAGCGGCGAAGTGGAAGAGATCAGCGCTTCGATCCGCGTCGAGAACTAGGCAAATAAAAAATGCGGGCGGCGGAAGAACCGCCGCCCGCATTTTTTATGGCTGGCTACTCGCCGCCTTCGTCTTCGCCCTCGACGTCGCCGTCGTCCACACCCTTCACGATGCGGGCGATGCTGGAGACTGAGTCACCGGAAGCCAGGTTAACGAGTTTGACCCCTTGGGCGACGCGGCCCGTCGTCCGGATCTCCTTGACCTTCATGCGGATGCCCTTGCCCTTGAGGGTCATGATCAGGAGCTTGTCGTCTTCTTCGATGACTTCCGCACCCACGATCTTGCCCGTCTTGTCGGTGCAGTTCATCGTCAAGATTCCGCTGCCGCCGCGGCCCTGGACGCGGTAGTCGCTCAGCGGCGTTCGCTTGCCGAATCCGTGCTCGGAAACGACCAGCAGCGTACTAGTGTCGTCCACGGTTGCGGCCGTAACCACGCGATCTTCGCGGTTATCTTCCTTGAAGGAGATCGCCCGCACACCGCCCGCGGCGCGGGATCGGGAAGTCGCGTCGGTCTCGTTGAACCGGATGCTCTGGCCCTCGCGGGTAACCAAGATGACGTCCTCGTTGCCGCGCGTCTTCAGTGCCCAGCCGAGCTCGTCGCCTTCCTCGATGTCGAACGCGATCAGACCGTTGTTACGGATGTTCGCGAAGTCCTTCAGCGTGGTGCGCTTGATCTCGGAGTGACGCTTCTCGCCGGTACCCCGGGTGACCATGGTCAAGTATCCGTCGGTGCTGAGGTCCTTCACCGAAATCGTCGCGGTGACGCGCTCGCCGCCGACGATGTTGATGTAGTTGATGACCGGCATGCCTCGGGCGTAGCGACCCGACTCAGGGATCTCGTAAGCCTTCAGCTTGTAAACCCGGCCGCGATCCGTGAAGAACAGGATCGTGTGGTGGGTATTCACCTGGAAGAGGTGAGCCGGCTCATCTTCCGCCTTCATCGTGTTGTTTACGCCCTTGCCGCCGCGCTTCTGCTGGCGGTAAGCGTCGATCGAAACACGCTTGATGTAGCCGTCCCGCGAGATGGAAATGATCGCTTCCTCTTCCGGAATAAGGTCTTCCGGCGTGAAGTCGCCGACCTCTCGGGTCACGATCTTGGTTCGCCGCTCGTCGCCGTGCTTATCGCGGAGATTAGTCAGCTCGTCCTTAATGACTTTCTTAAGGCGCGCATCGTCGTTAAGAATGTCGAGCAGGTTCTGAACTCGGAGGGCCGCTTCCTTGAACTGCGTTTCGAGCACGCTCTGTTGAAGCCGGGTGAGGCTTCTCAATGGCAGGTTCAAGACGCCGTTTGCCTGCACAGGGCTCATACCGAAGTTCCGGATCAAGCCGACGCGAGCCGCGCCCGTGTCCTCGCTTCGTCGGATCAAAGCGATGATCTCGTCGAGGAATCGCCGGGCGATCTGGTAGCCCTCGTTGATGTGGAGTTCTTCCAGGGCGCGATAGAGTTCGTAGCGCGTGCGGCGGTCGATGACCGTTCGGCGATGCCGGATGTACTCGTCCAGCATGACCAGCATGGGACAGGTGCGCGGAACGCCGTCCACGAGGCTCAAGGCGATGACGCCGAACGTCGTGCGCAAATGCGTGTGCTTCAGAAGATAGTTCAGCGCTCGGTTCGGGTTGACGTCGCGTCGGATCTCGACTTCGACGCGCATGCCGCGACGGTCTGAGTAGTCCTGAACGGACAGGATGCCGTCGAACTTTCTTTCTTTCGCGATGGCCGCAATGGAAAGCACCAAGGTCGTTTTGTTGACCTGGTAGGGCATTTCCGTGATGACGATGAGGGACTTGCCACCTTCGCCCTGCTCGATGTGCGTCTTCGCTTGCAGCACGATCGAACCGCGGCCCGTCTCGTAGGCGCTGCGGATACCCTTCGTACCCATGATGCTTGCGTAGGTCGGAAAGTCCGGACCCGGCAGGACGGTCATGATCTGGTCGAGGGTGCAGTTCGGATCATCAAGGCGCATCAGGAGCGCGTTACAGATCTCGGTTAAATTGTGGGGAGGCAGGTTCGTGGCCATGCCAACCGCGATTCCTTGCGAACCGTTGCAGAGAAGGTTCGGGAACTTGCTGGGGAAGACCGCCGGCTCCTTGAGGGTCGCGGAGTAGTTGTCGTTCCAATCGACCGTTTCCCGGTCGAGGTCCTCCATCGACTCCATCGCGAGTGGAGTGAGGCGGCATTCCGTATATCGTTGCGCGGCAGGAGGGTCGCCGTCGATGGAGCCAAAGTTCCCCTGACCATCGATCAGCGGATAGCGCATGCTCCACGACTGCGCCATGCGGACGAGTGTCGGATAGATGACCTGGTCGCCGTGCGGGTGATAGTCGCCCGAGGTTTGACCGGTGACCTTCGCGCACTTGACGTAGCCGCTGTCGGGCGTCACGTTCAGGGTTCGCATCGCATACAAAATGCGCCGCTGAACCGGCTTAAAACCGTCCCGAACGTCCGGTAATGCCCGCGAGATGATAACGGACATCGCGTAGATGACATAGGACTTTCCAAGCTCCTCGTTGACATCTACGATTGAAAAATTGGGATTCTCTGCCACAGGTAGTCCTCAACGACGAAGCGCAAGGCCAAAAAGGCGCGCGACGTACGGTAGTTGAACCTCAATTGTACCCGTGAACCCCCTTTCTTGGCCTTTAGAGCGCGTGACCCCCGCGTGGCGCGTCCACCACGCGACTCGGGGTTGGCGCCGCCATATGGGCAACGACGCGAGGCCCGAATCTGGGCGTCTCATAACCAGGAATTAAGAAGGCAAGTTTGCTCGTAGAGTTAGCGATGAGAATCCTTGTGCTGGGCGGAACCGTGTTCGTTGGGCGTCACTTTGCGCAGCTTGCGATTGCCGCCGGTCACGACGTTACGATCTTCCATCGCGGCAGCAAAGGACCCGGATTAATTCCGGGTGCGCACGAGGTTCTCGGAAACCGCGATGGCGGTTTGGATGCGTTGGGCGAAGAAACCTGGGATGCGGTCATCGACACGTGCGGCTACGTTCCACGGGCCGTCGGTCAGTCGGTGAGCTTCCTCCAAGGACGCGTGAAGCAATACCTCTTCATATCCACGATCAGCGTTTACGACTTCGCGGGCAAGGAACGCCTGGATGAGGAATCGACGATCCTGACCCTTACCGACCCGAGTGTCGAGGAGATCACGGGAGAGACATACGGAGGACTCAAAGCCCTCTGCGAGCAAGAAGTCGTGGGGCAGTTCGGCGAGAATGCGTGCATCCTGCGCCCCGGGCTCATCGTCGGCCCCTTCGATCCTTCGAATCGGTTCACTTACTGGGTCGACCGGGTCGCGAGGGGTGGCCGGTTCCTCGTTCCCCAGAGGTTGAAGCAGCCAATGCAGTTGATCGACGTCCGCGACCTCGCTGATTTCATGCTGAAATGCGTGTTTGACGGCGTCAACGGCACCATGAATGTCTGCGGTCCCGACCGCCCCAAAACCTTCGGCGACATGATTGAAGCCTGCCGGACGCTCAACCCTTCGGCTACTCTCGTGGCTCGAAACGAGGAGTTCCTTAAAGAAAACGGAATAGAACTCTGGCAAGAGCTGACTTTGGCCCTCCCATTCAGCGGCGAGTCCGACGCGATGCTGCGCACCGACAACTCCAAGGCGATTCAGGCCGGGCTGACCTTCCGATCCTGGGAGGAAACGGCGACGGCTACGTTGGCTTGGCGGCGAACCATCAGCGATGACGGCCCGTTCACCCACGGCCTCGATCCGGCAAAGGAAGCCCGCGCGCTAAACTGACACGGCATGTCCACGGGCAAGATCGTTGTTGGCGTTACGGGGGCGAGTGGCGCCATCTACGCGCAGCGCTTCTTAAGTCGCGCCGCGCAAATGTACGACGAAGTCCTGCTGATCCTGAGCGACCAAGCCATCCAAGTGGCGTCCACGGAACTTGGCGTGGCTCCCGAGCGCGCAAACTTCAAAACCAAAGATTGGCTCGGCGAAGAATTCCCCAACGTTCGGCTTTTGAATTCCCGCGATTACTTCACGCCACCCGCAAGCGGTTCCTTCCGGCACGACGGGATGGTCATTGTCCCCTGCTCAATGGGTTCCGCGGGGCGGATCGCGAACGGGATCTCCGATGACCTTCTCACGCGTTCGGCCGACGTCTGCCTAAAAGAGCGCCGCCCCCTCATCGTGGTGCCCAGGGAGATGCCGATGAACGTCATCATGCTCCGCAACCTGACCACGCTCGCCGAAGCCGGGGCTACCGTTCTGCCGGCGTGCCCCGCCTGGTATCACCGGCCCAAGACCCTGGAAGAACTAGCCGACACCGTGGTCAGCCGCATCTTCCAGGTGCTGGGGCGTCCGCTTGCCGATGCCAAAGAATGGTCAGGCGACTAACTACTTCTCGACCGGATCCATCTTCGTGTCGGCCCAAGACTGAATGCTGCTCTTGATCCGCCACTGGCCCTTGGTCAGGCTCCAAACGTCGGTCGTCTTGTCTTTATCGGTGAGACGAACCGATTTGCCGTCGATCAAGATGAGCGCCTTCGTGCTTGACTCGGTTTGAACCGTCGCGCTGGTCCCCTTCACTACGACGGACACGACCTTGGTCGAAGCTTCCGTGACCTTCTGAGTCGCCGCGATCTGCTGCTTAACCATCTGCACGAACTGAGGGCGCAGAAACTTGTTGTGATCGCGCGAAACATAGAAGAAGTCGGCCGTGGCATTCGCTTCGAACCAGTGCAGCACCTCGCCACCCTTGTTCGCGAGGATCATGGTGTCGAAGGTGTGGTACTTCTGCGTGATCTGAGTCTTCGCATCCTGGGCAAAGGCCGAGCCGGCCATAGCTATGGACAAGGCAAGGGTGAAACGGATTGCATTTCGATTCGGCATGCAAAAAGGATTCCACAAATCGGACCGGCGCGTAAAATGAAGCCGATGGCCCACCCATTCCAAAGCGTCGCGTATATCCAAATCCGAAGGCGCTGGCTGGGCATTCAGGTGCTGACGTGGAGCGGTAAGACCAGCGAATGGAGCGGCGTTCCCGAAGTGGTGCTTGTGCAGGAAAAGAGTGGGCAGGTTCGGGCTTATTGGCCGGACGACCCTAAGATCCTAAACCGGCCGGCCTTCGGTCTGTTTACGGCTTTCTCGCACTCTCGTGTCGTGATCGACCGGCTCGACGATACCCAGCGCGCGCTCGACCTTTGCCTTCGAAAGGCAGGGTGGAAGAAGCTTATGTCCGTCGCCGTATTCGTGCTTCAGATTCAGGATGAGTATGAGGGCGGACTCTCGGAGGTCGAGCGGCGAGGGTTAGTGGAAGTGTCGCGCAGGCTCGGGGCGCACCGGGTTTTGCTGCTAAACGTCGCCCGCCACTTAAGCGCTCCTGAGGTCTTGCAGATTGCTCGAAGTTACACGGCGGCCGCCGGCAATGATTCGATCGTCCTAGATGTGCCTTAATCCGATTTCATATCCGGCCTCGTTCGCCCACCCATGCGTTTAAAGCGCGTTCGTATTTTCGGTTTTAAGACATTCGCCGACCGCACTGAGGTTTCCCTCGAAGGCGGCGTGATTGCCGTCGTCGGCCCGAACGGATGTGGCAAGTCGAATATCGTCGACGCGATTCTTTGGGGGCTCGGCGAAGGAAATGCTCGCCACCTGCGCGCGGTCCACAGCCAGGACGTAATCTTCAACGGCGCGGCGAACCGCAAGCCGCTCGGCTTCGCCGAAGTCAGCCTGCTTTTCGATAACGAGGATGGCAAGCTGCCGGTTGACACGCCGGAAGTGTCGATTACCCGGCGACTGACGCGGGCGGGGGATAGCGAATATCAAATCAACAAGCGCCCCTGCCGGCTGCGCGACATCTACGACCTGTTGGCCGACTCCGGCTTGGGCCGCGCGGGCTATGCAATCGTAGGCCAAAAGGAAATCGATACCGCCCTTTCGGCTTCCGCCGACGACCGTCGTGGCTGGGTCGACGAGGCCGCCGGTGTCCAGCGTTACCGCGTGCGAAAGGTCGAAAGCCTGAAGCGATTGGCGACGGCGCAAGAGCATCTTAGCCGCGTCTCGGACATCCTTCGCGAGCTTGAATCCCAGCGCGAACCGCTGCGCGAAGAGGCCGAGATCGCGCTTCGCTACAAGAGCTTGCTGGGTTCACTGCGCGAGATAGAAATCGGGCTACTCGCGGATGAAATTTCGACTTCGATCGCCGAGCTAAAGGAGCAAGCTGCCCGGATTGAAGAGTGCGCACGGGTCTCGCTGATTGAGACGCAACGGGCGGAGGAATTGGAGCGGCAGGTCCAAACCGTCGGTAACGCCATCTCGGACTTGGAGCGCGAGCTCGATACGATCCGTGGTCTTCAGCAGGGAAGTCTCACCGCCCTCGAACGCTCCGAGGCGCACCTTCGGCTTTTGAGCCAACAGGTTTTGGGCCTGGACGAGCAGGAGAAGCTCCTCGCGGAAGACGGCCAGAACGTCGCCAAGCGCATCGTCGAGGGCGAGCGAGAACACGCCGATCTCGCAGCTGAAGCCCTGCTTGAAGCCACTGCGCTGGAAGAATTGCGCCGCGAGCTGACCGGGGTTGGCGAAGACGCCCAGCGGCTATCGGCGGAGCTGAAACAGATCGAAACTGACCTTGAGGAAGGTCGCCGCCAGCATTCGCGACGCCTCCGGCAAGAGGCGGAACGCGCCCACGCGGACGACCGAATCAAGCAGATCCGCCGTGAACTCCAAGGAATCCAAGGCGCGATTCCCGAACTCGATGAAGGCATCGCGGCCGCGCAACTGGCATTTGACGAGGTAAATGGCCAGTCGGAAACCCAGACCGGCGAGATCAAAGCACTCGAAACCCAACTCATCTCGCTGAGAAACGAAGAGGATCGGGACGCTCAGGCCGTCCGAAAGGCTTTGAGCGAGCGCGCCGCATTAGAAGGCCGTAAGCGGGGAATTGAGGCGACGATCGACGCCCACGAGGGACTAGCCCAAGGCACCAAGGCGGTCCTCGAAGCCGTCGAGCGAAAGCTCTTGCAGGGTGAGTACACGCCGGTCGGCGGAGCCATTGAGGTCGATAAGGAACTCGCGCTCGCGATCGAGACCGCGCTGGGCGGAAGCGCGAACGACCTGATCTGTAACGACCCCGCCGACGCCAAGACGGCGGTCGAGTGGCTCAAGCACCACCGGGCCGGCCGGGCCACGTTCCAGCCGATCCCGCTGATGCGGCCGGTCGAACCCAGCTACGAACTTAAGCGGCTGCTTAGCGAGCGGGGAATGGTCGGACGGGCGAGTGAACTCGTGTCTTGCAAGTCACGCCACCGTCCGGTTATCGATTCTCTTCTCGGCCGCGTCGTGATCGTCGAGGACCTGGACGTCGCGCTGAGGCATGCGCGAACGAGTGGTTGGTCGCGCATGGTCACGCTGGAGGGCGAGGTAGTTCACAGTAGTGGCGCCGTCACGGGAGGTCAGCAGAGCCGGCAAGGTTACGGCATGGTTCAGCGCAAGGCGGACCTCGCCGAGTTGCTCGACGAGATGGCCCGGCAAGACACGCTCGTGCGCCAACACGAGGTTCGTACCGCGGAGCGCACGCGATCGCGCCGAAACGTCGAAGCGGCCATCCAAACGATCCGGGACGAGATTGGCACCCGTCAAGCCGAAATTCGGGACGCGCGCCAGTATCTGCAAGCCCTTCTCGACGAGAGGAAAAGCTCGGAGCGAAGCGGAGAGAAACTGCAGCGAGAACTTGACAGTCTCGCCGCTGGAGCCGAAACCACTGAAGTCGCCATCGATCTCCCCGCCTTGGAAGCGAAGCGCGATGGCGCGATAAGGGTGATGGCCTCCCGGTCCGCGGATGCCGAGCAGGCGGAAGCCCGGCTACGCGAGTCCGAATCCAGGGCCAGCCAAGCCGCTGGACGCGTCGAAATCGCCTATCGACGGCTACGATCAGCCCGAGATGCTGAGGAAAACCGACAGCGCCGCCTGCAAAATCTTGAGCCGGATCGAATCCGAATCGAGGCCGAGCGGCTGAATACCGAATCCGCACGTCTCCAAGCCGCTTCCGAGAAAGCCCAAGCCGACCGCCGGCTTGAGCAAGCCCAACTGGAGCGGCGAGAATGTCTCGAAGAGAGCCTCCGTCTCGCTGAACAGGCCAAATCGGCAAGGGCTAACGTGACCGCCGTGGCCGATGCCGCCCACCAGGCCGAGATCGGACGTGCCCGTGCCGAGTCCCGCCGTTCCACTGCCCTTCAGCGTTTGTTCGAAGAGTATTCGATGGGTGAGGAAGACGCGTTGGCGCAAGTAGGTCTTCACGAAGTCCCCTCCGACGCCCACGCCGTTGTCCAAAAACTACGAAGGGACCTGCGGGCGATGGGCGACGTAAACCTCGGCGCAATCGAAGCTTTCGAGCGGCTGAGTAACCGCTTCGAGGAGCTTGAGGCCCAGTCCAACGACGTCCTTGAGGGAATCGACCAAGTCGAAACGAGCATCCGCGAACTCGACCGGCTTACGCGAGACCGCTTTATCAAGACCTTCGGAGAAGTCGAGGTCGCGTTCACCGAGATGTTCCAAAAGCTATTCGGCGGCGGAGAAGGCAAACTCGCCCTGACCGATTCCGAGCACGTCCTGGACAGCGGAATCGAACTTCAAATCACGCTTCCTGGTAAGAAGCGTCAGGCTCTGCAGCTTCTAAGCGGCGGAGAGAGATCCCTGTGTGCGATGGCGTTCCTGTTCGCCCTTCTGAAGGTTAAGCCGTCGCCTTTGGTCGTGCTTGATGAGGTGGACGCGCCCCTCGACGGCCGGAACGTAGAGCGATTTGGGTCGACCTTGCTTGAACTCACCGAGTCGACCCAGTTCATCGTCATCACCCACAACCCGACCACCATCGAAATGGCGGGCGTGATGTTGGGCGTGTCGATGCAAGAGCCCGGGGTTTCCGTGCTCTTGCCCGTCAAGTTGCCGAACTAGCGACCGTAGCCGTTATAGCCGTACCAAACCGGGTAACCGTTGTTCTGAAGGACGATATTCTGCCCTCCGGAATACATAGAATTCGCGAACACCACGCCGTTGCCGATTCCCACCGGGGTGACCGGACCGGTAACCACGTTCACGTACGCGCCCACCGGGATCACGTAAGCCTGATTGGCCATGTACCAGTTGGGTGCGGTAAGAATGTTTACGTTACCGTTCGGGGTATCGAGGAGGTAGCTCGTATACGGAGTGCCTTGGTAGTTCGTCGTGCCCTGCGAGAGAACCGTGCCGCCAAGGGTATTGTCCGCGACTCGATCTTGGCTTGCGGGCCGAGCGGCTACCCAATACGGGGCGCCCTGCAAGTCGCGAAGGGCCAAAACGCTCTTATTCTTCAGGTTGACGACCTGCTTCGCCATCACCTCGTGGTAGCCCTTCCAGGTGATATTAGAGCCGATGACGCGGACGGAATCGCCCACGTTTACCTTCGCATTCTGATTCGAAACAAACCACTGAGGGCCTAGTTGGACCTGAATGTTTCCATTCTTTGACTTCACCAGCAGGGCCATCGAGTTTGGTGCGCCGGCCGCGTCTTTAACAACTGACTTGCCGACCACCTTGCCCGTAAACACGGTCTGGTGAGCCGTATCGTAGAGCCGGTTGAAAGAATCCAGGCTCCCCGGAGTATCACCCTTGGGCGCCCGTACCGCTTGGCCGTGCACAATCGCGCCGAGGGCCAGCGCAGCGAATATCGCTTGAGTTTTTATCATTGTCGTCTCCCGTCCTGGGTTTTTTGACGACAAGCAAAATTACAGGTTCGTTTGCCAGGCCTTCTGCAGCGTATCGAACGTCACGCTTTTTGCGTGGAAGTCCCCGAAGAGGGTGTTGTACCGATAGCTCTCCAGCAGCCGGAAGTAGGTATTCGGGGCCAAGATGTCTGTCTTCTCCAATGCGCGACCCGCGCCGTGCCAGTGTCCGGCGCCATCAAAGAGCACGTTGATGTTCGATGGGAGTTGGAACGTGGTGTCGCTGAAATACTTGAAGGCGATCTCGGTGCGGAAGAAATAGCTCGAACCGTAGGTCTTGAACATGCTCGGCGCGGTTACGAACTCGGTGTCCGGGTGGCTGTCCAGCATGTACGTCCCGTTGTCGCTGGGGCAGTGGAAGATCTCGTAGCTCTTCAAGTAGGGCTGCAGGACTTCGTAGAGCATCGGCATCGTGGGGATGCGGTCCCGAAAATCGGGGAAGGCGTCCCAGATCTGCGGGGTGTACTTGTCGGATGCGTCGAGGGCGCTCGGGAAGATGCCGTCGTAGTCGTCCATATACATCGCGATGGACGAGCCGATCTGCTTGAGGTTGCTAATGCAGGCGGTCTGCTTCGCGGCGGACTTCGCACGAGCGAAGACCGGGAACAAAATGCCGGCTAAGATCGCGATAATTGCAATAACGACCAGTAGCTCGATCAAGGTGAAGGCGTTGCGACGCTGCATAAAAATAATCCGAGACGTGTTCTATCGTACGCGAACAACGTTGTATTCGTAGCCAGAAGATGAAGATCGGTTGGGAAAGTTGCCCTTCTTCAACGATACGGCTCCGGGACGTGCCATAATTCCGGTTTCGGAGGCATCCAAGCAATTTGATTTACGTTACCGTCCAGTCTAACGAGTCGATCGATAGTGCGCTCAAGCGCTTTAACATGAAGCTGCAGCAGAGCGGAGTTCTGCGCGAGCTGAAGGAGCACGCCCACTACGAGAAGCCGAGCGAGAAGCGACGACGCATGAAGCGACGTCGTGCAAGCCGCCAGTAGTCGCTTGCCAAGTCGTCATTTGCATCGTTTAGGCTTATTCGCCGGTCTTAGGATTTAGATGTTTCGCATCTCAGTCGCAAGATCATCGCGTTCGATCAACGGAGGGTGCGGGGGCACCCTCGATCTATTTCGCGGATTTCAGTCCGCGCCGGCGCTTTGCGCCTTCCTGTGACGTCGAGAAGGACCTCTTCACGCCGCCGCGCTATGGAACCTCCCCCTCCTTCACCGATCTCCATCCTAAATGAGTCGAGCCGCGCCTTGCGGACCGATCTAATCGAACGGGCCGTGAGCATGGCCTTGGCCGAAAACGACTCTCCGGATGCCGAGGTCTGTGTTCTGGTCACTACGGATGAGCGTGTCGCCGAACTCAACCGCCTTTTCCGCGGCATCGACGCGCCTACGGACGTGCTGACCTTTCCTTCCGGTGAAGCCCAGGCTCTCGGCGATGTGGCGATCGCATTGCCCTATGCGGAGCGGCAAGCGGAACTTCGCGGCGTTTCCCTCGATCAAGAGTTGAGTTACTTAGCGATCCACGGCGCGCTGCACCTGGTAGGTTTCGACGATGAAGAGGAGTCGGACCGGCTTGAGATGGTCGCCGAAATGAATCGGATCGCCAAGCTAGCTGGATTGCCGCCTGATGAAGACTGGTATTCGATGCTCCACGGCATTGCCGAAGAGGTGTCCGCGTGAGCCGCAAGAACCGAACCGACCTGGTGAAGCCGTTCAAGGTCGCGATGAACGGAATCATTTTCACGTTCCGCACGCAGCGGCACATGCGGTTCCACCTTTACATCGTTCTGCTGGTGCTGCTGCTTGGCATCTTCATCAACCTCGGCCTACGCGAACTCCTCGTCCTCCTGTTTACGATCTCGCTGGTTCTGGTCGCGGAAATGTTTAACTCCGCGATCGAGGCGACCGTTGACTTGGTGTCGCCCAGCTACAACCCGCTGGCGAAGTTCGCTAAAGATATCGCGGCCGGGGCCGTCCTCATCTCGACGATCATCGCGGTGGTCGTGGGAAGCCTCATGATGCTCGGGGAGCATCGGTGGGAAGCGTTAAAGATCTCCCTATCCGCCGAGGGTTTTGGCATCCTCGGCGTGGTTCCTCGCCTCGTCTTGGGTGGCCTTGTCCTGTTCGTGATCGTCGTAGTCGGAAAGGGACTCGGGCAGCGCGGTCAGGTGATGCAGGGCGGGTTGGTTAGCGGCCACGCCGCATTCGGGTTCTTCTTCGCGACTTCGATCGTGTTCATCTCGGACAACGCGGTGGCGGCGGCGATCGGCTTGCTGCTCGCCGCGATCATCTGTCAGAGCCGGTACGAGGCGAAGTTCCACACGATTTTTGAGCTTTCGTTGGGAGCGACGGTGGGAGTGGTCCTCTCGCTCGTGATCTTTGGCTTGGTACCCCGATGAAGGTCCGCTTACGTCTTGATCACGGGCTTATCGTCTCTCTCGTAACTTCACTGGGCCTCATCTGGCTGGTCGGCGAGCAAGCAAGTGCCAACGCGCAGCTATTGGGCTCGGACCCGCTGATGCCCCTGGGCGGCGGTGGAATCATCGCGATTACGGTCGGGATCATCTTCATCAACGCGCTTTTCGTCGCGGCGGAGACGGCGGTCGATTTGCTTCGTTCGATTCACGTCCGGCACGTCAAAGAGGAGAATCGCGTCAAGAGCGATCGCCTTCAGGACCTTATCGACCACAAGCAGCGGTACGCCACCGCCTGCACCTTGGGAAGCCGCATCGCCCGCGTGCTGATGATGCTGATGATCATCCTGTTGGCGTACACCTACGGGTTCGACGGAATTGGCGGCACCGTACTCGATTTCCATCTTGCCCATTTCCTCCTGAACATCCTTCTCGTCGCCCTCCCGGTCGGCCTCATCAACCTGGTGGCCGGCGAACTGGCGCCGAAGAGCTTTGCTTCCCTTCACCCCCATCGGACGGGGCTCCGGCTGTACGGTCTCATCCGCTTCGCGGCGGTGATCTTCTCGATCCCGGCGTCGATCCTCGTAGGAATCGCCAACCTGGTAACGCGGACATTTGGCGGGAAGGCGTCCTTCACCCTGCCGAACCAAGCCGAAGAGGAGATCCGTACGATCGTCGAATCGGCGGAAGAGTCGGGCGAGATCGAAGTGGACGAAAAGCGCCTTTTGACCTCGGTCTTCGCCTTCACCGACACCGTGGCGCGTGAAGTCATGACGCCCCGGGTCGATGTGGACGCGATGCCCGTGCACAGCCAGTCTTCCGAACTTCTGCAGTTGATGCGGGATACCGGGCATTCGCGGATTCCCCTTTTCGAGGAGACCGACGACCAGATCGTGGGCATCGTCCACGCGAAGGACCTGCTCATGGCGATGATCGGCGATCGGGACGTGGATGTGCGTTCCTTGATGCGTCCCGCGACCTTCGTGCCGGAAGGGAAGAACCTTAACGAGTTGCTCCGCGAGATGCGTCAAACCCGTAGCCAGATGGCGGTCGTCCAGGATGAGTTCGGCGGCACGGCAGGCATCGTCACCATTGAGGACATCGTCGAGGAACTCGTCGGCGACATCGTGGACGAGTACGACACCGACGAGCCCGAGGTCGTGGAGTCGGAGACCGGCGCTTTCTTGGTCGAGGGCAAAACGCACCTTGACGACGTCAACGACGAGATCGGCTCCGCGTTCGAAAGCGAGGAGTTCGACACCATCGGCGGGTATGTCTTCGGTCTGTTTGGGCGTCAGCCCAAGCTCGGGGACGACATCGACGACGAGCCGTATCGCTTTACGATCGTGGAAACGGATGGGCGCCGTATTTCCAAATTGAAGATCGAGCCGATCACGAACGGATCGCCGGCTTCGGGATCTTCCTCACCGGAAGATCACTAGGGCGAACGCATTCCGTCTTTGGTTGCGTCTTCGCAAGTGGAGGGAAAATGCTGCCAGCTTATTTTTGCTTGTGGGAAGGGACCTTAGGGGTCGATCTGAAACAGGAACGGAAGGAAGAGGTGGTCGTTTCGGTTTATCGAATGCGGCCATCTAAGATCCTCCCTTCGCTAGAGGGCCTTTTGCCCGAAGCGAAGGATTCGCTTGTCGCCGATGATCGAAAAGGCACGATCAGGGCGTTTACCACGAAGTCAGAGGCGGACCTTCTTCGCTCCTTGGTTCCGCTTTTTGACGTTCAACCTCGCTTGATCAATGCCGAGATATTGCTGGATAGTCCGGCCGATCATCTCACGACGAGGACCACGGTGCAACTGGTTAACAACCAGGAGTGGACTTTCAACGACGCCAATCTTGGAATGGAGATGTCGGTCGCGGAGCGAATCAACGAAGATGGGACGATGAGCGCGTACGTCAAGAGCAGCTATAAGGGCTCGGCGATCAAGGTCGTCGTGCGATTGAAGCGTGGCGAAAGCCTCTATGTGCGCCCCGGCGCCTGTACGATGGTCGCGCAGAATTTGAATATCGCCCGTGCCGATAAGGCGTTTTCCAAGGATCTGAAGAAGTGGGACGAGGCATGCATTCCCATCATTACCGTAAGGTCAAACGTGGCTCCGGTTCCGGAGGCGGTCGAGTTCAAGTCGACGCCGTAAACGGCCGGTTTTCTGGCAATTGAGGGGATTGAGGTCGCTACGACCTCAATCCCCTCAATTGCATTCCGTTTTGACGCGCCGTTGGCGGTCAAAAAATGTCTTCGCGGGAGTGCGCGAATCAGACTGCTTTCGCCAGTCGCGCGTTGACCGCCGACCAGTCGATGCAGTTCAGCCAGGCATCGATGTACTTCGCGCGCGCCGTCTGGAAGTCCAGGAAGTACGCGTGCTCGTACACGTCGAGGGCGAGGATCAGTTCGCAGTTCCACTGCGGGAAAGTGTCCTGGGCGTCGCCGATGAAGTTGAAGACACGCTTCTCGTCGCGGTCGTAGGCGAGGTAAGCCCAGCCTCGACCCGCGATGCCCGTGGTCTTCATGTCCTTCGCCCAAGCATCGTACGAGCCGAAGGCTTCGTCAATTGCCGCGGCCACGTCGCCCGTCGGCGCGCCGCCATCGCCGCCGATGGTGTCGAAGTAGACGTTGTGGTTCTTATAGCCGCCGAGCGCGAAGGCGTAGTTGACCTTGAGCGCACGCATCTGGCTGTAGATTTGGTTCGCCTTGGCCGGATCGACTTCCAACTCGGCGAGTGCCTTGCGGATCTCGTTGGTCTTGTTCGCGTAACCTTGCCAAAGGCCGAGATGAGCCTTGTGGGTCGCTTCGCTGATGCCCTTGGGGGCGGTGTTCAGCGCCTTTTGGATATCCGCCTCAGTGGGGACGTAAACGAGTTTTGCTTCCATTTTCGTATTTATCCTACCTCTCGCTTGGTCTACGAGAAATCCCGGCAACCGTCCCCAAACCTGCGTTAACGAAGCGTAAGGTGCTACTGTTTAGGCATGACGCCGTACCATTTAGCGTTTGCGCTCACACCGGTCACCCTGCGCCGCATCGTCGACTGCGTACCCGTAGAGCGGCACACCGATACCCTCGGTCCCGACCGGTTCAACCTTGTCGAGATGGTCGCGCACATGGCGGACTGGGAGGATATCTTCCTCGACCGGATGCGGCTTGCCCATGAATTCCCCGGGGCGCCGGCGGAGCATCACGACGAGAGCCAGCGTGCGATCGACAAGCACTACGCCACCCGGGACATCCAGCACGAACTAGACGTCTTCGAAAATCGCCGGCGCGACACCATCGACTTCCTTCAGAGCCTGAAGGAAGAGGACTTCCAAAAGGGATTTATTCATCCGGAGGGAGGCAAGCTCCGGACGATTCAAAACCAAGTCATGATGATGACCGGTCACGACATCTACCACTTCGACCAAGCCGCGCAATATCTGCGAGAGCCCGTGACTTCCGGTGGGACTGCTTCTTAATACGCCCCGGCCCACGCCATATTCCGCGTGGGCCAAACCCCACTCCTGGAATTCCTGCGGCAAAAGGATATAAATATCGCTTATCCTTTAGACAGTGAATTCTTCTCAATGTGCGGTCTTAACTTTTGCCAGTAAACTTGCAGGCCGCCGCTTGGTGTGCGCGTTGGCATGTTTGCTGCCGGTCTTTGCAGCGGGGCAGAACGTGACGCGAGTGGTGGTTGCTCCTCGGGAGATCGCGGGCGGGGGGACTGCATTGGGCACAGTTACGCTTTCCCAAGCCGCCCCGACGCGCGGCTTCATCGTGAAGTTGACGTCTTCCAACTCCTGCGCCGAAGTGCCCTCGGCGGTCCTGGTTCTGGCGGGGATGACGACGGCGTCGTTCACCGTAAAGACCTCGCCGATCGCTACGTCGACTACGGTTAGCATCAACGGTTCCTCCGTTGGGCGTGGAATTTCGGCCAAAGCAGGCATCACCGTTCTTGCGGCAACGCCGCTCCTCGTTACGGCCGCGGCTACCTCTTACTTGGGTGGTACGCGATCCACGGGGACGGTCACCCTTGATGGTCCCGCTCCCCGCATTGGAGTAGCCGTTGAGCTTGCATCGTCGGATGCTTCGCTCGTCGTTCCAAAGGCAATCGTGGTTCCCTCGGGTCATACGACCGCGACTTTTTCGATCGCGACGGTACCTGTGGGTGAGAAGAAAGTCGTTTCAGTGACCGCATTAGCTAACGGTTCCAGCCGGTCGGTCCAAGTCCACATCGCACCGCCGACCATTGAAAGCGTCACCTTGCGTCAAGACCCCATATTTGGCGGAGACACGGTTACCGCTACCGTGACGATTTCGGGCCAAGCTCCGGCGGAGGGGCTGACCTATTCGATACGGAGCAGCAATTCCTCGGCCGTTGTGCCCGCCAGTGCGACCATTGTGGCGGGAAGAACGTCTGGCCAGTTTGAGATCGAGACGTCCAAAGTGGACGAGATGGCCTTCGCGGAAGTGCAGGCGACCTTTAGGCTCTCTACACGTTCCGTAAGGTTCTCCATAACCGGCGCACAGCAGTTTGCAAATTCGCCTTGGCCCAAGTTCCGGGGCGACCTAGGAAACACAGGGCGTGGTATCGGATCCGGGGCCACCGGTGTTTCGGCTTGGACCGCCGATCTGCTGGGCAGCCTGTTTGCGCCACCCGCAGTGGCGGCCAACGGAACCCTTTACTGTCCGAGCCGACTCGGCATTTACGCCCTGGATCAGAGTGGAACACAAACCTGGACGTACAACCTCCCCGGGGGCGCCGATGGCACGCCCGTTGTCGGACCGGACGGCACAATCTATGTGACCGCCGGGACAGTTATTTACGCGATCGCGCCGACGGGGAAGCTGAAATGGCGATACTTCACCCGTGACGATGGCTTCAACGCGCCACCGGACCTTGCTCCCGACGGCACCCTGTATGCGTCCGGCTTTAGCGGCAAGCTATACGCCATCACATCCTCGGGTACGCAGAAGTGGGTGGTGGACTCCGAGGTCGACGGTGGCTATCCGGTCGTCGGGCCCGAAGGGGCGATCTACGTTACGGCGCAGGATTACATCATCTATGCGTTCAATCCCGACGGCAGCCAAAAATGGTCTTACCTTCTTGGCGGCTCGACTTCGGGGCCTGTCGCGGTGTCGGCGGACGGTACGGTTTACGCGGGTTCTTTCGACGACGGCGCGCTTTATGCGCTGACATCAAAGGGCACTTTGAAGTGGACATTCGTGGCGAGCGACGTCATCGATTCTTCGCCCTCGATTGGACCCGACGGCACCATTTATCAGGGCGCCGCGGATGGGAATCTCTTCGCGGTCAACCCGGACGGCAGCAAAAAGTGGTCCGTGCAGACCACCGGTGCGGTACTGACGAATCCCGTGTTTGGGCCTGAAGGTGCCATTTATTTCAACGGCCACGATGGGCTCCTGTATTCAATCACTGCGGACGGCACGGTGAAGTGGCAGTTTGCCCTTGATGGCATGGCCACCCAAGATCCTTCCATCGGTCTGGACGGCTCCATTTACACCGTGTCGGAATTCGGCACGCTTTACGCGGTGAACACAGTCGGGGCGAAGAAGTGGAAATTCACAACGGGCGGCGCCATTTATGCGTCGGCCGCCGTCGGGACTAACGGCACGGTTTATTGCGCAACGGTGGAAGGAAAGCTGGTTGCTTTTAACCGGGATGGCTCGGTTAAGTGGACATTCCAGGCGGATGGCGAAATCGATTCGAGCCCCGCGCTCGGACGAAGCGGCTCCATCTACTTCGCAACCGTGGCGGGAACCCTTTACTCGGTCCACTCCGACGGGACGCTGCAGTGGACCTTCCAGCCGCCCAATCCCTTTCCATGGTTGCCGGACGAGTTCTTCGCGTCACCAACGATCGGCGCGGACGGCACCATCTATATCGGCTGTTCCGATCACTCGATGTATGCGATCACGCCTCGGGGCGAAGAGAAGTGGGCGTTTGCGACTCATGCTCCGATTACTTCCAGTGCAGCGATCGGAACGGATGGCACGATCTATTTCGGCTCTGAAGATCGCTTCCTGAGAGCCTTGGATCCCCGCGGTGCGGAGAAGTGGAACTTCCGCGCGCCGGGCGCGATCGATTCATCGCCTTCGATCTCGGCGACGGGGATTGTCTACTTTGCTTCGGATGGCGGTCTTCTGTTCGCGATCAACCCGGAAGGTACCGAGCGGTGGCGGTTTACCGCCGGGGATGAGATCTTCGGTTCTCCCGCCATTGCCCGAGACGGAACGGTATACATCGGATCGCTGGATAAGAAGCTGTACGCGATCAGTCGAGACGGCGCCGAGAAGTGGACTTTTGCCACCCAGGGAGGAATCGAATCCTCACCCTCTATCGCGCTCGATGGGACGATCTATTTCGGCAGTGATGACAAGAAGCTGTATGCGGTTAGTGCTTTGGGAGCTTTGAAGTGGGCGGTTACGACGGGGGGCATGGTTCAGTCATCGCCGGCCTTGGCGTCGGACGGGACCGTTTACTTTGGGTCCTTCGACGCCAAGTTCTACGCGGTCCACTAGTTGCGGATGACCGGGGGGCCGGTGAAACGGCCCCTCACCGCGGCGAAGTACCAGATGACTCCGGCCAGGAATGTTCCCCCGAACACCCAGCCCGTCAGCGCGTTTGGCGGTAAGACGAACAGGACGGAAATGAAGGCGATCCAGACCAGGGCGACGACAGCGACGGGTTTGCTCCATGCGCCCAGGCTCCAAGGGCCGTCCCCGATTTCCGCCCATTTGCCCGTGTACATGGCACGCAGTCTCAGCAGAACGGGGAGTCCGTAGGAAAGATAGAGAGCGATGACGCCAATCCCCGTCACTGCCGTGTAGATCACCGTAAAGTCGAGACCGTTCGGGTGCTTGGCGTCTTTCGGGTTGAGCCGCACGAGCAAGATCGTGAGCGCCAGCATCGCAAAGGCGAGGATCGTGGCCACCCAGATCGCGTTTCCGGGCGAACCGTGGCCGTCGACTTTCTTCAGTGATTTCGAGGCGGGCAGACCCCCGTCCCGTGCGAACGCGAAAACCATGCGCGAAGTCGAGGTGATGCACGCCAGCCCGCAGAAAAGCATCGCGATGATGACCATCCAGGTGCAGGCTTGGCCGGCCTTTTTGCCGAGGGCACTCTCCATGATGCTGATGAAGGGGTTGTCGGCTTTTGCGACGCCGGGGAGGTCTTTGATGGCGAGCGTTACCAGGGCGATCAGGAAGAAGCCGGCGACGGCGGAGACGACGACGGATAGGAAGACTCCCCAGGGGGCGTGTAGTCTTGCGTCTTTTGTCTCCTCGCTGATGTGGGCGCTGGCGTCGTAGCCGGTGTAGGTCCACTGGGCTTGAAGGAGTCCGATGCAGAACGCGTAGGTGTACGGATGGTCCGTGATGGTCGTGAAGGTCTTTGAGAAGAGGAAGTCGATGGGCTGCTTCGGCGCGAAGAAGGTTAGAGCGAGAACTACGACGAGAACGCCGACGATGTGATAGCCCGCACTCAAGTCGTTCAGCTTGGCGACGAGGTGGATTCCGCGATGGTTGAGCAGCGCTTGGACAAACATGATCACGCCGCAGATTCCCAGTGTCCATTCCGGGGTGTTCGGGAGCCCAGTGAGCGGCACGATAAACTGCGCACACCCATAGTCGATCCCGGCGATAGTCGCGACGAGTCCGACCATGTTTAGGAAGGCGGTGAACCATCCGCAACCGACACCGCCGAGGATGGAGGACCAATGGTACAGGGCGCCGGCGGTAGGGATTGCGGAGGCGAGTTCCGCAAGGGAAGCCGACACGAAGAGGACGAAAAGGGTTACAAGCGGCCACCCGATACCCATGACGGCCGGTCCAGCGGAGGTGAGTCCGGTGCCGTAGAGGGTGACTCCACCGGTCAGGACGGAGATGACCGAGAAGGAGATGGCGAAGTTGGAGAACCCGCCCATGTCTCGTAGGAGTTGCTGGGCGTAGCCGAAGTGGGCGAGGTCTTGGGTTTCTGCTTCGGCGGTGCGAGAGGCTCGCCAACGCGCAGTGCTCGTCGCGGCCAGCCGCGCCAAGCTGGCCGCGACCAGGATCACAAGAAGAATCAGCCCGGCGCCGATCAGCAGCCCATGCGAAATCATGCGCTAGTCTACAACGACGGCGAGTTTCTTGCGGTGCTCATTGCGCGCCGCTCTGCTTCAAAAAGTCCTCAAACAACCGGCAAATCAGCTCGTGGAGATGGGCCAACAGGTCCGCCGCCTGGTCGAGGGTTACTGTTCGGTTTAGATCGCGAAGCAAAGCGCGATCGGCTTGCGTTCCAGAAACTTCAATAATCTTCTTTATGGAGTAGACGTCCTCGACCTGCAAGAACCACCGATCGGGTCTTGTCTCCAGATAGATGCCCATCGAGAGCTTATATTCCCTTCCATCCCAGTCGAACCGAATTCCCGTGCCATTGCGGAGAGCCAGTATGTCCTGCCCTATCCCGTTCCGAAACGCAAATAACCCGGCCCCCATCGGATGCGAGGAAGGATATTGGATAGGAAAGCCAAGGTAAAGGGCAATGGCCCGGGCCTCCGCCAAAAACCGATCCGCCGGTTCATTCATCGTTTAGGTTTGCTCCTACTGGGTGGTCGCTTCAAAGGACAGAAGACGGTTTCTGGTGCATCCGTGGGATTCACTTTGCTTCGTTCGACGGCTTCAGAGGCGGGCATGCTTTGAGAAAGTCTGCCAACGACTGATTCTGATTTTGGGGGTACGTGTGGCCTTCGTGTCGCGGGTTCACGGTTGCCTCGCCGCGGGCACTTAGACGTTTACCCAGGACCCTCAACCGAGAGGCTTCCGGCTCGGATTCCCCGTAACTCAAGTACACGGGACGGTGTGGCCAGCTAGATTCGAAGCGACCTCCCGATACAAAAGCAAGACCTGCAATCAGCGAACCTCGCAAACCCCACAGATCTCCGGCGAAGTTGGCGCCGGTTGAATAACCCATGACGAACAAGCGCGAAGGATCCGCGCCGCGGCGATGGATTGCATCTCGCCGCAACTCGTCGAAGAACGGCAAATCTGCCCTCGACCAAGTCGTGAATCCACCCCGACCCGGCAGCCCCTGAGCGTAATAGACCAAAGCCTCCGGCCAGTTTTTGTGGATTGCGTACTCGTCGACAGCGAAATACGCCTGACCGCCGCCGCCGTGGAAGCAGATCACAACGGGAGCGCCCTTAGCGACCAATGGAGAGACCACCCGCGCTTCGCGCGGATGGCCTTGAACCGTCCACTTCTCCGTTACTCCCGCCGGGACGTATTGGTAGAAGATCAAAGTTAGCTGACGCGGCTGGCGAGGCGGCCGAAGCCGGAGGGGCCGGCGTACCGGGCCTGGGTGCCGAGCATCTCTTCGATGCGGAGCAACTGGTTGTACTTCGCGACGCGGTCGGTACGGTTCGGCGCGCCCGTCTTGATCTGGCCGCAATTGGTGGCGACGGAAAGATCCGCGATCGTGACGTCCTCCGTCTCGCCCGAGCGGTGGCTCATGACTGACGTATAACCTGCCGCCGTGGCCATGCTGACGGTCGCCAAAGTCTCCGTCAAGGAGCCGATCTGGTTGACCTTGACCAAAACAGAGTTGGCGGTGCCGGTCTCGATGCCGCGACTCAAGCGCTCGACGTTCGTCACAAACAGGTCGTCGCCGACCAACTGAACCTTGTCGCCGAGAGCGTCGGTGAGCTTCTTCCAACTCGACCAGTCCTCTTCCGAACAGCCGTCCTCGATGGAGATCAGCGGGTACTTGTAGGCGAGGTCGACCAGGTACTCGACCTGCTCTTCGCCGGAACGCTCCAGCTTGTCGCCCGCCTTATAGCGGTACTTGCCGTCCGAGTAAAACTCGGTGGCGGCGGCGTCGATGCCGAGGAAAATCTGCTTGCCCGCGGTGTAGCCGGCCTTGTGGATGGCATCGAGGATGTAGTCGAACGCGAGTTCCTGCGAGCTGAGGCTCGGAGCGAAGCCGCCCTCGTCGCCGTAACCAGTCGCCAAACCTTTCGACTTCAGAATCGCCTTCAGCGCGTGGAAAACTTCCGCGCCCATCTGAAGCGCCTCGGAGAACGAGCCTGCACCGACGGGCAGCACCATGAACTCTTGGAAGTCGACATTGGAGTCGGCATGCGCGCCGCCGTTGAGGATATTCATCATCGGCACGGGCAAGGTGTTTGCCGAGACGCCGCCGATGTAGCGGTAGAGGGGAAGGTGGTGGTAGTTGGCCGATGCCTTCGCTACCGCGAGCGAGACGCCGAGGATCGCATTCGCGCCGAGCTTGGCCTTGTTTGGGGTTCCATCGAGCTCAAGCAGGGTTTTGTCGATGCCGACCTGGTCCGTTGCCGACCGATCCAGGAGCGCGGGAGCGATGATCTCGACCACGTTCTGAACCGCTTTCTGGACGCCCTTGCCCAGATATCGGCTCTTGTCGCCATCGCGCAGCTCTACGGCTTCGAATTGTCCGGTGCTGGCTCCGCTTGGAACCGCGGCGCGGCCATGGCCGCCGCTTTCCAGGAGGACGTCTACTTCGAGGGTGGGATTGCCTCGGCTATCGAGAATCTCGCGCGCGGTGATGTCGGCAATATAGGGCATGCCTTAGAGGGTACCGGGAAAATTATCGCCATGTAGAGGCCTCAAAGCGCGACCCGGTCCAAGCGGCCCCCTAAGGTGCGACCTTTAACCAATCCAGCCAGTGCGTGGTCTTCGCGAGGCTAAGGTTGCTGTACGCATTCAAGTTCGTGGCCGTGCTGGGCGAGAAGTCGATCGCGATGCCGTGGCTTTGCGTGTCCTGCGAGGAGTGCCCCTCAAACTTGACCGCCGCATTCACCGCGTTGATCACGACTTGGGCTTTCGCCTGCACATCGGCGGGAATCTTGTTGTCCGCGATCAAGTGATTGGCGAGATCGACGAGATCGTAGTAGTTGTAGCCGTCGCCGAGCACACCGTAGACCTGCATCGCATGGCGGATGGCGGGGATCTCCGTCAGGAGGTTGGCTCTTTCGGCAATCAGGGTAAGTGCCAGTCCATCGACCGCGGTTGAGACCGCCGTGACCTTGCTGCTATCCACTACGCTCTGCGTGACCGGCTGATCTTGATAGAGAGGGGCGCCCACATGGCCGGTGACGAAGGCTTGGCTGAGCGTAAGCGTGTCCGAGGAAGGCGAGTCTGCGAAGGCTTTGAAGATGCGGTCGTACGGATAGCCGGGACCAGGCGTGTTCTCTTCGCTGCACGCGAGATAGGAGCAGCACGACTTCAACTCGTCCTCGTCCTCCAGCATCTGCATAAGGCACGCGTCGAACGAGAGGATATCGACGGGTTGCGAAGCCAGCGCACTCGGCAGGTCCCACATCTCCATCACCGATCCTGACTGGGCGTCGAAGCTGATTGCTCGCGTCGCGGGCGGCTTGATGGAGATCGCCGGGGCCCAGCCGTCGCCGTGGTCCCAAACAACGAAGGCGTATCGGTCCGCCGGGTAGTTTGCCTTCGTCCACGTGACGAAGTCCGAAAGCGTCTGGGTCTTACCCATGTCCACGTTGGCAGGCAATGTCTGGATCAGCTTGGCCGGGATCGAGCTACCACTGGGAGCGCTCGTGGTGACAAGGTACCGGCGCGTCCCATCGAAATCGACCGAGTTGCCGGATACCGACTTGGACTCCTTCCACTGGAGTACAAACCGGACGTCCGAGTTGTACGCGACCTGCGCCATTTGCTTGACATTGGGCAGGGCATAGCTGAACAGGTCGTTCGAGGCATTGAGGAATACCATCACCGTCCACTTCGAGCGGGTGGTGCTCGCGGAGGCGACATTGACATTCGCGGTCGCGCTCAGAGCCCCCGAGGTCGCGGTAACTGCCGTCGTGCCCGCGGTGCCGGAAGCAGTTACGAGGCCATCGGACGAGACCGTCGCAGTCGTGCCGCTCTTTGTAAAGGCGACGCTACCGGCGGGGACAAACGTGAGGACTCCGGCCGTTGTAGCGCCGGCCACCCCAAGTCGATAGGTGCCGCCGAATTTCAAATCTAAGCTGCTTGGCGAAATGCGCAGGGTCGAAGCCGTTCCTCCCGCCGCGACTTGCAAGGCGGTCGATCCGTTGGCGATCGCTTGGGTCAATACGCCCGTCGTGGTCCCCGTGAAGTTAGCGCCCGAGTTCAACTCGACCTTGATCAGATACGCGCCAGTCGGAGCTTGGATGGACGCATTGGTCGGAGTGGTCGACGTACCGATGATCACCGAGCTCGTCACCGCCCCGGCGGGATTTACGATGCTGATTCTTTCCGACTGCGCCGTAGCCCCTGTCCAATCCGTGGTGACGGATACCCCGACGGTCGCCGGCTTCGAAGATCCGCCTCCTCCACCGCAACTCACTAATAGTAAGGGAAGGGCGAGCGCGGGCAGCCACGCGAGACGTCGTCGAGCGAATCGGAAGGGGATCATGTTCGAATCGGGATCGTGGACGAGCCCAAGCAAATCATACGTTAGGAACCGGGTTTGAGTGCGTGCGTCAATGGGTCTTTTCGAGGACGGGCCTGTTCGCTATATTGGTTTGATGCCGGTCACGAAAGAAGCCGTTCAAAGATTTGTCGATCTCCTGATTGCCGTCCGCCCGATTACGCATCGCAGCATGTTCGGCGGTATCGGCTTGTACGTCGACGGCGTCTTCTTCGCCGTGATCGACGACGACCGTCTTTACTTCAAGTCGGATGAGACGACCGCGGAGGCTTACGATACGCTCAAAGCCGACGTCTGGGTGATTCCGAGCAAGGATGGTCCTTCGGTGATGCCGTATCGCGAGGTTCCTTCGGAGATTCTTGGCGATCGCGACCGGCTCGGCGAATGGATCGATACCGCGAAGGCGGTTGCGGAGCGTAAGAAGACAAAATCGAAGTCCAAGAAGAAGGCGGGATAGCTTTCCTGCGCTTGGTCATTGAAACCGGAGGCGGGAATGTGTCATCATACGAGATCGCGCCCATGGGTGCGGAGCAAGTTTATGTACGCGATAGTTAAGACGGGCGGCAAGCAGTATAAGGCGGCCAAAGATGATGTTCTCATCATCGAAAAGTTAGAGGGCGAAGCAGGTACCGAGATCGAGCTGGGCGAAGTTCTCATGGTTGTCGATGGCGAGGCCACGACGATCGGTTCGCCGCTCGTGAAGGGTGCGGTTGTGAAGGGTCACATCGTCCGACAGGCCAAGGGCCCGAAGATCGAGGCTTTCAACTACAAGCCCAAGAAGAACGAGCGCAAGCGATGGGGTCACCGACAGCCTTTGACCCATTTCAAAGTCACCGAAGTTGTGGCTGGGAGCTAATCAGATATGGCACATAAGAAAGGTCAAGGTTCTTCCCGTAACGGTCGAGATTCCAAGCCGAAGATGCGCGGCGTCAAGCGCTATGGCGGCCAGGTCGTCAAGGCCGGCGAGATTCTCGTTCGCCAGTGCGGCACCAAGTTTTATCCGGGCCCCGGCGTTGGAATCGGCAACGATTTCACCCTCTATGCCCTGATCCCCGGCCAGGTGACCTTCGAAGGTCCGCTTGGCAAGCGCCGCATGGCCGTCTACGCCGTGCAGACTGAGACGGCTGAAGCCGTCGCCGCTTAATTTCGCGTTCCGCAACAGTGAGCCCGTCCGCCGCGAGGTGGGCGGGCTTATTTGTTTTTGGGTCGGTTTACGCGTAGTGGAGGGAGATGACGGGGATGGGGAGAAACGGCGCGCCATTTCTCCCCATCCCCGTCATCTCCCTCCTTGGATTTCAGTTTTTCGACATTTTTTGACGCGCCATTGGCGGCCAAAAAATGTCCGGGTGGGGAATGCGTCCATCAATATTAGGGGTCGCTCGACATGCCTGCCTGGCGAGTCGACCCCAGAGTGGTGATTAGCCGATCGCGATAAGCGATCCCGCGGCGAGGATATAGACGGTGCCGTCGGGGCCGACTACGGGAGCCGAACGATACTCACCCCCAACCGTCACGCTCCATTTGAGCGAGCCGGTGGATGAGTAAGCCCTGATGACGCCGTCAGAACTTGGCACGTAGATCGTGCCGTCGCTGGCAATCGAGGGTGCCACGACGTAGAAAGGTCCGCCGTGGAACGAGGCCGTCCAGTTCAAGGTCCCCGTCGAGCTGACTTGCCAGATCTTGCCCGAGGTCGTGACAACGACGCTGCCGTCGGTCGCGACCGCAAGGGGCGCCTGGGCGACGCTCACCGGAAGGTTCCACTTCACGGATCCGTTCGCCGGATTTACGGCGACCAGGTTTCCGGAGCGCGTGGTCACGTAGACGGTTCCGTCCGGGCCGATGACCGGGCCGAAGCGGTCTACATCGAGCGCCGCGCTCCAATTCTGCGTGCCGATCATCGAGACCGAATGCAGGTTGCCGTGGGTATCGCTGAGGAAGATCGACCCGTCGCTACCCACGGCGGATAGGCCGGCGGGGTTAACGCTGAACGTCCAGTAGAGACTGCCGTCCAGGCCCTGGGCAATAAGTTGCTTCTCCGAAGTCGTATAGAGCGAACCGTCCGCGCCCAAAGACGGGGCGGAGCCGTTGAGGTTCAAGGACGACTTCTTTACTCCGTTAGAGTCAAGGGTGGCCGAGGACGTGTAGATGGTGCCGTCCTGAGTGATGAGCGGAGCGTCCGCCCCTCGGGTCGGATTGCTGATCCACCGAATGGCGCCGACCGCGTCGAAGGCAAGGAAGTTGGAGCCGACCTGCGCGGCGTAGACGGTTTGGTCAGGAGCGACTCCCGGCTCGCCGAAATATGCGGCCGCCGCATTGACTTGCCAGCCTGCTACTCCGGCGGAAGAGAAGGACTGCAAGATGGGGCCGTTCACGCGGTACTCCGTGCCGTCCGTGCCGATTGAGACAACGGCGGCGCCGCCGGCCGGGATGCTGTAGGCAACCGTTCCGTTCGCGTTGAACGCATCGGACCCGGAGTAGATGAGGCCGTTCGGGCCAATCGCGACATTCCCGGTAACGTCCGAGGACGTCCAAATGGATGTGCCCGTTGAGCTAAAGGCTTCGGTTCCGAGACTTGTGGCGACGTAGACGGTACCGTTCGACTCGACGGCATTGAGCGCGGTCGGGCCGGCTAACGAGGACGTTCCGTTCCACTTGGCGGTTCCGTCGGGGTTGAGCGCGGAGAATTTGCCGCCGTTGTACCCAAGATAGATCGTCCCGTCGGCACCGATCGCGGGTTGACTCATGGCGAGGGGAGCCGTGCTCTCGGACCAAGCGATGGTACCGTCCGCGGCAACCGAGGACAATCCGAGACCGCCGCCCGAGACGATCACGTTTCCGTTCGGGCTTGCAACCGGCTGTCCGATCGTGTCTCCGAAGGCCTTCGACCATTGGAGTTTGCCGAAAGCGGAGATCGCTTGCAAGTTGTGATCGGACGCGACATAGAGTTTCCCACCCGAGCCCACGGTGACGAGCGAAGTGAGCGGTGTCGCCGAGTTGTATCGCCACAGCAGATTGCCTTGGGGGTTAACGGCTTGGACGTTTTGCGCGCCGACTACATAGATCGTGCCATCCGGTCCGACCACGGGGCCCATGTGGGCGTTGGCGGCATAGATCCACTTGATACTGCCGCCGCTCACCGCGTAAAGGCTGCCGCCACCGCTAAGGTAGTACGCCGTGCCGTTCAGGTCGCCTACGATCTGGCTCGTGGCTCCAGGAACCGTGGTCAGCTTCGACCACTTGATGTATCCGGTTGCACCTGATCCGAGCCCTTGGCCCGAATTGCGTAGATCGCCTCGGACTTTCGCCCAAGCCGACGCTTCGAGCGTAACCGACGGCACGACGTTGACGCTCGCCTGGAGAGTCTGGTTGTCGTAGGTCAGGGTTAGGTTGGCGGTTTCCGGAGCGTTGCCCGTCGACGTGATCGTGAACGTCGTATTCGCATTGACCGTGGCCGGAACAATGACGTCGGCCTTGTCGCTGGTAACGGTAAAGGTCATCGGAGCGCTGGGGGCTTGATGGTTTAACGTCAGCTTGGCAAACGTCATCCCGCCGAAGTTGATGTGATTTCGGGCAACGGAAAGGATGCCTTTTGGGGCCAAGACGGTGGTCTGACTTTGCATCTGAACCCCGTTGGCGGTTGCGGTGTAGGTGATTGCCGTGTCGTGTGCGACGGGGTTAATGAAAACTTTGGTGTCTGCGCCTCGATTTCCGGCGGCGACGGTTACCGAGGAAGGCAGGAAGCTAACCGACGGATTCGCCGAGAGCGTAACCGTCGTGCCGCCGGACGGGGCCGGGGCGTTTAGTCGAACATGCAAAGTAAGCGGCACGAAGAAGTCTCCGTAGCCCGGGTCGGGGGTTACGTAGATAGTTCCAGCACTGAGGGCCTCCACGGTAACCGACGCCGACTCGTTGAAGCCCGCCGCGGTTGCGGTTATAACCGGCGAAACGGTTGTGGCGACTGTCGTCGAGTTTAGCGTGAATACGATCGCGGTGCTTCCCGCAGGAACGGTTACCGAATTGGGAACGGTTACGGACGGGTCGCTGGAGGAAAGCGCAACCGTGGTTCCACCCGGGGGAGCCGCCTTGCTTAGCGTGACTTTTCCGCGTGCCGACTGACCTCCCACGAACGTCGAAGGAGAAATATTTAGACTGGCTGCGCGGGCGGCGATGGCCCCACAGAATAAACAAGCGGCTACGAGTAGCCGCCTTGTACTGGCCGTTAAGCTACTAATCATTGAAGACCTCACTCCCGGTGGATAGTAAAGATAGAGAGAAGAGAATCGTCCGATCATGGCGGCGAAAGGGTTATCGCCGACCATTTCGATAGGGTCGATTCTTGGGGCTACGGCCGTAGTTCCGCGAGTTATGAGCGCGTCCGGGTGAATGTGGTTCCGCAGAAATGCTTTCGCCGGAATGGAAAGCACAAAAAAGCCGACGGCTCCGGGGCGCTTGCCTCGGAGCCGTCGGGGAACGAGAAGGTTCTCGTCTTAGTTAATCGCGATCAGCGAACCTGCGGCAACGATGTAGATCGTGCCGTCTGGTCCGATGGCGGGAGATGAATCGTAACCACCGACGGCTACTCCCCACTTAAACGTTCCGGTGGATGAATAGGCGCGGATGACGCCATCGGCGCATGGCACGTAGATCGTGCCGTCGCCGGCGATCGAAGGAGCCGCCGGGTAGAACGGACCGCTGCGGAAGCTCGCCGACCAATTCAAAACACCGGCCGAGCTGACCTGGGAGATCCGGTCGGTGGTCAGGATCGCGATGCTTCCATCGTTCGCGACGGCAAGCGGAGCTTTCGCGGCTGCGAGCGGCAGGGTCCACTTGACCGCACCGTTTGCGGCGTTCACGGCGAGGAGGTTTCCGGAGGTGGTCATCACATAGATCGTTCCGTCCGGCCCGAGGACCGGTCCGTTACGATCGACGCCGAGCGACACGCCCCAGTTCTGGCTTCCCGTCATCGAGAACGAATGCAGACCTCCATGGAAGTCGCTGATGAAGATGGACGAGTCGCTACCGACGGCCGGGAGGCCCGTGACGCCGCCGAGCGTCCAGTAAGTGCTGCCATCCAGTCCTCGGGCGAGGAACTGGGTTGGGAGGGCGATGTAGAACGTTCCGTCCGCGCCGAGGGACGGGCTTCCGAAGAAGCCGACCTTCGCTTTGGTGACGCCGTTCGGGTCTAAAGAAGCCGATCCGGTGTAGATCGTTCCGTCTTGGATGATGACGGGGTTGCCCGCGCCGAAAGTCGGGTTGCTCAACCACTTAACGTCGCCGGTCGGGTTCAAGGCAAAGAAGTTCCCGCCGGATTGGGCAATGTAAACCGTCCCATCCGCGGCAACTCCGGGCTCGCCAAAGTACGTCGGACTGTTGCGGACCGCCCAACCGGCCACACCCGTCGGAGAGAAAGTCTCCAGCGAAACTTCTCCTCTTACGCGAAATTCCGTGCCATCGGCTCCTACGGAGTTTTGGCTGCTTCCGGCCAGGGCGGGAAGCGTGTGGGCGATCGAACCATCCGGATTGAAGGCGTCCGCCCCGGAATAGATAAGTCCCGTGGAGCCTAGTACGACGTTGGAAGTGGCATCGGAGGAATGCCAAAGGGACGTGCCGGCCGTGCTATAGGCGAAAGTGCCTTGGCTCGATGAGACGTAGACCGAGCCGTTCGACTCGACCGCGCTGTTCGCCGACGAATTCGGTACCGACACCGCGGACGTCCACTTCAGGCTTCCGTCCGAGTTGAGGGCGGTGAAGTTGTTGCTTCGGAATCCGAGGTAGATCGTGCCGTCGACGCCGATGGCCGGCTGGCTCATGGCAAGCGGATGGGCGGTTTCCGACCAAGTGACCGAACCGTCCGGCGCTACGGAAGAGAACCCTAGGCCGCCTCCGGAGACGAGGATATCGCCCGCCGGGCTCGCGACCGGCTGTCCTAGATTGCCGGTAAAGGTCTTCGTCCACTCCAGGCGTCCCGCGCTCGAGATGGCCTGCAAGTCGCTTCCCGCGGCTACGTACAAGTCTCCGTGAGGGCCGACGGTTAGCGCTGACGTTAGCGGAGTCTTGGAGTTGTGACGCCAGACCTGGAGGCCGTTTGCATTGACCGCTTGAATGTTTTGCGCGCCTTCGACGTAGATCGTCCCATCCGCGCCTAGGAAGGGACCCGTATGGGCGTTCGCGGCATAGATCCACTTAAGGGTCCCGCCGTTCACCGCGTACAGGCTTCCGTTGTTGCTCAAGTAGTAAGCGGTGCCGTCGGCGGTACCTACCGCATTGCTCGCGAATCCCGGAGGGGTCGCCAGCTTGGCCCACTTGATGTTTCCGCTCGCGCCCAAACCGACGCCTTGGCCGGAATTCCGGTTGTCGGCCCGGCTCTTGGCCCACGCCGAAGCCTCAAGGGTGACCGACGGTACCACGTTCATGGTCGCATGGAGGACTTGGTTGTCGTACGTCAGCGTGATGTGGGCCGTCTCCGCGACGCTGCCCGTCGAGGTGACGAGGAAATTTGTGTTGCCGGCGATCGTGGCCGGCAATACGACATCCGCCTGGTCGCAGGTCACGGCAAAGTTCATCGGGACACTCGGCGCCGCGTGGTTTAACGACAAGCGACCGAACATTTTCCCGCCGAAATTCACATGGTTTCGAGCAAGAGCAAGGATTCCCTTGGGCGCGGTGAAGCTGGCCTGACCCTGCATCTGAACGCCGTTTGCGGTCCCCGTGAACGTAACGATCGTGTCGTGCGGAAAGGGGGCGGGGAAGACCTGGGCGTCGGCTCCGCGTGAGCCGGCGGGGACGGTCAGGCTATTTGGCAGCGTCAAGTGGGAGTCCGACGAGGTGATCGTGACCACTGTGCCGCCGGCTGGAGCCGTGGTGTTTAGACGGACGTGAAGCGTGAAGGGGAAGCGTCCGGAGTTATCGCCAAATCCGGAGTCCGGGGTCAAGTAGATGGTCCCGACGCCGACGGGTACTACGGTCAGAGTCTTGGAATCACTAAACCCCGGCGCCGTCGCGGAGATGACCGGGGACTTGGTCGCAAGCACGATCGAAGAGGTCAGCGAAAACGTGACTGCCGCGCTGCCCGCGGGTACGACGACCGTGCCGGGGACGACGACCGATGCGTCGCTCGACGAAAGGGTGACCGTGGTTCCTCCGGCGGGAGCCACGTGGCTCAGCGTCACCTTGCCCTTTGCGGATTGGCCTCCGACGAAAGTCGTCGGGGAAATATTCAAGCTCGCCGCTTGGGCCGCGGTGGCGGCGGCGAGCAAGCAAGCGGTCGCAAAAAGTCTCGGCCAAGTACCGATTGAGACTCGGCGGCGATCGACTAGCGATGATCTGGCGATTTTCATATTTTTGTCACCGCCAACCGAGGGCGGACCTAGTGAAAGCATAACATCGAATCGCAATTTTCGAGTGGTTGGAAAAGTTAACTTACGTCTTGTGCGAGGGCTTTCTCTGAAGCCATTGTCCAATGGGGCTTCTGATTTTCACCGCTCAAAAGTAATGGACCCGCTGTGGTTAAGTGCTTTGTTGGGGCGCTTCCCGGAGGTTGGAACAATGTTCAAATCATGCGCGGAAACCGCAATTTTTCCTAACACGGCAACGATCGCGGATGGCCCGCTCGTATGTGGTTCACGCGCAATTAGTGCGAAATGAAATGCACGAATGCATAACGCTGCACCATTCGATCAAATGGTATGCTGCGTATGAAAAGTATGAAATTCAAGAACGGGGAGCACTGTACGCCGTTTACGGATGCCTTTTTCGGCACTTCGACGGTAGGTGAGCGGGGACAGATCGTCATTCCCGCAGAGGCGCGGGCGGAGATTGGATTCCACCCAGGAGACAAGGTGCTGATCATGCGGCACCCCATTCACAAAGGATTGATGCTGTTTAAATTAGAAGCCGTAAAAGAATTCTTGGACGACTTCTCCCGCGACCTCGAGCGCTTGGAGAAGGAACGTCTAAACCAAGAGGAGAGCTCATGACGGGCTACCTCTCCGTGATCGTTGCGGGCATTATGAGCCTGCAGAACCCAGTTCAGGCGCCCGCGGGCGCGCTGACGATGGATGAGGCGGTTCAGATCGCCGAGCGCAATGCGTTCGCCGTCAAGCTTCAGAAGTCCGCGGTCGAGAAGAGCCGGCAGCAGTTCGAGCTGTCCAAGGCCCAACTTGGCCCCACCGCCGCCGCTACCGGCGTGTACACCAAGAACGGGACGGAAACCACGGTCGCCCTCGGCGCCGGCCAGCCGCCGATCATCGTGTCCCCGCTCGATTCCAAGGTCGTGAGTCTCAACGTAAGCTTCCCGATCGACATTTCGGGCAACTTGCACCGTCTGATCGATGCCGCGCGAGCGGGTTACCACGCGCAACAGCAGACACTCCAGGCATCTCTAAACGACGCCCGTCTGAATGCCCGTACGGCCTATCTCGCAGTTTTGAGAGCCCAGGCTAGCGTCGGCGTATCCAATGAGGCGTTGCGGAATGCGAACGCGCAGTTGGACCAGGGAAGAAAGCTCTTCGCCGGCCAGCAGATTGCGCGTGTGGACGTCATTCGGTATGAGTCACAGGTGGCACAGGCGAATTCGGACCTGTTGAACGCTCAGAACACGCTTCAGACCTCGAAATACGCGCTTAACGACGCCTTGGCACGGCCTATCGAAACCCCGGTAACTCTGGTCGATATTCAGAATCTCCCCACATTGCCCTCGAACACCACTGCGTTGGTGAACAACGGCGAGACCAATCGCCCGGAAGTAAAGGCGTATCGCAATCAGATCCAGTCGCTGGTTTACACCCGCCGTGCGGATATGGCGAGCCTGCAGCCGACCCTCGGTTTAGGCGTCGGTTACCAACGCGTGATCGATCCGGCGGGCTTCACCGCCGTCGATGCCACCACCACGGGCACGGCGACTCTGAACGTGCCGATCTTCGACTCCGGCGCCACGAAAGCTAAGGTCAAGGCGGCGGAGCAGGATATCGTTCAAGCCCAGATCAACCTGCAGCAAGCCCAACTCGGCATCTCGCAGGAAGTTCGGAACGCGGTGACGAATCTGGCGAGTGCAAAGGCACGCCTCGAAAACGCCGATCAGCAGGTCGCCCTCTCGCGAGAGGTTTACCGTCTGGCCAACATCCGGCAGCAGGCGGGAGAAGGGACTTACGTCGATGTCATCGACGCGGAAAACACCCTGACCCAGTCGCTCAATACCCAAGTCGGAGCGCGCTACGATTTCCTTCTGGCGTACTCCCAGCTCCAGCGAGCCATCGGATCCGACAATGTCGCCGAGGCCAACGCCGCTTCTACCCCCTCTCAAGGAGGCAGTAAATGAAAAGTTATGTATGGTTAGCCGCCGGGCTTATGGTTCTTGCCTCCACCGGCTGTGTCGATCGTCAGGCGCAAGCCACAAGTAAGAAGACCGCCGCGTTCCTCGGCGATCCGGTTCGCGAGGTCACGGCTCAGCCCGTCTCTACCGCTACGTTGACCCAGACCGTCGAAGTGACGGGCGACGTCACCGCCGGACAGGACACCACTATCGGCGCGAAGAGCACCGGTAAGGTCATGGCTGTTTTCGTGAAAGATGGAGACACCGTTACCCCGGGTGAACTCATCGCCCAACTCGACACGGCAACGTTAAACGCGCAGCTTCAGCAATCGAACGCTCAGGTCAGCACCGCAATCGCGAGTGAAGCCACGGCACGGTCGTCGATGAACGAAGCGATCCGCAACCAGTCGATCGGCCCGATGAAGTCGACGACCGCTGTTCGCCAGGCCCAAGCCCAGCTTGGCAACGCGAAGGCGCAGCTGGACAAGATGATTGCGGGCACCCGACCGCAGGAGAAGATCCAAGCTCAAGCCAACGTAGCTTCCGCTAAGTCCACACTGGACATGCAGAAGAAGGAGCTTCAACGGGTTCAGACGCTCGTAGATCAGGGCGCCTTGGCGGGGAACAAGCTCGACCAGCAAAAGAATCTGGTCGATACCGCTCAGTCGCAGTACGACAGCGCGGTCCAGTCGCTCGACCTGCAAAAGATCGGCAACCGGCAAGAAGACATCGATGCCGCGCGAGCTTCCGTTCGCGCGGCTGAAGAAGCCGTCCGTAACGCCCAGCAGCAGAAGAAGCTCGACCCGTTGTTCCAAGATGCGATCGACGCTGCCAAGGCGCAGATCGCGAGCGCGCACGCTCAACTCGAAAGTGCGAAGGCTCAAGTCGCGATCGCACAGCAGGCCATTTTGGACGCCCAGATTCGAGCTCCCTTCGCAGGCAAGGTTCTTGGCCGGCCAATCCAGCCGGGAACTATCGCCGGAAACGGGACTGCCATCGCTCGTATCATCGGCGGCCAAGGCGTCTATTTCGTTGGCCAGGTGACCAGCGACCTGGTGGCTCAAGTGAGGCCAGGTATGGGCGTTTCGGTGACGCTCAATGCGATCCCCGGCAAAATTTTCGAGGGAACCGTGGCCACGGTGAGTGGTCAGGCTGATACGGTTGGACGGCTTTTCGACGTTCGCATCCAGTTTGTCGGCTCGCCGGCCGAAGTCCTGCCCGGCATGTTTGCCAATGGCAAGGTCAAGGTTCGGCAGATTCCTGGAGCGACCGTGTTGCCCAACAACGCGATCCTTCACTCGGGCGACGACTCCTATGTTTATATCGTCAAGGACCAGAAGGCAGACCGAATTCCCGTCAAGGTTGGGCTGCAGCAAGGGACAATAACTCAGGTAACCGGCGTTCCCGACGGAGCACTCGTGATCGTGGCTGGCCACGAAACCATTGCCCCCGGGGCCAAGGTTAAGGTTCAGAGCGACGCCAAGAAGGCGTCGTCCAAGTCATCCGGCCTTTCTTAAAGGAAAACCGTTATGAATTTGACTCGTACTGCGATCACCCGTCCGGTGTTCATGCTGATGCTCATGTTGGCGTCGGTCCTCATGGGGACCATCGCCTACAAGAGCATGCGGCAGGAGTTGAACCCGGACGTCACCTTCCCGACGGTCACCGTCGTGACGTCGTACCCGGGCGCGGGACCTGACGAAGTCAGCACCCTCATCTCAAAGAAGTTGGAAGACGCCATCTCGGGCGTCTCCAACCTTCGCGAAGTCTCAAGCACTTCGCGCGAGGGTAGCTCGGTCGTTCTGGCTAACTTCGAACTCGGTTCGGACGTCAATATCGCCCTCAGCGACGTGCGTTCGCGCGTCGATAGCGTCATCACCGAATTGCCGGATGGCGCCCTGCGACCGACGGTTCTGAAGTTCGACAATTCGTCGTCGCCGGTTCTAAACCTTGCCTTCAAGAGCACCTCTCGCAACAGCCAACAACTGCGCGATCTTCTCGACAACGTGCTGAAGGATCGGTTTGGCCAGATCCCGGGCGTTGCGGAAGCCGACGTCCAGGGTGGCGATATTAAAGAGTTTCAGATCCAGCTTGACAAGGACAAACTGCTTGCCTACGGCATCGGTATTACCGACGTCGCGAATCAGGTTATTGCCGCTAGCCAAAACATCCCCGGCGGACGCGTGGTGGAGGGTATCAAGGAATACTCGGTCCGCGTTAAAGCCCAGTGGGAAAGCGTCGACGACATCCGCAACTCGATTCTGACGGTGACGGATGCGAACAACCCCGGCAAGCGGGTCCGCGTCCGCATGACGGACATCGCGACGGTCAAGGAGACGATCGAGGAGCGAACGAACTACGCTCGGTTGGATGGCCAGGACACCGTGGTTGTCGCCGTCCAAAAGGCTCGTGACGGAAACTCGATCGAGATCACGAAGCAAGCGGATGACCTGATCAAGGCGATTAAGGTCGAATATCCCGACCTCTCGGTCGTGAAAACCTTCGAGGCGGCGAAGCAGATCTCCGACTCGATCAGCGACCTGATCTTCACGCTCGGCTTCAGTATCTTCCTGGTCTCGGCGGTCGTTTTCGTCTTCCTACACAACTTCCGCGGAACGATGATCGTTGCGATCGCGATCCCGGTTTGTATCTTCGTCTCGTTGATCGTCGCATCGTTGGTCGGCTTTACGATCAACAACATGACGATGTTGGCCCTGATCCTGGCCGTAGCCGTCCTTGTGGACGATGCGATCGTCGTCTTGGAGAACATCTATCGCCACTTAAAGATGGGCGAGGATCCGCGCGACGCGGCCATCCACGGTCGTGGCGAAATCGGCCTCGCGGCGCTCGCCATTACGATGGCGGACGTCGTCGTGTTCTTGCCGATCGCGTTCATGGGCGGCATCGTCGGCCAGTTCTTTAAGCCGATGGCGTTGACCTACGTCTTCGCCGTTCTTTCCTCGATGTTCGTATCGTTTACGATCACCCCGATGCTGGCGGCTCGCTGGTACCGCAAGGGCGAGGATATGGAGCACCCGACGGGCCTGTTCGCTCGCTGGTTCGAAAAGGGCTTTGGAAAGCTGGAGCGAGGTTACGGGCGCGTTCTCGAGTGGTCATTGAACCACCGATGGTTCGTGTTCATCCTCGGTAACTCCGCGTTGGTCGCCGTCTTCATGTTTATCGGCGGAGGCTTCGCCGGACTGGGCGCGCAAAAGGCTTCGGCCGGATTTGGCGTTGGCATGATGCCGTTCCAAGTCGCGGTGGCACTCGGTGTCATCACGTTCGTGGTCAACCTCTTCCGGAAGTACTTCCGGCCGCAGTTCATCCTTTATGGAATCCTGTTCGGCCTGATCTTCCCGGTCGCCGGCTTCTTCGGGGGCATGTTCGGAGTTTGGAAGGGCGAGGCGCCGTTCAAATTCGAGTTCATCCCGGTGACGGACGGCGCGCAGGTTAGCGTTTCCGTGAAGATGCCGCCGGATTCGAGCCTTGCTCGAACGCAGGAGGCGGTCAGCAAAATCGAGAAGGTCGTCATGGCGAACCCGAACGTCAAGTACGTTCAGTCGACCGTGGGTACGCAAAGCGTCGGTGGCTTTGGCGGCGTCGGTAACTCGGGCTCGAACTATGCATCCGTCTCGGCAACGCTTTGGGACCGAGGCGCTCTTCTCGACAAGATCAAAAAGTCGCCAGAAAGACTGCGTTGGATTTCGGACACCGAAGTCGCCGCGCAGTTGCTTCAGTCGATCGGCCACATCCCGAGCGCGGAGCTTAAGGTCTCTGCAACTGGCGGAAGTGGCTTTGGAAGTCCGATCCAGCTCTCGTTCCAGTCCGATGACCACCAACTCTTGGTAGACACCGCAAACAAGATCAAGATTGGTCTTCAAAATGGTGTGATTCCGGGTGTCATCAACGTTGACTTGAGCACGACGCCGGGTAAGGCGGAGCTACAAGTTCATCCGAAGCGGCAAGAGCTTGCCGGGACCGGCTTGTCCGTTAGCGCGCTTGGTAAGGCCATCGGCGACATGTACCAGGGTGACGATACGGCGAGGCTTCGTACCCGCGGTCTCGAGTACAAAATCCGGACTGAACTGCAGGATAAAGATCGAAACGATCCTAACGTGCTCAGTAAGGTTCCGGTCACCTTCGTAGGTGGTGTGCCCGTCTTCGCGGCGACGGTCGCGGATATCGTCCCCGGTGAATCGGTCGATAAGATCGCCCGTCGAAACCGAACGGAAGAAATCCAGGTCACGGCCGACCTTCTTCCTGGCTTTGCGGCGGGAACGGTCCAAGGCCAGATCGACAAGTGGATCGCGGACAAGCACATGATGCCGGCGGGCGTGAAGACGAAACCGCTCGGTCAGGCGGACGCTCAGAACCGTGAGTCCGGCTTCATCATGGGTGCGTTCATGCTCGGCTTGGTGCTGGTCTACATGCTCCTCGCCTCGCTCTACGACAACCTGCTGTATCCGATGATCATCCAGATGGCGCAGCCGCAGGCCATGACGGGAGCAATCCTAGGCCTTGTGCTTACTGACCTGTCGTTTAACCTGATCGGTATCATCGGCCTCATAACGCTGACTGGCTTGGTTGGTAAGAACGCGATCTTGCTTGTTGACTACACCAACACGCTTAGGGGGCGCGGTCGAAACCGGCACGACGCCTTGGTCGAAGCCGGTCCGACCCGATTGAGGCCGATCGCGATGACCACGGTAGCGCTGATCATCGGAACGTTGCCGATCGCCTTCGCAATCGGTCGAGGTTCTGAGTTCCGCCAGTCGATCGGCGTCGTCATTATCGGCGGCATGATCGTCTCGACCTTGCTGACCTTGGTTCTCATCCCATGTTCCTACACGATCTTCGATGACATTTCGGAGTCGTTTGGTCGCCGAGGCCGCCGCCGACGCGGGGAAGATGAGAATCGCGCGTTCGTCGCCACGCCGGATTTCACCCAGGATTCCGCGCCGATCGAACGCTAACGAAGAAAGAAAAGCCATTTTGGTCTCCTTGGGCTCGCCCAAGGTGACCAAAATGGTTGAACACTTTCAACGTATGCCGGCACATATCATCCAGAAGCGCGGAGCATGTCGGCGATGTCCCTGAATTTGGACATCGCGGACGTGGCACGGAATCACTACGATTCGGTGTATCGCTTCTGTGCGCGGCGGGTTGGGGTCGATCGGGCCTCCGACGTCGCGCAGGAGACTTTTTTGACGGCACACAAGGTACTTCACAAATTTCGCGGCGACTCGAGTCTGTCGACTTGGTTGTTCGGAATCGCGAATAATGAGTGCCGCCGGGAATGTCGCCGATCACGTATCGAGCCGAACATCCTGGACATCGATCCCTCGTATACCGTCACGGGTGAAAGCGAAAACACGATCGTGGACCGAGAGCTGTTGCGCCAGGCGCTCGGAAAGCTCTCTGCGGAGCACCGTGAGGTTGTGATGCTGCACGAAATCGACGGCCTCACGTATGAGGAAGTGGCGAGCATCCTGGACGTACCGGTAGGCACGGTTAAGTCCCGACTCCATCACGCCTTCTTGAACTTGAGAAAGTCGATGTTTCCGGCTACGGAGGGCGTCCGATGAACGAGCGAGAAGATCTGAAGGCGTTCCTCGACAACGAACTGCCCCCCGTCCGAATGGACGAGGTCCGCGCGGCGGTCGAGACAGATCCCGGATTGGCCCATGAACTGGAGGAGCTCCGACAGCTTTCCGTTTCGATTCGTGCCGCAGCGTTCAATCCGGTTCCGGTCGGTTTGGAGTCCACCCTGGCCGCCGTGGGCAAAAAGCGTAACGATTTGGTGAGACTCAGAATGGGGCTCGGTATCGGGATCGCGGTGACGGCATGCGTGTGCGCGGTCGCAATGGTGGCGGTGCTAAAGGGCTCTTCGTCGGCCGATGATGTGGGAGCCGTGGCCATGAATGATTCAGCGCTTTCGTCGAAGTCGTTCATTTCGGGCGCATCCCCGATGGCGGAAGATCATGCGGACCAAGCTAAGACAAAAATGGCGCTCAGAGCCCCGAACAAGTCGGCTGGCGCCTTTAGAGATAACCCGGCCGTGATGGCGAAGTCCGCTGCCGCCTCTCCGGTTACGTCTCCTCATCCTGAAGCGCCCAGGGCGGGTCGAACCATTCCGGAAAAACCCGCAGCTCCAGCCGCGAAGGTCTTGTCGACGCCGGTGGCTTCGGGCATGGATCGCGTTTCGGCTGGCCACAAGCCATTCAAGGATTCTGAGCCGACCCCATTTGCCGCTACTTCGAAGGCGCCCGCTTACGCAATTAGCCCACCGCCGGTAATGCTCGAGGTCGCCTCCGTTTCCGATGCCGAGGCCAAGCTGCGGCAAACTATCGGCGCCCACAATGGTTCAGTCGTGTCGGTGACGAGCGTTTCGGCAATCGGGGAGGGTGCGCGCCAAGTGACGGTCACCGTGCCGGACTCGGAGTACGCGTTGACGGTCGCGGCGATCCAGGACCTGAAGAAGGCGAACTTAACCGCCAATCTCGCTATCGGTGGTGTACAAACCCAAGCCCCAGTGAACCAAGGCGCCGGAGGAGGGGGAGGTTTCGGTGGTGGCGGGTTCGGCGGACCTGGCGGGCCGCCAATTCACGCCGGCATTGGCGGTCAGTTCGGCGGTCAAGGTGGGGGCCAGCAGGGCAGCCAAGGCGGTGGCCAAGGTGGCGGTCAGGCAGGATTCGATGGCTTCCAAGGTAGGCGGACACGGCAGGCGGTCGGTGGTCGAACAAAGGAACAGAACTTTGGCGGACAAGGGCGCGGAGGCGGTTCGCAGAACGTCCCCAGCAACAGTGGGAATCAGCAGGCCAAAGACGTCGATCCGTCAAACAATTCTGCGAATCGCTCGATAAACGACAACCCTCAGACGACGAATGGCCGAATCGATGCGACGAAGGCGGAGTCAGAAAAGCGCGATAGTCAGGCGGCTCAGACCAAGTCCGCTCAGAAGCGGCTTGCCCCGCCTGACATCAAAAACAGGGCGTTCAATCCAAGCGGACTTGCGGGCGCAGCGGAAGCGAACAAGGTGCTGGCAAAACCAACTTTCCGGTCCCAATACAAGCGACCGGCCGGCAGCCGCACGATCGTTTTGATCTTAAGGCCGGTGGCGGCCGTGCCGGCGAATCGTCCGCCGGCTGGTAAGATCGGCCCGTGACATCGCTTTTCCGGTTTGACCTAGCGGTCTTTCGGGAGATTCACGTCGGCTGGCATTCCTCCTGGCTCGACCCATTTTTCTGGGCCTTCAGCTACTCGGCGATCGCGCAAGTCCCGATCATCGTCGCACTTCTCTTCTGGTTGAAGGAAGAGACGCGTCGCCTCGTTTGGCCGTTGATCGCGAGTGTGGCCATTTCAGGTTTGCCGGTGGCTCAAGGCATCAAAGCGCTGGTTCCCCGGGATCGTCCGAGTAATTTGGCGATCGCGACCGCCCAGGAGGACCTTCACCACAGCAGTTTTCCGAGCGGGCACACGACGATTGCGTTTGCGTTTGCGGTCACGCTCTTTCTCTTCACTCGGCGGACCAAGTTGGAGTGGATGGGTTGGGCTGCGCTGGCCTGGGCGCCGCTTGTCGGGGTTAGCCGAATCTATCGTGGGGTCCATTGGCCGACCGATACGTTGGCGGGAGCGTGCGCGGGCATTTTTTCCGGATGCCTGGTTTATCTGATTTGGCAGCGCTGGAATCCGGGGCAAGAGGCAAGCCATGAATAGCCGTGCTACCCTCTTGAAATGCCGGGCAGAAAGATCGTTATCGCCGGTGGTACGGGCTTCCTCGGCCGTCATCTGATTGGATCGCTCGTCGAGGCCCGCGAAGAAGTTGTCGTCCTCACCCGAGGCGATGGCACTTTCAAGGGCGTCGAAACGGTGAGTTGGGACGGGAAAACCGTAGGCAGTTGGGCGAGCGAACTCGAAAATAGCTTTGCGATCATCAACTTCGCGGGCGCCTCGATCAACCAGCACTGGAGCGACTCCGCCAAACACGAGATTCTGGAATCGCGCGTTCAAAGCGCAAAGGCGATCGGTCAGGCGATTCAGGCCGCGAGGAAGCCCCCGATGAAGTGGCTAAATGCGAGCGCTACCGGTTTCTATGGCGACCGCGGCGATTTGACCCTCGATGAAACTGCATCCGCAGGCGTCGGGTTCCTTCCGGAAGTCTGTGGGGCATGGGAAGCGGCCGTCTCCGAACTTGAACTACCCCAAACCCAACGATGCATTTTCCGCCTTGGTGTCGTGTTGGGCGACGGCGGCATGCTCAAGGCGCTCGGACCCGTCGTTCGTGCCGGCTTGGGCGGCAAAGTGGGGAAGGGAAATCAGTACATGTCCTGGATTCACGCCGAGGACGTGAGCGGTATCCTCCGCTACCTTCTCGATGCGGAATCGCCGCCGCGTCTGGTCAATGCCACGGCGCCCAGTCCGGTGACGAATAAGGACTTTATGCGCACGCTGCGCGGCGTGCTACGAATGCCAATCGGACTACCCACGCCAGAGGCAGTCTTTCGAGCCTTCGCGGGCACGATCGGTCCCGGGGCGGAGACGGTTCTGGACAGCACGCGAGCCGTGCCGGCGGCACTTCTTCAGAGCGGTTACCGCTTCAAGTTTCCGGAACTAAAGGCCGCGATCCAAGCTTCCTTCCAATAGTTAAGGGTTCGGCGGTACCGAGGGGGGTAAAATCTCCGATTGCGCGTTTCCGGCGCTACCGCCATGCAAGTCACCAAAGAAGAGCTTAACCCCTGCACGCTCAAGCTGAGCATCGTCTGCGACCCCGAGCAGGTGAACGACGGTTTCAAGAGAGCGTTCAAACAGATCGCGAAGAACATCAAGCTTCCCGGCTTCCGCCCCGGCCACGCGCCGCAGGCGATGCTGGAGAACCTGGTGCAAAGGGACGAGCTCTACGAAGCGGCCGCCGAGAATATCGTGCGCATCACGTTCCGCAAGGCGCTAGAGCAGGAGGCCATCGAGCCGGACGCCAGCGTTCGCCCCGTAGTCGAGCTCGCGAAGATCGATCGTGACACCTCGACGCTGGAGTACAGCGCGAAGGTTCCCCTTCCTCCACAGGTTACGGTCGGCGACTATAAGGGCTTGGCCCTGCAGCGACCGGTAATCGACGTTTCCGAGGAAGAGATCGATCGCCAACTCGATGAGTTCCGCCGCAAGCGCGGGACCCGAGAAGCGGTCACCGACCGAGGCGTGGAGACCGGCGATGCCGTGGTCATCAACCTCAAGGTCGATGGCGAAGAGGGCGAAGGCCGAAACTTCATGACCATCGCCGGCCAAATGTTCCCCGCGTTGGACGAAGCCATCCTCGGCATGAAGGTCGAGGAGATGAAGCACCTCGACTTGGAGTTCCCGGCCGAGTTTCAAGAAGCCGATTGGGCAGGTAAGACCCTTGCCGCGCAGGTCAGCGTCAACTCGCTGAGCGCGGTGAAACTTCCCGAACTCGACGAGACGTTCGCGCAAAGCCTCCAGTCCGAGTCCGTCGAGGACCTCCGAAGCCGAATCAAGAACGCGATCATCGGGGCCAAGCACCAGATGGTCAAGGAATTGGTCACGGATCAACTTCTGGAGCGCTTGCACGAGAAGAGCACGGTCTACGTCAGCGACAACATGTGGGAAGCCCTCGCCTCCCAGCGCATGCAGGAGACGTACGACGAGCAGCGCAAGGAAGGCAAGACGCTTGAGCAGTACGCGGCCGAGAACGGCATGACGGTCGAGCAGCTCGACGAGGCTTGGCGATCCAAGGCCAAGACCCACATCGAGCGCGCCCTCCTCATCCGCGAGGTCTTCACCCAGGAGCAGATGCAGCTTACGAACGAAGAGCTGAACGCCGAGCTCTACGCCATGGCCCGCGAATACGATGTCGAGGCCGAGCAGATGTTCAACATGCTCCGCGAGAACAACGCGATGGACGAACTCCACTTCCGCGCCATTTCGCACAAGGTGACCGCGCTCCTTGAGGAGAACGCGGATGTAACGGAGATTCATCCTCCCACCGGCGACGAGCCGGCGGTCGAGGCTCCGGCGGCCTCGGAAGAGGCAGCGCCCGAAGAGCCGGTTGCGGAAGAGCCAGCGACCGAATAATTCGTCTGACCAAACAAATAGCGGGGGCAACTCATTCGAGTTGCCCCCGCTATTTGTTTGGTCAGGGGTTGATCGTCACGGTGAATGACTTGGTTGGGTAGCCGAGGGGGACGGGCAGGGTGATGGTTACCGTCGTTGGCTTTGTCACCGGCTGCGTCTGAATCGAGAACGGGACGGTGGCCAGTCCCGTCGCCGAGTAGGCCTTGCTTAGGGTTCCTGGGGTGTCGAAGTAGGCGGCTCCGTTATTGCTCGTGACCGTGATGGCGGCGCTTCCGCGATAGGCTTCGGCGAAGTTTGCCGAACCGGTGATTGGGGTTCCGCCTTTCACCGTCGAGGCGACGTTGATGGACGTGAGCATGGGAAGGAGCGAGATCGTGGTTGAGATTCCGGGGCCGGATGTGCCGGTTCCGGACACCAGTTTCATGGTCATCGTCGCCGTTTTGGGCGCGGCTACGCCGTTGATGGCGGTGGTCAGCGGGAAGGTGTAGAAGGAACTGCCGGCGGGTAAGGTTATGGATTGAGCGGGGACCGAGTAGCAGTTGCTGCTGATTCCGAACGCGCGGCTTTCGAGGAGGGGCTTCTGGAACAGGACGAAGCAAGTCACCGAGTCGCCTTCGATCGCGGTTCCTCCGCTTACGAACACGAGGAAGTTGTTCGGTACGACTTTGAGCGTTGCGGAGGCGCTCGTTCCATTGAAGGTGGCGCTGTAACCGACGCTAACCGTCGCATCCGTGCTGAAAGTCGCGTGGGTCGGGACGGAGACCGTTCCGGAGGTGGATCCGGCGTGGATGGTGACAGTGGCGTCTCCGGCGATGAGCGGGTTGGTGCTCGTGAACGCTATGGTTTGGTCACTTGTAGGTGGGCTGTTGAGCGTCACAACGAAGTTGGCGTTGGATCCGGCGTCGGGCGTGTTCGTAAAGACCGCGCTGGAGATGGCGGCTGATTTGAACGTGACGGCGGCACTGGCGGAGCTATGTCCGCCGACGAGGCTCGCAGTTAGCGAGGCGGCAGTCGTCGCGGCGGGATTGCTGGGAGTCAGCGCGAAGGTTTGGGGGCCCGATGCGGTGTTACCGCTGTTCTTGCCTCGAATCGTGAACGTGGTTGTGCCGGTGAGAAGACCGCCGGGGTTTGTGGTGAAGGACACCTGCTGGTCGGTCTTGGGAAGTTCGCAGAGGTAGACGTAGGCGGTAAGCGGGCTACCGGATACCGCGATAGTCGGACGGGTAACGAGCGTCCGGATGAACGGATTGATCGATAGCGTGATCGATTGGGTGTTCGTTCCATCCGACGCGGTGAGGTTTACCGGGGTTGCGGTAGCGACGTCCGTCGTGGGGGTAACCGTAAAGCTCAGGGCATGGACGTAGCCGGTTACGGTTTGACTCGCGCTGGCTCCGCCGTTGATCTGGACGAGATCGGGGCGATCGGAGCTAAGAGTTATCGACGTATTGGCGGGTTCCGCGAAATAGGAGGTTACGGTGAGTGAGTTGCCGACGCCTCCCGCAATGCTCGGCGATGTGCCGCGGTCCGTGGCCAAACGGCTGAGGCCGGGAGTAGCCGTAGTGTCGAACGTTGTAACGTACGAGCCACCGGAACCTTGCGAATCAGTTGTGTACGTATCGTCGTAGGCGGCAAAGGTGATTGCATTGTCGGAACGAACGGCAACACTCGCGAGATAACCCAGGTCCAGGTCCGTCCCATACAAAACTTGAGTGAGGTCGTTCGAAAGGCGATAGAGATAGTTGCCAGTAAAGTGGCCGGAATAATAGTCCCAGGTAAGGGGAACGCCCCCCGCGCCGCACGTTCCGGCAATCACGGGGCAATCGTTCTTGTCGATCGCGATTGTCGACGCGTCGGCCGTAGTGGCTCCTGATGTCTGGGCCACATTCATCAGTTGAGTAAGGTCGTTCGAGAACTTGGTTACGAATTGGGCGTGTGAGAGATCGCCGAAGGTATAGCCGCCATTTCCCGTTGGAAAGTTGTTAGCGACCGGAATCCCTCCCTTCGAACTACCCGACGAGGTCGTACCGGTCACGAAGACGTTGCCTTGGGAGTCGAGGGCGATGGCGCCGCCGCCAGAGAACGAGAAGGGATGTTTCAGGGAAAGGTATGCGGCGCCGGTCCCGCCGATATAGGTGCCGCCCTGTAAGATTAGATCGGCGTTGAATTTAGCCGCGAACATCGTGCTGGGTATCGTGTCGTCGCCTGCGGTCGGGTTAGCGGTCTGAAAGCCGGGGACGCCAAAATTTAAATTTGCCGCGACGTGATTTTCTTGGCAATCGAAGGCGAGAAATAGGTTACTGCTCGCATCCGCGGCCAGGGAGACGTTCCCGACTTGGGAAAGGCCCAGTGGGAGATACGAGGAGCTTAAGAGGCTGGTCCCATTGTCACTGATCTTCGAAACTCCCGCGAAGTATCGCGAGCCCGTGATGAACTTAACATTTGCTAAGTAGAAACTTCCATTAGGGGCGGCAGTAAGCGCTATCGGCGCGGGATATTGGATCGCGTTTGGGTCATACAGATATTGGGCGCCAACTAGAGCTCCGAAGGGATCGAGCCTCACTAAGGCGGGGCCATTGTACGGGGAAACGGGACTGACGCCAGCCCCTGGGAGGCTGGTTGAGTTAGTGGTGACGTCGCTAAAAACTACGTTGCCGGCAGCGTCGCAGGCGATGGCGCTCGGAAAGTCGAAGTTTAGAATATTGCCGATCATCCCGCCGTACAGGGTGATGTAAGAGAGCCTTCCGCTTGAGTCGAACTTCCAAATTACCGATGAACTCGTTTCCCCAAGTGCCGTGTAGGCGCCGGAAACGGCAAAGGTGACGCCACTTACCATCGAAGCGACGTAACAGTTATCACTCGCGTCATAGACGGTTCCAACCACGATTTCAAATGCGCCAGGGAGATAGGACGACCAGATCACCGGGTCGATCACGAGGGTGCGGTCCTTTCGAAACTCCGTTACATCGAAACTGATCGTTCCGTCGTCATTTCGGAATTGGCGGGGGAAGCCGTGGTAGTCGGGACCGACGTCGCTCCTTTGATATGCCATCTGGCGCCTCTCCGAGACGTGACCGAAGGGCGTATCGTATTCGACTGCGCCTTCTTTATCCACCTGAAGGTTCTTCGCATTCTTGTACTTCATGCGAATTTGGCTTGCGTCGGCGCCGGGGTGGACGATGAGGTCGTATCGCGGCCGCTTCTCCAAGGTGTCGAAGTAGGCGACCAAATCGATTCCGGGATATAGGTCGCGGATTTCTCCGGCAGCGTAAGAGCGTACGTTCGCGGCTTGCCTTTCGCCGAGATAGAAATTCGAGAGGCCGGGGCGTTGGTTGATTCCGGTGGCAACTCCATTGCCGGTTGCGCCTTCAAATTCAACGTCGATCGTGTAGTGGCGATGCTCGCCGGGCTCAGATCCGTCGGAAGAGCCCTGCCAATCGTAGACGACCCCCGTATTCGTCACCCAAAGGTTGACACCGTGCCCCGTCGCCATGAATTTGGCCTTGGTATCCCACTGCCCCCGGTTTTCGGTGAAGCGGTACGATGCGTCGAATTTTGCCTCGATCGGCGGATAGGCGGGGTTCTCTAGTCCCGCCGTGGTTGGAGTTGCCGTAGCGATCGCAAGCAACCCCAGCATTGGAGAAATGAACATCGCGGAGATTTTAGCGGGGCTAATGTGAAGAGCTCAAGTATTTGGGCCGATTTTGCGCAATTAAATGAATGTGGATGATATCGCAAGCCGCAAAGCGTGATTGCCCGCCTGCCGGCTCGCCGCTTACAAATCAGGAGCGGCCAGGGCAAGGCAAAACGCATCGGCCCTTTGCGTCATTCCCTTGCAACCAACCATGCAACAGCCGTACGTAGAAATGAGTAAGCTGACCTGACCGGGATGGTAAGAGCGCTCGAGCCGGCCGGAAACTGATCAGCCAAGGAGGCAAGCAAAATGGGAATCCCCTATGTGATCGAACAGACGGCGCGGGGCGAGCGCAGCTACGACCTATGGTCGAGGCTCCTGAAGGACAGAATCGTCTTCTTAGGTACGCCCGTCGATGACTATGTCGCGAACCTAATCGTCGCGCAACTTCTTTTCCTTGAAAAGGAAGATCCTGACAAGGATATCGACTTCTACATCAACTCGCCAGGTGGCTCGGTAAGCGCCGGGTTGGCGATCTACGACGCGATGCAAATCATCAAGCCCGACGTGGCGACGATCTGCATCGGACAGGCCGCGTCCATGGGCGCGGTACTGCTGGCGGGTGGAGCGGACAAGAAGCGTTATTGCCTCAAGCATGCACGCGTCATGATCCACCAGGTCTCGGCTGGCTTCCAAGGAACTACGGCTGACATCAACGTTCAGGCGGCGGAGATTAACCGGTACATGGATATTCTCATGAATATCCTCGGTAAACACACCGGAAAGGACCCCGAGCAGGTTCGCAAGGACTGCGATCGCGACTACTTCATGTCCGCCGAGGAAGCCGTCAAGTACGGCATCGTGGACAAGACCCTAGAGAAAGCGGCTCGATAGCCGCGAACGAATGGGAAATTAATCGCGTCAGATCGGCGTATGGTAAGCGGAATCACAAGAAACTTACCGTACGCCGTGCGGTTTTCTTAGTATAAGTTGTAAGGAGCGAATGCCAGGCAGGACGATTGAAAGGCGGGACCAGTGTTGCCTCTGCGGCAAGACGAAAGAGCAAGTCAAAAAGCTTATCGTCGGCCTTCACGGCGCGGTTTGCTGCGACTGCATCGATCTCTGCAACGACATCCTCGCCAACGAGCCTGACAAGGTCAGCGGCTCGACCTACACCGGTCCCACGGTCGTGCGACCAACCGCCGGCTTGAGAGGATCGACCCGGTATAACCCCAAGCCCCGTGAGATCGTCGAGTTTCTCGACAACTACGTGATCGGCCAGCACCTTGCGAAGCGAGCCTTGGCGATCGCGGTCTACAACCACTACAAGCGCGTCCACGAGGACTCCGACGGAGTCGAGTTGCAGAAGAGCAACATCCTCATGGTCGGCCCGACAGGGACGGGCAAGACGCTTTTGGCTCAGACCCTGGCTCGGATGCTGAACGTGCCGTTCGCGATCGTCGACGCGACGTCGCTGACTGAAGCTGGCTATGTCGGCGAAGATGTCGAGAACATTCTGTTACGGCTCTACCAGTCGGCGGAGATGCTGGACGCGCGAAGCCCCAAGCAGCTCTGCGAGCGGGGAATCATCTATGTCGACGAGATCGACAAGATCGCCCGGAAGAGCGAGAACCCTTCGATCACGCGAGACGTGAGCGGGGAGGGCGTTCAGCAAGCTTTATTGAAGATTTTGGAAGGCACGATCGCTAACGTTCCCCCGCAGGGCGGCCGCAAGCATCCGCAGCAAGAATATCTCCAGATCGACACCACGAACATCCTGTTCATCTGTGCGGGCTCGTTCGAGGGAATCGAGGAGATCATTCTTCGCCGCACTCGGAAGACCTCGATGGGTTTCCGCGTGACGCCTGATTCGAAGGGCGAGAACCGGCCGGAAGTGATGCGAGACTTGATGCCCGAGGACCTGCGGCACTTCGGCCTCATTCCGGAGTTCATCGGCCGCGTGCCCGTCATCGCCACTTTGGACGCTCTTGACGAGGACGCCTTGACCAGCATTCTGTCCCAGCCGCGAAACGCGCTCCTCAAGCAGTATCAAAAGCTGTTTGAAATGGACGGCATCGACTTCATCGTCGAGCCGGAGGCGATGCGAGAGATTGCGCGCGAGGCGATCAAGCGCAAGTCTGGCGCGCGTTCCCTGCGCGCCATCGTGGAGACCCTGCTGAGCGAGGTCATGTACGAAGTCCCGAGCGCCTTCGACGTGCGCCGCGTGATCTTGCCCAAGGGCATCCTTGAGGGCGATCGTGGCCCGATCCTGATGACGGAAGATGAAGTCCGTCAGGCGTCCTAGCCGAAAGTCTAGGTCCGCCTAGCCACAGGAGCGATTGGCTTGCTCTGGGGCCGAATTCCATCATTTCGGTAATGGAAAACGAACTACAAGCATTTTCAAACTCTCTCGCCGACGTCGTGGATACGGTCGGCAAGTCGGTCGTCCGTGTGGACGACGGCTCCCGACTCACGGCAACCGGCATCATCTGGTCCTCCGACGGGTTGATCGTGACGACCTCCCACGGCACGGAGCGGGATGAAGACCTCAAGATCGAGCGGCATGACGGGACTCGGTTAGCCGCAACTTTGGTCGGCCGAGACCCAAGAAACGATGTTGCGCTCTTGAGGGTGGACGCGAAGGAATTGCCTACCCTGGTGGCTTCGTCCGGTGGCCGAGTCGGAGAGCTGGCTCTGGTTGTCGCCCGACCCGGATTCATTCAGAACGGCCCGGCCGGCGTGAAGGCCTCCCACGGAATCATTAGCGCGAGGTTGCCGCTTGCCGGTGGGGCTGTGCTGAACACGGACGCCACGTTCGATTTCGGCTTCTCCGGCAGCGCGTTGGTCGATGCATCGGGCCGGTTGCTCGGTATGGCAAACCTTGCGCTCGGTCACGGTCAAGGATCGGCCCTAAGCACCTCCGCCGTCCAGATGGCCGTTGACGATCTTCTGGCGGGTACGCCACGTGCTCGCGGGTTCCTCGGAGTACGCACTCAGTTCGCGGAATTGCCCCACTCGGCAACCGAAGCGGCTTCGCAAGAGTCGGGCCTCCTTGTGGTCCACGTCGAGCGGGGAAGTGCGGCGGATTCAGCGGGCCTTATGCTCGGCGACACGATCTTGGGCTTAGACGGCGAGCCGACGTATGATCCGAGGGAACTGTCCCGCATCCTTGGGGCGCACCTCGCGGGAGAGAGCGTGCAGATCAAGTTCTTGCGTGGAGGTGCGATCCAAGAGGTTTCCGCCACTCTCGGTGCGGCAACGGTCGATACGGAGGAGCGCGAGCGTGGTCCGAGACATGGCCGCGGAGCGGGACGAGGCGAAGGTCGTGGTCGCGGACACGGCAGGCATGGACACTGGCAAGGTTATTGGGATGGCGGCCGGCCAGGCCGATGATCCAAGTTCTCGTCGTTTCCCCCTACGGCTCGGTAAGGGCGGGGCTTCGGTCGATGCTAAGCGGATCGGCTGAAGTCTTGGTTGTCGCCGAGGCCGCTGGGCTTGAGGACGCGAGCCGATTGGCCTCGGTCTGGTCGCCGGACGTGCTGGTCCTCGAGATCGGCTCCGGCGTCCGGCCGGAGTTGCCTCCGGAGATCGGGATTGTCGCTCTCTTCGAAACCCGCGACGAGATAGATTGGCTGCTGGCCCGAGGCTCGGCCGTCGCTGCCTAACGCGCGAAGCCGATTCCGTTGAAATGTTGGCGGCCGTTCACGCGGTTGCCCTCGGTTTGGTTGTGATTGCGCCGTCGCTCTTGCCGGAGGGCGTTGCCCGGACAAATTCGGACAGTTTTGAGGCGCTTACTACGCGCGAACTGGAAGTCCTAACCCTGATGGCGGAAGGGATGCCGAACAAACAGATCGCCGCCGAACTCGGCCTGAGCCTGCATACGGTGAAGTTCCACGCCGCCGCGATCTTCGCCAAGCTCGGGGCCGCGAGCCGAACCGAAGCGGTTACCCAGGGCATCCGCTTCGGTCTGCTTTCGGTCTAGTTCTTGGGCTTGATGAAGATCTGCTTTGCGGCTCGAATCACGACGGGGCCGATGAGTCCCGAGTCGAGCAGCTTCGAGTCCTTGTTGTAGAAGTGCCAAGTCGCGAAAGCGATGCGCCCGGTTTGTGGCCTTGGCTGGCCTTTGAGCAGCCATTCCGGCCACTCCTTGAGGTGACCATCCTGCCAAGTAACGTCCGGCGGGAACTGCTCATCGCCGATAAGCCGGTTCGGCCAGAGGTTCGTGACTTTGATTTCGAGGGTGTTCTTGCCGGCCCGGAGTGCGCCGGTGACGTCGACGGCGAAGGGCGCTTTCCAGAGCACGCCGAGGTCTTTGCCATTCAGTTTAACCGTGGCAAAGTTCTTGACGACGCCAAGGTCAAGCATCTGAACGACGTCCGTGCCGACCATGTTGGCGGGCACATCGAACTCCTTGTGATAGGTCGCCGAACCGGAGAAGTACTTGACGCCAGGCTCGCTGTTTTCGGTCCAGGAGCCGAGGGAGTCGAAGGTTGCCGAAGCCGGAGCGCCGAGGTTTGGCGGGAAGGTGACGGACCAGGAGCCAGTTAGGGACAAGGCCTCGGGCTCTTTTGCTTCGATTTGCAAACTTCCCGGAACTATTTGGGGTCCCCCGTCCGCGAACGGCTTGTCACTGTAGCCTTGGTAGCCTCCCCAGAAGCCGTCCGGATTGAAGCTGTCAGGGGTGCCCAATAGCCGGTATGTATTCGTGTAGGCCTGGGTACTGCCGATGTACTTGCCTGCCGTCCATGCAGTAACCGCAAGGCCCTTGGGCGTTTCGTGAAGTTCAAAACTTGGCAGGGCCGAACTACCGCCCGGTCCTTCGAATACGATGAGAGTGTCGTTCTCTGGGACATCTTTGGTGAACGGTTTTCCATCTACGGAAAAGTCGATATGGAGGTGCTTCACGACGTTCACCGCTGGATCACCGAAGGTCTCGTTTGTTACACCAATCTCATAGTTACCCGTGCGAATAAGGTCTCGAACGGTATCCGTGACATCCGCACCTTTACCGCTATCGGCCTCGTATCGGGCCTTTCGAATTTCGATAACCGGTTCCTTTTGACGAACATCTTGCTTTGTGTCTGATCGGAAGAAGCTCCAATGAGGCAAGGCGGGAGTGTGCCGAAAGACGACGAACACCGATTCCGCCGGGCCAAGATGTATCGGCATTTCGGTTCGAATTCCGTGGGTGTAGTAAACGGGTACGGGTTCCATTACCCCGGTATCCGCGTGCCAGAACTCAGGAGTTAATCCCTTCCCCTGAAAAGCGGCAAAGAAGCTGGCGTTTTCGTATCGCTGATTGGATACGAAATAGACCTCGTTACCATCGATCGTTCGATGTATGTGAGCAATCTTGGTTCGTGGCATCGCGCCATAAACCTGAAAACTAGATTCAATGCTGCTTCCAGGAAGGATATTGCGAAGATCTCCTCCCCAGAAAATGGCGCCCTTTCCAACATTTCGGCCCGGCAAGACACTGTCCTTGCTAGGCTCAACATTGCCCCAGAGGCCATCTGCAATCTCGTGAAGCTTCCTCTCGCTGGTCGGGAAGCCCGACAAACTCGGCGTATGTAGCGGCTTGGGTCCGACCACGATGGCGCCGGCTCGGACCAAGGCGTCAATCTTCGCGGCCATTTCCGGAGTCATAAACTCGCTTTGGGGCAGGATGAGAATCTTGTACGTCATTCCGCTGGGCAGCACGAGGTTGCCGTTCTGGACCTTCAGCATGGAGATAGCGTGTGCGTCGCAACCGTCGTAGTCGAAGCCATCCGGCAACTGCGGCTTTAGGCCGCCTTGGTACGGCAGGTCCGAGGGGCCATTCTCTCCATTGAAATAAAGCGCATCCGCCACGAAGCGACCCTTCTGCAACAAGTACTGGCACCGAGCGATGTACTTCATCCAGGCCGCCGCCTCGGTCCACCAAGTCTGCGTGCGCTCAAGATGCGTGCCCCAAGGACCCATCGTCATGCCCGGATTTAGGTTCGTCCAGGGTTGCATCGCGTAGCGGTGGAAGATGTAGCGGTTGATGCCGTTACAGAATGCCTTGTCGCCCAAAGTCTTGAGCATGTAGGGCTCTTCCAGCCAGCGGCCACGTACGTCGTCGGCAGTAAACGACTCCGCACCGATGATCGGACGGCCGTAGACGTGACCAACACTGCTGGCGAGCTTGGTGGTCTCCAGCGTGCCGCCGCCGACCCAGAACTCGGCCATGGGAATATCTTCCTTGCTGCCGCTCTGGATGTTATCGAACCCGCCGTTGCCGTACGGCTCGGCGGAGAACATCATCCCGTTCTTGTGGCAGAGCTCGCCGAGGTGGCCGTAATAGTTTTCTGCGAAGAGGTCGGCGATCGTGCGCCGCAGGTCCCACAGGAACCGCTCGCTGATCTCTTTGCTCTCGATCGTGCGGCCCGTGATGACGGGCAGGTAGGGAAGAGGATCGTAGCCGCGCCGCTTCTGGAATTCCTCGCGAAACTTCGGTGTCCAGTTCTGACTTCCGACTTCGTAACTGTCGATGAGCGAGTTGTTCAGCACCTTGCCCGCGAGAGGACCGGCATCGGCGATCACTTTGGCCATCATGTTCGACCAGTGGGCGTCCAAGGCCTCCTTGCTCATCTTGTCGACTTCGAGGCCATCGGCTTCAGGGGGCGCGGGGTGGTTGTGGACGCCGGTCGGCGTGTGACCAACGCGTAGGATCGTCCAATCGCCCTCGGGCACGTCCCAGGTGAGGTGGCCGCTCGCGTCCATCTTCTGGGTGAGCATCACGAGGCCCTCCTTCGGGATGGCCATGCCGGCCACGCCAGGGTTCAAATCGGGTTCCAGGCCATCCTGCCGATTCACGCCGGTTTTGCCGAGGAAGTTATCTGGCTGTTTCGCCGGTACATCGCCTTCCGCTGGAGTCTTGTAGGCATAAACTGCGATGTCCCGGTAGTAATCGACCGGCGAGTCCACCTGCGGCGCCTTCGGTTTGGGAAGCTGCTCGCTAAACGCCATCGGCCCGTGGACCTTCTTCTCCGACCACGCCACGACCTGCATCGCTTGCTCCGGGGTTACCCAGGGGCCGCCGCTGCTCGACCATCCTGCGCAGTTGGCTATGCACAACTCAATTCCAAGGCGCGAAGCCTCTTTCACCGCGAACGCCGTCATATGCCGCCACAGGGGAGACATGTATTTCGCCGGCCCGGCGGGAATCCCTTGATCGACGGTAAACATCTGCGCCCCGCCGATCCCCACCTGCTTCATCGCCTCAAGGTCGGCGGTGATGCCGGCCTCGGTCACGTTCCCATTCAGCCAGTGCCACCAGGTGTGGGGTCGCGCGGATGGTGGCGGACTCTTAAAGCCCGTGGCGAGATCGTCGGCCACGGTTTTTGGCGGGCTGGCGTTAAGAAGTAGGGCGAAAGCAAGGCTCAGTATCACGTCTAAGGCGGATTATAGCGAGGCGGCTTTGAAAGCGCGGCTAATATCGCGGGTTCGTCCAACAATCTCGGAGAACTGTCTGGGCGTCCTCAAACGTATAATGGGACAAGGATGCGAATATGCGCATCAATGTGCGGAGCGAAGATGAGAACCACAATTGATCTGCCGGATGATTTGTTTCGACGCGCCAAAGCGACGGCAGCTTTGCAAGGGAAGAGCTTGAAAGAACTAGTTGCGTCTGTTTTGGAGAAAGGGTTGCCGCGCGAGGCCGAGAAGTTCGGCCACGATGAGCCTTTCCCGATAGAAATACGAAATCTGGACGCTAGATTCTTTCCGAAAACGAACGCAGACATTTTCGAATTACTTGACTCCGAGGATGATCGCACTCTTGGCTGACTTTCCTGATGTTAACGTATGGGTGGCGCTTTCGATACCAAGCCATCCCAGCCACTTCATCGCGAGGAACTATTGGCGAAATGAGGCCTCGGCTAAGTTGGTTTTTAACCGTGTGACCGCGCTTGGTTTAGTTCGTGTCTGCTCACAAAGTCGAACGTTTCCAAATGGAGCTCTCGAACCCGGTGAAGCTTGGGAGCGCTACGAGAACTTGATCCAATCCGATAGCGTGACTCTTGAACCAGATCCCGATGACCTCGAAGCCTTTCTCGGCAAATGGTTGAAAGCCGGCATAGTTACGAGCAGGACGGTGACTGACGCATACTTGGCCGCCTTTGCGATCACTGCCGGACATCGCCTCGTTTCATTTGACAAAGATTTTCTTCGCTTTGATGACCTCGATTTGCTTCTCCTGTAGTAACTACACTGCTCAATAGTGCGCATCGATCCACATCTTTCCGCCGAATCTGGGCAATTTGATGACCTCCAAAGTCGAATCGAAGTCTTTCCAAGGCTTGCCATTCACGAAGACCGACCTAATCCGCTTTCCGGTGGGGTGCCGCAACCGTAACCAAATCCGAGTAGTCGGACTTCGCTCAGGGGGCACCACCTTTGCCAAGATCGTTCCATCCGATGCGTCAGAGTCAATCTCGTACCAAATATTTCCAAATGAGGTCGGCGCGTTCCCCACAATGATTCTCTTTCCCTGCTCCAACCAAGCCCTCGGGGTTCCTCGGGCGAGCCAGAGGTGGTTGCCGTCTTCCATCACAAGTAGGTTTCGAAAGCGCTCCAGGAACGCGGCTTCTTCGAAGATCTTGTCCGGAGGACCATGCACTGCGTGCTCGTTGAACACATAGCCGTCCTTGGGAAGGATATCGATCGCGTAGTCGTTGAAGAACGTCCGGAGAAACACTGGGATGTCGTCGGCGGCCAAGTGCATGTTAGCGGTCCGCTCAAGTCCGCCTTGATACTGCCAGCCGGCTTCGAACCAATTGCGACCGTTCACGTAGGGGTTTTCGAGAAGATATCGATCCTCGAGGACATCCAAAAACCCCTGAACGCGAGGATCTGAAGGAGACAGAATCTCCGCCGGACTGATCAACGCCGCCGCGTTCTGGACGGTGTCCCAATACATCGGCCCCACGTGGTTGCCCGAGCCCTCGCGCTGCCAGCCCCATGCGTTCGTGGCCATCCCCCGCACGTAGCAGGCGAAGGGGACGACGGAGTGGTAGGTTCCGTCGCGCACCGGCACAACTGGGGAAAGCGTGATGGATCGATCTACGGTGGCGCGGAGATCCTGGCGATAAGCCTCGGCCTCGCGGCCTAGCTTGGCGGCCGCACTGGGATCGACGGCTTTGAGCGTTTCCGCCAGCCGGAGTACCGAGGTGCAATAGTAGGCCTCGCATTCGTAAAACTGCATCCAGAGTCCGCCACTATCCGGCGTGACCTGCAATGCCGGCTGCAAGCCGTTTCCCCAGAGCTGGTCGCCCCCCGGAACTGAGTCGCGGATCACTTGCCGTTGTCTCAGCATCCATTCGGCGTTCGCAAGCAGCCGGGATTCGTTGCGGCGGAGCCAGGCCTTGTCTCCGGTCATCGCATAGTGCTGGGTAAGCGCCCAACCGATCGAACCCGGGCCGAAGGCGTGGATGCCGTCCATGTTCCCGCCGAAGCCCGGCGGTCCTTCGGCAAAGGTCATGGCTCCTCGCCCGTCGGAAAACAGCCCGACAGGGTGCTCCCGATCAAGGGGAAGCGAAAGCCATTGGTCGAACCCATCGGCTGCCGCCTCGTGCGCGCCCATCTGATCGAGCACCGAGAGGACGAGATAGGTCTCTGCCGCGAGAATGCCGTAAGGAAAGTCGTTGAACCACTTCTTTCCTGTCTTCGGGTTGACCGCGCAGTGCCGGATCAGGTGCCAGACGCCCAGTTTCCATTGCGCATTGAGCTCCTGGGAAGGCACGTCGACTTCCATCGTGGGCTCGGCACCGGCGGGAGTTGCCGGTACCGGAGGTAGATCCGTCCCCCGCATTGCGACCACCGCGCCGCGCCAAGTCTGCTCGGGATGGTCACGCGCCATCTCCCGAATGGTTGTCAGGTGACGCGACTTGAGTTCGGCTTCAAATTCGGTACCCGAGCGCGCATCAGAGGCGAGGTTGAGAGGTGGCTCAGATGGCTCTTCGGCGGCGCGGAACATCGGTAACTCCGAACAGAACCGCCATTGCGACCCTTCCGTTCCCGGCAGTGGATTGGATAGCTGGGGGGCTCCCTTCGCGTCTTGGCCCAGGCTAAATTGTTGTCGGTCTCCTAAAACATGGAAATTGACAATCGTCGTATCGCAACGATGATCTCCCTTGGGGCCGATGATGAGCAGGAGCCGGTCGCCCTTCTTCACTTGCGCCGGTCTATCGAAGGCGTACCTGCCACTTCCCGTCGTCGACCCTTGTCCAAGTATTTTTCGGCCCCCATTTGAGTCTTGAGCGATCCACCAATCAATGCCTGTACTTCCTGCTTGGGCATGGGTGAGGGACCCGGCAACGCGGACTTGTTGGCTTACGGTACTTCGCCACTCCACCGCCACGTCCCTTGTGGATCCCGGATGCATTGCCACCGCACCGGCGGGGATGTGGATACCTAGTGGCGCGATTTCGTGGTCGGTGACATTGCGCCCGAACCACGGAGTATCGTCCGAGCCCCATCCCTTAAGGTCTGGAGTTCCCGCGATCGAATTCATCGGCGTCGTCATCAGGGAAGGGGTGACATGAAGCGGAGCGGCCTCCTCCTCCGGACTCAGCCGACTCGTTCGGCGCACGAAGAACCCGTATTCCGGCGCATAGATTGGACCGTTCTCCAAATCGGCGGCCAGGAAAGAGAAGCTGCCGGACTTCGTCCAAACCGTCACGATCGTACGCGCCACCTCCTCGTCACGGGTGGTGAAGGAAAGGCGCCGATGCCATTTCGCGACGCCGGCGTATAAGAGGCTGAACTTCACGCCGCGACGACCGGTAGCTTTGAGCGGCGATGACCACGCGGCGGGCCCGGCAGTCGCGGAGCCGTCGAGCGCAGTTAGGTCGTTTACTCGCCCATCGTAGGCGTCCAAGTGACCCGAGAAGTCCTTTCTCGCCGTTGCGGCATCGAAGCCCCACTCAACCTCGACATCCATCTTCTTCCAGCGATCCGGAGTCAACACCTGAACCTCGGGAACCGCGAAGGTCGATGCTGGTGCTTGCCCATCCACCATCACGACCAGCCCACAGGCGTTCTCTCCGAGGGAATACGTATAGGTAAGGCGATCCTGGGAAACTGTCGGAGTCACAGGCTCGACGACCGGATCTAGGTTGTTCCACCAAGAGCTGGAAGCGTTCCGCCTCACCAAAGCGCAAATCGAAAGCCGGTTCTCGGGGGGGCGACTGTGGGTGCTTGCCTCCCAGCTAAGTTGCAACGTCTGAATCGGCCGAATTTCCTCCCAAAGCAGGCCGACCAGAACTCGCTTAACCTCCGGGTTGGCGGGATCGATGGGTTGATTCAGCGGAAAATGCGCCGCGTGCTTTACCGCAATCCAGCTCTCCGGCGGATTCGCCGCCGGCTTGCGGTCGGAGCGGTATTGATACGCGCTCGGCGCGATATCCACCGGTTGCCCTACCAAATTAGGGACGGGACCCGAAAGAAAAAAGCACGTAAGGGCGAGGAGGGAAGTCATGAAAACTCGTTTGTAGATCCATCGACCTACAAACGCGTTTTACTCGGAATGACGCGGAGAGCCCCTAGTGAAGCGTCGGCAACGAGGGCCGGACGACGAAGTAGGCTCGGCGGCCATCTTCTAATTGGAAATAACCAAGGCTGCGGAACCCCAAAGTTGTTTTTGCCGCCAATTCCGGGTGCGGTCCGCGACTATTAATGAGGTCAAAGTGCTTGCCGCCAATGTCGCAGGAATCTTCGATGATTGCCTTATAAGCGGATTCAGAAAGAGCGAGCCTAGGAGCTTGCCGATCAAGCTCGGCTGCACGGAGATCGTCGTTCAACTGCTCCAGTTGAGGACTACCCATGAACATGGACATAAAGCTCTTGTCGCTCATAAACTCATTCTAGGCCAACTTGATCGGTAGGAGAGCATCCCAGTTTCTTACCTTGCGCCCCACTAATTCGAGTTGGCCCTATCGGGAACTACGCGGGTGCCGGCGGCGGTCCAGACGATTCGCGCTTCGATCTTTTCCCGGAAGGTGGTGGCGTTCACAGGCTTGCTTATGTAGTCGTCCATTCCGGCGTCGAGGCAGGCGGTACGGTCTTCTTCCATCGCGCCCGCGGTCATGGCGACGATATAGGTGTGTTCGCCGGATATTTGCTCGCGTTCACGGATACCCCGCGTTGCGTCGAGGCCGTCCATGACCGGCATTTGGACGTCCATGAGGATGATGTCGAAGCGTTCCTGCCCGGAGAGCTCGACCGCCTCCACTCCATTCGCCGCCACCGTGACGGAACAGCCAAGCTTCGTGAGCATTCGGGTGGCGACCATGAGATTGACGGAGTTATCCTCGGCGAGAAGAACGTTAAGGCCGAGATCCCCTTCCAGGGTCTTGCGAGGCACCGGTGAGACGACAGGCAATTGGAGCTCTCCGCAGCACTGCTGAACTACCAACAGCAGATGAGTGAGCCGAATCGGCTTTGAAACCCAGTTTTGGAGTCCGAGCTCGACCCATTCCGACTCGGGGCGGATATCCGCGGCGGAGGAGATGAGCACAACGGGAATTCGTCCGGCCTCTGGTATCTCCTGGCGGATGCGGCGAGATAGTTCGAGGCCGTCCATCTCGGGCATAAGGTAGTCCGTGAGAATGAGGTCGAATGGACGGCTCCGCAGGACTTCCAGCGCGGCGTCGCCGCTCTCGCGGCACGTAACCGCACAACCCCAGTCGTCGAGGTGAGCCTCTAAGATCCTTCGGTTGGTTGCGTTGTCGTCTACGACGAGAACCCGAAGACCTCGAATCTCATCCGGCTTGAGCGCTTTACGGGGCAAGCCGAGCGGCAAGTCCAGTTGGATATCGAACCGGCTGCCACGTCCGACTTCGCTGCTCAACGTAAGTTTGCCGCCCATAAGCTGGACGAGGGTGCGACTAATGGTCAGCCCCAAGCCACTTCCGCCAAAGCGCCGGGTGGTGCTTCCATCGGCCTGGGTAAAGCTGTCGAAGATCGCGGCTTGCCGATCGGCCGGAATTCCGATGCCGGTGTCTTCGACAGAAATCAGCATGCGCGCGGTGGTGTCCGTGGTTCGAAGCAACTCGATCCCGATCACGACTTCGCCCTTTTCCGTGAACTTGATCGCATTGCCCGTCAGATTGGTCAGGATCTGCCGGATACGCACGGGGTCCGCTTTGACCATTGGCAAACCGACGGGGACGGAGATGAGAAGCTCCAACTCCTTCCGGTGCGCTTCGGGGGCAAAGAGGCTACCCACCTCTTCGACAATATCTCCAATCGAGCATTCGATCGTCTCCATTTTGAGCTTGCCCGCCTCAATTTTGGAGAAGTCGAGAATGTCGTTTATGACGGTAAGGAGCGATTCGGCGCTGATCTGAATCGTCCGCGCGAAGTCGTACTGCTCAGCCACGAGATGCGTGTTCATGAGAAGCTCCGTCATGCCGATGACTCCATTCATCGGCGTACGGATCTCGTGGCTCATGTTGGCCAGGAATTCGGATTTAGCTCGATTCGCGGCGTGCGCAGCATCGAGGGCGATCGTGAGATCGGCAGTTCGGTCGGCGACCTCGCGTTCGGTGATCTCCTGGGCCAATTCAGCTCGCGCCTGACGCTGGGAAATCTCTCTCATTTCCGCCACGCCCCGACGGCAGGATTGGATCAAGATGATGTCTTCGAAGACCACCCAGCCGACGTGCTCCATCCAGCGCCAGGGGCTGGCGGTAGTGAGTCCAAATACGGACTGCGGCCAGAACGAGCCTCGGAGGAAGTGATCCGCGCCGACCACGATGGTGGCGGTTACGAGCACCTTCCAGTCGCGATAGAAGGCAAGGAAGGCGAGCGAGCCGAAAACGTGAAAATGGGTCTCGATGCGACCGCCGGTCAGGTGAATCAGCAGCGCCGACCAGAGCATCTGGGACACCGCCATGACGTGTCGAGTGATCGCTTCGCCGGGGAATAGCTTTGTCAGTACGATCGGGGCGGCGCTAATTGCTCCGCCCAAGAAGATGGCGGCGTAGACGTGGATATGGGTGGAGTCCGAGACGCCAATCCATGTCCGTGGGGAAATCCAAATGGCGGCGACAATGCCGAATACCCATTGGACGAGCATCAGAAATGCCATCGTCCGATCGACGCCTTTGAAAATCTGCATCCGATGGCTCTCAAAGAGCTCTTGGGATCGGGCTTCTAGTGTGGCGTCTAACTCAGGCGTGAACGTCATTTAGGCTCGGCTCCTACGCTGCTGAAGCCAAAGGAGCAACCGAAAACGGGAGTGGTGGGCTTCGCGATGCGGCCGGTTCGAAGATATGTGTCTATGGCGTCCATCCCGTCGTTGTCTCCCTCATGTCCGCGCGATGCAGTGATGCCGCCGGAGAAGGACAGCGTGCCCTTTACGTCGTACAGTAGAACCTGGCCGCTTGTTTGGACCCCGAGGGACCGGCCCATTTTCCCGTCCTCGTCGAGCCGCACTTCGACGCCGGGGATGTCTTTCGCCGCCTGATAGAGACCGCCGGTCGCCCAGGTTTTCGGCATGGATCGCGGCGCGAAGAATTCGACCTGGACTTTTAGCTCCTTGGCGTGCGCTGCCATCAGCTGTCCAAGCTCAGTCACGGTGGCCCGGCTGCAGGGGCACTCCGGATGGAGGAACACGAGGAGCCGAGGCAACTCGGTGTGAGAAGACAGAGCCTTGGGCGGCTGGGCCGCCGCGCCCGGTCGAAACTCATAGACACCCAGCGCGGCGAATCCGGTCGCGACGGAGGCGACCCAAACGGTAATTGCCACCCAGACCCACCAGGCTCTTGATCTTGTGCGGGGTGCAGTTTTCATCAGGTTACGTATTTCGTCCGCTCGTGTCGTCCTACCCTTAAATTTTCGGTCAATTCGCCCCAAACCCAAGGCTCGGACACAAAGACGCTACGGAGAATCGCTCTAGTTGCGTGGAGGTAGATGGCTTAGGGTTTTCGTTTCTGCGTTCGTCAGGGTGGAAGTGTGGGAACTCACCAAAGTTCATCCCCAGACCCGAGGGGCTACAACCGCGCTGACGAGAAGGCAACTGCCGCGGCCGTGGTTCAGGCCGGCGATTGAGAACGGGCGAGCGCGCAAAAGCCAAACCTCATCTCGCCATAGTAATTAGACCAAAATTTTTGCAAAATTTCTGCGCATGACGGTAGTTAATTGAGGCTAATATTCTTAAGTGAAAAAGGAATTTGTCTTTGGAATCGCTCTTACGTTAGTGGCGATCGGCGGCTGTGGTGGATCGAGTTCCAATTCCAGTTCGGGAACCAACGGTGGCGTTGCCTTCGAGGAGTTTACGACCACCCTCCCCGACGGATCGGCAATGGAACTTGAGGTGCTGGCTAATGCAAATGGGGTGTGGGCCGGCGAATTCGCCGTATCGGCCGAAACCGGTCCCTACGCCCATCAAACCGGATCGTTTGAGGGGAAGGTCTCCGGTAACACTCTGACCGCGACGTGCGAGATTTCCGATGGCGGCGAGTTCACCCTAACGGGATCGGCAAATGGTGACAAGGGCCTGAAACTCACCCGGTCGGACATTGCGGGAACCGTCCTTAATTTTGTGCCCGTCACGCCGAGAGTTTTGGCGGAGTCGCGAGCGAACGTGTCCTTTAAACTTGATGCCGGCGCCTCGACTGGTCGCGTAGTGATCAGCGATTCCCCGTACTACAGAATTTCGACAATAACCGAATACCGAGGCAGTTGGCTCGGCTTACGGGTCAGCTTTTGGCAATGGGACGACGGCCACTCGACTTGCGATGTCTACGTCGATCCATCGTGCATTATTGCTGCTGATTTCGAGCAATACAAATTGTCTAACTTTTCTTCGTCAACGGCTATTGGTGAAGGGCGAATGACGATGTACAGCTCGATCTCCAAGACACAGATCAAAGTGAAATTCGCTCCGGTGGCCTCACCCTAGTTCGTGACGAAGCCCTCGGGACCGTTTCGATCCCGAGGGCTTCGTCGTGCTAATTTTGGCTGCCGAACTAGGTCTCGAACCTAGAACCTTCTGATTCAGAGTCAGACGCTCTGCCAATTGAGCTATTCGGCAATGACGCTAGATATTACCCCCTCGCGAGCTTCGCCGCCAACCGTTTACGCGGCCGGCGTGGAAGCTTTCTGGAGGCGAGCCCAGCTGTCCTTCAGCCCGACGGTCCGATTGAAGATCAATTTGCCCGGTTGAGAATCCGGATCGACACAGAAGTAACCCTGCCGCTCGAACTGAAACCGATCTCCCGGCTTGGCACTTGCGACGCTCGGCTCGACGAAGGAAGTGATCGTCTTCAGGGAATCGGGATTTAGGTTGGAGATATACGTCTCGCCCTCGGCCACGTCATCCGGGTCTGCCTTCGTAAACAAGGCATCCACCAGCCGAACTTCGACCGGTAGCGCCTCCGCCGCGGAGACCCAGTGCAAAGTCGCTTTCACCTTGCGGCCGTCAGGCGCGTCTCCGCCTCGGGTCTCTGGATCGTAAGTGCAATGGACTTCGACCACCTCGCCGTTCTCGTCCTTGACGACGTCCACGCACTTGATGAAGTAGGCGTAACGGAGCCGGACCTCCCGACCCGGAGTCAGCCGGAAATACTTCGGCGGCGGAACCTCTTTGAAGTCCTCCTGGTCCAGATACAGCTCGCGCGAGAAGGGGATCTGTCGCGTACCTGCCGAAGGATCTTCGGGGTTGTTGACCGCTTCCAGGTACTCGACCTGACCCTCCGGGTAGTTCAAAATCACCACCTTTAAAGGCTCGACCGCCGCCATCACGCGGGGTGAGGTTCGGTTCAGATCGTCCCGGACGCAGTCCTCAAGCTGATGCCATTCCGCCATGCTGTCCGTCTTCGCGATGCCGATGCGGCGACAGAATTCCTTCAGAGAGGCGGGAGTGTAGCCGCGGCGACGCATCCCGGCGAGGGTGGGCATGCGCGGATCGTCGTAACCGCGAACGTGGCCGTCGTTCACCAACTCGATGAAGCGCCGCTTGCTCATCACGGTGTACGGCATCTTCAGCCGCGCGAACTCGATCTGGCGCGGGTGGTAAATGCCCAGCTCCTCCAAAAACCAGTCGTAAAGCGGCCGATGAATCTCGTATTCAAGCGAGCAGAGGGAGTGGGTGACCCCTTCGATCGAGTCCTCAAGCCCGTGCGCCCAGTCGTACGAGGGGTAGATGCACCACTTGTCGCCCTGGCGATGGTGCTCCGCGTGGCGAATCCGGTACATGAACGGATCGCGCAGGTTCAAATTCGGCGAAGCCATGTCGATCTTCGCCCGAAGGGTCCTCGCTCCATCCGGAAACTCACCGGCTCGCATGCGGGCGAACAGATCCAGGTTTTCGTCCACGGAGCGGTTGCGATACGGGCTCTCTACCCCGGGGGCGGTTAGGGTCCCGCGCGTCTCTCGCATTTGCTCTTGAGTGAGGTCGTCGACGTATGCCTTGCCCTTCTTGATGAGCTCGACCGCCCAGTCGTACATCTGCTCGAAGTAGTCGCTGGCGAAGAGAAGCCGGTCTTCCCAGTCCGCGCCGAGCCACTTGACGTCTTCGATGATCGCGTCGACGAACTCCTGCTCCTCCCGGGTCGGGTTGGTGTCGTCGAAACGGAGGTTGAACTTGCCCTGGAAGTCCTGCGCGATGCCGTAGTCGATCCAGACGGCCTTTGCGTGGCCGATATGGAGATAAGCATTCGGCTCCGGCGGGAATCGGGTGTGAACGCGATTGAAGCGTCCTTCGGCCAGATCTTGCTTGATCGCCTCGCGGATGAAGTCGGTGGTCGTTTCGGCGGCGGTATCGGCGGGGAGGTTGCTCATAGGCGCGGATTCCCGCGGCGACGGCTTGCCCATCGAGTGGCGGCGGGACCTTAGATTATACGTCCCCGCCTGCTTATCTTAAGAAACCGTTAACATACGGTCGCCTTCGCACCGCCGAATCGTAACGGCTGCCACCCGGCGATTCGGTTTTCTGTATTTTGCAGAGGAAAACAAAATGAACGAAGAACAGCGAGCTCTTTACGAAAGAGTCCAAGCGTTTGAAATCGATCAGCCCGGCGCCTCCTTTCCTTACTCGCGCCGCCTCGCCAAAGAAAATGGCTGGTCCTACGAATTCACCAAGCGGGTCATTGTCGAGTACAAGCGGTTCGCCTTCCTCGCGATGGCGGCCGGACACTGGGTTTCGCCATCCAAGACCGTCGACGAGGCGTGGCACCTCCATCTGACCTACACGAAGAACTATTGGGAGGTGTTCTGCCCCCAAATCCTGGGCAAACCCCTTCACCATCACCCGACGGAGGGCGGCACCGACGAGAAGGCCAAGTTCGAAGACTGGTACGGCCGAACGCTCGACAGCTATCGGCGTCTGATTGGCGAAGAGCCTCCGGCCGACATTTGGACGACCGGCCCAGAACTGGCGAAACCAACCGAGATCGATCGGGACCGGCATTGGGTCATCCGCAAGCCCGCCGTCAGGTTCCGTGCCCGTTACCTCGCCCTCGCCGGGGTTCTGGCGGGGGTGATCGGGTGCACCGGCGAGTCTTCTGGTATCAATCCCCTCGACTGGATGGGGCCGGACTTCCTGGTCTTTTACCTTGGCTTGTCTTTTGCCGGCCTTATGGCCGCGATTATGGTCAAGCACCTTGCGTTCAGGTTGCCGGCGGACCAGAGGTCGAATATCCCATCGCTCGATCCGTTTGAGGTGGCGTGTCTAACCGGGGGAAGGCAGCGGGTGGCAGATGTCGCGATCATGCGGCTCGTCCATCAGAACGCGCTTTTCGTCGAGCCGCGAACCAGGATGCTCTTGATTGCGAATCCGAGCTTTGAGAGCACTTGGCCGGTGGAGCGCGCGATTTTTTATACGGCGATCCGTGGTCAAGGCATCCGAGTTCGGGACGCTCGAATGTACGCGGCTCCGGCGGCGCTGGAAGTTGAGATGAATCTCAAAAATCGCGGACTACTGCGTGGGGATACGAACTCCGCCGATGCGCTGATTCCGTTTGGTATCGCATGTATCGCCCCCGCCATCGGAATGATGAAGATCTATGTCGGGATTCAGCGCGAGCGGCCAGTTGAGATCCTCATCTTCCTGGTCATCGTAAGCTTGATCATCGCGGTTGCGATCCTCTTTAACCGAAGCCGGGTTACGTCACTGGGGCAAGCGGCTATCGTCCAGTTGAGAGAGCGTTATTCGTACATGCGGCGTCCAGGGTCGGAATTCGACTCGATGACGTCGGACGATATTGGCCTCTCCGTCGGCTTGTACGGCGTCATGGCGATGTCCCGGTCACCGCTCGCTCCGGTGGTTACTAGCCTCGGTCCAAATCCCGACGGCTCCAGCGGATTTACTTCAGGCGGTGGCGGTAGCTGCAGTAGCGGAAGCAGCTGTGGGGGAGGAAACGACAGCGGGGGAAGTAGTGGAGGAGGAGGCGACAGTGGCGGCGGCGGGGGAAGCAGCTGCGGTGGCGGAGGTGGGTGCGGGGGAGGCGGTGGAGGTTGTGGCGGCTGCGGCGGAGGCTGAATCTGGTTGCTACGGCCCGTCGCGAACGATCTTGATGCTGGACAGCTTGTCGGGCAGGTATCCCGTCTTCGGTGGGTTCATCACGATGGACGTGCCGTCGGCGGCGACCTTGCCCGGCATCGGCGCCAGCGCCTGGCCGGATTGAACTTTGGCCACGTCTACGCCCATCAGCTTGGTCGTGGTCAAGGTCACGCGCAACCCTTCTTGCTTATACGTGCCTTCTTTGTTGGAGCCGGTGAACGTGCCGTCCGCCTTGAACTCGAAACGAAAGCTTTCCGCAACATCAGTTTTCAAGCCCCCTTTTGTCCCTGTGATCGCAGTGGGCACTCCCGGGGCAATCTTCCACTTGCCGACGATGTTCGGGGTAGGGACCGGCGGCGCGGAGGCACTACGGGGCGCCGATTTGCAGCCGACGGTAAACAGGGCCAATGCGGGCAGGAGGCTCGCCGTACGACGAGCCCAGTTGGCGCGAACCATTAGATAACGGGGGGCGGCTCGGAGCGGGTCACGACCACCGTATAATCGGCGGCGTAGACGGCCAGAGCGCCGATCGCGGCGAGCATCGGAGCGAGCACGAAGCCGATCAGACCCACGGTCACCGGGATCTCGAAGATCGTGTGGCCCTCGTGGTTCTTGATCACAACGTGGGTGACGTTGCCCGAGTGAATCAGGTCCCGGATGGTATCGACGAGCTTATCCGCGGAGATCTTCAGCTCTTCGGTGACGGTATGGTGGTTTTGCGACATGCTTCGAAATAATATCCGTCGAAGGATGTTTGAGTTGCAATCAATATTCTGAAATCCGATGACCACCGGCCGGTTAGAAGCATTCAGTGACGGCGTGATCGCCATCATCATCACGATCATGGTGCTGGAGTTCCACGCTCCCGCCCATGCCGAATTGGCGGACCTCATCGCCTTAAGCCACAGCCTGCCGCCATATATCTTGAGCTTCGTCTTCGTTGGAATCTATTGGAATAACCACCATCATCTGTTCCACTCGGTGGACCACATCGATGGCGGAGTGCTCTGGGCGAACCTTCACCTGCTGTTTTGGTTATCGCTTACCCCGCTGGCGACCGCTTGGATGGGCGAACAAGGTTACGCGAGCCTGCCCGTCGCAATCTACGGGGTGATCCTATTCATGGCTGCGGTGGCCTACTACATCCTAACGTTGGCCCTTCTCCGGGTAAATGGCCGGGATTCGAGGTACGGGAGAGCCCTCGGCTCGGACTTCAAGGGCAAAATATCGGTGGCCATCTACCTAGTCGCGATCTTGACGGCGGAAGCCGCCCGGTTTGTATCCCTCGGTTTGTACGTCGTGGTCGCCCTGATTTGGCTCGTTCCGGACCGCCGATTCGCGTACCACCCCTCGCGGAAGTCGCAGGAATAGCCATTGCTCCGCAATTCCGGCAATAAAACAGGGGAACGTTGCCAATCCCCTAGATTCACAGGTATGCATTCGGATCAGCTAGGCGCTATCCGCATGAAACATCTTTATTTATCTTCTTTAGCCGCCACGACGATGTTGTTCGTTCCTCGCGCGTTCGCCGAGGATGCCCCCGTGCAGGCAGGCGACTCCGATAAATTGACGAATTACACCGTTCGGTGGACGGATCCGTCGATCATCGATGCACGACCGATCGGCAAGTCGGCTTACGCCTCGGTCAGCGACTTCTACTCCAACTACCAGGGCCGCAAGCTAAACATGGCGCAGCTCATGGTCGGCGCGGGCGTCACAGATAGCATCTCGATCTTTGTCGGACGGCAAAGCTATCTCCTCAAAGGTCGCTCTAGCTCAAGCCGCTTCTCCTTAAACGCGGACCGGTATGGCGGCAAGTGGACCGTGAAGTCGGCCACCCCCGAGAACGAAGATTCGGCCGCCGTCGAATTCCAAGTCATTATTCCGAGTTCGGCGAACGCCGTCCGAAGCGGCGCCGCGGAGACCTTTTCTGCCACTAAGAACTTCCGGCTCGCCATCGACTACGGGACGGACCACGACATTCAGATGCAGGTCTTCGGCGCTTCCATCCAGGGTGCGTTCTCGGGCAACGCTCACGTTTACGGCTACGGGCTGGGATGGGATCGCAAGCTCTCGCCCAAGCTTCAGTTGCGGCTCCAGGGGCAGATCGATGTCCAGAATTTTGATGATGGCGTCGATCACCAGACCTTCCAGCTTCGTCCCGTCATGTACGCCGGCGTAGGGTACGACGCGACGAAGTTCTTCCGCGTCGAGGCGGAGGGCACGCTGTTCCCGTCGGGCATTCCGTACGATGCGGGATCCTTCTCCGCGCTAAGCAGCTTCGAGATCTACCATCCGGGTGGCGTCGCGGGAGACATCCAGCACAACGTCGTCGGCTTCGCCGCGATCCGGCTCGTCTTCCACGGCAAGTTGTAATAAACAGAAAGAGGCACCCCGCGCCAAAGTGCGGGGTACCTCTTTCTGTTTATTAGGAAAGACTTAGTACGCGCCGACGCCCTTCAACACGGCGGGGATTGCGAGGCAGAAGATCTTGAGGTCGAGCCAAAGGCTGCGGTTCTGCACGTACTCGACGTCGGTCTTCAACCACTCCTCAAACGAGAGGTGGGAGCGGCCGCGAACTTCGCGGAGGCAAATCAGACCGGGCTTAACTTCCAGGCGAATGCGCTGATCTGGGCGGTAGGTCTCTACTTCGCTCGGAAGGTGGGGGCGGGGACCGATGACGCTCATCTGTCCGCCGAGGACCATGAGGAGCTGGGGCAACTCGTCCAACGAAAGCTTGCGAATGATGCGACCGACCTTCGTTACCCGAGGATCGTTCTTCATCTTGAATGCGGCGCCGTGGGCATCGCTCTTATGAAGGAGCTCGGCCTTGAGTTTGTCGGCGTCGATTCGCATACTGCGGAACTTATAGAATGGGAGGTCCTTGCCGTACCGACCGACTCGAATCTGGCGGTAAAGCATGGGGCCGCGGTCTTCGGCGTAAATGAACGCCATGATCACCAGGAAAACCGGCCAAAGAATCAGCAGCGAAAGGGTGGCGATGACGATATCGGCACACCTCTTCGTGACTCTGTACATGGCGCTGTCAGTCAGAGCACCGGCCGGAACCCCGAAAGTTTTGCTGAAGGAAGAAGCATGCTCCGCATCGAGGAGATCCATCTTTAGGGTCTCCGGCGCATTTCTTTCCTTCAACAATTCTTCCGTCATCGATTCATCCCCCAGCCCAAACCCTTCGCGGGCCGCCTAAATCCATTGAATCTAGAGCGAACCAGTTACTGACGCGAATTGTGAGCGGCCCGCGACGGTGCAGACACTTTGCAGTTTAGCAGCGGATCGCCCAACTGTCTATAGGATGCACCCTTCCGTTAAAAATGAGGGTGTGATAGGGATGCGAATGGCAACTTTTTGGGCCTTTCAGACACATTAATCATATTGTCTGGGCCTTTCAGTGGGAGTAAATCCCTAAAACGGGCCTAGGCCAGGAATACCTGGTGCCGATGCTCGGCGACCGACCAAGCTTCATCGGCCCACCAAGCTGGGGCGTCCATGATCAGGAATCCGCGCACTTTCCGCAAAGCGGTGCGAACGTTGGCTTTTACTCGGGTCTTCATTGATTACCGCCAGATCGATTTCTACTGCTTGATGATATTTGTCCTTCTCCGATCCGACACGTCGCTGTTTTCGGGGACCGAATACTTGGGGACCGTTTTCTCCCCTCTGAACAAGGAATCAAGTATTTAATACATTACGCCTTTCGCTTCAACTTTTGGAAGCGTCTTGAGCGACTATAGCGTGTAAATTCTGCCGTAGGTTTAAGATTTGCTAAAGAGTGCGTCGTTCTGGCCACACTGCCCTTCCAATTAATTATTTGAGGGCATCATGGAACCGATGACGTGGTTCCGAAGATTTGGTAAGCCGTCGCGCAAGTCGCACTCTACGGAAGACCGGGCGCGTCGAATGGAGCGAATAGCCGAATTGGGTTTTACCGTGGTAGAACGCCATGGCTGGCATGAGGGCATCTTTGCCGCGCGCCGCTACGAACTATCTTTGAGTGGGCAACCCATAGGCGTGTATAGTTCGAGCAAGGAAGTCCTGCACGCCGCCGAATCATTCAAGGCCGGCGCAATGCCGAACCTGGGTATCGACGGTTCGCCTGCGGTCTAGCTTCGTTCGAAAGGAGCAAACGCCGGAAAAAGGAAGGCGAACTTCGCCGATGGCACGCAGACTCGTCAGCGGCTCAGTTCAGTGCCGTTGGCCGACTACCTAGAAACTCTTCGAGGGGCTGATCCCACCACGCCTGGTAGTCCATACAAAAGAAGGACTTGAACCGCTGCCATGCCGACCGCCGGTTCTGGCTCACATGGCCTACGGCGGGTACGGAGGATCTCCTGATGTGAATGTTGATATACATGCTGTTTGCTCCTTTGCAAATCCGCTCTCTATAACTTTTAGACGTTCGAGAGAGCCGATGTAATTCGCTCTGTCCTTTACATTTTTAACTGTTCATCGTCCGATCATGTTCCGAAACTCAGGTCCCTGCGGTCACCTCCGCAAGGAAGGGATACGCTCAATCAGTAGGACCTTCTTTGGTAGGACGCGTGTTTCAATGTTTTAACGGATGGGCCAAAAGGCCGTCGATTCCGAACCAGCCTCCCTTCGACTTGGGATCCTTTGCGACGCTTCGCAAACTCAGCGTATGCGGTCCCTGGCTTAACCTCCGAATTGGGAAGGTCAGCTCGTTGGACGGGCTGAACCCGTCGCTGAAAAACGACTTCGGATCACCGATCGGCTTGCCATCGATTAAGAAACGCGCGGTACCGCCATCCTCTCGAAACGTGGCCAGCACCATGAGTTGGTAGTCGCCATCGTGGTCGACCGAGAAGGGAAGGGTTAGGGTAGCGCCTTCGGAAGCTCCCGTCCAGTCGAGTTCCGCGCCTCCGTGGAGTCCGTTCGCCTTGACCGCCGCGATCTCACCCTTTGAGGGGGTTACCTGCTTCGCAAGCGCCTCGGCTTCCACGAATCGGCGGTAGTCGAAGGGCAGACGCTCTGCCGCCGGCGGAAGGGGCGGATAGGGTTGGTGAATACCGGTCTGATACCAAAATGCGACGCTCGAAAACTCGTCCGGCCGCTCCTGGTTGTTGCCCTCCCGACCGGGCAGGGTGCCCATGTGCTGAAACTCGACCCGCAAGTGCTTTCGAAACCGGATCGGATCCGGTACGTGCCAGCGGTAAGCGGTGACGCGTGCCCCGGGAAATCCGCCTTCAAAGTAAGAACACCCCGAGTAAGCGCCGTTGATCTGCCGTAGTCCCCAAGCTTCGCCGAAGTAGTCCTCGAATCCGGTGCCCTTTAATCGGGGCGATTGCTCGCCGTCGATGGTGAAGTAATCGTTCCCCTCGCCGAACCAGCCGTCCGACGTCGAGCGCACGCTGAGCACGGTGCCGACATACTGCCCGTTCCCATCGATGTCCGCCACCACATAGTTGCCCGGCCGGCAGGACGTCTCCTGGTGATAGGAAGCGTGGAAATAGGGAGCCTCTTCGGGCACGCGTTCCGCATCCCAATCGACCTGATGGTAAAAGCACCACGTCGCCTGCGTACCCTCGTTGCTGACCGTAATCCGCGCGGAATGCCGAAATGGCATCGGCCACAAACAAGACCTTGCCCGACCATCCGCGCCGGCGCGCACGACCATCGATTCAAAGGCGACGTCCGCTCCGCCGCCTACCCCAAAGAAATCCCCAAGCGGGGCTTCGACGCTGGGCGTCTTTTCCCCGTCCCAGTAAATTCGGATGGTCATCAGACGCGAGTACTCGGGCTCGGACGGCAGAATCGTAAGCCAAATCCGCCGGATCACCCCTGGACCTCTGACGTCGGCCATGGTGAACGTCTCGCCTGGTTTGATGGCCCGAAAATCGACGTTCGCCTTCGGATCGACGCTGGACGAAGATTCGCGGTGACTTTGGATGTCCCTTAGTCGCGTCAGATCGGACAAATCTTGCTGGGGTCGAAGGAGAAGAAAGAGGGCGGAAGCGAGAAGGGTAGTGGGCATCGTCAGTGAGGCAACCTTGAGTTCATTCTATTCACCTCTGCGACTAAGCTAACTGAATGGTATGGTGAGCCATGCGACGATTTGGGCTAGTTTTGTTGGTTGGCATGTCCGCCGTTCTTTGCGTTTCCGCGGTAGCCGGTGCGGTGAGACAGGATCCCAACGCGATTCAGGACCAAATGATGAAGCTGCGCTCGACACCAGACTCGCAACGGGGCACGGTGACAAAGTCGCTCGCCCTTCAGATTCGCGCGCTGAAGCCAAGCCAAGGCAAGCTTGGTTTGGCCAATGGACTTGCTAACCTGGCCACCGAAGGCGACTTCGGACATGGGACTCTTCAAGCGGTGGGCGATACGCTTTCCCAAGCCGTCAAAGAGGTCGCAAAAGACGCTGACACGCCCCAGAAGAAACAGGCGATTGGGATGGCATGCGATGAACTCGCCCAACTTGCTCGATTCGAAGACGTAAAAGTGAATCTGTCGATCACGCCCTACGCGGAGGCGCAGTCGAAATTGAATGTGCTTGAAGGGAGAAGGGGCACGATTGACTTCCACCTAAAGGACATCACTGGCAAAGCCTGGTCGCTCGGCGCGCTTCGTGGCAAGGTCGTCGTGGTGAATATGTGGGCAACGTGGTGCCCACCGTGCCGCAAGGAGATGCCCGATCTTGAGAAGATATACGAAAAGTACAAGGGCCAGGGCCTAGTGGTCCTGGCGATTTCGGACGAGACCATCGACAAGGTTCGGCCGTTTATCGCAGAGCACAAGTACACCTATCCGGTGCTGCTCGATGAGGGTCGTAAGATCAATACGGCATATGGCATCGAGGGCATCCCGCACTCATTCTTCTACAACCGTCGAGGGAAGTTGGTCGCCGAGGCGATCGACATGCGTACAGAGGGGCAGTTCATGAAGCTCTTGGCCAAGACGGGGCTCCATTAAGAAACGCGATTCGCGTTAAGATGCGGCCATGCTTGCGGTAGTTGCGGCACTGGCCCTACTTTCCCAATCGCCTGGTCTGCTGAACGGTCGTTTTGAGCAAGGGCTCACCAGTTGGTCCCGAGCCACTTACGGGGCGGAGCCGACCGTCACAACCCCTTTGACTGGCCACCGGGCGGGTTCGCCTGCCCTCACGATCTCGAGCGAAGCGCCGACCGATACGGCCTTTGGTCAAGACGTTCCCGTCGCGCCCGGCCAACTCTATCGGTTGACCGGCTGGATAAGGAGCCGAAACGTGGATGGCCATGGCGCTCCCGTCTTCGCGGCGATGGTCGCTCAGAATGCGGGAGGCGCCGGGAATCTTGCCGCGACTTCAAATCATGGCGGCACGCAGGACTGGGCAAAGGAAACGGTGTATTTCGTCGGTCCAGCCTCGGGCAGGGCCCGCGTGGCGCTCTTCCTCGCCGGCTGGGGCCGGGGAACCGGGACCGTCTCGTTTAGCGACATCGAGCTAGAACCCGCGAATGCCGACCGCTCGCCGATCCGGATAACGAAAACTCCTCTTCCGGGCCGGATCAACCCGATGCAGTACGGGCAGTTCATCGAGTACTTGTGCGACCTCGTGCCGAGCATGTGGGCCGAGAAACTCTATGACGGTAGCTTTGAAGGGTTGACCCCTTACAAGTTCGTCTTCGTCAAGGAAACGGACTTCAAGGAGAAGCCTTGGTATCCCTTCGGCGAGCGTAACCGGCTCAAGGTCGATCCCGACACCTCTACGGCGATCAGCGGACCTACCAGCAAGCGCATCACGCTCACCGAAGGCGGCCCGGCGACCGGCGGAGTCGCTCAAGACGGGGTTTCAGTTGTCCGAGGGGGCAAGCTCCGCTTTTCTGTGTATGTGAAAGGCACGCCTGGCCGTCTACACGTCGCCCTGTTGCACGGTGATCGCCGCTACTCCGGTGGCGATATGCCCGTAACCGGCCTGTGGACAAAGGTTTCCTGCATGTTGGATCCCTCGGCGACGGACGAGGCCGCTACTTTCTCCATCACCTTTGACGGCCCCGGAACCTACTGGCTCGATAGTGCCTCCCTGATGCCGGTGGACAGTGTGGGCGGTTGGCGAACGGACGTTGTTACCGCACTGAAGAACCTGAAGCCGGGCGTGATTCGCGTCGGTGGAAGTGTGCTGGACGACGCAAACTTGGGAACCTTCGAGTGGAAGGATACGATCGGGGACCCTGACCGTCGGACGCCCTTTACGGCTTGGGGAGGTCTTCAGCCCACGGGGCCCGGATTGGAGGAAGTTGTGCGGCTCATCCAGGCCGTCGGCGCGGAACCCCTGATTTGCGTGCGATACGAGAAGAAGACTCCGAAGGACGCGGCGGACGAGATCGAGTATTTCAACGGCTCGCTCGGCACCCCGATGGGCGCTCTACGCGCCAAGAACGGCCACCCAAAGCCGTATGGGATCAAGTATTGGCAAGTCGGCAACGAGCGCTGGGGCGAATCCTATTGGAACGGGGTCCCTGCGTTTTGCCGCGCTATGCGAGCCGCGGATCCGCGAATCAAGCTGCTGTCCAGTTTCCCGAGCGCGCCGCTCATCAAGGGCGCCGCCGCCGATTTGGACTACGTCTCGCCCCACCAGTACGAGGTAGCGAACCTGTCCGGCACCCGTGCTGAACTTGAAGATGTGCGCCGCATGATCCGCGAAAACGCGGGTGGAAAGCCGCTCAAGCTAGGCGTCACCGAATGGAACACGACGGCCGGCGACGCTGGGCTGATGCGGGCCAAGCTTTGGACGCTCGACAATGCCCTGGCCTGCGCCCGATATCAGAACCTGCTGCACCGGGAAGCCGATTTGGTCGAGATCGCCAACCGTTCGAACCTGACGAACAGCTTTTGCTCGGGGATCATCCAGACCGACCGCAGCCGGATGTTTCTCACCCCCGTCTACTATGCCCAGCAGCTTTACGCGAGTCTCGCCGGCACGATCCCGCTCCGCATCGACTCGGAATTGCCCGGCGACCTGTCGCCCGATGTTAGTGCCACTCTTTCCGAAGACGGCAAGACCCTGACCCTTTTCGCCGTGAACGAGTCCCCTGCGGCGGTTCGAAGGCCGGTAGACTTTTCCGCCTTTGCCATGGTTGGTACGGAGGTGGAATTGACGACGCTTACCGATACGCGGAATGCCGGGCACGGGGACGCGGCCAACTCTTTTGAGGAACCGAATCGAATCGTCCCGACTGAATCCCGGCGACGTTTTGCGAGCGACAGGTTCGACTTTACATTTCCCGCCCTTTCCCTCACCGTGATGCGCTGGCACTTGCGATAGTCCGCCAGCAGGGAGGGGGCCGGTTCGGGATATGATCGGTGACTCTATGGTCAATCGCCTTCAAATGAAATTCGGCTTGCTGGCCGCCTGTTTGGCGCTTGCATCCTTTGCAAACTCCCAGGCCGACCCTAACGCAGATTCGAAGAAGGGCGATTTTGATGTGGACCTGCTCGGTAAGGCCCACGAATTCACGATCTTTGGGGGCGAGTCCCTCCTGATCCTTGGCACCGAAGACCGGCGCACGATCCTTGGCGCTTCCTACGGCTATGTAAGGCCGGACAAGCGGCTAGCGTTTCGCGGCTATCCCGCCCAGATGGTTCAGGAGATCAAGTTCGACTACAGCCGCGCGGGTGGAGAGTATCCCCGGGATCCGAGGAGCGATATGGCGATCGGCGCTCTCTTCTACGCGCACTACGAGTGGCCCTGGCAGGCTCCGCGAGGCTTTTATTTCGACTGGGGCGGTGGCGCCGAATCCGTGCAGCACACCTCGCACGACCTACCCCTTAGCTTCAACGGCGCGCTGATGCTGGGCTTCGGCTATCACCTTCCGGTTGGTTCCCAAAAGCTGCTCTTCGGCATCCGCTACTATCACATCTCGAACGCGGGCCGAAAGCGCCCGAATTTCGGCCAAAACCAAATCGAAGCGACCGTAGGGATCCACTTCTAGTCGGGTGTCCGCCCTCTAGACCGGGCCTTAGTAAAATCCCCGCCATGCACTCACGGCACACGTTGATCAAGGCTCGGCTGGCGACGGTTCGGCGCGACCTTGAAGAGAGCCTAGGACGTTTGTCGGCCGATATGATGGGCTGGGCGCCTGAAAAGAGGATGCGTACGGTTGCGGGCCAACTCGTCGAGATCGTGAGCACAGAGATGCAACTCATGACTTTACTGAGGGAGGACCGCTGGATCTCCGACGCCGAAGCGCGGACGATCATCGGCGACTGCGATGGCCTGCTGAACCTCATGCGGGCGGTGGATGGAGTGAGAAAGGAGACCCTGGCCTATTTGAGCTCCCTGTCGGAGGCGGAGTTGGACGAGGAAGTCGAGTTCCGCGGCGGCTGGTTCGGCTCACTCGGCCTTCCTACGATTCCTCGTGCGGAGGTGTTTGTAAACATCGCCGACCACGAGTGGTATCACGTCGGACAACTGACCAGCTACCTTTGGGCTCGCGGGATTGATCCTTATGGACGCTCGGCCCAAAACTGATCGAGGTTTGCGCTAGGCGACGTGGCGAAAGAGTAGCCAGGCGTCCACAAAAAATCAAACGTAAGCAACGTTGATGGTGCCTTCGCGTTTGGCGACAAAGGTTTCCTTGTGAATGACGATATCCACATCTAAGCCTAAGTGGAGAAGGTAATTCAGCAACCGTTCCGTCGAAAACTCACTTAACCGGCCACGGATGATCTTGGACACCTTTCCTTGGTCGGTGCCCATTAGTGCCGCTGCTTGGCTCTGTGTCAACCCACGCGCTTCAATCGTGTTGTGAATAGCGATGGCCAACTTGGATTTCGCCAGCAGCTCATCCGCGTCAGGAAGTCCAAGATCATGGAAAACATCGGTAACGCCGTAGGTCACGTCGGTTTCGCTCACTTCTGATTCTTCTGCCATTTCGTGTATTCCTCTTCCGCCCGTCGCAGTCGGCTCTTGATCAATTCAATCTCACCCTTCGGGGTTGCGATGCCCGATTTGGATTTCTTCTGAAAGCAGTACAAAACGTATACGATTTCAGCGAAACGCACGGTGTAGACCGCCCTGTAAGCGTCACCGTCGTGAATCGCCACGATCTCCAAAACTCCGGCTCCGCCAAAACCTTGCAGCGGCTTGGCATCGATGTGCTTCCCACCTAACTGTGCCCAATAGAGGGCATGACCAATATCTCGCTGCGCTTCAGCTGGCAAAGCCAGTAATTCCTTTTTGCTGGAGGCGATCCAGCCGACTGGTTTTAGCGCTTCAGGCATTATACCAGTATTAGCATGTTGCGCGAAAGAAGTCAACAGCAATCCTTCCCTGCCAAACGATTTGGATGGGTGCGAAGAAACGCCAGAGGCATGCCGCCGAACTGATCGCCCTCTGCACGCTTACTAGGCCGCACGGTTCACTTCTGGCCAGGCGCTAAACTTACGTCGCCGATGCACTCAAAACGTAACCGTCCGGCGCACGGTGTATGAGCGGAAGCCGGAACGGCGCGTCGATCTTGTGGCGTAGGGTGGCGATGCAGTGCTCAAGCGGATCGGCCAGCGGGTCCGGGACGAAGGCAGCGTCGTCCGCGAGCAGTTCCGCCTTTACCGCACGGCCTTCGAAGGAAGCCATGCGATCGAGAACCCGGAACTCGCTCTGGGTGAGCGTGATTTCCCGCTCTCCTCGCCTCACTCGGTGGTTGAAGCGGTCGATCTCGAGGTCGTCGATGCGCACGACCTGACCCTTGTGGGTCGTCTCCTTCCGCAGCCGGGCTCGCACTCGGGCGAGGAGCTCGTCGGTGTCGAAGGGCTTCGCCATGAAGTCGTCGGCGCCGAGGTCCAGACCCTTGGTTTTGTCGCTTGGCTCGTCCATCGCGCTGAGGATAAGGATCGCAGTATTCACATCCCGAGCCCGAAGATCACGGCAGATATTCCAGCCGCTCTTATGCGGTAGCAAGACGTCAAGAATGATGAGATCGTAGTTGCCCGAGCGTGCCGTCTCATAGCCCTCCGCACCGTCGTGCCGCCAAGTAACGTGATAGCCTGCTCTTGTCAGGATCGCCACTACGGCCAGTGCTAAGGGTCTTTCGTCTTCTATAAGTAGAATGTTCATTTTGTTCTCTCCAACTGAGGTCTGCATCTATAGTGGAAGCCATTAATGAAGATGAAATGAAGAGCGAGCGGGTTGAGTGACTGCCGGTAGGATGACCGTGAAGCATGTACCCATGCCCAGAGTGCTGTCCACAAAGATCTCTCCATGGTGGCTTTGAATAATCCCTTTGCAAATCGCTAACCCGAGGCCACTGCCGCCAGTATCGGCGGAACGCGACGCGTCGGTTCGGTAGAAGCGATCGAACAGACGGGGAAGGTGTTCGGCCGCGATGCCATTGCCATGGTCCGTAACCGTCACGACCACGGAATCCTCGCTCTGAATGGCGGCAACTTCGATAGGTGCTTAGCTGCCCGAGTGCTTCATTGCATTCTCGATGAGATTCACAAAGACCCGGGTCAGTTCTTCGGTTGAAGCGCTCACCGTCGCCGCTCCGGCTTGAAGGGTGATGCGTTCACCCGCGTTCGGAACGCTTTCGACGGCCTCGCGGAGGATGATGGAAATCGAGCACTCCTTGCGGCTGACCGAACTCGGACCATCGTTCTTTGCCAGCAGAAGCAAGTCTTGGATCAGGCCGTTCATGCGATTCGCAGCCCTATTCATCTCCTCCACCGCAGCTTGCCCATCCTCGGAAAGACCGGGAGAGTGCCGGAGAAGTCCGATGTACGCCTTGATCACCGATAGGGGTGTTTTAAGCTCATGCGAGGCGTCGCTCGTGAATTGGTGCTGCCTTTCCAGACTCTGGGCGAGGCTCCTATTCGTCTCTTGCTCCTTGCGGTAGACGTCTTCCAACCCGCCAAGCATCCCGTTCAGGGTGCCGACAAGGGACGCGAACTCATCGTTGCCAACTGGCACCAATCGCTCGCCAAATCCTTCGTCTCCAATCCGTTTTGACTCCGATGTGATGCGTCGAAGGGGCTTGAGCAACCGCTCCACCACGAAGAGGGAAGCCGCCCCGACCAGCAGAAGGCCGAGCGGCAGCACGACTCGCAACATGGTCAGCCGGAGGCTGTCCAGCGCTCCCATCGCGTTGCTTAGGGAAGCGGACAACTGCACGACCTCACGCACCTTCCCGTCCCGCCTCGCGGGGGTGCTATAAACGCGCCGCATTTCGCCACCGACGTTGATGGTCGTTAGCAATGTGTGACCCTTGGCAGCTTGCAAGTACGCGTCGTAATCGTAAGCCAGCGCTTTCGGATCTACGTTCTCCGGTCCCCGCTGAGGGTCCGCGCCCGGAATCGGAATCGCGTCAGGTGCGATTCCTTGGGGATCCTTTACGTGCCGAGGCCCTTGACGTCTCGGAGGCTCAAGGGCCAAGAACGGAACGGGAGGTGCGGGTGGACGACCTCCTGGTCCGCGGCGGGTCGAGATCATGCGAGCAAAGTCGTCCCCCCGGCTACGCAGGTCGCCATCGATGGAATTCATGACCGCCTGCCGGGAGCTGACGACGCAGATGAAACCGAGCACCGCAAGCAGGAGGCTAAATACCACCAAGGTAAATGCAATAAGACTCGCGCGGACGGACCGGAATTGATAGGGAAGTTTCATGTCGCCTTCTTTACCGTTAGGGTGCCGGACGACTATGAAAACGGCATGAAAGAGAGCAGGGTGTTTTCTTCAGAGTTTCTTCACGAAGTAAGTAGAGACTGTTCTCAAATGAGACAGATCACCATCGCAACGATCGTCGCGTTAGGCGTAACGATCTCGATTGCAAGTGCGGACACATCGGCTAAATGGACATGCGACAATGGCGGTATCGTGCCAGGGTTGTATAGCGCAACCGGTTCCCTCCTCACCGCAACTACGTCAATCGACTCGATCGAATACCGTCTGAATTACCGGACAACCCCGGGAGTAGCAACTTACTATCCGTCCTTCCAAACGAAGACCTACCGAGCCCGCATCACGATTAAGTTCACAAATGCGCAGTGGAGAGGTGTCTCCGGCGCGTCATTTGGGGTCAAAGTCATGAACTACGCCGCCCTCGGCGCGGCCCCGCTGGAGCAAACCCTCGGCAGCGTCGGAGATGGTCTCTCTAGCGTCGTCATCATTGCGTCGACCGGCTCCGGCCTCTCACCATCCGAAAGCAGCCGAGCCTTCGCCGACGTCAATCCTCGAATGATCTCCGTTGCATCCCTGACTCTGGATCCCAGCGACAAAACTGGCCAATCCGGTTACCTAGAATTTGATAGCCCGGCCAAGGCGGGGTCCGCTTGGTGGAGCACCGATATCCCCGCGGGCCGCACCGGAACATGGTTCTCCGCCGTCTGGCTCTTCCCGCAATGGGGCGCGAAGGGACTCTACGACCGCAAGGAGATCCAAACTTATCCGGTCGAGCAACCCGTGCCTTAAGCAGAGACGGGCAGTATGCTAAACCACGAGTACGTTCAATGTGGTTCGCTCAATCGCCCCCTCCGCTCCAGACCCTGCCCGACCTCAATAAGACGGTCGTCTACGAAGTCAACATCCGAGCTTTCTCGAAGGACGGCAACCTCGCCGGCGTCACTGCCGGTTTGCCGCGCCTGAAGAAACTCGGTGTGAACGTCGTGTGGCTGATGCCGATCTTCCCGGTAGGAAAGATCAAGGCGGTCGCGCCCTTGGGCTCTCCGTACGCCGTTGCCGACTACGACCGCGTGAACCCCGAGTTCGGAACCGAAGCGGACCTGATCCAACTGGTCACCGACGCCCATCGTCGAAAGATGGCGGTGATCCTCGACTGGGTAGGCAACCACACCGCTTGGGATAGCCCTTGGATGGCCGCCCATAAGGATTGGTATCTCCAAGACGCGGCGGGAAATCCAATCCCTCCTCCCGGTACCGGCTGGGCGGATGTCGCCAAACTCACCTACGACTCGAAGCCAATGCGCGAAGCCATGATTGCCTCGATGTCGCGCTGGGTGAAGCAAGATGGCGTCGACGGATTCCGGTGCGATGCGGCGGACATGGTTCCGCGCGACTTCTGGAAGTCGGCGATCGACCGGCTCCGGGGAGAATCGTCCCACAAGCTCTTCTTCCTCGCCGAAGGCAACCGCCCTGCGGACTATACGGACGGTTTCGACACTGCCTACGGCTGGGATTTCTATCACCTACTGAAAGACGTTTTTGCGAAAGGCAAACCCGCGAGTGACCTGGCGGCGTGCGACCAGCACGAACGGCAGGGCCTCGACAGTTCCAAGGCGCCGCTTCGATTTAGTACCAACCACGACGAAGACGCCTTTACGGGGCCTCCGGCAACCATATATGGCGGCCCCAAGGCCGCCCAGGCCGCATTTGCCATCTCGTGCCTCTACGGAGGTGTTCCGCTGATCTACAACGGCCAGGAGGTCGGTTGGCGGAAAGCCATCGGATTCTTCGACCGCGATCCCATCGACTGGAGTACTCAATCGACGGAAGGGCTTTCCGTGGCCGAAATCGTGCATTTGTGGCGAGACCTGCCGGGATTCCGATCCGCCGAGGTCCGGGACTTCAGCACGAAGGACGTCGTCGCGGTGGAACGGGGAAGCGGCAACGACCGGGTAGTCGTGATGATTAGCGTGAGGTCTGCGCCGTCATCCATCGTCGTTCCCGGTGGCCTGCATTGGCAGGATCACGTCGCGGACCGAGCCGTCGGCCCGGGTTCGACGCTTACGCTTGAGCCGTTCGAGATCTGCGTCCTGACCGGGCATCCCCACTAGGCGGGTATCGGTTTAGTCCGCACCAGGAAGTTCGTAAGCGACTTGCGTGGCGAAGTGCCGGAAGCCGACCCGCTCGTAGACGCGCCGAGCTTCATCGCTTCCCGGGGTTAGCCAGGCAAGCTCGCCGCCAAGCGCGAAGAAGCGATCGGCAAGGCGCGCGTTTACCGCCGCCGCAACGCCTCGGCGCCGATATTCCGGAAGCGTTCCCACGCCTGCAATCTCGCGAATTTTCGCCGTTCCCACCGCAAGCCCGAGTCCAACCGGCTTGTCGTCGCAAAACGCGAGGCAAGCGAGCATCCGGCCCGCTTCGATGGCATTTGCAAGGCCCTGGTCTTCCGGCTCGTCGGGATCTCCCCCGAACGACAGTGCGCCCACCCTATGAAGGTTGGAAAGGTCGGCCCGCGTACAGTCTTTGACCTCGATTTCAGAAGGATAGCCGTGCCATTCGGCGCGGGCGATCCCCATGACGGGCAGGGTGTTCAGGCGCACGAAGCCCGCTTCTTCAAGCAAGGGTGGGACCGCAGGCCAGAGCTCAAGGTGGAATTCAAAAAACGGGCTGCGATCTCGACTCGCGCATACCTGCTTCAGTTCCTCCAAGTCGGCACGGGAGACGTCACCGACGGGTACGGTCTGATTCACATACTTGAGCGAACTCGACTTGTGAAAGAGGGTGAGGAGGCCACCCGTGCGCGTGGGCTCACGACTCGGGGTTAGCCCTTCGACGAGGCTGTCTTGGATCGAACCTAAGATTTCCGTGACTTCGCTGTTCACGGAAGTAGTCTACAGGTTCAGCTTTGCCCGGGCGGCCGCTTGCCCTCTTCCTCGTGCCAGGGGCTCGACCGGTCGTTCCGAAAGTCGCGCCCTGCCCATTCGGGGTGCCGGCGAAGGAACACGTGCTCCCGGTGCAGTTCGATTGCTTCGTCGAAATCCAAGTTGTCGACCGTCTTCGGTCTTGTTTCGTTTGAGTCTTTTCTCGCGTTGACGAACGCGATCAAGGCGATGGAGGCAACTCCAAACGCCACCAGCGCTAAAAGAATGGCGATCAATCCATATTGCGACATAGAAGTTCTGAATTAGATTACGGCTATTGAGCGTGGCTTATGTTTTGACTGTGCTGAAGTTTAACAATTCACCGAGTTGAGACGCATGCGATCGGCATTCCAATGGAAATGCTCTGCGGATATAACCTCTGACGACCAATCATCCCGAGAGGGCTCAAAAACTTCGAACCTTCAGTTGACAGGTTAATGCTTATCGGGGTCCCAGATAAAGGTGACTTTGCATCCGGGAGAGCGCATTGAACCTAAGACCTACGAACTAAAACGAATAAACAGGTAATTTTGCGTGAAGGAAAAACGTTAGCGGACTTGTGGGAACGCTAACCCGAAGGGTAGCGTCCTTTGACAGATGGACGCTTGCCGAGTGGAAGAAACGAGATTGAACACCCGACCAGTGATCTTGCCAGAAACCATCCTGCTGGCCCTTATTTGCTTCGGCGATATGGTGCAGACGCTGCTGGTAGTGCGCTCGCACATGGCCGTGGAGGCGAACCCGGTTTTAGCCGCCGCGATGTCCTACAGCCCCTGGGCTTTCGCCACGGTGAAGTGCGCCTCGTTCTTGATTCCGCTGACCGCGGTGGAGATTCTGAGGCCCATGTCCCCGAACTTTGTTCGCCTCGCCCTTCGCCTCGGCGCGATGGGATATTTGTGCGTTTATCTCTTCGGAACGCTTCATATCAATCACTTCCTGCCGCATCACGGTTAAGGAGTGGACGCCGATTTCGCGGATGGTTCGAATCTTGGCGTAGATTCGGACGTCTAATGATTGCGGGGTTCTCGGTGGATTTGCTGGGTTGCTCGCAACCTTTAGCATAGTGGAACGCAGTCGTTCCACCCGACTTACCATCCTGTAGGGCAAAGCTCCAATGATTTCTCCTCCGGTTTCCGAGCGCGTTACCGCGCCGATGCCCGCTTTCGTTGCTGAGGCATCGAAGTCTGGGTTGCGGTGCGTGGCGTTGGAGACGGAGGCCGCCTTCCGCGAACTTGAGCCCATGTGGCGGGAGCTGTCCTATGTGGCGACCAATCGATCGCCCTCCCTGCAGTGGGCTTGGATCTGGTCTTGGTGGAGCACCTTTGGCGTCAAGTGCCCAAAAACGGGCCGCAAAGGGTCGCCATACATCGTTCAGGTCTTCGATGAGTCCCGCCTCGTGGCGATCTACCCGTTCATGTCTCAGGAAACGTCTTGGTGGACGCCCTGTTTGCGCCGGCTGCGACCGATCGGCTATTCGGGGGAGCTCGAGCCGTCTGGGCTCACGGAAGAGGCGCTGTGCCTAGTGGCGCCCGGATACGAGGAGATTGCACGCGGGGAAGTACTCGCTCACGTCGCCGCTCAGATTCGCCAGGGGCGCTGGGATTGCGCGGTGGTTCGGCAACTTAACCTGGAAGACGCACCTGCGACCGTATCGAACGGAGCCGGCTTCGTGGCGAGCCAGAAGATTAAAGACGGACCCCAAGCGGTTAACCTCCCGGAAACTTGGGCGGCATTCCGCAAGCAATTGACGAAGTCGATGCGGGACAACTTGCCCTACTATCCCCGGTTGTTGACGAGGGCGGGGCATACTTTCGAAGTCGTTTATTGCCAAGATTCCGGGGCGATATGCGAGGCGGGTAAAACGTTAGTTCGTTTGCATAAGCTTCGCGTGTTTAGCGATGTTGGGCAAACGCATCAAAATTATTTCACCCACGCTTGGCAGCCCGAGATGTTGGATGCCGGTTTTCAGGCGTTGGCGCGTGAGGGATGCGGATTCATCGCGATGCTCGTCGTCGATGGCAATCCCGTGGCCGCTCAGAGCTTCTTGGAGACGGATTCCGAACTCCTCGTTCACTATTCGGGGTTCGATCCGAACTTTGCCAAGTTCAGTCCCCTCCTCGTCCTCCAGGCCGAGGTATTCCGGCGGGCCATAGAGGAAAAGAGGATTCGAAAGATCAACCTGCTCTACGGCAATGCCCAGTGGCAAAAACGGTGGAGCTCAAACTCGGAGGGGAGGGAAGCGAAGACACTGCTCCTCGGCCTTCGCCCGCTGGCCATTTTGAGGATGGCCATCTACATGGTCTTGCGCGAGTCCGTGGCCTTTTCGCGCCGCAGTGGACTTCGTCGTCGTTTGCAGCGCGTATTAGATCGCAGGCCTTAAGGCAGTGGCGTTACACCGTGATTGCGGCGGCCAACTCTAATGGCCATGTCACTTTTGCGCACCTGGAGCTCCCTCGTACGTCGTCGTTGCTCATTCATTCCCCACCAGGAGAGCGGCGTTACGACCAGTGCAACGAGTACGAGATAAATAAATATTGTTAGCATGTGGCGTTGTCCTCACCCTTTTCCGGGTTATGTCTATCGGACGCCATCGGGTAAACGAGCGTTCCTTCGCTACCGGGACCTTGTGGACAACCTTTGTAGGACTTTTCCGTAGGGAAATCCTCAGAGTAGCCCTACTTCAAACGCAAACAGGGGCTGCCTCCAAGGTTAGACCTTATGAGGCAGCCCCTAACGCGTGGACTACGCTACCTGAAGCTCGGTCTCCACGTACTCGTCCCACGTCATACCGACTTCACGGAGGTACAAGTCGCGGAGCACGTTGGAATCGCTGACCAAGGCAGTGCGCGTGGCAGCAAGGCTTTGCTCGCCGAGGCGGGGAAGGATCTCACGTTGAATGATCGCGTTTTGCTCAACGGAGCGCACAAGAACCTCGCGGACGAGGGGATCGTGCTCCATGAGGGCGCTTTCCATCAGGGCGTCATAGTTCGGGAACTTGAAGAGCGCCTTCGCACAGTTCGCCCGAACCACCCACTTTCCGTCGTGCAGCAAAGTGAGCAGTGTAAGCGAAAGCTCCGGCCAACGAAGGAAACCGATGACCCGGGCAACTACGGACCGCACCGAGGTGTCGCTGTGACCAGCCAAGTCGTAGAGGAGCGTCAGGATGGCATCGCGATCGGGACCGGTGGCGTCCTTTGGAATCGCTTCCAAGCCGGAGATGATCGTGGCGTGGTCGCTGGCGTGCAACTGGCTAAGAATCGACCGGATCGGAACGGGAACATTGGAACGAACCACCGGTTCCGGCCGAACCGCGGCGGCGGAAGGCATGGTGCCCACGCCTTCGATGTGATCCGTGTTGTCCCACTTAACCGCCGTCTTACCTTGCCGGGATCGGGCAAACGATTGGAGCGCCCGATAAGCCGCAAGGCCGTTCACGATGTTACTGATCGCGAGACGAGGGATGGAGAGAAGGCCGGCCCAGAAGCCGTACACCATTCCCACGAACACGATACGCTGCGCCATTCGCAAGACCATGAACGAGGTGTCGACGAGCACCAAGCGGTGCAAGACGGAACCCTCATCGATGACGGGCAGCAACTGGAAGGGAATCAGACCCTTTTCGCCGCAGTAGAAGAGCAAGAAGTAGGTGAGAAGCAGGTATCCCAGCAGCGCGGTGCCGGCAGAGATAAAGACCTTGCGGTCTTTGATCAGGTTCTCGATCATGCGGGGGTCGCGGCTCCAGCCACCCTGTTCCCACTCCTGCAGCGAGATGCCGATGATCCAGCGCGTCTTTTGACGCACCGAACGCGTGAAGTCCATCGGGAAGTAAGCCCAGTTGGAGATGAACTCCGGTCGCTTGCAAAGCGGTACCCAGAATGGCCTTTTGACCCCGTCAAGCACAAGGTTTACGAATACGATCGTCAGACCGGCTTCCCGCATGCGCTTCGACATGGAGTAGTCCTCGGTCATCGAGTTCTCGTTGAAGACGCCGCGTCCCTGCATCTCCAGCGTGGTGAAGGCGCGTCGGGAGAAGCTGGTGCCGGTACCCGCGAACGGTACGAAGCCCGAGACCTTCTCGCGGACGGGAACGTCCTTCATGTGCGTTTCGGAGAACTCGTCGGCGTACGTCCAGTGAACGACGCGGGTCAACCGCGTGGGCAGGGGCAGAATCGGAAGCTGAATCGCATCGACTCGCGGAATGAGATAGTTCGCGAGCAGGAAGGAATGCGGGTGAACGACGTCTTCCGAGTCATGCATGAGGAAGATGTCGAAGTTAATATCTTCGCGCTCTTCGTAAGCTTTGATCGTTCGATAGACGTTGTTTAAGCAGTCGGCCTTCGTCGTCGGACCGGGGCGCGGATTTACCACGTTGAGGATCGACGGATGTAGCGCCGCCAACCGGTTGACGGCGTCCTGAGTTTTCTGGTCGTTCGGGTAAGTGCCGACGAAGATCTGATAGTTCCGATACTCGACGCGATTGATGATGTTGTCCACCATGCTCGCGACGACCTCGCCTTCGTTCCAAGCGGGAACCATGACCGCGATTCGTTGCTGCTCTCGATCACGAAGCCGCACCAGCGTGAGTCGCTCACGCTTACGGTAGTAGATCCTCCGGAAGAGCCGGAGGGAATACGCACCGATGTCGTAGACGAGGTCTTGGACGCCGCTGAACAGGAACACCAAGCCCACGAACCACGCAAGCCAGTACGTGAGGTCACGCAGGATTACCAATACATCGCGAAAGCTCATGCTAGTTTCTTGGGCAAGCCACCCCGCCAAAACCGGCGGGGCCCTTCAATAATTGGAATCTCAACGCTTTCTGAACTGGTTGTAGGCCCAGATACAGATCAGGATCAGGAAGACGATGATTCCGCCCATGATCCACCTCATGGTTGGCGAATAGTTGTCGGTTGCGGTGCTTCGCTGCTCGGTGACCTGTCGATCGCCCACGGTGCTCAGGGTGGTGAGCTGACCGTCGCTTCTCATAACGACCACTTGGCCGGTTAGATCTTGAGCATGTTTGCTATCCGCGAGAATCGCCGTGAAGCGTTGGAGCGCCGCGTCATTTGCACCGAGCAGAACATAGGTTACGCCGGAGTCGCTATTCGGCGATGGGATGGCCTGAAGAACCGCGCCACCCACGAGGCCTTCCTTGACGATGCGGAGATTCGGGTCAACCCGGAAGCTGCCATTGCCGGTCGGCGCGACGAGCAGGTTCTTTTCGATTGCGCTGAATCGAGAAGTTTCGTCGTAGGTGCCGATGATGATCGCGCTGTCCTTGGAAGTGGGCAAAGTGTTGAATTGCACATCCCAGTCGAACTTGTAACGATTCACCTGAGCGGCTCGCGCCGCGATGACCGCGGCGGCCGACAACTCTGCGTCCGAAGGGGTCTGCGATAGAGAAATCGCAACCTTCGTGGGGGAATTGCCATCACGGTCCACTAGGTAAGGGAAGGCATCGAGATAAGGGCGGCCGCCGAGCGGTCCCTGGTTGAGTTCGAAGGTGCTTTCTCCGTCGACTACGGTCCAGGCTACTTCGTCGTACGATTTGGAACAGTCGACCGCGGCGAGGTCATGGTAGGCCTCAAAGTCGAGCTGCCAAACGTTTTTCGCCAACTCGCTGACCGGGATGGTCGCCGTGAAGGAACCGTTATTGGCATTCTCATCGTCCAGCCGGGCGCTGCCGACCGGAATGCTGTTGATGAACAGACTGAGAATGGACCGGTGCGGGTTCAGCGTTGCCGAGTGCGTAAAGTGGACGGTGATTTTCGACGCACGGCCCAGGTCGCAACGTACCGGCCGTTGTACGGTCAGCGTCGCATGCTGGTGGAAGGCGCCGCTCATCGTGATGTGAGGGACCTTCAGGTCGTTAAAAGTAAACGTGCCGAGTCGAGTGGTGGGCAGTCGTCGCTCTTCGGCAGGATCGACTTCGATCTTGGCCTTGTAGCCTTGAATCTGCGCGACCATCTCTGGGAAGCCGAGGGCACGTCGGGCAGATCTGAGGCCGGTATCGCCGGCGCCCGAAATCGTCAGACGGGAGTTGCCTGCCTTTCCGCCGGGCGTGACCGCGAGCATTCCTTCCTTGTCCGCGAGTGCGCCCTCTTCGGAACCTCCGACCAAAATGTTGTGTCCGGGGCGTGTGCCGCCGCGCACGAGGCGGATCTTAAGACCGCTCAGAATGTCGCTGCGACCCCAGTCGCTGGCGAGACCGAGGGCTTCGCCGACTTGCGACTGCTTCGCGCCATCAGGCAAGACCCAAATGCTTTGGACCGGATTTTTGGCAACGAGCGGATCGAGGAACGGCTCTGGGTAGGTGTAGAGCGGGAACATCAGCGGATCCGCGCGCACCAGGTGCATGCGGCATCCCGGGCCGAATTTGATCCAGTTCGAAGAATTGTCGAGATCTTTACAAGGACCGTCCGACGTGCGCTGGCGGGAAACGATCTTCAGCTCGTTGAAGCCGACCTTGAATTGGCGCAAAGGCAATTCGACATGCCAAAGCCCTTGCATGTTTACGCCCTCGCCGATCTTTCGGCTTTGGACCGGGCTTCCGTTTAGGAAGATCGTCATGCTTCCTTCGGCGCCCTTCAGCAATGGGGAGCAAACGAAGTTGATTTCGACGTATTGAGTACCAACAAGCTTAATTCCCGGACGAAGCTCGAAGAAGTACGACCACTGGTTGCTCGGCTGCGAAAACGCGAGGCCGTCGCCAAGGAGTGGGATGTCATACGGTCGAACCGCGCCGGTATAAGTGGCGTTCATTGCCTTCGCCGTCGGCTTTGCCGGCTTGGTCGGTTTTGCTGTCTGAGCCGAAGCAATGCCCAGAAGAGCAGTGGAAAAAAGCAGGAGTCCGGCGATGCGCCACTTGGCGCGAACGGTCGCCGAGGCTGGGCCGCGGGCTGTGGAAGCAGTTATTTTCATCGGTCCGGAGGTGAACTTACCAGGTTTTAACGGTAAAGCCCGCCAGGATTCCAAGGTTCGGTACAAATCAAATGCCAGTCTCGAAACAATTTGAACCTAAGAACGAGCGAAGCGAAACGGTTAATAAACTCTAGCCGTAAACAGAACTTTAATCTAGTGGCTCGCCAACGATTTGTGGAGGCGAGCCATGACGGTGAACGATTTTCCCGAAAGCGACCAATTTTGGGGTCGGTTGGCCCATTTTTCGTGCGAAACCTTGTTTTGGTCCCGCACTCGTTGGATGCGGACATATTCTGCCCTGCCTGGCTGAACAAGAACAGTCCCTCCTTTCGGCTACCTTGGCAAAGGTAGTAACTTCTTCGCTCTTTCCATTCTTCGCCAGGAAATCCTGGGTCACGGGTTTGGGCGCAAAAGAAGCGTCTTTGGTTCGGTCATTTCGTCCATCGCGTACCGCAGACCTTCACGCCCGAAGCCGCTCTTTCGCACACCACCGTAAGGGAAATTGTCAAAACGCAAGGTTGGGTAATCGTTCACGATGACTCCGCCGACTTCGAAGGTGCGAAATGCGGCGTCGGCGACGCGCGTATCGTGGGTAAAAATCCCACATTGAATCCCGTATTTACACGTGTTAATTCTGTGCGCCGCCTCCAACATTTCACCGTACGGTGCAAGGGTTAGGATGGGACCGAACACTTCTTCCTGAACCAGCGCGGCTCCATCGGGAACTTGATCCACGAGTGTCGGGGGTATCAATCGGCCGCTGCGCGGGCCGCCGGCAAGCACCCGTGCCCCTTGCGACACCGCATCGTCGACCATCCCCTGAACCTTATCCGCGGCTTGGTCCGAAATCAGGGGACCACAAACGGTTTCTTCCCGCATCGGATCTCCAAAGGGGCACTTCTCGGTCGCCGCGATCAGACGGTCCGTAAACTCCACCGCGACGTGGTCATGGACAAGCACGTTTTGCACGGCGATGCAGACCTGTCCCGCGTAGCCGAATCCTCCGCTCACGATGCGCGACACCGCCCAATCGAGGTCGGCGTCCGCGTGGACGACCGCAAAGGCGTTTCCTCCGAGTTCAAGCACGACGCGCTTCTCGGGCAGTAGCCCCTTTAGTTTCCAACCGACCGCGGCGGAGCCCGTGAAGCTCAGCATCTTGATTCGGTCATCTTCGACGAGGGCTCTTTCGGCCAATTGCGGCGCGCCGTTCCAGGCATTCACGACGCCGGCGGGGCATCCGGCTTCGTGAATGATCCGAATCAAGGCGAGCGTGGAAAGAGGAGCGAGCGGCGACGGTTTGACGATGACCGTATTCCCGGTCGCCAGTGCCGGGGCAATTTTATGCGCGGCCAGGTTAAAGGGCCAGTTGTACGGCACGATGCAGAAGATCGGTCCGATGGGGAAGCGCTCCACGAGGCAAGTCATGCCGGCGCCCCTCTCGTCCATATCGACGGGTAACGCCTCCATGCCGTAGGTCGTCAATAAATCGGCCGCGTAGTCGAATGTGAGGGCAAGCCGCGTCACTTCGCCACGGCTCCAAACTATCGGTTTTCCCACTTCCTTCGTAAGCAGCACCGCCAGTTCCTCGGCTTGGGCGCGTACGGAAGAGGAGATTGCCCGGAGAAGTTTTTGCCGTTCAAAACGGCTAGATTTCCGCCACTCGCCAAAGGCGTTGTGGGCGGCGTCGATCGCGGCACGGAGCTCGGACCGCCCTCCTTCCGCCGCGGTCCCGACGATCTCGTCGTCCCAGGGCGCCCGGATGACCTGCTTGCCGACCGCTTGGTCGCACGGACCTCCAACGAAGAAGCCGTCGATCAGCATTTCGCCGTGGACCATGAGGTCATTGTGACTTCATAATTTCCGGTATGCCTCACTCGGAAGTCCGGGCGCTCTTCTCTAATCACTTCGACCAGACCCCTGATTTGGTCGTTACCGCCCCCGCCCGGGTCAACCTGATCGGCGAGCACACGGATTACAACGGCGGCTTTGTCTTTCCCGCGGCCATCGACCGAGGCATGTATGTCGCGGCCAAACTGGTTTCGGGGCCTACCCACCTCTATTCTCGCCAAGCCCGCGAGGGGGCTCCCTTCGACGCGCCGACGGTCCTGCCAGGCACGCTAAGGGGTTGGGAGCGGTATCCCGCCGGCGTCGCCTGGGCACTATCCCAGCGGGGCCACTCCGTACCAAACGTCGAAGCGGTCGTCGACAGCGACATTCCGATGGGTAGCGGCGTGAGCAGCAGTGCCGCAATCGAGCTTGCCTTCGGCGTGCTCTACAATGCGGCGAGCCACTTGGGCCTTCCGCTGGAGATGCTCGCGCGGCTCGGGCAAATCGCCGAAAACCAGTTCGTTGGCGTCAACTGCGGGATCATGGACCAGATGGCGAGCGCCATGGGCAAAGCCGGCAAGGCGATGTTCTTGGACACTCGAAGCCTCGATATCCAATATGCGCCGATTCCGGAGGGCGTCGCGATCGTGCTCTGCGATACCAAAAAACCCAGAGCCCTCAGTGATTCCGCCTACAACGAACGAAGATCGCAGTGTGAGGAGGCGAGTCGAATTCTCGGCGTACCCATGCTTCGCGATGCGGACATGGCGATACTCGAAGCCGCGAAGGATCGGATGAGCGAGGTCGTATACCGTCGGGCTCGCCACGTGATTTCCGAGAACGATCGTTGCATCCACTTCAAGGAAGCGCTTGAGCAGAGCGACCTACCTCGGGCTGGCGCCCTTATGCGGGGGAGTCACGAGAGCCTGCGCGACGACTATGAGGTGAGCTGCATGGAACTCGACGTCATGGCGGACGCCGCCGCAGCCGCGCCGGGATGCATCGGCGCTCGCATGACCGGCGCCGGATTCGGCGGTGCGTGCGTCGCCTTGGTCCACGAAGAGGCAGTTGCCGCTTTTGAAAAGGCGACTCTTGCCGCTTACGCGGTTAGTGCGGGACGTGACGGGGAAGCCATGGCTTGCCGCATTGTGGACGGCGCTCACGTTATCCAGACCCTGCTTTGACCGACTTGGGTAACCAGCAATGCGAACAGTTTCGCAAAAACGATTTAGTACGGGATGCCCCCCATAAAAACCACGGAGAATAGGAGCCGGATACAAGTAGGATGTGTCCAAATAAAAGACCGGCCCGCTCCTGAACGTCATAAGAAGCTTTTGTAAAGGAAAGCAAAGGACGTTTACAACGACAACTGGAAGTGCAGGCCAAGCAGGGAAGGATATGACGACAATGAGGAGTGCACTAGCGCCAGTATTACCGCCCGTCCGATCGGATGTTTTTCACCGTTCGGTTCGGCTAACGAAGAGGGAAATCGAAGTTTTGAGCTTGGTTTCGCAAGGCCACAGCAGCAAAGAGTGCGCCGAGGCACTCTACGTTTCGAAGCGAACCGTGGATTTTCACCTCGCCAATATCTACGATAAGCTTGGCGTCAACAATCGAGTTCAAGCCTTCCGCGCCGCGACGCGCCTAGGTCTTATCCCGTTCGAGCCTTCGTTCGGCGGCTTGCGAGAGTCGTAAATTAGCATTTAAGCCGGGGTCGCGTTTTCTCCTCAGCCGCCCCGGTCTGCTACCATTCTTGAATGGCCCAAACGATTCGTTATTTCGAGGGCACTGAGATTCGGGCTACTCAGCCCGACGGAATGGCCCACCCCCGCGTTGAGATCGTTGGCGACCGGGTTATCCTGCAGGCTCGCATTAAGAGGGCTTTCCCACTCAGCAAGCTAACGAGCTACCTGTCGATTCAGGATGGCGCCGGTAAAGAAGTGGGCGTCCTGCGAGAATTGGCCGGCCTCGACGAAGCTTCGCAAGCGATTTTTCAAGAGCAGCTCGATCGTCGCTACTTTACACCCCAAATAGAGCGCATATCGCTACTTAAGCAAGAGGCGGGCATGTGGCGATTTTCTGTAATTACTCAACGCGGCGTAGCCGAATTCTATGTCCGCAATTGGCGCGATAGCGCGGTCGAAATCGCCCCGAATCGTTGGCAGATAATGAGCGTCGACGGTGGCCGGTTTGAGATTCCGAACTTAGAGGCGATGGACGATGAAAGCCGCCGTTTCATGGACCAGCTTCTCTGACCTGCTCCTCGACGCGATTTATCCGCGCCGTTGCGCTCTGTGCCGCCTCTTTTCCGCCGACCCGGTCTGCGCGGCTTGCCGGGATGAATTCATTCTAGAAGAACCCTCGATCCGGTTTGGCGAAGAAGCCAAAGGGCTCGACTATCGCGCCGTATTATTCCGCTACGAAGGAAGGGCCGGCCAAGCGGTTCGCCGCCTGAAATACGGGCTGTGCACGTCGCACGCTCGCCTGATGGCGACCGAGCTTAAGGGTTTCATGGTCGATCTCAAGTTGGATCCCGACCTGATCGTTCCCGTGCCGATCCACTGGACGCGCGGCTGCCTGCGCGGTTTCAATCAAGCGGAACTACTATGCGAAGAGATCGGCTTCTCGCCAAATCAGTTGGTAAGGATTCGCAGCACCCGGCCTCAGGTCGGCCTCACGCGTGAGCAAAGAATTGAGAACCTTGCCGGGGCTTTCTCCGCCTCCGAGGGCGTGCGCGGGAAAAGGGTGCTTCTGATCGACGACGTACTGACCACCGGCCAGACGGCTCGAGAGTGCGCGAGTGCCCTTCGTGCAAAGGGCGCGACCGAGGTGGGCATCCTCGCCTTCTGCGGCGAAACCTAGCGGCGCACGAATTCGATGATGTGCTGGCGGGGAAGCGTCTCCAGCGTAACCTTCCAATCAAGCGGGAAGATGCTCATCTCTTTGCGCACTTGGGCGACCGACATCTTGTGGACTTCCTTGATCGGCACCGTAGGATCCTCCTTACGGTATTCCACGAAGACGAGCCGTCCACCTTTCTTCAGCGCCTTGACCATGTTCTCCGTCATCTCAAACGGCTGGTCGAACTCGTGGTACACATCGACCATGATCATTAGATCGACCGACTTAGGCGGTAACTTGGGGTCGGTAGTCGATCCGAGCCATGGCGTGACATTCGCGATATGGCTCTTCTTCGCCTTGTCTCGCACGATGTCGAGCATCTCGGGCTGAATGTCTTCGGCGTAGACCTTGCCGGTCGACTTGACGTAGGGCGCCATCAGGAACGAGAGGTATCCGCTACCCGCGCCGATGTCGGCCACCACCATCCCTGGTTTTAAATCAAGCGCCTTCACGAGCATCGACGGGGCTTCTTCCGCCTCCCGCTCGGGTCGATCCAGCCAGTCGGCCGCTTCATGTCCCATCACTTGGGCCATCTCGCGACCCATGTAGAAAACCCCGGTCCCGTCCGGGTCGTGGTTAACGTGCCGCTCGTAGGGCGGGTGCTCGGTCTGCAGGTGGAGGTTCGGCGTGGCGCCGAACCCGTGTAATCCAATCAAGAGCAGAGCCGAGATCATGTTTGCCTCACCGATTTAGCGGTATTTGGCAATGCGGGCAACCGCGTCGGGAGCGAAGTCTTGCAACCGCTCGTACAACGTCAACTGCACCATTGCCCTGACTTTGTTGAGATCCGCCGGATCGTCCGACGCGAGCCGGAAGTAGGTGTCTCCCTTTATATAGTCCGTCATAAAGCGCAGACCGAGTTCAAGAGAAATCGCCTGGACCGCGAAGATCATCATGGACACTTCCTTGTCCGTGACCTCTTTGGCGGTGCCGAGGAAGCCTCTGCCCACCGCTTCGTAGACGTCCCGATCGACGACGATCTTCGAGAGGTCGCGCTCCTTCTCGCCGGCCACGTTGACCATCGAGCGGAGCATATCGCCCCAATCCGCCAGCCAGGTAAACGGCATGATGGTGTCGAGATCCACGAGGGACTTCACGCGCCCGGTCTCGGCGCAGAAGAGGAAGTTCTCGATCTTGGTGTCGCCGTGGATTAGCGTATGGCGGATGCTGCCATCCTCCAGCGCGGACCAGAGACCTTTCGTAAACGGCTCTTGATCGGCGACCAAAGCGAGGAAATGAGCCAGCTCGGGATCATTCTTGCGCTCCTGGTACTGATCCTCTTCAAGGGCGACCAAGAAATGCTGCTCGGTGCTTGCCCTTATGATCGGATCTTCCGGTAAAGCATCGCCGACTTGTTCCAGCGTCCGATTGCCTGCCATCACGCTGTAGAACTGGCGGTAGTAGAGCGCGGTATCCCGATAACCGGGAAGCGATCCTTCCACCCCTTCGGGGTCGATGCCCGCAATCAGATCGGAAAAAATTGCGAGGCCACGCCCGACTTCTTCGGCAAGTTTTAGTTGCGCTTCGCGACCGTTAACTTCGCTGAGGCTCTTGTAGGAAACCGACTTGGGGATGCGGACCATGAGCCGCCAAACCGACCAGCCATCCTCGTCCGAGAGATCTAAATAGGGTTGACCGTCGCGCGTTTCGACGAGCCGGATCGGTTCCCATCCATCCACGGCCTTGTCGCCGTTAATCGAGCTCCATTGAGCGTCGATCGACGCGAGCATCGCGTTCATAACGCGATGGGGCATCGTGAATACTTCGGAATTCACCTTCTGAAGCAGGTATTCGGATCCGTCCGCCGACACCTCGTAGGTGTGGAGGTTAATATTTCCGCGACCCGGGAACGGCGCCACGACAAACGGCCCTTGAACCTTGAATTGCCGAGCGATCCACTCGATATCTTCGGTCGAATAATTGTCGAATGCCCCGTTCAGGTGCAGTGGCTTTTGCGCGACGAGTCCTTCCGTCCTTTCCTCGATCATGTCCATGTCCGAAAGAGGGGAATAATCTCCCGTGCCGCAGTATACGCCCCTAGCAACTTTACATTAACGATTTCAGCGCGGAGGGCCCATGGGATGCCGCCTTTGACACAGAAAGGGCACAGTAGATTTACTAGCTAAGCAGCCGATAAGCGATGTCGGCATAGATCCTCGCCAAGGGTTCGAGACATGCGATCTCTACCGTTTCGTTGGCGGCATGAATGGTTTTGTTAATCGGCCCGAACTCGGCTACCGGGATGCCGTGGGCGGCAAAGAACCTCGCGTCGGACGTTCCCCCTCCCGTCGAAGGCTCTGGATCGACGCCGGTTTCGGCCTTGATCGATTCGGTAATGGCCTCGATAAGTCCCGTGTCCGAGGTGTGAAATGGCTCCGCGGAGACTTGCCAGACGACGGGATCCTCTATCCCGTTACCGCTCAGTAATTCGAAGACTCGGGCTTGGAGTGCTGAGACCGTCCAGTCTGTCCCGAATCGAATGTTGAAGTGAACTTCGGCGACACCGGGGATCACGTTTCCCGCGCCCGTACCTGCGTTGAAGTTGCTTACCTGCAGGGTGGTCGGAGGAAAGCTCTCGTTGCCGTGTCCCCAATCCGCGCCGACGAGAGCATTCAGGGCGGGCACAAGCCGGTGTACGGCGTTTAAGGCGAGGTTCGGGTACGCCGTGTGGCCCTGGACGCCTTTGACGACGAGCCGGCCGTTCATCGAGCCTCGGCGGCCAGATTTGATCGTATCGCCGAACTCCCGATCTGAGGTCGGCTCGCCGACGATCGCGAAGTCGATTTTCTCGCCGCGCTCGACAAGGGCGTTCAGCACGCGCTTCGTCCCGTCCGTTCCCGGCCCCTCTTCATCGCTGGTCAGCAGGATTGCGAGGGTGCCTTTATGCGTCTGCGTGGCAACCCTTTCAAGCGCGATGGTCATGGCGGCGACGGAGGCCTTCATGTCGGCCGCACCGCGGCCATAGAGGAAGCCGTCACGCTCCGTCGGAGTGAAGGGAGCGCTGATCCAGTCCTCCAGGGGACCGGCGGGAACGACGTCCGTATGCCCGGCGAAGCAGACGACCGGCGATCCCTCGCCGTGGGTCGCCCAGAGGTTCTTCACCTCTCCAAACGGCATTGACTCGACCGTAAAACCGGCGGCAGCCAAGCGCCCGGCAATGATGCTCTGACAAGCGCCGTCGTTTGGCGTAACGCTCGCTTCAGCGACAAGCTGCTTAGTCAGGGCAAGGACTTCGCTCATTCTTCCGTTTCGCGTAACAGCTCATTCAGCGTTGTCTTCGCGCGGGTTTGCGCATCGACTCGCTTCACGATGATGGCGGCGTAGAGGCTGTGACTACCATCCCTCGACGGCAGCGACCCCGGCACGACTACCGAACCCGCCGGGACGCGGCCCTGAAGGATCTCACCTGTGGTTCGGTCGTAAATTCGCGTGCTCTGGCCGATGAAAACGCCCATCGAGATCACGGAGCCTTCTTCCACGATCACGCCTTCCACGATCTCGCTGCGGGCGCCGATGAAGCAGTTGTCCTCAATAATCGTTGGGTTCGCTTGGATCGGCTCAAGCACGCCGCCCAGTCCCGCCCCGCCGCTAAGGTGAACGTTCTTCCCGACCTGCGCGCAGGAACCGACGGTCGCCCAAGTGTCGATCATCGTGCCCTCATCGACGTAGGCGCCGATGTTAACGTAGCTCGGCATCAGGATCACGTTCTTGCCGATGAAGGCGCCGCGCCTTGCCACCGCAGGGGGCACCATACGGAACTGGCCCGTCGGCTGCTTCAGCGGAACTTTGTCCCAGAACCGAAGATCTCCGGCCGCGAACTCTTGGTTGTCTTCGATTCGGAAGGAAAGGAGCACGGCCTTTTTGAGCCATTGGTGCGTGATCCACTCGCCGTCGATTTTCTCGGCGACGCGGAGCTTGCCGCGATCGAGGGCATCGAGCGATTCGCGCACTGCGTCGCGGACGTCGATCGGGGCCTCGGTGGGCGAAAGTCGGGCCCGGTCTTCCCAGGCGGCATCGATGATAGAAGCGTAGTCAGTCATGAAGGTTTAAGCCGCGAGAATGTCGCGCAGTTTGATGAGCGCGGCTTCGCAAGTTTCGAGTTCGGGGACCAGTGCGATCCGAATGTGGTTTAGGCCGGGATTTGTCCCGTTCACGTCTCGGCCCAGATACCGTCCCGGCAGCACGGTCAGGCCCGCGCGTTGGTAAAGCGTTTTGACGAGGGTTTCGTCATCGTCGCAACGATGCCAGAGGAAGAAGCCACCGGCGGGAATTCGTGCATCGGGAAGGATTCGGCGAACCATCTCGTACTTGTCCTGATACTTCCGGCGATTCTGCTCGACGTGGGTCTCTTCGCTCCAAGCCGCTGCACTCGCAGCTTGGACCTGAGAACTGGGAGCCGCGCCGTGATAGGTCCGGTAGAGGAGAAACTTGGCGAGAATGTCGGGATCGCCGGCCACGAATCCGGATCTTAGGCCCGGTGCGCTTGACCGCTTCGAGAGCGAATTGAAAACTACGATGCGCTCGTTACTCCGGCCCAGTTTGACGGCGGCTTCGAGAGCGCCGATCGGCGGTTCGCCGTTGTAGATCTCGGAATAGCACTCGTCGGCGGCAACGATAAAGCCGAATTGGTCCGACAGACGGAAAACCTCTTGCCAGTCGTCGAGCGACATGACCGAGCCCGACGGATTTCCCGGGGAGCAGACGTAGGCAAGCCGAACTCTCGGCCAAACTTCGGCGGGCACAACGGTCCAGTCCGGAAGATAGTCTTTCTCCTCGGGCGTCGGTACATAGAAGGGCTCCGCTCCGGCCATGATCGCGGCGCCCTCATAAATCTGATAGAACGGGTTTGGCAGCAGAACGACCGAGTCCTCTTTCGGATTGAGCACGGCTTGCGCGAAAGCAAAGAGGGCTTCCCGTGTGCCCGCAACGGGCAGGACTTCCCGGTCAGGGTTTGGGGCGGCGATTGCGTAGCGGCGCGCCACCCAGTGGCTAATCGAGTGTCTCAGTTCCGGGGTTCCGCCGGTCGGCGGATATTTACCAAGCAGGGCCGTGTTCTCGGCAAGGCCCGTCAGGATAACTTCGGCCGTAGGGTGCTGCGGCTCGCCGATCCCGAGGTTGATGGGCGTCGCGCCCGGATCGGGTTTAAGGCCGCTGAGCAATAGCCGGAGCCGCTCGAAGGGATATGGATGCAGATTTTCGAGAAGCGGATTCACGCCATTACCGAGTGGACGATGGCCGCTCTTCCTCGCGCAGGTGGACGTTGACCACGGACTGGGCGTATTGAACGACGGTCGACTCCTCCGTCGCCCGGAGATCCTCGATAAGTTTGTCTACCGAGGCTTGATTTACCGGACCGTAGTATTGATCGCCGACTTGCATCACGGGCGCGCGGTCACACGCGTTGAGGCACTCGACCTCTTCGAACGTGAACATGCCGTCTTCCGTGGTCTCCCCATGGCCGACTCCGAGTTTCTTCTTGATGTAGTCGCGAATGTCCCAGGTGCCATTGATGTGGCACGAGAGGCAGGTACACAACTCCAGCTTGTGCCGGCCCGGTTTGTGGGCGGCATTGTAAAGGGAGTAGAACGTCGCAACGCCCTCGACTTCCGCGTAGCTTCGGTTCAGCCGGTGCGCGACTTCGGCGATCGCATCGCCCGAGAGGAAGCCGTCGTATTCCTTCTGCGCGATCCACAGGGCGGGCAGGATACATGCCTTGGCCTCCGGATAGTGGGTGAGCAGACCGTTCAACTCGTGAACGGCTTCCGGCGAGAACCGCAGGTTTAGATCTTCCGCTCGGGGAATATGAGGTCGCTGGTTCGGACTACCGAGGTGGATCAGTTCGTTCATGGGCCGCTTGGCGAAGGATACCGTAGGGAGGGGCGACAAAGATCGAAGCGGGCCCAGGTTGATACCTGGGCCCGCTTCGATGTTCTTCCCTTCGATCTATTGGGAAGACGCCGCTCCGGCGCCGGTCGGCTTTTGAGCTTGGCCCACGCCGGCGCCTCCAGCCTTTCCAAAGCCCACCGAACCTACTTTGCTCGGATCGGGCGGAGTTGCGGGGGCGTCGTCTCCCTTGCCGCATCCGGATGCTACGATGGCGAGACTGGCGAGGACTGCGAACACTACAGCGAGCTTCATATCAGTTAGGCATATCCGGTCGCAGCGTCCAGGCATAATTACAACCGGCTCCGCTATCCACGGTGTCGACCCACCAACCGGCGAGGGTTCCGTCGGTATTGAGAAGGTAGGGGAAGTCGCCGCTTCCGAACTTGGCAAATTTGGCGTGGCCATCGGCATAGCTCATGTTGTCACCCGAGCCCCAGACGTTGTGCTTGATGCCTCCGGTCCCTTCCGAGCCTGTGAAGAAGCCAATGTTCGAAACGCAGTTGGGACCCGTGTTCTGGAACTGGAACGGAGTGGTCACCGCGTTCGAAAGGAAGTTTCCGCCAGCCACGATGAGAGGATAGGAAACGCCGAATCCGGGGATTCGCCAGTTGCCTAACGCATTCCAGACCAGAACCGTATGGGCGGGAGCCGGCGAGGCGGACGAATTCCACGCATTGAGGTACGAGTTCTCTACGTACTGCGTGCTCACGATCGGAGTCGGAACTTGGGCCACGCCGGTCGGATTGAAGTCCGTGGTCCCCGCAGGGCCTGAGTACATCGCGTAGTTCTTGATGTACGGCTGGACGGAGTTGCCGAAGAAGCTCTGGCGAATCGCGGGATTGGTTGTCGGCGTTCGATCCACCGGAATCGTGAACACCGTTGTGCCGTTATTTCCCGGCACCGTCAACGGATAAGTGTCGTCGTTGTCGCCGAGGTACATGATGGTCCCCAGGTTCAACTGCTTCTGATTGTTAAGATCGGCGGTCTTCTTCGCTGCGGCCTTCGCTTGCGCAAAGACGGGGAAGAGAATGGCTGCGAGAATAGCAATGATTGCAATTACAACAAGCAGTTCGATGAGCGTAAAGGCTCGTTTCATAGATAGGAGTGCCTCCGAGAGATAGTGGAAATGAAAATATGTTCCCGACCTTGGGAACCTTTCGCTCGACTGATTCTGCCAGCGAAGATAAAGCGTACTATACACTAAAATTGTGAAGTGCCAAGGGCTCTAAAAAGTGCTCACATAGTTTCGCTCATGGCATTAGTGCGTTCGAACCTGCACATTCGTTTTGACCGGGAAGTTTTCGTGCGTAAAACCGCAATAAGTGACAACTGTATGCCAATTTCTGTGTGCAATTTCCAATGGGTTGTGGCCGAATTCCGGTGACTTCTAGATAGAGTGACTGGGACGTGGGCCGATTCAGCGGGCGTTCGCAATATGATAGGGTTAATTACACCATGGAGGTGTCTAAAAATAAAGAGCCCATTCGAGCAATCTGCTCGAATGGGCTCTTCAGGGCCAAAGGAAGCCGGGCGCTTACCGGTCGATCTCGCCTAACACGATATCGATCGAGCCGATGATCGCGACGACGTCGGCTATGAGTCGGCCTTTCGCCATCACTTCCAGGCACTTGAGGTTCAGAAGGCTGCTCGGGCGCTCGTGCCAGCGGTATGGGCGGTTGCTGCCATCGCTGACGATATAGAAACCCAACTCGCCCTTCGAGCCTTCGACGGCGGCATAAGCCTCGCCAACCGGCGGGTGGAACCCCTCGGTGAACAGCTTGAAGTGGTGAATGAGCGACTCCATCGAGGAGTCGAGCTCTTCACGAGGCGGCGGAACGATCTTGCGGTCGGTGGTACGCCAAGGACCGGAAGGCAGACCGTCGATTGCCTGCTTGATAATCTTGACGCTCTCGCGCATCTCGGCGTTTCGGACCAAGAAGCGGTCGTAGACGTCGCCGTGCGAGCCGGTCGGGACGGCGAAATCGAAGTCTTCGTAACTGGAGTAGGGATTCGACTTTCGGAGGTCGAAGTTCACGCCGCTGGCGCGGGCAATGGGGCCGCTGGCGCCGAGATTCAAAGCTTGGGCGGCGGTTAGGGCGCCGACGTCGACCGTGCGCTCCTTCCAAATCGGGTTGGAGACGAGCATATTCTCGACGAGGTCGAGCTCCGGTAGGAATGCGTCCAAGAAGCCGCGCAGGCGGGCTTCGAAGCCGTCGGGCATATCGCCGCGCAACCCGCCCGGTACGATCCAACTCGGCATCATGCGCACGCCCGAGAACATCTCGAACAAGTCGAGGATGTACTCCCGCTGCTGCATCAAATAGAAGTAGGGGGTCATTGCGCCCAGGTCCAGGCCGTGGGTGGCAAGCCAGACCAGGTGAGAAGCGAGGCGGCTAAGCTCGGCGAGAATGACGCGGAGGTACTGGCCGCGCTTCGGGATTTCGCAGCCCAGAAGCTTTTCGACCGCCAACGCGTGGGCGAGGTTGTTGCCGTTCGCGTTGAGGTAGTCCATGCGGTCGGTCATGACCACGCACTTGTTGTACTGCTGGTACTCGGCTTCCTTCTCCATACCGGTGTGGAGATAGCCGATGACGCACTTGCAGTTGACGATCGTCTCGCCTTCGAGCTCGCAGACCACCCGAAGCACGCCGTGCGTCGATGGGTGCTGGGGACCCATGTTCACGATCATCGTGTTTTCGCCGGTCCGTTCGAAGACCGTTTCCGTCGAGGGCATGAAAGTGGAAGAGGACATGAGCGAACTCGGAACGTAGCGTCAAATGGAGGATACCGGAGGGTTAGCGGCCGCTAACGTCGCCGGACCCTGTCTTGCCTTCGAAGCTTTCGCCGGCGTGCGGCATCTGTACGTCTTCTACGGCGGGACCGTATTGGTTGCCGTCAAAGAGAACGTCTTCGCCACCGAGCGGATATTCCTTACGAAGGGGATAGCCGATCCAGTCGTCGGGGAGCAGGAATCGCTCGCGGGGACGGGGACCGTTGCCGTCGAAGATGATTCCGTAGAGGTCCTGAACTTCGCGCTCGGGGTAGTCGGCGCCGACGTAGAGCGGGGTTAGGGAAGGGACCTTCTGGCCGTCATCCACTCCGACCTTGAGAAAGATTCGGGAGTGGTACTTCAAGGACATGAGGTTGTAGACGACCTCAAAACGCTCCGGAAGGTCGCGCTCGAACTCCCAGCGGCTGTAGTCCACGCCGAGACACTCGACGAAGTATTTGTAGTCGAGCTCGGGATCGTCCTTCAAGTAGGTGACGATCTCGATGAGCTTGGTGCGGTCCACGCAGAGATAGGTCTCGCCCGCGAACTCTTTAACCTTGAGGAGAGCCTCGCCGAACTTCTCACGGAGCCGGACGGCTTCCAGCCGCTCTTCGCCGACCATCGGGTAAGGCATTAAAGCACGCCTCCGACCGGTTCGAGCTCACGCGCTTCGGCGATTTCGGCCTGGCTCAAGCCAAGTTTCTCGGGGGCAAGGGAAGTGGTTTCGTCCCAGTCGATCGCGCCGACGCGGATCGCGTAGACGTAACCGAGAATCCACGTGGACATGTAGCCGAGGAACTCGAAGAACCCGTAGACGATGAATTTGTTGTCTGGGGAGTGCTTGTAGGCGGTGTAGAAGCCCCAGAGGAAAACGGCCTCGATATCGAAGAGAATGAAGACGATCGCGACCAAGTAGAACTTGATCGGAAAGCGTTCTTGGGCGTCCCCTACCGGGGCCACGCCGCACTCGTACGGCGCCATCTTATAGCGCGTGTTCTTCTTTGGGCCGAGGTACCAACTTACGGCGACCAACCCCACCGCGACGAGCGCCGCGAATGCCAGGAGCACCAGGATTCCGAGGTAGCCGTTTTCCACGGTCGGAAGGATACCTTCGACCGTGGAAAACGGCTACCTCATAGCCTTTCGACTTTCCTGTAGTTCCCGAGGATGGTCCTTTTCGCGGTGGTTGGTCGGGTTTCCTGGCAGTTGAGGGGGCCGGGGCTGGCGGTGGTTCGTCAGGCGGTGGCATCTAAGCTGGGCGACCGGTAACCTATAGGCCTATGTCGTTCGCCGAACTCGTCCAGCCGCTGCTCGAGAGAAAGGATCTCGATGCCGTGCAGGCGGGGGATCTGATGCGTTACTTAATCGGGGGCGAAGCAACCGAGGCTCAGATCGGCGCGATCCTTCTTGGCTTCCGAATCAAAGGCACCACGACGCGGGAGCTGGCCGCCTTTGCCCGCGTCATGCGCGAAAAGGCATCCATTCTTCCTCACGAATACGACGATCTGGTCGATACTTGCGGAACCGGGGGCGGTGCGCCGACCTTCAATATCTCGACGGCGGCAGCGGTGGTCGCTTCGGCAGCGGGGGTTCGCGTGGCGAAGCATGGGAATCGGTCGATGTCCGGAATGGGCAGCGCAGACGTCCTGGAGACCCTGGGCGTACGCATCACGTCCGATTCCGAACAGCTCCTCCACATGCTGGACGCGGTTCGGCTCGTCTTTCTCTTCGCTCCTGCCCACCACCCGGCGATGCGACACGTAGCGAAGGCTCGGCGGGAGCTTGGTCTTCGGACGGTGTTCAACCAACTCGGGCCGCTTGCCAACCCCGCTCAAGCCCGGCGTCAAGTGATCGGGGTCTACGATGCTGGACTGATGCGGAGCATGGGAGAAGCGCTCAAGGAGCTGGAGTCGGAGCACGTCCTCCTGGTCCATGGGCGCGAGGGTCTGGATGAGATCTCACCGACCGGGGAAACCGACTACGTCGAGGTTCGGCACGGCCGGGTTTCCTCGGGAACGCTCTCGCCCAAGTCATTTGGCTTAGAACCGGTCGATCCGAGTGCGGTAGCTCCGGGCATGGACCTTAACGATTGCGCGGCGATCTTTCACGAGGCGATTGGTGACATCGACTCTCCAAGGGCCAAAGCGATCCTTCCAAGTTCGGCGGCGGCGATCTGGGTCTCGGGCCTGGAATCCACCCTCCCCGACGCCGCAGCTAGAGCGGCAAACGCGATTTCATCCGGTCGCGCCAGTGGGAAGCTCAGCGAGATCATCGAGCTTGGTGGTGCATCGTGAACGTGCTCGATAAGATTTTCGCGCGCAAAGCCGACGAGGTTGCGGCCGCCAAGGCATCGGTCTCGCCCGACGAGATTCAGAGACTTGCCGCCCAAGCCGACCCGCCTCGCGGCTTTCTCGCGAATCTAAAGCGAGCGGAGCCCAAACTGGCCCTCATCGCCGAAGTAAAGAAGGCAAGCCCGTCGAAAGGCTTGATCCGCCCAGATTTCGATGCCGCGGAGATCGGCCGCATCTACGCAGAGTCGGGGGCATCCGCCCTCAGCGTTTTGACCGACGAGCACTATTTCCAAGGGAGCGCAGAAAACTTACGCCGAGCCCGCAAGGCCAGCGGCCTCCCGTGCCTGCGCAAGGATTTCCTGAACGACCCCTATCAACTGTACGAAGCGCGGGCGTGGGGCGCCGACGCGATTCTGCTCATCGTCGCCGGTCTGGACGATGAACTCCTGTTCAACCTCCACGCATTGGCGACCAACCTGGAAATGGACGTATTAGTAGAGGTGCATACCGATGCGGAGACCGTCCGAGCTCTGGCTCTCGGCGCGCCACTGATTGGAGTGAATAATCGCGACCTCGCCGACTTCCACACCTCTCTAGAGGTGAGCGACCGGCTGCTCCCCATAATCTCCGGCCAGGCATTCGCGGTGAGCGAGAGCGCGTTGGAAACACGAAAGGATTTGGACCGGGTACAGAAGGCCGGAGCCCAGGCGGTTCTCATCGGCACTACATTCTGCGCGGCGGACGATATCGCGGCGAAGGTGAGGGAAGTGCTTGGTTAGCGTTAAGATTTGCGGCATCACGCGGCCGTCGGACGCCGAACTTGCGATCGAATTCGGCGCCGACGCTCTCGGCTTCAATCATGAGCCGACGAGTCCACGCTTTCTTGAGGAGACGGCATGGAAGTGGATCGAGCGGCTCAAACCGTTCACGCTAAAGGTCGCCGTCTTCGGGAAAGTCCGGCGGGGCGTCCCTCAGGGCGTGTTCGATTTCGTGCAGGGCTGCGAGTGGGAGCTCTTTCCAATGCCGTTTCCGAAGCGGATCCATGTGATCCGGCTAAGGCCGGGACAGAAAGCGGACGATATCATTCATCAAACCGTGAACGCGTCTTCCATCCTGCTCGATGCCTACAAGGACAATTCATACGGTGGCACGGGTCACAAAGTGGATTGGAATCTTGCCGCAGAGATCGTCGCGAGGGCGGAACGCCCGGTCATTCTCGCGGGTGGACTCACCCCAGATAACGTGGCGGAAGCGGTGATTCGCGTGCGGCCCTATGCGGTCGACGTCAGCAGCGGCATCGAGTCGGGTCCTGGGATAAAGGACCCGATCAAAATGCGCGACTTTATTCAAGCCGCGAAAAGCGCTTGACCCGTAGGCAAAAAATGCGGGAGCGCTGAAAGGAGAGCTAAAGTGCACTCCCGCTAGGGACGCCAAGACCCGGTTCTTCAAGAATTTGCACTTTCTGTGTGCGGCTGAGAACTTTGGCCCCTCGGCGATGGTTGCAGTATAGACGGGAAACTGAGTTCCTACGCGTTTGCGTGCCTCACGGACCCTCGTCTTGCCAATCGGAAGGTGTATCGAGCATTCATGATCGGATTTATTAGCCACCTCCCGAAGGGAATCCACGAGGTTCTTGTGCCGGAATTCGCAGGCTTGGGAGCGTATGCCCCCTTGCAAATAGGCCGTAGGTATACTCCGGAACCCAACCTTTCCAACGGGAGGTGTGCAGCCCTTGGCCGCCGCCATCGAAACTAAAAAGCTGACCAAAAGCTATAAATCGCGCCAGCATGGCCTCATCAACGTGGTCGAAGCTCTAGACCTCCATGTGGAGGAGGGAGAGATTTACGGTTTTCTTGGCCCCAACGGCGCCGGGAAGACTACGACCATTAAGATGCTTCTCGGCATCATTTATCCAAGCTCCGGCTTGGGTTATGTACTCGGCAAGGAGATCGGCGACATGGATGTCCATCGCATGATCAGCTACCTGCCCGAGCGACCTTACTACTACGAGCATATGACGGGTCCGGAAATTTTACGTTTCTACGGATCCCTGTTCGGTATCAGCGACGAAGCTAAATTCCAGGCTCTGCTTGAGAAGGTTAACTTGCATCGCGATACGACGAAGTCCATTTCTCAGTACTCCAAGGGTATGCAGCAGCGTATCGGTCTGGCCCAAAGCCTGATCAACGATCCGAAGCTGTTGTTCTTGGACGAGCCGACCGGTGGTTTGGACCCCATCGCCCATCGCGAGATCCGAGATCTTATCCTTTCCTTCCGCGATGAGGGCCGCACCGTGTTCATCTCGAGCCACGAGTTGAGCGAAGTCGAGCTGATTTGCGACCGCGTCGCGATTATCGACCGCGGAATCGTCAAGCAGCAAGGCAAGCTGACTGACCTGCTGCGAGGCGGACGTATCGAGATCACCGTTACGGATATCGATAAGTCGATCATGAACAAGCTGGAACTGGCCGACAGTTCCGTTCGCGAGCACCCGCTCGGACTGCTATTGGATATGCCGGAAGACAACGAAGTAAACGCGGTCATCGACCTCGTTCGAAGTTCGAAGGGCAAGATCGTCAGCATCGTCCCCCGCAAGAAGCGATTGGAAGATCTCTTCGTGGAGACGGTTTCGGTCAAGCCGCGATCCTCTTCGACGGAGGGCGTTAAATGAGACCGATCATCGCGATTGCGAGCACGACCGTCGGTGAAGCGATTCGCCGCCGCGTCCTGCTCGTCATTCTTCTTCTTGCGATCGTCCTTTTGGTCGTCGCCCCTGGTCTTGGCATCCTTTCGGCCCGTTCGGAAACGACGGTTTTGAAGGGAATGATGCTGGGAATCATCCAGTTGTTCAGCGCGGTCATCGCGATCGTTTTGACGGTCTACATGATTCCAAACGAAATCGAGCGCCGCACGATCTATACGATCTTGTCGAAGCCGGTTCAGCGTTGGCAGTTCTTGGTTGGGAAGTACCTGGGCGCGGTCGCTGCGCTCGCCCTGATGATGGCGCTCATGTGCGTCGTCCTTGTGGTCGTATTCATCATCGAGCATCAAGACTTGGCCGCGGTGGCCGACGTTTTGAAGGCGCCGATGATGTACTTCGTGCAGATGAGCCTGCTCGCTGCCGTCGCGATCTTCTTCTCGACGTTCGTGGCGCCGCTGGTGAACTTCTTCCTTACGGGCGGTCTCTTCCTCCTCGGTTCGTTGTTCAACCCGTTCTTCCAGACGCTTCAAGACAATGCGTCCACGAATCCGGTAGCCAAGAATGCGGCCATGATCGTCAACACGATCCTGCCCAACTTCTCGAACTACAACATTCAGAACCCGATCATCAACCCGAACTCGCAGATTCAGAACGAGAAGACTTACTACATAAGCATCACGTTCTACGGTCTGTGCTACATCACGATTCTTCTCGTGGCGGGCATTTGGGTCTTCGATCGCCGGGAGGTTTAAGCCATGAAAAGCCGAATCTCCCAGGTATCCGTTGGCATTCTGGCAGCAGCATTCTTCTGCCAGGCGGCCCTCCAACGGGGATTTATCTTCAATCAGTGGAAGCAGAGCTATTCGCTGAGTAAGAACAATGAAGCGGGCCTTTCGATCGGTAAAGGGCTCGATCCGCTTCAGATGGTATTTGCCCTCGCCGGATTCCGCGAGATGATCGCGGGAATCCTCTGGGTTCGTGCGGACGACTTCTTCGACTCAGGTAACTACGACGCGATCTTGCCGATCATTCGGTTGGTTACGTTGCTGGACCCCAGCGAAATCGACGTCTACGCGACCGGTATGTGGCACATCGGCTACAACTTCACGGATGAAGAGCAGCGATCCGATCGCCGCTACATTCCGTCGGCGTTGGCGCTCGGTGAGGAAGGGGCCCGGAATAACCCGGACACCTACGAGCTGTTCTTCGAGACCGGCTGGATTTGGTACCACAAGATCGACGACGACTACGAGCATGCGGTCGACTGGTTTGAGAAGGCTCAGAAACGCGCGGACATGATCCCCGCGCGAAAGAACCTCCTCGGCATGGCCTACCAGCGCGCGGGTCTCGTCGAGAAAGGTTTGCAGAAGTACGAGGATCTGGAAAACGAAGCTCTTGCTGCCTACAACAAGAACGCGAACGACTTCTCCAGCCGCCAAAACCGCGACGTTATCGAGAACAACATCGACACGATGCTCGTTCGAATGGTGCAGCGTGGTTATGTCGCGGAGTTGAACAAGCGTTCGCTGGAGCCGTACGACGTCAGCCCTCCGTTCGATGTCGGATTCAGTGCCAAGGCAACGGTTGTCGAACCGAACGTCATCAAGTTTGAGGGAACGTGGAACGTTCTTCCCGTCGGAACCCGAGTACGTGTAGTCTTGCGAGACCAGGAATACACTGCCGAGGTGGACGGAAAGATGAAGGACATCACGGAGCCGGGCGGAATGATCTGGGACTATTCCGGCAACGTCAACCTGGATCCGCCACGTGACCGAACGTTCATGCAGGATCAGCTCTTTGTCCGAAACCGGCGGTTCAACCGCAAGGTCGACATGAGTAAAGACCCGACCATGTACCCGTTCACCAGCGACAAGTACCTGATCGAGTTCTTCTACGATCCGCGCAGCGCCCCACCCCACATCCAGGACAAGTTCTCCTGGAACGGCGAAGGCATGACCGACAAGAACTTCTTGAACACCAAGATCCGAAAGGATACGCGCGTTGTATACGCCACCCTGACCCTCACCAAGGATCAGATCAAGCGCCGCAACGAGTGGGCCGACAAGGTCCCGGTCGTGGAGACTTCCAACTATAAGGAAATCGACAAGGCCGTGGGCAGCGACGACGTCATCGTCGATATCCCGTCCTTGCGCGCCGGCGGAAAGTAAGTCGTTCCGTTGGAATGAATGAGGGCTCGAATCGAAGCTTCTGCTTCGGTTCGAGCCCTCATCATTTGTGCTGCCTCTAGACGTGGATGTTTTTTACGGCGAGACGGTGGATATGTTGGGGAAGTGGAATTGGCTTTTCGTAACGGGGCTGTAGACCGAAATTCGGCCTGATGTTCCAATTTGGGTGACCGTGCCAAGATCGGAAATTCGAAGGGTATTGAAATTGGCCGTTTCGACCGCGTAGTCGTTGCAATAGATGACCATCGACGCATATCCTGAACTGTACGCCCAGTACGTGAGGTTCAGTCCAAGCCATGTGCCTCGGTACTCCGTCATCGTGCCCTGGACCGAATAGGGTGACGTGGATAGGGTGACGCGACCGGTCGAGCCGGTCGAACCCGTGCTTCCGCCTGTCTTAAGATTGAAGGATGTATCGGCGCGCGTAGCCGCAGGGCTCAGCGGTTGCACCGGTTGGAAGTTCAAAACCGTTCCGGGGATATCGGACCGGGTCAATTGAAGACTTGTACCGTTTGCGGTTCCGGTCAAAGTAAAGGTGGTTCCGTCCACCGCCTCGCACGTTGCGGAGAGCGTCTTCCCGCTGACCGTCCCCTCAAAGGATCCCGTCTGGTGGGCGTATGGGCCGGTTTCGGTCGCGACCGCGAATTCTCCTTCCCACGCGAGCTTGTCGTTCGCCAGTATCTCGATCTCCATCGCTGAGCCGTCCGGGAGAATCGCTTGATATTGGGAAAGCGGAACACCCCCGACTCCAGAAGAATTGGAATTGTTGGAACTACCGCCGCACCCGCCCAACCCGACGAGCAAACCGGCGGAAAGAAGAGTGATCCTGCTTTTGGTCATATTAGCTAGGCTAACACTTTTAGCCGTGTTGCGCGCGACTACATAGCAAATTGCTTGAAAATAGAAAGAACTCCCGAAACGACGCCAGCGAGGCTTTTCTCTCAAGGATACAAACATCCGGCCCGCAGATTGATTCAGGGAGTAAGCGCGCCGCCAAACGTACGGGGTCGCTCGATTTTGAGTGTTGAGTAAGAAGAAGTAATCGCGAGGCAAATCGCTCGTCTCCTACTAGATGTTCTATGCGCCGTTACTCGCCACCATCGTGCTTAGGGGCGGACATCAAACCAGGGCTTCGATCGTCCGTACCGCACTCGATCTTGACGAGCGGTCCGCCGCGCGAAACTATGGCGTGGGAGGTGAGCTAAACCTTCTGCCCCGTTCCTGCGCGTCGGAAATTCTTAGGCAATTGCCGACCTTCAAGCATGCCGCGGTGATGCAGGAAGCCGGCCAGTGGTTTTCAAGGAACCACTATCCAAGGGCGATCCCCGCGCTCATCAGGAGTTTCGATCGATCGTTCCTCTCCAACGACGTCTCAGAAGATCCACCGGCCGCCACCGCCATCGCCACATTTGGATTGGATGCGACGCCGTACCTTCTTCAGGCTTGCCGGCACGGCTCCGCGACCCAGCGGGCCGCTTGCGCCCAAATCCTTTCCGGCTTTTGCCGCGAACCTGCGAAGGATGCCCGAGTTGTCCACTATATGGCCGAGCTGAGCAAGGATCGCGATCCTAGGCTTCGCCAGATCGCAATCGGTGGACTTTGGAAAGCGGCGGTCGTCTTTCACATCCGGACGGGTGACGGTATCTACTACGTCGAGGTTTTCAGGCCCGAGCTTTTGCGATACATTATCGACGCGGCGTGCATGTCCGACCAGGAAACCGTTCAACTTGCGAAAGGCTACTTGTACCGGCTGGTTTGGCAGCAGAGTGACCAGTTCAAGCGGCCAAAGGATATCGGCAGCAACCCTCCGCCACCGTATCTTTCTCCCGGATCCTTCGAGATGGCCTTGGCCGCCAAACAGCCAGAGGTACGCGCGGCGGCAATTGTGCTGGAGAGTTCAGACGGTCTCGATCGGGCGAGACTGAAGGCCCTTTCGGATCCCGATCCGTTGGTATTCCATGCGGCGCTCGTTTCCTCCAAAGTAATGATCGGCAAGGGCTGGTTGCCCCACCTGATCAAGCTAGCTTCGTCGACGAATGGCCAGTTAAGAAGGGCCGCGGCCACTCTTCTGGCGTCGTCGTTCGATTCCGCCGCCAAACCGGCGTTACGCAAACTGGCCGCCGATCCCGATCCGGAGATCCGAAGGGCGGCCCGGTTCGGTTGGTGAAAATCTGGAGCGGGGTCGGGGTCGTTTCTGCTACCATTTAGGTACCGGGAACTGCGCGGCGGCAGGTCGGTGAACCCCGCCAGGATCGGAAGGTAGCAACGGTAAGTCGGTTCTCCGTGCGACGCATTCTTCCCGGTATTTCCTCCCTTGGGCTACATCTCGCTTTATCGCAAATATCGTAGCCAGACCTTCGGAGACCTCATCGGACAGGACCATGTGGTTCGAACGATTCAGAACGGAATCTCCTCCGGCCGAATCGCTCACGCGTACCTGTTCACAGGCCCCCGGGGGACCGGCAAAACCTCGACCGCGCGTCTCGTCGCGAAGGCGCTTTGCTGCGAGCATGGACCCACCGCCACGCCCGACAACACCTGCGAGATCTGCGTAAGTATCACGGCGGGCAGTTGCATCGACGTGATCGAGATGGACGCGGCCTCTGAGAGCGGCGTCGACGATATCCGCGAGCAGATCGTCGAGGTCACGGAATACCGGCCCATGGTCTGCCGGTACAAGATCTTCATCATCGACGAGGTCCACGACCTGTCGCCGAAGGCGTTCGATGCGCTTCTGAAGACGATCGAAGAGCCGCCGCCCCACATCATTTTCATCCTTGCGACGACCGAATTCAATAAGGTCCCGCCGACCATTCGGTCTCGCTGCCAGAAGTACGAATTCCATCGCGCCAGCCTCCAGGATCTCGTCGGTCGCCTCAGTTATGTCGCGGAGCAAGAAGGAATGCGGATCGAACCTGCGGCCGTGGCTGCGCTGGCCCGCATGGCCGATGGCGGTTACCGGGATGGCCTGACCCTCCTAGAGCAGGCGATCCTAACCAGCGAGGACGGCGAAATCACGCTCCAACAGGTTTACGATCAGCTTGGGTTGGTCTCGGAAGAAGTGATCGACACGCTTCTGGTCGCCATCCGAGAATCCAACGTGCCCGCGATCATGGAGACCCTGGCCGCGATTGCGCAGCGGGGAAGGGATCCGAAGTCGATCCTCGAATCCGCCATGGTTCGTCTGCAGGACCTGACCCTGGCTTCCTACCGCGCCGCCGGCGAGTCGTCGGATGCCGCGCGCACGGCATCGCTGCACGAACTTTCGACCCGGCTCGGCCGCGAATTCATTTTGCGGATGCGCGGTGACCTCGCCGAGGCGTTTAAGGTTATCCGCGACATTTCGCTGCCCCGCCTTTGGCTGGAGAGCGAGCTTGTTCGCTTATCGCTACCTCGAACCGCGCCGCGTGCGGAAGCGCAGAGGGCGCCTGAGCCAGCCGCCGCCCCGCGACCGGCTCCGCGCCCTGTTGCGCCGGTAGTCGAAGCGGCGCCCGTCGAGACGGCGATTGCGCCCACACCTGAACCAGCTCCGGTGGCGGCGAAAACCTCGGTTGGAGACGTAACGGTTTCGCCGGACTGGATCGCGATCATGGAGAGCGTGCAGAGTTACTCGGCCAATTTGCACCGAAAGCTGCAGGGGGTAGAGCTTCAAACCGGAGATGGCCGGGCGGTTTTACGTTTTGAGCGAAACATCGACCTTGACTGGTTTCAGTCGAAGCCCAAGGCGATCGAGAAGCTGCGGGAGCTCGTTCAGGTGCGTCTAGGTTCGCACATGGCAGTTGAATTCGCGCTTAGCAAGCGGGAAGTGCAAGATGAGCAGCCCGAGTCGGTTGAGTTGCCGCTCGAAGGCGACCGCCTCGAAGCGCTAGCCCGCCAAGTCTTTGGCCTCGATGGTCCGGCAACGCGGTAGAATCAATCCCTATCGAGGCGGGGAGCCGAGAGGAACATAAACATGAAACTGCCTAAGAATTTTGGGCCGCAGGGATTTGGCGGCGTCATGCAGCAAATGAAAGACGCCATGGCCAAGGCGCAGACGCTCGAGGTCGAGCTTCAGAACGAGCGGATCGGCGTCGATAAAGGCCCGGTGAAGGCGCTCTTTACCGGCACCGGCGAACTGCTCAAGCTGAAAATTGATCCCGCCATCATCGATCCGGAAGATGCGGAAGCGCTTGAAGACCTCATTGTCTCCGCGATCCGCGACGGCTTTAACTCCGCGACCCAGTTGCGCGAATCGCGCGTCCAGGGCATCCTCCCGAACGTCCCCGAAATTCCGGGCCTCTAAGCCCGACGCCGATGCTCTTCGCCCGACCGCTTGCCGAGTTAATTTCGGAGCTTGAAAAGCTGCCGGGCGTCGGGCCGAAGTCGGCCCAGAGGCTGGCTTACCACCTCTTGCGAGTGCCAGACCACGAAGCGAAGTCCCTCGCTGGCGCCATCGTGAACGCAAAGGAGAAACTCCGCTTCTGCGCCCAGTGCCAGAACGTCTCCGAGACGGAAACCTGCGGCATCTGCCTTGACGGCCGCCGCGACCGTTCTATGATCTGCGTCGTCGCCGAACCACGCGACATCGCCGCGATCGAGCGGATCCACGAATATAAGGGGCTCTACCACGTCCTGCATGGCTTGCTGAACCCGATGGACGGCGTCGGTCCGGACCAACTTCGCGTACGGGCCTTGCTCTCTCGATTGTCCAACGGAGAAGTGACCGAGATCATTCTCGCCACGAATCCCACGATTGAGGGAGATGCGACCGCGCTCTATCTGGCCAAGCTTTTGAAGCCGATGGAATTCAAAATCACCCGCTTGGCGCACGGTATGCCAGTGGGCGGAGAACTCGACTACGCAGATTCCGCAACCCTTTTAAGCGCCCTCGAATACCGCCGGGAGATGTAGCCTCTCAGCACTAGGGCGGGGTTATCGAGTACCGGACGACGCTATCGGCGCCTTCGATGGCACGGATATCTCTCTGGACCCCGCCATTGTTTTCGATGACTTTGCGTGAGCCAGTGTTGCTTTCGTCGCAGGTGAGAATCACCTCTTGAATCATGCGGCGATGAGCTTCCGTGAGAACGAGGCGAAGCGCGTGGGAGGCATATCCGAGCCTCCGCTTACCGGGTCGTATCGAATAACCGATATGGCCGCCAAGCCGCTCAAGCTCCGGAGTGAGGAAGTGACGCAACGTAATGCGGCCGGCGTAGCCGTCTGGATCAACGATCCAACATTCGGTTGCCGGTACGTATCCGGTGGGCAATCCTTCGCCTTTCGCCCCCTGCTCGATGGCATTCAAATATGCCTCGAAAGTGTTACGGGTTACCCTCGATGAAAGCTGAGGCTCGCCCGCTTGACGGTACTCCTCCATGGCTTCGAAAAAGCTATCGGCCCATTCGGCGGAGGGCTGCACTAGCTTGACGGGAGTGTTTCCGGTCGCCGAACACGGCGGATCGGCGGCAATCATCGGTTGAGTATATCCAGATAAGCTTCGCTTATTGCCTTAAGCAAAAGCAGACGGAAGCCATTGTTCGGTTGCAGTCTGATTGGCTCAGCCCAGAGGAGGAAGTCCGTCAATTTGGCCCGAGGTATACTGCGAGGCTTGTACGGAGTGCGCCAGGAGGCGCTGATAGACGTTGCGGTCCAAAAGTTACCTTTTCCTTCTTCTCGTTCTTGGCCTGGGGATTATCTCCGGCGTCTTCTTCAGCAAGACCAAATACAACTTTGGCCTTGATGTGCGTGGAGGTGTCGAATTAACCTACCAAATGCTTCTGACCCCGGAGCAGAAGAAAAAGACTGAGGAACTGCGCGGCAACCTCATCAATATCATGGGCGCTCGCGCTCAGGGTCCTCTCGCGGTTGCAGAACCGACTATCGTCGGCAAAGGAGAGGATCAGATCCTCGTCTCGCTGCCCGGCGCTACGGATCAAGAGAAAGCGATCCAATACATGGGTTCCAGCGCGAAGATTCAGTTCTTCCACGCAAAGAACGTAGTCACCGCTCAAGATAGCAATCGAAGCTACCGGTCTTCGGAAACGGAGAAGGGTACCAACCCATCCGTTGATTTCGTATCCTCGTTTGGCTCGTCGGCTACTCCGATTAAGTTCGGCGATCCGCGCTACGCGGCGATTATTAAGGGCTGGGGACCGGCGATTCTTGAAGGCGACGACCTGGCGAAAGCCTCGGTCAAGGTCGCGGGCTCTTCCTATCAGCCGGAGATGCAGTTCTCCTCGGCCGGTGCGGCGAAGATGGAGAAGTGGAGCCGCATGTACCTGGGCAAAGAGGAAAACCTCGCCACGGTGCTTGACGGACGAGTGCTGAGCATTTCTCCGGTGCAGAAGGACGCGCTCCTCTCCGACAACTGCTACATCAACGGCCAGTTCACGGCGGACTATGTAAAGTCGCTCGTCGATTTGCTCAACGCCGGTTCGCTTCCGGTCGATATGAAGCTGCTGGGTAGCCAGCGCGTCGACCCGACGATCGGCATGCAGGCGCTCGACCGGATCGTTACCGCGGGCGTGATCGCCTTCGCCGCGATCTCGGTCTTCATGCTGGCCTACTACGCGTTCCCCGGCCTTGTCGCCGTTATCGCGTTGTCGCTGTACGTTCTCTTTACGATCACGGTTTTGAAGGTCGCCAACGCGACGTTCTCGCTCGCGGCCATTGCCGGCTTCATCCTTTCCGTAGGCATGGCGGTCGATGCGAACATTCTCGTGTTCGAACGCTTTAAGGAAGAGATGAAGCGCGGTAAGTCGCTGGACTCCGCGATCGACCTCGGCTTCCGACGGGCCCTTCCCGCGATTATCGACTCGAACGCTTGTACGTTGCTGACCTCGATGGTCTTGGCGTATCTCGGCACCGGCGCGGTCAAAGGCTTCGCGACGACCCTTATCATGGGCGTCGTCATCTCGCTGTTCACTGCGGTTACGGTTACCCGGTCGCTCCTCGTCTTCTTCGCCGCCAGCGGTCTGGCCACGAACCCCAAGTGGTACGCGGTCGAGCGAAACTGGTTCAAGAAGTTCGAAGAGAAGGCGGATACCGAGCCCGTTCAAGTCGTGAACAAGCCGATGCGGTACTTCGTGCTGTCGGCCGTTTCGATCCTGGTTTGTCTTCCGTTCGTCTTCATCGGCGGCCTTAAGCCTAACGTCGAATTCCGCGGCGGTTACGAGTTGGAGTACCGGCTGGGCACGCACGACCTCACGTCCGCGCAGGTCCAATCCGCGTTGGAGAAGGACGGCATCCGAGGGGCCAACGTTAAATTTGGCGGCGAAGGCGCGGCTCGTGTCGCTATGGTCAACGTGCCTCCGGAAGGCAAACTCGCCACCGCGAAGCCGGCGGAAGCGCAAGACATCGTCGGTAAGGACCTTGGGTTTACGCCGGCCGAATACTCGGGCACGAACTTCATCGGTCCGGCGATTTCTCGTGAGACGATTCAAAACGCGATTATCGGCGTTGTCGTTTCGAGCCTACTCATCATCGTTTACCTTGCGCTTCGCTTCGGCTTCGCGGTGGGCGGTTTTGTATCGGGTCTCCGCTTTGGAACATCGGCCATCGGCGCGCTCGTTCACGACGTGTTGTTCGTCGTAGGCTTCTCGGCCGTAGTCGGATTCTTCAAGGGCTGGGAGATAAGCGCGTTGTTTATCACCTCGATGCTTACGGTCATCGGCTTCTCGGTCCACGACACGATCGTCATCTTCGACCGAATCCGTGAGAACCTTCGCCGGCCGAAACCGGGCGACGATCTGGCTCACCTGATGAACCGCTCGATCACGCAGTCGTTCGCACGGTCGCTGAACACGTCGATGACGGTTGTCCTCACGTTGTTCATCTTGCTCTTCGTCGGAACCACGACGCCGGACCTAAAGCTGTTCTGCGCGACGATGCTCGCGGGCATCATCTCGGGTACTTACTCGTCCATCTACAATGCTTCCCCAATCCTCTATCTGTGGGATCAGGCGATCGGCAAGAAGAAGGGTGAGGGCGAGACGCTCCTCGGCAAGTCTCGCGCCGAGAATGCGCGCAACCGAGTTATCAGCACGCAGAGCGTGGTTGATCGCCCGGTTCAGACCGTGACGCCGACCGGTCCGGTAATGCCGACCAACCAGCAGGGTGGTCGACAGTACGGTCAGGTTCGCCGCCGAGCGAATCAGGCTCAGAAGGGCCATATCGAAATCGACGACGATATTTGATAAAACAAAAGAACGCCCGGGCCGAGAATTCGGCCCGGGCGTTTTTTTGTTTTATCGGGGCCGAATCGAAGGGGTTTTCTTTGAGGCGGCCGTTAATTTGCTTTTTTGACGTCGTCTGGCTTGGGGTTTTGGGATTTGCGGTTGCGTCAGGTTGTTCCTGTGATTCGTCGGTATTCCCGCAGTCGAGGCGGCTGAAGAAAACTAGGTATCGCCGAACAAACGAATTGCTTCGGTCGAGCCGGTGGTCATGCCGGCGCGGGAGAAGAGCCCCAGCGCTTCGCGCAGGTAGTCTTCGTATTCCTTCACCGTCTTCGCGGTGATGCGCTTCTCGTCCTGATCAAAGATCGTGCCTTGCATCTCACGGGCGATGATGTCGGCGATGTAGAACCCGGCCTTGAGGGCCTGGGCGGGGGCAGGGCACAACGGCACGCTAAAGCCGATGGTCACACCTTGATGGTGCAGTCCGGCCTGGACGTTGGCGAGGCTGAAAGCATCCGTTTCGCCGTATGGGTAAACCCCGAGCAAAGGTGTCGGGGCGCTCGGGTCTCGCCACTCGAAGGACCCATCGGAACCGAAGACGAGTCCGAGGCGCACACATAAAACCCAGAGGTCGCGTTCCTTGAACCCCTGCGGCGGTCCCTGGACGGACAACGAGAAGCCGATGTCGAGCGCCTGTTTCCAATTGCGAATCAACTTCACCGCGGCGGGAACGTCCGGCGGTAAAGGCATAGACATGGCTCGTCGATTGATGAACGGCGCGAACCGTTCCGCGGTTTGCAAAAGGTGCATCGCCGATCGCTCGGACATTTGGCCCCGCGGCGTAAACAGGTCCCAAGCCAGCGCAAGGGAATCGTAGCTCCCGTCGGTCGAATTCGTAAGCGGCCGCCAGTGGAGATCGGCCGAGCGCATGGCGAACATCGTCGGCTGCCCCAGCGCTTGGTACCAGTCTGGACTGAGAAGGTGAACGGCGGCGGGGGCCGGGATAGATCTCGGGCCTGTGAACTCGACCACGAACTGCAGCTTATGCAGCGGCCCGGTCTTCGTGGTCAGGTTCAGGTCGAGGGGAGGAAGGGCGATCAGGGGATCGGGAAGGAGTGGGAAACCGAACGGATTCGTCGGCCCCGAACTCACTCGCTGTACTCCAACTCTCGCAACACCCTCGGGTTCATCCGCCAATCCTCGCTCACGCGGACGTGCAGGTCGAGGTGGACGCGGCGACCGAGCAACTCTTCGATTTCCAAGCGGGACTCCGTACCGATCTTCTTCAGGAACGAGCCCTGCTTACCGATTAGGATGCCGCGCTGGCTGGTTCGCTCTACGAGGATCGACGCGCCGATGCGAAGCAGATCGCCGTCTTCCTCCCACTCTTCCATCATCACCGCGACGGAATGGGGAATCTCCTGCCGGGTGGCGACGAGGATCTTCTCCCGAATCAATTCGGCGGCGAGGAAGCGGCTGGACTGGTCCGTAAACTCGTCCTCGCTGTAACTCGGCTTGCCTTCCGGCAGCCGCAGGACGATCATTTCCAGGAGCTTGTCGACATTGATGCCGCTTGTGGCCGTGGTCATCATGTACTCCTCGTCCGTGAGCCCGAGCAGCGTTCGGTATGCCTCCACGTTCCGGACCACGTCCTCGGCCTTCAGAAGATCCATCTTGTTCATGCAGAGCAAGATGGGAACCTGGACTTCGGAGGCCTTCAGCATCTTGGCGATCTCTTTATCGAGCTCACCGGGGTGATGGGCGCCATCGGCGACAAAGACGATCAGGTCGATGTCCGACAAAGACATTCGCGCCTGCTCGACCATTTCCCGTCCGAGCCGCGTGTGGGCATCGTGAACGCCGGGCGTGTCGATAAAGACCGCTTCGTAGTTAGGCCCGTGGGTAATGCCGATCACTCGGCGCCGAGTCGTCTGGGGCTTGTTACTGACGATCGACACCTTCTGCCCAACGATTTGGTTGAGCAGGGTGCTTTTGCCAACGTTCGGCTTACCGAGCAAGGTGACGTAGCCGGCGAAATAGGTTTCCGTAGGGTTAGCCACGTCTATTCACGCTTCCTAAACATCACGTTCATGCCAACGTCGTCGTAGTCCGACGCCGGTCCGCCCGGAGCGTCGGGTCGCGACGTCGCGACAAACGACTCGGAAACGTAACCCGGCTCGTCCTTCCGGTTGCCTCGTCGTCGGCGCCTTCGCTGACCGACGCGCTCGGGAGATTCCTCCGCGGTGGTCATCGGCTCTTCCTCGATCTGGTGGGGGCGAAGGAACCACTCGTCGGCGTTGTCGTCGGTGTCGCCACCTCCAATCCACTCGTCGAGCTTCATGATAGGGACGTCAAAGTTCGAGCCGTCGACACGGATATTGGCTTCGCGAGGCGGTAACTCCTCCATGTGCAGAACCGCACGCGGGTCGGCGTTGAGTTGGTGCTCAAGCTCGGCGCGGGGTCCGACGAGGAAGCAGTAAGTAGAGCCATCCACGGCGGTGAACCGCACGTTGGGCGAATCGACCGCGCTCCATTCGTCGTTGAGCAGGTTGTAAGCGGAGAACTTGCCGGGCAAGGTGATCGTCCGCGGTCCCGCGCCCTTGCAGTGGACGGTGCAGAAGGGATGCCGCACGTGGACGACGTCCTCGTGGAAATTCCAAACGTGCGCGCCGGCCATTTGAGCGAGGGCTCGGATGAGCGCCGGATTGACCATTGGCTCACCAAGGAAGACGCTCTTCCAGTGAGTCTCGGCGGGGCCTTCGTTGAACTCCTTCACCACGAAGCTGGGCAGGCCGGTCTGAGAGTACTCGCCCAGGACCGTCGCGCCTTCGGGAATCGCGAAGTAGCTCGGCTCCATTTTCGTTCCACCGACCAACGTGCGTTCGGGGAAAGCCTCCGCGAGCGGGTGGCGGCGATTCAGGATGCTCGTGCCCGATCGGCTGAAGAACGGTTGCGGCTTCAGGGCGATGCCGGTGATTTCGCGTGCTCGCTCCAATGAGTCGCGGCCGGCGTCGAAGAGGCCAGCGGCGTAGAGCCAGAAGAGAACCTTATTGTCGCGCTGCAGCCGAGACTTGATCGCGGCGCGAAGCTCCGGCCGGACGTCCCATGCATTGAGGAACAGGTAGAGCTTGCTCTCCGGGAACTTCTCGCGGTGGGCGAGGTCGCTCAGGAGATAGAAGGCGGCGCTCACGCCGGCGCGAAGCACCGACTCGCGTACGTTCTGAACGAGGAGCTTGAAGGCGTGCGAATCGACCAAGTAGGCAAGGGCCCGCTCGTCGATAAAGATCGCGACCTCAGGATCGTCCAATGGCGCGGCGGCCCGGTCGATCATCGCTTCGCGAATCTTCTTGGCCCGCTCCCATACGGAATGCGTGCGCAGCCAACCGTTGCCCCAGAGGTCCATCCAGGCCACGCCGCTCGCGTGGGCCAGGGCGGCTCCCGCGCCGCGCCACTGAACGCTCTCCAGCGCCTGCGGGGTCTTCATCTGCGGGTTGAAGTCGTCCGGCTCGTGTCCGACGCTTAGGGAAGTCTTGAAGTCTTCCTCGCTGATGTAGAGCTTGCCATTGAGGGCAAAGCTGTCGATCGGGACGGGGAAGGGAGCGGAGCCACCCGGCTCGCGCGTTCGGTAGCTGGGAGGACCGGCGAGGAAGTCAATTTCCGGCGTTCGGAGAAGCTTTCCGAGCGAGAGGTGTCCGCTGGCGGGGTGGGACCACTCGAACGTATATCCGTAACTCGCGCCGATCAGGAAGTAGCCTTCGCTCGCTTCCTTCGCGGTGTAAGCGAGATCGGCGATGCGCTGAACCGTGGCGTCGCTGAGGAAGAGGTGGTAGTCCACATACCGGCGCTGGCGGCGGGAGGATCGGATGAACCGCTCGCCTTCCTGGCCGTCCGGCTGGTACTCGGGAATGCGGATCGAATCGAAGCGAGCCGCGCCGTCGAACCAGGATGCGCGGAGGGTGACCTCGTCATCCAGGTAGCGGGTGCGCGTCCACTCGCGGAACTTGATCTGGGCGGCGCGGGAGTCGTCGTAACCGGCGCCCTCCGCGAAGAACCACTCGCCTCGCTCCAGGTGGATGCCGAGGATGTGGTCCTTGAGGCTGATAAGCCGCATTTGAAGGACAAAGCGCTCAAGACTGGTGCGAACGTCCTTCCAGAAATCGTCGTCGCAAACACTCGGCTCGGCCAAGGAACCGTCGGCGTTTTTGTAGACCGAGTTCGGATACTTCTCTTGCCAATTCCGCGGCGCTTGAAGGACGACCCGGAAGATGACCTGCGACTCGGGGTCAATTTGGACCGAGCGCGAAAGCATGTAGGCGGCAAATTTCGCCGCTTCGTCCACCCGGGCCAGGTCTATATCGAGCTCGATCAGATAGGAGTGGATATGGACGCCGGCTTCGGCGGCCATTCGTACCTGCTCCAAAACGGTCTCGGCGCGCTTTTCGTCGGCGGGGGAGCCGAAGAACATGATCGGCGGGTAGACGCGGTGGTCGCGCACCAAGGTGGGCACGCCGTTGCGCATGACAACCTGGGGGGCATCGTCGGGGATTGGAATGGCCGCCTTTTCAGGCAGCTTGACGGCGGGACGCTCCCGGCGGAATGGGGAAGGGGGCGTCGCTTTCGCTTCAACCGCGACAGGCTCCGCCGGCTTTTCGGCTACCGGTTCGGCGACCTTGGCGGTGACGGGCTTCGGAGCGGACGCAGGGGACTTGGCGGCCGGTGCGTTCTCTTCTTCCAGAACGGGTCCCTTGCCACCGCGTCGTCGCCGTCGGCGTCGGCGATTTGCTTGGTCTTCTCGGCTGCCGCCTTCTTCGGATTCTTCCGAATCCTCACCGTCCGAGTCGCCACCGGTTACGAGGTCGGCGGCCAGTTTCTGGCGCGGACGCCAAAGGGGTTCGGGCAGCAGGCCGGACGCGAAGTCGAAGCCTTCAGGATAAATAATCTCTTCTACTGGCTCTGTAACGACCGGCGCGATCGCTTCCACGGCAACCGGAGCCGGTTTCTTGGCGCCGCGGGTATCCGGACGATCCCGGCGCTTGTCTCTTCGGTTGCCACGCTCTTCGGAAGGCTCGGGGCGTGCCTGGGGAGCGCTGGGCGTGCTTTCGCCGGCGGGCCGCCAGGCGAGGGAAATTCCCCAGTCCTCGGTGTCGGGCTCTGAATCGGATTTGATCTCGATCGGAATCTCAATGACGGTCGGCGCAGCCTTTTTCGCCGGCGTTCTCGCCTTCTTGGGGGGCTTCGCCAATTCGGCGTCAATAGCGGCTTCGACCTCAGGCGGTACCTCGACCCGTGCAAACGGGTTCGTGGGCGCGACAACCGGGGCGGCCTTTGGTTTTACCGTCCTGGGTTTCGCGGCGGGTTTGGTCTCTGCCTTCGCCGTGGGCGCAGCTTCCGCTTTTGCCGACGGCTTTGCTGCCGCCTTCGCAGCGGGGGCGGCTTTAGGCTTCGCGGTGCTCTTCTTTACTGCCGATGGGATTTCGGTAGATTCGGGCAGGGCAGGGGTAGGGGTGGTTTCGATCGGCTCGACAAGCTTCTTACGGGGCATGATGGTTTGAAAATCTGTTAAAGTCCGGCTCGGTTAGCGTCGCGTGATTTCTAATCGGATGCGTTCGAACGGCCAGAACGGTGGCTAAGACGGGTCACTCGCCCCTTTTCGGGGGCAGTACCGCCGCGCTGCGGCAAGAGAAAATGGGTGCACCGGTTGTCCGCATAACTTGCGGCTTACATCCGGGTTGCCAGGGAACTTCGCCGACATACTCGCGGCTACAAATGCGCAAATCGGACTGCCGTTCATGTTCGATCGAACGGTGCTGTAGTCGACTAGCGCGCGCCTCCCAGGCATTCGCCCAAGTATGACAGAACGGCGAGGCTAATCGCACCCGTGGGTATCCTCCGTTGCAATGACGCGCGAGCCCATTTCAACCCCTAACGCCCCCGGAGCTATCGGACCTTACAGCCAGGCCATTCGGGCAACCGGCGGATTCGTGTTCTGTAGCGGCCAAATCCCGCTTTTGCCCAACGGCGAACTCGTTACGGGTGACGTCAAAGAGCAAACCACCCAGGTGATGAAGAACATCACTGCGGTCCTAGAAGAGGCCGGACTCACCCTGACGAACGTGGTCAAAACGACGATCTTCCTGAGTTCGATGAGTCACTTCGCCGCGGTCAATGAAGTTTACGGCAGCTACTTTACGTCGGAGCCGCCGGCTCGGTCTACCGTTGCCGTCGCGGGCCTCCCACGTTCCGTTGACGTCGAGATCGAAGTCCTCGCCGTTTACTAGTCATCCGAGAAAAGCGCGATGCCCAAGAAAGTCACCAGCATTTCCCTCGGTACGAGCAAGCGGGATAAACGCGACGAAGTCGAAATCCTGGGGGAAACCTTCGTGCTCGAACGCGTGGGCACGGATGGCGACATGGCGCGCTTCGCGAATATGTTTCGCGATCTGGATGGCAAGGTGGACGCCTTAGGCGTCGGTGGCGCCGATATCTGGGTGGTCATCGGGAACAAACGGTATGCCTTCCGGCAGATTGTCAAGCTGATTAAAGGCGCAGTGACGACGCCGGTCGTGGATGGTAGCGGGCTCAAGCACACACTGGAGCGCGAAACCATCCGGACCCTTCAGCGCGACGGAACGATCGACTTCAAAGGGGCGAAGGTGCTTCTCGTTTCGGCCGTGGACCGCTTTGGGATGGCCCAGGCCTTGGTTGAGGCGGGGGCGGATGTGGAATTTGGCGACCTGATGTTTGGCATCGGCGTCAACATTCCGCTTCGGACCACAAAGCAACTTCAGCAGTTCGGGGCTACTCTTTTGCCGATCGTTACGCGCCTGCCATTTAAGTGGTTCTATCCGACGGGCGAAAAGCAGGAACAAAGAACGCCGAAGTTCGGCCCGAACTTCCAACGCGCCGACATCATTTGCGGAGACTGGCACTATATTCGCCGCTACGCCCCGGACAACCTCGCGGGAAAGACCATTATTACGCAGACTCTGCGCAAAGCCGACCTCGAACTGTTGAAGTCGTGGAAGGTTGCGCGGGCGATTACCACGACTCCGGTCATCGGCGGGGAGACGTTCGCGACGAATGTTATGGAAGGCGTAGTGGTGGCTCTGCGAGGCAAGCGTCCGGCTGAGCTCACGGAAAAGGACTATCTTGAGACCCTGGCGAGCCTGAAGTGGAAGCCAAACGTGATTCCCTTGGATGGCGTATAAGGGACGGCGGCAACGTAGGATTAATCGTTGAACAGATTCGGCTTCATCATCCACCCGCTTTATCCGAAGCAGCTTGCGAAAGCGGTTCCGATCGCCAAGTACTTACCGGACTTCGTGATCGAGATGGTCGCGGCGCGTAAGGATCCGGTGGTGATGAGCAGCATCTCGGGCATTCGCTCCCGAACCGGGGCCGAAACCGAAGGGTGGTTCATCGGATGTCCGCTGACGCCGGACCAGATGGTCAAGAAGCTTCCACTGGAGAAGGTCTACGACAAGCTCGTCGCCTGCGCCGACTTGGCCGAAGCCCAGGGCGCGCAATTGATGGGCCTCGGCGCCTTTACGAGCGTTGTGGGAGATGGCGGAGTCACGATTCAGCGTCGAAGCAAGATCGGAATCACGACGGGGAACAGCTACACCGTCGCCACCGCGATTCAGGGGACGCTGAAGGCGGCTGAATTGCTGGAGATCATGCCCGCAGAGTCAACCCTCGCGGTGGTCGGAGCGACCGGGTCGATCGGCAAGACCTGCGCGCAGATTCTTGGGCGAGCTTTCGGACGCACGATTTTAATAGGACGGGACAAGGAGCGAACGGATGCGGTCGCCGTCACCATTCCGGGAGCCGAGTCAAGCACCGATGTCGCTTCCGTAAAAGATGCGGATGTCTTAATTACCGTCAGTTCGGCAGGGAAGGAGCTCATCATGCCGGAGCACTTGCGTCCCGGCTGCGTAGTCTGCGATGTGGCTCGCCCTCGGGACGTGTCCGCGCGAGTTTCGAAAGAGCGCCCCGACGTTCTGGTCATCGAAGGGGGCGTGGTCCGGGTTCCCGGAGATGTCGAGTTCAACCTAAACTTCGGCTTCCCTGAGAAAACGGCTTACGCCTGCATGAGCGAGACCATGATCCTAGCCTTGGAAGGAGACCCGAGCCTCTTCAATTTCACGTTGGGCAAGGATGTTTCCGTCGAGCAGGTCGACATCATCAGCCGGCTCGCCGTGAAGCACGGGTTCGAGTTGGCCGGGTTCCGGTCATTCGAAAAGGCCGTAGACGACGAAGCGATCAACCGAGCCCGGCGCGCGCGTTGTAAGTAGAGCCTTAGCCCTGCACGCCGATCAGACGCAACCGTCGCATCGCAAATCCGCCGAGGTTCGGGTCGCGCGTGAACTGCTTCAATTCCGAAATCCCCGCCGGCGTGCTGCTTAAGGCTCGCATTAAGAGATCCACGTCGGCGCCATCCGGATGTTCGATCACCGCGTGGGTGAGGCTCATGACGAGTTCCGGACGGTTAGACGCCGCCCGCGCCGCGTCCGAGATGTCGCCGGGTTCTCTCAGCTTTTGGTCGATGTAGTCCGTGGCCGCTTGAACCTTGAGCCCGCTCGCGACCTTAAGACCAAGAGCTGAATTAGGCGCTGTTGCGAGGGTGGTCGGACCCGCGAGTTGTAGCCCGGCAATGACGGCCTCGCGGATCTGCACGTCGTCGTCCTTGGCGAACGACCAGAGCGTCGCGATGGACGTGTCTGAGGCAATGCGGCCAAGCCCCAAAAAGGCTTGGGCTCGACGCGGGGTTGACGTCTCCACGTCGGCCACCACCCGGCTGAGCAACGCCTCCGTCTCCGGGGCTCCGATGCCGCCGATCGCCGAGAGGTAGCCGAAGTGTTCGTCCCCTTTGCTGTCCTCGTACAACCCGACCAGTTTCGGCACGGCTTCCCGGGCGCCAAGTTTGCCAAGCGCATCGGCGGCGGCTAGCCTCACGTCCGCGGTCTTGTGGTCCAAATACGGCATCAACACTGGCACCGCATCGTGACCCGCAGCCACCATGTAGGCGACGGCGTGGGGACGGGCGTCGGCGACTGCCAATTGGGCACCGACGGCGGGTAGATCCGAGTTTCCGATGGCGCGAAGGGAAGTTGCGATCGCGAACTGCTGGAGGCTTCCCGCCTGCTTTAGCTGAAGGGCAACGGCTTCCGGGTGCGTGCGTCCCAGTGCCGTCAAAGATTCGGTCAGGGCCGTGCGGGCTTCGGTGTCGAAGCTGCCCAAAAGGGTTCCGATTAGTGGTGCGAGCTTCGCATCGTCGTAGTGACCGATGTTTTGGGCCATCGCAATCCGCTGAGCGTGGGTCAAGCCTTTATAAAACAGCGCGATGTCCGGCCGGGTTGCCGCCGAGGCGAAGAACTCGTGCTGAGCGTCCCCTTGGGGACCGGTCGCGATGCCGACGTCGCGGCGAAGCGAGTAGGAGTTGTACACGGCCAGACCGACCCCGACCAGCGTGATGTAGGCCAGACTCCGCAGAGTCCGGCCCAACCGGCTTGCCCCCTTACGCTTCTTATTTGAGGCTATGAGCCCAAGGCCTCCGTTGCCGCTCGCTTGATCCGGTCGCCTCGGGACTCGATCCCTTGGGCTTTCTTGAACACGTCGGCGCTGCCCTTCGCGTCCCATTTTGCCAACGCCTGAATGGAGCCTATCACCACCGAGATCGGCGATTGGTCGTTGATGAGGTCACGCAGCCGCTTCGTGGTTTCCGCGTCTGCCGGCAACTGGCTTAGGGCTTGGACGGCCTCCGCACGGCGCTCGAAGCTCTCATGGGTGAGCAAAGAGAGCCACAGGGACCTCAGTTCCGGCTTTGCCAGGCCGCCGAGGGGGCGAAGGGTGCGGAAAGAGGGGAACAGGCCGGCATCGGCTTTGACCGTGTCCGCAATTATCCGGATGGTTTCGGCGCTGGGTGAATCGCTGATCAAGCGGCGCATCGCGTCGCTTCGGTCGTCGCCGTTCGGGGCGTACCGGAACGTGGCCATCGTCTCCTTCGGATTCGTGTGAAGCGTGGGAATCTCGCGGAGGAAGTCGTGGTCCGGGTCGAGGATGATGGCGTCGGCGGTTCCATTAACCGGAAGGTCGATGGTTTCTTCCTTCTCGTGGATGCGAACCGGCAGCCGGGTGACTTGTCCGCCCGAGATCACGGCTACGTGCGCAGGGATGTCGTAAGTCGGCGTTCCGTTCGACGTATCCTGCGTCTGCTTGATGGTGATGCTGGTCTTGCCGCCCTCTTGCTTCCAGGTGTAGTCGAGCACGGGGTGGCCGGGCTTTTCGATCCACTGGGCCCAGAAGGGCTCGACATTGATTCCCGTCGCCTCGATGAACGCGCGGCGGAGCTGGGCGCTCTCGACCGGGTGGTGCTCGTTCGTGTGGAGATAGAGGTTCAAGCCGGCGAAGAAGTTGTCGTCGCCGAGGAACTTGCGGAGGGTGTGGAGGATGACGCCGCCTTTGGGATAGGTGTGCGAGTCGAACATGCTGATCGGCGTCGTGTACATCTTCGTCGAGAGCGGGCGCTTGTAGCGCTGCGCTTCGGCGAGGTACGACCGGATCGCGTTGTCGATCTCGCGGTCGTAGGCGTTCTTGCCGCGCGAGTGCTCGAAGTAGAGGAACTGCATGACGGTGGCGAAGCTCTCGTTTAGCCAGGTGTCACCCCAGTCTTTGCAGGTGACGGTGTCGCCGAACCATTGGTGGCCGAGCTCGTGGCTGTTTACCGATGCGGCGGTGCGGAACCCTTCGCGTTTCTCCGTGATCTCGCCGGAGCCGAGGGTGGTGGCGCTGGCGTTCTCCATGCCGCCGCCAAAGTCGTACATGGCGTCTTGCGCGTACTTCGGCCAGCAATACTTGTAGCCCAGGATCTTCGAGTAAAAGCTGAGCATGTCCTTCGTGTCCCCGAAGGTGTCGTCGATGTACTTGCCCTCGCCGCGCGGCACGACGTACCAAAGCTGCACCCCTTCCCAACTGTCCCGTTTGATGTCGAACGGTCCGCCGCAGAGGGTGAGGAGGTAGGTGGCATGGGGGATCTTCATCGTCCACTGGAAGGTCCGCTTTTTGCCGTCCGGCGTGAGTTTGTTGCCGGTTATGAGACCGTTGCCGATGACCGTCCAGTCGGCGGGAACCGTACAGCGGGTCTCGCTCGTGGTCAGGTCGTTCGGGTAGTCCCAGGTGGGGGCCCAGTCGCTGTTGGATTCCGGCTCGCCTTGGGTCCAGAAGCCGACTCTCGTTTCGGGTCCGCGCGCGGTCTTGTTAATCCAGTGGAATCCGCCATCGCCGCCGAAGGATGCGGCCACCGTATTCGAAGCCGAGTAGTCGATCGCGATGTCCATCGGCTTGCCCTTGTGCGCGTCCGGCGTGTCGATGTAAAGATTGCGGCCTTCGCGCTTGTAGTTCGCGGTCTGCCCGTTAACCGTGACCTTGGAAATCTTGAGGAAGGGGCCGGCCATCAGGCGGACGGCTTTGATGTCTTCTCGCAGCGGACTCATCGTGTTGACGATGTGGCCGGTGTAGGTCTTGGTGGGGTAGTCGACGTCGATGTCCAAGGCGATGTGTTGGAGGTCGCAGGTTCGGTCCGGCGCGTAGTGCAGAAATGCCGATGGCGGAGAGAACGGCGACTGACGCTGGGCCAAGAGGGCAAATGCGAGCAAGGACATCGAGTTAAGAATACATCTGGGGCCTTCGAAGGTTGTGGACAAATCGCAACGGCCCGGCATCGTTTAGAATTCAATGCAGGATGCTTGCCCTTCTTCCCGTTTTGCTTGGCGCTTCGCTCGCGAAAGGTCCGGATATCAACCGCGACAGTTACGGGGTGGCCCACATTCGGGCAGCGTCAACCGCCGAGGCGTTTTACCAGGACGGCTACGCGGTGGCGCAGGATCGACTGTGGCAAATGGAGATGAGCCGACGGGTGGCGCGGGGGCAGTTGGCGGAGGTTTTGGGTGCGCAATATGTGGCTTCCGATAAGGAAGTTTTGCAGTTCGGATACACCGACGAGGAGTTGCAAACGCAGCTAGACCATCTCTCGCCTCAGCTTAAGGAGGCGGTTCGCGAGTACACGCTGGGGGTCAACGACTGGATTGCCTCGGCTAAGTCTTCTGGTTTGCCTGCCGGATATATGAAGGCGGGATTTGAGCCGCGGCCGTGGACCGAGTTGGATACGGCGGCGATTTCCGTTCGGCTTCTGCAGCAGTTCGGGCGTGGCGGCGCGGGGGAGATCCGGAATATGGCGCTGTTGGGCTATCTCCAGTCTCGCCCGGCCACGAAGGCGCGGGTTTTGGACGTGCTGAACGACTTTTCTTGGTTTAACGAGCCGAGTGCACCGACGACGGTGGCACCCGCGGATGACAAGGTTCGGACGCGGCCGGACTTTTATGCTCCGGATAAGGCAACCACGGCGGCACATTTTGCCTTGCTCCCCAAGATGGGTCTGCTTGAGCTAATGCAGGGGATCCGGGTGGCTTCGCATGAGACGAGCACGCGGATGGCGGCTTCGCTTTCGGCTCCGTTTGAGACCGGGAGTTACTGCGTGGTGGTCAGCCCGAAGAAGTCGGCGACGGGGCATCCGTTGCTGCTCTCTGGTCCGCAGATGGGATTTCGTTCGCCGAGCATCGTCCACGAGATCTCGATGGTGGCGCCGGGGTTGGATGTGGTCGGGATGGATGTTCCGGGCGTTCCGGGGGTTCTCGTCGGCTACACGCAGAATTTGGCATGGGGATTGACGAGCGGGGTGACGGACACCGACGACATCTTTTTCTATGGGACGCAGGGGGAAAATTCCTATCTGTACGATGGTTCGCCGAAGGACTTCACCGCCATTCGCCGTGAACTCCATGTGAAGGGCGGGGCGACTCAGACGATCACGCAGTTGCGGACGGTAGATGGTCCCGTGGTTCTGAACAGCAAGGGAGCGAAGACCGCGTTTGCGAAGAAGACGAGCTATTGGATGCGCGAGTTAGAGAGCCTGAACCTGGTCGCCGATCTCTGGCATGTGAAGACGGTGGACGAAGCGGACAAGGGCATCCAGGCCGCGACGATGAGTTTTAACGTGTTCTATGCGACGGCCGGAGGAGACATCGGATACCGGTATGCGGGGCTGATGCCGCTACGGGCGCATGGGGTGGATCCACGATTTCCGACCCCGGGGGGCACGAAGTACGCCTGGCGAGGGATGGTACCGGCGGATCAGATGCCGCACACATCAAATCCTTCCGGCGGCTTCTTGGCCAATTGGAATACGAAGCCGGCGACTTGGTGGCCGAACGGGGATACGCCGGTGTGGGGGAAGATTTTCCGCGCCTCCAACCTGGTCGACCAGCTTCAGAAGCCGCGCTTGAGCACGCAGGATTTGGAGATGGCGGCTTGGTCGATTGCGCGGGGGGACGAGACTTGGCCTTACTTCCGCCCTTATGTGGAGGCGGCTTTGAAGGACCTTTCGGGGTCGGACCGAGCCGCGATCGAGGGGTTCGATGGGCGCTTGATCGACGGCTCTCGCCAAGCGGCGACGTACCTTCGGTTTATCGACTTGCTTCGGAACGAGCTGTTCTTGGAGACTACGGGGAACTTCATTTCGCCGGAGTATTTCCAGCTGGTGATCCAGCCCTCGGTTCTGCTGAATGGACTGCAAGGGAAGACGCATATCGACTATCTGCATGGCCGCAAGGCGGCTGATGTCGTTCATGCCGCGTTGGTTAAAGCCTGTGCGGGTTCGATGGTGAACGGGGAGCCGGTTCGGTTCCATGCGGATGGGATCACGGTGTCGGGTCAGTCTCCGATCCCTTACTCGAATCGGGGCACTTACATCCAGTTGATCGAGTCCCTCGGAGCCGGGTTCTTTGGCCGGGATGTGGTGACGCCGGGAGTCGCGGAGACGGGACCTCATTCCATGGACCAAGTCGAGTTGGCGCGGGCATGGTTGTTCAAGCCTATGGCTCGACAGTAGGGCGGCATCGCAAGGGGCCGCACCTTTTCGTTCGTAAGGATCTTATGACCAGGCATTAATGCGGTGATCGTCCGTTAGACCTAGGAAGTTTAAAACGGGAATAAAATTTGCCCGTTGCACTTGCGCGCTTAAATTGCAGAAGTGGATACTGCGGCGGATGCTCACCGTTGCGCTAATGTACTTGCAAGTTACTCGTACACAGAGTCTGGCCCTGGATCGGCCTACGGCCTTCGACGAGAAAAACTATATTTCCTCCGCCTGCGAACTGAAGTTCACCGAGAATCGGGGACAGTGGGACGCCAAAGCCAAGTTTGTGGCCCGGACGGGGCCGGTCGATGTTTGGGTGACGAATACCGGGATCACCTACGATTGGCACGAGCGGGGCGAATCCGCTACTGGAAAACCGAAGGTCACCGGCCATGCGGTGAGCGTCGAATTCATCGGCGCCACGGGTAAGGGCGAAGCGGAAGGGATCGGTCAGGTTCCGGGGATCTCAAACTTCTACATCGGCAAAGTGGCGCATACGCGTGTCCACTCCTATAACGCGGCCACGATCAAGGATTTGTATCCCGGCATCGACCTCGTTTCCTATTTCGACAAGGAGGAGCATCAGCCGCGCTACGACCTGATCGTGCACAAGGGCGCAGATCCGAAACAGATTCGTATGCGCTACAAGGGCGCGAAAGATCTGAAGGTTACGCCTCAAGGCGAAGTCAAGTACGCCGTCGCGTTCAACAACAAGCAGGACGTGTCGGTTGGCGAGCAACGCCAGCTTGCCTATCAGTCGGGCGACAAGGGCGTGCCGTACCATTTCATGCCTCGTCAGGTGATGAATGCGGACGGGACCGTGGGATTCGATGTGACCGGCTACCGAAAGGATCGCGATCTGGTCATCGATCCGCTCGTTTGGTCCACGTATTTCGACGGTAACGCGGGAAACACCTTCTTAACTTCCATCAAGACCGATTCAAGCGGCAACGTTTACGTCGGCGGAAGATCAAGCTCGCTCGACTTTCCGGGAAGTCCCCACTATCTCCTCGATAGCACCGGCACGGCCGGTACCGAGTATGCGATCTTGGCCAAGTTCGATAGCACCGGGGTCAGCGATTTCGTCAGCTTCTACGGCGGCAGCAGCGATACGGGAGTGAACAAAATTGCCCTGGACAGTTCGGGCGCAATGTTCGTCTGTGGAGACACGATTGCGACAGATCTCCACACGACGGGTGGCTTTGGCGCCGATCCGACCGCCGAAGAAGCCTATATCTTGAAGCTTACGGCGGACGGATTTATCGACTATGCCCAGTACATTCCGAGTATGCGATTCGGTCAGACGGGTCTTGCGACGGCGCCATCGCTTTTCGTCGATTCAAGTGGGTTGGCGACGGTTGCGGTGCAGGCGGGAGGCTTTGCCTACGTGCTTCCCCTTGATTCGGAGGGATTTCCGCGGACCGGCAGTTCGATCGTTCAGGCAATTCCTGAGCAGGTCTTTCAGGTGAACGACATCGATTTCGACTCCGCCGGAAACATTTTCGTTTGCGGAAGCACCGACGCGGATCTCAGTATCGCGGGTGGTTATCAGCAGCTTAACCCTAACAACAGTCTGGCGGGACATGACGTCGTCGCCTTCGTATCGAAGATTCCCGCAGGGGGCAGCGCACCCAGCAACGCTACCCTGATCGCGGGAGTCGGTGGCAACCGCCCCTCGGGAATGAGGGTGGACGCGAACGGAGACGTTTTCGTCGACGGCACGCTCTTTGCCGACATTCCGCAACACGACATGGGCGGCAACGTCGTACCGACGACCTTCCCGACTACGGCCGGGGCGTTCAATACGGGACCGATCCAGCCGAACCGCACGGGTTTCGTGTCGAAGCTCTCCAACGATCTTTCGCAGCTTCTCGATTCGACCTTACTGTCTTCCAATGGGACCGGTTCGAACGAGTTCTTTGCGGTCTCCGATCTTTCGCTGGATAGCAACGGTCAACCGCTCTTGACCGCGCTCACCCAGGGCGGCGCGCCGCTGACTTGGGACTACTTCTCCGGCCATCTCGTGAGCGGGGTGGTGATGCGGCTGAAGTCGGACTTGTCCGCGCTGGACTACTCCACCTACTTTGGCCTAGATTCGACGGTCCAACCGGCAACGGTCGCGGAAGATGCCAACGGGCATTTGTGTGTCGCGGGTATCACCACGGGGTCCGGCCTCCCGACCACGGACAATCCTTTTGCGTCCTCGTTCACGGGCTCGTTTGCCGGCTTTATCAGCGTTATCGATACCGCGGTGACGCCGGGGATCTCGAGTCTCCACTCGGATCGCGGAGCCAACCCGGCGATTGCCGCCGGGGTAGGCAAGACGACCACGGTTACCGCGAACTGCGTTCTCCCGACGGGCACGGAAGTCGACTTTACGTCTGACCATTCGAGCCTGGTCACGTTCAATGGCTCCGCAACGGGCCAGGTGTTCGTGCAGGGGTCCGAGCATGCGGTGTCCGTCCAAGTGGGAACGGGTTCGGATGTTTCTCACGATACGCCGGTCGTCATCACCGCAACTTCCGGCACCTTCAGCAAGAAGATAACGATCACGATCAAGCCGTTCCTTCGCATGTTGTCGCTGCGCAGCACCTCAGTGACCGAAGGTTATAACTACTTCGTGTACGTCTATCCGTACGAGGTTCCGGCGACGGATCAGGTGGTAAGAATCACGTCCGACGTACCGGGGATCATTCCCGGGGCCACGCAGGTAACCATCAAAGGCATCAGCTCGGGCGGTACGTCGGGGCCAACGACTATCTTCATGACGGCGCCAACGGTGTCCGCGGACACTTCGGCAATCATAACCGCAACCGCGCAGACGGTCCATCCGAGCCGCGCCTCCGCCGCGCTCGACGTGCTTGCGCCGCATGTCGGCTCGATCGTCTTCGATCGTCCCAACGTCAGCACCGGCGATTCGGCCAACGTCACGGTGAGCTTGGTCACCCCGCTCGGCACGGACCTTACGGTTGACCTCACGAGCAGCAATCAGGCGGTTTTGCCGAATGTAAGCGTGTTTATTCCGCAAGGGATGACGTCGGGTACCGCGAGCGTGACCTCGAACGTGATCTTCGGAACGTCCCCGGTTTACGTGCGGTATTCCAACATGTTTACGCCGAACCAAACGGCGGGACTCGCGGTCGTGCCGCTCTCTGCGTTCGCTTTCCTAACTGGAGGCAGCATCATCAACGAAGGTGACACTACGATGGTCGACGTTCAGTTGAACGCCACCACGCCTTCGGACCAGGCGATCAACGTGATCTCTACGGATCCGACCCGGGTACCGAATGCTTCGGGAACGATTTCGGCGGGGACAATGGAAGTGAAGGTTCCCCTTCCCACCATCTTCACCGCGCTGGATGGGCCTCGGTCGATTCGCCTGACCGTGACTTCTAACGGGCAGAAGGTTGGAACGGTTAGCTTCACACTTCGGGGGCTTATCACCTCTGAATCGGTAGACAGTACGGTTCAGGGTGGCAACACGGCCAATGGGTTCATCGGGTTCGCCGAGACGTACACCGGAACGAATACGATCACGGTGACGAGTAACAATCCGGCCGCTTACTTCGGCACGCCGGGGACGATGTCACAAACCTTCAATCCGGCTGGGCAGCCTTCGCAGTCGTTTACGATCTCGACGGCGCATGTCACCAAGCAGGTGATCGCGACGATCAAGATCTCGGCGCTTGGGTATCCGGCTCGGATGTTTCATTTGACGATCAACCCGTGAGGGGTTGGGGCCGTCTCATAAGGCTTTGCCTTTGAGGTGGCCCCTAATGATCTTTTTTTGACGTGGTCGGCGTTTGCTTCGCGGTTTGCGGGATTTGGGATATGCGGTTGTATCGGAGCTTTGTCGGTATTCCCGCAGTTGAGGAAGCTGAGGACGGCAGTGGGAAAATGCACCCACTGCCGTCCTCAGCTTCCTCCTTGGAGTTTGATTTTTTGACATTTTTTGACGCGCCTTCTGCCTTCGTTGGGCTAAGGAGAAGGTGGTCAAAAAGTATCCCGGGGAATTCGCTGGAGATGGCTCGGCCTAACTCGACTTATGCGGCAGCCCCCAGGATTGTCACGGTTTTGTGCCGATCCAAAAGGAATGCCTATGGTTTGGAATTCGTTAATCCGACAACAAGTATTGGTGTGAAGGACACCAACGCTTTCGATCGTGAGTAGCGCCAAGGGTCCTTCCGTGGAGCTATTTTTAATGCGAAAGGCGTTTACCCTGATCGAACTTCTCGTCGTCATCGCGATCATCGCGATCCTGGCGGCCATTCTGTTCCCCGTATTCGCCCAGGCAAAGGTCGCGGCGAAGAAGACGGGCTGTGTTTCCAATGCGAAGCAATGGGGAACGGCCATGGCGGTCTACCTGGGCGATTCGGACGACATGTATCCGATGTTCATGTACAACGGTTCCTTCGACGTCGACCAAGGTGACCGATCCCTGCTCAATATTCTTGGTCCGTACGTTAAGAATGAGGACGTCACCAAGACTCCGATCAGCCAGTTCGGCCTTGATCAGCGTGCCACAAACGCAGACACCGGATTCCCCTATCCTTCGACCAAGACGGGTGGTTCTGTCCAGCTTCAGCGCGAACTGAACCTCGGTTGGCTGAACGATTACGGCATCAACTACCAGGATATGGCCGGCTTCTATCCGGCGGATACGGATGCGGGTTTCGCTTTCCAGGTTCGCTCCGCCACGGCAATCGCGCGCCCGGCGAATAGCATCCAATTCACCACCGGCGTGTTTGCCCGGTCCGCGAGCGGCGCGCCAATGGACGGCGGCCAAATGACCATCGATCCGCCATGCTTCTACTATCCGGATGGATCGACGTTCGTGTCCGCGCCGGCGGGGGCGAAGTTCTTCAACTTTGGTGGTTGGAACCCCAGCAAGCCGCTGGATTGGAGTGTCTTCGGCGGCATGTGGCCGTACTACAACAACTTCGCCACCACCGCGTTCATGGATACCCACGTGAAGCCGATGACTCCGTCGCAGCTCAGCGCGGGCTGTACGGTGAAGGATAAGAGCTCGGGACAGATCTACAACTCGGACGCGTTCCTGTGGGGCGACCGGTGAGAATGGCGCTTGCGATTGCCGCGGTCCTGGTTTGCGTAGGTTGCGGCAATGGCGCCACGAGCCAGGCGGACGTTTCGGCGGATGCCGCCAAGATGCTTGCCGATGGCCAGGGCAAGCCGCAGGCGGACATGTCCAACGCGGTTAACGGCGGTGGCGGTCCCGTGGCATGGGGTAAGAAGGCCCGGCGTTAATCGCCGCTTAATCTGGATCAAATACTGAACGGGCCTGTTTCTTTTACGGGCCCGTTCAGTATTTGAGCGGAGCTAATAGCAGAAATCCCAGTCACATGAACTTTTTCGAACCCTGTAGCATTTACTGGGGACGAGGCGCATACTGTGCGCCATGCTCACTGCCGCGCTAGTGTTATTGGGCTCGCCTTTGCGCGCCCCTAATTCGCCATCTCCGGTCGTTGATCGCAGCAACTACGTCTCCGCAGCGACCGAGTTCAATTTCACGGAAAACGCAGGTCAATGGGATTCGAGGGCCAAATTCATGGCCAAGACGGCGCCCGTCGACATTTGGGTGACGAACACCGGAATCACCTACAACTGGCACGAATCTAGTAAGGATTCGAATGGTAAGGCGTCCGTTAAGGGCCACGCGGTAAGCGTCGAGTTCGTCGGCGCAACCGGTGCGGGTACCGCGGAAGGGATCGGCCAGCAACCGGGGTTAGCGAATTTCTATCAAGGGAAGATCCGCCACGCCGGGGTTCGCTCCTTTAGCGCGGCCACCATCAAAGACCTCTATCCCGGCGTTGACCTGGTCTCGTATTTCGACAAGGACGAGCACAAGCCTCGGTACGACCTCATCGTTCATAAAGGGGCCGACCCGAAGCAAATTCGGATGCGCTACAAGGGAGTTAAGGACCTGAAGGTCACGCCCGAGGGCGAGGTTAAGTACGCGGTGGCGTTCGATAACAAGCAGGATGTTTCCGTCGGTGAAGAGCGTCAGATGGCGTACCAATCCAGCGACAAGGGCGTCCCGTACCGGTTCATGCCGCGTCAGGTGATGAATACCGACGGAACGGTCGGCTTTGACGTTGCCGGCTACCACAAGGATCGCGATTTGGTGATCGACCCGTTGGTCTGGTCCACGCTGTTCGGCGGCGACAACTCTTCGTATCTTCAATCGGTCCGGGTGGACACCAATGGAAACGTTTACGTCAGTGGCCAGACCAATGCGACCAGTTTTCCCTTTAGCCCGGGCACGGCCAACACGGGAACCGCGGGTGACGTTCAGGATGCCCTGATTGCGAAGTTCGACAGCTCGGGTAATCGCCTCTATACGACTTTCTTTGGGGGCACGACGGGCGATACGTTGGGAGCGATGGTCGCTTTTGATTCCGGCGGGTTTACCTACGTGTGTGGAGACGGTAGTTCCACCACCTTGCCGACCACGACTGGGCCAGCGGCGACAGCAGGGGTAGAAAACGGCTTTATCGCAAAGCTCGACGGCAATGGAGCGGTCGTTTACGCCGCGAATCTTACGGGAACTGAGTTCGGCCAAACGGGAGTCGCACTTGCTTCGAATTGTTTGGTCGTCGACTCCACGGATACTCCGATCGTCGGCCTGAACGCGGGCAATTCAGGGATTTTCGCGAAATTCAATTCAAGCGGTGTCCTCAGTGCCGACGGCTTCGCATGTACGGGACCGGTCCAATCGGTAACGGGTATCGACGTGGACGCAAGCAATAACATTTACGCTTGCGGTGTATATGCCGCAGGGACCCTCAACCTTTCCGGTGGCTATATGACGGTCGATCCGAATGCGTCGATGGACCTCGGCTTCCCAAGCGCTTACATCTCGAGAATCGCGTCGGGCGGTTCGTCTCCGACGAATGAAACCCTCCTCGGCGGAGTGGGTGAGTCTGCGCCCACGCGGGTCAAGGTCGACGGGAGCGGCAACATATTCGTTATGGGCGACGTTTTCGGAGAAGTAGGGCAGACGAAAGGCGGCGTTCCCCAAGCCATTACGTTCCCCACCACGGCGGGAGCCTTTAACACCTCGGCGATCCCGGCGGGTCCGGTTGGGTATCTCAGCAAGTTTACGAATGACCTGACGACATTAAGCGCTTCGACACTGATCATGTCGAATAACAGGGACAGCACCGAATATCTCAACGCTCTCGATCTCTGCATGGATAGCAGCGGGCAACCGATGATTGCCGCCGTTAGCCAGTTAAATGCTGGCGGCGTGCCGTTGACCTGGGACTATTTCTCAGGCCGATTGGCCGGCGGTGAACTCATGCGGTTTTCTGCGGATCTCACCACGGAAACCTACGGAACATACTTCGGCATCGGGGGCACTGTTGTTGCGCTTGGGCTCACCGAAGACACGAATGGGCTGGTCTACATCGTCGGCGAGACGGATAACCCTGGGTTCCCCATCACTGCGGGCGCCTACCAAACTCTCTTCTCGGGCACTCTCGATGGCTTTATCAGCGTCTTGAACACGGCGGTTACGCAGGGATTGACGGGAATCCACTCCGATCGCGGGGCGACCCCTGCCCTCGCGGGCGGCGTCGGTAAGACAACCACGATTACCGTGGACTGCGTGCTTCCCACGGGAACCGAAGTCGATTTCTCGTCCAACCGTCCGGATATCGTCGCCTTCGGTGGCGCGGCCACAGGCGCGGCGTTTGTTTCGGGCTACTTGCATGCCGTCTCGATCGCGGCGGGAACGATTTCCGACGTGACGACAGACACGCCAGTCATCATCACGGCTACTTCCGGCGCTTTCACTCAGCAAATCACGCTGACGGTTAAGCCGTTCCTGAAGAACCTGGTGTTGCGCGGGGCCACGGTGACCGGGGGAAGCAGCCTTACGGCCTACGTCTACCCGTACGAAGTGCCTCAGACCGACCAGGTCGTGAATCTGAGCTCGTCGGTTGCGAACTTGATCCCGTCCGGAAGTACGGTTACGATCAAGGGCTTGAGTTCCGGTGGAACATCGGGTCCGTCGACGGTGGTTTTGACCGCCGGAACGGTGGCTGCCGACACGGTCGGGACCATCACCGCGACGGCGACGACGACGAACCCAAGTTCGGTTTCGACCGCACTGGACGTCCTTGCGCCGAAGGTGACTTCGATCTCCTTTAATCCTGCGACAGTGGCTTCGGGCGGATCAAGTGTCGTGACGGTGACAATCGGCGCCGTTTTGGCATCGGATCTGACAGTCAACTTGACGAGTAGTAACCCGACCGTCTCGCCGAACGTGAGCGTTCTTGTTACCGCAGGCACGCTCTCGGGTGCGAATACGGTGACGACCAATCAGGTCGTGGGTTCGACTCCGGTCAAGGTTAAGTACACGAACATCGTGACGCCCACCAACGCCGGCTTCCTTACGGTAAATCCTTTTACCGCGACGGCGGGCATGTCGCAAAATCCGGTGATTGAGGGTGACACTCCGTCGCTCATCGTCACCCTGAGTTCCGCGACGGCAGTCGATCTGCCGATCACGGTGCTGAGTTCCAATCCGACACTGGTGCCAAGCACCGGAGGGACGGTCAGCGCGACCACCTCTCAGGTCTCCATCCCAGTTCCGACAAACTTCACCTCGCTGGCGAATCCGACGACGATCAAGCTCACGCTTACATCGAACGGGTTGCCGGTGGGGACCACGTCGTTCACGCTTCGGGGAATCGTTACTTCCGAAAACGTGGACGGCACGGTTACGGGCGGCAACGCGGCGAACGGTTCCGTCGGGTTCTTCGAGACCTATAACGGAGCGGGCACGGTGACGGTCACCAGCAACAACCCCGCTGCGTTCTTCGGCACGCCCGGAACGTTGTCGACAACGATCAGCGCGACGGGACTGAGTTCGGTGCCGTTCGTCATCTCGACGTCCACCGTCACCAAGGCAGTGACCGCGACGATCAAGGTATCCGCCCTCGGATATCCGACGCAAACCTTCCACCTCGTGATCTCTCCGTAGATCTCGAGTTTCGAAAGCAACGAGAGCGGGACTTCCATGCGATGGAGGTCCCGTTCAATTTTTATTGGGTTCTGACTTTGGCCACCGCTTCCTGCCACCCCGCGTACAACCGATCCCGATCGGCCCGCGCCATTTGCGGAAGAAAAGTTCGTTCGTCCTTCCAAAGCGACTCGATGTGGTCGCAAGACCCGAAGAAGCCAACCGCCAAGCCAGCCAGGTAAGCCGCCCCAAGGGCCGTCGTCTCTGTAACTTGCGGACGCACGACGGGGATGCCGAGGATATCGGCCTGGAATTGCATGAGGAAGTTGTTCGAGGACGCTCCGCCGTCGACTCGCAGCTCGGTCAGTGGATGCTCGGCGAAGTCGGCGTCCATGGCTTCGATGACATCGCGGGTTTGGTAAGCGATGCTCTCGAGGGCGGCGCGAACGATATGAGCCCGCGTCCCGCCCCGAGTAAGGCCGAGGATCGCCCCTCGGGCATGCGGGTCCCAGTAGGGAGCGCCGAGGCCGGTGAAGGCGGGGACCACGTGAACGCCGTTCGTATCGGGCACGGAGACGGCAACCGCTTCCGAGTCGGCGGATTTCTCAAGTACGCCTAGCTCATCGCGCAGCCACTGAACGACAGCTCCCGCCACGAAGACGCTGCCTTCGGACGCGTACTGGCTCCTCTCTTTGCTAAGGCTAGCAAGCAGGGTCGTTAGGAGTCGATGGCTCGACGCCACTTGGCTCGGGCCGAGGTGGCGCAGCAGGAAGCACCCGGTGCCGTATGTGTTTTTAGCCATCCCTGGTCGAAAGCAGGCTTGGCCGAAGATGGCCGCTTGTTGATCCCCGGCCATTCCACCGATCGGGATCGGGGCGCCGAAGAGGGAAGCATCCGTCTCCGCAACCAACCCCGAGGAGGGAACGACGGAAGGCAAAAGAGAACTGGGAATCCCCAGCGGCTCAAGAAGCGGCGTCGACCACGACTGCGTTCCAATGTCGAGCAACAAGGTGCGGCTGGCGTTCGTCACGTCGGTGGCATGCACGCGTCCACCGGTGAGCCCATTCAAGAGAAAGCAATCGACGGTCCCGAAGGCGAGATTTCCCGCCTCGGCCCGTGACCGGGCACCGGGAACGTTTTCCAGAACCCAGCTGATCTTGGTGCCGGAGAAGTAGCTGTCCAGCCGCAGGCCGGTCGCGGGTCCGTAGAGATCCTGGTAGCCGTCCGCGATCAGCCGCTCGCAATGGTCGGCGGTGCGCCGGTCCTGCCAGACGATCGCCGGGTAGATCGCTTTACCAGTGGCCCGATCCCAGACGATCGTCGTTTCGCGCTGGTTGGCGATGCCGATGGCGGCGATGTCGGACGCTTGCGCGCCAACGAAGGCCATGACCTCGCGAGCTACCTCAAGCTGGCTCGACCAGATCTCCTCGGGATCCTGCTCCACCCATCCCAAGCGAGGATAGCTAGCCGTAACCGGGCGCTGAGCAATGCCGCAGGGTTGGCCTTCACGGTCGAACAAGATCGCGCGTGAAGAGGTGGTGCCCTGGTCCAGGGCAAGGATATATCGGCTCATCTTTGAATCGGCAACCGATCCTATTGTGCCGAACTAGGGTCGGGCGATGGTTGCCATTGCCACGGCCGCGATCCCCTCGCCCCGCCCAACAAACCCCATCTGCTCGTTCGTGGTCGCCTTGATGCTCACGCGATCCACCGAGATTCCAAGTGCCGCCGCCATGACGGATCGAATATCATCCGCCCGCTTCATGATCTTCGGGCTTTCCGCGACGCACGTGGCGTCGATATTCACCACTCGCCAACCCGCCTCGCAGAGCAAACGCCCCGCATGCTCCAGGAAGTAGATGGACGCCTTTCCCTTCCACTCAGGATCCGTGTTAGGGAAGTGGACTCCGATATCGCCCATCGCGGCGGCGCCAAGAACCGCGTCGGTCACTGCGTGCAGGATCACGTCGGCGTCGCTATGGCCATCCAAGGCGCGGTGGCCGGGGAACTCAACCCCACCTAACCACAGCACACGCGAAGGATCGTCGCTGAAAGGATGCACGTCGTAGCCGATTCCCGAACGCGTCTCGGTTCCAACCATGAACTGCGCACGGGCGAAATCCTCGGGGGTCGTGATCTTGAAGTTGTTCGGTTCGCCGGGCACGATCACGGGGTGTACCCCGAACGCCTCAAGAAGCCCCATCTCATCGGTGAATTGCTCACCAATTGCCTGGTGAGCCTCATAGAGCAGTTGGGTTCGCGCCGCTTGAGGGGTCTGCATGGCGACCAAATCCTGTCGGCGAAGGGTGCGAACTCCAGCGTCGGTGACCTCTTTGATCGTATCTGTGACAGGCAGAGCCGCTGCCGCCGCTCCGGAAGAAACCGCCGCTTCGATCACCGCGGATATCAAAGACGAGGAGATGAAAGGACGTGCCGCGTCATGGATCAGCACAAGATCCGCACCGCGACGGCGAGCCTCCTCCAAAGCAAGGAATGAACTTTGCTGCCTCGTTTCCCCGCCCGCAATGACCGCCACCGAGAGTGTATCAAGGCGGGAAGGAGCGGTCACGACGAAAACTTCGTCAACCGCCGGGTGGGAAGCGTAAGTCTCAAACGACCATCGCCAAACGGGTCGCCCTCCCAGCAGAAGGCTGGTCTTATCCGCCCCGAACCGCTCGCCGCGACCGGCCGCCAAGATCGCCGCGACGACCTTCAAGCGCTCGTTCGCGGCCGGGTCGGTTTCCGTCGCTCGTACTTGATTTCGTCTTCGCCTTCAATTTCGCCGAAGATCATCTTGCCGCGCTCGGTCTGGTGGACCTGGGTCACGAGCACCTCGACGGTTTCTCCGATATGTCCCTTGCCGTTCTCGACGACGACCATCGTTCCATCTTCGAGATAACCGATCCCCTGGCCGATCTGGTTCCCCTCGCGGATGATCGTTAACTCCATCGTCTCTTGAGGCAGGACGTTCGATCGAAGCGCCAGAGAAAGGTCGTTCAAGCTCAGAACTCGAACTTCCTGAAGCTCGGCTACTCGGCGAAGATTGAAGTCATTCGTAACAATGTCTGCTCCGATCGCCTTGGCTAGCCGCACGAGCCGCGCATCGACGCCGTCGCCCTGGTCGGGAGCCAAGCGGTCGTGCACTCGCACGTCCAATTGGAAATCCCCTTGCATATGTCGCAAAACGTCCAACCCTCGGCGACCCCGCTGGCGACGAAGAGAATCATGGCTATCGGCGATGTATTGCAATTCGTCGAGCACGAAGCCGGGCACATAAAGCTGTCCGTCAATGAAACCCGTGCGCACGACGTCGTAAATCCGGCCGTCGATGATGACGTTTGTGTCCAGAAGCTTGATGCCGCTGCGCCGCTTGGGAGCCCGGTTCCGGTTCCACGGGAGGTGTTCCGCCATGGATTGGAGGGCGTAGACCGACAGGGCGCCGAAGCCGAGCGTGACTGCCAAGATGAGAACCGCGCGCGATATCGGCGGAATCTCCAGCGCTTGAAACAGGAGCAGCAGCGGGATCGATGCGATCAGGCCGGCAAAGATGCCCAGAAAGAAAGTGACCTTATCTCCGGCCTCCATCTGCTCCCATCGCTGGCTGACCCTCTCCACCGCGCGAAGAAAGCGGGTGCCGAGATAGCTGCCAAAGATGAGTCCGAGCATGGCAAACGGAATGATCGCCGCCGCGTCGCTGATGCGGTAGTTGGAGGCGTCGGGCATGCGCCCCCGGGATATCGCCCAGCCAATGCCTTGAAACAGGCCGATCATCATGGGGCGGGCAAAAATGCCCATAATCGTGGCCGCGATGATGGCGAACACTCCGATCACGATCATGTGAGCGGGTCCTTTTGTCCCTGTCGGTGGGATTTTAGTCGGTTTTACTTTGCGTTCGGCCATCGCGTTCCTACTCCGGTTCGGTACTCAAAACGGAGATTTTTGCTTTATCCAAGAAGGTAAACGAGAAGGCCTGCTCCACGTTACCCTCTCCAAGTTTTACGTGCGCGGCGGAAATTTGGTTGTCGTCGGAAGTGGAATCTATTCCAATCCAATGGCGTCCGTCATAAGCTTCGGCCCACGCATGATAGTAGAAGGTACCGTCCCAGGTAACGATTCCGCTCGCTAACCGGGCCGGAATTCCGGCGGCGCGAAGAAGAGTTACCGTCAGAACCGCGTAGTCACGGCAGACGCCTTCTTTAGAATCGAGCACCTCACCGGCGTCTCGCAGTACGCCGATCCCCGCATTCGGCCTCATAGTTTGATAGACGTATTTGCGGATCGCAAAGGCTGCTGGATGCACTTGTGTTTCTTGGCCGACGATCCGCTTTGCCAGCGTTACGAATCGCGAATTTTGGGCGGGCAAATTCATGCTGGGTTTCGTCCATTCCGGCTTTTGGGATCGTGCGTTAGGGATAGACGTACCGGCGTCCGCGTTGTTCTGGGGCGGATGAACATCGATGATCCATCCGTCGCCGTCCCGTGACACGGTTTGGAATTCGCCGCTCGGCGGATTCCCCAGATTCTGGACCGTCAATCGCAACTTGAGTTCATGGACGTGGGCGGGATCGTGAATTGGGCGGTCCGGCTTAATGCTGCTCGCCTCCGCGAGGTCGACCATGCGGTCGGAGGGCTTCGGCTTGGCCAGCGCCTCGCGCCGGCTCAGGGGAAGCATCTCAATTCCCATCGGGCCCTCGGCCCGGACGAGATTGCCCTTACCGTCCGTGAAGACCCGCATATTCGAGTGAGGGTCCGATATCTCGGTAAGGTTCGCCGCCACGGATTTGCCTCGCACCGTGGTCGTCGACTTGCCCAAGAATTTCACCTGCGTCTTCACGAAGGACATCGAGGACGTGTCCAGCACATAGAACGAAGCGGCGGCTCCGACCTTCATGGCGCCGTTCATCACAAGCGCCATGGGGTCATCGACGATCCGTCCGTCATCGGGGACCGCGATCTTTCTTTGGGACTTCACTCCGGAGGTGTCGATCTTCACGATCACCGACCGGCCGGCGAACACGGCATCGAACTTCTGGGTCCGCCCCGAACTCTTCGAGGACGAGACCACGCGCAGGGGGCGACCCTGCTTGTCGGTCCAGGAGGTCGACACCATTTCGATTCGCATCGGGGCGCCCTCAAGGCCAGATTCTAAGATTGTCGTGTTATCGTTTCGGGTGGCCGGATGACCATCCAGATGGCTCGGCGAGGAAACGTAACTCGAGTAGCCGATGCGGGTGCCCTGAAGGAACATCCCCAGGTACGCGACTTCGGCCCGGCACTGCGCCGCCGCGCTCCAGCTTAGGAGCATGAGACCGGCGGGGAGCAGAACCTTCATAGCGAGTGACCTGTCTTCTAAAACGCCACCGGTCCGACTTTGGTTCATGAAGGTCGAACTCCGGCCTTTCTTGCGAAGAATATGCCGAACCAGACCCGCTGCCGTCGTTGGATGCGTCATGGTAGGACGCGCTGAAACGGAGATAGATTCGGGAACCTGTCAAGGAACCTCGTGGTCTCGATCCGACGAAGACCTATTGAAGATGGGAACGAGTCGACGAATACCGCGCGTTCGGCGACTAAGCCTTAAGTTTTGGAGCGGTTTGAATCGGGGGGCTTGACGCAAGGTCCTAGGCGGAAGTAGAGTCCCGTGGCCCAATATCCGCCTGCGGGCTGAGAATGAGCTATCCGACACCGTAAAGTACTAGGCGAGCGACACCAACCCGCTCGCTCCTCACGCAATTAAGCCATGTCAAAAAAACTCGTCATCGTGGAGTCGCCCGCAAAGGCGCGGACAATCGGTAGCTTTCTGGGCGCCGATTACGACGTCCAGGCGTCCATCGGTCACATCCGTGACCTAATGCCGAACGGCAAGGGCCTGCCGCCCGAGCTTCGAAAGAAGTGGTGGTCGGACTATGCCGTCGATGTCGACAACAATTTCGAACCCTTCTATGAGGTTCCCGTCGAGAAAGCGGCTCAAGTCAAGAAGCTGCGGGAGGCCCTTAAGGGAAAGGACACTCTCGTACTCGCGACTGACGAAGACCGAGAGGGTGAAGCGATTTCGTGGCACCTTCTCGAGGTTCTGAAGCCCGGCAAAGCGGTCAAAGTTAAGCGAATCGCCTTCCATGAAATTACGAAGGAAGCGATTCTGAACGCACTGGAGCACCCGCGGGATGTCGACCATAACCTGGTCGAAGCGCAGGAGACTCGTCGCATACTCGACCGGCTTTACGGCTACACCCTTTCTCCCGTGCTCTGGTCGCGGGTTACCAAGAATCTGAGTGCAGGCCGCGTTCAATCTCCGGCGGTCAAGCTGATCGTGGAGCGTGAGGTCCAGCGCCGCAACTTCCGATCTGCCGGCTACTGGGACCTGATCGCGCATTTGCGCGCCGACGGCACGGACTTCACCGCCGAGCTGCGGACGATCGACGGCACCAAGGTTGCCAACGGTAGCGACTTCGACGACACCACCGGCGAGTTGAAGCCCAACCGCGGTGGCAAAGTCATGCTGCTGGACGAGAAAACGGCTCAAGGGCTGGCCGCAGGCTGCCGCGAAGCAAAGCCATGGACCGTGGCTCGATTGGAAGCCACGGAAGGTCAGGAGCGTCCGGCGCCGCCCTTCATGACGACCACGCTCCAGCAGGATGCGAACCGTAAGTTCGGCTTCAGCGCGGACCGCACGATGCGCATCGCCCAGACCTTATATGAAGGTATCGACTTGGGCGGCGAGCAGGTCGGTTTGATTACTTATATGCGTACTGACAGCTTGACCCTCAGTGGGGAAGCGCTGAACCGTATTCGCGCCCTGATCGGCAGCGAGTATTCGGACTGCCTGCCGGACAAGCCGCAGCACTACACCAATAAGGTCAAGAACGCGCAGGAAGCTCACGAAGCGATCCGTCCGACCGACGTAAGCCGCCGCCCGTCCGCGATGGCGCGGCACCTCAACGAGGATCAGAACAAGCTTTACCAATTGATCTGGCAGCGAACGATCGCGTGCCAAATGAAGCCGGCGCGTGTGCTGAGAACGGAAGCCGAGATCGCCGTCGAGTCGGCTGGCTTCGCCCCAACCGGCAAGCGGCTCACGTTCCTCGCTACCGGTAAGCAAATGCTATTCGACGGCTTCCTCCGCGTCTATAGCGAGGGTCGGGACGATGACGCCGCGGATCCCCGCGAGCGGAAGCTGCCACGGCTTCAGGAAGGGAAAGAAGTGGAATCGACCGCGACCGACGCCGTCGGCCACACGACCAAGCCGCCCGCACGCTACACCGACGCGACGCTGATCAAGAAGCTGGAAGACCTCGGCATCGGCCGGCCCAGCACGTACGCCAGTATTATCGCGGTCATCGTGGATCGTGGCTACGTCCGCAAGGCGGGCAAGCAGCTCGTGCCGACGTTCAAGGCGTTCCTCGCCATGGAGGTTCTAGAAGGGAACTTCCAGGAGCTGATGGATCTGGGCTTCACGGCTCGAATGGACGACGCCCTCGACGACATCAGCGAAGGGAAAAAGGCGAGCAAGCAGTACCTCAAGGATTTCTTCCTCGACGGCCACCCTGGTCTCAAGACGATGGTGGACGAGCGGAAGAAGGACATCCCCTATCCCGCCTTCGTCGTCGGCAACATGCCGGAGACGAACGAGCAAATCCTGGTTCGCAACGGCAAGGACGGGGCTCCGTTCCTCCAAGTCGGCGAAGAAGGGAACAAGCGCTACGCCAACGTGCCCGAGGACCTCGCTCCCGCCGACTTGACGGTTGAAAAGGCGATCGAGCTCCTAAGCCAGAAGGCCGCGCCCGCGGAGTCCGTGGGAACGGATCCGACGACCGGCCGAGCCCTACTGCTCAAGAACCGCCAAGGCTTCTATCTGGAAGTTGAGCGGACGCCCGAGGAGATCGAGGCGAAGGCCAAGCCGACGTGGATTTCCGTTCCGCCCGGAGTCGACCCTCGGAATCTTTCCCAAGATGAGTTGGATTTCCTCTGCATGCTGCCGAAGCAGATCGGCGTGAGCACTACGACGAACGAACCGATCCTGTTCAAGGTGGGCAAGTTCGGGGCCTACCTGGAGTGCGGGGCCGAGCGGCGTACGGTGGAAGATTGGCATTCGGCAACCAAGCTGGATGTCGCCGCTGCCGAAGAGATCCTCGCGCAGCCGAAGTACCGGACGGCAAGGGCTGCCCCTGCCGCACTGAAGGAGTTTGGCGAGCTTCCCGGAGCCGAAGGACCCGTTAAGGTACTCAGCGGCCGGTTCGGTCCCTACGTGACCGACGGAACCACCAACGCGACCCTCCCTCGTGGCACCGACCCTGCGGCACTCGACGTCACCCAGGCGCTTGCCTTACTCGCGGCGAAGCGAGAGGCCGGTCCTTCCGTAAAGCGCCCGTTTAAGCGCGGCGCGGCGAAACCGGCGGCGAAGACCGCGGCGGCAAAGGCCACCGGCGATAAGAAAACGAAGCCGGCGGCGAAGAAGAAAGCTCCCGCCAAACCAAAGAAGAGTTGATCGAACTTCGTCAAGTGTGTCCGGGAAGCGACGAGTACGCGGCGGAACTTCAACTCCGCCGCGAAGTCCTTCGGTGGCCGCTTGGGCTCGATTTCACCGAGGAAGACTTGGCCAACGAGGCCGACGACATCCATCTCGTTGCGATTTACGAGCGAGAGATCGTGGCTTGCCTCGTGCTGACTCGGGTTTCCGACGAGGCGATCAAGATGCGGCAGGTTGCGGTGACCCCCTCCATGCAGGGTTCGGGCATCGGGCGGCTGGTGGTGCGTGAGTCCGAACGCGTCGCCGCCGGGCGAGGGTATTCGCGCATGGAACTGCATGCCCGCGAGACCGCCGTGCCTTTCTATCTCTCCATGAAATATGAGGTCGAGGGCGAGCCCTTTGTCGAAGTCTCGATTCCTCACCGGGCGATGGTGAAAACGTTGCCGCCGTTCCACATTTAGTCCGAACCTGCCGGTAGGCCGGCGGTTATACAAGGTCGTTCTGAAAGGATGATTCGATTTGGACGACCTAACGCTCGCAAGACGCCTCGAACAACGCGATCCACTCGCAATGGAGTTGCTCGTTGATCGGCACCACCCGCCGGTCTACCGCTTTCTCTACCACCTAACTCGGCGCGTCGAAGACGCGGAAGATCTCGCCCAATCCACGATTTTACGGGCCATCCAGGCCGCCGGCCGCTATGATGGCCGCGCTCCCATGCGAAGTTGGCTGCTTGGCATTGCCTTCCGCGAATTCGGCCGCTTTCGTCGCCGCCGACTTTGGCTCCCCTTGATCGGGGATCGACCGGCCGCCGACGCCTTCGGGCCGATCCACGACGGGCAGGCGCTATTGACCGCCTTGGCTCGCCTGCAACCGGACCAACGCGCCGTGTTCTTGCTTCACCACGTCGAGGAGATTCCCTTGGCGGAGATCGCCGCCGCTCTCGACATTCCGGAAGGCACCGTCAAGAGCCGCCTGTTTGCCGCCCGCACCCGCCTCAGAACATTGCTAGGAGAGGAAAAAAATCATGTCCCAGAAGCCTGTTGATATCGAATCTGGATTGCAAGAACTGAGAACCCATGGTCCCTCTGCGGAGGTCACCGCACGTATGGCTCGCCGTCTAAAAAGCGGCCCCAGCCGTCGTTTCCCCGTGAAGCCGCTGGTTGCCTTCATGGTCGCCGCGGGAGCCATCGTCGTCGTGTGGCCACGCCACTCGGAGTTAGCTTGGGCAACGGCCCGCATACGCTCCGATGAGGCGCCGAAATCCCACCGGGCCTCCTATGATCCTTGGGGCAAGGTCAACGTCGAGGAGTGGCGAGACGGCAATCGGTCAGCGGTCTACGGGCTTGCCAAAGGCGACAAAGTCCTTTGGGAGAACCGATGCGACGGGAAGCGGCAGTTCCTGTACTTTGATTTTAAAGTGGGCGACCTGCCGAACTCTTTCATGCCCGGGATCCTCGTCGATGGCAGCTATCCCAAACTTAGCTTCCTGAACTCGGACGTCATCGGAGAGGTTTTGAAACCGGGAAATAAGAATGTGCAGTTGCTCGACCAGAAGCGACTGGGGGACCGGGAGCGCTATCACATTCGCACCATCAAACCCTTCAAGAGCGAGCAGTTCGTCTACGCCGAAGTCGGCACGGGTCTCATTCGGGAAATCCGCCAGGTGAACTCACGCGGGGTCACAAAGATCGACTACCCGGACCATATCGACGACTCTATCTTCGAACCACATCCTCAAAAGGCTCAGGTAAGCGAAGTCATCGACGAGTCGAAACAGACGAAGGAGATCGACGAACAGATTCAAAACGGCATCCAGACGGTGGACGGCGTAACTCTGCGTTTGGCGCTGTTGGACTATACGGGAAGCCTCTGGTTGTTCTGGACCGGAGCACCGCCCGATCCCGCCTACCGGCATCCGGCGACCATTCCCGGCGTCAAGACGGGGCCGGCATTCGGTAAGGCGGCGTTCACGACGGCCTATGCCTCTGCGAAGGGTTCCGGCCCGGCGCCAGCTCTTGGCAAACGGCTCGAAGGGATGGCGCTTCCGCTCTACACGAAGATCGGATCAAAGCTGGCCCAAGTGGTGATTCCGACTTCGCACGGGAAGGTGGTCTTCCACGACGTCCCGGTAAAGAGGATCTTCATGATCAACCACTATGCGGGCAGCCTAGGCGTCAAGCCCTACTAGGTTCGAGGCAACCAATTTGTTTTCCCGCTCCGGGGCGCGTGCTCGGAGCGGGATTTTTTGTCTTTGGATGGTGGTTGGGGATCGGAACTCGTTTTCGGTGAAGTTCTTGCGGCATGCGCGGCACCATCGCGTCGACGCTCCGGTCCCGGCCACACACCCGTTCGGGCGTACCGTCTCCAAGACGCAGGTCGGAGGGACTTACCGGTCCGTTCGATACTTTTCGATTAGTTCGATCGCCACTTCCGGTCCTTTCCAGCCGATGACTTCCACGAATTTGTCTTCGAGGTCCTTGTAGACCTGGAAGAAGTGCATGATTTCCTTGGTCGTGTGCTCATTGAGCTGGTCCAAGCTGGTGCGGTAACCGTAGCGCGGGTCCTTCTTTGCCACGCAGAGAATCTTTTCGTCCGGACCTTTTTCGTCCGCCATCTCCAGCACGCCGATCGCCGCCGCCTCGATCACACAACCCGGGAAAGTCGGGTGCGTTAGGAGGACGAGGACGTCGAGCGGGTCGCCATCGAGGTAGTGAGTCTGGGGGATGTAGCCGTAGTCGAACGGATAAAACAGCGGCGAGAAGAGAACGCGATCGAGCTTGATCAGCCCCGTCTCCTGATCGACCTCATACTTGTTCGTGCTTCCGCGGGGAATCTCGATCACGGTGTTGAACGAGACGGGAGCGTTCGGTCCGATTTGGGCATTCCGAAGAGACATGGCAGGAAGCGTACTTGGAATCCGCCGTGTTTTGCGGTTGTAGGGGAACCACCGGCAACCAATTTCGTTAAGGGATTGAACCGTATCGCATTCGCCGGGTTATAGGGTTACGATCGACCCCGAGTCGAGCCGAAAGAGGATCGCACTTGACTGATGTCGAATTAGCCGAAAGGATCGCCGCGGGCGACTCAGACGCCGGAAAACACTTGGTCCGCCAGTACTATCCCGGCCTCTACCGATTTCTGCGCCAACTCACGGGTCGCTTCGACGACGCCGAAGATCTGGCGCAACTAACCCTGATAAGGGCTCACGCCGCCTGCCGCCGCTTCGACGGCCGCGCCTCCTTTCGAACGTGGCTGCACCGGATCGCCTTTCACGAATTCACCCGTTGGCGTCGACGCCGGCGTTGGAATCTCTCCCTGAGTTCCGCTCCTCCGCAAGACGAGAAGCAGTACGCGAAGCTCGTCGAGGCGGATTGGTTGGAAAAAGGGCTGGCGCAATTGCCGGACGGCCTAAGAGCCGCGTTTTTATTGCATCACGTCGAAGAACTCTCGATCCCCGAGGTCGCGCTCATCCTGGGCGTTCCGGAAGGCACGGTGAAGTCCCGGCTCTTCCACGCCCGCAAGCGGCTTCAGGTTCTGCTCGGAGAAGAGGCGAACGAGGTTAAAAATGGAAAAGAAGCATATGAGTTTTGAGCGACGGCTAGAGGAAAGCGTCGCGTCTCTTCGGACGGAGACGCCGCCGGACTCGGCATTGGAGAGCGGCTTTGTGGCGATGGAAGGCGCGATGCGTCCGCGCGTCAGATCTGGTCGCCGTCGCGGTTTATTGAGCTTGACGGGTGCGCTTGGCACCCTTGCTGTGTTGGCTCTGGCGACTTGGCCGCGACAGGGGCAAGGATTGGCGTGGGCGAATGTCGTGAATCACTTCCAAACGGCGCCCGTCGCTCATGAGACCGTCAGCTACGGGCAGGCTGGCCATGACTTGAAGGTACAGACCGAGTTTTGGATGGATCACGACAAGTTTGCCAAGCACTACATGCATCGCATTTACGACATGTGGACGAGGTTTGACGGGACGCGAGAGTACTACTGCCACACGCGAGCACCCTATGGGGAGATCCACACGGTAACCGCAGGTCAACGTTCCGGGCCTTATTTCCGGCCTACGTTAACTTTGATGGAAGACGACTCGTTGGAGACTTTCCTCAAGAAGCCCTCGAACGTGCTGGTCGCCAAAGAGGAGACAAAGCTTTCGGATGGACGAGCAGTGACTCGATATCGCATCAAGATTCTTCCGAGTCGGAAATATGAGGAAGGTGGACAGATGAATGTATTCGTCCTTCCGGGCCGAAATCTGGTTGTGCGGTGCGAATATCTCACCAAGGACGGAAAGCCTTCGACCGTTTGCGATATCGACTATCCGGAGTCAATTCCAGATGCTCAATTCAAACCGCTGACGGATCGGCCGGTGTACGACGAAGATGTCGAGAAGGAGCAGCTTGTTGCGCAACTGCGAAAGGGACTCGGAACAATCGAGTGCAAGGGGGTCAAAGCGAACATCCGCGCGGTGGTTGCCACGCCAGGGAAGGAAGGATTTATGACCGTTCTGTGGCAGGGCGCGAGTCCGAATGGCGAAATGAGCGAGCCAATCAATGTAGTCGGCGTCCCAACGCGACCGACTTTCGGCGACTCGGATCTGACCACTAGCCGTGTTCTTCCCAAGTACAACGAGAGGGTTCGGAATGTGCCCAAGTCCCCCCTTGGTGGCGCGGGCGTTATGTTCAAGCAGGGCTTGCCCGACCGAGTTACCCTACAGATTCCGATCTACACACAAGACCCGTCTAAACCGATCAAGGACAAGAACGGCAAAGTCCTGGGATACCGAAGCAAGTTCGTTGGCTACGGAACGTTGCGAGACGTGACGCCTCTGAAAATCATGACGATCCGGTACTTCAACAACATTCAGATCGCCGCCTTCGAAGGCAAGAACCCCTAGGCCAACTCGCCGGAAAGACCCCAGCGGGCCGATCCGGTGACTCGGACCTTCGCGATCCGCCCGGTGCGGGTCGCGGGGGCGGGGAAGTGCATCATCTTGAATTCCCGGCTGTAGCCCTGCATCTGATCCGCGTTCTTGGGGGAAGGACCCTCAACCAAGACTTCGAGTTCGCGGTCCAGATAGGTGGCGTTAATTTCCGCTGTGATTTCGTTCTGCAAATCAATCAGGCAGTTCAGCCGCTCTTTTTTGATCACGGCCGGGATCTGATCCTTGCGATCTCCGGCAGGCGTATCCGGCCGGGTGGAGTAGGCGAACATGTACGCGCCGTCGAAGCGGATTTGTCGGAAGGCCTCCATCGTCGCCTCGAACTGCGCCTCGGTCTCCCCAGGAAATCCGACGATGATGTCGGTGGTCAAAGTCAGACCAGGCACCGAAGCCCGTAGGTCGTCCACGATCGCTCGATAGCTCTCCAGCGTATAGACGCGCTTCATCTCCTGAAGAACGTCGTTGTCGCCCGACTGCAAGGGTAGGTGGACATGCTCCATCACCTTCGGGCAGTCGCGGATGCAATCGATCAGGTCGCGGCTGAAATCGCGCGGATAAGGCGACGTGTAACGAATCCGTTCCAGACCCGGAATATCCGCCAACTTCCAAAGCAACTCGCTAAAGGGAATCCGGCCCTCCAGCAAATTCTTGCCATAGGAGTTCACCGTTTGGCCGAGCAGAGTGATTTCCTTCGTGCCGCGCTCAGCAAGGGCCACGACCTCCGCGATGACGTCTTCGGTCGGGCGGGAGCGCTCGCGGCCTCGGGTGGTGGGGACGATGCAGTAGGTACAGAACTTGTCGCAACCGTATTGGATCGGTACGAACGCCTTCAGCTTCGGCGGACGGCCAAGGTGGCGCTGAGGAACATCCTCGACGACCCGCCCCTTTCGCTCCGGAAGCTCGACGCGCTTCGCGAAACGGCGCGTCTGCGCGGCCTGTTCGACGAGGCTCGGTAGCTGGCTGATGTCGCCGGTCCCCAAGACGAAGTCCACATGCGGAGCGCGCCGCCGGATTTCGTCGGCCCGGGCCTGGGCCATGCAGCCGCAAACGCCCAGGATCATGTCCTTCTTGGCTTGCTTCAAGGGCAGCAACTCGCCCAGCATCGAAAACGCCTTGTCTTCCGGCTTCTTCCGGACCGAACAAGTGTTGAGAATCACGACATGCGCTTCCAGAATGGAGGTCGCCGGCTCGAAGCCGAGATCCTCCAGATACAGCGCCATTTGCTCGCTGTCTTCCTCGTTCATCTGACATCCCCAGGTCTGCACAAAGTACGTCCCCCGGCGCGCCCGGGGGCGCTCGGCGAATGTGACATTGCTCGGCTGAGAAATTAGCGTCATCTGGAACCAGGAGGATACCTTTTGGGGTTGAAAGGGCCGGGTATGCGCTTTCCAGGATGGAATTTCCACTGTGCGCGACGCATATCTCTTACGGGAGTGGCCAGTAGGCCAAAATAGATTTTCACCGTGAAGGCAACGCTCTTAAACCGCATTCTTATCGTCCTTGCCTTCCTGGGCATATTCATCGCAGGCATGCTCAGCCTCGAGGCGGGCCTCAACCTTCAGATTCCCTGTGGACCCGGCGGAGGTTGCGCGCGCGTCGCCGCCGATCCGAGTTCCCACTGGATGGGCATCCCGGTCGCCTATTTCGGTTTGGTCGGGTATCTCGCCCTCGCCGCCCTCGCGGTGTTTCGATCGACGCTGCCGGTGCACAAGTGGCGATTCTTGACGACCGCGGGCTACCTCGTGGCGGCGGTCGGAACCCTCATCAGCCTCGCGCTCCAGTACGAGTCGTTCTTCATCATTCGGGCGACCTGTCTCTGGTGTCTTTCTTCCGCGTTTACGATGATCATCAGCTTGATCGTCTATGCGCTTTTGGCCCAGCACCTTGAGGGGGTCGAGGCTCCCACCTCCGGCGAGCCGATCGAAGATGCTGCGGGCGAGCCTGTGCAGCCGGTCGTGGCGCAAGTTACCAAGCCCGACTACATCTTCTCGGGTGGGGCGCTTGTGCTTTGCGCGGCGGCCCTATTGTTCTTCGGCGGCCAATTGAAGCATCCCGGCGGCTCAGCGCCGACCAAGGAAGCGACCTCTGACCTTCTGATTCCCCCCGGTGCCAACTCGATCGGTAACGTCGACGCGCCCATCACGATCGTGGAATTTGCGGATCTCTGCTGTCCTTCGTGCCAGCGCACTTCGCCGAAGGTTCGGGATTTTGTTCAGCAGCATGCGGATAAGATGCGGCTCGTTTTCCGCCACTATCCGCTTGTGCAGCTTCACCCGATGGCGGATACGGCGGCGATCATGTCAGAGTTCGCCGCGGACGACCATCGTTTCTGGGAGTTCGAGGGTGCGGTAATGGCCCTTCAGCGCCAGCCGAAGGATCCGGCGGAATTGTTGCAAATCGCGAAATCCGTGGGCCTGAACTCGGAAAAGATTCAGCAGCAGATGGGGTCCGGCACTGGGGCGGCCTTCGATCGCGTCGCCCGCGACCAGGCGACCGTCAAGACTCTGGGCGTGACGAGCACTCCCACGTTCTACACCTTGATCCACGGCAAGACGGACGAAGTCCTCGGCCCGAACGAGATCATGGAGTCGCTCAAGGACTCGAAGTACAAAGACATCTACGATGGCAAGAAGCCGTAAGCCAACCGTTCTGGTTGCCATGTCCGGCGGCGTCGACAGTTCTGTCGCCGCTGCCCTTTTGCATCGCCGCGGCTATGACGTCGTTGGCTTGACGATGCAAATTTGGCAAGAGAGCCAGACCGATGCGCGCCACGCGGGGTGTTGCTCGTTGGGGGCAGTCGAGGATGCCCGAAGGGTCGCGCGAGTGCTCGGTATCCCGCATTACGTCATGAACCTTCGGGACGAATTCCGCGCGTCCGTGATCGAGAATTTCATCGACGAGTACGCGGCGGGGCGAACGCCTAACCCGTGCGTTCAGTGCAACCGGCACGTCAAGTTCGAGGTGCTCATGCAGAAGATGCAGGAGCTCGGTTGCGACCGCCTCGTTACCGGCCACTACGCGCGTATCCGGCAGGACAAGAAGACCGGCCGGTATCGCCTGTTGAGGGCTCGCGCTCACGACAAGGACCAGAGCTACGTGCTCTACACCTTGGGTCAGGAGCAGCTCGCCAGAACTTGGTTCCCGATGGGGGAGATGCCAAGTAAGGCGGAGGTGCGCGATCTCGCACGCAGTCTTGGCCTTCATCTGGCGGACAAGCCGGACTCGCAGGAGATCTGCTTCGTGAGCGAGGCCGGCGGCTATTCCGAGTTTCTGCGCAAGCAGCGTCCGGACATCTTCAAGCCCGGCAAGCTTGTAGACCGGCAAGGGAAGGAGCTTGGCGATCATGAAGGGGTGTCCGACTTCACCGTCGGCCAGCGTCGTGGTCTTGGCATTTCAGCGCGACGTCCGCTTTACGTGATCGACATTCAGCCCGATCGCAACCGCGTGGTGGTCGGAGAGCAGGATGAACTGCTTCGCTCCGAGGTGCCGCTCGAAGACCTGCACTGGTCTCCGTCGGCCGATCCTATCGCCGAGGAGCCAATCGAGGTCGAAGCGAAGATCCGCTACAACATGGAGCCGGAGCGCGCGGTGTTGCACGGAGGCGAGCGTCCTCGACTAGTGTTCCGAAAGCCGGTCCGCGCCGTCACCCCCGGTCAAATCGCGGTCGCGTACCGGGGCAAGACCGTCCTCGCGGGCGGCACGATTCGGCGTTAAAGTCGGATCGCGCCGAGTCATCCCCCGTGGGCCGAATGAGTTCCCGCGGTTAGCCCTTAAGAATTGCTCAGATTCGGATCGGACGAAATTGCATTTGCAGAAGGTGCGGCTACCATATTGCGTAACTTGTTTGCGCCATTTGGCGGAGGAATGCAATGAAGCCCATTCGAATCTTGTCCCTTTTCGTCGTCATCGCGACCCTGATTTCCTGCGGGGGATCGGCGGGCAACAGCTTATCAACGGGGGCGGGCCTCGCGTTCGACGACGAAAACCCTTCTCAAGCCCTGCCGGGAACGACATTCTCCCTTCTCGTCGACACAAGCGCCGCTTCGTCCCAAGAAGTGAACTCGAATGTGGTCGTTCAGGCCGACACGAACAGCAATTTGGTCTCAGTGACCGAGACCAGTTGGACTCAGCCCGTGACTACCGTCGGCGTTCGTTCCTATCACGTTCTGAACTGCACGGTCTCGCCGTCCGCGCCCGTAGGTACTTCACTCCGAATTCATGTCTATCGGGCCGTATCCGGATCTTCCCAAACCATCGTCGAAGACCACACGACCGTGTTCGTTGGCCGCACCTTGGTGCAGGGAACCTTGGTCTCGAACAACGTGAGCGCTGCCCCTGGCCAGGTTGCCACGAGCGCTCTAGACCTCGCGCCCATCGGCGGATTCGCGGGGACCGTCACTTTGGCCGGATTGCTGCCGGGCGCTACGGTCAGCCCCTCGACAGTCACCCTAACCGCCGGCCAGACTGCGCCCACTCGGGTTACGCTGAACTACGCGATTCCGGCAAGCACTCCATTCGCGAGCACCGTCAACGTTCCGTTTGCCTGGGAGTCCTCCGCCGGGCACGCATTCACCGTTCTGCAGGTCCAGACCACGGCTTCTGCAACGCCTGACTTCGCATTCCACCTGGATCCGGGAACGGCGACACTAACACCTGGCGACACTCAAGGATCGATAACGGTGGAGATCGTTCCGCAGGCGGACTTTACGGGGGACGTTTCCGTCGCCGTGCAATTCCCCGGTCAGAGCTTGTCGATCACGCCGCCGACCACGAACCCGTTCACGATTCATGTCCCCCTTGGCGGGGCCGTTGCGACCGGCTCGTTCAAGATTCGCTGGAATAATCAACTCGGCACTCCGCAGGGGGATGCGACCGTGACTTGTACTAGCGGGACGCACGTGCACACCGCAACTCTTCATTTGGTCGCAAGTTAATCGTGCTTCAAGCAGCGTGTCATGGGGGACCAAGGCCCTGGTCCGGGACCCTCATGAACACGCTTCCAGGACCTGTCGTCTGCAATTTGTTGCGCCGAACTCAGTGAGGAGGAGAAGCCAACCCAAAATTAGGTTTCTGGAGCGTACAATCAATGTTCGATATTAGGAGGATTCCATTGGCGAGACACGAAGATGACAGCAACGTTTTGATTTACATGCTTGCGGGTGTGGGACTTGGTGCAATTATCGGGGCAGCCGCCGGCTTGCTCTTCGCACCGAAGGCCGGCGAAGATCTGCGAGAAGATCTCACCGGCAAGTTCAAAGAACTCAAGGGTAAGACCGAAGAGTGGGTTAACGAGCAGCGAGCAAAGCGCGCGGTTGACGCCGCCGCCGAAGAACTCGGCGTTTAGAACGATCCTCGCCAGTTGCCGTAAGGTAGCCGGGAAAGATCTTCTAAAGATATTCGTAGGTCAGAGGACTGATTTCAGTTCTCTGACCGTCGTCTTGTTTAAGCGCCTCGAAATTCTCGTAACCCTTCGCCCAACGCTCCGTTTACAATCTATTGCCTGTCGCGCCTGACTCGGCGGGCCGCTCCTCACTCGATCCAGAAACCGAATCCGTTCCAACTTCCTATGCCCGGCTGGCGAATCGTTCTTTGGGTCGTCCTTGTACTGACCACGGTCATCTTCCTGTGGTTGGTGCGGAGCATCCTGCTGCCGTTCGTGATCGCGGGCGCCATCAGCGCCTTGCTGGAGCCGACGGTCAAGAAACTTCGACGCCGTGGATGGCCGCGATGGCTGGCGATTTGGTCGCTCGTCCTCATTTTCGTGGGCGCTTTCGCAAGCTTGGCGATTTGGCTGACCCCGCTCGTTTCCCAGCAAGTCGTCGGCTTCCGGGACCGAATCGACGAGTTGACCGGCCAGTTGACCAAGCCGGACCAGAACGACAACTTCTTCGTCCGCTGGAACCCCGTCGTCCAACTCGACCTGCCGTCGGACAACGATCCGGTCGATAAGCTGCTCAGCCAGAACGCGAACACCCTGCGCCGGTTCAATCTGCCGACGACCAAGCGTGCTTGGTACATGCAGTACGTCGAACCACAGCGCCCTCAGCTAGGGAAGTCGGTTCAGAACTTCCTGCAGGGCTTCTTGGGGGTTGCGAGCGGGGTCGTCTCGCACTTATTGGTCTTGCTGTTCGTGCCCCTGCTCGTGATCCTGATCCTTTCGAACATGGAGCAGTTCAAAAAACGCGGGGTGAGTTGGATTCCGCCGGCGATTCGGGACAATACGCTCTCGATCATGGGGGATATCGGGGAGGTCTTCGTGTCCTACCTGCGCGGCGTCACGATCGCGGTGGTCGGCTACATGACGTTCATGAGCGTCCTGCTCACGATCGTCGGGGCGCCGTATTCCGTCTTGCTCGGCGTTTTGTTCGGCGCGCTGTACTTGGTGCCGTACCTCAACGTCGCGATCAGCGGAACCGTGCTGTTCGTGGTGACGGGGCTAAGCGGCCGGTCGGGCGGAATGCTTTTCAGCGCGGCCTCGCCGTGGGCTTACGGGGCGACGTTGCTGGTGATCTACATCGTTTGCCACTTCACGTTCGACACCCTCGTCTATCCTCGATTCGTAGGGCGGGCCGTAGGTTTGGACCCGGTGGTCAGCATGTTCGTAATCTTCAGCGGGGGCGCGTTATTCGGCCTCGTGGGCATGATTATCGCGTTCCCGCTGGCGGGAGCGGTGAAGGTGATCCTCGATCGCCTTATTCGCGTGACCTCGTCGAGTTCGGAAGGACTGCACCTGCCGGCAGTTCCATTGCGCCACCGCGGCACTGGCTGACCCGCCAGTTTGGACATCGATTCGTCGGATTCGTCAATTCATTAACCCCCGAGAAGCATTTCTCGGCGGATAATCGTCTGTAGGTACAGAGATGGCGAGACCGTTTCGGATACGTATGGATTACGCCTCGTGGCGTCCCAGTTGGGGCGACACGATAATACGTGCATTCTGCATAGGCTGGGCAAAGAGGCTCGCGTGCGTTTGCACGCGAGCCTCTTTTTCTTTCGGCGGGTCGGTTTCTCCCTCCATCTTTCGCCGTCTTAGGACGGCCAGGGAGTCCAAGTATGGCGACGCATGAAGTCCTCGTTCTTAACAGTAACTATGAGCCGCTGAATGTATGCAACATGAGGCGGGCAATCTCCTTGCTGCTGCTGGGTAAAGCGGAAGTGCTCCAGCAGCGTGACGATCCCATCGCGACCGGAGGCGGCTTCTACACCGCGCCGTCGGTCCTGAAGATGCGGTATGCCGTCCGGCGACCGATGCCGCAGCTCCGTTTGTCGCGTCACTCCGTTCTGGCTCGTGACCATTACACCTGCCAATACTGCGGAGTAAAGGGCAAAGACCTTACGATCGATCACGTCCTTCCCAAATGGGCCGGCGGCCCTCACACTTGGGATAATTTGGTCGCTTCGTGTCGTCGATGCAATCTCAAAAAAGCGGACAAAACCCCGCAACAGGCACATATGAAACTGGCCCGGAAGCCCCGCCGGCCCCACTTCATTCCGTACCTGTCGCTGCCGCTGTATTTGAAAGCCCAAGGAAGGGACGATTGGCGGATGTTTTTGCCCCAGTTCGAGGAGTTTTCCGCCAATTCATGGCTTGAGCAATCTGCATAGCGGATAGCCGAAGGTGGTTTGCCGGTTTGAAAAAACCGGCGAACCCGTCTAAATACTTGCTCGTCTCTAACCCGGTAGACTTTGGGAATCCCGTCCAAATGCGCTATGATAAGTGCGTTTGAACCAACCACGGACGGGGGTTTATAAAAGATGAATGCACTTGTCATCTCGGGCGGCAGGAAGCTGCTCGGTGAAGTTAACGTTGCCGGAAGTAAGAATTCCGCTTTAGCGCTGATGTCGGCCGTAGTTTTGGCCGAGGGCGTGACGGTCCTGCACAATGTGCCGGATGTCTCTGACACCCGCACGAAGGCAAAAATCCTTGAAGTTTTTGGGGCCAAAGTCGTTTGGTCCGAAGGGTCGGTCTCGTTTGACTGCACCCACCTCCACGACGGGGAAGCCGATGAAGAGATGGTGCGATCGATTCGCACGTCGTTCTATCTGCTCGGCCCGCTTGTGGCGCGGCTTGGCCGCGTAACCCTGCCGGCCCCCGGCGGATGTATGATCGGTGCTCGACCGGTCGACCTCCATGTAAAGGGACTGCACCTGCTTGGCGCTCGGATCGACCTTGAGGGAGGCGTCTACCACGTACAAGCAGGCCAGCTCGTGGGAGCCGAGATCTATCTCGATTTCCCAAGCGCCGGAGCCACCCAGCACCTTATGACCGCCGCCGCCTTGGCGAAGGGCGTCACGATTATCCAGAACGCGGCCATGGAACCGGAAGTCACGGTTCTCGCTGACTTTTTGAACCGAATGGGCGCTCGTGTTGAGGGCGCGGGCACCAGCACGGTAACGATTCAGGGCTATGAGCCCCTATCGCCGTGCCACTTCCGAGTTCCATCGGACCGTCTTCAGGCCGGTACCTACATGCTCGCGGGCGCCATCACCGGCGGCAACGTGAAGGTGAACGGAATTCTTCCCGAGCACCAGACGGCCTTGGTGAACAAGCTTCGTGAGGCGGGCGCCGATGTTTCCGAGGGCGCCGACTGGATCCGCGTCGGGGCGAAAGAGCGGTTGAAGGGCATTCGAATCAAGACGATGCCTTATCCCGGCTTCCCGACGGACATTCAGCAGCCCATGGCCGCCGTCTTGACGATGGCCGAAGGGACCAGCGTCGTCGAGGAAACGATTTACGAGAGCCGCATCGGTCACGTTCAAGAGTTGAACCGAATGGGTGCGGCCATCATTCAAGAGAGCCGATCGTCCATCATTAATGGTGTTGGCCATCTTCGCGGAACGGCGGTCGTCGCAAGCGACCTCCGAGCGGGAGCCGCTCTCGTCCTTGCCGGCCTTGCGGCCGAAGGCGAGACCGTCGTTCGCAACGTGCACTTTATCGATCGAGGCTATGAGCGGCTTGAACAGACGCTCTGCAGTCTTGGCGGCAGAATCGTGCGTGTCCCGGAAGATGAGCTAAGGGCCAAGAAGGTGGGCGAGACGCATTATTGAGATTTGTTCCGGAAATCGGCATTGACCTCGGGACGGCGAACATCCTGGTTTTCCGTCGCGGAAAGGGAATTGTTCTCAACGAGCCGACGGTCGTTGCCGTCAACAACAACAACGGAAAGGTCCTAGCGGTTGGAAATGAGGCGCGAGATATGTTGGGCAGGACGCCCGGCAATATCTCCGCCATCCGGCCGCTTAAGGACGGCGTCATCGCGGACTACACGACGACGCTCAAGATGCTGGAATACATCATCCAGAAGACGTGCGGCACCAAGCTGCCCATCATCAAGCTCCGTCCCACCACTCTACTTTGCGTCCCCAGCGGCGTGACAAACGTCGAAGAACGTGCGGTCGTTCAGGCGGCCCGCGAGGCCGGCGCGGGGTTTGCGATGACGATTTCCGAGCCGATGGCGGCCGCGATTGGCGCCGGCCTTCCGATTTCTTCGGCTGGTGGCAACATGGTCATCGATATCGGCGGCGGGACAACCGATATCGCGGTGATATCGTTGGGTGGCCCCGTTGTATCCCACTCTTTACGCATTGGCGGAAACAAGCTGGACGAGGCGATCATCCGCCATATCCGCAACGCCTACAACTTGATGATCGGCGACCCCACCGCCGAAGAGATCAAGATCAAGATCGGCTCTGCGTTTCCGCTCGCGCAGGAACTCCGAATGGAGATTCGCGGTCGTGATTTGGTGGCCGGCTTGCCGAAGACCGTCGAAATCTCGAGCGATGAGGTTCGTGAGGCGCTCAGCGAGCCGATCCGTCAAATCGCGGAGAAGCTTTGCCAGGTGTTGGAGGAAACTCCGCCGGAACTCGGCAGCGACGTCATCGAGCGCGGCATTACCTTAACCGGGGGCGGCGCGCTCTTACGCGGATTGGATAGGCTGCTGTACAGTGTTACGGACATCCCGATACGGGTGGCCGAAAACGCGCTGAATTGCGTCGCCATCGGCACTGGAATCGCTTTGCAGGACATCAACGCGATCCGGATGAGCGGGGGAGTGAACTCGAAATTTTGAAAACCTTTATTGCGGCCCTCCTTTTGATCGGAGCTTCGGCGTTTGCTCAGGACGGACCTCCCGAGCATAAAAAGCATGTCCGCAAGACCATTGCGGTGGACGGCGCGCCCGTTACTCAGGCCGAAGCGCGCGCAACCTTTACCAAAACGGAAAAGGTTATTCGCGGGGCTCTCCGCATGTCCTCGGTTACTCCTGCGGTCTCTTTTGGGGGTGGCTCAACTCCCGTAACTCGGGCACAGGTTGTGAAGGAGATGTACCGGATCTACACGCTGCTGCGGCCGCGCGTAAAGATCACGCCGAGAGCCGTCGTGTTTGACCGTTCGGTCCTGAAGATGTCGGATGCGACGGCCAAGGCAGACTTGAACCAACTCATCACCATGGGAGCGGTCGCTCGGATTGGACCGCTCGCGGTGGGACCGAAGAACACCCTGACCGTACCGGAGTTCGGAGACGCCGTGGGATTCTTCATGGCCCAGATGGCTCAGTTGACGAATCAGCCGAGCCGGAAGTGGACGCCAATCTTACAAGATCAGGGCAAGTAGGCTCCGCCTACGTTGTAACCTACATCCTCCGCCGTTTGGGGCGCTGCCCCAAACGGCGGATTAGGATCGCACCTTAAATCGTCGCGAGCTTGTAGAACAAGTGCGCGTAGATGCGGCTTGTCTTGTACAGGCTCTCCACGGCGATTCGTTCGTCCGTTTCGTGGGCGTGGCCGTCGCCTTCCCAGCACGTGCCGATGCTCACGGTATTCGGGATCGCCCTCGCGTACGTTCCGCCGCCCATAGTGGCCGGTTCGGTTTGGTCTCCCGTTTCCGCACGGTAGACGTCGACGATCGTTTTGACGAGTGGGTGGTCGATGGGGAAGTAGAGCGGCGGCGAGTCCCGAGTTACTTTAAGTTCAAAGCCGCTGGTGAGCTTGGCGAGGTGGCCTTCGCAAAGCGACTGCAGTTGCGCGCCGGTCCAGGTGACGGGGTAGCGGATGTTGAAGAGGAAGTCTACGCTGCCTTCGCTCGTCCCGATAATGCCGAGGTTGCAGGTGAGGTCTTTGCTGGGGGCGTCGGAACCGGCGATGCCAAGGCCGGCGCCGCCGACCGCCGTGGTTGAGAACAACTCATCGAAGTAGACGGAAGCGCTGAGTGGTGCGATTTCCCGGAGGAATCTAAGAAGGCGGATCGCGGCGCTGTCGCCGTTGAACGGTGTCGAGCCGTGGGCGGCCTTGCCGATGGCGAAGACGCCGAGTTGGTCGCCTTCCCAGGCGAAGGTTACGTTGCGGTCCCAGCTATCCGCTAACTTGCCGTCCACGTGCGCCTTTGCGCTGGCCGAAACTTTCACCTTTGCCGAGCATGAGTCGATAACGATGTTCGGCCGCTGCCCACCCTCGATGTGAAGCAACTCCATCTCGGCGCCTTTGTTCAAAGGAACCGAAATCTCCAGGTTTGCAATCCCTTTCTCACCGTGGACGCACGGCCACATGGAGTCGGGAGCGACGCCGAAGGTCGGCGCTTCCTCCGTCTTTACGTAGCGCTCGACGCAGCCGAATCCGGATTCCTCGTTGCAGCCAAAGACCTGTCGCATGCGAGTGTTTAAGTCGGGGAAGCACTCCTTGATCGCGCGCATCGCATAGAAGGACGCCATCGTCGGACCCTTATCGTCGGTCGTGCCGCGTGCGTAGATGTAACCGCCATCGATTTCGGCGCCAAACGGGGCGTGCTTCCAACCTGGGCCTACGGGAACCACGTCGAGGTGGCCGAGGGACATGACAAGGCGATCTCCTTGGCCGAAGTCCGCGTAACCGATGTGGCCTTCCAGGTCCGTAGTCTTCATCCCGTATTTCTCCGCGAGCCGAAGGGCGAGGTCGAGGGCTTTTCGGTTTTCCGCGCCGTAGGGGGCGTTCGGCAGCGGCTCGCTCTCCAGGGAGGGGATGCGCAGCATCTCGAGGGTGTCGTTCAGCAACTCCTCTTTGTGGGCGTCGAGCCACTCATGGAGCTTGGCGAGATTGGGGTCCGTCATGATCGGGAGGTTACCTGCGGGTACAGTTTCCGGCACCATGCTCAAGCCGAAGCGCCTAAATCCCGGCGACACCGTCGCCATCGTCTCCCCCTCTTGGGGCGGGCCGAGCCGCTTCCCGGGCATCTACGAGATGGGTTTGCGAAGCCTTTCCGCCTTATTTGATGTGAAGATCGTGGAACATGGGGCGCGCGAGGACAACGACCTGATCTACCGCAACCCTCGTATGCGTGCCGAGTTTCTGAACCAGGCCTTCGCTGACAAGTCGGTTTCGGCGATTATCGCGAGCATCGGCGGGGACGATTCGGTCCGGATCCTGCCTTATTTGGATTTGCCGACCATCTTGGCCAATCCGAAGATCTTCATGGGCTTTTCGGATACGACGACGATGACGACGTATCTGAACACTCAAGGCCTCGTGACCTTTAATGGCCCCTCGGTCATGGCGGGATTCGCTCAACTGCAGAATCTGCCCCCTGCGTTTACCCAGCACATCGGCGACGTGTTGATGCGTCCTTCGACCACTTACGACTACCAGCCCTACGAGGCCTGGATTCAGAAATACTTGGAGTGGTCCGCTCCCGATACCCTGGGCCAAGTCGAACCTTGGCATGAGAATAGCGAAGGTTGGCAGTGGCTTCAGGGCGAGGGCGTCTTTGACGGCCCGCTCTTCGGCGGCTGCATCGAAGTCTTCGACTTCCTTAACGGCACCCCGTTTTGGCCGGCCCCTTCGCACTGGGACGGGAAGCTTGTGTTTTTCGAGACCAGTGAAGATAAGCCGCCGGTGTCTCAAGTGAAGTACTGGCTCCGAAACCTCGGTTGCCAGGGCATCTTCGACCGGATCTCGGGGCTGCTATTTGGCCGTGCGCGCTCTTATTCGGACGATGAGAAGCAGGAGCTTTATAAAGTGCTCGTGCAAGTGGTTGCGGGCGAGTTTGGCCGTTCGGACTTGCCAATCGTAGCGAATATGGATTTTGGGCACACCGACCCGCAGTGGGTAATGCCCCTCGGGATTCGGGCACGAGTCGATACGGTAGGGAAGGCGTTTAGGCTTTTGGAACCGGCAGTGGTGTAGTGGCCTGTGGCGATGGATTTTAATTGCTTAAATGAGGAAGAAACGGCCCATCTGGCATCTGGACGCTTAGACTATTGGCTTTATAATTTGTGTAACGAGGGTAGGTCGTTTGAGCCTTCATTGCTGTTCAACGCACGCGACTCGCTTCGCGGGGGCGAGTTGTTTAAACAGTTCTTTGATGATACCGATGGGGGCTATCCGAAGAGCGAAGGTTTGTTTCGATTTGACTACCGTTACGATTCTCGGTACCCGTCCGATATTCTAAGCGCCTTCGGTCCGGAAGGACACGGCGTCGTCGCCTGTCGAACAGGTGATCTTGCATTTGCCCTATTCGGTTGGCTGGTTAACCGATGCTACACTCCATTACCTCAACGCAGTAATGGTCCCATCCCCATTGCGCCCTTCTCGTACTATCGAAGGGAAGTTAAGGCGGATTGGGAAGAGTTCAGAGACACTGATCTCTTGAATCACTTGCTCTTGGATCTCGCCAAGCCCAGACACGTCAGGTCCTTTGAGGGTGCCATCGTTCTTTTAGCTATCCTATATAAGGAGGAGTCAGATCAGATTATGAGCATGATCGATGGGATGCGCACTTACAGCAGTGGATGTGTAATCTTCGACAGGGTCATGAATGATGAATATGACCTGAATTCGATCGAGGACCTTACTACAACTGAACTGGACCGGGCGGTGTTTTTCAGAGAGGCTGCCCATCAAGAAGCGTGGATATATCAAAACGGAGTCTTTGATGGGGGCAAGCAGTTCTTTGGGCTCGTGAATTCCCTCGATCGAGGGCAGGAATCGGAGATAGCCTTGGTTAGCCTTCAGGAAGTATCCCGCGCCATAGAGATACTTGAAGTTTTGGGCGAGGTGTATCTAGAACAGCGACCTTTGATCGACGCCTTGCAAAGAAAATTGGTCTAACGCCTCGCGAGAAGTATTGTCAGGCAGTGTATTCGTCACAAACGCCCGAAGACAGAACATTGCCGCCACGGCAACGTTACTGCGGGTGATGTTCGCACTTTGGTTTTCCCATGCATTTGTCGTGCCGCCGGCGACAGTCAAGGTGGCGGCGATCCAATGCTCCTCGGAATTAGGAGATGTGGCGGGGAACCGGAAGAAGCTGCTCGGGCTCGTAGATGAGGCCGCGAAGCGGGGGGCAAAGATTATCGTGCTGCCGGAGGCTTCGATTACCGGATATCTCTCCCAGGATCTGCTGACCAACTGGCACTTGGAGGGCTGGCCTATCGAACGTGCCTTTGTCCCGCGCGACCCGAGGCCGGCGGCCGAGGAGGTGCCGGGCGACTCGACCCAAGCGTTTGCCGCGGCGGCGAAGCGGCTGCACGTGTACGTCACCGTGCCATTCGTCGAGGTCGTTAAAGGGGCGAAAGGGCAGCCGGATAAATTCTTCAACACGGTGTGCCTGGCCGCGCCCAACGGCCAGATCGTGGCCCACTATCGGAAGCTGACGCCCTGGCCCTATCCCGAAAAGTCTTGGGCGACGAAGGGAGACCTTGGGGTTCAGACCTACGACACCGAGTACGGCCGCGTGGGGCTCGCCATCTGTTTCGACATCCACACGATCTTGGATCTGATGAAACCCAAGAAAATCTGGGCGCTTCTGTATCCTATCGCCTGGGTCGCGGACAGCCACCCCGCCGACTGGTTTTGGCATATCCTGCCGGAGCGCATCAAAGCTCACGGCCACTACGTGGTCGGGGCTATCTGGAGCGTCGATGGCCCGCAACGCTGGTTCGGCTACGGGTTCTCGACCATCTACTCCCCAACCGGGGAAATCCTGGCGACCTCACACAAGCTCTACGGAACGGACATCCTTTACGCAGAGCTTGCGACCGCCAAGTAGCGTTGGTTTAGAAACTCGCCGCCATATCGACCTCGGCCTCGACCACCGCCGGCTTTTCATATCTTGAGGTGGCGATGCGCTCCTGAAGCGCCGCTTCGTAAGCCGCCCCATCTAGAGGAAGGTTAACCGTCGAATCCGTCCAGGACGAGTAGAGCATCGCGTTCGCGATTTCTACCGAGTAGATTCCTTCCCGCGCCGGAGCGATCAACTCTTCGCCCGTTTCGATTGCGTTCACGAAGTTCTGAACGATCTCGCCGTGCTGACCGCCGTTGCCGTTGACCGGGATTTCGCAAATCCAAGATGGGATTGAGGTGAACGACTGCTTGGAAGTATTCAGCACTTCGCGGACCGAAGATTCCGTTCGCGTGAAGACAATCTTTCCATCCTCATAGACGAGTTTGCCGCGATCGCCGACGATCTCCAAGCGGTTCGTGCCCGGCTCTTCACCGGTCGTCGTCACGAAGATTCCGGTGGCGCCGTTGGGATATTCCAAGTAGGCGGTGACGTCATCCTCGACCTCGATGTCGTGGTATTTGCCAAACGAGCAGAATGCCCGTACCTTGCTCGGCATGCCGCAGATCCATTGGAAGAGGTCGAGGTTGTGGGGGCATTGGTTCAGCAGCACGCCGCCGCCCTCGCCTCGCCAGGTGGCTCGCCATCCGCCGCTGGCGTAGTAGGTCGCCGTCCGGAACCAGTTGGTGATGATCCAGCTTGTGCGCTGGATCTCGCCGAGTTCGCCGCTTTGGACAAGGCGTCGGATCCGCTGGTAGTGCGGATCGGTGCGCTGGTTAAACATTGCCGCGAAGACGAGCTTCGGATCCGTGTGCGCGTCGATCATCCGTTGCGCGTCGGCCTTATGGACCGCGACCGGCTTCTCGGTCAGAACGTGGATCCCGTTTTGCATCGCGTCGATGCCGATCGTGGTGTGGAAGTAGTGGGGAACCGCGAGGAGGACGGCGTCCACATCGCCGCTACGGATCATCTCCGCGCTGTCCTCAAACTGCTTGAACTGAGCGTATTTGGCGAGTTTTCCGGTGTCAACATCGCACACCGCCGTGAGCTCACAGTTCTTGATCTTCGGCATGCCCGCCACATGCCCTGAACCCATGTTTCCCAGCCCAACGATCCCAAGTCGTACCATGATCGGACATTACCTGCGAAGCGACATAACTGCGACCGGTAAACTATTGGGTATCCCCGGACTTCGTCTTTTGGCAACGCCATTGACGCAGACCGGCTTAAAAGGAATGAAGTAAGCAGTGTCCAACGAATACCCAGAACCGATCGAGGATGAGATGGCGGATGAGATGTCCGAGAGTGCGGAAGCCGACCTCTTGGCCCTAAACGGCCAAATGGCCAAGCTGCAGAACGAGCTGAACGAAACCAAAGAACAACTGCTTCGCACGATGGCGGACTTCCAGAACTTCCGCCGGCGCAATCAGGAGCAGAGCTCGCAGCTTCGTCAATTCGCGAACGAGAGCTTTGTAACCGCGCTCCTGCCGGTTCTCGATAACTTCGAGCGGACGGTTCTTCATGCTCAGAATGGCGCGACGCCGGAGCAAGTATTGGCGGGCGTGCGAGCGGTAGAGGGGCAACTGCGAGGCGTTTTGGAGGGCCAAAACGTGAAGCGAATCGCCGCCGTCGGCCAGCCTTTTGACCCTGAAATTCACGAAGCCATCGCGATGGAAGCTTCGGAAGAGCATGCGCCGAACACGGTGACCGTCGAAGTTCAGCCGGGATATCGGATGGGAGAGCGTGTCATTCGCCCCGCAACGGTTAAAGTAGCGGCGGACTCATGAATCGCAAACATTTCGGTACCGACGGCGTTCGCGGTGTGGCGAATAAAAAACTTACTCCGGAGCTTGCTTTCGCGCTTGGGGAAGCGGCGGGGCGCTGGCTGATCGCTACCGGTCAGCCGCCGCACGCAGTTCTTGGCCGAGACACTCGTCGCAGCGGATCGATGATCGAGGCGGCCCTTGCCGCCGGTCTTTGTTCGGTCGGAATCGATGTCGTCTCCCTCGGTGTGGCTCCAACCCCGGCGATCGCTTTCGCCGCCCGAACGGGGCGGTATGGCCTTGGCGGCATTATCAGCGCCAGCCACAACCCGGCTCCCGATAACGGCATCAAGTTTGTCGGCCACGACGGTCGCAAGCTGCCGGACGAGGAAGAGTTTCGAATCGAGGGCCTGATGATCTCGACCGATCCGAAGCCGGTCGGTGGCGGAGTTGGCATGTATTCGTTCGACCGCACGGAGATCGAAGGATATATGGACCTCCTTGAAAGCGTGGTTCCCGAGCGGTTGGACGGCATGAAAGTCGCCGTCGATGCCGCCCACGGCGCGGCCTATGAACTCGGGCCGCAGATCCTTCACCGTCTGGGCGCGGACGTCGTCCTCATGGGCGCCAGTCCGGACGGTATGAATATCAATGCCGAAGGCGGCGCGACCAAGCCGGAGACAATTCAAGAATTCACGAAGGCCTCTGGAGCCGCAGTCGGTGTTGCCTTCGATGGCGACGCGGACCGCGCCATCTTTAGCGACGACCAAGGCCGCCTCATCAACGGGGACCGCACGATCGGGATCTGGGCGGCTCACATGCAAGCCCGAGGGGAACTGGAGCCACCCGTCGTGGTCGGCACCGTCATGAGCAACGGCGGCTTCGAAGCCTACGTAACCGCGAAGGGCATCAAGCTGGAGCGGACTCCTGTGGGCGACAAGCACGTGGCGACGCGGATCACGGATACCGGCGCGCTCATCGGCGGCGAGCAGAGCGGCCACTTGATTTTCCCTCGGCGAGGACCCACCGGAGACGGGTTGGTCACCATGCTGGAGCTATTCCGCGTGCTGAAGGTGGAAGGACGTTCGAGTTCGGCGTTCTACGACGACTACGAGCCGTACCCGCAGATCATGTACAACGTGGCCGTGGCTTCGAAGGAAGGATGGCAGACGAAGATCCAAACGGAGCTCACCCAGGGCGAAGAGGAGCTGAAAGGTCACGGACGGCTTTTGGTGCGCCCCAGCGGCACGCAGGAAGTCATCCGAGTCATGGTAGAAGCCGACAACTACGAACTTCGCGACCGCGTGGCGGAGCGTATCGTGGAAGCCATGAAGCGCGAACTGGGCGGTCACGTCGAAGGGAAGGTCGACCTCACCTATGCTCTTGGCGATTGACGTCGGCAACTCGAACACGGTTTTCGCGTTGCACGATGGAACGAGTTGGTGCGCCGAATGGCGTCGGCGCACCGACCCCGAGATAACCGCCGACGAGCTTGGCGTCTGGCTAAAAGGCGCCTTCGACCTCGCGGGCATTCCTTTTAAAATTGACGCCGCGATCTGCGGATCGGTCGTGGCGCGCGTAAACGCCGTCCTCGAAGCCGTCTGCCAGAGGTTTCTGAAAACCCCGCTCAAATTCCTACAAAAGGGAAGCGATGTCGGTCTCCAGGTCGATTACGACCCGCCCGATGGGATCGGCGCGGACCGGCTCGCCAACGCGTTAGGCGCGCTGGCCAGGTACGCCCCCCCGGTTCTCGTCGTGGACTTTGGCACTGCGACGACCTTCGACGCCGTGGACAAAGACGGCCGTTTCGTGGGAGGCGCGATCCTACCCGGGCTTGGAATTTCCGCCGAAGCCCTTTTCCAACGCGCTCCACGCCTTCCCCGAGTCCCATTCAAAGCGCCCGACAATGCCCTCGCTAAGAACACCGTCGAGGCCCTGCAGTCTGGGATTATGTTCACCTACGCGGGAGGTATCGAAGCCCTCATAACCAAAATCGGGGCCGAGCTTGGCGGTCCAAAAGTGATCGCCACGGGTGGCTTGGCAAATTATTTGGTTGGCCTGTGCCAATCCATAGACGAGTTCGACGGCCAGCTCACCCTAGAAGGCCTGCGGATCGCCGCTGATCTGTTGTAGGCGGGGAACGGATGTTTATGCCGCTCGCCGTGGCGCATTTTGGAGATAGTTTCAAGCATCGCGAGCCGATGCACCTCACACCGCCGCGTCGAGCGGCACATGCATCCGATCGACGCCTACACGGGTTAGGCGGGCTCTAAACGCGGTTCGCCAGAACCCAGTCGATAAACCAAGCGACCCCGCCATCGTCGTTGCGTGGCGCCACGACATCCGCCGATTCCAAAACAAGGTCCGTCGCGTTGCCCACCGCACCGCCAAGACCCGCCCAGCGGACCATCTCCAGGTCGTTCAAGTAGTCCCCGATCGCCGCCGTCGACTCCTGCTCAATCTCCAAGTGCTCCGCCAAGATCCGCAGTGCCGAACCCTTGTTCGCCCGAACGTCCGACATCTCGATGTACTCGGGTTCGGATTCGGTGTACAGAACCGAATCCCCAATTCGCTCGCGAAGCGCGGCGATATGGCCTTGAATGTGCTCAGGGTCATCCACGATCGAGACCTTGATCAGGTCCATCTTCCGAGCCTCTTCGATCGTCGTTGGGATCGCCTTGAGCGTGACAAGCCGCCGCAGATAGATTTCCGACCATTCCGAGTCGTTCAGGATATGCAGGTCCCGGCGGGTATTCACGTTAACGTGCACGCCAAGAGGAATTGCATAGTCGAGCACCGCGTCCAGAACGCCCGGTTCGACCGGATAGCAAGCAAGCTCGTTTTGTCCAGGGCCTAGGATCTGGCCACCGTTGCTGCAAATCATTGCGTCGGCGGCACCAAGCATCTCCACGAAGGGAAGCATGCTCGTGTAAATACGGCCGCTCGCGAACACGACGAGTACGCCTGCGGCCTCGGCGCGACGGATCGCTTCGAACGTCTCCGGGTGAGGACGGCGCGCGGAAGTTAGGGTTGTTCCGTCAAGGTCGCACGCGATCAACTTGATCGGGGCGGTAGCGATTGGAGACGGGCAAACCATCGGCCTAGTGGAAGACCTGCGTCACGACTTCCGCGATCTCCCTCAGGTCGATCCAAATCTTCTGCGCCTCGTGCTTCACGTCGTCCCAGGCTTCGGCCGAATGGGAGTTCACGTGGGCGATTCGCTCCTGAACGGAGTTATGTCGCGTTCGAAGGTGCTCGATCTTTCCGCGCACTTCTTCCTCGGCGGCGTCCGACGACAAGGCGTGAAGCTGCTGGGTAAGCGACTCGTCTTCGTGTCGGATCTGGGCCAGCATTTCGTCTCGGCTCGTCATCCCTATTAGAGTACCTTCCGCGTCAAACCGCTTCTTGTGCACGCAAAAAGTCAAGGGATAGCGCGAAGAGGTCTTTCACCCCAAACCCATAGACCGTTTCCAACGCCGCCTCCACCCGATCCTTCCGCTTAAGGGTTCGGTCGAGATTCCACTCGGGCGATTCATCCGCGATTTGGTGAAGCAGCCGGGAGATGCGCCGCTCGTCGCCAAGGGAAGCCAGGTAGCGGCCGATCCAACCCGACTGTTGATAGGCTCGCCAAACCTCCTTGCCGCTGTCTTGCTCCGAGGCGACGGCCTCCTCTTCTTCCTCTTCATCGTCATCTTCGAGCGGTTCGAAGTCCTCCATCGGCGTCGCCATAACGATAGCCATGTCCATTTCGAAGCCGGGCTCATCCTCGCTGCTTCGCCCTTCGAGGGTGAGTTCCAGCTCGAACGCCGATTTCCATGGGATCTCGCCGGTCCGGAACTCTTCCCAAGTCTCGGTGTCGAAGCGGCTCTCTACGAGCACCGAGAGCGCTTCTTCCATCCAGCGCGGCGCGTAGCCATCCGCGAAGGCTTCCGAGATAACGTGGGTGTACTCGTGGGCGACCGCCTGGAGAAACTCGTCCATGTTCTCCACAAGGTAGTCCGGCAGACAGATCTTCTCGTAGTGCTCCTTTCGCACGCAGTAACCGTAGGGATGCGTCGCCCAAGGGGCATCGGTCTCCTCGGCGAGAATGGAGATCATCGTCTTCTCTCGGTGATCCCAACCAAAGCGGTCGGCTACGAGGTCGCAGGTGCCGACGATGCGATCCACCAACTCGCGCCGATAAACCTCGGCGTGTCTTTGTACGACTTCGAGACTTAGCCAATCGTTGATGGGCAGGATAACGGACTGCTCGCGGGTAACCGCTTCTGCCTCAATGACCCGGTACCAGCGAAGGTAGCCCCCGGCCTCGCCGATGCCCCACTTCTGCACTTCGTCATACGCCTCGGCGAGACGGTCCCAATGGTAGTGCTCAAAGGCGGCGTCCCAGTGCGCCGAATCGGGAACGTGAGGATTCGACATTTGCTGAGCTATAGGGGCGGCCACAAATTGCCGTTTACGGCGGAAGCTTGCCGCAAACGCAATGTTGACCCGCATAATGATAGGCGAGATGAGCCGTACCTGTCCAGATTGCCGAAGCGCACTTGAGACCAAGACCCTCGAAGGGATCACGATCGACGCTTGCCCGTCCTGCGCGGGGATCTTTTTCGATGAGGGTGAGGTTTGCCAGCTTAAGGCCAAGGGACTGCAAGCCTTCGACGCCGTCGAAGATGCCGTGGTGCCGAGCATCGTCGTCGAGCACTCCTCGGACCGTTCCCGCATGTGCCCTTCGTGCCACACGGGCATGGATAAGTTCCGCTATCTGTACAACTCCCGCCTGATCCTCGACGAGTGCGAGCGCTGCGGGGGCATCTGGGTCCAGGACGGCGAACTCGGCAAGATGAAAGAGGTTCTGGAAGAGTGTCTGGGCCACGGCAAGGGTAAGCCCGTTACCGTGGTTACGGGAGCTCACCCCGCCACCGCCGTCCCCGAGCACTATCGGGGCCGCATGCAGCGGGTTCACGAGTTCCTCACCGGCGTCGGCCGCAAGTAGGGCTTACCAGGTCGTTTGCACCGTGTAGACGACCTTCTGTGTCTCGTCCGGCTTTAGCGACAGCGGGAAGACCATCGATTCCGCCGACGTCTTCTTGAAGTCGTGCGAATGCTTTAGGATCTTCCAGTCGCCGTAGTGGCGCTCGATCACCTCAAGGTTCTCTGGGGAGTCCTTTCGGTTTCGCACTTCGATCTCGAAGGTTTCCTGGACCGAGCGGTCGTTTACTCGCGTGAAGTTCGTCCTTAGCCGCGTCGCGACGATGTCGAAGGCGTGGCCGACGACGAGAGATAGAGTCTCTTCGCGCGGAGTGTGGGCGATATTGTCCTCTCCCAAGAGCTGAACCGATCCGGAGTCGTCGCGCTGGTACAACCGGATGCGTCCCTTGGGAAGCGGGATGCCCAGGCCGTTTGCCTTCGTGTTTTTGAACTCGATGCGAACTTGGGGCTTGATGTCGCCGGTCCCAATCTCACCCTCGGCAGGGTAGTAGTGGCCGACATTCAACTCGCCATCGATGATAAGGCGCTTGGTGACCTTCACCTCGGGGGCTTCCAGTAGGGAGATCTGCTTGGTCTCTTTGTTCCTGACCGTCGCCGGCCGTTGGAGGGTGTAAAGGTGATATTCGAAGAGCGACTGCTCTTGGAACTGGTCTTTTGCGGCGGCGCTGAATGCCCGGCGAGCACCACCGATTCCACCGAATGCGCCGCTGGTAGGTGTCGCAACATTCACGTCACCGGCAAGGAGCTTGAGCTTTGCGTTTTCGTAGGAGGCGCCGCTTGAATTCTGGATCGTGACCCATCCCTGAAGTGCGCCTTGCCCGGCTCCGTCGAGGGTAAGCACATAGTCGCTGGACCAACTGATCCCTTGCGTGATGTAACTGAGCTCGATTGGTACGGCGGCGGCTTGGGCGGCTTCGATCTCCCATTGCAGCGTTGGCTTGCTGATGAGGCCGGCGGGGACCTCCGTGACTTCGACTTCGCCGGTCGGGTTCAAAATGATGCGGCCGTCATCGGTTCGGATGACCATGCCGTTATAGGTGTGCATCGTCTGTCCGCCACCGGCGTCGACGACTGCCGTCGGCGAACTGATCAGTGTGCCTTCGAGGACATCTCGCTTTTCCGCGACGGTGCGAATGAATCGCACTCGCTGGCCGACCGATTTGTCCAGGATGGCCTCCGGGGAAATCAGGTCGTATTGGTAGTTCTGTTCGAGGATCGAGAACGGGTCCTTTCCGTCGAGGCTCTTGATCGCGACGCTGGTGGGGTCGATCTGCGCAGCGACGTCGGCGACTTGCACAGATTGCCGCCCCGACTTGAGGGTGAGCGAGCGGTTCTCCTTCACGAGGGCGAACCCTTGGTTGTAGACCGTCAATTCCGAACCCTTCGCGCCGGTGGCGAGAACGATGGCGGCGAGCGAAGCGATCATGACTGGGACCGCCAGGTTGCTGGTTGCATGTGGGTAGGTGTCCTTGGCGCTCGCGAAGGTTCAGATTTTCGTTTGGTCCCAGGACCAAGTGCCGATAAAATGGATTCCACCATGCCCTTCGCCGCCGCGCTAGCGTTGATTTTTGCCGGTTCTGTCCCGACCCAGGACTCCTCGAACGACACCCTTCTTGCGCTGGAGTTAGAGATGGTGGCTAGGTCTCCTCACCCTGTCACCTTGCCCGCGATTTTAACGAAGGCAAGCACCTATGAGATGGGCGAGCGGCCCTACCTGAGCTGGGGCAACGAGGAGCGCCGTCTTGCGTTCGATACGCTGATGACGAGAGAGCACACCCCAGGTTTGAAAGAGTGGTGGAGCGGGCCGGATCCGTATAGTGCGTCAAAGCTTGTTTTCATCGGGCAACTGACGGTCGACATGCACAGTGCGCACTACTCCATGAGCCGCGGCTTCTCGCTAAAGAGCCAATCGGCGTACGACGATGGTTCGACGGATTTCCTTGCACGCTATGTCACGGGTCTATCGGCAAGGCAACGAGAGGAGTTGGTAAAAGGGGGCATCCCGGTCAAGGAACTCTCCGAGGCGCAACGGACCTCCATCATGTCGATGTTGCCCACCGGCGCCACGATCAGCGTGGGTGGAGTTCCGCTGGTCGAAGAGCAGACTCTGTCGATCCGGGTATGGATCAAGGCGGCGGTCAGGTCCGGCAAGTCTTGGTTTGAGACGACTTTGGCGGGTAGTTGACGTTCCGACTATAGGAGAGCATTTGAGAGATGGCGGTGTCTCCGAGACATCCTCCCACGGCATCTCCCGTTCGGTCGAGGCGCGGTCTACACGCTGCGCGTACCTTCTCCCTAGATCGGCCGGCTCATCTTCAGGCATGGCAGAATCGAGCCGTCCGGTAGGATTGCGTCGATGGGTTCGATTTTTGCGAAGCCGAGACTTCGATAGAAGGGGACGCCAGGCAAAGTGGCGGCGAGTTCGAACGATTTGAAGCCGGCGTCAATGGCCGCTTCGCGGCATGCTTCGTAGAGTCGCCGACCGAGACCCTGGCGGGCGAAGTTGGGGTCGATGAAGAACGCGCGGATTTTGGCCGGATCGTTGTCGGGATCCAGATACTCGGAGGAAAGCGCTTCTTGGTCGCTTGGCCCCGCAAAGAGTTTTTTTCTTCGGCTCCATCCGCCGCATGCGATCAGACGGGCGCCATCTTCGATCACATAAAACGTCCCGTCGGAGATGACGTCGGGGTCGGGCTTGGTGATATAGCTTTCCGCACCGTCCGTTTCCGCATCATTGTAGAAGCCACCACTCAGGCCCCGCACGCTGGATCGCATGAGGGTTTCGATGGCCGGGATGTCCTCGGGGGTGGCTTGGCGGAGGTTCATATCTGTACGGCCGCCGGGGATGCCGGCGGCCGTGGGCGACTACAACGCCGCGTCGACCAGCGCTTTCTCGTCGGCCGTCAGGGTGACCAAAGGCAGACGAACGGCTTCGCAGTCGAAGCCTTTCTTGCTCGTGGCGTACTTGATCGGAACCGGGCTGGGGAACGAGAAGATCGCTTTGATGAGCGGGGAGACTTGGTGGTGAAGCTCGGTTGCGCGCCGAGGATTCGACTCAAATACGGAGATCATCTCCTTGAACGACTGGCCCGCGACGTGGGCGGCGACGCTGACCAAGCCGTAGCCACCGACGCTTAGAATCGGCAGCGTCAAGGCGTCGTCGCCACTGTAAACCCGGAAGCCCTCCGGTTTGAGGCGGCAGACTTCGCTAATCTGGCCGATCATGCCGCTTGCTTCCTTTACCGCGACGATGTTCTGAATCTCGGCGAGGCGAAGCAAGGTCGGCGTCTCCAAGTTGACCGCGCTACGAGGCTGGATGTTGTACAGCATCACGGGCAGGCCGGTCTCTTTGGCGACGGCAGAAAAGTGAGCGTACAAGCCGGCCTGGCTGGGGCGGTTGTAGTACGGGTTGACCAACAGGATTCCGTGGGCGCCACGTTTTTCGGCTTCGCGGGTCATGTGGATCGACTCCGCGGTGTTGTAACTTCCCGAGCCAAACACGATGGCGGCGCGATCGCCGACTGCCTCAAGGGCGACCTCGAGAAGTTTAAGTTTCTCCTCTTCGCTCAGCGTGGGCGATTCGCCCGTGGTTCCGCTGATGATGAGGCCATCGTTGCCTTGCTCATCGACCAGGTACGTCGCGAGGCGTGCGGCCTCGGCGTAGTTGACGGCGCCGTTCGCGTCGAACGGTGTGAGCATGGCGGTTAGCAGCCTGCCCCAGTCCTTCGGTCCAAAAAATGCGTCCATAAATCTGTCGGATCGGGTGTACCCGATTACCCTTCTACGAGGGCTTTGATGGCGGCGACGACCTGAGCGATGGTCATGCCCGCAGTTTCGACGATTCGTGCGTCCGGAGCGACCGCAAGGGGACTGTCGTCGCGCGTAATGTCGCGGTGATCGCGGTTTTCGATCTGCGTCCGAACGTTCTCGAAAGACGACGCCATGCCCTTACCGACCAATTCATCGGTGCGTCGTTTGGCTCGTTCCTCGAGGGAAGCCGTTAGATAAACCTTGACGTCGGCTTGGGGAGCGATCACGGTCGTTGCGTCGCGACCCTCCAAGATGACGCCGCCCAGAGCGACCATCGCCTGTTGCCGCTCAACGAGGGCACGGCGCACAGGCGTGTGCGCACTGATCGCGCTCGCCAGTTCGCCCATGTGCAGCGAGCGGATCGCATTCGTGACGTCTTCGCCGTCGAGGAGCACCGGCTGGGGCTCGCCGTCCGCGAAGGCGATGTCGGTCGATTCCATCAGCGCGGCAATCGCGTTGCCGTTCTTCATGTCGATGCCGTGCCGATGGACTTTGAGCGCCAGGGCCCGGTACATCGCGCCCGTATCGAGATAGTGCAGACCTAGCTCGTGGGCAAGGATTTTCGAAACCGTGCTCTTGCCGGCTCCCGCGGGGCCATCGATGGCGATGACGAATTCCGTCACGGGTTTTGTTTTCAGATCGGGTGGGTTTTCCATGACGGTTTTCTCTCTAGACGATCGCGAGGCGTTCCAAATCGCTCATGAAGGCGGGATAGCTGGTCGCGATCGACTCGGCGCCGTCGATGACGGTCGTCCCAAGGGCGACTAGTCCGGCAACCACAAAGGCCATCGCGATCCGGTGGTCGCCGCTGGCGTCGATACGCGCCGCATGGAGCCGGGTCGGGCCGGTGATCGCGAAGCCGTCTTCAAACGTTTCCACGTTAGCCCCCATGTCGCGGAGACCCTCCGCGACGGTCTCGATCCGGTCGCTTTCCTTTACGCGAAGTTCGCCCGCGTCCCGGATGATGCTGGTGCCTTCGCATTGGGTGGCGAGGACGGCAAGCACCGGAATCTCGTCGATCAACCGGGGGATGAGCGGCCCAGAGATTTGAAATGGCTTCAACGCGCGCCCATGGCGCACGATCAAATCGGCTACGGGTTCACCAAGCTCTTCGCGTTCGTCGAATGTTCGGAACGGTACTTCGCACTGTTCCAGGACGTCCAGGATTCCCGTTCGAGTTGGGTTGACACTGAGGTCCCGGATTGTCAGCTCGGAGTCGCGAAGGATGGCGGTAGCGACCAAGAAGAACGCCGCCGACGAGATATCCGCCGGAACCCGGATTTCAAAACCGTGCGGCGTCTGGCCGCCCCTGAGGGCAATGATCTCGCCATCCGAAATCTCAACCCCGGTCGCCCGCAACATCCGTTCCGTATGGTCGCGGCTAAGACTGGGTTCCTTCACGGATGTCGTCCCGTCCGCCCGAAGGCCGGCGAGGAGAACGCAGCTCTTAATCTGCGCGCTCGCGACGGGGCTCACGTAGTCGATCGCCTTTAGTTGGGTCCCACGGATCGTAAGCGGCGGCGTATCGCCCTCGACGGTCGCGCCCATGAGGCGAAGGGGTGCGGCGATCCGTTTCATCGGACGGCGGCTCAAAGAGGCATCCCCGATCATTCGGCAAGTTAGTTCGCGGCTCGCAAGAAGGCCGCTAAGCAACCGCATTGTCGTGCCGCTGTTACCGCAATCCAGGTCAGCGTCCGGTTGCCGCCACTCAGGAGTAGGGAAGAGGCGGACTTCGGAATCGGTCAGCCACTCGTACCGCAAGCCAAGCTGGGCGAGGCAGTGGAGTGTAGATTCGCAATCCTCGCCCCTTAATGGTGAGCGCACGACCGAGGACGAATCCGCGATTGCGCCGAACATATAGGAGCGGTGGGTGAGGGACTTATCACTTGGAGGACGCAGCTCGCCCTGAAGGCTCGCGATGGCGGAAATTTCTTGGGTCATGATTCTTGAGCCTTCTTGGCTCGCTGGGCTTGAACGAGGATCTCGTGAAGGGTCGCGCTGTCCTCGTCTTCAAGCGCCACTCGAAAACGGTGGACTTCTTCTTCGGTTTCGGTGAGGGCCTTCACTAGCTCCATCCGATTCCCCATGAGGATCTGCGACCAGAGGTCGGGGTCGACTCCGCCAACGCGGGTAAGGTCGCGCCAAGAGCCTCCGGAAATATCGGTTCGGGATAGTCCGGCTCCGAGATTCACGAGCACGGCCGCGAAGACGTGGGGGATGTGGCTGAGGATCGCGACCTGGCGATCATGGCCGTTTGCATCGGTCTTAACCGGGGTCGCGCCCATCGACTTGACGAGGGCCTCGACCGCTTGAATCGCGCTCCGGTCCGTCTTCGGGGCCGGGGTCAGAATCCACCTCGCATTCCGAAACATCCACGAGGAGGCGAACCCGGGGCCTGACTTTTCATGACCCGCCATGGGATGGCCGCCAACGAACCAATTGGCTTTCGCCGCCTCGGCCCAAGCCACGATCTCTGCCTTGACGCTCGTGCAGTCCGTAACGACCGTCGAGGGCCCCCGCTCGCGGCTGATCTGCTCCAAAACGCCGAGGACATGAAGCGGTGGTGCGGCCACAAAAACGACGTCCGCCTTTGCGACATCGGCCAACGGAGCCAGCGAATCCACGCAAAATCGGCTCTTCGCGAGCTCTGCGTTGGCCGGTGAAGGGTCGTAGCCGACGATCTCGCGGCCCGGCTCACGTAGGGCAAGGCCGATCGATCCACCGATCAGACCCAACCCTACGATCCCGATCTTCATCGCAAAAAGGCTACCTATGACACGGGCCGGTATGCTCGTAAGCATGTCCCAAATCGTCGTCCGACCCGTGCTGCCCGAAGATGTGGAAGGTTTCTTCGACGTCCGCAGCTTGACTTATAACGATGGCAATCCCATCCCGGACGACAGGAAAACTTTTAGCGTCACGAAGCCTTTTGTCGCGGTTCTCGACGGGGAAGTTAGCGGCGGATTCGTCTATCTCGACCTAACGTGCACTCGGGGGGCAGCCGTTCTGGATTGCGCGGGCGTAGCGGCGGTGGCCGTGTATCCTCACCGTCGACGAAGCGGCGTCGGCAGCGCGATGATGGCCTGGCTTCCCGGCTACCTAAGGGAGATCGGCGTACCAATCGCAAGCCTTTACGCATTCCGTGAGACGTTCTATCGGAAGTTCGGCTACGAGGTCGGAGGACGCCGCCTCAAGATCACTTGTCCAACGCATCGCATTCCGAAAACCCAGTCTTCGCTACCGATTCGTCGTCTAAAGCCGACCGACTGGCCGGAACTCGATAGCTGCTACCGAGCCTTTGCCCACGCCCGAAGCGGGTTATCGCTGCGTGACGAAATCCTTTGGAAGCGCGTCCTGGGTGAAAACCGAGAGCTGACGATCTACGCCGCCGGCAACCCGGTCGAGGCGTACGCGGTGGTAAGTCACTCGACCGCCTTCTGGACCACGGACCACGTTTCGGATGTCGCCTGGTCTTCGATGGAGGGTTACGACGCCCTCATGGAGATCTTTGCCGGCCTCGCGATGAACAAGACCGCGTTGAGCTGGTTCGAGCCCTCCGACAGTCCGATCTACACGAAATACATGGACCAGGGAATCGAGGCCAAGATCGACCGTCCGATCATGTACCGGATATGCGACGTGCCCAAGGCACTCAGTCTGCTCAAGCCGGATGACTCCGGCGAGTTCACGATTCGGGTGTTCGACGAGACCGTTCCGGAGAACGTCGGGCCCTGGCGAGTCACTTTCGCACCGGGGTCGGTGACGGTCGAGAAAAGCGAGTCCGCCGACCTAGAAATCGATATCCGGCCCTTCGCCCAAGCCTTCCTCGGCGAGCCCAGCCTGCTCGATCTGGCGCGGCTGGGCATCGTAAAGGTTCATCGGGCGTCGGCTCTGACGGAGGCTGCGAAGCTCATGCCCGCCTTGCCGGTTATTTGTAACGACTTCTTCTAATGACTCGCCAATATTTCGGTGCAATTGCGCGGCAAGTTTGACCTCGAACCGGTGGAAAAACGGAATTGCTATTGACAAACCAAATGTAGCCAGGCCCCTGATGTATGTGCAGGGGGCTGCGCGCGGTAGCGCTGAGACGGCTCATCGGTTACCGGCAAAGGCTCCGGTTTGACGCAGGCGGTCGTCGCCAAATGTTTCGCGGTAAGCGCAGCCCCCGCACATACATCGGGGCCTGGCTACACTGGGTTGCTGGTTATCGGCGACGTGTTTTAGGACGAACAAATCCCTGTAGTTACAAGGCGTAAGGTTGACCGCAAACGTTACGCTGTCACGGGGAGCGGCACGAACATCCGATCCCCGCCTACAACGTTTGTCCGCACGGTGGAAAGCCGGACGAACCCATGTAGATTCGCCATCTATAGGCTCGAAAGTCGTTTTGGGAAAGATGTGGGTAATGACAAGCCTGGGTATTGGGCTTGCGTTCAAGTGATCCGAACCGCTGTCGCGCCGACGGATAAGCCCTAAAAGGGCTGGCATCTAAGGAATGATTTGCTTTTGACGATCCATGTACCAGGGTAGTCCGCTATGCGGCCAACCCTTCGCTGGACGGATAACCCCTTCGGGGTAATGAGTGTCGGCGGGCTTTATTCCTCGCCGCCGCCCCCAGGCCCTCCGCCTCCGGGACCCCCGCCTGGGCCGCCGAAACCGCCGCCCCCAGGCCCTCCCCCCGGGCCGCCGGGACCGCCGGGACCGCCGAACCCTCCTCCCGGAGGGCCACCAAAGCCGCCCGGAGGGCCGCCACCGAAATCGGGGGGACCGTCGTCGAATTGGTCAAAGCCGTTGTCGGCATTCCCGCCTCCGTTCGCCATTCCGCCGCCGAAGCCGCGTCCACCCTGGCGTCCACCTGGTGCGCCACCGCGAAAACCGGTGCCGCCTCCGGGTGACCCGTTGCCTCCCGAGCCCGCATTGGAAGCAACCGGGCCGTCACCGCGAGGACCCGGTGCCGTGGAACCTTCCTCTCGCTTTACGATAATGAGGTTCTGCGCCTTGGGCGGCGCGGCGGCCGGAGGTTCTTTCTTAGTCACCGGGCTAAGGTGAGTTGGAAGCTCCGCGGTTGTGGCCACGGGGCGCGGCGAACTCGCTTCCGTTTGGACTCGTAAACCCGAGTCGTAGCTCTTCACGTCCTTCGCGCAGCCACCGCTGAACAAAAGGGCGCCCAACATGGCGGACCCAAACAAGATCGCCGACCAAACTGCTTCGAGGAAACCTACTTTCTTCACCACTGCCTCCACTGCGGATCTCTCCGCGTCTGTGAAGGCATGGTGGATAAAGAAAATGAGGGATTAATGAAGGTCGGACTTAGCTGTCCGTTTTGTTGCCGGCGTCGAGATCATGGCCTTGCAGCGTCTCGGCGGTGTTCACAAACGTGTTCTTATCGCGCATCACGGCCTGCGGCGGCAGATTTTCCGACAGCGTAGTCACGCCGGCAATCTTCTTGACCGCGGTCCCGATCGCAAGGAACTCGATAATCCCGCCGCCGAGTGAGTAGACGTAGGTTTTGATCCCGACCACATCGTCCGCGCCGCATGATGCCGCATCGGCCGAAATATGGTGGAGCGCGTTCTCGCGAGCATCGTAAATGAGCTTCGTCATCTCGCTGATCTCGCCCTTGGCAAATGACTTCAGCGCGGCCGAAATGCCGCCCACGAGCCCGATGGAGTAGATCGAGCAACCGAGGACCAGCCGGATGGGGAGATAGCCCAGGCTCACCATGTTCCAGGTTTCCTCGCATGTGAGGTCGCTCGTCGCCGGGTTATCCATGTAGGAAGCGTCGTAGCCGGGATGGTAGGAGGAAGTCCCAACCATGACCATCTCCTGCATCCCCTGGAACGGCATGATCGAGGTGCGGATACCCGCTACGCAGTTCGCCCCGTGCCGCCGGGCATCTACCTGAATGCGTTGCAGCGCCAAGTGCCGTGTGTGGTTGAACACCTCGCTGAACTCCTTGATCTCGCCCTTGGCGAGGCCGCGGAACGCGCCCGCGATCCCTCCGCCGAGGCCGATCGAGTACGCAACGTTCCCGAACGCGAAGTGCTTCGGCGTAAATCCACTATCGAGCTGGCAATACAGCTCCTGCCCGTCCGAGGAGGAAGTGAACTCCAAGCTCGTCGACTGATAGCCCTGACGATGGATGGCCGAGCCGACGCTCAGGAACTCGATGCTTCCACCGTGCTGCACTAATTCGGTGGTCACCCCGGAAATGCCGATGGCGCCCTGAAGGTCGCTCCATGCCTGCATACGCTCCAAGGCGGCCAAGCGGCCCTCGTGGACGACCTGGGTGACTTGCTCCACCTCGCCGCCCGCAACGGTCTTGAGCATGGAACCGAGCGAGCCAACGAAACCCATCGAACAAACGCTATTGCCAATAACGAGTTCGCCGGGGGACATCCCCTTCTTCGCCAAACAGTAAATCTCATTCCCGGAAAACCCCGTGTTGATTGCCATAAAGTGAGAACGGTTTAGCCCCTTCGCACGCTGCAAGTTTTCAAGCGGTGGCCGGAGGCGTAAGGCGGTTGGTCCTCACTCCGATGCTGATGGCGAGAAGCGCCGCTCCCAAACAGAGCAGCCCCGCCCCCATAAATGCCGGATCGTAGGCCCCGATCCTTGCCCTCACTCCGCCGGCAACGACCGTAGCCGTCGAGGCGCCGACCTGGTGGAAGGCCGCGATCCAGCCGAACATGACGCCCGCACGTTCCTTACCAAATGTGTTCGAAGCCAGGCGTACGGTCGGGGGAACCGTGGCGATCCAGTCGAGGCCGTAGAGCACGGCGAACACGGCCAGGCTCCAAGTGGCGTGCACAAGTGCCCACGGCAGGAAGAACAAGGAGATCCCCCGAAAGCCGTAGTAGATCGCGAGCAACTTGCGGGATTCGTACCGATCCGTGAGCCAACCGGAAAGCGTCGTCCCGAAGAGGTCGCACACGCCCATCGCGGCCAACAGTCCGGCCGCGCGGACTTCGGGGATGCCGTGATCGCCGCAGGCGGAGATCAGATGGGTGCCAATTAGCCCGTTGGTGCTGGCTCCGCAGATGAAGAAAGTCCCCGCCATGAGCAAGAAGTCTCGCGAACCGAGACCCTCCTTCAGGGAAAGAAGCGCGGAGCGGAATGGATGGCGATCCCGTACGACGGGCTCCGGCTCAGACTCGGCGCCGAACGGCCTCTGACCAACGTCGCGCGGATAGTTACGGACGAAGAGAAGCACCGGCACGAGGCCGATCAGGGCCAAGCCCAGTAGGAACTGGGTCGCGTACCGCCACCCGTGATGCTGGGCGATCGCGGCGATGACAGGCAGAAAGATGAGTTGACCGGTTGCGTTGCTCGCGGTAAGCAATCCCATCGCCACCCCACGGCTCTTATCGAACCACCGGTTGACGATCGTCGCCGCCAGCGACAAACTCGTCATGCCGGTGCCGATGCCAACAAGGACACCGCGAGCCAGGAGAAATTGCCACGGCTGCTGGGCCAATCCCCCTAAGCCCATGCCCAGCGCCGCCAAAGTCAAACCGATGGCCAACGTCGCCCGGAGCCCGATTGTGTTTTGAACGGCGGCCGCAAACGGACCCGTAAGGCCGAAGAACAGAATTCCGACGCCCGCCGCAAGCGAAACTTCGGTAAGCGACCAGTGGGTCTCTTGCAGAATCGAGGGGATCAGCGCGCCCGACGAAGAATTCATCGCCGCCGCGACGAGCAGCACCAGGAAGGCGGCGCCGGCGACCACAAACGCGTAGTGGAAGCGTCTCGGGCCGTTCATGGCTCATTTTGAATCGCCGCACCAGCGAGCCTTGCGCGATTCAAATGTTTAGAGAACAATTGCGGCGCGATTTGCGTAATTGCGTAGGTCCATGCGCATTTGCGTCTCATTTTTGCGGAAGGTAGCTCCCGCGTTTTTGCTTGCCCTCGCCGCGTTCATCGCCCCGGGGCAAACGCTTCCGCCGCAGTCGCCGCCACCCCAGTCGCCGCCGGTAACTCCTCCCGTCCAGAAGGAGGGTGGCAACCCGTTTGTGACCGGGCCGGCCGACCACACGCCGGTCGCGCTCACGAAGGAATCGAAGAAGCAGATCCTGGACGAGATCACGAACATCGTCGAGCACCGCGCTTTCATTCCGGGCGTCGACCTCGGCCGGTGGCCGGAGTACATCGCCAAGCAGAGCGACGCGCTGGAGAAGGCGCAATCGGACGCGGAATTCACCAAAGCCGTCAATGCGGCGCTCTTCGACTTCGGTGTTAGCCACATCCATCTCCTGTCTCCCCGCTCCGAGCAGGCGAGGGAGCGGACGTCCACCGTGGGTGTCGGCATCAGCGTTCAGGCCGACAAGACGGGACTAACGATCACCCAGGTCTATCCCCAGAGCCCGGCGGAGCAAATGGGCCTCCATACCGGCGACAAAATCCTTACGATCGACGGTAAGGTGCCGAATTCCTCTGAGGCGTTGGCGGGCGACGAAAACACGAATGTCGCGATCAAGCTCGTGCCGAAAGACGGGAAGGAGCGCGAACTCACCGTTAAACGAGCCCGCTATTCGACGGTGCGGCAACCCACCCTCACTTTCGTGGGTGACGTCGCCGTGCTGAAGCTGTGGAGCTTCACCAAGGGCTACGACCGGGAGTTGCTGGAAGACCTATTCAAGAAGGCCTCAACGTACAAGTACCTCCTGCTTGACCTGCGCTCGAATGGCGGAGGCGACACGGGCAACCTCCAGCATCTCCTCAGCTTGCTGATGCCCCCCGGTGTGGTCATCGGAACCTTCGTCTCGCGACGACTCGTGGAGAATTTCAACCGCGACCATCCCGGCACAAACGAGACGGACCCGATCGCGATCGCCAAGGACAGCAACGACCGTTACAAGACGGAGATTGCAGGGGTCGCCCCGTATCCGGGCAAGCTGGCGGTTTTGGTGAATCGAGGCTCGGCGAGCGCGAGCGAGATCGTGGCCTGGGCATTGCGCGAAAATCTTGACACCCCGATCGTGGGTTCGAAGACGGCGGGCGCGGTCTTAGCCTCGGTCTTTCGGCGGCTGGATAACGGCTACGAGATTCAGTATCCGGTGAGCGACTACGTGACAAAGAACGGAGTCCGCCTCGAAAAGAATCCGATGCTTCCCGACATCATCGTCTCCGGACCGGCCAAGCCTGGCGCCGATCCGGCAATTGACCAGGCGATCGCGAAACTGAAGGGCTAGACCGGCCAAACTGGGGCATGGCGGGTGTCTCAGGGAAGGTTGTTTTAGTTACGGGGGCCGGGCGGGGCATTGGTCGGGCGACCGCCTTGGCGTTTGCCCGTCTCGGATGCCGGATGGCGCTCGGTTTTCGCGACCTGGAAGACGATCACGGCGCGACGGAGGAGATCGCCTCGCTCGGGGTTGAGGTTCTGCCCCTTCAGTTGGACGTTCGCCACAAAGATCAGATCGACGCGGCCGTGTCGGCCACCGTCGTTCGCTTCGGGCAGATCGACATCCTTGTGAATAACGCCGGCGGAGGCCGGATCGCTCTGGCGGTGGATGTGACCGAGGAAGACTTCGACGCCATCGTCAGCGCGAACCTGAAGGGCACGTTCTTCATGAGCCAGGCCGTCGGCCGCATCATGATCGCCCAGGGCGGCGGCAAGATTGTAAACGTCGGCAGCCAAGCCGGGGCGGTTGCCCTGCCTATGGAGAGCATCTATTGCGCCGCGAAAGCGGGCGTCGCCCATCTAACGAAATGCCTTGCGGCAGAATGGGGAAGCCACCATATCAACGTCAATTGCGTTGCCCCGACCTTCATCCGCACGCCGGGGACTGAGCCTGCGCTCAGCGATCCGACCTTTAAGAAGCACGTTCTCGACATGATCGCGCTCGGCCGGGTGGGCGAGGTAGAGGACGTGACCGGCGTGATCGTCTTCCTATGCTCGGAGTCCGCCGCCATGATTACCGGTGCGACCGTGTTGATCGACGGTGGTTGGACCCTAAAGTAAGTCGAATCGTCTAAACTGCTCACCGTGGCGGAGACATGGTTGGTTTTGACCGAAGTGGAGGGCGTGCACTCGGTTACGAGCGGTGAAACCGAGGAAGATGCGGTGGAAATGGCCTTCCATGCGCTCAAGGCGAAGGGCGCCGCAAAAGTAACTGCGGCGGGCGTGATCAAAATCGACCACTCGATCCGGGCCGCCAGCCTCGTCACCTACCGTCGCGCGGGTCAATCTGACTATGGCAAGACGGAGGGCGATGCGGAGAAACCAAAGCCTAACACCGCCGCCTATGATTCGCTCGTCCCGTTCGGTTACGACCTCGACCGCGAACTTAAGATCGGTCGCCAACCCCCCGAGGAGCGCTTGGTCAGCATGATGCAGAAGCTCGGCATCCCCGTGATCCTCAAGAAAAAGGTGGACGCTCCGCCCCCTAAGAGCGACAAGCCGAGCCTCGCCGAGAACAAAATGTTGCTGCCCATCGCAGCCGTCGTTTTCGTGGTCGTTCTGATCGTGGTTGCCGTTCTTCTCATTAAGAAGTAACGCCTTCTAGGGAGGCGGCGCCGATTCCATGTCGGGTGGCGTCCCATTGACGGCATCTTGGATCGCCTTGGCCTGGGCGAGCCGCGCTTGCTCGACTCTTTGCCGAAACTCCATGGGGAGATCTTCGAAAGACGAGAAAGTCTTTGGTGCGTAAGTGACCTCTATTAACTGATGCCGCGTGACGATATTAGGCGCGTATCGGATGACGATGGTGAATTCATGACGTGTGCCGACTCGGAAGCGTTTAATCGACTTCGCTGCCGCCGCTACCTTGCCGTCCAGTGGCGCTTGCCCGAAGTATCTGCCTAGCGCCTCCGCATTGATCGCGGATGAAACAGAGAGGTCTTTGCCTCCGCGAGGAAGAACGGCGTTAACCACCGGTTGAGTGGTCTCTTTTTCGATGCTGATCGTTCCGCTCGGCAAAAGGCCCTGGGGTAGCTCCTCCGTAGGTTCGAGTTCTGCCTGGGCGCCCGGCATCTCCGCGCCGAACATGTAGTTATGCATCCACTGAAGGGTCGCCGGGGACAAGACCTTGAAGGAAAGCGGTCCCTGATGGAGTAGCTGGCGTTGCTCTGCGGAAAGCGTGCCGTAAAGCCGCAGCGAATCGATTTCCCGGCCGAGGTTTCCCGCTCCTCCCTTTCCGTCTTGCCGGAGAGCGAGATCAAGCACGACACGGTCCCACAACCGGAGTGCTTCCTTGCTTCCCGAGGCTTCAAGGTACCTCGCCGCCGAATCAATCGCGACGCCCTCACTGATCACCGAATCATGCAGCAAGACCTGAAGGGCGGAACGGTTGATGACTGCATCCTTCGTGCCTTCCGTCGGTTTTACGAGGAGCGAATTGCCATCGGTTTTCGCAAAATAGTAGCCACGGGAAAAGAAGTTTGGGGAGGGTTGGAGTTTCTGGCGGACGAAGCCGATGCCGTCCGTTTGAGGCTGATCCGCCAGCGCGCCGACGAAGTCCATGCCCAAGTGATTGGCGGTGTCTAGCCAATAGTTGCCCTGGAGCATCCCGAGCGGTTCAACCCGCTCGGGTTCGAGCATCTTCTTCAGCGCCTCAGCCGGGAGCGGATCCGCTTTGGGAAGCTGGAAGGCGTGTTCCGGCGTCGTCTGCAGAAACCTCTGGAACTGTTTCATATCCTCGTGCTCACTCTTTGCGAGGAATGGAAGCAACTCCTTCGGATCCAGAATCGAAAGGTTTGAAGCCGATGGATCGTCGGTGGGTTCACCGATATCGCCGATCTCGGCCAATGAGGATTCGATCTGAGTCCTCTTCTCATCGAAGACTTTTAGGTGGACGGTCAGGCCTCCCATTCTTTCGATACATAGGTCGAATTTCAAGTTGGGGGGCAACGTCTGAAGTAAAAAGGGCTTGACGTTTTCGTCGTCGTCTTCTTCGGCTTGGTCTCGCACGGCCTGCGGAATGATCGATTGGAGATCGCTCCAATCATGGCGGTACTCGGCAAGGATGTCATCCGCACCCTCCGGCAGAGCGAGCTGCATTTGGTTCGGGAAGTTCGAGTAGACCGTCCGGTCGCCGTCGCGCATCTTTACGAGCGCCGATTGGGAGATGAGTCCTAGAAGCCGCACGAGTAGCCGGGAGTTAGGATCGCCGGTCGCATAGTCGCCGGTCTTCGCCGCGCTGGGCCGGCCCTCCTTTGCGTCGCCGAAGTTCTTCAGGACCTCCTGCATCTTCTTGAGGTCGTAGGGCCGATCGACGTCGTTGTCCTTTCTAAGTTCCGCCAGATCCTTCGCGATTGCCTTGGTTGTCTCGTTATCCAGCTTGATTTCCGACTGTCTTTCGATGCTTCGACTCGGAATCAGCCGCCGGTTCTTGCCCATGCCCGTCCATTCGGCATCGAGCACGTAGGCGATTTGACCGAGAGTCGTTTCAAGGGAGGCGTTGTGGACGGAAAGGCACAGCACCCGGTTTTGAAGTCCCGCTCCGGATTGCAAAGCGACGCCCGTCTTCTCGGATATTTCTTGGATCACGACCGGCACTCGGGCGCCTTTTTCGACGAGGGTGAGCGTCCCGGATTGAGGCGTTATGGCGAGAAGCAGGAGGGTGAGCATGGCTTTCGAAGCTTCAGGTGGTTAGATGTCGTTCCCCAGCATTTCTGTCTCCAGGTTTCGTTGCTTTAAGGCTTCCACGGCGTTTCTGAAATCAGCCGGAAGCTCATCATAGTCGGCGAAGACCCTTGGCGAGTAGGAGATTTCCTCAACGTTGAAGGGTAGTTTGAGCTCGTCGCAGAATCTGGCCTCGAAATCAATTCGATGGTATTCGCCGATACGGAATCGGCGAGCCGCTTTGGCGGCTTCTAACTCAGGAACGTTCTCCAGTGCCTTTAGAGACAGTTCGGCAAGCGCGTAAGGGCCTAGCTCCGATGAGAGCGAGCGCAGCGGACCCCCATCTTCCGTTAGGGCGACGACGATTGTTTCTCGTTCTTCTTTTAGCAACCGTAGTTGCCCATCCATGCGGAGTCCATCCGGGAGCACATCGGTCGGCTCGACCTCGTTCATTTGGAAGCTGTGGTCGGAATAGGCCCACTTCGTCAAGTATTCGAGCGCGGCTGGTGATAGATCGCAAAATGCGATCGGTTCCGTTCTTAGAAGTCGCCGTTGATCATTGGAGAGAGCGGCCCAGAGCTGAAAGTCAAATGCGCTAGGGTTGCCTATCCCGACGCCACCCATGCCATCTTCACGTAGCGCCCGGTCGATGATCTCGTCGTCCCAGAGGTCATACGCGATCAATCGAGGCACCCTCTGGATGTATTCCGTTGCCTCCTCAATCGAGAGCATGTTCGCCTTACGGATGTTTTCCAGAAGCGTTCGAAGGACGGAACGATTTACGCTTGGTTGCGATATTTCGAACGGCGCCTTAATGGTTAGCCAGCCGGGACTTGACTGAAGATCATAAGCTTTTGAAACCGTCGGCGTCTCTCCCGGAGCTTCGGCAAGTTCTTGCTTCCACAGAAGGAATTTCTGAACCGTGTCTACGGGACTTCCCACAAGGTTGACTTGAAGGTGATCCGCATAGGCAAGCCATTTCGTGCCCTGCAGTACCCCTAAGTGTTCGAATTTGAAGGGATCCAGGGCTCGCTCTAGCCACTCGGTCGGCAGAACCGGCCTGGGCTTGCCAAAGTTCGCAACCGTAACTTGGGACCCGAAGAAGTCCTTTAGGCGGCGTTCGTCTTCGGAATCGAGAACGATGAGGTCGACGCCGGGGGCGGGCAAATGAGCATCCATGGTGGGATATCTGACGCTCTCACCGGGAGGGTTTGCGCTTTCGAGGCTCTTTCCGGTGAAGGCCAGTTCTTCACCATTTAGATCCATAACACGCAGGCGCATGTGGATTTGCTCGTCGGCGGGAAAGTCCATCCAAAGAACGAGGTGGACTTTGAGATGCGCCGGCAAGTCTTCAAGATCTCGCGAACTTGAAGGGTTAATGGTGCTGGTGTATTCCCTCGGAACTGCGCCTAACCGGCGGCATGTTTTCCACTCCTCGCGATATTGTTCGAGGGCAGTCTGCCAGCCGGAAGGAAATTCTCGTTGGGCCGGGGTTGGGTAGTTTGCATAGACGACGCGATCGTTGTCCTGGAACGCCGGCCAAATCTCGTCCGGCAGAAACGATAGTAGGCGGGCTAGTAGGCGGTTTTCGGCGAGGCCGGGCGAAATGATGGGCTCTAGCCACGGCTCGAATGTGTTCGGATTCCGCCTCTTTTCATTCCACATGCGATCTCTGGCCTGGGTGTTCAGGATGCTTTGCCGAACTCGCTCGTCGTCGTATTCGTTGCCGACGTCATTCAGGTCGCGAAATTTTGCGATGCTATTTCGAGCGGCCGCGGTCATTCGTGACCTTCGGGCTTCCCGGACTTGCTGTTCGATCGCGAGAGATGGCACGAGCCGGAAGACGGCTTCCGATTCTTGCCACTCCGCGTCAAGGACGTACGCGATTCGGTCGAGAGTTTCGGAAAGGGGTGCCTGGACAAGCCAAACGGTGAGCACTCGGTTATCGAATTCCTGCGCCGAAGCCAAGTCGCGTCCACATTGAGAGGCAAGTCGAGCAAGTACGACGGGTACCCGGGCTCCTCGCTCAGTTAGCGACACGTGACAGTCGGGGAGATTCAGCATCGACGGCTCGTTAGATTGGCGGAGGAGGGTTCTCTTGCCGACTTCGGAGGCCATCTTGGATTTCTTTGATTTCCCGAGCCCGTTTGACTCGCGCTTCCTCGACACTACGCTTGAAGTCCGCCGGCAGCTCTTCCAACGTTATAAAGCGCTTTGGAGCGTAAGTTGTTTCGCTAAGGAGGATTCTTCGCGTGTAGTTCGGCGCGTAATCAATTTGGATGACGAAGGAATGGCGGTGACCTAGGCGAAACTTCTTTATCGTGCGGGCCGGGTTCACCTGATCGCCGGTAAATGCGTAACCGAGGTCGCCGGCAAGGGCTTCACCTAGCCTCATCGCCGTCATGGCCTGGAAAACCGAAACCGTTTGCCCCATGGCCTCGGCAACCGGAGCGACGACCAATTCGTTGTGCTCGTCGGTAATTCGCATGAGTCCGTTTGGCAAAAGGCCATTTGGAAATAACTCCGTCGGCTCCTGTTTCGGCGGCCCCGTAATCTCGCTGGCGCCGAAAATATCTCGGTGAAGCCAATCCAATGTCGCGGGCGAAAGACTCTTGAACGGCAACGGCCCTCGGTGCAGCAACTGCTGCTGCTCGGCGCTTAGCGTTCCGTAAAGCCGTAGCCCCAGCACTTGTAGTCTTGAGTAGCTATTGCCGCCCATGCCGTCTTGGCGAAGCACTTGGTTGAGGAATATCACATCCCACAGCCAAAGGGGATCCGTACCGTGCGACTCCGTGACATAGCGCGACACGGATGGGATGGACGCTCCTGAGTCGTTAACGGCGTCCTTAAGCAAGTTGCGGAAGGCTTGGCGATCGACGATTGCTTCGCCCGCAAATGAGTCGGCGGGCTTTAATAGAAGGCAGCGATCGTCCATTTGGGAGCGGAGCAGCCCCCTGGCAAAGAAACCTTGGGGATACGCCTCTTGGTCTCGAAGCTCATGAACGATAAATTCTTGAAGACCATCGGAGGGGCAGCCGATCACGTCCACTCCGAGGCGATTCGCCACCTCTAACCACCGGCTGCCTTGGATAACTCCCACTTGCTCGTACCCGGTTGGGTCGAGCGTTTTTGCGAACCAAGCAGGATCGACCTTGACGTTTTTCGGGAGTTCGAAGGGGGCGGAAGGCGTGGTGGTGTAGAACTGACGTAGTGCCTTGAACTCGGGGTCGGCCACGATGCCTCCGTCTTGCCCATCCAGCGTGGCGACCTCCGCTTTACCGTCGTCCTCCGAGAGCGAGGTGAAGTTGATATCTTGATTGGTCGACTCGATTTCGACGCCCTTCGCGTCGAAAACCCTCACGTAAGCTCCGAGCTTGGACGTCAATTCCAGGCAGAGGTCTACCTTTATCACCGAGGGGAGATCGGAAGGCGAGTGAGGCTTGTCCGAATTCTGCGAAGCCGACTCGCTTTCGGCGATTCCGAGGGATTTCATGATCGCGGACTCTCGCCGGTACTGGCCGAGGATCTCGTCGATTCCGTCTCCAAACCCCTCCTGCATGTGGTTCGGAATATTAGAAAAGACGATCCGATCCCCTTGGCGCAAACGTCCCAGCGTTTCCCGCGGAATCAGACTCAATAGACGCGTTAGGAGGCGGGCGTTGGGACCCACGGGCGAATAGTCATCGTTTGTTTTCGTGCCGGTATCTGCTTCTTGGGCTGCTTTTAGCTTGGCGATATCGTAGTCATGATCCGTGTCGCCGTCCTTTCGCATCTGTTCGATGGCGGTGACAATCATTGCCTGTTGGACGTCGTCGAGTTTGTTTTGCGCCCGCCGGGCTTTCGACAACGATGGGGCAAGGGTTCGCGTGGAGGCGGTTACCCGCCATTCGCCATCGAGGACGGTGGCGATTTGGCTGAGGGTTTTCTCGATCGAGGCGTCGTGAACTGAGATGCAGAGCACGCGGTCGTCGAAGGCGTGGTTGGCTTTCAGGGCGAGGCCAGTTTTAGACGCGATCTGCTGAAGCACCACCGGCACGCGCGCCCCTCGTTCGGTAAGCGTAAGCGTGCCGGATTGGTGGGCTACGGCGCGGGCGAGCAGAAGGAATGCGAGCATGGCCTGTTCCTATTCAAAGTAGACGGCGCGGGAAGAGTTCCTTGGGCTATTGCGGCGGAGGGGTTTTGTTGGGAGGACTGGAGTTTTCTGCCGGGACTTGCATATTAGATTCACGCTCTTTACGTGCCTTGTCCACCTGCTTTCGGAAGTCTTCGGGCAGGTCGGGGTAGGTCAACAAAGTCGAAGAGGGAAACGTTTGCTCTGAAAGTCGAAGATCTTCTTCCCGGCCCTTGGCATACCTAATGTGGATCGTAAAACGGCGCCGTTTGCCGACTCGAAATCGACCTGAATGGACGGCTAACGCCGCGGAAGTTTGCGACGGGTCGGCTTTGGTTCCTTTGGCAAGCATGCGGCCAAAACTTGCCGCCGGCATTGCGGAAAGGATGGGCCGAACTGGGCTTCCTGCGGGAAGTACGGGGATGACTGTCAAGTCCTCCGATTCATTTGTAAACTGGATGGTCCCCTCGGCGGGCACACCGTCCGGGAAGGTCTCCGTCGGCTCTTCGATACTTTTCTCGTCGCGTTCCTTTGCACCGAATAGGTTCTTTGCAAGCCATTCTAAAGAGCCGTTCGAAAGCTGTCGGAAGGAAAGCGGTTGCCTAAAGAGGATCTGGCGTTGTTCCGGAGAAAGCGTATGGTAGAGGGCCAAGGCCTCCTCAGAGGCGAGGAGTGGTGCTCCCCCACGGTCGTGTTTTAGGAAAGCGGCGAGGAATCCAACGTCCCAACTGTGAAGTGGCGGGTTTGTCGCTGCCGTGCCGACGTATTCGGCGGCGGCGTCGATTGTCATACCGGCTTCGGCTTTAATCGCATCGAGTAAGTTTTTGAGGGCACTCCGATCAACCACGAATTCGTCGGTGCCGGCCGGAGGCTTAACCGTAAGCCAGCTTTGCTCTCGATGGATCTCGTTTAGCCGGGAAATGGGTTCGGGCTTTGAGTTCGACTTGACGGCCTGGTAGTCGGCAGATATGAAAAACTGTAAGTCGGATGGGCTTCCGACTAAATTGAGGCCAAGGAAGTCGGCAAGGGCGACCCAACGCTCGCCTTGGATAACTCCCAGTTGTTCGAAGGCCGTGGTATCCAGCGCTCGCTTTGCCCAATCGTCCGGGGTTGGGACATTGGAAGCACTAGGTCGCACCCAAGCATAAAATTGCCTTAGCCGTTGGGCGTCCAAAGACTCGACGAATTGGAACATTTTGTCGGGCGGCGCGCGATCCAAATTTGTGGTTGAAATTCGATCTGAAACCGCAGGGTCGAGAAACGATACGACGGTTTCCTCGCCGTACCCAGCAAGTGAACCATCCGGCGTCACGACCTGAACCGATGCGGAGATACCGCCCAAGATTCCAAGGTCTTGAATTGCGAGGGTGACCCGCGAAGCCTTTGGAATCGTGGTCAGGGCACGGGTGGCGGGTTTTGCCGAATCGTCATCTGCCGGACTTAAAGACTCGTCGGGCACGAATTTCCGATAGATTTCCCACTCACTTCGATAGAGACCGAAAGCCTCCTCCGCCGAAGTTGGGAGGCTCTGTTGCATATGGGTGGGTGCATTCGAATAGACGATGCGATCCCCCTCGTTCAATTGAGACCAGGTGTCTTGCGGGACCTGAGTAAGCAGTCTCGCCAGCAACCGATCTTCAGGACGATGGGCGATATCCTCGTCTTCTTCTTTGGTGTCGATTTTCGGATTGGCGCCGCTTTCTATCGCCTCAACGAGTTTCTTTACCGCAGCGACGTCTTGGGAGGCGGCTTCGAGGGCTTTGGGGCTGTAGCCGTGTTCGGTGTCATATTTTTTTCCAAAGCCCGTGATGTTCTTCAGGGCAAGCGAGAGTTGCTGGGCCTCCTTTTCCCTGCGATACCGTTCCGCGATCTTTTGCGAAGGCACGAGCACGCGTTTCTTGCCGGAGACTTGCCATTCGGCGTCCAAAACATAGGCGACTTGAGCGAGGGTTTCTTCAACGGAGACGTTGCTTAGTCGAAGAGTGAGAACTCGGTTGTCTAGCTGCCGATTCGCCCGAAGGCTGAGACCAGTTTTTTCTGCGATCTCCTGAAGCACTACCGGCACGCGGGCACCCCGTTCTTCGAGAGTGAGACTCGCGGTTTGACACGTGAACAAAAGGAGCGAAGAGATCATTTACGAGCGGATACACGAAGCAACAAGGCCCCGTGCGAGGGAATGACGACCGGGGTGTGGGCGCCGGTGACGCCGAAGTGTTTGTGTTGCCACATGTCGCGAATGGGCAAACCCATCGGGAGGAAGTCGGTGAAGGAATCGATCGGCGTGTTTTGATCGAACTCGGCGCGGTTGAAGACGCCTAGGGCGGTCGAGCCGTCGGACAGCTTTCGTGACCAGATTTCTAACCCTTCCTCATTGCCTTCGCTGACCCGCTTGGCTGCGGGCGAAGCGTCCCGCGGCAGCGCCATGACCTCCTCGTTCATAAAAAGGGACTCCGTCCAAGGATCGTTGTCCGGCAGGTTGGCGCCGAGCATCATAGGGGAGGGAAGGAGGGCCCAGAGGGACATCAGGGTCACTTGCTCGGCCTTGGTGAAGTTCGTGCGGCGGTCGTTACCCACGCTTCGGCTGCCCACCGACAAATGTCCGATCGGGATCATGTCGGCATCGGGCCAGTGGTTAGGGCCGGCGTAAGGCTGCCACTTCGCGGCAAGGGCGAACTCGTGGTCGAGCGCGCCCCAGCTATCCCAAAAATCACCAGAGACGCGCCAGAGATTCGCGTGGTCCATCACGTGTTGCGCATCGGCAACCGGGGTTTCGCCCGGCGAGAGGCTGTAGACGATCGCGCGGCCGCACTTATCGATGGCGCGACGAACCGCCGCGATATCGTCGGTGTGATAGGGCTCGGATGTGTCGTCCATCTTCACGTAATCGACGCCCCACTTCGCGTAGAGCCGGAAGATGGAGTCGTAGTACGCCTGACCCGGCGAGTTCTCGCCGCCGCTCCAGTTCAATCCATACATGTCCGGGCACCAGCCGCAGACGTCTTTCAGGTTCCCGGCATCGCCGCACGTGAATTTGGAGCCTTCGATCGGCATCGCTCCGGTGACCGCCAGGCGCGGAATCCCTCGCATGATGTGAATTCCGAACTTCAGGCCCATACGATGCACTTGATCCGCCAATGCCTTGAAGCCATCGCTAGAAGCCGAAGGAAAGCGATTCGAAGACGGCTCTAACCGGCCAAAGCGATCCATCGTCAGGGGGGCGCCGGCTCGGCCGTTCGGGTCGTTGTTGTGCGCACCCGGGTCGTACCAGCGGTAGTCGACGACCACCGTGTCCCAGCCGAAGGGAAGGAGGTTCTTCGCCATGTATCGGGCGTTGTCCAGAATCTCCGACTCCTTCACGTTGTCCCCGAAGGCATCGTAGCTATTCCATCCCAGGGGTGGGAGCTTGGCGTTGTTGCGGCCAGTAAAGGGCCGGACATTCGAAGAAAGATGGGATGCCGGGGCGACGACGGGATCGGCGCCAACATGCGAAACGGAGACCGGCGCCGCCCCGGCATAGGAAAACTGAGCGTCTGCCCAGTCTGCGTGATCGAATTCGAATCCGTCGCCGGCAGTGGTAACGATCAGGCCGATCTTGCCAACCCCGATAAGGTTGACGTCGACGGCCTTTGGCGCATCGGCCCGACGCAGGATGCCGCTCCGCCAGAGCACCTTGCCACTGTCTTGAACGACCATGAACTCGACGCTGCCTTGCCCCACCGGCGTCTCATCATCGATGCCAACCGTCGCGGTGAACCGGCGCGCCGTGCCGTGGAGATCCACGAACATGCGACCGAGGGCATGCGTGCCGAACCCATGCTCGAAGGCTTGACCGCGAATCCGCAAGGGATGCCCGTCAACGGAATGGTTAGCCTGCGGCTTACCCCAGCCCTGCGTGGACTTCGACAAATCGAGGTCAGCGAGCCAAACCGATTGCGTCTGGCGGTTAAGCAGAAGGCCGGAGATCAGCCAAAGAAGTGCCATTTCGTGAGCATGGCATCAAGCGGGCGGCCTTAGAAAGAGACCTTGATCGCCTCGCGCTGAACCGCGTCGTCGATCTCGAACAGATCCTTTGGCTTGAACCCGCCGGAAGCCGCAAAGATGCTCGACGGGAACGTCTCGATGCGGGTGTTGTACGCCGTGACGACGTCGTTGTAGTACTGCCGGGCGAACGCGACCTTATTCTCGGTGCTCGCCAACTGCTCCTGAAGGGCCAGCATGTTCTGGTTGGAGCGCAGCTCGGGATACGACTCGGAGAGCCCGAAGATGCCGGTGAGAGCACGCGTCACCTGGTTGTCTGCGGCCGCCTTATCGGCCACCGATGTCGCCGAAAGGGCAATGTTTCGGGCCTGGATCACCTTTTCCAAGGTCTCCTGCTCGAACTTCATGTACCCCTTTACGGTTTCGACAAGGTTCGGAATGAGATCGTAGCGACGCTTCAACTGAACGTCGATTTGGCCCAGGGCGTTCTGCGTCTGGCGGCGCAGGCCCACCAGGCCGTTGTACAGGGCTACGCCATAGAAAACCAGCGCGGCCAACACGACTAACAGAATGATCTCAGGCATTAGCTTTTCCCGACGAACAAAGGTTACGGATGGGACGTTCCCCCGGTTGCGGTCTCCTCGGCATCCCTAGTCAACACTACCGGTTCCTCACCCTTGATCGTGAAAGTAACCGTACCGTTTTTCTGGGGAATGAGAGTTGCAATGGGCACGGATGCCTTTACTTGCTCGGTTTGCCGCTCCAACACGACACCCATAATCTTGAGCGGCGACAGTTCGACGGAGTGCCCGCGATAGGCTGCGCTTCCGGAGTAGTCGATGCTCCCGATGGTCATCGTAAACCACCCCCGGTTGTCGATCTTGACCTGAATCTCCCTCAGGCTCTGAATCAAGGCGGGATCTGCGCCCGGTGCCGCCGGCACACTCTTCAAACTCTTCAAGCCCTTCCAAGTGCCGACGAAATTAATCGGCTTCTCGAACGAAGCAAAGAGAAAAACCGAGAAGAAGGCGACGAGCAAGACCCCGAGCACCAGGGCGGGGGACGGTCTTCGGCGACGCCAAAAGTCTATAATTGGACTGATGGCCGTCATCACTCCCGCAGTGTACACGTCGATGGGACTGAACGCCGACGAGTTCGCGCTCATCCTCTCCCTCCTCGGCCGCGAGCCCTCCTACACCGAACTCGGCATGTTCGCGGTGATGTGGAGCGAGCATTGCGGATACAAATATTCGCGCCCCGTCCTCGGTTACTTCAAGAAGTACAAGGAGGCCATGGAGGGCGAAGGGCTCGAGAACGCAGGCGTCGTCGACATCGGCGGCGGACTCGGGGTGACGATGAAAGTCGAGTCGCATAACCACCCCTCGGCGGTTGAGCCTTACCAGGGTGCGGCCACCGGAGTCGGCGGAATCATTCGCGATATTTTGACGATGGGTGCGCGTCCGATCGCGGGCTTGAACTCTTTGCGATTCGGCCCCATTCGCGACGGCGAGGCTTCCGCACATGTTGTCGAGCACAACCGGTTTCTGTTCGAGCACGTGGTGGCGGGGATCGCCGGTTACGGCAACTGCGTCGGCGTTCCGACCATTGCCGGGGAAGTCAATTTCCACGCTCGGTACAGCGGAAATCCCCTCGTTAACGCGATGTGCGTCGGGATTTTGAAGCTGGACGAAGTGACGACGGCGGCCGCCCAAGGGATCGGCAACCCGGTCATCTACCTGGGCTCGGCGACCGGAAAGGACGGGATCCACGGCGCGACCTTTGCCAGCGACGCCCTCGGCGAAGACAACGACGCGAAGCGGCCGAACGTCCAGATCGGCGACCCGTTCGCGGAGAAGCTGCTGATCGAAGCGACCCTCGAAGCATTGGCGACCGGCGCGGTCGTCGCAATCCAGGACATGGGTGCGGCGGGTATCACCTGCTCGACGATCGAGATGGCGTCGAAGGGTTCTGTCGGCATGTCCGTAAATCTCGACTTGGTCCCGATGCGCGAGGACGACATGACCGCGTACGAGCTGATGCTCAGCGAAAGCCAGGAGCGCATGCTGTGCGTCGCCGAACTTGGTCGCGAGGACGAAGTACTCGGGGTCTTCCGGAAATGGGGTCTCAAAGCCGAAGTAGTCGGCCACGTCACCGACGATGGCATCGTGACCGTCACCCGGCACGGCATCGTAGAAGCCCAGGTCGATCCGAAGTTGTTGACTGACCACTGCCCGGTCTACAAGAGCACGATTACGGAGCCGGAGTATTTCCGAACCGCGGCGAACTTCGATCCTTCAAGTCTTCCCGCCGCGGACCCACAAGCGGTTCTGCCGAAGCTCCTTGCCTCGCCCGACGTAGCGAGCAAGCGCTGGGTTTTCGAGCAGTACGACCAGCAGGTTCAGACGCAAACCACCCTCGCCTTCGGCGAAGGCGATGCGGCTGTCCTGGCTCCGCGCGGAACCGACAAGGGCGTCGTGGTTAAGATCGATGGCAACGCGCGGCAGACCTACATGCACCCATACCGGGGTGGTCTCCTCGCCGTCGTTGAGGCGGCCCGAAACGTCGCTTGCACCGGTGCGCGCCCTCAAGCGGTCACCGATGGTTTGAATTTCGGCAATCCGACGCTACCGCACGTCTATTGGCAATTTGAGCGCGCCGTAAAGGGAATCGCGGATGCCGCGGAAGCTTTGAAGACGCCGGTAATCAGCGGTAACGTCAGTTTCTACAACGAGAGCGACTTGGGCGAAGTCCCGCCGACGCCGCTGATCGGCATGCTCGGCCTCCTCGAACGAGCCGAGGATCGCGTCCCCTCCGCGCCTAAAAAGCCGACCGGACTTTTCCTCGTCCAAATCCCGGAATTGGCGATCGAGCAGGGTGGCCTCGGCGCGAGCCTTTGGCTGGCCGAGGTTCATGGCCAGGAAAACGGCTATCCCGAATCGCCAGATTTGGCCGGCGAAGTCCGCCTTCAGAATTTCCTCGCCACTGCGGTCGAGACCAAGGTGATTTCTAGCGCCCACGACACGAGCGAAGGTGGCCTTGCCGTCGCGCTTGCCGAGATCGCACTGAAGGGAGGAGTTGAAGTCAGCCTTGCCGCGAATCGAAGCGTCGACTCCGTGCTCTTCGGCGAAATCCCGGGCCAAGTGATCGTCGGCAGCGACGATCCGGTCGCGCTAGGAAACCTTGCTCGGGAGCAAGGGCTCCTCGTGGCTTCGCTTGGAAATTTCCAAACTGAATCGGGTTTACGAGTTGAAATTGCCGGAACTAAATATTCCTGGTCCGACTCAGAACTCCGTGGAGCCTACGAAGGCGCAATTCCTGCTGTAATGGCCGAATCGCAAACGCGTTAGGTTCGTAGTACTTATAAGGATTTATGAGAGCCGCGCCCGCGCTGCTGTTTGTTTTGCTGTCGTCACTGGTTGTCCCGGCGATCGCCCAAACCCCGCCCAATATCGAAAAGCAATTCGAAAAGAGGGTGGCGGATGCTGTCGCCCTTTACAAGGCGGGAAAGCTTCCGGAAGCGATCAAAGCTTTCGAGGCGATCCACGCCGACGTGCCGAAGAGTTACGACGGCCTTAGCTGGCTGGGCTTCCTGTACGTACGCGCCAAGCGTCCCGGTGAGGCGATTCCGCTTTTGGAGCAGGCGCTCCTGGCCCATCCTGGGGATGTCGACGTCCTCACGAACCTCGGCGACGCCTACCTCGCGAATCGCGAGTACGACAAAGCCGTCGACCGGTACCAGACGGTGGTGAAGCAGAGCCCTAAAATGTTCGAGCCCCATTACAACCTGGGGACGATCTACCTTCAGCGTAAGCAGTTTCCCAAGGCGGTGGCGGAGTTCCAAATCGCGAGTCGTCTGAAGCCGGACGACCCCTTCGTGCAGAACAACCTCGGTGTCGCTTTCGAGGCCCAAAATAATTTGCCGCGCGCGGCCGCCGCTTTCCGCAAGGCGTCCGAGATGCGCCCGGACAACCTGACCTTCGCGCGCAACGCCGGCTTGCTCTATAGCCGTATGCATCTACCCGAGGCTTTGCCTTTCCTGGAGAAGGCGCTTGGAGATGGCACGGACCCGGCCGTAGCGTTGGCCCTTGGTGAGGCCTACTCCCGCGCGGGACGGAGTGCGGATGCGCTCAAGTATTACGAAGGGTTGCGAACGGTCGAGGCGAAGAATGAGACGTTCTGGTTTAACCTCGCTGTCCTTCGTGCCGAGGCAAAAGATTTGACCGGCGCCGAGCAGGCGTACCGGCGCGTCCTTGAGCTGAATCCGACCGATCTCGACGCGCTGAATAATCTTGGACTCCTGTTCTACAAGGAGCAAAAATTTGCCGAGGCGACAACCTTGTTCGATAAGTTATCCGGCCTTGAGCCCGGCTCGATCTCCGCAAAGATGAACCTGGCGGCGGCGGCGGTAAGCGCCTCGCAGCTTCCAAAGGCGATCGAGGCGTGGAAGGACATTGTTCGCATCGAACCGACCCGCAGCGACGTCCGGCTCGATCTGGCAAACGCCCTTTGGCACGCGGGGGACATCGACGGCGCCCGCTTCCATTACATGCAGATTCTTCAGCGAGACAAGGACAATGCCGAAGCGCTGAACGGTCTTGGGCTCTGCTACCTACGCACCGACAAATTGCCGCAGGCCGAAGCCGCATTTCGGTCCGCGACTAAGGCAAAATCAACCTACGCGGCGGCCTATAACAATCTGGCGATTACGCTGGAGCGCGAGAAGCAGCCCGCGAAGGCAATTGAAGCTTTGACTGAAGCCCTGCAAAACTCGCCGGACAACGAAGAGATCAAGAAGAACCTTGCCCGTTTGAGGACGGGGGGTTAGTGCGCGTTCACTTCGTCGCCAACACCTATCGACCCGACGCAGTTAGTTCCGCCAAGGAAGCGGCCCAGTGGCTCATCAGCCAGGGCCACACCGTGGGGACGGATGCGGAAAGTGGCCGGTACGTGGAGTTGCCGATCGTGCCCAATGCGATCTTCGGCCAGGCCGACCTCGTCATCGCCTTCGGCGGCGACGGCACCCTCATTCGCGCGGTTCATCTCTGCGCCGACCAGGGAACGCCTATTCTTGGCGTCTATCATGGCCGCTTCGGGTTCGTTACTCAGTGTACGAGCGAAGGCTTGCAGGCCTGTCTCGCTGACTTTCTTGCCGGCCGCTCGATCATCGAAAGTCGGATGATGTTGGATGCCGAGCTATTGCGTGCCGGCCAGCCGGTTGCGCGCGTGAGTGCCTTAAACGAGACCGTTTTGCAGCGCGCCGTGGTCGCCCGCATGATGACGTTCGAGGTGATGGTCGACGGACTCAATCTCACCAGCTATCCCGCCGACGGGGTGATCGTGGCGACTCCTACGGGCTCGACTGCCTACAATCTATCGGCAGGCGGGCCTATCGTGGACCCTCGCGTGCATGCCCTATTGGTGACCGCGATTTCGCCGCACACCCTGAATTCCCGAACCTTGGTTTTGGATCCGGAGAGCGTGATTACGCTAAAGGTAGACAGCCGGGGCGACGCGGTGCTCTCGGCCGATGGCCAGACCCGTCTCCATTTGTTGAGCGGGGACGAGGTGCGAGTGTGCAAGTCAGAACGTGTGACTAATTTGGTGATCGTGGAAAAGGACGACTTCCTCCAGAAGCTGGGCCAACTCGTCCTCAAGCCTGCTACCGGTGGAGAGTTGCCATGAGCGCACCCGCGTTGCTTGAAATTAAGGACGCTCGGGTGGAATTCCCGGGCCACGGTGGTTCGGTTCGCGCGGTCGACGGAGTTTCACTTCAGGTTCACCCGGGGGAGACGGTGGCGGTGGTCGGTGAATCCGGGTGTGGCAAGACCACCCTGGCCCGCGCCGTTTTGGGCTTACAGCCGCTAAAGGATGGAAACATCGTCTTGGGTGGACTTACCGTCCAGGGAACGACCCGCAAGATGGCGGAGAAGGTCGGCATGGTGTGGCAGGACCCTTTTGCCAGCCTGAATCCCCGGTGGCGGGTCGGCCGGTCGGTTTTGGAGCCGTTCACACTCGCCAAGCGCCCTCGCGAAAGAAGCTCGGTTCAGATTTTTGAGGAAGTCGGACTTGATCCGAAGTTCGTGGATCGCTTTCCGCATCAATTGAGCGGTGGCCAGCGGCAACGCGTTGCGATCGGCCGCGCCTTGGCCCTGAAACCGCCGCTGGTGATCTGCGACGAGCCGACCGCGGCGCTCGACCTCAGCGTGCGGGCACAGATTTTGAATCTGTTGAAGGATGTTCAGAAGGCTTCGAGCTGCGCCTTCCTATATATTTCGCACGATTTGACGACGGTTCGATTTCTGGCAGACCGAGTTGCCGTGATGTACCTGGGAAGGATCGTGGAGGAAGGCCCTACCGAGCAGATCTTCCAGCATCCCCGCCACCCGTATACCCGGGCTCTCTTGGCAAGCGCGCCGAGCCTTGAACGCCTCTTGCACCTGCCGGATGCTCCGGCGGGGGAGTTGCCCGATCCACGGACAAGGTTCGTCGGTTGCCGCTTTTCATCGCGGTGTCCTAACCGGGGAGACATCTGCGACCAGGTGGATCCGCCCGAGATGTTGGTCGAAAATCGCCGTTTCTACTGCCACTTTCCCGTTTCCGGTTAAGGGAAGGCGCGTTTCACTCAAGGATTTTGCTTTTCTTGGCGTAGACAGGAATCCTGGAGGGTACGGCGGACGTCAGTACAGGAAGTGGCTACGCCTGGATCCGCCCGACAGGCATATTTTGAAGAGCTCCAGCAACTTGAGCATGACTTGCTGGAAATGGCCAGCATTGCCGAACTTATGGTCGGGCAATCGGTCGAGGCGCTCGCCACGCTTGACACCCAACTTGCGATGTCCGTTATCCTGCGGGACGACGAAGTAGACCAGCGGGACCTATCGATTGAGGAGCGGTGCGTCCGTCTTCTCGCCCTCCAGCAACCGATGGCGGGCGACCTTCGGATCATCGGCACCGCGATGAAGATGATCACCGACATCGAGCGGATCGGCGATCTCGCCGTGGACGTCGCCAAGATCGCGCTCAAGATCGAGCATGAGTATGGCCAGGTTGGCTTCATCGACCTTCCCCGAATGGCCAACACGGCCCGGTCGATGTTCCGCCAAGCCCTTGAAGCTTACGTTCGTAAGGATTTGAATTTGGTCCGGGAAGTTTGCGAGCGGGATGAAGAGGTCGATGAGCAGTACCGCGAGCTCCGCGCCCAGATCTTCGAGAACATGCGGGCATACCCTGAGATGGTCGTCTCCGACGCCTGGTTGCTTCTCGCCATCCACCATGTCGAGCGCATCGCGGACCACGCGGTGAATATCGCGGAGCGCGTGAACTTCATGGTCACGGGTGATTTCAAGCAGTTGAAGTCGTCAGCTCACGAAGCGCGGGCGAGCTAACGCCGATGGGGAGTTCGTATTCTCCCTGCTTACACCGCTACGTCACGCCAGTCCACCAGCTCAAGGGAAAAACCGGCGTCGATAACAAATTGGTAGTGTTTCGTGTTACCTGTCGCCAGAACGAGTCCGCGATTTACTGAGAACGCGGCGATCATCGGGTCACCGTCACCCAATGGTCTTCCTATGCGCTTCAGGCCAGCGTTGATTTCCGCGAGCAGCCAGTAGTCTTCGGAAGTTGGAACCAACTCCTCGTTGGCACGAAGGAAAGCCTTCGCCGCGTCGATCTGCTTTTTTTGCGTCCTTCGCATATAGCCCGAAAAGAAATTCGGAGGCGGTTACGCTCGTGAAGCTGAGTCGGTTATGAAAGCTCAAATACTTGCCCGCGTTGACGAGAACGTTTGAATTCTGACCTTTGAAAACCTCTGACCAGATGTCCGTATCCAGAACGACTTTACGCACCCGACACCCTCGCGGAGCGTTCTCTTCGGGCTTCCATGACGATGGCCATCGCCTCGTCGACAACGAGCGAATCTTCGGGGCTCATCGGCAGGCTTGGTAAACCCGGGATGCGGATCTTGCTTTTCGCAGGTTCACTTGCGGCAACAAGTCCGGGTGCGACGACTTGACGCAGAGCCTCGTCGCGCGAAAGGTGATGCTCAATGGCAAAGCGCTCTATACCAATCTCGAGGTCAGAAGGAAGCGGATCAAAGCTCATGGATTTGAGTCCTCGGCGGTAGCCACCCCGAAGTATGTCTCCTAGAACGAATTAGAGTTTTCATTTCTTCTGACGCTTCGCGGCGAGGTCCTATAACAATTCTCCCGCGTGCTCCCGAACATCCCGCAGGGACGGCATCGAACTTTGCGCGCCCTCCTTCGTTGTGGATAGGGCCCCGACCACATTTGCGAGCAACGCCGCGTTGTCGATATCCCGACCCTGGGCCAAAAAATGTGCCAATGCGCCGTTGAACGCATCGCCCGCCGCCGTGGTGTCGATCGCGTGAACCGCGAGGGTGGGCAGGCTCTGGCCAAAGAACGGAGTTGCCAAAAAGCACCCTTGCGCGCCCAGAGTAAAGATCACGTTCTTCACCCCGCGTGCAAAGAGAATGTCCGCCGCTTCGATGCAGGACTCGTCGTTCGTAAGTTGGATGCCGGTCAGAAATTCGGCCTCCGTTTCATTAGGCGTCAAGTAGTCGACCCTCTGGAGAAGCTCATCGGGCAGCTCACGCGCCGGAGCTGGGTTCAGAATAAAAAGCTTGTCCGAAGGCAAAGCTAGCGCCGCGGCAAGCACCGTTTCCAAGGGAATCTCCAGCTGAGCCAGAAGGATGCCCGGCTGGATTTCTTCGATGGCATCGACCGCTTCGTCGGGATAGAGATGCCCGTTCGCCCCCGGAGCCACGACGATGGTATTTCGCCCCTCGTCATCGACGGTAATGGCGGCGATGCCGGTCTCGTGGGTCGGATCCATGATCACTGAACCGGTGTCCACCCCTCGCGAGCCCAGCGACTGAAGCAACTCCCGGCCAAACGCATCGTTTCCGATCTTGGCCACGAAGCGGGGCTTACCGCCCAGCCTTCCCACGGCGACGGCTTGGTTAGCGCCCTTGCCGCCGGGGAACGTGGCGAAGCGGCTGCCCATGATGGTCTCGCCGATGGCGGGGAACCGGGACGTCCGTACCACCAAATCCATATTTGCGCTGCCAAGCAACATCACTCTGCCCATGTGCATCGTCCTTAGGTTACACGGCCAGGTATTCCCACCGGGCCGCCGCCACCATGGGAGTCCAATCAACCGTCGTCGTGCCTCTTCTGCTGCCCTTTTTCATCCTTCCGGGATGGGAGAGCCTGAAGAGCGTTGAAGTCAAGAATGTCAACAACACCTGGGTGCTTGACCGCAAAGCTGGCGCCGGCCCGCAGATCGAAGCCGGCGACTTCGTGACCGTTCACTATTCCCTGGCATCGGACGGCGGTGAGGAACTCGCTAACACCACGCGAGTCGGATTGCCGTTTTCTTTTCACTTAGATGGAACCGATGCGGACTCGTTGCTTGTTCAGGCAGTGGAGGGGATGCGGCGCGGCGGAACGCGGCTCCTGATTTCCTCCGGCGACCGGCTTGCCCGTGGTAAGAATCCGATCGCGTCTTCGGACAGTCAGCTGATCCTGACGGTCCGGGTCGTGGCGAGCAAGGCGTCAAAAGTGGCAAAGGTAGACTCAAAAGATGCTGGGCGAACTGAAAGAGCTCTGGAAATTTCGAGAGCTCCTGGTCACCATGGTCCAGCGCGAATTAAAAATCCGCTATAAGAACTCCGCGCTTGGGTTCCTTTGGTCGCTGATTAACCCCGTTGTTACGGTCCTCGTGCTGTCGTTCGTGCTGAAGAACTTCATGTACGACAACCCGCCGCCCAACATCAGTGCCTACGTTTTGGCGGCCTACCTGCCGTTCATCTTCTTCCAGCTAAGCCTGATGGACTCGGCGCAGACGATCTTGACGGCGATGCCGATCATCAAGAAGATCTATTTCCCGCGCGAGATCCTGCCGATCGCCTCCGTGCTCGCCAACTTCATTCACCTTTTGTTGGCAATGGCGGTCTTCTTCCTTTATCTGTTCGCGGTGTACCTGGTGTTTCCGGGCGATTGGCCGCTTCAGATCAACACGCTGTTCCTGCCGGTACTGCTCCTGATTTCTTTCTGCCTTTCGCTCGGGTGCAGCTTCTTCATCTCCGCGCTGAATACGTTTTACGAAGACATCAAGTACGTGGTCGGGATCATCCTCTGGCTGGCGTTCTTTATCACGCCGGTCATGTATTTCGAGGAGCGCGTCGCGAACAGCGAGGTCAATCTGCATTCTCACGGGCTGGTCTACACCTTTTACAATTTGAATCCCTTGGCGGCGCTCGCAAACGCCTACCGGAAGACGATCCTGGCGCCACCGCACGTGAAGATCAATGGCGTCGAGGCCCAATTCCTGCCCCTCAACTGGACCCACGTTTTGATTGCCGCCGCTGCTTCGATTACGATTTTGATTACCGGCTACGCGACCTTCAACCGCCTTAAATGGCGGTTCGTGGAGCGGCCTTAATGTCCGAAACCGCTCCTCGCGTCCACAAAGAGAATCCGCGGACAATGATCGAGATCTCAGACATCAAGAAGGAATTCTTGGTGAATAACGCGGGGGCTCGGTCGATAAAGACGATGATCCTTTGGTGGAAAAGACGTCAGCTCCAGCATCACTCGGTACTGAAGGGGATCACGTTTGACGTCAAAGAGGGCGAATGTGTGGCCGTGATCGGTCGCAACGGGGCAGGGAAGTCGACGCTTCTTTCTCTCTTGGCCCGCGTCTACAAGCCGACCTCCGGCACGATGAAGATCAACGGGCGGGTGGCTCCGCTATTGGAGCTCGGCGCCGGTTTCCACCCCGATCTGACGGCCTACGAGAACATCGGCTTCAACGCGATCATCCTTGGGTTAACGCGAGTTCAGGTCCGAGAGCGGATCGACAAGATCATCGATTTCTCTGAGCTTAGGAAGCAAATCCACGCGCCGACCCGGACCTATTCGAGCGGCATGTTGGCTCGTCTCGGGTTCTCGGTGGCCGTGCACGTCGATGCGGAAGTTCTGATCGTGGACGAAGTGCTCTCGGTCGGCGACTATGAGTTTGAAAAGAAGTGCGTTCGGACGATCGAGGACTTCCGCAACCAGGGCGGTGCGGTTCTGTTCGTGTCTCACCGGATGGACACGATTCGCGCCATTGCGGATCGTTGCGTATGGTTGCACAAGGGTGTCGTGCGGATGGTTGGGACCCCGGACGAGGTCATCCCGATCTACGAATCGACGCCGCTTGAAACAGACGCTAAGTAACCCATCGCAAAGCCGCAGGAAGGACTATTTGCGAATAGGCCTTCGCCAAGTAAGCGCTGAAGGCGCGGTCTATTTCCAGCCTGGGTCGAAGGCCCAGGGGGAGGGCGCAAGGATTTCTGGGTTGAAGGCTCAGCATATTTTCCGGAGAATATTTCGGACCTTCAGTCCTCGGTCGGCAGCCTCGCCATTTCCAGGGCCTGCGGCGCGAAGCGCCTTCGACCCTGGCTGTCAATGTGAAACGCCTTCAGCGCTTTTTGATCGAAAGTCCTTGCATGGAGGCTCGGTAACTAACGACGCGAGGCCGTTAGAATCCGCCAGAAGGACTTCACCTGGCCACTAGCCCGTTGGCTGCGACCCAATTTGAGAATGGCGATCATCGTCCAACCGAGCATTCGAAACAGCGCGCCGCCACGATCCATCAGCAGGCAGATCATGGAGGCGAGGGCGCCGTGGTGGATGCGGAAGTAGAGCTCCTTACCCCGGTTGTAGCGAATCACCCCCATGGCCGGATCGCGGCCGCTGCTGGAACCGAGGTCGTGCGTAAACCGGGCGGCGGGCACGTAAAGTAGCCTGCCCAAAGCGCTCAGTCGCTTGCAGAGATCCGTGTCCTCGCAATACAGAAAGTAGCGCGGATCGAACTCCTCGATCGGTTTGCCACCCTCGGCGCGAACCATAAGGCTGGCCCCCATCAACTGAGGACTGGGCCAAGGCTCTTCGCGATCTCCAAAGCGAAGCGTGGTCCAATAAGGGCTAAAGAAGCGTGAGTTAGGGAAGGCCTTCTCTAGCAGTGTCTGCTCGCAAAAGACCGACCAAAGCGTCAACTCGTTGGCCGTGCTCCCCTGAAGCGATCCATCTGGATTCAGGAGTCGTCCTCCAACCGCAACGACATCGGATTGATCCAAAACCGACGCCAGTTTGTCGATGGCTCCCGGCTCCGCGTAGGCATCGCTGTTCAAAAAGAGAACCGCATCCCCATGCGTCTTCGTACATCCAAGGTTGTTTGCCGGTCCAAAGCCCAGGTTCCGATCGCTCCGGATCAAAGTCACATGGGGAAACTGAGAAGCCACCATGTCCGCCGATCCGTCCGCCGAGGCGTTGTCCACGACGATGACCTCGTGGTGGGTTTCGATGCACGATAAGCACCGGCGAAGCTTGTCGTTTGTGTTGTAACTGACGACAACGACGCTAACCCTCGGCGCAGACATCGCACGATGCTACAATATCCCCCCATGGCGAGGGAGATTCAAGTAACCCGAGAGGGGTTAGAAAAGCTCCGAAAGGAGCTAGAGGACCTTAAAGGCCCCGAACGATTGCGCATCGCGGATACCATTCGCGAAGCGAAGGCTCACGGCGATTTGAAGGAGAACGCGGCTTACCACGAAGCCAAACTGAACCAGACGCGTCTTGAGAGTCGAATTGCCGACCTTGAGAAAGCGGTCCAGCTTGCGCATATCGTCGAACGTCAGGACGTGTCGACCGGAGTTGTCGGTCTTGGTTCGAAAGTGGAACTGCTGGATGAGGAATACGACGACCAATTCTGGGTCACCCTCGTCGGCTCCTTCGAGGCCGACGCGGCGAAAATGCTCATTTCGATCAGTTCGCCCCTCGGCGAGGCCCTGTTGGGCCGTGCGGTGGGTGACTACATCGAAGTTTCGGCTCCGCAGGGAACCAATCGATACAAGATCCTCGGAGTTCAGTAAGGATGATGCGGCCCCAGCGACTTCTGGTTTTGATTGCGGGGCCGTTGTTTTTAGTTGGATGCTCGGGTACGGAGCCGATGACTCATCCTGCCGCGACTGCACCGATCAAACCGTCGGCGCCGACCGTGGGCGAACCCTTCACGACCGAGCCGACCAAGATGGCGCTGATCCACAAGGGCAAGACCGTTACGGTCGGCATGTCCGCGGACGCGGCGCTGAAGGTTTTCCAGGATGTGAGGTCGGGTGGTTTCGAGGCCGATCAGTTGCCGCCGGGCTTTGCCGAACCCTACCGGGCGCGAAGCTGGGAGGACGGGCAGCACGGCTTTGGCGTGATCCTCTATAACGATCGTGTCGTCAGCGCAATGTATCAGGAGGAAGTCGCCTCCTTCGATCGCTTGAAAGAGTTTGTCCTGGAGTACCGGGCCGTTCTAAACGGCGTGCAGCCGCAACTCATTCAAGGGAAGCGCGTCGACTATTGGATTTGGGACAAAGACGACCAGCGGGTCGTGATCTGTGGCTTCGAGGCCGACCCGAATCGGGTCAAGATCACTGCTTGCATGGGGGACAGCCGGGTCTTGGACGCGATCGGAATGTCTTACGAGCGCGCCATCCGAGATCAGGCAAAAGTAGACGCGCAAAGCGTGTTGGGCCAAACGCCGCGCGGCTCCGCCAAGTAAACTTTCCGCTTCATACCATCGAAGGTTTAAATTTCCCTCTCATTTTTGCTATGTAGGGAGAGGATGTCGCCTCAAATAGCCGACAGGAAATCTACAATAGAAACTCAACCGCGAGCGGTAGTTACGAAAGGAATCACAACGTGAGCTCAACGAACGCAGTAATTAAGGTCATCGGCGTCGGCGGCGGAGGCAGCAATGCTGTCCAACGCATGATCGAAAGCGGCATCAAGGGTGTCGAGTTCATCTCCATGAACACCGACATTCAGGTTCTCGACCTGAGTAGCGCCACCAAGAAGGTGCAACTCGGCGGAAACCTAACCCGCGGCCTTGGCGCCGGCGGCAACCCCGAGATCGGCAAGAGCGCGGCTGAGGAATCGAAGAACGACATCCGCAAAGTTCTCGAAGGCTCGGACATGGTCTTCATCACCGCCGGTATGGGCGGTGGAACCGGTACCGGCGCGGCTCCCGTCATCGCCGACCTCGCTCGTGAGATCGGTGCGCTTACGGTCGCCGTCGTGACCCGTCCGTTCACTTTTGAAGGGCCCCGACGCTCCCGCCTCGCGGAGCAGGGTGTCACTTCACTGATGGGCCGCGTCGACACGATCATCACGATCCCGAACGATAAGTTGCTGAGCGTTGTGGAAAGGAAGACCACGCTCGTCGATGCGTTCCGAGTTGCGGACGATGTTCTCCGTCAGGGCGTCCAAGGCATCTCCGACATCATCACGATCCCCGGCCAGATCAACGTGGACTTTGCCGACGTGCGTGCGGTCATGCACAACGCTGGTCCGGCGCTGATGGGCATCGGATACGGCGTGGGCGACCAGCGCGCGCTCCAGGCCGCTCAGTCCGCCACGAACTCGCCGCTGCTCGAGCAGACGATCCACGGCGCGAAGGGCCTGTTGGTCAACCTGACCAGCTCCGAGGACCTGACGCTCGCCGAGGCCAGCGAGGCGATGCAGTACATCCAGAGCCTCTGCGACCTCGAGGACGCCAACATCTTCTTCGGCACGGTCGTCGACCCCGAGATGGACGGCACCGTCCGTGTTACGGTCCTGGCGACGGGCTTCAATCCGTTCAGCCGCGAAGGCCGTAAGGCCGCCGAGGCGACGTTCTCGGCCGGCGCACCGGCGCTCATTGCTGAAAAGCCCGCCACGCCCGCCCCGGCTCCCGTGCCCGCCCCGGCCCCGACGCCGCAGGTCACCAGCGCCGACATCATCGCCCAGGCTCGGGAGCGAATCGCGAACCGATCCGCGCAGCCGCAAGAGTCGAGCGCCGTCTTTGACGAGTCCGACCTCGACATCCCCGCGTTCATCCGCGAGCACCGACAAAAGAACACTTAAGGGTTATAGAGAAGCCCCGGTATCGCGCCATCCGGCGCGATACCGGGGCTTCTCTATTGGTCATCGTTCCGGCGAAGCGTTCGGGGGACCCCGGACGTCTCTAATTGCTGACCGCTATGCCAATCCCGTTTCTTCTCGCGTCGTTTCTGCTGCAAGGCGCTACCCAGATTGGGCAGGCGCAGACACCGCCTCCTGCGCAAACCGCTACTCCGGCACAGGCTGCGCCCGCCCCGGCGACTCCTCAAGCCGCCCCGAACTTCCAGACGCCGATGACGGTCTCCGAGCCGGTCCGGCTCGCACGGACACCGAAGCTGGACGGCACGCTCGATGAAGACGAGTGGGATCCGATCGCCGGCGGAGCGGATTGGAAGGGTTACTTCCAGTGGGAGCCGGGCAAGCTGCACTTCGCGGCAAAGGTGGCGACTGGAAACGATCTGCTGATCAGCCTAGACCTCGGCTCGAACGGCTGGTTGGTGGGATCGGACAACATCGAGGCCCGCGTCTCGATGGTCGGCGGTATGCCGACCCTAAAAGTCCGCCAGATGGATGCGACCCAGGTGAATGGGCCTCGCTGGGTGGAACTGCCGGGCGTACTCGATGCATCCGCCGTAAAGGCCACGTCGGACGACACGTCGACCACTTTCGAGTTGACCCTGGATGACGCCGGCAAGGGACTTTTCCCAATGCAGCAAAATGCTAAGATCTCGGTCCGGTTAGACGAAATCGCATCTACCGCGGCGCCCATAGACCCCTTCTTACCGCGAGTTCTTTCGCCGGTCCAACTCGTGTTTCAGCGCGCCGCCGCCTTGCCGCCGAGCCTGGTTTGGGGCGTGGAGGGCAGTGGAAACAACGTCGTGCCTGGCGAAGGCACGAAGATTCGCTTTACGTTCAAGGGTGATGCGAAGCTGAAACTGCAACGCTTCGCCGCACACTCCCTCGGATTTGCCAAGGCAAGTACCGCAGAGATGTCCGTGCCGTTCCCTGAGTTCGATAACAAGGGCCGAGCCTTCCTCGACTACCGCCCCGAAGTAAGCAAGGACGCCAGCATCGGCTACCGAATCGCGAATGCGGCGGTAAAGGGTGCGGACGGATTGACCGGCTTCGTCGAGGCAAGCTACCGAATCGCTCCCCTGGTCGATATTTCCCTCGTCCGCGCTCAAATCCGCTCAAAGACGCAGCCGCAGACGGTGCACATCGCCTACTACGTGAAGTCGAACTCGGTGCATCAGATGCAAGGGCAGGTCTTTGTGACCGCCCCTGCGAACTACGTGCTCGCCAAGGGAGACGACCGGAAGTTCACCATCCCGTCCCAGCACGGCTCGTTGCGGCGGCCGTTCGATCTCCAGATACCGGCGGCCGCGAAGGGCATGGTGCCGCTGACGTTCAAGGTGACCATCGGCGACCAGACGATCAGCACGACGGGCTACCTCTACATCGACTAGGAAACGAGGCGCATAGGCAGACCCGAGTCTGCCATGTGCGCCTTCAAATCCCGAATCCGATAGATGCCGTCGTGGACGATGCTGGCTAAAAGCACCGCATCAGCCCGACCTTTAACGACGGCTTCGACAAGATGCTCAGGTACTCCGGCGCCGCCGCTGGCGATCACCGGTACGTTCACGGCTTGGCTCACCGCGCGGGTCAGCTCGAGGTCGTAGCCGGCCTGGGTGCCGTCGCCGTCCATGCTCGTGAGCAGGATCTCCCCTGAGCCTCGCCTCACCGTCTCGCGGGCCCACTCGACGGCATCTAGCCCAGTCGGCGTCCGTCCCCCGTGCGTGAAGACTTCCCAGCCGCTACCATCGGCGCGTCGTCGAGCGTCGATGGCGGTCACGATGCATTGCGCCCCAAATCGATTCGCCGCCTCGCTCACGAGGGCCGGGTTCGTGATCGCCGCCGTGTTCAGGGAAACCTTGTCGGCGCCCGCGAGCAGCGCTTCGCGAATGTCCTCCACGCGCTTGAGGCCTCCGCCGACCGTGAAGGGAATGAAGACCTGCTCCGCCACTCGCTCGGCCAAGGCGATGACCGGTGCGCGCTCCTCATGGCTCGCCGTGATGTCGAGGAACACCAATTCATCGGCTCCCTCCGCATCGTAAAACTTGGCCAGCTCAACGGGATCGCCCGCGTCTCGGAGACCAACGAAATTGACACCTTTGACGACGCGACCGTTTTTGATGTCGAGGCAGGGAATGAGGCGAACGCTAGTCATTGGTTGCTTGGGGAACGCGGAGTATTCGTACCTGGACCGGACCCTTCCGTTGCGGCTCAAACAGCACTTCGAAGGTGTCGTCGAACGCCGAGACTTGCATGGTGTCGGGGATCTCCGCCGCCTCCCACAGGTTCCGGATCGTTTCGTCGAGAACGCTGTCGATCAGCACTCGTTGATCCGTGGGCGACTCCGGCGTGATGAGCTCGGGCAACCCAATCTTGACCATCCCGCGTGTTTCGGCATGGCTAGATTCCGGGTTAGTGCGCCAAAGCACCCGGTTCTGCACGTCGGGACCACTTACATCGGCTTTGGCGCCGAGGATCTCCTGCATCTTCGTACGAGGAATGAGCCGTTCGCAAACCGGGTCATAGATCAGCTTGCTGTCCCCCAACTCCGCCACCGCATCCGCCGCATGGGCGAGGAACTGAAGATGCCGCCGGTCCTTGAGCCGCTCTTCGCTCGTAAAGCGCAGCTTCACGAACGACTGAGCGTCGGAGAGGGCCTTCAAGTCTTCCGCAGTGGGACCGGCGAGTGGGGTGAAGAGGTCGGGACGAAAGGCAACGGAGTTCTTGCTGCGCAACACGAGCGCGATATGCAAGCGCACGTCGGAGAAGACAAGACCTTCCTTGGTCCCGATTGGATCGCGATTCTGGGGCCGGTAGGGGTTCTTGCCAATAACCCGGTCCATCATTTCGTTCTGCTCCGGCATTTCCAGCCCAGGGAGGAACACCCAGTACTCCGCGGTGGCGAAATAGGCGTCCTTACGCGGCCTAGTCAGGTACGTGTAGACCCCGAACAGGATGCCGATGATGGCAAGCAGGACGAAAAAGCCGTTCAAGGCGGGGTGCCTCGGAGCCAGGCGAGCGCGAGGTTTAGTTCCTCACCCTCCAAGGTTGCGTAGCAGACCTCGCAGAGTCCGGCTTCGTTTACGCGGGTTCGCCGGCAAAGCATGCATTTGTTGATCCGGCGAGCTTCCGAAACGAACCTTCGCGTGCGTAAGGCAAACGTCAGTTCGTTTCGTTTAATGCCCTCCGGGTTCTCGCGGTCCACCCGGTTATTGTGTCGCATCGAGGCCGTCGTCTTGCGGTGTGCGGTTGGTAGCGTACGGCCGAACGGTATAACCCAGGTAAGTCTATGACTCGTTATTACGTCGGCGTTGTCTTTCTCGCCTCTTTCGCAGTCGTCGCCGTCGGCCAGCTTCCGGCCCCTGTAGCCACTCCGCTGATCGGCGCCCGGTCCCTCGCTTTGAGTCCGGACGGCTCGCGGCTCGCGTTTAGCTATCAGGGTGATATCTGGGTCGCTTCGTCGCACGGAGGCAAGGCTTATCCGATCACGAACAACGTCGAGATGGACGACAGCCCCATCTGGTCGCCGGACGGGCAGTACATCGCGTTTGCCTCGAACCGAACCGGCAACTGGGACATCTTCATCGTCCCCGCCGACGGAGGGTCGACGCAGCGGCTCACGTGGCATTCGGGTGCCGATGTTCCGAGCGACTGGTCGCCGGACGGCAAGTCCATTTTGATTCGCGGCAGCCGCGACAACCCGAACAACGGCTTCTACACGATAGATGTAAAGAATGGTCGCACCGATCAGCTCATGCTGGACATGATGTCCGTGGGCTCGCCCCGGTTCAGCCCGGATGGGAAATCGATCGTATACAATCGCTTCGGTTTCCCTTGGATTCGAGCGCGTTACTCGGGTTCTGCCGCCGCGCAGATCTGGCGGTACGACCTGGCATCCCACAAACGCGAGAAGATCCGGGATAACTCCTTTCAGCACCTCTGGCCGAACCCGTCCGAGGATGGCCGAACCGTCTTCACGGTAACGGTCGGCGAGAAGACTCCCAGCAGCAGCCCGGTTGACAAGCCGATCCCGAAGAACGTCGATAATGCGGCCCGAACGCCCAACGTTTACGCCATTGCCATGAACGGCAATGCGAAGCGCCTGACCAGCTTCGTCGGCGCTCCGGTCCACTTCTTGACCGCGGCACGCACGGCGAATGTCCTCGCCTTCGAGGAGGACGGCGACGTCTACACGATGGTCCCCGGGGAGACCCCGCGCAAGGTGGAGCTCACCGCCAGCATCGACGACAAAACGAGTCAGTTCGAGCGCCAGGTCCTCACGACCGGCGTAGAGGACGACGCGTTGAGTCCGAAGGGCGACAAGATGATCGTCCAGGTCCACCGCAACCTGTGGCTGGTCCCGACTAAGAAAGGAAAGGGGCCGAACGCAGACGATGCGGTTCAGCTAACGACGTGGGCGGGGTCGGATGAGCAGCCGCTCTGGACGCCGGACAACAAGACCGCCTTTTTCGTCAGCGACCGAAATGGCGCGAAGCGTCTCTTCCGAGTCGATACCGACACGAAGGCCATCACGCCGGTCACGACGATGGACGAGGATGTCTCGAACCTGATGCTCACGCCTGACAAGACTCGGGTAAGTTTCTGGGTTTCTGGCAAGGACGGGGGCCTGTACACCGTTCCCGTGGCCGGGGGCACTCCTACCGTAGTGCTCGCCCGCCCCGGCAGAGACAAGTTCTACTCATGGTCGCCCGACGGCAAGTTCGTCGCTTTTTCTGAGACGCTTCTCCGAAGCGGCTACTACTACTGGGATTCGACTGAGAACGTCTTCATCTTCGACATCGCCCAGCACAAGCTGACCGATGTCACGAAGCTGAGCGCCCAGCACCTCGTCCCCTCGTTCTCGCCGGACGGCAAGTACCTCTTCTTTCGAAGTAATCGCAGCGGTGACGGAATTTACGCCCTCGCTCTCAATCCCGAAGAAGCGCCTGCGCCGGAACTTGACCTCAAATACGTCAAGCCGACCGCTCCCGCGAAGGTCGAGATCAACTACGACGACATCGAGAACCGAGCCCGCAAGATCATTTCGATGACCCCGGAAGGACCGGTTTTGGTGGATCCCGCTAACGGGGAGCTGTACTTCCTCAGCGCCGGCGACATCTGGAAGGCCGCGTACAACGGGGATGAGCCAAAGAAGATCACGAATGGTGGCGGATTCACCGGGATCGACTGGAACGACGACTCGACCAAGCTCGTCGCGGTCAAGAGCGGAACCGCGGTGACTGTCGACATCAAGCAAAACGGTGCGCCGATCACCACGGTCACGTTCCGTGCGGATTGGCAGCACGACCTCCGGAAGGAGCGAGAGGCCGCCTTCGACGAGTTCTGGCGGGTCTACAACAACGACTTTTACGACGCGAACTTCCACGGCCGAGACTGGCCGGCGCTTCGAGAGCGCTATCGCAAGTGGCTCCCATCGGTCGGGCACCGGAACGAGATGGCCACGGTCCTTGGCATGATGGTGGGTGAGCTCGAGTCGTCGCATTCGGAGGTTTCTCCCGCCGCAGGTAACCCGGTGAGCGAGACCAGCGCCCATCCCGGTTTCCTCTTCGACTACAAGTACACCGGCCCCGGAATCAAGATCTTGGAAGTTCCGGCCCACAGTCCTGGCAGCTACGCCAAGGACAGGTTGGTGGCAGGAGAAGTCGTCGAGAAGATCAACGATATTCCGGTTCAGGTCGATGAGGCGCTTTGGCGCGATGTCCTCAACCAGCAGGTCGGCCGCGAGATTCGCCTTTCCGTGCGCGGCTTGGACGGAAAGACGCGGGAAGTAAAGTACCGCGCACTCAGTGGTGGCGAGTTCAACGCGATCGTCCAGAACAACCGGTTGCAGGCTCGCCGGAGATATGTTGAGGAGAAATCGGGTGGCAAGCTCACCTACGTTCACATCGCAGGGATGGGGCAAGCTGAGTTCGAGCGGTTCAACCAGCAGGTGTGGCAGTACGCGACCGGTAAGGTCGGCCTCATCATCGACGTGCGCAACAACGGCGGCGGCAATACCTCGGACCGAATCATCGACATCCTTGAGCGACAACCGAACTCGATCTACAAGGAGCGAGGCGAGCCATCCCAGCTTGGCCCGGGCCAGGCGCTCGGAATTCCGATGGTCGTAATGGCAGCGGAGACGAGCTTCTCGAACGCGGAGATGTTCCCGTCGGCGATGAAGGCTCGGAAGTTGGCGACCCTCGTCGGTCGACCGACTCCTGGTTATGTCATCTACACCGGCGGCGGCCGGCTGGTCGACGGGACAGGGATTCGTCTTCCGGGCACGGGCGCGTACCACCTCGACGGAACGCCTTTGGAGGATAACGGGGTCGTTCCGGACTACGACGTCCAGATCTCCCCCGAGGAGTACTTCGCCGGCAAGGATCCGCAACTCGATAAGGCGATCGAGGTCTTGTTGAAGCAGGCGAAATAGGGCTTGGGGCGGCGTTTTAGAGATGGTTTTGTCTCCAAAACGCCGCCCCATTCGCTTTGTGATTACCTGTTCGTGACCTTCGGTACGGAGCGATTGATGAACAAGCCGCCCGCCAAAACGACCAAGGCGACAATCAACAAAACCACGGACAATGCGACCGCCTGCGACAGGTCGGATTCGTACCCAAGGTAGATCGCGAGGGGCATGGTGCGTGTGACGCCTAGGGCGTTACCCGCAAATAAGATCGTGGCTCCGAACTCGCCGAGGGCTCGAGACCAGGCCAGAGTCGATGCGGAGCCAAGCTCTCGACGAACAAGCGGTAACGCAACCCCGGAGAACAGCCAAAACGGACGGGCCCCGTCGAGCGCAGCGGCCTCTAACAGAGAAGGATCCAAAGACCGGAAGGCAGAAATTGCCGGCCGTAAGTAAAACGGCGCGCTTACGAACAACTGGGCAAAGACCACCGCGCCGGCGGTGAAGGGGAGGCCGATTCCGACCTTTTCCAAAGCGGGACCAAGCAGTCCCATGCGGCCGAAGGCGAGAAGAAGCGCGATGCCGGCGACGGACGGGGGCAGGATTGCGGGTAACGATAGAAGCGCTTCGATGATCCGGCCACGAGAAAAGGCTAACCCGAACGCGAGTGGCGTGCCGAAAACGACAAGTATCGCCAGGCTCACCAAAGTCGTTCGAAGGCTTACCCAGACGGCGGGAAGGGTCTCCTCGCCCCGGATCTGTTGCCAAACTTCGCCGGGCACGGCGTGCCCCGCCAGCGCGGCCACAGGAACAAGCAACAGAAGGATTAAGGGCAGGCCGAGCGCGGCCCAGCCCCAGATGCTTCCCGTCGTTCGGCGTCCCACTACGACGCCAGTATGGCCCGTCTACGGGCTGTCGCTCTTGATCTTGAATGAGATGGCGTCGCCCATTTCGGCGGTACTCACCAGCCGGCAGCCCTTCTCGAAGACGTCCGCGGTGCGCAAACCGGCCTCAAGGGCATGCTCGACGGCATCCTCAATTCGGGTCGCCGTGCGGTCGTCGTCAAAAGAGTAGCGAAGCATCAAAGCCGCGCTCAGGATCGCCGCGATGGGGTTTGCCCGACTTTGACCCGCGATGTCCGGCGCCGAGCCATGGACGGGCTCGTAGAGGCCAAATACCTTGCCATCCTTCTCGTCGCTCAGAGATGCCGAAGGCAGGAGACCAAGCGAGCCGGTGATCATCGAGGCTTCGTCGGAAAGAATGTCCCCGAACATGTTCTCGGTAAGGATCACGTCGAACTGGGCGGGCTCGCGGATGAGCTGCATCGCGCAGTTGTCGATGAGCATGTGGGTGACCTTGACGTCCGGGTTCTGGGCGGCCATCTCGGTGACAACTTCGCGCCACAGACGGCTGGTCTCCAGCACGTTTGCCTTGTCCACGCTCACGATGGAGCGATTCCGTTGGCGGGCGATCGCGAAGGCGTGTTTGGCGATCCGCTCGACTTCGTAGCGATGGTAGATGCAGGTGTCGACGGCGGTATTGCCTTCGTCGCGCCGCTCACGGGGCTGGGCAAAGTAAATTCCCCCGGTCAACTCTCGGACGACGACCAGGTCAACGACGGTGCCGCGGCCTAGCTTGAGGGGGCTCGCGTTTAATAAGGGTCGCAGAGTCTTCGCGGGGCGGACGTTGGCGTAAAGGTTGAGCTCGCGGCGGAGAGGAAGGAGGGCGCCGACCTCCGGTCGCAGTTCCGGCGGCTGGATATTGTCGTACTTGGGCCCGCCGACGGCGCCGAGCAGAACGGCGTCTGCTTTTTTGCACAGATCGAGGGTGGCAGGGGGCAAGGGATGCCCAAATTGATCGTAAGCGGTGCCACCGACGGCGGCCTCCTCAAATTCGTAAGCGTTACCGGTTGTCTTGAGAACCTTGACCGCTTCGGCAACCACTTCGGGCCCGATACCGTCTCCCGGGAGCACGGCGATGTTCCTGCGCATGGACGGATTATGGCCTTATCGATGCCGCTTCAACCGGCCAAATAGGAACGCATTGCCTATCACCGGCACGATGACGGCCCCAAATAGGGACGTTAGGACAAATGTCGGATAGTGAGAAAACGCAAGCCCCAGATAAAGTCCTACCCCTCCGCCCGTAAAGGAAAGGAGGATATTGCAGATGCTTAGGAGGCACCCGTCGTTCTCGCTTTTGGCTCGCTTGCCCGACTGAATTCCGAGGAAGGAAAAGAACGCCGCGCTCAGGATCCAGCCAAAGGCAATGATCCAATAGGCGCCTCCCGTCGCGAGCCAGTCGTATCCCGGTTGAGGTGTCCCCATCACTCGAAGACGAGCACAAGCCGGGGCCGGAGGGTTTCATCTTTCTCTTCCCGACTATATATTTTGTAGATCGCGCTCCGGCCCAAGCTGGCCATATCGAGTGTCGAAGTCAGGGCCAAGCGCAACTGTTTGCCGCTCGATTTCACGAAAGCGGGGAAGTCCCCCGGGCCTTTCATCAAGTCGATTTCGATTGGCGCCGTCTGATCCTTCGGCAGCGTCTTCGGTGCGCCCGTGCCAAAAATCTCGGTCTTTCCGCCGGCCGGCGCTACTTTGCTGACGAGGCCGAACTCCCAAGTCTTCTCGTCGAAGTCGGCAACCAACGGCCGGGCTTCCAGTGGAGTCGCGGTGGCTTGATCGACGGTGTAGCCAGGGTTCGGAATGTTTGTGACCACCAGGGTCGCCTTCGTAAGCTTCTTGCCGGCGGGCACGGTAGAGAGGTCCCACTTCAGATAAGCCATCGAGAGCTGGTCGGCCCCGCCCGCTTCTTTCGGGGTCGCGAGACCCTCCGAGCCCCAGATTCGGAGGTTGACGTCGTGCGCGGGATCGGAGGCGTTTCCGTAAACCCAAACGTCGTCGGTCGGAGTCAATTGGATCGTCTGCGGCGCGAGCAAGAGGAACGCGAGGAGGGGCAACGCCATGGCTTCTTCATAATGGCCGATCCGTTGGGCCGCTCTGTCACAATAGGAGAGTTATGCACGCGCTCAGGGTGCTCGAATTTGATGCGATCCGACGCCGTCTCAGCGTTCACTGCGAGACGGCGATCGCCGCTGCCTGGGCGGAGGAGATCGCGCCGAGTTTCGACGCCGTCGAGGTGTGGCGTCAATTGGAAGGAACGGCGGAGGCCCACGACGCCCTTAGCCGAACAACCGTCCCCTCTTTGAACGCCATCCGCGACTTGCGAAACGCGGTCGAGCGCGCGGGCAAAGGCGGCGTGCTCGGAGGAACGGAGTTGTTCCAGATCGGCGACGCGATGAGCGCGATGCGACAGCTCAAGGCGTTCTTGCATGCGCGCTCCGAGGACTACCCTCGGCTGGCGGTTTTCGGCATCAGCCTCCCTGAGAACATCAAGATCGAAAACCTGCTGTTGAGCAGCCTCGAAGGCGATGGCAACGTCCGCGACGATGCCAGTGTCGCGTTAGCCTCTTTGAGGCAGCGCAAGAAGGGCGCCGCTGCGCGTATCGTCGAGCGCATTCAGGCCTATATTAACGGCCGGACAAGGGAACTCCTGAGCGATCCGATCTATACGGTTCGCGACGGCCGCTATGTTATTCCGCTCAAGGCGGAGAACCGGGGCAAGATTCGGGGCATCGTCCACGACTCCAGCGCCAGCGGCCAAACGATTTACCTGGAGCCCGAGGACGTTCTTCAACTGGGCAACGCCCTCCGCGAGATCGAAGCCGCCGAACGCGTTGAGATTCAAAGAATTCTCGCCGACCTTAGCGCCCGTGTCGGCACGATCGCGGGCGAGCTTTTAGGCGGCCTTGACGTGGCTTCGCGGGTCGACTTGATTCTCGCCAAGGCTCGCCTGGGCTTCGAGATGCGCGCGGCAATGCCGCACAAGACGACCGGCGCGGCATTCATCCAAATCCAAGGCGGACGCCATCCCTTGCTGGACCCAGAGAAGGTCGTGCCACTCGATGTTTCGGTAAGCAAAGGGAAGAGCGTGCTCATCACGGGACCGAACACCGGAGGTAAGACGGTGGCGATCAAGTGCGTCGGACTCTTCGTTCTGATGGCGCAGAGCGGCATGATGCTGCCGGCGTTGGACGTGCGGTTTGCCCCGTTTAGCCAGGTTTGGGCGGACATCGGCGACGAGCAGTCGCTGGAACAGTCCCTCTCCACATTCAGCGGCCACATCCGAAACATCGCCGAGGCCCTGAAGCGACTGAAGGATGGCTCGATCGTACTGCTCGACGAAGTCGGTGCGGGCACGGACCCGGCCGAAGGCGCGGCGCTGGCCAAATCGATGTTGGAGGCGATGGAAGAGCGTGGGGCCACCATTCTGGCGAGCACGCACTATGGCGAACTCAAGGCCTTCGCTTACTCCGACGAGGGGTTCACCAACGCGGCGATGGAGTTCGACTCCAAAACGCTGCAGCCCACCTACCGGCTGCTAATGGGGGCTCCCGGCGCTTCGCATGCGTTGAGAATCGCCGAGCGCTACGGAATCCCGAAGGACGTCGTCGATCGTGCCCGCGAAGGGCTCGGCGAGCAGGCACAAGACCTCGCGATCATGATGGAGCGTCTTGAGCATTCGCAGCGCCAAGCCCGTCAGGCCCAAAGCGACGCCGACCGGCGTGCTGCCGACCTCAAGCGCGCGGAGCAAAAGGCGGCGCGCAAGCTCGCGGAAGCCGAGGAGATCCGGCAAAACGCCCACGGCCGAGCGAACGAGGTCATCGAGGCCGCGTTGAGGGAAATCCGCCTCGAAGCCACTCGGCTCTTCGAAGAGTTGAAGAAAGCTCCCGCGGACGGGAAAACACAGCAGTCCGTCCGTCAGGGTTTGAAAGAACTGGACGAAGTTGGTCGAGATTTCGCCCAGGAATTCGTCCCGAAGGCACTTCGCGAGCCGTTAACTCCGGACCGCATCCAACGAGGCACCCTCGTCAAGATGGACGGATATAGCCAAACCGGAACCGCGCTCGAAGAGCCGCGAGATGGAAAGGTGGCCGTGCAATTGGGGCCGATCAAGATGACGGTACCGCTGAGTACGCTCCAAATCGCGGATCGGCCGATCACCGAGCGAAAGGCAAGACCGAATATTCAGCTGGAGAAAACAATCAACGCGGTGACTGAGATTCAACTCATTCACAAGCGGGCAGAGGAAGCGACGCGGGAGTTAGAGCGGTTTGTGGACGACGCGATGCTTGCCGGTTTGCCCAGCATTCGAATCGTTCACGGTAAGGGTGAGGGGATTTTGCGGAAAGTCACCCGAGAGTTTCTGAAAACTCACCCCGGCGTTGCCGCGTATCGAGACGGGGAAGCTTTCGAGGGGGGCCAGGGCGCGACCATCGCGACCTTCAAATAATGCCGGACGATCTCATAGCGTCGGCGCGGATGGTCAGGGAGCACGCCTACGCCCCGTACAGCGGCTACAAAGTTGGCGCAGCGATCCGCGACGAGAACGGCGCGATCTGGGCCGGCGCCAACGTGGAGAACGTGTCTTACGGAGCGACGATTTGTGCCGAGCGGGCGGCCGTTACGGCCATGGTCTCCTCCGGCGCAAGAATAATCCAAGCCCTGAGCGTGGTCACTGCGGATAGCGGGGCTCCCTGCGGTATTTGCCTCCAAGTGCTTCGTGAGTTCACGGACGATCCTGCGGGACTGAAGATTCTTCTCGTGGATGGAGGGGGTTCCATCAGCGAAACGACGCTGGCGGAACTTTTGCCTCGGGGATTTGCTTCGACCGAAGTTCCGCGAACCGAATCCCCTTCACAATGAGTCCTCACTAGGACGTGTGCCTCAAGAATTTTGTCGGAGGGCGCCGTCGGGAAAGGAGTAGTCGATTGAAAGGATCAATGTTATGGATTGTGCTGGTCGCGGCCGTTGTGATGTTCGGCTCATCGGCATGCGGTGGCGGAGGCGGCTCAAGCAGCGGTTCTAACGCTACCGCGACATCAACGTCAACTTCCACGTCGACCTCGACGTCCTCCGCAACGGGGACGATCGTTGGCGAACATATCACTGCGGTGCTGCAGGGAACCTCCACTCCGGTGGCGCCTTCCGACATCGCCATGGGCCAGGTTGCTCAACTTCAAGTCTCTGGCCGAAATTCAAGCGGTAATCCAGTTACCGTAGCGGGTAGCAATTGGTCGACAAATGCCCCCGCGTCCGTCGCCACTGTCACGTCGAGCGGAGTTTTGACGGCGATCGCATCGAGCGCGACCAGCTACACGATTTCGGGGAGGGGTCCTAATGGGAATCTTTCCACCCCCTTGACCGTGCATCCGGTGGAAGCCACGGTAAGTGGAATCGTCGTGGATGTAAACGGGGTAGGAATCCCCCTCGTCAACGTCTTCTTCTTCAACAGCGCGGGAGCGCAGGTAGGGTCCTCAGTCTCTGGAAACGACGGTCGATTCCAGGCTTCAGTACCGACCACGGCAAAGAGCCTGAAAATCGACGTCGATACCGCGGATCCAATCGTCGGAGGCACGTCGGTGTTCTATCGCCAGTTCGCCTACGGCGCCAACGACTATCTCGCCATCGATGAGTCGGCCACGCCTCCAAACGCGGGTTGTGGCGTTACGTTGCCAGCGCTTACGAACGGGCACATCACCACCCTTCCCAACCAGATCGTGCTGGATGCGCGAATATCTGGACCTCCTCCTCCTCCCACCGGATGCGTGGGCGGCTAAAAATTGGCAGAAAATAGGCTCCCGGGGGTCCGGGAGCAAAGAACCCTCATGATAAACCTTCACAAGGAATGCCCTCGTTGGCATAATAGAGCGCGATGAAGCATGTGCAGTCGTTTTCGGCCGCGGTCTTGGCCCTTATATTGGTCGGATGCGGCGGCTCAAGCAATAACAGCGGAACCTCCACCCCGGTAGGAAACACCTCCACGGTCCGGATCGAGGCCATCGTTCAGGTTCAGTCGACGAATATCAAAGATTACGCGACAAACCCGACCCGCTTTACCGCCGCCCAGTTGCTAGATCCTACGAACCAGACCCTGAAGGGCGATCTCATCGATCCGACGGTGTTCGGTTTCCAGGACATGACGAACTTCCAAATCGGCGAAGACTACGTGTTCCAGCTCGCGAGCTACGACTCGTCGGGCAATCGCACCGTCCTTCCCGCGCAGTTCTCTTCTTCGGACGCTCTTGGACTCTCCGGCAACCTAGCTGGTAATTCAGGGACGTTCCAAGCTTCGAACAACGCGACCTCCGCTCCGGTGTCGATCTACGCGAATTACAACGGTAAGTCGTATTCGGGCTTGTTCCAGACGCACACCCGTCAGGCCAGGTTGGACGGTAACGTTACGACCGCAGCGGGCAATCCCGTTCCGGGCGCGGATGTGCTTTTCTACGATCAGAACGGACTTTTGGTCGGAAGCGTGTTTTCTGCCGCAGACGGTACGTTCCGGGCTTCGATTCCCATCGGCGCTCAGACGTTCACCATCGATCCGCACTTTCTGACCACGGGGTTCTACGGCGTCTTCCAGTACGTGCCGTCGACGACGACCGTCACCTACGCTGCCGGCGATGCGGACTGTCGCGCTCCGCTGCCCCAGCCGCTCTCGGTTGGAACCCAGCCGCTGCCCGGTGGAACTCCTTTCACGATCACCTTGGTGCCTGTCGTCAAGGGTAAGCCCGCTCCGGGAACGACTGGCTGTCTCGGCGGCTAGTCCCAGGAAACGACCAACTAGATGAGGGCTGTCTCGGAGGCTTTTGCTTCCGAGACAGCCCTTTTAGTTGAAACACTGACCTCTTCTGGAGCGAACGCCCGGAAGAGGTAAGTGTTTACTTTGGCGACCGAAGGAACTCCGCGATCGCGGCAAGGTCCGCCTGAGAAGTGTCCGGATACGCGGGCATGGTCGAATCCTTCTGAACGGATGTGGGATTCTTGATGTAGCGGAAGTAGAAGTCCGCGTCGCTGTGCTTCTGCCATTCGTTTGTCAACACCGGCCCGCCCTGGGATTTTGCGCCATCCTGTCCATGGCAGCCGACGCAAGCAAGCTTATTGAACGTCGCGCGACCCCGCTCGGCGAGTGCCTTGTCGATCGGCGCGACCTTTTCGCCCGGCTTGACGTTTGAAACCGCGGCTACCGGATCGCGCGTGCCCGTTAAATCGGCGAAGCCGCCGGCAAACCCAAGGGCACCCACTGCCAAGATCAGCGCAAATCCTCCCAGGACACCTCTGGCCGCGCCGAGAGGGACCCGCTTAAGGAACGGCAGCGCAACGAGGAAGAGGGCGAAAGCCCCGGGCAATGCCATTGCCCCGAGCCATCCCCAACCCGAATGGACCCCGTCAAGCATGCGCATCGTGCCGTGCAAGGGCCAAACGTACCAACTCACCCGGGCATCGTAGGAGCTGAAGTCCAGCGGGCTGGCGGCCGAACCAAAGGGTGACTTCACGAAGAGTCCAAGCAGGATTACCGCCCCGAGGGGAACCAGTGACAAGGGATTGAACTTTGCCGATTGCCGCCGCCATGCGGTGATGCCGAGACCCAAGGCCACGAGCGCAAGGAGGGGCAACAGGAAGCGGTGAGCGATGTACCAAAGCGCGGGGGTGTGATCGGTAAGAGCAGGACCGCCCTGCATGATTTGCGAAACCGTCGCGCCAACGATCGGAGCCCGAGCCGAGATTCCGGCCTCTACGCCGGCGGTTTGGATGCCGTGCTTATCGAAGGGAAGGATGTTGCCCGAGATCTGAAAGCCGATGGCGGTCGCGACCATGAGCAAGGCCGCATAGAAGCCAAGCGCATTCGGCGCTCGAAAACGCCCCATCCATACGGAGGCGCCAAGGTGAAGTAGCGAGTGCAGGATGAGAACCGCGCTGCCCCAGTAGTGCATGGCTTGGAGAACATGAGAAACGCCGCCCTCATGCATTGCGGCGACGTTTTGATGGGCTACTCCAGGGGCCGGCGAGTAGGCTAGGGAAAGGTAGAAGCCTACGGCAAGCTGAACTACGAGTTGTAAAAAGAGTGCGGCGAAGGAAGCGTCCAGCAACCTTGCCCCATTTGCGGTCGTACCATTTTCGGATCCAGGCATCGTCGTTATAGATACGGAGTTAGACGCCGAGAAGTACACTGAAATTTGGAACGACGTCTTGCAAGAACGCTCACTTGAACTAGAGGAAGCGCCGCTCAGCGAGGAGAGTGTGGACCAAATGCTCATTCTCGCGGAGCGTTTGCGTGCCGCGAACGGTGGTGATCTCGACGAATCCGCCATGCAAGCGGTTGCCGAGGCGACCGGCGCCCCCCTCGAATATGTCCGCCTCGCGGTAAAGATTCGCAGCGAAAAGCGGGAAAAGAGCCTTCTTGCCTCACTGCGTTCTCAGTTCTTCACGCTTGATCCGCAAACGAGAAGGTTTGTGATGGCCGGCGCCCTGGGGTCAGGAACCGCGCTTTTTGCGGATATCGAAGACAAGATGGCGCAGGTTCATCAGCTTCGATTTATGGCCGGCGAGGCCTCGTCCCACTACAACCAGTACGGCGTTTTCGCGATGCTCGCGATCTTTTTGGCGCTGGCGGGAGTTGCGGTGTCGGCGCTTTCCCGAGATCGACGTACGGCAGCGATCTCAGGGGCGATTTTCGGCGGCGGCGCCTACCTAATGAGGTCCGTTTTCGGATTCCTCCTTGCGGTGAACATGAACGTCGAGCCGTTGGCGGTGATTTTTATTGCCGCTCTCGGGGCGGTTGTCGGTGTGGTATCGAATCGCATCGTTTCGAAGAACCGGGAGCGTTTGGGACTCAAAGATCCGGCCGCCGACCGTCAGGATCTTCTTCGCCAGCTTCATCACCTCCGCGAGAAGCTTCACTCGGGTCAACAGACGCTGACGTTTGTGAGCATCGACATCGTGGGCTCGACAAAGCTGAAACAGAACGCGCTGGATCCTCTGGCGGTTGAGTTCACGTTCAACGAATACCAAAACTTCGTGGAGAGGGTTGTTCACGAGCATCGTGGCCGGGTTCATTCCACCGCGGGCGATGGCGCCATCTGCGCCTTTGAAAATCCCGTGGATGCGTTCGCCGCGGCGAAACATGTGCAGGCAGGCATCCTCGAGGTGAACACGTTCCGGAATAAGCTTGGGGCTCCCATTGTGCTGCGATGCGGCATTCACTCCGGAACGGTGGTGACACCGGAGGCGGGCGATATCACGAGCGTTAACTTTAATGAGGTGATCGACATCGCCTCTCACCTTGAGAAAGCGGCGCCTCCGGGAGGAATCGCCGTAAGCGAAGCATCGGCAATGCAGCTTCCCGGCGGCCTCGATTCCGTCGGCCCGGTTCGGATTCGATCCCAGGAAACGGGGGCGGCCATTTGGGTATCGCGAAACGCCCACGCCGCAGGCATGCGATCATCATCCCCGCCCGTACCAAACCCCGCATCGTAAGCGTCACTTTAGTCGTACGGTCCGGCTAAAGAGCTATTCGATGGAGATTCCGCAGCGTCGCGTTTTCTTTTCTCAAGACGAATTCATTCGTGCGTGGAATGGCGGCTTCGAAGCTTCGCCAAAACGTTGGAATCCTTTTTCGTGCTTTACATATCGGAGCCGAAACAGGGAGCGGGTCCGGCCGGAGTTGTTGACCGAAGCCGCTCACTTTCTGGCGGGTGCGCTCCTAAGGTATGACTTTCACCTCTTCCAAAACGGTGGCTTGCCCCTTCTTGCGCGGCATAGTGGTGAACTGGTGGAAGAGATCGTCCTTCGCCCGGCTCCGGCCGAAGCCCGGCGGGGTTTGCCGTATCTACCGATCGCCGTACAACTGCACCTCAGCCATGCGCGCCTTCCGAGTGTTCGCCGGCGCTACTGGCGCGGAGGGAACCGCGCGCCGCAGGTGGTTGCGACGGGCGATCTAGGCCAGCTAGAGCTTCCGCCGTGCTGGGTTATCTGGAACTTGGGCACCGGCCGGCATTGCCTGGCCTCGATGGTGGAATGGACGGAGCACCTCGCAATCCCTTGGTTCGAAGGGTTTCATCGTCCGATCGAACTCCACGGACGTCTTCAAGACGGCTGCGTCCCCCTCGTTCGTACCGATACGGCGCTAGAGCTGATGCTTGCGCACTACGGACCGGTCGAGGCGTCGGTGTTCCTGGAACGAAGCCTGAGGGACAGCGCGGGCCTCGCGACGGCGGTCAAAGACGAGATGCGCCGGCTGCGTTCGAGCCGTTTTCCCACTGGGTTTGAGGATGACATCGCCCATAACCTGGCTGTCGTGGCGGCTAGTTTCAGTCTCCTCTCGAGCTCGGACGTCTGATTCGTTGCCAATTGAGGGCTATCGCCCTCATTCCTCAGAACGCGCGCACGGTTCGGGGCCGTCGTCCCAATATGTTTGCGTGTCTCGCGCTCTTTGCCGGGTTACTTTCTAGCCATATCGCACCTCGTCAGTCGCAGGTTCCGGATCGCCGAACCTTGCTTGAGCAAATCGTCGGGCAGCCGACGGGCCAAAACGGTTACGAGGAATACCTGCGCGCGGCCGAGATGCTCAAAAACTCCCAGCTCTGGATCTACGAGCAGCGGACGTATGGACAGACGCTGCCTGAAGACTTGTCTCCTGCCGACAGGGACTTAGTCGCGCATTTGAGGAATAAGGCGTACATCGACATCAAGCACGAGGAGGTCGAACGCTTTAAGGCGGCGATCGAACTCGTTCGCGAAGGGAATCAAAAGCCGGTCGCGGATCCGAGAGGACTCATCAAGCCCGAAACCCTCCTTCCGGAGTTCGCCTATTTCCGAAACCTTGCCCGGTTGTTCGCGTGGGAGTCCTACTTGAAGTTCTCAGACGGCGATGGTCATGGCGGAACGAAATCGTTACTCGACGGAATGCGTTTCTCTTACAAGCTTGCGAACGGCACCCTCATCGCGGCCCTGGTTGGTATCGCTTGCAATGGCATCGAACTCGGCGCGTTTGAGGATCGGTTGTCCGCCTTGTCCATCGACGATTGCCATCAAATTCAGGAGACGGTTGCGGAAATACTCGCCGGCCCGAATCCGCTGGCGGGCGCCTTCGAGAAGGAGCACCAATCCGCGCTTTACGTAGGGGATCTGGTCTTCAAGAAGGGCGGGCTATCGCAGGACCAGATGAACACGATGGATTTCGGACCGGAGAACAAGGACGCGATGGAAGCCCTGAAGGCCGCCTCCCCCGCCGACCTCCAGCAGTGGGGAAGCTCCTACAAGCAATCGATGAACCAGTTTTTTGCCGCCATTCAATCTCGGCTTCGTCAGCCTGAGCACGCCTGGGACGGGATCGAGGACGACCAGGAGTTGGCGATCCACCAGGCGGAGCGTCCAGTCGGCGCCATCATGAGTGGGGTGCTGCCGTCGTTAAGCGGGGTGCTGTCCGCCCAAGCTCGGCAGCGGACTCAACTCCGTCTCGCCTACCTACATGCGAAGGTGCTTGAGTACAAGTGGGTGAACGGGAAGCTTCCGTCCAGTCTCGCCGAAGCTGTGACCCCTGAGGAAACCTACGACGTGCTCGCCGACCGGCCCTTCCACTACTCCCTGAAGGACCGTGGCTACGAACTGTTCAGCGAAGGGTCCAAGAAGACCGGCAGGATTGAAGTGAAGTATCGGCCGGTAACTTCTGGTGACGGGAAAGAGCAGGCCAAACCGCTCATCGTTTTCAACCATTTGTGAAAGTTCGGCGGGTACACTGATCGCGTTATGGCCATTTCGCCCGAACGGGTTCTCGGCTCGGAGTTGCTTCCGCTTTACGACAAGGTTCAAGAAGGGAAACGCCTAAACCGCGAAGAGGGGATGCTGCTCTGCGAGACCCCCAATCTCACCGGCGTCGGATTCCTGGCAAACATCGTCCGGGAGCGAATGCACGGGGCGAAGACCTACTACGTACGCAACCAGCACATCAACTACACGAACATCTGCAACAAGTTCTGTAAGTTTTGCTCGTTCTACGCAAAGAAGGGTGGCCCGGCCCCCTACCAGATGACACTGGCGCAGGTGCGTGAGCGCTTGGAGGCTCACCGCGATGTGCCGCTGACCGAGATTCACATGGTCGGCGGCATCAACCCGCGTCTGCCGTACTCCTACTATCTCGACTTGGTTCGCACTGTAAAAGAGGCGCGCCCTGGCGTTCACGTCAAGGCTTTCACCGCGGTTGAGATCGTTGAGATCGCACGTCAAGGAAAGGTAACGATCGACCAATGTCTCGCCGACTTGATCGAAGCCGGATTAGACTCGCTACCCGGCGGAGGAATCGAAATTCTAAGCGAACGCGTTCATGCCGAACTGTTCGGTAAGAAATTGAACGGGGAAGAGTGGAAGGACGTCTCCCGAGCTGCTTCGAAGCTTGGTTTGCGTCAGTACGCGACGATGCTTTACGGCCACATCGAGACCGATGAGGAGCGCGTCGACCACCTTATCCAGCTACGCGAGCTACAGGACGAGACCGGCCACTTCCTGACCATGACGCCCTTGAGCTTCCATCCGGAAGCTACCGAGCTCGAGCATATCGCGGGTCCAACGGGTGACGACGACCTCCGCAACATCGCGGTGAGCCGTTTGATGCTGGACAACTTCGAGCACGTCAAGAGCTTCTGGATCATGAACACGATCCCGATCACTCAACTCGCTCTGTGGTACGGCGCGGACGACGCCGACGGCCTCGTCCAGGAATACGAGATCACCTACAAGTCGGGCGATTTCGGTAACAAGCGCCAGTACCTGACGGCGGAAACGATGGTCCACATGATAGAAGAGGCGGGCCGAATTCCCGTGGAGCGCGACTCGCTTTACCATGAGATTACGAGTGAGCAGCTTGCCGAGACGGTTCGGCCGTCGCGCAGCCTGTCGCCGCTCCCGATGGCCGGAACCAAAGCTTCGGCGTAACCTTGGTTCTTGTCTCTCCGTAAGGATTGGATAAGATGACAGTTGTGTTGTTACCTGTTTCCATTCTCCTTGGCGCTCATTATCAGGCCGCCGTTACGTTGAAATTCAAGCCGCCGGTGGGAGCGACCTATCGGTACGCCATGACTGGCGACATGAACATGGTGATGAGCGGCGGTCCCAAGGGCGCCGGCGGAGCCGGTGGCTTGGGGGGACCGATCAAGATGGGATTCTCCTCTGATCTGTCGATGAAAGTGCTCGATCGCAAGAACGGCATCTCCACCATCGAGTCGAAGACGGGAGCTCCCAAAATTACCGCGCCGGAAGGCAGTCCTTTTGCCGCGATGATGAAACAAGGCATCGATAAGTCGGGCGGTAAAGGACAAACCGGTAAAGCGGAAATCGACGAGCAGTTCCATCTCCATAGCGGATCGTTTGGCGGCGGCAAGGCGGCCATGGGCGGAGATAACTCGCAGATGTTCCAGTACCTTTACTATCCGAGCCACCCGCTTCATGTCGGCGACACCTGGCAGAGCAAACTTGACCTCGGGAAAATGATGGGTTCGATGGGGAGCGCTGGCGGGGCTGCGATGGGCGGCATGAAGATCAAGGGCGACCTTCCGCTCAAGTTCAAGCTCGTCGGCATTGACCATGTGAACGGGTTCACCATCGCTCGAATTACATTGAGCGTCGACGGGACGATGACCATGAACATGAGCGGCACAGACATGCCCATGAAAATGAAGATTGACGGCCACTACACCGTTGACGCGGCCAGCGGCATGACGCGCTCCTGTGACTTCTCCTCAAGCACAAACGCGAACATCATGGGAATGAACATGCAGCAGAAGATGAGCTACAAGCTCACGCCCAAGTAGCGAACGATTGGTCTGCGGAATTCCGGAGGCCAACCCGACTCTTCTCGCGCTAGTCTATTAGCCATGCGGCTGACGCGAGAAGAGATGTGGGCTCGAATGGCGGCCAGTGACGCCAGCTTCAACGGACGCTTTTTCACTGGCGTTCACAGCACCGGCATTTACTGCCTTCCTGGGTGCCGCGCCCGCAAACCGAAACCCGAAAACGTCGTCTTCTACGCGACGATCGACGAGGCGAGGGCGGCGGGTCTGCGAGCCTGCCTAAAATGCCGGCCGGACGAGTTTGCCCAGGGCGTCGATCCCGATCTGGAAGCGATGGTCGCTTTAGTCGATGCCGTCCGCGCGCAACCAGGACAGTTCGCGGGAGTCGCCGCCATTGCAAAGTTCGGCGCGATGAGCGAAAGATCGCTTGTCTCGGCGCTCCGCACGCACTACGGAGTCACGCCCGGGGCGCTCCTTACCACCGCGCGCATAGACCGCGCCGCTCAGCTTCTCCAGGCGGGAGGCTCTTCCGCTAGCGAAGTTGGCGCGGAGGTCGGGTACGAGTCCGACTCTGCTTTCTACGCAAACTTCGGCCGGCGGATGGGAATGCCCCCAGCCCAATATCGAGCGCTGGCGGGCGCACCGGGGTTTCATCTGGAGTTACCTCCCGATTACCGGTCGGACGGTCTGCTGAGGATGCTTGGGCGGGACCCCGAAAGTCTTACCGAGCAGGTCGACGCGAATCAATTCGCGATCACTGGTTGGGCAGGGGACGATTCGTACCTGCTCCGCGGCGAATTCTGCGGCAATACCCTCCGTGTGATCGTCGAAGGGAAGGCGGATCGATTTGCCGTTCACCGGCAACTCAGCCGGGTGTTGGGATTTGAGCAAGACCCGAAGCCATTTGAGGAGCATGTTCTCGGCCTGGGTCTCGGTCCAATGATCGAAGGTCGAGAAGGCTTGCGAATCCCCCAAACCTCGACCCCTTATGACGGCCTGATATGGTCGATCGTCGGTCAGCAAGTCAATTTGCGCTTCGCGTTCGCGCTCCGCCGAAGGCTTACGGAAGTGGCAGGAGAATCTCTTACCGGCGGAATGCTCACACCTCCGAAGGCGGATCGGGTGGCGAGCCTCTCGATCGAAGATCTGCTTCCGCATCAATACTCGCGCCGGAAGGCGGAGTATCTGATCGAGGCATCGAAGGCGTATCTGGCCGGAACACTGGATTTGAACGGGCTTCTAAGTGCCCCGCCCGCCGTCGTCGAGCGAACCTTACTCGCGGTGAGAGGGCTCGGGCCCTGGTCCGCCAACTATCTGATGATGAGGGCGTTCGGCCTTCCCGACTCTGTGCCCGTCGGAGACACCGGCCTTACGTCCGGCTTGGCCGCCCTTTTTGATGTGCCGCGCCCCGGCCCCAACGAGACGGTCGCCCTGATGGAAAAGTTTCGGCCCTACCGAAGCCTCGCCTGCTATCACATCTGGCGGTCGCTCGGCTGATCCGCTTCTGAGAAACAAGCATGTATTACGACCTTCTTGACACCCCTATCGGTGAAATTCTGCTGGTGGCCGACGGCCAAGGCCGGCTCACCGATCTTTACACCAGGGTCTCGGACGAGCGCCGTGCGGGATTGAGTCAACTCACCCGCGACGCGAAGGCACTCGCCTTCGCCCGGAAAGAAATGGAAGAGTATTTCGCCGGCGAGCGTACGACGTTTTCGATTCCGCTCGCCGCGAAGGGGAGTGAGTTTCAAAAACGCGTCTGGGACGAGCTGCTCACGATTCCCCTTGGCGAGACGCGTTCTTACGGTCAAATTGCCAACGCCCTCGGCGTCCCGAACGCCCCGCGCGCGATTGGCCGTGCAAATGGCACAAACCCGATTTCGATTATCGTGCCCTGCCATCGCGTGATCGGAGCGAACGGAACTCTCACGGGCTACGGCGGCGGGTTGCCAACCAAGCAATGGCTGCTGGAGTTCGAAGGCGCTATCCCGCGTGCCTTGCTTTAAAACCCGACGATAGATTGCCTCCATTTCTCATCGCCATCGGCAAAGAGGAATGGCATTGCGAAGACGGGTCCATTTGAGGACTGGTATGTGGAGTGGGTCTTGCGCTCCACGCTGCCGGCTATGGTAAGTCGAAGGTAGGGCCCGGTAGGGGAGTTGAAGCGCGAGCCGGGGATGCTCGGATGGTCCGTCGAAGACTGGGCCAGGCTCACGAGCCAGCCTGCGTCGGGCTGGGGCTCGATTTTGGATGTAAAAAGTGCATCCGAATTGCCGAAATCGTCGGGCCCCACGAATGTTCGCCGGTAGCTTGAATGCTCGACCCTACAGGACTTGCACTGTGAATCGATGAAGTCGGCAAGGTCGTTCCCGAGGCCGTTCTTGGTAGTGTCCAGGGGGGACACCATCACCGGTGACGGCGCCAGCCTGGCCTTGAAGACGGTAGTCAACGTCATCGGCCATTGACCGTATTCATCGTGGTACTGCGCGCCCGCTAACGCGAGTTGATGCAGGTTTGAGATCTCCACGGCGCCCTTCGCGCGGCTTTTGCCCCCGGCAAGGACGGGAAAAAGGATGGCGGCAAGGATGGCGATGATCGTGATCGCGCAGAGAATCTCGACCAAAGTGAAACCGGAGCGCCTCGCATTTTTCCCAGCCACACCTTCAAGGTACCGACCCTCGTCCAATTCAGAGGCGGCGTTGTGATGAGGCCGGCAATTTTCCGGCTCCCGACTCCTACGGCACATGTTCGGAACGAAGCGGGAACCACTGAGTAAGGGAAAGGTGTTGAATCTAAACGAGAGGTAGAATTCGAAGCCAATGCTGTTCGGGAAGCGCGGGAAGCGGGACTCGTTCGAGAGGCAGGCCGAAAAAGTCTTCCCCTCGGTCTTGGGTACCGCGTTGCGTTTGACTCGCTCTCGCGAAGATGCCGAGGATCTAGCTCAGGAAGCCATTGTTCGGGCCTACGACGCGTTTGAACGCTTCGACGGTGCGAACTTCAAGGCTTGGATGCTTCGCATCGTAACGAACTTGTACATCAACAAGTATCGTCAACGGCAGCGAGGTCCTCAGCTAGCGTCCTTGGATGATGAGAGCGGCGTCGAACCGATGTCGTCGGAATCTGCGATTCCGGATCGGATGTTGCTTGACAACGCCGTAGGGGCTGAGATCGAGGAAGCTCTCGCGAAAGTGCCGGAAGATTTCCGGCTGGCAGTTATGTTGAGCGACCTAGAAGGACTGAGCTATCAAGAAATCGCGGACATTACCGCGGTCCCGATTGGGACCGTGCGGTCGCGAATCGCCCGGGGAAGGTCAATTCTTCGGAAAGAGCTTGAGGTGTACGCCCGCCGCGAAGGATACTTAAAGAACGGAGTTAGCGAATGATCGATCCCATCGAGCTTCACGCAATGGCAGACGGCGAACTTACGCCGGAAAGGGAAGCGGCGCTTCAACGGCTTTTGGCCGATTCTCCCGACGTCCATGCGGAATTCCAGGCGATTTTGACCGTCAAAACGATCTTGCGGGACAAGGTCGGGCCGGTGGAATGCCGGTCTGAATGGAAGGCCTGCGTCTCGCGGCTAAATGCGATCGACGGCACGAAGAAGGCTGAAGCGTTGTTTTCGGGTCGCTTCGCTTGGGGGCTTGCCGGCCTCTTATTCATGGTGATCGTCTCCGCCGGCTTGTTGCATCGTGGCTCCGATCCTTCGAACAAGGTGAACTCGGCCGACTTTGCGATGATGTTCGGGACATTCCACCCGTCGCACGAAGGCACGAAAACGAAGTCGGCCCAGGAACTTGCGACCGACGAGCTCTTTAAGTTCGCGAACGTAGCTCTCGACAAGAATCGCATGGTCTTGCGGGGTCAATACTACGGAGACCTTCAGGGCCGCTCGGTAAGGCGCTTCGATTTGCGTGACCCCAGCGGAGATTTGATGTTGGTCGTCGTGTCGGGTGTTCTCGAATTGAACGGCATGGGCGAGCTTAGGCGAGACCATGCGTTCCGGCTAGGGCATGTCGGTAATTACAATTGCGTCGCCTGGACGGAAGGCGAGAAGACCCTCGCACTTTTCGCTGATCGGCCCTTCGAAGATCTGGCGACGATCGCGTCCCAGTTGGAGTCTCGCTAAGGGCTTAGGCAGGCCAACCACAAAGCGGCGTTATCTTCGGGTGACGTCGCTTTTTTGTGGGATGGCAGGGGCGACAGGATTCGAACCCGCGGCCTGCGGTTTTGGAGACCGCTGCTCTACCAGCTGAGCTACACCCCTACGGCGGATCCGCGCTACGAATATCTCGCGACCGGATCGAAACAGAATTCTACCCGCTCTTCTTCCGGACGTCCACAATTTACGTTTCCCATCAATCTGTTTCCCCACGACAATCTTCTTAGGATCAATCTGTGTCAATTACATTCAATTCTTTCGCTTCGGCAGTTCCAGGCGGTCATCTGGCAAAATGGAGGCCTATGCGTCGGGCTCTAACCGTCGGTTGTCTCCTCTCTCTCGCCCTGGCTTCATTGGTCGGCTGTAAGCCGGGCCAAAACGCGCAGGTATTCAAGCGGCGCGAGCACGTTTACCGTAGCGTGGTGAGCCTGAGCCCCAGCACGACCGAGATTTTGCTGAACGTCACCCTCATCCCCAAATTGGCGGGCCGAACTCAGTTCGACGACTATCCGGTATCGCAAGTCAAGTCGATTCCCATCGTCGCCGGTCTGAAGCCGGACTACGAGAAGCTGATGGGCGTTCACCCGGATCTGATCGTTTACGACGAGGGACTCTACAACGCGGAAGAGGTGGCCAAGTTGAAGACCCAAGGCGCGGGTATGTTCGCTCTTAACGCGAACACCCTCGATGGGTACGTGAAGCAGCTTTGGGAGCTTGGAAACTTGGTCGGTGGCGAGACGCATGTTTCCGACTACGTGGACCGTATTCGGATCGCGATGAACACCGCCTCCGCGAAGCCGCCCCTGCCCACCCCGAAGGTTGCAATCATCATGCCGAGCGTGACCGGGGACGACATGATCAGCGGCACGGATTCGTTCCTCGCGAACATCATCGTGCGTTGCGGGGGTACCCCAGTGGGGCCGAAGGCCGATCGATTTGTGAAGCTTAGTCCCGAGACGCTCGTCCAGGACAATCCCGACGTGATCATTTGCAACGGTTCGAAGACGGAGTTCGCCGGCGCCGAGGCGATGCTCAAGGACCCGAGACTCCAATCGGTCAGCGCGATCAAAAATAAGCGTATCAAGCTTCTCGACTCGTCGGTGCTCCTTCGGCGCGGAGGCCGCGTCGACCAGTTGATTGACGGCGTCTACCGCGCCATCTCTCCCCCCGCCGCTCCATAATTTGCTCCGTAAGGTCATCTATGAATTCAGCAGAAATTGGAGTTTTTGGCGGATCCGGCTTCTATAGCCTTCTGGAGAACGCCCGCGAAGTAAAAGTCGATACGCCCTACGGCCCTCCCAGCGATTCGATCGTGTTGGCGACGGTCCATGGCCGAAAGGTCGCGTTCCTGCCTCGTCACGGACGCCACCACACGCTTCCGCCCCACATGGTCAACTATCGGGCCAATGTGTGGGCAATGCGGAGCCTGGGTTGCCGCTGCATCATCTCGCCGTGTGCGGCGGGTTCGCTCCAGCAAGACGTTGCTCCCGGCGACTTTGTGGTCTGTGATCAGTTCGTGGATCGAACCTCGGGCCGGAAGGACACGTTCTTCGACGGACCGATCGTTACCCACGTTTCTCCGGCGGAAACTTACCATCCGCTTCTGAGAAAGCTCGCGATCGAGGCGATCCGCGAGAACGGGATTACTTGCCACGAGAAGGGAACGGTCGTGGTTATCCAGGGACCCCGTTTCTCCACCAAGGCGGAGAGCAAGTGGTTTCACGATGCGGGCTGGGAAGTCATCAACATGACTCAGTATCCCGAGGCCTACCTGTGCCGCGAACTGGGCATGGGGGTCGTCAACATTTCCCTCATCACCGACTACGATAGCGGCGTCCACGCCGGCGCGGAGGCCGTCAATGCCACGAACGTGCTTGAGGTATTTCGCTCGAACTCGGAGAAGATCAAGTCGGTCGTATTAGATCTGATTGGGAAGATCCCGGCGGATCTCGATGAAGTAAGTTCCATCGCCGACCTCGAATTTACGCGCGGCGACGGACACGCGATAAATCCGGAAGACATTCGCCTCTTCCGAATCCTAGAGTAAATGACCTTTCTGCCGACTCTCCTCGCTCTTTCGCTTCTGCCTACGCCCACGTTGGGAGGGGAAGCCCTAACGAGGATGGTCGGCGCCCAGGTAGCGGCGCCACCGCTCTTCGTCGATGGGAAGGGCGTCGAACTCAAGTTTCCTTCCGTCTCCGCAGACACCATGTCATCGGATCTGATGGCTTGGCGTGGATGGGGATATTTGAAGGGTGAAAAGCCCGCCGGCGAAAGCATGTTCCGAGTCGGTTACGACTGGTCGGCCGTTCAATCCGCGCTCAAGCCAAAGAACTCGACGGCCGCCCCGTGGCGCGAACGGATCGTCATTTTCACGCACGCTGAGAACGATGCGCGCGACGCGGACGGCGTGCTGCAAATCGGCCGCCACGTGATGGAGTCGCTAGCGCTAAAGCAGACCGAGGAAGCGCTTGCTCGCTTCACGGTTTGGGTGAACACCCTTTCGGACGGGCGTATCGCATTCGTACCCGAAGTCACGGTCGAAGCAGAGCCGATGCGCGACGATAAGTTTGGTGCAGAGTTCGCGAAGAAGTATTTCGGACCGCGAATCAACGGCGGGGGATACGAATCTGAAGACAAGGTGTTTCGCGGGCCCTATCACGGGGGCATGTACATCCTGCCCGGCTCGCAATCGCGGTTGACTGACCTATCGCTGGTTACGGGCGCTCCGTTTGTCGGTGTCGTTCAAGTTTCTCCTGACGGGTTGGAGGAGCAACTTCTCGCCGCATTCAAGAAGGAAGCCGAATATCGGCTGGCGAGTCGCGTCTTTTCGGGCTCCGAGACCGACGCTTGGGCCGAGGCCTGTGACCTGACGCCTCTGTCTACGGCCGCGAAGCTGGACCGGCTTTCGAAGGCGCAGCCTTTCTCGTTTTCCTTCGCAGGGCCAAGCAAGCCAGCCCCTGTGGCGAGCTATAAGACGACCTTCACGGAAGTCGCCCTGGTCGCCGATCCGCAAAAGGGGCAGGTTCTGCACATTGCGGAAAAGGGCGTCGGACGGCCGGGCGGCTTTGAGCTTCCGGTGCGAGGAGATGGCGCTCCACTCGTTGCGGTCAAGGACAGTCCCAGCCTGACCATCCAGCTTAAATCCACGGCGAAAGACCCCATTGGGGTGATCGTCACGGGGAAGGACGGTAAAGCCCTTGAGTACTCCATCGGCGTCTCACGCCCCCGTTTGGCCGATGCTCCGAGTGCGACTGTGGCGTTCATTCCGTTTACGAACGATGGCGCTTGGCAGAAGGTGAGCCTGGATCTGCGCGGATTGGGTCCCGACGGACTCGTGAAAAGCATCGCCGTCGCCCCGACATCGGCTTCAGTCGCTAACGGTCGCATCCAAGCGGAGCCGATCGAAGCGGATTTCGATGGCTTCGAGTTCACGAACGACGCCCCGAGTCCCCAGTTTGCGGCGGCCGCTCCCAACGCGACCTCAACCGATCCCGAGGAGCGGGCCCTATTTGCCGCCAAGGCGACCGAGACTTCCGCACCCCTGCTCGCTTTGGTCGCCGACCCCGCGGAACTCGTCCGCTTTAACGCTTGCGAGGCCTATACACGAATTAAAGATGCGGCCGCGATGCCCGCGCTGACGAAGGATTTCGACGACCTCGACCCTTCGATCGGCGCCCAGGCCTTGCGCGCGATCATGAACCAAGGCGGCGACCCCGCTTTCGCCGCGATGCACCGGGCCGTTTACCACGCGGTTACTCCCTACGCACGGGAGACGGCCGCGCGTCTGTTGGCGACGACCAAGGATCCGAAGTATGGCGACGACATCGTTTCGCTGCTCGCCGACCGATCCTGGCACTGCCGCCTGGCTTCCGTCGAGGCTCTCTCCAACGTTCCGGGTAAGGAAGCGGCGATCCGGCGGATGGCGTTCATCGATCAGGTCGACCCGCAGATCAAGCTCGCCGTTACGGTGACCTGCGATCCGGCTGATGAATATCAGATGCGAAAGCTGCTGTGGTCGGCGGTGAACGAGCCCAGCGATATGGTGCGGGCGGAGAGCGATATCAAGCTGATCCAGTCTCCCGACGCCAACTTCCGAACCGAAGGCTTCAAGGGGGTCAAGGACGATAGCCGGGCGACCCGACTGGCCGTGCTCGACTACATGCAGCGGAACCCGAACGAGAATAATCGAGCCGCACTAAGACTGGCCGTCGCCGACCGCTCGCCCGAGATTCGAGCCGCGGCGCTGAGGGGTTTTGCGAAGCTGGAAAAGGGCGCCGAACCGGACGAGATTGCGAACGTGATGGAAGATAAAGATCCCGAAGTGCAACTCGCCCTCATCGCTTTGGCGAAAACCAAAGGTCTAAAGTTGAGTGACGCCACGAAAGCGGCCATGGCGGCGAGCCCGGATGAGCGTGTTCGTAATGCCGCAAAGGATCTTGGCGGCAACTAAGCATGCTGCGGAAAGAATTAAAGAAACGTCTGGAAGTGTTGATAATCAAATGGGGTGACGCGTGAGCGCATTTCCAGCGTAGGCTAAAGAAGCGGATCTGAATCTGATGAGTGAAAATTCGAAGCATATTGTGGCGGCCGCGTGGGTCGTGGCCGTGGCGGGCTCTGTGGTGGCTGGAGCCGCGATACGAGACCGTATCGACCTATCCGGCCCGGGTTCCGGCCCCAAGATCGAAAACTTGGTTGCTTCGAGAGATAATGGCGATGGCGTCCGCCCTCAAACGGAGATTCCGGCCGGCGACTTCTTCTTCGATCTGACGGAGAAGTTGAAGCAGGAGTACGTAGAGCCGATCACCGACGACGCAAAGCTCGCCTCCGGCGCCGTGCGCGGCATGATCGGATACCTCGGCGATCCCAAGTCGATCTATATGGATAAGGACGAGTTCCGTGCCTACCTGAAGGCTCGCCAAGGCCAATACGAAGGTATCGGTGCGGATCTCGAAGTTTTGATCTCGCAGCCGAACGCGAAGGCGAATCGCTCCGTTCTCCAGCCCACGCCAACCGAAGAGGATTCAGACCCGCGCCAGCAGGCGCTTGCTCCCGGTGGCGCCAGTGTTCCCTCATTCCCGCGTCTTACCGTCACAAGCGTCGTTCCCGGCGGCCCGGCGGACAAGGCGGGAGTAAAGGCGGGCGACCAGGTTTATTCGGTCGACGACCACTGGATCATCAATGGCGATCTTGCCGCTCGGTTCTATAAGGCCGAGAAAGACTTTAAGGCGAAGTCCATTCCGCTTTCGGCTTTGAACGACCTCCGCAAGGAGGTTCGGACGAAGTACGAGCGCATGCTTCTTCCGCTTCGCGCCAAGGCTAAGCTTTTCTTAGGCAACGCGGGAGTGGTAAAGGTGGTTTGGGACCGTCCACATGTGGGTCAGGTGACGACTTCGATCGATCGAGCTCCATCGCAGCGGCCGGGCTTCACGGTCAACAACGACACGATCAATTTGCCTCTGACGCAGGGCGTTCCCGAGCAGCTTCACTCCGCTTTGGCAGGAAAGTCTGCGGTAACGATCGATCTACGAAACAACACGCTCGGTGACTTTGGCGTCATGCGCAAGTGCCTCGCAGAGCTCGCTCCGGCGGGGAATTATGGTTACGAAGCGACGGATCGCAATACCACCGCGAAGCCGACGCCGCTGACCGTCGTGAACGGAAACTCGAAGCCGCCGAAGATCACGGTTTTGACTGATCGCACGACCAGGGGCGCGGCAGAGGTCCTCGCGCTGGCGCTCTCTTCGAAGGGAGTTGCGAAGCTATCCGGCAACGAGACCGGTGGTTCGCGCGAAGTATTCGACGTGGTTCAACTGCCGGATGGTAGCGGATACACGCTCGTGACCTCTCGCTACCGGACTCAGATGGACATCAAGACGGCCAAGGTGGCGAAGAAGTGAAATTCCGCCTAACGAGCATTGAGGAGAACCGAAATTGAACGCCACTAAAACCATCGCCGCCGGCATCGGCCTCGTCGGGTGCCTTGCGTTCGGCTTTGGCTGGCGCGATATCCAGCACGGCAAGCTTCCGCCGGTGCGGGTGATCGATTCACTCTTCGGAGTCAAAGCGGTTAGCGCCGCTTCGCCCGAGCAGATCTTCAAGCAGTCCTACCAGCGGATTCTTTCTAGCTACAACCGGCCGGTAAAGGCACAGGAGCTGAAGTACGCCGGCATGGAGGGGCTGATGGCGTCGCTCGGCGACCCTCACACCGTTTTCTTCCCCCCCAAGGATGCCCAAGCCTTTCTTGAGGAGACCCACGCGAACTTCTTCGGAGTTGGCGCGCGACTTCAAACCGATCCGCTGGGCGCAAAGGTCGCGACTGTGTTTGAGAACGGCCCCGCGAGCGCGGCGGGGATGAAGAAGGGCGACTTGATTACGACCGTCGACGGAAAGTCGGTGCTCGGAATCGACATCGACTTGATCGTGGACAAGATTAAGGGAGCCGAGGGGAGCGTTGTGCATCTCTCGGTGGTCCGGCAAGGCGTCCCGAAGCCGGTTCAGCTCACGATCAAGCGAGCCCGCATCGTGGCGCCGACGGCGGAGTCGCAGTACCTATCCGATTCCGGAATGGGCTATCTGCAAGTTACTTCGTTCGCCGAGCCGACGATGATGCAATTCAACCAGGAAGTCGAGAAGCTTGAGCGGAATCCGCTGAAGGGTCTCGTGATCGACCTGCGTGGAAATCCGGGCGGCTTGTTAGAGACCGCAGTCGACATGCTGAGCATGTTCGTCTCGGACAAGGTCGCGGTCAAGATGAAGTTCCGCGACGGCCATGAGGAAGTCGCGAAGACGCGCGACAATCTGCAGCACGAATTCAAGTATCCGATCGCGATCCTCATGAACGAGGATTCCGCCAGCGCGGCGGAGATCTTCGCCGGCGTCCTCAAGGACTACGGCAAGGTCACCCTGGTCGGTACCCATAGCTACGGTAAGGCGTCCGTACAGAACGTCTTCCCGATGGTCGACAACTCCAGCGCGAAGATCACCATTGCCCGGTACTACCTCCCGTTCACTCCGTTCTTCGGTCGCACCGTCGATCAAGACGGCGTCTTCATCAAGGGTGGCCTTGAGCCGGACGTGAAGGTCGATCTGGATTGGAGCAAGGTTGAGCCGGTCCTCGGCGAACCGGCGAAGGACAATCAGTTGCAGCGGGCGATCGAGATCCTGAAAGAAAAGGGTCCGGCGCCGAAGTAGGGCGGTTTTCCCGCGGTTGAGGGGGCTGAGGACGGCAGTGGGGAATGCACCCACTGCCGTCCTCAGCCCCCTCCTTATTTTTTTATTTTTGACATTTTTTGACGCGTCGCCTGCCGCCTTCGCTTTGCGTTGGCGAGGCGCCGGTCAAAAAATGTCGTTTGGGGAATGCTCGGAGGCAGTTTGCGTGAAGGCTAGCCTTTATCGAGAGACGGACTTCGGATCGAAATATGACCGGAGGCCGTCGCCGACGAAGTTTAGGGCGAAGCAGGTTAGGGAGAGGAATAGGCAGGGTGCGATCAGCTGGGCGGGGTAGGAGTTCATGTTTTCCCGTGCGTTGTTGATCATGCTGCCCCAACTCGGCTCGGGGGCTTGGACGCCGATGCCGAGGAAGCTCAAAGTGCTCTCCGCAAGAATCGTGCCGGCGATGTCGATCATCGCAATGGCCAGCAGAATTCCGGCCAACTGCGGCAGGATGTGCCGAGTCACGTTGTAGAACGTCGACGCGCCCGTCGCCTTCGCGGCGACGACAAACTCCCGGTCCTTTAGTGTTGCCACCTGCGCTCGCACCAAGCGGGCGATCGAGGGCCATGACGTCACCCCGAGTGCGGCAATGACCGGCGCCAATTTGCCCCCTGGTATCTGGGCTTTTGACGTCTGGATGATGCCGATGATGAGGATGGCCAACAGGATGTCTGGAAAGGCGAACATCGCGTCCGTAAGGCGCATGACGGCGCTCGCGATCCACCGAGGGGCAAAGACGCCGAGCACCCCAACCGTAACTCCAACCACAAGCGCGATGATCTCGACGATCAGACCGACCGTCAAAGAGATCCGAGCTCCGGCGGCGATGCGGGCGAGATTGTCGCGGCCCTGGCTGTCGGTCCCGAATGGAAACGTCGGTGAGTGCTTTTGGAAAGGATCGGCGATATCGTCGTAGACGCTGGTGTACGGCTGGTGCTTCGAGATGGAGGAGAGCTGATGCTCGCGCACGGTCGGCCCAAACATGGCCAGCAGAACCAGAAACACCATGAAGACCGCGCCGAACCATAACAGCGGATCGCGGGGACCCTTTCGACGCCTCGGAGCAACTGCCTTCAAATCTGAGACTCCCGGATACGCGGGTCGAGGATGGGAAGAAGGATATCCACCAAGAGATTGAGAATGATGAACATTGATCCCGTAATCAAGATTCCGGCCTGAATCACCGGCATGTCGCCCTTTTGAATCGCCTCAATCGTCGTACTGCCGAGGCCCGGCATGACGAAATACCGCTCGATAACGAACGATCCGGTCAGAAGGAAGCCGAAAGACGTGCCGATGGTCGTAATAACCGGCAGGATGGCGTTGCGGAGTGCGTGACGGAAGATCAGTCGACCGCGGGGAACACCCTTCGCCGTTGCCGTCCGAATGAACTCCTGCTGAAACGTGTCGATCATCATTGCCCGCGTCAAGCGGGTAATAAGTGCCATCGGCCGTGAGGCGAGGAGCAGTACCGGCAGAACGAGATAGTAAAACTCGCTTGACGTCATGTCGGTCGTCCATATCAACGGCACCCAACCCAGGCGCATCGAGAAGATGTAGACGAGCAGGGGCGCAAAGACAAAATTAGGGATAGTCACGCCGAGCGTGCTGAAGACGAGCACCGACCGGTCGGCCATCCGGTGCTGATACACCGCGGCGAGCGTCCCCAGAAGAATGCCGACGAACGAAGCGATGATGATCGCCAGCGTGGCCGTTTTGACCGTCAGCGGAAGGGTGCGTCGGACCACCGAGCCGACATCCTCTCGGGTGCCGAAGTAGCTCTTGCCGAAATCGCCATGGCCCGCGTCGACGACGAACTTGACGTAGCGGATCGGCCAGGGTCGATCGAGCCCCATTTCATGGCGAATTCTGGCAACCGTTTCCGGAGTCGCTTTGTCTCCCGCAATCGCGGTGGCGGCATCGCCGGGCGTGAGGGCCGCGGCAAAGAACGTCACGAGCGAAATGAAGAAGAGGCTAAGGACCCCAAAGGTTAAACGGAGCAGGATGGGCTTAGCTAGCCGCACGGAGGCTGAGTTTAACATGCGGGCGTGCAACTTTGCTCAGCGTGATCGGAATCCGAGATCCTAACCTGCGATCGCGGTGACTCGGAGCACTTGGTCGCCCTTCTCGACCTTCTTCAATACATCCATTCCGCCGACCACCATGCCGAAAACCGTGTAGTTTCCATCGAGGAAACTGGACCGGTCAAGGAGAATATAGAACTGGCTGTCGCCGCCGTCCGCGTTGTTCACCGGTCGAGCCAGCCCAACCGCGCCTGCGACATTCGTAAAGCCACTCTCTTCGAACGGAATGTGGGCGCCACTGCCGCCGGAGCCACTCAAGTCGCCCGTCTTCGATTTGGGGTCGCCGATCTGGACCAAATAGGGTCGGGGCGAGTTTTCTACGCGATGGAATTTTTGACCGTCGTAAAAGCCCGATTTGACCAATCCCAGTACATGGGTGGTCGCCTTCGGCGCCTCTTTGGTGTGCAGCAAGATGTAAACGTCGCCACGCCCCTCGATTTCAAGCTTGAGCACGGTCTCGCCCGCTTTCGGACGGTAAGCGGCAACCCCCTGCTTGACCCCGTCGCGAGCAAAAACAAGCGCGGGAAGTAGCAGTAGTGCTGACAAAAGGAGAATAAAGACTCGCATCAAACTCACTCATTTTGACGCGCGAGCGTAGCGTATCGCTCCACATGATTTCATGGAGCAGCACGATCGTCGCAATTAGTCGTTTAGCCGTCGCCCGTAACCGTCGATTCGGACTCCGCCGGCGAGAATCACGATTCCGTCTATCCAAGACCAGATGAGCCCGACCCCGCAGAGTGAGAAGACGAGCTGCAGAACGCCGATCGCGGCGTAACCGAGATACATGCGTCCGACGCCGGGAATGAGAAGCTGCAAAACGCCGCCTAACGTGCGACTCTTGTCGCTAGGCACGATCGGGAACGCCGCCGGCGTCTGGTTGTATTGGGGCACAGGGCTATAGGCTCCCGGCTGATAGGACCCGGACGGATAGGATCCGGAGCCGTACGGCTCGGCGGGAACTCGTGGAGGCGAAAAGGTCGGTTGAGGCGGGGTCGCGGTACGGGTTGGCGGGGCCGGAGGAGGCGCGGAATAGGGATCGGCACGCCGGAAGGAGTCCACCAATTCCGGAACTTGAGCGGCCGCCACCCACTCGGGCATGCCCGTTCGCCAAACGAAGGAGTCGCGTTGAATTACTCCGCCTTCGATCTGTTCGTCGATCTGTTCGCGGGTTAGCGGGCCCAACTGGCCATAGTGCCCTATGTAGTACCACTCCGCCGTCACAAGTCCAATGCCTACCTTGCCAACCCCCGGGGGGTTTCGTTGGGCCCAGAGAATTCCCGAAAGTGCTTAGTGATGGTGTGCGTTGAGCGCGGCTTCTCGGGCCGCGTAATCTCGCTCGACCATCTTAGGCACGACCGCGGTTGCAACGACCGCGATGACCATCGAAAGAAAGAAACCGAGCTTGGCGCCCATTTCGCCCTTGTCAATGTCGCCGCCCTGGATGTCCTGAACGTGCTGCGACGCCACAAAGGTGCCCAGATAGAAGCTCATCAGGGTCAGGACGACCGGCAGAACCATCCAGCAAAGCACCATCGCCACCATGACCTCTTGGCGGGCAACGAATTTCCGAATCGGAGCGGGAAGCATCGCTTACTATTTTGCACTTTTTTCTTCGCTCGCGAGGCGGCGAGAGCGTCGTCTTTGGAGGCTGAGGCAAGGATGTGTCCGGTAAGCTCATGCGCACAATGGGCAGCCCCATCACCATGACCAATCAGGGACTTCACGTCCCGAATGATCCAATCATTCCGTTCATCGAAGGCGACGGTACGGGACCCGATATTTGGGCCGCCAGCGTTCGCGTTTTTGACGCCGCCGTGGAGAAGGCATACGGCGGATCGCGCAAAGTCACATGGCACGAAGTGCTCGCGGGCGAGAAAGCGTTCAACCAGACCGGCAGTTGGCTGCCCGACGCCACCCTTGACGATTTCCGGCAGTACCTCGTCGGCATCAAGGGTCCGTTGACGACCCCCGTCGGCGGCGGCATCCGCTCGCTCAACGTGGCCCTCCGTCAGATTTTGGACCTCTATGTATGCCTGCGTCCGGTGCGCTGGTTCCAGGGCGTTCCTTCGCCGGTCAAGGATCCGGGAGCGGTGGATATGGTTATCTTCCGCGAGAACACGGAAGACATCTATGCCGGTATCGAGTTCGCGGCCGGGACCGAAGAGTCCGCCAAGTTCCTCGCCTTCCTCGAAGAGAACTATCCGAAGATGTTCGAGAAGGTTCGGTTCGGCACCGAGGAGAAGGGGAAGAGCTTTATGACGGCGGCCGGCATGGGAGACATGCCCACGCCGATCGAAGTCGGTATCGGCATCAAGCCGGTAAGCAAGCTCGGCACGCAGCGGTTGGTCTATGCCGCGATCAAATTCGCGATCGATGAGGGCCGTAAGAGCGTGACCTTGGTCCATAAGGGCAACATCATGAAGTTCACGGAAGGTTCTTTCCGGGACTGGGGTTACGATCTTGCGAAGGCGGCGTTCGGCGCCGTCGAGATCGACGGTGGTCCGTGGTGCCAGATTCCGGAAGGGAAGCCGGGCGCCGGGATCATTATCAAGGATGCCATTGCGGACATCACCCTCCAGCAGGTCCTCACCCGTCCTAAGGACTTCGACGTGATCGCCACGTTGAACCTGAACGGCGACTACCTGAGCGACGCACTTGCCGCGCAGGTTGGCGGAATCGGTATCGCTCCGGGAGCGAACATCAACTACGTAACCGGCCACGCGATCTTTGAAGCGACGCACGGCACGGCGCCGAAGTACGCGAACCTCGATAAGGTCAATCCTTCGTCGGTGATCCTGAGCGGCGAAATGATGTTCCGCTACATGGGCTGGACCGAGGTCGCCGACCTGCTGCTGAAGGGCGTCGACGGCGCCATCGGGGCCGGTACGGTTACCTACGACTTTGCCCGTTTGATGACCGGCGCAACCGAGGTGAAGTGCTCGGAATTCGGCGACGCGATCATCAAGAATATGGACTAGGCATCCGCGTCCAATAAAACCTGAGCGCCGGCCAATCTGTATATTGTTCTTGTGAACTGTATACGGAAGCCGGCGCTCGTCGTTTTGGCTCTCCTTACCTTCGTTACCGCTTTCGGCCAATCGGTACGCGACGACGGCAGGTTGGGTTCCACCCGGACGCGGGATGCGAACCGTGTTGCCGAAAAATCATCCGTCGTCGATTGGCCCGACCTCGAGCCGGGAGCAATTTCCGGCACGCAGGTCGCCTTCGAGGGCGGGTACTACGACGCTGACCTAATCGTGACAACACTGAACACATACGGCGAGGACAAGCTGATCAAGCTTGCCAAGGGCATTGCCGCCGCCGCAGGCTATCCCAACTGCGACTACGCGATTTCGCGGGGCCGCCGGCTCATCGCCGTCGACATCATGTTCGACAAGTTCATTCAGCAGCACGACGGCAAGGGCTCGTTTGACTACCCGATCGGCGCCATTGCGAAGTTCTTGAATGCATCCGATGCGCAACGACCGATCGGCATTTTCCTCGATGCCGGACGGCATGTGGATGGCCAACTTGGCGTCAAATCCGTTTCCGAGCCCCAGGTGTTTAGCATCCGGTCGATAAAGCCTCAAGACATGTACCGTTTCGAGGTGAAACGGTACATGTCTTGAGCTGCTAGGAGCATTCGCGATGGGCGTGCTGTTCTTGGGAGGGGGGGGCGCCCTCCCCGTGGGCGTCATCTACTTCTTTGTCGTGAAGACCAAGAGGTCCCCTAAGGCAGCCGAAAGTCAGCCCGGTGAACCTGAGCTCGCCGAAGTGTCGCTGGTGGGAAATCAAGAGAAGTATCAGAGCCGCCGACTCAAGCTTCGGTCTTTTTCGTTCATCGGCCTGATCCTAGGCATGCAGGCGCTGATGCCCCTGACTCACTACGGGGGCGAATGGATACCCGGCGGCTACTTACGTGCTGCGTTGCCGGCCTTATACGTGGTGCTGATTCTGTGGGTGCCAGTTCTCGCGGTCTGCATGATCGTCCGTCTTCGCGATCCCAAGTATAAGTCGGACAAGAATCCGAACCCCGCTCGCTCACTGATCTTTATGCTCATCCCGATGATGGTGATGCTGGGATTGGTCATCTTTAGTCGTACATCGCTTGCGTTGGCAATTCCTCCGACGACTTTTCGCTGGATCATTTACGGCACGCTTACGATCTGCATGGGGAGCATGTTTGCCGGCATCTGGGCCAGGGGCCGGAATCAGTCGGTTAGGCTGTCGGAAGGGGACCCCGACTACGACTACGCGATGGCGCTTGCGGCCAAGGCGAACGTGCGGCTTCGCGGGGTTAAGCTCTCGAAGACGCCGATAACGAACGCCGCCGCTACGCTATTCCGAACGATCATCCTCACCGACGGAGTGCGGGAGAAGGTGAGTCAGGAGGAGCGGCGCGCGATCATCGCGCATGAAGTCGGGCACCTAAAGTATTCACACGTGCCGGTCTATTTCCTGATCACCCTCGGGCTGAACGTGGCGCTATTTACGGCTTACTTCCACGGGCAGGATTACATGCAAAACACCTATCCGGGGCTCTCGGATTTTGTGAGGTTCTCTCCGCTTCTTCTAAACATGGTTTTCTTCTTCGTGATCCGCCTCATCGCCACGCCCCTTAGCCGGAAGAACGAGCTCGCGGCCGACCGCTTTGCGCTGGAGTCCGTAGGAAGCTTCACCGTGGTCGCGACGGCGCTCTCACGTATCCATCTCGTGAACGGATCGCCACATACTTACGTCGGCATGGACAAAGTAGTGGGGACGCATCCTTCGCTCCTGAAGCGAATCGACGCTTTGCGGATTGCGGCGACAGAACTCGGTATGGAGGCTTCCTTCGATCCGTTTGCGCCCCTGCCGGCGGTTGATCTTCCCCCCGTGATTGTGGGAGTGTAAGGGATGGGACAAATCTCGGTCGAGGAGGCCATCGAGTCGTTTGGGCTTGGCTTCAGCTACGGGCGGAGCATCACCCACCCCTTCCTGTTTGGACGGGAAGGGAAGCTTTGGGTGCTGCGCGATGCGCCGCGAAAGTCGGGAAGTTACCGGCGAACGGAGGCGATAACGGTTGGCTTGCCTCCCCCCGAGGTCGACGCAGAACTGCGCCGGTTCGCACCGAACTCGTTCCTCTGTGCGATCGCGCTTCCCGGAGAAAAGGGCGAGGATTTGGTTAAAGGGTTCAAGGCGCTGGGTTACCGGCTCCTTCGTCGCGAGCCGTTTATGATTTCCTCGACGACCCCGTACGAGGCGCCGGCTTCGCCCTATCCGATCGTTCGGCTTTCGACGCCTGAGGAGGCGGAAGTGCTGGCGAAGCTGTCCGGCCACCGCGTGATGCAGCCGCAAGATGTCGCTCTTCCAGATCCTACGCTCATTCTCTACTACGCCGTAGACGGTGCGCGACCGATTGGCTGGGTCAAGAGCATTCGGACTCGGCGACGAGAGGATAGTTTGCTCGGAACGGCGTGGGCTTCCTCGATGTACGTCCACCCCGACTATCGACGCCGGGGGCTGGGCCTGGCGCTGATGAAAACGATGCTTGCCGGTGACCGGGAGCGGCAGATAGACGTCAGTGTGCTCCTGGCCAGCAACGTCGGGTCGAAATTATACGACGCGGTGGGCTATGAGCAGATCGGGCTGCTCCACCTCTTCGCGCCGCCCAAAGATCACGCGTGAACGACGGGGTCGTTCGACGGTTCGGTATCGGTTGGCGCTTTGTCCGGCCCCGAGTTTGCCGTTGCCGTCGAAGGGGCTCCGATCGAGATCTTGATGTCCGGGATCCAGTAGGCGCGCGGGTCGATCGGTTCCTTTTTCGGTTCACCGACGCCCAGCGTTCGCGCAACTTCCTTCGCAGCCTGCTCGAACAAAGCCGTGTGATAAACGACCTCGGTGGCGGGAGGGAGAGTCGACTTCGAGGAGTGGGTTACGGTCGTGAAGCCGCTTTGGGCGAGCTTGTCTTCCGCATCCTTGGCTTCCTTCCGTCCAGCGGCATTGCTGTAGACCACGACGCGGGCGAGTTGCCGGCCGGCGGTTTGGTCGCCACCGAGAATCCATTTGAGCGTCAGCTTGGAGCGGGGAACGTCCGTGATCCAGTACGACGTGCCATCGACCATTCCTTCCTTTCCGGGAAGGGAAGCGCCACCGAGCCCATTTTTCGACGCGTCCTTGAAGATGAGGGCGAGGGCGAAAAGCTGGGACCGATTCAGGTCCGTTTCCACCTGATTGAAGGCGACATCCAAAATCTTATCTAGCCGATTGAACGTATCTGGGCGCTTAACCTCTGAGATCATCGCGTGAATGAGCTGCTGCTGGCGGTCGATACGTCGAATATCTCCCTCCTCTTTGCTCGCAATGTGGGGAACGGGGATAATTTCCTTGTTCGGCCCGTACTTGTGATCTCCGCTCTTTCGAAATCGGACGAATCCAACGGCTTGGTCGCCATTGACTCGCTGATGTCCTGCGGGGAGGTCTATCTTGAGGTCGTCCCAAGCGTCTTCATAGAACATCCGGTCGATTGGGTCCACTTCGACGCCGCCCAGGGCATCAACAATCGACTTCACAGCATCCGCTTTGAGGACCACGGTGTGCTTGATATGAACATCGTAGAGCTGTTCAAGGGTTTGGGCCAACAGCTTGACGCCCCCACGCTGAAAGGTTCCGTTGATCTTGCCCGTTTTTCCATCGGGGGCTACGACACGCGTGTCGCGTGGAACGCCGACGGCGGATAGCTGGCCATGTACGAGGTCTGCATGCAGCAGCATGATAGTGTCAGACCGCGAATCCTTGGTGTAGGCCTGATCTTTGCTATCGTGGTTGTAGTCTTTTCCAGCGATCAGGATGTTGAACTCTGTTTCGTTGGGAAATTCGCCCCTGGGGTTGAGGACTGTTCCTGCGCCCTTAATCACCCCTTCCGGGCCACCGATTGCGCCCAAGACTCGATATGCCCAAGAACCGCCGAAGAGAACCAGACCAAGGGGGATGAGCCAAAGAAGGCGAAGCTTCTTCCGATTCCGTCCCCGAATTGCTTGCGGTCTCGTCACTCGTTCATCTCTCCACTTATTTCGGGCGCCAAGATATTAAGACGCCTGAAACCCGCCCCCGTATTTTGACACTTCCGGGTTTGAATCTGCCGTCCTGGATTCAACGTCATTCTTCGCATGAATGACCATCGCAAGTTAAGCCCCTCGTACAGATTCCGGCCCCGGAAGGCCATTTCGTAGCCTAACGGGTAAAAGGTTGTTTATGCGGAAGAAGCTGGTTGTCGGCAACTGGAAAATGAATATGACGCGGGCGGAGGCCAATGCCTGCGTTGAGGCCATCGTGAACAATGTGGAGGGGTCGGCCGAAGTCGGCATCTGTCCGCCTTACCTGGCCATCAACGGCGTCGCGAAGCTCCTCCAGCACAGCGACATAATGGTCGGTGCGCAGAACGTGTTTTGGAAGGAGAGCGGAGCCTTTACTGGCCTGCTAAGTCCGAACATGATCGCAGATGCCGGATGCCAGCTCTGCATCGTGGGTCATAGCGAGACCCGTGGCCGCTTCGGGAAAGTTGAGGTCGATGCGTCCACCCTCGGTTACTTCGCAGAAACCGACCATACGGTTAACTTGAAGATCAAGGCGCTGATTTACCAATCCATCATTCCGATCCTTTGCGTCGGTGAGACTTTGGCCGAGCGAGAAGCCGGTCAAACCGACGACGTCATCGCGAGGCAGCTCAAAGGCGCCCTGGATGGGGTCGAAGGGGTCGAGTTTATGACCGGCGTAGTGGCCTACGAGCCGGTGTGGGCGATCGGGACAGGGAAGACCTGCGATACCCCCGAAGCGGAGCGCGTGTGTGGCTTTATTCGCGCCGAACTTGCCGAAATCTTCTCTTGGGACGTCGCCAATGCGATTCGCATCCAGTACGGCGGAAGTGTGAAGGCCTCTAACGCCCGCGAGCTGTTTACCCAGCCCAATATCGACGGCGGCCTAGTCGGTGGGGCGAGTCTGAATCCACAAGAGTTTCTGCAGATCGTGCGAGCGGCCTCCCACTAAGATGTCGGAGCCGCTGGCATCCAAGCGCGTCGACGAGACCCGGGTCGATATGGCCCTGGTTATGGAGCCGAACGACGCCAACTTCCTCGGCAAGGTTTTCGGCGGCGTGATTCTCGCCAAGATCGACTTATGCGCATACGCGACGGCCAGCCGCTTTGCCGGGACCATCTGTGTGACGGCGAGTTTTGATCGCGTCGACTTCCACGAACCGATCGAAGTCGGCGAATTGGTCTCCCTTCGCGGCTATGTTTCGTACGCGGGGCGCACCAGCGTCGAGGTGACGATTGAGGTGTTTGCCGAGAACATTCTCAAAGACATTCGCCGCCACACAAATACCGCACGGGTGACGATGGTGGCCATCCGAGACAACCGGCCCTCCCCCGTACCGAAGCTTATTTGTGAAAGCCGTGAGGATAAGATAAGGTTTTTGGAGGGAAAGTTACGCCGAGAACGCAGAATCATTCAGCAAGAAGAGCGTCTACGTGTTCTGGACGAATTCAACCGGGCTACGGACGCGGAACTGGACGAGTTATTGACCCGGAAAAGTTTGAGCTAAGGGGCCCTTTTCTGTTGGGTTGTGAACTTTTTCGGCCTATGATAGGTTATGGCTAGCGGATTGAAGAAAGGAATCCCGCTTCGGCTGCCTCTCTTCGGGGTAGCCATTTTGCTTTTTTGTGGTGCCTTCGCCTATCGCAAGCATCTCGCCAGCGAGCGGGATCAGAACACCCGGAACTATTCCCTGAACTTCGTGCAGCCGGTGGGTTGGAAGGTTTTGCCCCACAGCCCGGAAGCCTTATTTCTGTTCCAAGATCCGCAGACCAAGCTGCTGATGCGCGGCGCCATGAACGATGTCGTCGCCGACTATAACCCGACGCCGGATCTGGACCGGGACGGTACCGCCCAATGGCTGTTGGACGTCACCTCCAAGAACCTGAAAGGGTGGACGGGGGAGATGTTGGACACGATCGACGCCAACGGCGTCTCGTTCCGCCTGGTCAAGCGTTGGACGAATGAGAAGTGCGTTATCTCCGCGATCGGGGTTCGTGGAAATACAACGGTGGTGGTCACGCTCTCCGCCGACAAAGGTCAGATCGACAAAATCGATCCATCCTTGCCGAAGTTCCGAACCTACCTCGCCGGCCTCGGCTTCCAGCGCCATGTCTGGGCGGAATAGCTAAGTTCATCTTTTACAAAAATATCCCTGAACGACCGGAAGGCCGTTCAGGGATATTTTTGTCGCTCAGCCTAAGAGACTACTTGTTGAGCGCTTCGGCGCCGCCGACGACTTCGAGGATTTCCTTCGTAATCGCGGCTTGACGCTCCCGGTTAGCCTTCAGAGTTAGATTCTGGATCATCTTGCCCGCGTTGTCGGTTGCCGAGGTCATCGCGGTCATTCGGGCGCCGAACTCAGACGCGGTCGCTTCCAGCATCGACTGCCAGACCAGCGTCTGGAAGTAGCGGGGAAGGAGGGTGTTCATCAACTTGGCCGGTTCCGGCTCGAACTCGTAGTTGTTGGCCCCTGCCGATGGGTTCTTGGTCTCCGGCGGCTGGATTGGCAGGAGTTGCACTACCTGCGGCACCTGGCGGATCGCCGAGTAGAACTTCGAGTAGCACACGAAGATTGCGTCCACTTCACCGGACTCGAACATGTGGCGTGCGCGTCGAGTTACCTCGATCGCATCCTCAAGCCGGGCGCCGCTGCTGGGGACGGTCATGGAATGGACGACGTTGTAGTTGCGTCGCGTAAAGAACTGCGTGCCTTTCTTTCCCACGGTTAGCAGGGAAACGTCGAAGGCGGCGTCTTTGATGAAGTCGGCGGCCTTCCGGGTGAGCGACCCGTTGTACGAGCCGGCCAAGCCGCGGTCGGAGGTGACGACGATGATACAAGCCTTCTTGATCGTCCTCTTTTCCATCAGCGGATGGGTCGGAAGATCTTCGCCGGTCGAAAGCGAACCCATGACCTCACGCAGCTTCTCAGTGTAAGGTCGCGCTTCCAATACGCGGTCCGTCGCCTTCTTGAGGCGTGCGGCGGCGACCAGCTTCATCGCTTTCGTGATCTGCTGAATATTCTTGGCGGCCTTAATGCGCGCGCGAATTTCCTTTAGGGTTGCCATAAAACGGTCGTTAGCTCAAACTTTCTTGATTTGGTTTCTTGGTTCCCGGCACTAAGGCCGGGAACCAAGACCTGATTTAGCCCTTGAACGAAGCGGCGAACTCAGTCACGGCATTCTTCAGCGTGCCTTCGATTTCCTTGCCGAGCGCCTTGGTCGTTCGAATGGTCTCGACGACGTCCGGATACTTATCATGGACGTACTTCAGAAGGCCGGCTTCGAACGCCTTGACCTGGTCGTTTCGGATGTTGTCAAGCACACCCGTACCGCCCGCGTAGATCGAAATGATCTGGTCGACGACGGAGAACGGAGTGGCGAGGTCCTGCTTCAGAAGCTCCGTAAGCCGTTGGCCTCGGATCAACTGGAGCTGAGTTGCACGGTCCAAGTCCGATGCGAACTGGCTGAACGCGGCGACGTCGCGGTACTGCGCCATCTCAAGCTTCAGTTTTCCGGCAACGGACTTCATCGCCTTGATCTGAGCGTTTCCACCCACGCGGCTTACCGAGATACCGACGTTAATCGCAGGGCGGACGCCGGCGAAGAATAGGTCGGGCTCGAGGTAGATCTGGCCGTCCGTGATCGAGATAACGTTCGTCGGAATGTACGCCGAAACGTCTCCGCTCTGGGTTTCGATGATCGGCAGAGCCGTCAACGATCCGCCGCCGCGCTCGTCGGAGAGCTTCGCGGCTCGCTCCAGCAAGCGGCTGTGGAGGTAGAAAACGTCTCCCGGATAGGCTTCACGGCCTGGCGGGCGGCGAAGGAGAAGAGAAAGCGCGCGGTAGGCCTGAGCGTGCTTGGACAAGTCATCGTAGATGACGAGCGCATGCTGGCCGCGGTCGCGGAAGTACTCGCCGATCGCGGCGCCGGCGAACGGAGCGAGGTACTGCATCGCGTTCGAGTCCGAAGCGGAAGCGGCGACGATGGTGGTGTATTCCATCGCTCCGTTCTCCGTCAAGGTCTGAACGACGCGGGCTACATTCGCCATCTTCTGGCCGATGGCGACATAAATACAGAAGACCGGCTCTCCACCTTCTAGGTGGGTGGATTTCTGGTTGATGATCGTGTCGATACAAACCGAGGTCTTACCGGTTTGGCGGTCGCCGATGACGAGCTCGCGCTGGCCGCGACCGATTGGGATCATCGCGTCGATGGCTTTGATACCGGTCTGGAGCGGCTGGGTAACCGGCTGTCGGTCGACGACGCCCGGAGCGATGAGCTCAAGGAGACCGTTCTCGGTGCTCGGGATCGGGCCCTTGTTGTCGATCGGCTCGCCGAGCGAGTTTACGACGCGGCCGAGAACGCCGGTTCCGATCGGGATTTCAATGATGCGGCCGGTCTCTTTAACCGGGTCGCCTTCTTTGATCGCCTTGTCGTCGCCGATGATAACGGCGCCCACGGAATCCTCTTCCAGGTTAAGTGCGAGGCCGAAGACGTTGTTGGGGAACTCCAGCAACTCACCCATGCGGCAGTTGGGCAGTCCGTAGACACGGGCAATGCCGTCTCCCACCTGCAGAACGCTGCCTACATGCTCGGTCTCGACCTTACGCTCGAACTTTTCAAGTTCCTTACGCAGGATATCGGTGATCTCTTCGGGTCTAATGCTGGCCATTGAGGTCTCTTGTTATTTTTGTGTGAGGCGTCCCGCGGTCGGGCTCAAAACAAAGTCGGAATCTGGGTTAGCGAACCCGCTTAATCAAATCGTACGTCAGGTTTTCTCGAAGCTTGTGCAGGGCGCCGCGCGCCGTGCCATCCATCACGTTGTTATCGTAAGCCACTTTCAGGCCTCCGATGAGGAGAGGATCGATATCGAACTCGGCTTCGATCTTCTTATCAAGCAGTACGGAAAGTTTTGCGAGAAGTGCCGTTCTCTGCTCGGCGACCAATTCCTCGGCCGAGGTGACATGCACGTGAAGAACGCCTTCGTGCTTCCTTCTGAGCTGGGAAAACTCGTCGCGAACGTGGATGATGTCCGTTTCGCGCCGCTTCTCAAGCATGAGGCGGAGCAACTGCATCGTCAGCGCGGTGATTCGGTCCGAGAAAAGCTTGTCGATGATTTGAAGCTTCTCATCGCGGCTGGTGTATGGAGAGACCAGGAAGGAAGTGAACTCATCGTCCCTCTCCAGAAGCGCGACGATCGCATTGAGATCTTCCTCTACGCTTGCGATGACGTCGAACTTATGCGCCGTTTCGAACAGGGCGAGGGCGTAACGCCGGCCGACGCGAAGGTCTTCCATGTTTAGCTGGCCACTCCTGCCGCGGCGATAAAGTCATCGACCATTCGTCGATTCTTATCGGAGTCCATGTTCTCGCCAACGATCTTCGTGGCGGCGCCGAGGGCGAGTTCTACGACATGGCTTCGGAGTTCTCCGATCAACTGGTCGCGCTCGGTGGCGATATCGGATTGGGCTTGGCTGACCAGGGCTTCCGTTTTGGCGGTGGCTTCCTCGATCAACGTAGCGCGAAGCTGCTGGGCTTCTTTAATTTGGGACTGGATGTGCTCGCGGGCTTCGGCTTCCGTCGCGGCGAGCCGCTTCTCATAGTCTGCGCGCAGCGTCTGCATCTCAGACTTCAGCTCTTCGACTTCAGAGAAGGTGCGCTCCAGATTCGTGTTGCGCTCTTGGATCGCATTTTGAAGCGGTACCAAGAAAAACCCCTTGATCATGGGGAACAGGATCAGGAAGACGCCGATGGTGGCGAACGTCATACCAAAATCGAGTTCCAAGCCCATCTTGTCGAGGGCTTCACGACCCGGCACGACGTTAGTGACGGACGCATAGGTTCCGCCAAACATCAAGACCACGCCAAAAATCACATTGCGTAACGTGGCCGAAGAGTTCTTCGAGTCGCTGGTGCTCATAAAACGATTGCTTGTTTAGTAAGGTCAATCTCCCCGCCGTCTTACGGCCAGCGGGGAGTCAAATTCTCGTGCGGCTTACTTGCCGGCGGCGAGGAACGGCATAACGAAGACGCTGAGCAAGAAGACAAGCTCAACGAACGCGAGCGCGATAAGCATGGGGGTCTGTAGCTTGCCGATCGCTTCAGGCTGTCGAGCCATGCCTTGCAGGGCGCCGTAGCCAATAAGTCCGAGTCCAATTCCGCAGCCGAGTCCGGCGATTCCGATTCCTAGTCCTAGCATATTAAGTTTCCTCCAGAGGTTTCTCAGTCAAAAAAATGTTAGTGGCTCGCTTCGAGCGTGTGATTATGGGCCATGCCGTCGTCGTGGCTGCCGTGATCGTCGTCATGATGGGTAACCAGCGACAGGTAAACGCAGGTCAGCATCGAGAAGATCAAAGCTTGTACCACGCAGGTCAGTAGCTTAAGCGGGAGCAAAAACTCGCCGATCGGCAGGAACAGTGCCTTACCGAGACCGTTCATCGACTCCACCGCGACGTGACCGCCATGGATGTTTCCGTATAGTCGCAACGTCAGCGACAGATTCTTCATCAACTCCGAAATGATCTCAATCACAAAGATCATCGCGGAAATAATCACCATCGGGCCGCTCATTTTGGGGCCGGAAAAGTGAGAGAAGTGCTTGCCTACGCCGTTGGCCTTGATTCCTTCGTATTGAACGTAAGCAATCGAGATCAGCGCCATGCCGAGGTTAAAGCTCAGGCTTGCGGTCGGGGAGAACGGGAAGAACAGGGCCAAGATATTGCCCGAGAAGATCACAATCCAGAAGGTTATGATCATCGGAATGTACTTCCGTCCGTGCGGCCCGATCGCACCGACGCACATGTTCTCGATGAACAGATAAAGCTGCTCGAATCGAGAAGTCCACGGGTTTGTGAAGACGCGTTGGTTCAATCCCTGCTTGGCGATCGACATCAAGATCCCCACGGCGACTACAAGGATAATGATGTAGAACCACAGGCGAACCACAAGAGCTTGCGGTTCCAACTTGGTTTCCGCAGCAAGTAGCGAGGGTCCGAAACTGGTAAGGAGATCCATGATTGGCGAGAAGGATTCGAGTTTCCTCGCTCCCCCTGGTCAAGAGGAAATATACCAGAAAGCATATTGGGGAATGACCCCCTTCCGCATGCCTGCAGAGGGGATTTTAAGAACCGCAAGATTTTTGGGGGTGTGGAGGGTTACTGGTTCTTGCCGTGCTCGGTCAGAGTCTTGATTGCGGTAAAGCAGCCAAGCAATATTCCGATAAATCCGCCGATGGGGATCCCGCCCGTGGTATGGGCGAAGTGGTCCACGGCGAGGCCGATGAGAACGCCTACAAAGGGGAAGCCGAGGAACATGTAGGCGACGGTGAGGCCGATGCCGAGTTGGTAGGTGTTCGAGTTTTCTGTCCGCTCCGCCTTTTTGGCCTGACTTGCCATGGTTCGCCGGTGGCCGGTGACCTGGGAGGCCTTATCGGTGAGCGCCTGCATACGGGCCGCGAATTCCGGGTCGTCCTCGGGGGCGCGTCGTTTCGTTGCGAGATCGTCAGGGAGTTTCGGTAACTCCATTCCTTCGAGCTCTCTTTGGGCTCGGGCGAAGCGATCTTCATCTAGTTCGTCACTGTCCGATTTGAAGTCTCGGCCAACGCTCTTGGCCGCCTTCAGTAGCCGCGCACGGATTTCATCGTCCGATGGCGGCTGCGGGACATGCGACATAAAGGTTCTGACTCCACTTGGGCGAAAAGGGTTGCAAGTCAGTTGCCGCAGTGGGGAATCGCGACGCGGAAAGTGGTGCCGCAACCTACTTCGGAGTCGATCGAGACCTTCGCGTCGTGGGTTTGGGCGAGTTCGAGCACGATGCGCATGCCCCAACCGGAGCCGCTCGTTTTGTCCCACTGGCTTCTCGCCGTTCCGGAGAGGATTCGGGCCGCCTTCTCTTGAGTCATTCCCGGCCCGGAATCGCTAACCTCGATGAAGTGCGTGTTGTCCTCGAACCGATACCGTACGCGAACCTCGCCGTAAACCGGCGGATCGTCCTCATCGTAATCGGCCGATAGGAGTTCATCGGACAACGTCTCTTTGACCGCCTTAATGGCGTTGCCGACGAGGTTCTGAACGATGCGGAAGATATAGAGCTCGTCGTGAAACGTGTCCGGCGCCTTGTCATCGATGTTGAAGCGCAGGGCCACGTGATTCTTACGTGCATCCGTGGAAAGGTATGCGGCGCTCGTCTGGATCGAAACCGACAGAGGAAGCAGCTTGCGTTCCGGACGGAGGGCCCGACCCGCGGACATGTCCGAAATGAGCTGTGAATAGCCGACGATGCGGTCGACGGACAGCTTAAGGTCGTCGAACATCGGGTTCAGCGACTCTAAATACATATCGACCTGCGGCTCGGCCGGCGACTTGTGCAACTCTTCGTTTAGCCCCGTCAACGCCATTTCGGAGAAGCTAAGCGTCGCGTAGAGGCTCGCGGCGAGGTTGCCGATGTCGTGGCCCACTTTTCCCATGCCGAGAAGAGTGGAAGCTCGGGAGCTCTCCTCGTTCAGCTTGTAATTCATGTACGCCATCGTCGAAACGGCGGCAATCGTGTCTAGGACCGCACAGTCCGTCTCGTCGAAGACCCCATCTTCCTTGTTGAGGAGCTGTACGACGCCGATCGGCATCTCGTTCTCCATCATCAATGGCGTTGCGACCATGCTTTCCACCGGGGTGCGAGTGGCGCGCTCGAAGGGATTCCACTCGTCCTCCGATTTCTTGGGGAAGGACTTGCAGACGGTAAGGCGGCTTTGGAAGGCACTCCCCGCCATGCCGAAGTTTTCGGGGATGTCCAGGGTGGGGAGCTTATCGGCGATTTCTTCCGGCAGCACGTACTGGAACTTCAGGCGACAACCCACGGGATCGTGAAGGTAGATCGTCCCTCCGGTGGCGCCGACGGCCTCGACGCAGATCGCCAGGACGTCTTTCATCAGCAGGTCGAAATTCTTCCCGCTGCTCGCCAGCTTTCGCGTGGCCATTTGAACCGCCCGGATCAGCTGCTCGTGCGTGGTCATTCGCGGAGTCAGTTTACATTAGGTTCGAATTCGAATTAGGCAAACCGAGCAGATTAGTCGCTCGAAGCACATCACAACACACCATTAAACGTGAAAGGTGACTTTTTGCCCAACCTTTCACTCTTTTTCCAGGTCTTTCGGCCTCCTAACCAACTTTGCTTCGAAGCCTCGATCGGTGGGTTCGTAGTAGACGCGACCTCTTAGCGCCTCGGGCAGGTGTTCCTGATCGACCTGGGCGTTCTGGTAGTCGTGGGCGTACTTGTAGCCCTTGCCGTAGCCGAGATCCTTCATCAGTCCGGTGGGGGCGTTCCGAAGGTGGATGGGCACGGGGTCGTTGCGAGTCTCCTTTACGTCGGCCATGGCCTTTCCAAACGCGACGTAGACCGCATTGCTCTTGGGCGAAAGGGCGAGGTAAGCGACGGCCTCGGCGAGGGCGAGCGCGCCTTCCGGCATTCCGAGGAAGTGGACCGCTTGTTGGGCGGCGATGGTAAGGGGCAGCGCGCGAGGATCGGCGAGCCCGATATCCTCCGTCGCCATTCTTACAATTCTTCTTGCGAGATAGAGTGGATCCTCGCCGCCCTCAAGCATCCTTGCGAGCCAGTAGAGAGAGGCGTCGACGTCGCTGTCCCGCACGCACTTGTGGAGCGCGGAGATCAGGTCGTAGTGCTGCTCGCCGTCCTTGTCGTACAAGATCGATCTTTGCTGGATGGCCGACTTGACGATCTCAAGGCTGATTACCGTGGGGGTTGCCGAGGCGCTAGCCACGGTCGCGCATAGCTCTAGCATGTTGAGGGAGGAACGAGCATCTCCATTCGCGAGGTTGACGAGCGCGGTGATCGCGTCGGTATCGATCTGGAACTGGCCGTTTAGGCCGCGTTCGTCTTCGAGGGCGCGTTCTAGTACGCCAAGGATCTCGTCGTTTTCGAGGGCGTTGAGGACGTAGACGCGGCTTCGCGAGAGAAGCGCCGCATTCACCTCGAACGATGGGTTCTCAGTGGTGGCTCCGATCAGGGTAACCGTGCCATCTTCGACGAAGGGAAGGATGGCATCCTGCTGCCCTTTATTAAACCGATGGATCTCATCGATAAACAGGATCGTCCGCTTGCCATCGCCTTCGCTTGAGAAGAGGGAAGCGCCACCCACCGGCTTCTTTCTCCGTTTCGCGTCTTCGACGATCTTCCTTAGGTCGGCGACACCCGCGGAGACGGCGCTGACACGCTCGAAGGCGGCCTCCGAGACGTTGGCAACGATCTCGGCGAGGGTGGTCTTCCCGACTCCAGGCGGCCCCCAGAGAATGATCGACCCCATGCGGTTGGACTCGACCGCTTTGCGGAACGCCGCGTTCGGAGCGACCAGATGTGGCTGGCCGAAGAATTCCTCAAATGTCCGCGGGCGCATCCGAGCCGCCAAAGGTGCGCCTGATTCCATCACCTTTAGATACCAGGTTGGTGGGGTTTCGACCGTTGCGGTCGACCTTATTGTGGGACCGCGAGCGGCACGAACATCCGATCGCGGGCTACACATGGTTGGTAGGTGATTGGCCCACCAACCATGTGAAAGGCTAATGCACGTGGTGGCCGAAGAAGCCGGCTAAGTCCAACAGGTGGTAACCCAGCAGACCAGACATCCCGATCAGATAGACGCGCAACAGCATCAGGCAGAACCGGACGCCAGGCGACAGCCGCATCAGACCCAATCCTTCGCCGGTTCGCTTTTGCTCTGGCGCGTCGAACATCGGGTGAATGACCTCGAACTCCACAGCCGCTTCGTTATTTTTTACTGCAATCATGATTCGTTCTCCTTTTGGCTAGGGTCGGGCGTCGGTTAGGACGAAGGGAAGAGGTTCGGTAGGGCTACCTGAGCGGCAAGCACCATCGACAAGATAAACAGGACGGCCACGATCGACCAGTTCACGACGTTGTTCCAACGCCGGTTCACCCACTCGTCGCCGAGCAGCTCGCGGTCGTTCAGAAGCAACTGGAGGAAGACGATGGCGGAGGGAAGCATGAGTCCCGCCAACACCTGAACTCCCAAGATGATGAGTTGGAGCGGCACTCCGGGAATGAGCACCACACCCGCCGCTGCGAACACCGCGCCGGCATAGAAGACATAGAACGCAGGAGCCTCCCGGAACTTCCGGTGTAGGCTGTGCGGCCATCCTTTGACCTCGCCGTACGCCCATGCGCTGGAGAGCGAGATCGCCGTTGTTCCGAGCACCGCGGCGTTGATCATCATCAACAACAGCACGTTCTTCACCACCGGCCCCATTTGGGCGCCAAGCGCCACTGCCATCTGCGCGGGATCCGTGAACGGGATTCCGTGCCGGAAGGCCGCATCGCCCACAAGCATCATTCCGCCCGCGACCAGGATCGTGAACACGGCGCCGATGCCGGTGTCGAGCCGTGCGAATTTCAGGTCGGCGAACCGCAGCCGCTTATCCGCCACGCAGCTCTGCTGGAAGAAGAGCTGCCACGGCGCGATCGTCGTTCCCACCACCGCGATCACCAAGAAGACGAGGCTGGAAGTGATCCCCCCGTGCGGCAGTGAAGGAACCACCGAGTGCAAAAGCACCTGATTCCACTGCGGATGCACGATGACGGCAAGCACGAACCAAGCCATATCCAAAAGGCATAGCCCGATCACGATTCGCTCCCACCGCAGATAGCTCCCGGTGAAGACGAGCGCGATCAGCGCGACGGCGGACAGCGGGACCGCAATCAACGGCGCCACTCCCAAGTGGGTAGCCGCCAACGAAATCGCCGCAAACTCGGTGACCAGGGTCAAAAAGTTCGTTAGCTGGAGGTCGAAGAGCGAGAACGCGCCCCACCACTTGCCGAACCGGCGATAGATCATCGCGGCATGGCCCTCGCCCGTGGCGATGCCGAGCCGTGCGACCATCTCCTGCACGAAGTAGCAAATCGGCAGCAGCAGGAGCAGCACCCACAACAGGTGAGTGCCGTACTGAGCGCCCGCCTGGGTGTAGGCCGAGACCGCGCCGGCGTCGTTATCCGCTTCCATGACGATGAGCCCCGGGCCCATCACCATCAGGAAGGTGACGATCGAACGCTTTCGAGCCGACCCAACGCGACGCGTCGGAGGCGTAACCGTCCCCTCGTGGTGTACGAGCTTTGCGCCGCCTAGCATCGTCGCACCGCCCGCAAGGAAATTTGCGAAGCGGCGCTACGTTCTAGCTTTGAAGGATTCGACGAAGACGAGAGGCCGGAACCGGCGCTCAGAAACTGGGCGAGTTCAAAGAACACGGACTCGATCGACACGATTTGGCGGACGACATCCTGTCCGCGGAAAATTAGGTTCTTCATTGGCAGCCTCCATGCCTCGGTGGATCCTCTGTTGGCGTAAGCGCGGGTTCGCCTACACGTGACGGAGGGCACGCGAGTCTTTGGTCAGGGATCGGTCGGCCGGGGCCGGTCGATCCAAAACGTCGAAAGGGTGTTCGGGGCTCTTGCCTCCGAACACCCTTTCCACATGGGAGGGCAACAAGATCAGACGATCAAGTTCGGAAGCAGGTCGCTCCGTTCACCGTCTCCATCCATGCGTGTGCATAGGAGGGAGGTTCAGGTTTTTGGTTCGAATTGCAACTGTCGTAATCCATTGCTTTGCTGCGGCCGACTTCGGCCACATCGATAAGGTCATTCACCCCTTATCGCATAAATCACTCTACCTCTCTTCGACTCCAAAAGCGACCCGGCGTTACGTGAAATTGGATCTGTTTGCGTCCCCTTTTTCAATCCCCGCAATCCTTCCGGGTTATGTAGGTATTTCGCCGTCGCTTAGCTCATTAATGGACAATATTTTCGGGTGATAGAGTCATCGTCACATGGATCGATTACCATGAACAAGGGATCCTTTAGTAATAACTAAACCGCTAAAATGCTCCTCGTGAGGTCGAAAAATGGCAGGTAGGCAAAGGCGGGGTTGGCTCGCAACGCCCAAAGGACGAGCTCGATGGGAAATCGCTTTCCGCAAGAGCGGAATGTCCGTCGCGAAAATCTGCCGCGATCTCAAGCCCACGAACGACGGGCACGCCCTGAAAGAGCAGACCCTGGGCCGATTCATGCGGGGCGAACCAGTGGAACAGTGGGCGATCCTTCTTGCCTTCGCCGCATTGAAACTGGAAGCGGTAGTGGGCGAAGACTTTGAACGAGCCGATCCGCTACCCGTTCCCGAAGCCCCAGCCAAGCAAGTGGGCGCCTACGTCCATCGGAAGGAATTAGAAGAGGCCGTACTAGATCGGATCGAGTTTCATCTCGCCCAAGGGCCCAACCGCGACGATACAGGCCTCTTAGTTGCCTTGGAGGGGGAAGGAGGCGTGGGCAAAACGCGTCTCGCGATCGAGATCGCCCGCCGCTCCGCGGAGTGGTCGCTCCCTGCCCGGTTCGTCAGCTTGGCGCATCTGGCGGTTAGCGAGAGCCCGGAGCCGGCGGAACGTCGGCCGGAGTTGATGCTGCAAGCAATTGCTTCCTCGTGTACCTTTGGAATGGCGGCGAGGATGGAAGTGACGGTTATCGAACTCTTACGTTCGAGTCCTCTCCTTCTGATTCTTGACAACCTAGAATCGGTCCTTTGCGAGGAAGTGGCCGCGTGTCTGCTGAGGGTCGTTGCCGCTTGTCCGAGCTTGGTAGTCGTGGTGACCTCGAGGCGGTCCCTTGGGGTCGAAACTTCACTGACCTTGGACCTGGAGCGGGGAATGACGGAAGAGGAAGCGCTTCAACTTCTTCAACTCCGTATTTCTGAGTTCCTGCCCAGCGATGCTCCCGCGCGAAAGTTGAACCAGGCTGAGCTCCGGGACGTGGTCAAACAATGTTTCTTTGTCCCTTTGGCGATCGAAAATGTGGCGGCCATGGCCCGGACCGCTTTGCAGCCTTCCCGTGTCGCGCATGAGCTAAAGCAGATTGCCAAGGGAATGCCCGATCCGCTTGATATAACCAACCACTTTAAGGACCCGCACGCCGCCGATCGGAACCGTTCTATGGCCAGTTCCTTGCTGTGGGGCTACCGCCAGATTCGGCAGTGGGGAGGCGAGGACGCCGAACGTATCCAGCGCGCCTATCGGATCTCAGGAATCTTTGCCGGTCCCTTCACCAGCGACGATTTCGATGCGATCGCCGGTCGCGGCGAATCGCGCTGGCTCACGGAATTGCAGACCGCCTACGTGATCGAAGCGAACCCTAGCGATGGGGCTTGGACTCAGAATATCTTCCGGCGCGCGTTCGCCTGCCGGCTTCTGCAGGCCTCGGATGAGTACGAGACGGTTCGTTCTCAATTCATCCACCACTTCTTTGGCCGTTTGGAGAGGGAAGGGCGCCGTTTAGGCGAACCGGATGCGAATTGGGAGCTCCTGCGAAGTTCGCAGCCGAACTGGATCCGGGCCGCCTACCTGGTTGCTCGGCGAATAGATGAAGGGGATTGCGCAGCCATCGCAATGTTCCACGGCGCCCGCTTCTCCATCCAAAATTCTGCCTGGTATTTAGGCTGGGATATCGAACCCCTCCTCATCGCGGTAGAAGCCGCGGCCGCGAAACGAGAAGAAGCGGCGCTCTGGGCAGACTGCGCGCGGGGTTTGGGAACGGTCCACTTGTGCCTCAAAGCCGACCCGAATGCGGCTTACCGGTGGTTTTCGAAGGCACTGGACCTCTATCGGATGGTCCGTGACCGCGAAGGCGAAGCCGACTGCCTGCGGTGCCTAGCCGACTGTGAGACGTCTTCCGACGCTAGCCTAAACCTCTTGCGTCTGGCCGCGGCGGCGGTCCCGAACACGGAGACCTTTACAGTTGCTTTGATTCGTCGCTCCATCGCTTTCTACCTTTTACGATCAAACGGTGGATCGTCGTCTGAAGAGGGCCATACGAAGCTTCTCGATGCTCGATCTCTGCTTTTCAAATTGGGTCGCTATGCTGACGTCGCGAGTTGCGATCTCGCGTTGGGAGAATTTGCGGTCACACAAGGCAACTTCGAAGAGGGCCAACGGATTCGAAAGTGCGCTTTGCAACTGGCTCGAGCGTCTCGCGACTTGCGAGAGCAGATTTTTCTGCTGATGCAGGGGCTCGAGTGGCGGAGACGAGGGGGAGAGAGCGCTCTTGAAATGGATTGGACCACCGCTTGGTCCGACTTGGTAGAAGCCACCGATCTCAACCGGCGATACGGGGAGTCGAGAGTAGCGGCCCAATTGTTAAGAATAAAGGCGGACCTGCTGATCGATGTCAGCAGTTACACAGCCGCGACGCACGCGCTGCAACAGGCAATTCACTTGTTTGAATGCCTGTACGACGCGGACGCCTCCGTCCACTGTCGTCAGCTCCTGGACGCGATCACCGAATTTGGCGGCACGACAAGCGCCGCCAAGAAGTGGTCACGGCAGGCTTAATTAGCCGAAGCGGCCGGAGATGTAGTCTTCGGTTTTCTTCTTCTGCGGATACAGGAAGATGCTCTGCGTCGCGCTGAACTCGACGAGCTCGCCCATCATGAAGAACGCGGTGAAGTCGCTGGCCCGCTGGGCCTGCTGCATGTTGTGCGTGACGATGATGATCGTGTAGTCCCGCTTTAACTCAAAAATGAGGTCCTCGATCTTCGAGGTGGCGATGGGGTCGAGAGCGGAACATGGCTCGTCCATCAAGATGATCTTGGGATCCACCGCCATCGTACGGGCGATGCAAAGCCGCTGCTGCTGGCCTCCGGAAAGCTGAAGGCCACTCTGCTTGAGCTTGTCCTTGACCTCGTCCCAAAGCGCGGCACGCCGGAGGGAGTTCTCCACGATCTCGGCAAGCTTGACCTTATCTCGCACGCCGTGAATGCGCGGACCGTAGGCGATGTTGTCGAAGATCGACATCGGGAACGGATTCGGCTTTTGAAAGACCATCCCGACTTCTTTGCGCAGCTCGACCGGATCGACGTTCGGTCCATAGAGATCTTGACCGTCGAGGGTGACGCGGCCTTCGATCCGCGTGCCGTCGATAAGGTCGTTCATCCGGTTGAGACATCGGAGAAACGTCGACTTGCCGCAGCCCGACGGGCCGATGAAGGCGGTTACGCGGTTCTCGGGCACATGGACCGTGATGTCCTTGAGGGCCTGAAAACCGCCGTAAAAGAAGTTAAGGTTCTCCGCCGAGATCTTAGGAAGCGTGAGGACTTGGGCGGCGGGATCCATCGTCAAAGGCATGGCGCGTCCCTAAAGTACGCGGGAATTGTTAAGAAGACGTAAAGGCTCCCATGGCTCTGAACTTCTGATAACGCGATTCTCGCAATTCTTCGTCCGTCAATTCGCTCAGCTCACCCAAATGTTTGGCGATCGCGTTTCGGACCATTTCCGATGCGCCGGGCCAGTCGCGGTGGGCGCCACCTTTCGGTTCGCTGACGATGTCGTCAATTAGACCGAACTCCTTTGCCCGGTGCGCCGTGAGCTGCAGAGCTTTAGCGGCATCGGATCCTCGCTCCGGCGCGCGCCACAGAATTGCCGCGCAGCCTTCGGGAGGGATAACCGAGTAGACGGCGTGCTCCAGCATCAAGACGCGGCTTGAGGTAGCAATGCCGATCGCTCCACCGGAGCCTCCTTCACCGATGACCACGGCGATGGTGGGAACGGTGAGCTGGAACATCTTGTACATGCCGGCGGCGATCGCCTCGGAGATTCCTCGCGCCTCGCTCTCGACCCCGGGGTCGGCGGCGGGAGTGTCCACGAACGAGATCACCGGCATCCGGAACCGTTCGGCCATCTCAAAGAGGCGGATCGCTTTGCGATATCCCTCGGGTTTGGCCATTCCGAAGCTTCGGAACTGCCGATCCTGGATGTTGCGGCCTTTTTGGTGGCCAACGATCATGACGGGACGACCCTCGAACATCGCAGGCCCTCCGACGATGGCGTTGTCGACAAAGCCGGCGCGGTCGCCCTGAAGCTCGACGAAGTTACTGAAGATCGATTGGACGTAATCGAGCGTGTACGGGCGCTTAAGGGCGCGGGCGATGAGCACCTGTTCCCAGGGGCCGATGTTTCGGTAGAGAACATCCTGGAAGCCCTCGAGTTTTGCCTGGAATTCGCGGGCTTGGTCGCCGTATTTCGCGCGCTTGACGGGATCTTTTTCTTTCTTCTCAAGCTCCCAAAGCTTCGCGACGCCCTCTTCGAGGTCCCTTAACGGACGCTCCCACTCGTTGTGATCCATTGCCATGAGAAATTTGGGCGGCGCTTAGGCGCTTGTCGAAAGTCTTGCCGCTCCAAGCAGCTTTACAAGGTTCGCGAGGGTGGACCGCATTTCTTTGCGGGGCACGATGCGATCGATCATTCCGTGGCTAAGCGCGAATTCGGCGGTTTGGAAATCATCCGGGACCTTACTGACCCCGGCTTGTTTGCTGACACGCGCGCCGGCGAATCCGATCAGCGCTTTGGGTTCGGCGAGGATGACGTCCGCGATGCTGGCGTAGCTGGCCAAAACCCCCCCGGTCGTCGGGTCGGTCAGGACGGAAATGTAGGGAACTCCCGACTTCGAACAACGTTGCGCCGCCGCCGTGGTCTTGGCCATCTGCATGAGCGAGTATAGGCCTTCCTGCATTCGGGCGCCGCCGGAAGCGGAGAAGACGATCGCCGGCTCCCCGGCCTTCTCGGCCCGCTCAAGGGTGCGGGTGATCTTTTCCCCCGCGACGGAGCCCATCGATCCGCCCATGAAGGAGAACTCGGCAACCGCGATCATCACGCCGTGGCCGTCTAAAGTGGCTCGGCCAGAGAAAATCGAGTCGTTCGCGTTCGTCTTGGCAACGGCCGCGGCCAACTTTTCGCTGTATTCAGGAAACTGAAGAGGGTCGAGCGATCTCAGGTCGGTGTCGAATTCCTCGAAGGAGTCCGCGTCGAACGTGAAGTCGATGCGTTGTTTTGCGGAAAGGCGGTGGTGATGCCCGCAATAAGGGCATACGCGCAGATTCTGCTCGAAATCCACGGAGAATATCGTCTTCTTACAGTTCAGACACTGAAGAAACGCCCCCGCTCGGTCCGGCGTTCGGTTGCTCAAGATGGAGAAGGATACCATTTGGCCCGGCTCTGCTGAATCCGTAAGCGTCCGGGGTGGTGGACCAGCACCGGATAGGGCAAGTGCGCGTAGTATGAATGCGTATGGCAAGGCCGCCCGTGGATCGGATTTTTGGCGTCGAAACGGAATTCGGATGTCTCGTCTCGGACGAAGCCCTCGGTACTCCCGAGAACGCCGTCGAGGTCGTAAAGGACTACTTATTCCAGGAACTTCGTCTCGGGGCGATAGACCTTCATGCTCGAGACGACGTATTCGAGCCTGCGCATTCCGGCGGCTTCTTGATGAACGGGGCCCGGCTGTATATCGACGCTGTCGGCTCCCACCTTGAGTACGCCACCGCTGAATGCCGTCTCCTGAGCGACCTGGTAGCGAATGATAGGGCAGGACAGCGCCAGATCGTTCGCGCTTTGAAGGAATTGGGTCTGGACGATGCCGTGAGCATCTACAACAACTCCGTCGACCACTTCGGCGGACACACTTTCGGTTGCCACGAGAACTACCTCGTGCGCGGCGACGATGACTTCTTGAACACGCAGGTTCACATGCTGTACCCGTTCCTGGTCACCCGCCAGATTTTCGCGGGGGTAGGGCGGGTTGGCGGTCACATGCTAACTCTCGGCGGGATGCGACCCAGCTACCAAGAAGTAATGGAGAACCCGGTGGACTACATCTGGGTGTCCCACGTGTATTCGGTTATTCCGGACAACTCGGTGCCGTTCCAGCTCAGCCAGCGGGCCGACCACATCATCAAGACCGTAGCGAGCCGGGTCCGCTTTAACCGGGCGCTCATCAATCCCAAGTGGGAGCACTTTTACTCGCATAACGGCATGACCCGGCTGCACCTCCTCTTCGGTGAGGGGAACCAGAACGAGTTTGCTTATGCGTTGAAGGTCGGCACGACGGTCTTGGTGCTGAAGCTGCTGGAAGAGCGGCGGGTGCCCGAGGAATTGACCCTTTTACAGCCTTTGATCGCCCTGAAGGAAGTAAGTCGCGACCAATCCTTCCAATGGCTTGTGACCCTTTCCGACGGCCGCACGATTCGCTCGATCGATCTGCAGCGCGAGTACCTCAATATGGCTGAGGTCTATCGAGGCGAGTCCGCCCAGACGAACTGGATCCTGGACAACTGGCGGCAGATCTTGGACGACCTCGAAACCGATCCGATGGCAACCGAGGACCGCGTCGATTGGGTGGCGAAGCGGAAGATCGTCGAGCAGTATATGGCCGAGGAAAATCTCGATTGGACGGACGATGCCCTCCACTCCGTGGACCTCGAGTATCACAACATCGACCCCGAGAAGTCGCTCTTCTACGCTTTCCAAGACATGGGTCGATCGAAGCGGACGTTGGACGAGATGGACATCACGATGGCAATGACCGACCCGCCCCAGAACACCCGGGCAAAGGGAAGGGCGATGCTGGTCGAGAAGGTATTGGCACGCAAGAATCCGAAGTTCTATCTGTTCGATTGGAATGGAGTCGCGCTGGATCGGAACACGTACATCGAGATGGCGGACCCGTTCGAGACTTACGAGACCAGAGTTTGACCGGGGACGTTTGAGCTACCATTCCATCGCGAAAAAGCGATGACTTACGAAGAAGCGCTGGAATACATCGCCTCACTGCAATCGCGGGGCTGGCGTTTGGGGCTGGAGAGAATCCGTGAGTTCTGTGAGAAGGCGGACCTGACTCCCTGGCTGGGCGGCAACGACCGGACGCAGTACGTCCACGTCGCGGGCACGAACGGGAAGGGATCGACAACGGCCTACCTTCAGAGCCTGCTCGTGGAGATGGGATTCCGAACCGGCTCCTTCTTCTCGCCCTTCGTGGTCGATCCGCGCGAGAGGTGGCAGTTCGGCCGGGAGATGATCGCGCCCGACGATCTGGCCTCCATTGTGGAGCACCTGATTCCCATTGCGGAGCCATTTGTCGAGTCCGAGTTGGGCGGAATTACCGAATTCGAGTTCAAAACCGCCGTCGCCTTTGAGATGGCTCGACGACAGAATTGCGAGTGGTTTGCAATGGAAGTGGGACTCGGGGGGCGCTTCGATTCGACCAATGTGATTACTCCGCGAGCCTCTATCATCGTGAGTATCGGGCTCGACCACGTTTCGATCTTGGGCGACACGATTGAAGCCATCGCCATGGAGAAGGCCGGCATCATTAAGCCGGGAGTTCCGGCTGTCATCGGCGACCTCGCGCCTTCCGCGTTGGAGGTCATACAGGGCATCGCCCGTGAGCGTGGTTCGGAGGTCTGGAGATGGGGAAGGGATGTTTCTTGGGCCGACGACGAGGTGGTTCAGACGCCATTGTCTCGCTTCGACGGCATTAAGACCGGGATTGCCGGTTATATGCAGGGTCACAACCTGGCGCTCGCCGTCGCGTCGCTTGAAGCGGCTGGGTTGCGGCCTACCGAGGAGCAAGTTCGACGAGGGGCGGCGCTTGCATACGTGCCGGGCCGGTTCCAGATCATCCACAGCCTTGGCACACGATTCCTGCTTGATGGCGCCCATAACACTGCTGCGGCTCAGGTTTTGGGGAAGTCTCTGAGGTCCTTTGAGTTTTCCAGCATCGTGCTGCTTACAAATATGGTGCAGGGGCACAGCTTAGGTGCGTTCTATGAAGAACTCGTGGGCAAAGTGAGCGAGGCATTCGTAGTTCCCATCGACTTTCACCGCGCCTACTCAGTGAAAGAGACAGTCGATGAGCTTCGCTGTGCCGACGTGGACGCCACGCCATTTCCGGACCTTTGGTCCGGGATCGAGGCCGCGGCGGCAAGCGCCGGCTCTGACGGCATTGTTCTCGTTACTGGGAGTTTCTATCTGGTGGGCGAGGTGGTTCGCGCGCTTTCCCGGATTTAGCCTCCTGTCGTAGAATCAGAGGGTGACTTGGAGCCCGCAGTTCGACGTCGGTCCGTTCATTCTTGGCCTTGTCGGACTGATTGCGTCGGTTGCCCTTCTCGTTCGGCTACCGATCAATGCTCGAAAAACGCAAAAGCCACCGCGTCCTGAATGGATCTTTGGTGCTTGCGTTTTGCTCGTTGTATCTCTGGCAACGACCGCACTAAGTTCCGGCTGCGTAACCGTAGTCTCGCAACTCAGCTCGGGCGGCGGCGACAGGGATTAAAACGAAGAGGGCCATCTCAACTTGAGATGGCCCTCTTCGTCCGACTATTCCTCGTCGTCAACGGTGATTCGTCGCTTCTTTAGCGGCGCTGGAATCTCCACCACCGGGTCCGGTGAAGACAAAGGTTTGCTGTAGTGTGCGTCGGCGGACGCTCCCGCCGATTGAGCTCTCTGGAGCTCTTCGGAGAGCGAACCCTTCTTGCTCATCATCACCGAGTAGACAAGGGCTGCCACCGCAATCAGCGTAACGATCACGAGAACCGGGGTGCCGAGTGGCTTGATGATCGTTCCCGCGAGGAGCAGGGCGACGAGGTTCATGACCTTGATCAGGGGGTTCAGCGCAGGGCCGGCAGTGTCCTTGAACGGATCTCCGACGGTGTCGCAGATGACGGACGCCTTGTGGGCATCGCTGCCTTTGCCGCCATACATTCCATCTTCGATCAGTTTCTTCGCGTTATCCCACATGCCGCCCGAGTTGGAAAGCAGGATGGCCATGAGCTGGCCACTAAGAATCGCGCCCGCCAGGAACCCGCCGAGCGCCTGTGCGCCGGTGAGGTTGTACTGGACGCCATTCACCGTGGTCAAAGGCTTGCCGATCGAAAAGCCGAATGCAACCGCGACCGGCAGGGCGATGGCGAGGACGCCCGGAGCGAGAAGCTCCTTCTGCGCCGCCGCGGTAACCATCGCAACGCACCGGGCATAGTCCGGTCGAGTCGTCCCGAGCATAATTCCGGGATTCTCCCGGAACTGTCTTCGAACCTCATTGATGAGTTCGAAGGCCGATCGTCCGACTGCGTTGATTGCGAACGCAGAGAAGAGGAATGGTGCGGCGCCACCAATCAAGAGGCCGAGGAAGATCTCCGGCACATCCAGTTTGAGGCCGATGTCCGTCAGCATCGCTTCCCCACGGAATGAGTTGAAGAGCGCGATCGCGGCGATAACCGCGGTCGCGATTGCAAATCCCTTCGTAAGCGCCTTGGTCGTGTTACCGGCTGCGTCGAGGTGGCCGACGGCCTTGGCGCCCTGAGGATTGTCGTGGCCCGCGCCGCTCATCTCGAACACGCCTTGCGCGTTATCGGAAATGGGGCCGAACGTGTCCATTGCAAGGACAAACCCGGTGGTCGAAAGCAATCCGAGTCCCACGAGGGCGACTCCGTAGAGGGCCAGCGCATAGCCACCGTAGGCGGCCGACGGGAAGAGGAACAGGGGGCACATAAGCGCCGCCACGAGAACGAGCACCATCATCGCGCTCGATTCGAGACCGTACGCGAATCCCTGGATGATCATGGTCGCCGCGCCGCCACTCGAAACGCCCGCCACTTCTTGGGTGGGTTTCTTATGGGTCGAAACGTAGTACTCGGTCAATCGCTCGATGACGAACGCCAAGCCGAGGCCAACCCAAACCGCGAGAGCGAACTTCCACCAAGGAATGCTGCTTTCCTCGGTAACGACCAGTTCCATCGGACTTGTTGACGGTGTCGGCGTGCGGGAGTTGGAAGTTTTGGAAGCCTTCGCCTCCGCGTTTAAGTCCTTTGCGGCTTTCTTGTAGAAGGTGAGACTGCGCTGCGGCGAGACGAGTGAATAAGGGTGACTGATCGAATTCGGAAGACCTATGGCGATGTCTCCGGAACTGTCGTTCACGAAGAGCGTCACGGGAAGCACCTTTGCGTACTCGATCGTCGGATCCATGCCCTGCTGCTTCGCACTGGCCTTGTACTTGTCGATGGCGTCGTCAAGCTCCGCTTTCTTAACCGGGCCCTGCCAAAGGTAGCGATCCACGTCCTGCTCGGCTTGCGGAGGCTGGCCGTTTTGGGCCGGACGGGCCGGTATGTGAGCCTTTAGATGGACATAGGCCACGACGACCGCGTCCTTGTCTTTGCCACTGAAGTAATCGCGGACGGTTTCGTAGGGAGCGTCTGGGTCGGGAGCTTGGCCCGGCGCCGGCGGCTTTATCATCCCGTAATCGAGCGCCTTCAGCGGGGAGTGCGCAGGATCGGCCACGGCTTGGAAACCGGTGTACGGCTTCGAAATCAGCGAATCGCTGGTCATCGCCAGATCGGTTTGCACCGTGGACAGATCGTCCGGAGAGAATCCCCGGTCTTTCATTTCCTTCGTGTTGACGACGTCCGTCGCCGTTATGTCTGCGGCCGTGACTGGGCTCTTGTCCTTACGAAGCTCCTTGTCCACGGCCGCCTGCGGCACACCGAGAAGGGAAGGGGGGATGTTGTTCGGGTTCGCGTAAATATCGGTTGCGGTGACGCTGTCGGCGGTCTTATTGAACTTCGCGGCAACCAGCTTCTGGGCGGCCGCCACGGATCCCGCCGGCGGCTTGACCGCGACCAACTTCTCTTTGAGCTTTTGGATCGCGTCGACGTCGGCTCGTTGCGAGTCCTGAACCGCTACGGCACGAGCCGTCGTGAGCGGCGTGCGGCCACCCATGAAGAACCAGGCGAATGCGGCGATCAGGACCGCCGAGATCGCAGCGGACCGAAGGAACCCACCACGGATCGCAACAAGCGGATCGGAATCGAGGCTGTCGTTCCCTTTGACGGTGAGAATTCCAATCGCGGAGGCGAAGATGCCGATCGCGGAGGTGATCATCGCGAACAGAACAAGCTTCGTCCAGACGCTCTGGTCGACAACGGCGGAAGTTGCGGCGGCAAGAATGATCGCCGAGACCAGGGTTACTTCGTAGGACTCGAAGACGTCCGCCGCCATTCCGGCGCAGTCCCCGACGTTGTCGCCGACGTTATCCGCGATAACCGCGGGATTGCGGGGATCGTCTTCCGGGATACCCGCTTCGACCTTACCGACAAGGTCGGCGCCGACGTCCGCCGCTTTGGTGAAAATGCCTCCACCGACGCGCATAAAGAGCGCCGCCAGCGAGCCACCGAAGCCGAAGCCGATTAGGTCTTGGGTTGCATGCTCGCCGCCGACGACCAGAATGATCGTCGCGCCTAAAAGACCGATGCCGACGGTCATGAGTCCGGCGACGGCGCCGCTTCGGAAGGCGATTTCAAGGGATCGCCGGTAGCTGCTGAGAGCAGCTTGAGCGGTTCGGACATTGCCGTTGACGGCAATGATCATGCCCGTCGAGCCCGCGGCGTAGCTACCAATGACGCCAAAGATAAACGAAATGGCGACGCCGGCCGCCGAAGCGATCCCGTTGCCCCAATTCAAATAGAGGAGGCCGAGTGCGAGAGCAAGAACGAAGCCGACCATCGTCCGGATCTGCTTGCCCAAATAGGCAATCGCGCCGTCCTTGATGGCCTGCGAGACTTCTTGCATCTTCTCGCTGCCCTTGTCTTGGCGTAGGACCCACCGGGCCAGCCAGTAGGCTAAAACGAGTGCGAGGATGCTGAGAAAGGCTGCGAAGCCGAGAAGCAATTTGTCGCCATTGTCAAATCGAAGAGAAACGTGGTCGCCTTCGCCCGCGAAGGCGCTCGCCGGAACCAATGCGGCGAAGATCGCGAGGATGGCAATGAGTCGACTGCGGCTCGCGCCGTGACGAGACGATAAAAAGCTACCGGCCTGTGGTGTCTGGAGCAACTTCATCAAGAGTGGAAAACCCCCTTAGGTGAGTAGCGCTTCCATGCGTATGCACTTGGCCGCTTGAATGTTTCGCGAAAGAATACCCCAGCGGTTTTGCACCGCCAAGGCTTCGTTCGGGTGATGATTACGGAAAGAGGCTGGTCGTAGGTTCCTTGGAACCCGCTTCCGCCATCGGCAGGGAAGATGCGCTTAGAAGCGCGCTTCTTCCATTTGACGAAACTCGACTTCGCCGCCATGAATGGATAACTGAGCCTTCAGCATCTCCGCCTTTCGACGGGTGATGCCGGTGAGGAGAGTTACGGGCAACTCGGACAGCATTTGCTTGACCTGATTTCGGTTGAGCGCCAGCATCTGCTGCAGGGAAGCGATGATTTCTTCTTCCTTGTTGCCGCCGCCCACCAGAACGAGCTCGTACATCGCTTCATCATCGACAACCGCGAAGCCCAGCGGAATCGATTTCTTCGGCGCATTGTCATCGCGTGCCAGCGGAATCTCGTGGTTGCACTTCTCACAGAGGAGCGCTTCGGTCTTCTCGCTGTAGTAATTCAGCTCGTTACAGTAGCCGCAGCGAACCTGCGAGACCTCTAGCACGATGTTGTCCTTGATGGGCACCATGCGGTGACAATTACAGCAGTCGAAGTCCTGATCCGGGGCCCCGATGAGTTCGTTGACGGTTTGGCAAAACGGACACGTGACCGGTTCGCGCGTAACCTTGCGGGTTTGAAACCCAACGTAGGTCGCGTAGCCGATGAAGCCGAGTGCCATTAAACCGAGGATGGTTCCAAGCGGAACGAACATTCCACTGGTGCCCCGGTAAACGAGCAACAACCCGGCTACTCCGCCGAGTGCGATTCCCGAAATGCCAAAGTAAAAGGCGCGTTCGGAAATGATTTCGATGACGTCAGAGACGCGCTGAACTCTTGGCATGGCAATTTCCCCAGGGTGCTTTCGCTGATTTTAGTATAGAACGGCTCCTGCCGCCTAGGTGGTAAGGATCGGGACTTGCGCAAGATCAGCCGCCGATCCGATGGCTAAATGTAGTGTTGCCACCGGCAGGCGAGCCGACCACGGGATAAACCACTATGCTCCCATCCCCCTGATCGAATGCGGTGAACCTGTAAAGTGCGCCGAGATCCTTAAGCATTTCGATCGCGTTCATCTCGTGGTACTCGACGTCGATAGGCGGATTAGGAAGCCCCGGTGCGACTACGATCTTAATCTTCGCTTGGGCGCCGAGCAGTGCAAGTACACTATGTAGAGTGGCTTTCTTGACCACCAACTCTTGCGGCTGAAGATACTTCGGCGTCTCGGAGACGGGCGTGGTACGAGGTGGCGGGGTTTCTTGTGGTGGTGCTTCCCTAGGCGGCGCGACGACACGCGGCGTCGGATTTACGTATATGGGATCCGTCGATTCTTTCGGCACTTCGGCCACACGGTTAACCGGCGCGGGATTCGGCGCCACCACGGGCGGCGGCGAGATGGAAAGCATCGAGGAAACGGTAAAGGAGGCCAGCGCCAGCGCGGCCAAAACCAATCCCGAGACGAACGCCACCGTTCGCGGATTTCTGGGCTCGGGGGTTACTTCACGCGGTACGAATCGGGGGATGGTCTTGGTCACGGGCGTGCCCGCCGGCCTTCCGGTTTTGAGGCCGTTGAGGGCTTCCGTTCGCCGCAGCAATTCTTCGCGGTAGATCGGATACCGATTGACGAACTCGCCGATCGCGTTCGCGTTATTCTCTTCGGCGATGGCCCACATGAGACCATCAAGTTCCGGCGGAATTCGGCTCATCGGTCTTCACCCTCATAAAGGACGCGAAATCGCTCGCGCGCCCGATAAAGACGAGTCTTCGCGGCATTGACGTTGCAGCCAAGGCTCTCCGCAATCTCTTGAAGGCTCAGTTCTTCCCAGTAGAAGAGAACCAGCAGGGCGCGATCGTTGGGCGTTAGGTGGGCCAAGGTCGCTTGCACGCGAGGATCGGTGGTATCCGGCTCCTCGGTCGCCGCTACGGCGGTGGCTTCGTCGAGTTCTACGTGACGCCAGCGGTGCCGATGACGGCGGGCTTCCTGAATACTTCGGTTGACCGCAACGCGGAATAGCCACGTGCTGAAGCGCGCCCTTCGGTCGAACCGGCCGATGTGACGGTAGACGAGGGTGAAAATCTCTTGGACGGCATCTTTTGCCTCGTCCTGATCGATCAAAACGCCGCAGGCGATGGAGTAGACCTTGTCGTAATACTTGGCGTAAATCCCCTCGAACGCCGACTCGTCGCCCGACAGGAAGCGCTCGACGAGCACGAGGTCTTCGTCGTATGAGCTTGTCCGCGATTTATCGATGAGTGCCGACACCACCAAACTCCTTCGACGCACGCACGATCATCAGCGTTACGGGAGCTGCCGGCCGAGTTCGATTCGTTGGTCGAATTGAGCAGGGAGCTTTAACAGAGTGAAGGTATCTGCGATACCAAAAATAAAGATGACCGTGGCGAGCGCGAGCTTCCAGCGATCCCGGCACACTTTGATCATTCCGATTCCCACACCCGCGGCGATGGGCAGTAACGCGGGCAAAAGGTAGCGTCCTTGGGCTTGGAAGTATTGCGCGTTAAATCTTAGGAAAGAGGCGAAGATAAGAACGAAGAAAATCCCATTCACTACGTTCGCGGCTTTTGTGATCGAATCCTCTTCACCGCGCAGCGACCAGACCCATCCTCCGAAAGCGACGATGAGGGCGAGCCAGGCGACCTGATAGATCGTGTTGACGCCCCCGCCCATCGCGTGGTCGACGCCTTGGCCTTTATAGATCGTCAGCCAGATGTCCATGTAGCCGAACACGCCGATGAAGGACCGGGCCGTCCAAGAGGCAACCATGTCAACCCAATAGCCTCGAGGCCCTAGACCCTTGATCATGTCGCTCGCTTGAGCGGTGTTTACGAAGGCTTGGTTAAACGCCTTCAGGGCCAATGGATCGCCATATAGCTGTTGATTTCGCGCCCACCAGGGCAGCACCAGGACAAGCAAGGGCACGATCGCCATCGCGATTTGGCGAACGTTTGGTCGCTGCGCCGGCTTCCAAAGAATCGCCAGAAGAATGACTGGCAATAGGACCGCGCCGGTTGTTTTGGTCAGGATCGCTAGGCCGGCAAGCACGCCGACCCCGACGGCCGAGCCGTTGGTCCACCCATTGCGCATAGACCTAAGGGTGAGTGCCAGCGTCCAGGTGCAGAGGCAGATGAGCAACGGGTCGTTGCTGACCGCGCCGTCGAGTGCAGCATTCATCGGCAAGACGGCCGCGAACGCCGCGGCCACCAATGCCGCTTCCGGTCGCTGTAAACCCCAGGAGACGGCATAGAAGATTCCCGCGATGGTGCTCGCGCCGATGAGGATGTTTAACCAACGGAGCTTAACGCCGTCGCCCTGCGTCATCTCCTTGCCCTCATTCGTCGGCGGAGGGGGAGGGAGGAAAACGCCGGTGACCGTCGACCACGCGCCGGCCAGCATGTAAAACGCCGGCGGCTGGTGATATTCAATCTCTTCGCCTGCGTTAGGCCCAAGCGGTTTGAAAACGGGAAAGCCGCCGTGCATCAGACGAAGAACGTAGTTCACGTGCTCGCGCTCGTCCGGAGCGCCGATATCGGCCGCCTTTCTGGGATTGCCCGTAGCCGGATCTCGTTGCCCAAATAGGGCGCCCGGGGTTCGAAACGGGGTGATTGACGCCAAATTCGCCGCGAGTGCGATGTGCAGCGCGATCAATCCGAAGAGAATGGCAAGTGCTTGTTTCGATCCCATGCCGCGTCCGAGCCGCCGAAAAGGGCGCGCCAATTGAACTGTGCGATACCCTACCCGCTTTCGCCGCCCTTCGCCCCTCGGACCTTTGCGGGTTCTAGGTACGAATTCGTCGGGTAACCTCTTAGCCGCAGTCAACCTGACGGAGTTCAATAATTTGAGTGGAAATTCTGGTTCGGCGACAGCCGAAAAGACCGAGGCCGCTTCAGTTTCGAAATTGCCTATGCGTCCCCGAGATCTCTTAAGCAAAGAGGATTGCCTGGAAATGTTCCGGCAGGTGTACCTCGCGCGATACTTTGATGTTCGCCTGATTAAGGAGAAGCGGCGTGGCCGGCTTCGCGGAACCCTTTACTCGTCCCACAACCAAGAAGCGATTCTTGTCGGCTCCCTTTTCGGGTTGAAGCCAACTGACTGGATTTCGCCGATTCACCGGGACATGCCCGCATTCTTCTTGAAGGACATCAAGTTCAAGTGGCACGACGCGACTCGAATGGGCATGACGATCGAGCAGGTTTGCGCCCAGGTTTGGGGCAAAGTGGGTTCGCCGGGCCGGGCCCGCGACAACTGGTCCCACATCGGTAGCCGCGAGAAGCGCATCATCCACTCGACTTCGATGCTCGCCGGCACGATTCCGGTTGCCGCCGGCGTCACCTATGCGAGCCGCTTAGACGGTGGCGACGCGGTTTGCTTGACCTACAACGGCGAGGGTTCGACCGCCCAAGGCATTTTTCACGAGGCGATCAACTACGCGGCCGTGCACAAGTTGCCGGTCATCACGATCATCGAGAACAACCAGTGGGCTTACGGAACGCCGACGGACCTCGAGTATTCGCAGCATGACTTCGCCCGCCGCGCTGACGGCTTCGGCATCCCCGGCTTAATCGCGGACGGTCAGGACGTGTTTGACGTTTATGACAAGGTCATGCAAGCCGTGGAGCACGCCCGCGCCGGTAACGGTCCGAGCATTGTGGAGTGCAAGACGTTCCGCGCCTACGGTCACGGCGACCACGACGACGACCGTGCGGCAAAGTACCGGCCGCCGGAAGAGATCGAGAAGGGAAGAGCCCGCGATCCGATCTCGGTTTGCCGCCAAACCCTTTTGGATCTTGGTTACTTGACGGCGGAAGAAGCGGATCGCTATCACGCCGAAGGTAAGCATGCCCCGGATGCCCAGAACGAGGACTTCCCGCCGGAGGTCGTGGCCTACTTGAACGAAGGCATCGAATTCGCGGAGAATTCGCCCCTTCCCGAGGCCGAAGAAGCGGCCATGTGGGTCTTTAAGGAGGCTTCGAAATGAGCGCGGTCGCCGCAAACCTTGCCCCCGCGGCTCAGACTCCGGGTGCGGTCAAAAAGAATTACATCACCGCTCTGAAGGACGCCCTGTTCGAAGAGATGGAGCGCAACCCGGACATGATTTGTCAGGGCGAAGACATCGGAATCCTCGGCGGCGCTTTCGGCGTGACCGAGGGCCTGCAGGCGAAGTACGGCACGGGCCGTGTCGTCGACATGCCGATCTCCGAGGCCTGTATCATCGGCTCCGCCGTCGGTTTGGCTTTGGCCGGCAAGACGGTGATGGCCGAGATGCAGTTCATGGACTTCATCTCCTGTGGTTTCGACCAGATCGTCAACATGATGGCGACCTACCACTACCGCACGGCGGGTGAAGTGAACCTGCCGATCGTGGTCCGCGGTCCGGCCGGCGCCTACGGCGGCGGTGCGCTGTATCACAGCCAGATGAACGAGGCTTGGTTCTGTAACGCGCCGGGTCTGCGAGTTATCTGTCCGTCCACGCCTTCCGACGCGAAGGGGCTGCTGAAGGCCGCGCTTCGCGACGGTAATCCGACGATCTTCTTCGAGATCAAGGAGCTTTATCGTCGACCGAGCATTGAAGAAGTAATTCCCGACGAGGACTACATCATTCCGCTCGGAAAGGCGAGCATTCGCCAGATCGGGTCCGACGTGACGCTCGTGACTTACGGTCAGAACGTTTACCACTGTTTGGCAGCGGCGGCGGAGCTTGAAGGGCTAGGGATTTCTGCCGAGGTCATCGACATCCGAACCTTGGTTCCTCTGGATGAGGAGACGATTTTCCGGTCTTTGGCTAAGACGAACCGCTTGGTGGTCGTAAACGAAGCGCCGATGACCTGCGGTTTCGCGGGTGAGATTATTGCCCGGGTGACCGAGAAGGCTTTCGATCTTTTGGACGCGCCCCCGATTCGAATTACGCGATTGGATACGCCGGTGCCGTGGGTGAAGCCGCTTGAGCTCCACGTTCTGCCGAGCGTCGCGAAGATCGTTGCGGCGGCTCAGAAAGTCGTCAAGTATTGACGCAATGATTGGAGACGGCGCAAAACGGCGCCGTCTCCGAAGCGCTCTCCCACGGCGTCTCCCGTTCGGTCGAGGCGTGGACTACCCCCGCCGGGGGCCTTACGGGGACTCTTACGGAACCCGGTTCACTACTCCAGAGAACAGAACCGCGCCTGTTGGTGCGTGAACGATCTCGAAGGCGAACGGTCGGTCTACGTGGAACGGGATGATCGGTTGGGGCCGGGTGGCGAGGGCGCGGGACATCATGACGCCGGTGGCGGCGGCGGCTTTGGTGCCGGACTCGTCGACCTGGATCCAGGTTTTCTGAATCACGCGGTCAACTTTGTTTGGGCCACCCGGATGGGCGATCTTTGAGAAGTCTCCGCGCTGGAAAATGGCGCCGAGGCCGATCATTTCAAGGGGGTCTTTGAGTTCGATCTCGTCACCGAACGTGAATTTAGGCACCTGCAAGTCTAAGCGCCTGCCCATTGAAGATCCCTCTGGCTGATGAGCCCGATCGAGCAGCGCAGCGGACGGACCTCCTGACGTGGGCAACAGGATGCGCATGAGGAATTGGCCGCCTTTGTAAGGCAGGTCCGCCTCTCGATAGCCGGGAAACTCGCGGTAGCCGAACGTCGAAGTCTGCCCCATCATAGGAACACTTTGCGTGCCGCTGCTCGAATGAAAGTTGGCTGAGTGCGTATTGGACGCCTCGAACGCCTTCTCCCATTTGCCATCGAAGGTCACGGCGTTTGTCAGAACTACGTCCGTGTTGCGCCCAAGAGAATCGACGAGTTTCGGAATCCGGTGCTTGGTCGCGCTGTCGACCCAACCGTTGATCTGTCGAACTCCGGCCGCACCGGGGGCGAGGTGCTCGACCTCCGCGCCGAAAACGTTTGAGGCCGTGGTCGCGAATTCGTGGCCTAACGCGAGCGAGGGGGCGAGAAAGACGGCGTTGGAGATGGTTGTTTCGCCGCTTGACCGAAGGGCGTCAAAGAGTGCCTTGGTGTCTGTCTCCACCGTTGCGCCAGGGCCAGAAAGGTGAAGAGCTTTTGCGAGCAATTGCTCCGTTTGGTTCGCAGAGCCGCTCCAGAGCAGAGTCAAGGCAGACGCCGCGCTGAGGCCGGAGAACAGGTGGTTGCCCTTCTCAGACTTCAGAACGGATGACAGCACGTCCTGTCCGAACGCGTTCATAGATGAGGCGGCTTTGGCCGCATCGCCCGACGGAGTGGTCCCCATGATCAGAAGAGCGGGAAGTATCGAGATCATACCAATGAGTGCCTTGGAGTCTCCGATTTGTTCAGGCGAAGCGGATTAAACCGCTTCGCCTAGGTACGCCGCGATAACTTTCGGGTCGTTGCGAATCTCGGCAGGGGGGCCGTGCGCGATCTCTTCGCCGTGGTCGAGGACCACGATTCGCTCGCAGAGCGACATCACGAACCGCATGTCGTGCTCGATGAGGAGAACCGTCATCCCGTGCTCGTCGCGGATCTTCCGGACCATCACGTTCAGCTCCTCTTTTTCCATCGGGTTCATACCCGCGGCCGGCTCATCGAGAAGCAGAAGCTTTGGCTGAGTCGCCATGGCTCGAGCAATCTCCAAGCGGCGTTGCATGCCGTAGGAAAGGTCCGCACTTCTGACGTTGGCAACGTGGTCGAGGTTGACGACCTTAAGCAACTCCATCGCCTCGGCCTTCAGGCTCTCGGTTTCCTTGATCGCCGACGGAAGGTAGGAAAGGGCAGAGAACAGGGGCGTCTTGTGCCGCAGGAACCCACCGACCACCACGTTCTCAAGTACGGATAGCGACTTGAAGAGGCGGATGTTCTGGAATGTACGGGCAATCCCCAGGTTCGCAATCTTGTTCGCCGGGGTTCCCGAGATCACCTTGCCGTTGAAGCTGATCTCACCACTCGTCGGCTTGTAGACGCCCGTGATGATGTTGAAGCAGGTGGTCTTGCCCGCGCCATTCGGACCGATCAGCCCGAACAAGTCACCCTTCTCAAGTTTGAACGTCACCGCGTTGACGGCGACCAGACCGCCAAACCGGATGGTGGCCTGGTCCAGTTGGAGGAGGCTCAAGCGCTCACCTCAACCCGGGGGACATCTTTCTTGCCGAACAACTTCGCGACCCAGGATAGCGAGAATTCGTGGTGAGCAAAGATGCCTTGCGGGCGAAGAAGCATCAACACGATCAGCGTGACTGCGAAGACTACCATTCTCAGCTTGGACCCTTCGGTTACCCCCTGGAGTGCGGGGATTGCGTGGAGTATCGCTGCGAGAATGTAGGAAATGACGACACCTCCGACGACACCTCCAGTGATGATCCAGCCTTTGGTTGCCTTCGGGCCGTGATACTTCTCCATCATCTGGCGGATAAAGACAATCACGAGGATAAGACCGATTGAGAATCCCAGAATCTTGGAATTCTGGATCTCGCTAAGGTCGCGCATCTTTTCCGGAAGGTAGAAGAGGATGACGGCGGCTACGGCAGAACCGGTGATCGAGCCCGTGCCCCCCAGCACCACCATCGTCACGATGATGAACGAGACGTCCATCGTGAAGAGGCTCGGACTGATGAAGGCCTGCGCGTGGGCATAAAGCGCACCCGCCGCCCCCGCGAATGCGGAGCCGATAATAAATGCGGTTACCTTGGTTCGCGTGACATTGACGCCCATGGCCGAACTCGCAACCTCGTCCTCGCGAACCGCAAGGAACGTGAGACCATGTGCGCTCTTCAGGAGGTTTCGACAGACGGCGATACAGAGGATCGCGAGCAACCAGACCACGGAGACGATCTGGATGCGAGGCGCGACCGTAAATCCGTACGAAGCGCCGAGCGCGTCCTGGTTCTGCACAACGATTCGAATGATTTCGCCGAAACCGAGGGTCACGATCGCGAGATAGTCGCCCTTCAAGCGTAGCGACGGCAGTCCCACGATCAGGCCCGCGATACAAGCGCCAAGGGCGCCGGCTGCCATCACGATGACAAGCCAAATTGTCTCGGGACCATGAAACTTCGGGTGAAACCGCGTGGCAAGGTAGCCCGCAGAATAGGCGCCGACCTGATAGAACGCGGCGTGGCCGATGGAAAACTGGCCAGTGATGCCGTTGATCAGGTTAAGGCTTACGGCAAGCGTGACGTAGAGTCCCGCCAACACCACCAAGTGCACGATAAAGTCGCCGAAATGCCCTGCGACACCCTGCAAAAGCAAGGCGCCAAGCACTGCCGCTGCGATTGAGCCGAAGCGAACACCCCAGAACTTCAAACCTTCTCCACCTTCGATGAGCCCATAAGGCCGCCGGGTCTGAAGAGAAGAACGACGATCAGGATGACAAAGGCGATCGCGTCCCGGTAGCTGCTATAGCCGGCCCAAACGACCAGCGTCTCCGCAACTCCCATCAGCAGGCCGCCCAAAACCGCGCCCGGAATGTTTCCGATTCCTCCGAGGACGGCGGCGACGAACGCCTTAACGCCGGGGAGCATTCCGAAGAAGGTATCGATCTTCGTTCCCGTCAAGAACGTTGCGTTCATCATCGCGCCGGCTCCGGCTAGGGACGAGCCTAGGATAAACGTAAACGTGACGATCGAGTTGACGTTGACGCCCATGAGGGCCGCGGAGTCGAAGTCATGAGAAACGGCACGCATTGCCCTTCCACGTTTGGTGTACATGACCAAATAGGTCAGCAATCCCATGAGCACCAAGGTGGTGACAAGCATGATCATCTGCCCTTGTGGCAGGTTCACCTGGAGACCGCTCGCGTCGGCCTTGTTCTGTAAATCGTTGTAGGTCCGCTCGGCCTTATGCGCAGCGTCGCTCAAGGCTTGTCCTTGAGGCGTCAGATCGAATTCGCTTTTCTCGTGCTTGAGATCCTCTTGGAACGCGGCTTGCGCTTGGTCGAAGGCGGGTTTTGCCTTTGCGGCTTGCGCTACGAGATCGGCGTTCTTTCCACGAAGCGGAATCGCGATGTTGCCCTGGTAAGGGTTGATCTTGCCGGCAATGTTCTGGGGCGGAGAATTCGGCAGCACGAGCTGGCCCCCGTATTGGAGGAACAGCGACATACCGATCGCCGTAATCAGCGACGCGATACGGGCCTGGCTTCGCATTGGCCGGTACGCAAAGCGCTCGATGAGCACTCCGATGACCGCGCAAACGAGCATGCTTGCCAGCAGCATCAGCAATAGATTGAATGGCGATGAACCGGTGGGGTTATCGGTCGGCTTGTAGCCTAGACCCCAAGAAACAAAGAGGGCGGTATATGCGCCGAGCATGAAAACCTCGCCGTGGGCGAAGTTGATCAGCTTCAGGACGCCATAGACCATCGTATAGCCCAACGCGATGAGGGCATAGATGGCGCCGAGCAGGATGCCGTTGACAACCTGCTGTGGCAGGGTGGAAAAATCCAGCCCTGCCACAAGGACGGAGGGAAGGTGCATCAAGATAAGGGTTTCTTACTTAACCTGGTCCGGCGTATAGGCGGTGGCGAACTTCTGCCACTGGCCCTGCGCATCTGGCTTGGCGACTTCAACGACGATCGCGCGCTTCGGCGGATTACCGTTCATGCCCTTAAGGGTGATATCACCGGTGATGCCCTTATAATCGGTCGTGTCTTCAAGCGAAGCGATCAGATCCTTGGAACTGAGGGACTTAGCGGCCTTCAGTCGCTGGAGCGTTAGCATCATCGCGTCGTAGCCGAGCGCCGCCATCGTGGTGCCCGGAAGCTTGCCATCGTGCTTGGCCTTGTACTCTTCCTCGAACGTCTTGACCTGTGGTCGATCGTCCGCGTTGTTATAGTGGTTGCAGAAGTAGCTGCCGATGATCGCATCGCCGCCACTGGTCAGGAGCGAAGGGCTGTCCCAACCGTCTCCGCCGAGGAATTTGACCTTGCTAAGGCCAGCTTGGCGAGCGGCCTGGGCAATCGGGCCGACCTCGGTGAAGTACCCGCTGAGGAACATTCCATCGGGCTGCTTGGCCGCGAGCTGGGTGATCTGGCCGCTGAACTGGGTGTTTCCAGATTCGTACTTCTGCTCGTCGACGATTTCGCCGCCGAACTTCTTGAAGGCTGCCGCGAACGAAGCGCTGAGTCCTTGGGAGTACGGCTGCTTGTTATCCGTCATCATTGCCATCTTTCGCAGACCGAGCTTGTCGTATGCGAATTTGGCCATGACCGGACCCTGTACGTCGTCGGTGTAGCAAACGCGGAAAACGTTGGTGCCTTCGTTCGTGAGGGTGGTCTTCGTTGCACCGACGGCAACTACCGGAATACCCTTCGGGAACGCCGACTTAGCAATCTGGATCGTGTGGCCGCTTGCGACCTCGCCGACGATCGCAATCGCACCGTCCGCAATCGCCTTCTCCGCCGCGGTCTGAGCCTGCTCGGGCTTCGATGCGGAGTCGCCCGGCAGGATTACGATCTTGTGACCGGGAATTCCGCCTTGCTTGTTGAAGTCTTCGAGCGCCATATTGGCGCCGTCGAGGCTGTCCGTTCCCCAGGGCTTCTGGTCGCCGGTCAAACTGCCGATGGCCGAAATCTTGATGTCCTCGCCATCCGCGACCTTGGGGCCGTCGACGGGAGGAGCTTTTCGCTCGCCGGCTGGGGCGTCGCCGGCCGGCTTATCGGTATTGGTCGCCGTGGTGCCGGTCGTGGTCGTGGTGGTCGTGCCTGGGTCCGCCGGCTTATCGCCGCAACCGCTCGCCGCGATCATGCCAAGCGCGAGAGCCGCGACACCAAGCTTGATCGAAAAATATTCCTTGGTCATATGCTTCTTCCCGTATCTAACAAATTGATCCCTTGGCGACGGCGCTTCGGGTGGACGTAGTATACAGAAATCACCCCGCAGACGCACGCATTGTGCTGCCTTCGCGTTCGGTTAAGGGAACAACAAAGCTCAATACGGCGTCGCCGGTACACTTGCGGCACGGTATGGCGGGCGAACTGGCAAAGCGATGGGTCGAGGAATCCACGACAGCACTTCAAGCCGGCCGCTTTGCGGACGCCTTAACGTCGGCGGAACGAGCGGCAAAGGAGGCTCCCTCTCTTCCTGAGCCCCACCAATTAATGGGGATCGCACTCACACGCCTGAGCAGACTAGAGGAGGCGACGGTAGCTTTCCGCAAGGCAGTCGAGGCCGATCCGCGCTCCGCAAAGCATCGCTATAACCTCGCGATTAATTTGCGCGATCGAGGCATGACGGCGGAAGCGACGGTAGCGGTACGCGAAACTCTGGATATCGATCCCGATCATCAGCAGGCGAAAGTGCTCCGCCAAGAATTAACCGGGGAGCCGGTCGAAGAGTCAATCGCACAGGCCGCCAAGGCCACGGTCGCAGCCGTACGAGAAGGCTACGAAGCCCCCCAGCATGTCCTCCCGTTCATGTACGGCATGGAAAAGCAGTGGCTGATTTTTGGCTACATTTTCCTTGGGGTTGGCGCGGTTTTGGCCGTTCTTCTGTTGGTTCATTTTCCTATCGCGCCGACGGGGAAGATGATTGAAGGGGGCAAGTTGCCCGATGTCGCGCCTCGGACGGACTCGCTTTCGAAGTTCATCATCTTCCTCTATGTCGTCACGAACATCTCCACCTTCATGTGGATGCTGACGGATATCGTCGATCTTCGAAAGAAGTTCAGTTGGATGGTTCCGTTTCTCGCGTGCGGAGTTCTCGGCTACTGCGCACTTCCGCTTGCGCTGTATTTGGTAATCGGGCGACGAATGGAGTCGGCCGGCGTAACCAAAACGTAGGTTTTTCGAATGCCAATCCTTTCTCTCCTCGTCTTGGCGGCGTCCGGCTACGGCGCCTCGATTCAAGCGCCCATTGAGGTTCCGTTTCGTCGGGGCGACAATGCGATTATCGTCGACGCGAAAGTGAACGGCCGCCCCCTTTCGCTTATGTTCGACACCGGATTTTCGGGTTCGGTGGACGCCGACGAGAACATTAATCTCGGCAAGCCGACGGGAAGTATGTCCTTACGGGACTTCGTCCGTGTCACCGAGGCGCCTACGGTTAAGATTACGGCTCTCCAACTCGGCAGCAAGACGATCGATCCGACAGGGATGGAAGCGGTCTTGACGCCGGCTTCCAACTACACCAGCGCCTACAACGTTCACTGCGATGGTCTGATGGGTTTCGAAACGATCAAGCACAACGTCACCGAGATCAACTATCAGAACAACAAATTCATCTTCTATCCGGACTCGATGGACATCTCCAAGCGCGTTCCGGATAACAAGAAGACGTTCCTCGTCAAGATGCTGCCCACGGGCCACGGTGCGATTGAACTCGAAGCGGTTACGCCGACCGGGAAGTCGATGGTCCTCGCGTTGGACACCGGGAACGCCTTCTTCGCGACGACCCACCGTGACGTTATGGACCGAGTCGGCCTCTGGGATGGCCGCGAGCCTAAGTTTGGCAGTTTGGCGGGCGTGGCCTCGGGCGCGGTTAACAGCTTCAGCGTGAAGATGCCGCAGTTGACCATCTTCGGCGTGCCTGTCCCTTCCAGCGTTTGGGACGTTATCGATCTCCCCTCGAGTGCGGCCGATGCGGACGGTACGGTCGGCTACGGGTTTCTTAAGAACTTCAATATCACGATCGACTACGAACGCCGTCGCGTATGGTTGGAGAACTTCACGGGGACGAGCGGCAACGATCCGGACGGGGAAATCGGCATCTCGGCGGGTTATTCGCCAAGCCACAAGGCCGTAATCATCGCGCGCATTTCTCCAGACAGCCCGGCGGAGAAGGCGGGGATCAAGGAAGAGGACGAGTTGCTCAGCGTGGACGGGGTTGACCTTGCCCGGCCGACGATTCGGCAGATGAGGCATATGCTGGAAGGCCCGGTCGGTTCGAAGGTGAAGCTTGCGATCTCGCACAACGGCTCGCTCAAGCGCTACGAAATCGAGCGGAAGCCTTTGGTGAACCTGGCCACGGGAGCGGCCCCCTAGTGAGTCTGTTTGAGCGGATCAGCGATCCCAACCCGAAGACGGAGTCCTCGCCGATGTTGGTGCTTCTGCACGGACTAGGTAGCGATGAGCGGGATCTCCTGGGGCTGGCCGCCGAATTTGATCGATCTTTGCGCGTGGTCTCACTCCGTGCCCCCTACCGGTATGGCGGCGGCGGTTTCGCCTGGTTTTCGATCGAATGGCTCGCGGACGGCATCCGAGTCGACATGGATCAACTGAAGTCCTCTCGGGACCTGATCCTTGAGCATTTGGTCGAGCTGAAGGAGGAGTACAAACCTTCGCACTTCGTGCTCGGCGGATTCAGTCAAGGCGCGATCATGTCGCTCGCATGTCTGCTGGCCAAGCCGGAGGAATTTGACGGCGTGATCCTCTTCAGCGGGCGCTACATCCCCGATCTCTTTAAGGACGTACCCTCGGCGATTGTCGGGAAGCCAGTGCTGGTCCAGCATGGAACCCAGGATCCGGTGCTTCCGGTCTCCGGATCGCATGAGATTCGGGATGAATTGAGGAAACTCGGGGCCAAGGTTGAGTACCTCGAATACCCGATGGGGCATACGATTTCGGGTCAGAGCATCGTCGACGCCCGCTCGTGGCTGGAACGGAACTAAGCTAATTCGTCGGGATTGATGACCTCGGCGCCGGCGGTTCGCAGTTCTCGATAATTGAGGATTCGGTCGGAGACGCGAACCTTGCGGTTGGCTTTCAGCGCCATCCGCGCGAGCTTCTCCATGCCGCCGCCGCTCGATATCTGGACGAAATCGAGCCGTTTTGAAAGGCAGGCGACCAGTTTGTCTCGGATCTTGTTGTTCTGACCGATAAACTGTGCATCGGGCCGGAAGGGGCTGATGACCAGGTCCGTCTTGGCATCGAATTCGTAGCGCCAAAGGCGGGCCGCGGTGAAGGCTTCACTCTTCAGGTCCTCGCCGAGAACGGTGAAGATGCCGCAGTCGAAGCACAGGATTCGAGGCGAACCCCAACGGAGCGGGACCACGGCGGAGCGTTGGTATTCCGGCTTGTTATGGCTGGTCACGAGGACTTCACCGTTCAAGACTCCCAGTTCGGTTAGGCGTTCGATCAAGTCGAGGTCGGCAGATCGGGCGTTGCGCGAACTCAAGACGGAGAAGGTATTGGCATCCAGAAGGCGCATGTTGCCGTACAGAAACAGCGCGCCTGGCGGGTCAGGGTCCATCTCCTCGATGAGAGCAGGGTAGTGGGCATCGGCGGAAGTGACAAGGCTGACGCCGAAGGCGGCGAGCCGCTGTTCGATGACCAGGATGGAACGAAGGAAGGCCAGCCGGTCGCCCGTGAGGGCCGCGATGGACTTGGCCGTGAGTCGGTACTCCTCACGATACGCCTCGGGGCTAAGAGCTAAGAATTCCTCGGGGGTGCGGCTCAGCAGGTCATTACGCGTCAGCACCCTCACGACGGTTCGTCCGCCGATGCCGGGAGTCATCGCAAGGAGAAGGGCGAACGTGCGCCGAGAGAGATTCAACGGTTCTCCGTAAGGCGTTTGGCCGCGGTGAGCAGGATTCGGACCGCTCGCTCTCCGGAGCGCTTCATCTCGTCCACAACTTCTTGGTGATCAAGCGGGGTGTCCGAGATGCCGGAGGCAAGGTTCGTAACGATCGCCAGGCAGCCGTAGTCCACGTTCGCCTCACGCATGAGAATCGCTTCTGAAGCGGCGGTCATACCGACCAGATTGCCCCCGAGGGAAGAGTACATCTCAATTTCCTTGGGCGTCTCGTATCGCGGACCATTGGTGCAGAGATAAACCCCACCCTGTTTCACTTCGATATCGTTAGCCGCGGCCGCCTCCGTAAGCACCAGCAAGGAGAGCGGACCGAATGCGCTCGTGAAGTCCCGGTGCACGACCGGGCGGTCGAACAGGGTGGGGTGCCGGCCCGTGAAGTCGAGGAAGTCGGAACACACCACGAGGGTTCCCGCCGGCCAGTCACGCCGAAGGCTTCCGACCGCGGCGGTAGAGAGGCACGCCTTAACCCCCAAAGACCGCATGGCCAAAGCGATGGACGCGTAGTTCACCAAGTGGGGTGGCGTCTTGTGCCCGGCGGAGTGCCGGCCTACGGCAAAGATGCGAACCCCTTCGAACGTTATCAACCGGCCGTGGAGCAGGCCGGCGGAGGTGGGTACGGCAAACGACTCGCCGTCGAGCGCCAACAAGCGTTCGCCGATTCCCGTTCCCCCAATGATCCCCACGTCGACCATGCGGGCATAAGTATACGAGCGCGGTTGGCAAGTAACGAGACACAATCGAACGTCGCTATGACCCTACGCGAGGTCCTCCACGCCCATATCCCCACCCTGACCGCCCAAAGCACCTTTCGAGATGCCGTGGACAAGATGGACATATATCAGTTTCCGGCGCTCGTCGTTATCGACGAACATGCCCGTCCGGTTGGCGTGGTTACGGAAGGGGATCTTTGCCGCGCCGTTTCCAAACGCGACAACATGGTGACCATGGCGGGCGAGCCCGCGATCAATCACGGCACGAAGGATCCCACGGTTATCCCGGCGGATACGGAAATTTCCGAGGCTTTCCACCGCATGCTCAGCAGTGGACTGACGATTCTTCCCGTAGTAGAAGGGGAGCGGTTGGTCGGTATCGTGCTCCGCGTCGATTTGATGCAAGCGATGCTGCTGGACACGTAGTTGAAAAGAAAATGATCGAAGAAGGACAAGCATTCCCGGAGTTCTCGTTGCCCGACCAAGATGGAAACACGGTTTCCTCGGCTGACCTCCGTGGGCAAAAGACGGTCGTTTATTTCTATCCGAAGGACGACACGACCGGCTGTACCGCCGAAGCTTGCGAATTCCGAGAAGTGGTACCGAGCCTTCCGGGAGTGCGAGTGATTGGAGTTAGTCCCGATCCCGTGAAGTCGCACCGCAAATTCGTGGACAAGTACTCGCTGAACTTTACGTTGTTGTCGGACGCGGATCACAAACTTTCAGAAGCGGTCGGGGTTTGGGTGGAGAAGTCCATGTATGGTCGGACCTATATGGGGATCGAACGCTCTACTTTCGTTTTGGACGCCGATGGAAAGGTCGTTAAGGCTTTCCGAAAGGTGAAGTCCACCGGTCACGCCGCCGAAATCGCCGCGGCGGTAAAATAGCGCTTATGCCGGAAAGCGTGACCGCGCCCCAGATACGGGCAATGCGCCAGAAGGGAAAGCGAAGCGTCTGGGTCACCGCGTATGACTCGGTGTTTGGCTCCATTGCGGACGAAGCCGGCGTCGACGTCGTTTTGGTTGGCGACTCGGTGGGCAACGTTCTTCTTGGCTACGAGAACACCTTGCCCGTTACCCTCGACATGATGGTCCACCATACGCGGGCCGTTCGTGCGGGAGTGAAGCGTGCGCTCGTGGTCAGCGATCTGCCTTTTGGCAGCTATCAACTCTCGGTGCGAGACGCCGTAGAAGCGGCGGTTACCCTGGCCCGGCATGGAGCGCAGGCAGTAAAGCTGGAAGGCGGCTACACGGATGAGATAACCGCGTGCGTTCGTGCCGGAATTCCCACCGCTGGGCATTTAGGCATGACTCCGCAAAGCGTCAATGTCTTCGGGGGGCATCGGGTGCAAGGTCGCGGCGATCGTGGCGACGAGATGGTTACCCTTGCGAAGCAGCTCGAAGAAGCAGGCGCCTTTGCGATCGTTTTGGAGCTTATCCCCGCGGAACTCGCCCAGCGAATTACCGACGCGGTGACGATTCCCACCATCGGGATTGGTGCAGGCGTCGGATGTACGGGTCAGGTTCAAGTTTTGACCGACGTTTTGGGCCTCACGAACGACTCATTCAAACATGCGCGCGCGTTTGTCAGGGGTCGAAACTGTCTGCTGGATGGCTTGCGGGATTATGCCGATGCGGTCCGTGACGGTTCTTTCCCCACGGAAGAAAATAGCTTTTGAGAATCGTTCGACATATTCAGGAACTGCAAGCCCTTTATCCGGAAAGGTCGGTCGGACTGGTGCCTACGATGGGAGCCTTTCATGAGGGACACTTATCCCTTATGCGGGCGGCAAAGGCGGCCGGCGATCCAGTAGTGGTCTCGCTATTCGTCAACCCGACGCAGTTCGGGCCTAACGAGGACTTCCAGAAGTATCCACGGGATATGGATCGAGATGCCGCGTTAGCGGAATCGACGGGGGCGGACGTGCTCTTCGCACCATCGGTCGAGGAGGTTTATCCTCATAAGCAGGGAACCTCTATTCACGTTCCCGTCGTAACAGAGCTTTGGGAAGGGGCGATTCGACCGGGGCATTTTGACGGCGTGGCTACGGTTGTGGCCAAGCTCTTTTTGATTGTTCGTCCGAAGGTCGCTTATTTTGGGCGGAAAGACCTTCAGCAGTGCCAAGTGGTATTGCGTATGGTAAAGGACCTGAACATCGGCGTAGATCTCAGCTTCGTGCCTACGATGCGCGAAGCAGACGGATTAGCAATGTCAAGCCGGAACATCTATCTGTCGCCAGAAGAGCGATCGCGAGCGCCGGAAATTCATCACCAGTTATTTCGTTGCCAGCGAATTCTTCAGACGAAAGATTTATCGGAGTCGGAGATCGACCTACTCCTTGGTGAGAGCCGTAAGGCACTCGAAGATCGGGGCTTTGTCGTGGATTATTTTGAGTGTGTCGATTTAAATGAATTGAAGCCGCTAAGGCAACCACTGCCGCCAACCAAAGAGCGTAACGAAGTCGCCTTGATCGTTGCGGCGCGCCTTGGCAAAACTCGCCTCATCGATAATCTGATTTTGTAAAGACTTATTGGTCCCGTCATCCGTCTAGTTAAGAGACACGGCACGCTTTATGCGGGTATAGTCCGTGGAATCTACGGAGGCACTAGTGGTGAAGACCGTTCAAAACGTAAAAAATTCGCTCAAATTCAAGGCTCAAGAGAAAGATGGAGTCCTCACGATTAAGGTGGGGGTCAGAAAGTACGCCGTGCCGGTAAAGGCACGCATGATCAGCGGAAGCAGCTACCTGTTCCTTTCGTTCCCGGCTTCTTCCGAGCTTTACCAGGTCTCGGCCAAGGAGTTAGTTGCGTTGGATAAGGAATCCGATGCGAGCGAAGCTTACGAGGCGCTTAACCCCGGCAAACGACGCGGTCGCAAGCGCGGCGGCAGTGTCGAAATGCCCAGCGAACTCGCGGAGGCGCTCAAGAATCTTCCTTCGGGCTACAAGCTCGGCTACTCGGTCGACGGCTCGCCGAAACTCGTCCGAACTCGACGCCGCGGCAAGGCCTAAACCAATGGTTTGTGCCCGATAATCCTTGGGATTGTCGGAATAGCCTTGATTTCAAGAGGCCCGATGGAGCACCATCGGGCCTCTTCCATTTATTTTGCCGTCCCGGCAACGGAAGCAAGTTGGCCGCCTTAGCTCACCGGTAGAGCACCCGCCTTGTAAGCGGACGGTAGAGAGTTCGATTCTCTCAGGCGGCTCCAGAATTTTCGGGGTCTATACCGATTGAATGAAGCGCCACCGGCGCGAGACATTGAGAGCCAGGGTCGAAGGCCCTGGATAAAGGCAGCAGCAGGATCTAGGGCTGAAAGCTCGACATATTTTTTGGAATTGGCGACACCCAGACCAAACAACTGCGGACTGCCGGGCAAAAAAATCTCACGAACCTTCAGTCCGTTTCCGTACCGATGCCCTGTCCAGGGCCTTCAACCCTGGCTTCAAATATCATGCGCCGTTGGCGCGAATCAGACTCCGAGGACTCCGCTTGTTTATGACGGCCGGTGGCAAATTGACCCGCCTGGCGTGCGGATCTCTAAGTGAAACATTCAAGACCTTCGCCCCACTAAAACGGTTTAGAGAAAATATCTCCTGGGGAAAGGCGCAAACTTGCCGATGATTCACGCAGACGGGATCAAAGCCTTCTTTCGGCCAACCCGCGAATGGCGAGTAAATGGAACCAATTCAAGAGTCGATAGCAAACATGCCCGGGTTAGAGGCCGATCTCGATCTGGCGGAAATGGAGATCGATTCCGGCCGCGTCGCGGAGGCCCGCCTCCGGTTTACGCGGATGAGCCGGACCCAGCGCGAAACCCCCCGCGCCCTGATGTTGCGAGCGCGAGCCACCGAGTCCGAGGAGTCGCGCCGAATGCTCGCCTCCTTCGTTCGGCAGGCCATCGAGCGGCACAGCGACTTGACCGCTCGATGCCATTTGGCGGCCGCGCTGGCGCTCTGTGGCGATCGAACCGCCGCACAGAAGTTTCTGCCCGCGGATCGCGGCATGTCCGCCTCGGAACGAGACGCGCGGGAGCAGGCGATTGCCGCCATGGGCACGGTGCCGGACCTTCCGGAGACCGAGATCAATAGCCTCGCGGCCATCCTGTCGCGCAAGCTTTCCATCGATCGGCGCGCTCGCCCGTAAGGTTAAGAAGGCGTCATAAGGCCTATCGCGGAAAAGGATTACACGGTTAATCGGGCGCGGCCAGGTACAGCTTAGGGTATATTCTCAATTGGATCAACGCTGACTCCTTCACAACGGACACCGCAAACGTCCGCCCGATTGCACGGGGCATGTGCGGGTAAATCCAGGAGGTCACTGTGATCGTTCCCATCAGACAATGGACGATTCTGCGTCCGATTCGCGTCGCTTGGCGAGCGCGACGGATGCACGTGAGTAAGCCGGTAGAGGCGCGCGAGGCGAAGCCCAAAGTTGGGCTGATGAGCCAGTATTGCGCGATGCTTGAGCACCAGGCCGATCTCATGATCAGGCACAACTTGAACGACTAGTTGTCCTGAGACGCTGAAAGAGAAGGGTCGGCTTTATGCCGGCCCTTTCTCCTTTTTGGGTTTGGCTACCTTACGAGCTGGTCCAGAAGGGCGAAAACGAACATTCCGAGGCTCATAAACCCGTTGAGGGTGAAGAACGCCATATTCACCCGGCTGAGGTCGTCCGGCTTGACCATGCTTTGCTCGTAGGTTAGGAGACTGGCGGCGAAGACGACACCGACCCACCAGAAGGGACCCGCGTGGGTCATCACACCGCCCAGGGCGAGGAATCCCACGGCAAGAACGTGAGATATCCGGCTAACCATTAGCGCGCGGCGCTTGCCCAGGGTTTGGGGCAGGGAACGAAGCCCGTGCTCGCGGTCGAACTCTTCATCCTGGAGGGCATAGATGATGTCGAAACCGCCGGTCCAGAAGAGTACGGCTAACGTGATCGCGCCGATCGCGGGTACCAAGCTTCCGGTGGTCCCGATCCAGGCCGCCGCAGGGGCGATTCCGAGCGACAAACCCAGCACGAAGTGGCATAGAGGGGTGAACCTCTTGGTGATGGAGTAGACTAGTGTCGTCCCCAGCGCCAACGGCGAAAGAGCGAAAGCTAAGGGGTTCAGCATCCACGCCGCTAAGAAAAAGAGCGCGATGCTGCCAAAGAAGAACAGGTTGACCTGTCGTAACTTAAGAATTCCCGCGGGAATCGCCCTCATCTTCGTGCGAGGATTTTGGGCATCGATATCCCGGTCTGCAATCCGGTTGTAGGCCATCGCAGCGCTGCGGCAACTCACCATCGCGACGAGGATCCAGAAGAAGATCCGTCCTCCCGGCCATGCCGTGTGGAGTGTCGCCCGCGCCCCCCACATCATTCCGATCATCGCGAACGGTAGTGCGAAGATCGAGTGTTCGAACTTAATCATTTCGAGATATGCCCGAAATGCTTGAGTGCCGCGCAATGCGACTGCCATAGATCTAAGTGAACCCCAACTGGGCGTGTCGGGACGGCGTTATAGGTGAATTGCCTACATTCCGAACCCGCTGAGCAAGGAAATGTAAGGAACAAGAGGTTCCGTCCGCAGATCAGTTAAGAGGAAATTCGTCCTCGATTCTAGATTCCGCGCAAGTTCAAAGGGAATCTCAAGGGTCCTCAAGACATGGAAGGCGTTCGCCGTTACTGAAAAAATTTATTAAAGCTATGTACGCACTAAAATCCATCGCCCTTCTCGGAAACTTTGCCCCCCGCCAATGCGGGATCGCGACCTTTACGACCGACGTTGCCCGGGCCCTGAGCGGTACCGAAAAAGATCGGAAGGTTGACGTGATCGCGGTAAGCGACCGGGCCGGCTACGAGTACGAGGCTCCGGTGGTGTATGAGTTGGCCGAGCAAGATCTCCCTGCCTACGCGAAAGCGGCCGAATTCATCAACGCGGGCGGGTACGACGTGCTGTGCGTTCAGCACGAGTACGGCATTTACGGCGGTCTGGATGGGGTCTACCTGCTGGATATGCTGCGCAAGGTGAAGATTCCGATCGTAACCACTTTGCATACGGTTCTAAGAGATCCGACGCCATCGCAAAGGGCGGTCATGGGCGAGCTTTTGAGCCTCTCCGAGCGCATCGTGGTCATGAGCGACCGAGCCACCGATTTTCTTTGCGAAGTCCACAATATCAATCCGGACAAGGTGGATCTGATCCCGCACGGCATCCCGAACTTCACCCCGACGACCGGGAAGGCTTTCCGGGAGACGTTGAACATTGAGGGGCCGATGATCCTGACGTTCGGCCTGTTGTCGCCGGATAAGGGCATCCAATACGCGATCCAAGCGATGCCGAAGATCGTGGAGAAGTACCCGAAGGCAACGTACGTTGTGCTTGGCGCCACCCACCCGAACATCCGTGCCCTTAGTGGGGAAGAGTATCGAAACCGGCTGATCGACCTCGCCGCCAAGCTTGGCGTCACTGACAACGTACGCTTCGTGGACCGGTTCGTTACTTCGGAAGAATTGGTGGACTACCTCGGGGCAACGGACATGTACATCACGCCCTATCTGAAGCCGAACCAAATTACTTCCGGCACACTGGCCTACGCGGTCGGCGCGGGGAAAGCCGTGATTTCGACGTCTTACTGGTATGCCGAGGAACTCCTGGCCGAAGGCCGCGGCGTGCTCGTGCCATTCAAGAACTCGGATGCGATTACGGATGCCGTCCTTCGCATTCAAGGCGACAAGTCCGCGATGAATTCCATGGAGGCAAAGGCGCGTGCCTACGGGGAACAGATGAAGTGGCCGCAGGTGGGCGCTCGCTACGTGGAGAGCTTCCAGGATGCCCGAGCCGAGCGCGCGCTCGGTCTGAAAATGCACAGCGTAGAAATCCGCCCGAGCCTGCTTCCAAGCTGGGACTTGCCCGAGCTTAAGTTCGACCACCTTTACGCCCTGAGCGATGACACCGGAATCCTTCAGCACGCGACTCACAGCATTCCGAACCGGAAGGAAGGCTATTGCGTTGACGATAACGCGCGCGCTCTTCTGCTCACCGCGTTCCTTGAGACCGAGGGACCGCTTTCTCCTCAATTAGCCCTGCTGCAGAGCCGGTACCTGAGCTTCGTGATGGATGCCTTCAACCCCGAGCAGGGCAAATTTCGGAACTTCATGTCTTACGACCGGAACTGGTTGGAATCAGTTGGCTCGGAAGACTCTAACGGACGGGTGGCTTGGGCGTTGGGATCCTTTATCGGGCGAACTCGGAATGAGGGGCACCAGAACGTAGCGATCTCCCTCTTCCATAAGGCAGTCCCTGAACTAATGAAGATGCAAAGCCCCCGAACATGGGCTTATTCGGCCCTCGGGGCAAACGAAGTCTTGGAATACCTCCCCGGCGACGTTGCGGCTTGGGACCTGCTCGAAAAGATGGGATCCAACCTTGCCGAACTGCACCGTTCGTATTCCACCGAGGATTGGCCCTGGTTCGAAAACAAGCCGACGTACTGCAACGGACGCCTTTGCCAGGCGCTGATGGTAGCCGGCAAGCGGTGTGGCCGCCCGGACTGGACCAAGATCGGTCTTGAAACGATGGAATGGCTCATGGTCGAGCAGACCTTGGAGAACGGCATGTTCGCCCCGGTCGGCACCGATGGCTTCTTCACCGAGAGTCGAGATATCGCCCTCTTCGATCAGCAACCGGTAGAGGCTTGGGTTACCGTATCGGCTTGTTTGACGGCTTACCAACTTTCTCAAGATCCCGAATGGCTTCGAAGGGCTTACGACGCGTTCGAATGGTTCCTCGGTCGGAACGTCGTTGGTGTCCCAATGGCTGAGATCTCTACCGGCGCTTGTTTTGACGGCCTGCACGCCACGAAGTCGAATAAGAATCAGGGGGCGGAATCGACGCTGTCCTTCCTCTGCTCCTTGGTTGAGGTACGGCAAGCCTTGCCGAGCAAGCTTCGAACGGTCAAGGCCAAGGTGGGCCTAATTTGAGTTCGAACGGCTTCGAAGTCCTATTCGAGCGGCATCCGGCCAATCCGATTCTGTCCGCCAACGACTGGGCGTATCCCTGCCACACCGTCTTTAATCCGGGCGCAACCCGGCTTAAGGACGGTACGACGTTGTTGCTATGCCGGGTCGAGGATCGGCGCGGCTTCTCGCATTTGACCGCCGCGCGCTCCAAGAATGGGGTGGATGGATGGGTCATCGACGAGCAGCCGACCTTCGTTTCGGACCCCATGAATTATCCGGAGGAACTTTGGGGAATCGAGGACCCTCGGATCACCTATGTCGCGGACCTAGATTCCTATCTCATCACCTACACCGCATTTGGAAAGGCAGGCCCGGGTGTTGCCATTGCTTCGACGAGCGACTTTAAGACGTTCACGCGGCACGGATTGGCCATGCAGCCGGACGACAAGGATGCGGCCCTGTTTCCCCGCCAATTCAACGGCGAGTACGCCCTGATCCACCGTCCGGTCACTGACATGGGCGCCCACATGTGGATCTCGTATTCCCCTGACCTCAGGAACTGGGGCGGCCACAAGCTGCTCTTGCCCGCCCGCCGAGGGGGATGGTGGGACGCCAACAAGATCGGTTTGTCGCCACCGCCGATTGAAACTGATCAGGGCTGGTTGGTGATTTATCACGGCGTAAAACACCACGCCGCCGGTTCGTTGTATCGGCTTGGGCTTGCTTTGTTCGACAAGGAGAACCCTTCGGTTTGCCTCTGCCGCAGCCAGTCATGGTTCTTCGGGCCGGAAGCGCCTTACGAGATTGAAGGTGACGTCGGCTATGCGGTCTTCCCATGCGGATGGACGCTTGACGAAGATGGCGACACGCTGAACATGTATTACGGCGCCGCCGATACATCGATCTGTCTGATGCGAGGAAGTGTTCGAAAGCTACTCGATTGGCTGGATCGCGACGGCAGTGAGTTCACCGGGGTTGCCGGTCAGTTGGCGGAGCGGATTCAGTTGAGTACGCAGGTCTAAATCCCTGTGACCCCTACAATGACACTGTAGGGGTCATCGGTTGAAATCCTGTACCGCCTTTAATTGAATCTGGTAGTTCGAGATGAGTTTACGAACTGACTAGAGGCTTAGTTCTCCCGCCGATATGCGGCGATCATCGGACCTTCAACGTCTCATTTGGGGCTCGCACCGTGTACCTCATCTTCACTTGCCTGCCTTTCCTGCTCGAACCTCCGCCCTACGGCTACCTAAATAAGTGTCCAGCGCGAAAGGGCCGGGCCCGCCGATCAGAATCGCGACCATACTGGCCAGGTAAGTGAGGTCGACCTCGTATCCGGGAGGGCCGAACTTGGCGCCGCTAGGAGTGATCGCTTGAAGCTTGACCGAGCTGAAGCCGTATTGCAGATGCACGGTGAACATGGCTACGAGCAGGATCGTGGCCATCGACAGGCAAACCACAGGCATAAATGCTCCGGCCAGCACCGCCGCTCCGCCGACAAGCTCAACTAGTATTGTCGCCCATCCGAGAAGCTGAGGCGCTGGCGTGCCCATAGCCGCGAGAAGCGCATTGAAGTTGTCGGGTCCGTGCTGGAGCTTTGCAACTCCGTGCGCCATGAACCCAAAACCCACAATCAGCCTTAGCGGAATAGCTGCCCAACCCGCTCGGCGCAATGATGCAAAAGTCGAAAAAATGTCCACGTTCTTCTCCGTTCGTTAGAAATGATTTCCGACCCTTGTCAAGGCCGGCAATCTCGGTCACGGAGGGTTATTTCGGCGGGTCGGCTACGCCAGTTACATCTTTTTTTGACCCGATGTAACCATTTCGCTCAAGACTGCGAATTGGAATGTAGACGAACGAATTGGACTCAAATCGAGATCGGCAAATGGCGGTACTCCTGGCTGCGGCGCAGCAAGGGGATCGGGAAGCTTATGCGTCGTTTCTTAAAGAAGCGGCCATTTTGCTGCGGGTATACGTCGGTCGCCGGATCGCTAATTCGGAAGTCGCCGAAGACGTCCTTCAGGAAGTTCTGATCGCGGTTCACCGCGCCCGCCATACTCACGCGCCTGGCCGCCCGGTAGGCCCGTGGCTGTACGCAATTGCAGACCACAGGTTATCCGACGCCTTCCGACGCCTCCGCCGGATAGAAAAGTACGAAGTCGCCCAATCTTGCGAAATCCATGAGTTGGCCGATGGGGCCGCCTGCGAGTCGTCGGATGGAAGGGGCACTGCGATCCGCGAAGCGCTCGTTAGACTTCCGAATGTACAGCGATCTGTGATCGAGATGTTGAAGGTAGAGAACTTGTCCGTGCGCGAAGTCGCGGCCGCCACGGGAATGTCAGAGAGCTCAGTGAAAGTGACGGCCTTTCGGGGTTATGAGGCCGTCAGACGAATGCTGGGAGTGCGGATAAAGTGAGGACAGACGATCTCATCCACGATCTCGCCGAACAGGGCCGTCGCGTACGGCTGACGCCTCACTACGTGGTGCGGTTCACAGGTTGGGCTGCCGCCTCGGTTTTCTGGGTGGCCCTGGGGGTCGCCGTCCTTGGGCTTCGCTCCGATCTGGCAGTTGAGTGGCATTCAGGGCTCTTTCTCCTTCAGGCAGCCCTTGCTTTCTGTTTGGCCGCCGCATCTGCCGGGTTGGCGCTGGTTTTAAGCGTTCCCGGCGATTTGAACCGCCCGTATGCCCTCGTTCCCGTGGCGCTTCTTCTGGCATGGGCGGTGCTGCTCGTTGGCGCTATTCTGTCCGCTGGCCACGTGGACTCGGGCGAAGGCTTGCACTGTGTCCGCAATATTATGGTTCTAGCGCTCGTTCCTGAGTTCCTTCTGTACATCATTCTTCGAGCCGCCGCTCCCTTGCGCGGCAGATTCATCGGCTTCCTAGCTGGATTGGGAGCGTCGTCGCTAGCCTGCCTAGCGACCAGCTTCGTTTGTCGCGTCGATGATCCCCTACACCTTCTCGTCTGGCACTTTCTTCCCATTCTGAGTCTGAGCGCCTTCAGCGCACTCATCGGCCGCTCAGCGTTCGCCAACGATCGCTAGTCCGAGCAGGGTTCCGACGCTTTCAGCCACTGACGGTTTTGGCTTCAGGGCAATTGACCGGGGTCACGAAATCGACCTCGTCGCGATCCTATCTCTCAATTGGCCCCTACTACGCAGCAAGTTCTACGGGCCGTCGTGTCCGATATGACTCTCCCGACGAATCGTCGGTTACAGGGCCTTTTCGACGTGGTTAACTGAGAGATTATGCCGACGATCCGTCGGATTATGACGATGAAGTCTACGGATTGTGATCAATAAAGGCTTTCGGAGCGTCATATAGTAGGAGAGACGCCAATGGACAAGACCGATTTGCAGATAGTAAGGCTCCTTCAGCAGGACGGGCGCATGAGTCACGAGCAGATTTCAAAGCAGATCAGCTTGTCTCGCCCGGCGGTTCATGATCGAATACGCAGGCTGGAGACGGCCGGGATCATTCGCGGCTATTCCGCCCAAGTCGATTGGGACGCGCTTGGGCTATCGCTCGGGGCGTTGATTTTCGTTCGCATCGACGGCGATTGCGAGCCCGCCGCTCAGAAAATTTTCAAGTTGGGAGGTAGCGATGCAATCGTCCAGGAGTGTCAGCGGGTGGCCGGTGATTGGTGCATGGTTGTCCAAACACGCTCGTCGTCGACCCGCGCCTTTCAGCGGCTATTGGACGAACTTCGGGCCCTCCCCGAGGTTCGAAACACTATGACGACGATTACGCTTTCGACAATTCTGCCCGAACATGGGAACGCGACTATTCCAGCGATGGAGTCCGGCAACTTTGCTCCATCGAGGATTTAAGGAGAGACCACAGTGACCATCATCTATCCCCACCGTTCATCGTCAAGATTTGACGGAGCGATCACCTTCACTCTCAACAAGGGCGCCTTGGTCGACCTGCGTCCACCGACTCACGGGGTCAGAATAGAAGTGGAATCGGGCAGCGTTTGGGTTACTCAAACTGGCGATACGGTGGACCACCTACTTCATCACAGCCAAAGCTTCGTCGTGGAGAGACCCGGGCTGGTTGTTGTCCAAGCTCTCCAAGACTCGGCGTTCCGGGTTCTCCAACCGTAGTTCTTGAGCCTCGTTCGAGTCAATGTGTGATCTCGCCTAACAACGGAGCGCTTTCAAGGCCGCTTAGCTCTTCGCCGACAAATCAGCGGATCAGCGCAAACACGAAAAGCGCCTGAGCGGCGAGGAGCCAAAGCGTTCGTCCCAAATGCCAGCGGTCCCAGCGGTGGCGCATCGCTTGCCAGTCTTCCGGCGGGTTCTCCGGAGCCCAGGTTGCGATCCGAGCGTTTAGGGGGGCGGGAAACACCGCGCTGAAAATGCTCGCGAGAACCCACGCCCCGGCGGCTACCCATAACGCCGTGCTGTGATTCAGCCAAGCCGCCGCTCCAATACAAAGCGTGCTCGCCGCGTACAAAGGGGGCGCCCAGCGTCCGAGCGTCGTGGCGATCTCACGGGCAACCCGGCGGTGCGAGAGGTCGTCGATTCGCCACAGAGATGGATGGATGAACGCGGCGACGGCAAGCTCGTTACCCACGAGAAGGGTGCCGACGAGGACGGCAAGGGCCTCCAAGACCATGCTCAACTCCCTTCTCCATCGGAGTTGGGGTTTGGCGTGGAGGGAACGAGCCCGAGTTGACCAAGTAGCTCAAGCATGTTGAGTTCGTCCCAGTGCTCGACAAACAGCCCGTCTTGGACTCGCCATATGTCGATTGACGTCATTTGCACGGTCTTTCCGGTCGGAGGCGCCCCGAGGAAGTAGCCCGAGTGAGTGCCGGTGTAACTGAACCTGCCGGCGACCAGGTCGCCGTCGGCCATCATGTTAGAGCCTTCGACTCGGATGTCTGAAAGTGCCTCGAGGAAATGGGAAAAGAATTTCTCGACTCCGCGCTTCCCAGGTTCGGCGTACCGGTTGTGCTGGATGTACTCGGGGTGGATGATCGAGAGCAGTTGTTCGATGCTGCCTTCGTTGAGGCTGTCCACGAATTTCTTAGCGAGGTTCTTGAAATCACTCATGGGTAGATTGATCGCACGCTAAGGTGTCAAAATACAATGTACTGACGTTTTTGTCAGCACTACCATGAGTGTCAGCAAGAAGACCCCGCAAGCAGAATGCCCCGTCGACACGGCCTTGACCGTCCTCGATGGAAGGTGGAAAGGGACGATTCTCTGGAGGCTAGTTTCGGGGCCGATGAGAACGTCGGAAATTCGACGGAGCATCCCCGACATCACCGAGCGAATGCTCATTCGTCATCTGCAAGAACTGGTGAGAGACGGCATCCTTGAGCGCAGAGATCATCAGTCAGTCCCCCCGCATGTCACTTATTCCATCTCGGACTACGGGCAGAGCCTCTTGCCCGTAGTCCAAGCCCTTTGTGACTGGGGGAGGGGCCACGCAGCAATGAAGGCGCCTTAGCGCGTTTGCTGGAGAGCTATCACTGGTGGTCGTAGCTGACGACGCGAGCGATTTTCCAGCCGCCCTTGGCTTTCTTCCAAACGTGGACAAACTTCGCCGTGGCGGTCAGCTTCTCCGTTTGATTGGGCTCGGTTGAATAAAACCTGTGCACGCCAGTTTCGACCGCGCCATAACCGGTGATTGGATACACCTCCAGGCTTCCCGCGACAAGCTGGCGTCGCATTCTGGTTCGGCCTTGAAAGTTCCTTTTGAAGGACTCCATGCTCTGTCGATAGCGCATGAGTCCTGACTTGTCGTGATAGAACTCCAGGTCTTCGGTGAACATGGTTTTCAGCGCCGCGAGGTCCCGACGGTTGTAGGCGTCAAACATTGCTTTGTCCAAACCGGCGACCTGATTGTAGAGTTCTTGCTCCGGGGACACAATCGTGGGGTTCTTTGAACTCACGGGCAGGGCATCGATGGTGGCGGTCACGATGCCTCCCAGCAGCGTGCCGGAGGCGGAGCCTTTCAAATGGCCGGCAACTAGCGAGAGGTGAAACTCGAGGCGCATTCCCTTGCCGCTATCAAGAGTGAATTGAAGGCGGTGACCTTCTGCCTTGCCATCCGTAAATGCCGACTGTTTGTCTTCCGATTGACCGATTGATCCGGTCACGACGGCGCCGGATTGTTTAAGAATCAGGACCGCGGTGTCGTGCACCACTTTGCCGTCTGGCGGCGTGATCTCAAAGCCGCCTGACCACTTGCCGGTAAAGCTCTCGCGGCCTTCGCCCGGCAATTGGGCAATGCCCTCTGCTGCGAGTACAGCTCCGAAGAGCAGGATGATCGTGGCTCGAACAACTCTATGCATCCAGTTCCATTCATCAGCCGCGTCACCGTTCGGCTGTGTGGTCGGACATACGCGACGCATTTCCGGTGGGTTGCGCACAAGTGCTGGAAAAATAGCAGGTGGCAAAGAAGCCAAATGCCTCGAAAAAAACCAACAGTTGGAAGCGGCGTGCGTTCCTTATGACGTTGGGCTATCCAACAGTAGGAGGCAACCAAAAATGAACGATATCGCACAAGTACACGAAACCACCGGTGAATCGCCCTTGAAGGGACATATTAAGAATGTGGGGATGCTGGATCTTCGGTTTGCGAAGACGCCCCAAGACTTGGGCAATATTCTCTCCATCAGCAACGTCGGGGCCGTTTTGGTTCCGGAGCATCTGGCGGGGATACTCGCGGGCATACCGACAGAGAATATCGGCGGCGTCATCCCGATTCCCCAGGACGTCAAGGTGAACTGCGTTACGGGGCAGGTGCGCCTGTCGGGCGAATCGCTCGCCGCGGGGGATCCGGAGACCATTCTGCTTGTCGCCGGACAGGCTTTCATCACCGGCGAAATTACAACCGTCGGATACAAAGAAATTCGAGTCTTTGGCCAGATTTTCGCTCCCCGCTCCGGGCAAGGTGCGCTGTCCGCCAAGATGGGGCAACTCAGCGGCCAGAACTTCTATCTGCCGTCGGATCCGCGCATGATCATGGGTGAAGAGACCATTGGTGGCGAGTTCCTGGAGCTTCTTCCTGAGCCGACCGCTTTTGTGGTCTTGGGGCAGCTCACGTTCGAGAACGACGTGACCCGTGAACTGCTAAAGGCGAAGGTTACGGAGATCGTGCTCATGGGTGAAATCCGTGCGCCGCGAGCTCTCTTGCCTCTGCTGAACGTCATCACTAAGGACAAGATGGGCGAGATCGTTGCCGTCGAATGAGACATGTCTTGTGGAAGACCGCGCCCTGTTCGACGGGGCGTTCACCCAGTTCCGGGGCGCGGTCTTCGCGTTCTTGTACGGCCAGGTCGGCAGCCGGGAAACCGCGGCCGACCTGCTTCAGGAGACGTTCGTGAGGGTTTGGCTGCACATTGGGGATCTGCGCGCGATGAAAATGACGGACCGGCCAAGGTGGGTATTCAGCATCGCGCGAAACCTGGTGACCGACTCCCGCCGCCGTGAGGCGGCACGTCCGCGCACCGCGTCCGTGGACGTGGACCGGCAGGCAACGCTTGCCGGTCCGGATCAGGTTGCGATAGGTCGAGAAACTCTTTCCCGGTTGGATCAGGCGATTCTTGAACTACCCATCGACCTCCGAACCGTCCTGACAATGAGCGTGATGGAAGAGCTGTCGAGCGGCGAGATCGGTCGCCTGCTCGGGCGTCCGGCCGCCACGATTCGTTACCAGCTTGCCGAAGCCAGGAAGCAAATCGCGAGGAAGGTGCTGCCATGAAGAAAATTGACCGCGAACTCGCTCTCGATGAAATGCTCAAGGCTTGGGCGGACGACAAGCGCCTGACTCCGGACGAAGCAAGAGAGATCGGAGAAGCAGCGGTGCGCGGCGCCATCCATGAGACCGGAGATTTGAGCGTCGAGTGGTGGCGAAGGGTCTTCCTGCGCGCCTCGGTTGTGCTTGACCAAACGAACGATTTCCGCCGATATCTCAGCAGCCGCCCCGCGCTATAGAAGACGGCGCGAGAGCCGACCTCTTTAAAACAGCGTTAATTCCTACGAAGCGGTGCTTGACAATAAAAGTTGTCAATGGTTAGAATTCGGGCGTGCTTGATCTCGAAGTCATTCACGACCCGGCGGCGGCGACGGTCGCGTTGGAACCGGTACGGAGCCGATTGTTGGCGGAATTGAGTCAGCCGGCATCGGCGGCGTCTGTGGCGGCGAAGGTCGGGCTTACGCGGCAAAAGGCGAGCTACCACCTCAACGCCTTGCAATCTCACCACTTGGTGCAAGAAGCGGGGCAGCGAAAGTGGGGAGGACTGACCGAGCGGCTCTTTGTCGCGAGCGCAGCCTCCTACGTCGTCGCCCCGGCGGCGATGGGCTTGGCTTCTACGGATCCCGCGCGTACCGCCGACCGGCTGTCGGCGAGCTATCTCATCGCATTGGCCGCGCGTATGGTGCAAGAGGTCAGCGACCTCGTGCGGCGGGCTAGGGAGGCCGATAAGCATCTGGCCACTCTGTCGATCGATACTGAGATCCGGTTTCGATCCGCCGCCGAACGCGCCGCTTTCACCTCCGAATTAACCCAGGCGGTTGCCACTTTGGCCGCCCGCTACCACGATGCTTCGTCCCCGGGCGGGCGATCGCATCGGCTGATCGTCGCCGCCCACCCTAATCCCAACCCATCGGAAAACACCGTCAAGGAGCAGTCATGAGCGTCAATATAGGAGAGAACGGACGACGATCCGTTCAAGCTGAAGTCGAGGTTCCGGGTTCGCCGGAACAGGTTTGGCAGGCGATCGCCACCGGTCCCGGAATTTCGTCGTGGTTTGTGCCCACAACGGTTGAGGAGCGCGTGGGGGGTGCGTTTACGGCCGACTTTGGGATGGGGATCGAGTCCACGTCGACGATCACCGAATGGGAACCGCCGCATCGGTTTGTGAAAGATGGCGACGGAATGGGCGAGAATGCGCCGCCGGTGGCGACCGAGTGGATCGTCGAGGCGAAATCTGGCGGCACGTGCGTGGTGAGGGTGGTTCACAGTTGGTTCGCAAGTACGGACGACTGGGATGGCGAGTGGGAATCGGTGGAGAAGGGCTGGGTCGACTTCTTCAACATTCTTCGGCTGGCGCTCACGCATTTTCCGGGTCAGCCTTGCTCCGCGTTCGATGCCGCGGGGATGGGCGATGCCGATGCTTGGGCGGCGCTTACCGGTCCGCTTGGGCTGACGGATGTGGCTTCGGGTCAGGAAGTAAAGAACGAGCTCCTTGCGGGCAAGGTTGCGATCGCGAGTCATGGCGATGAGAAGCAGGTGATGCTGCTGACGAGCGAGCCGGGGACGGGAATTTGCCACGTTTCGGCGATGCCGTTCGGCGGGCCGATGTACGTGGCGATTCGCTTCTATCTCTTTGGCGATGGCGCTGCGGCTGCCGCCGCAAAGGCCGGACCGGAATGGACGGCCTGGTTCGCCGAGCGATTCCCGATGGGAGGCTAATTCCTCTTAGGCATCTCCCGTCTCGGAGTAACGAGACGGGAGATGGCCGCGGTTCGATAAGCTATAGCGATGTTCGCTCGTCAGACTTTCGCCCTATTGCTCGCAGCATGGACGGCTCACGCCTTGGCTCAGCGTTCGCAGCAAGCCGGGCCGACCCACGCCGACTTGTTGCGGGGAGCGAACGGGCCGTTTCGGTCGAACAATCTGCTTCTGTACTACCATCTCGACATCCGCGTGGACCCGGTCGCGAAGACGATCGGGGGGAAGAACACGATCCGGTTCAGGATGCGGCGGGATGGGACGCGAATTCAGCTCGACCTGACCGACGTGCTCAACGTCGACAAAATCCTCCTCGGTGATACGAAGCTGAAGTTCCAGCGCGATGGGAGCGCCGTATTCGTTGATTTCCCCGAGACTCTCAAGGCGGGCAAGGAATACAGCGTTGATTTCTACTACTCTGGCCAACCGATAAGCCGCGGCCGGTTTGGGGCGATCACATTCGGCAAGGCTCCCGATGGCAGCCCGTGGATCTATACGGCCTGCGAGGGGGACGGGGCAAGTTGGTGGTGGCCCGACAAAGATCAGTGGGCGGAACGCGTCCAGAACATGGACATCAGCGTGGCGATTCCCAATGACCTCGTGGATGTTTCCAACGGGAAGTTCATGGGCAAAACGGACCTGGGTGACGGGTATAGCCGTTGGGACTGGCACGTCAGCTATCCGATCGACAATTACTGCGTGTCGCTCAACATCGGCAAGTACGTTCACTTTGCCGACAAGGTGGGTTCGATGCCGCTGGACTTCTACGTGATGCCAGACAACCTGGAAAAGGCGAAGAAGCAGTTCAAACAGGTCCCCGGGATGATTCAGGCCTTCGAGCACTACTTTGGCGAGTATCCGTTTCGAAAGGACGGCTACAAGCTAATAGAAGTGCCGTACACCGGGATGGAACACCAGAGCGCGGTGACTTACGGGAACCGTTTTGCCAACGGCTATTACGAAAAGGATTGGACGGGCGTGGGAATCAGCCCGAGGTTCGACTTCATCATCATCCATGAGAGCGGCCACGAATGGTTTGGCAATGCCGTGTCGGCGGCCGATCCATCCGACATGTGGATTCATGAAGGCTGGACGACTTATCTGGAATGTCTGTACTGCGAGTTCATGTATGGCAAGGCCGACGGGCTGAAGTACACGAACGGATACAAGAAGAAGGTTGTCAACAAGCGTCCGATCGTCAGCGAGCGCGGCGTCAATGCCGGTTACGCGGACGAGGACATGTACTTCAAGGGGGCCCTGTTTCTGAACACGCTACGAAGCGTAGTGAACGACGATAAGCGGTGGTTCGCCCTCATCCACGACTTCTATCAGCACTTCAAATACCACGCGATCCTTACCGAGGATGTGATCGCCTATTTCAACGACCGTCTGCACCAGGACTTGACTCCGGTCTTCGATCAATACCTCCGCCACGGCGATCTCGCGACGTTGGAACTTCGCTTTGGAGCGGGCTCGGTCGACTACCGGTGGAAGGCCGATGAGAAGAACTTCAACATGCCAATCCAGGTTGGAGCCGCGGGTCACTGGCAGACCGTTCAGCCGACGACAAGCTGGCAGACGATGAAGACGTCGCTCAGTCGCGATGAGTTTGGGATCCCGGAAGACCTCTACTACGTGAATCTGCAGAAACTCTAGATTCTATTCTGGGAAGTTAAGTCTCGCGAGGATCGATGCGGCGGTTTCGGCAGGTGACTGGTCGGAGCTATCGACGTGATGCCACTTGGCGGTGTATTCGCCGCCGAACATCGCGTAGAGGTCTCGGATGACCTGCTCGTCGACGGTCCAGCACGTACGGGTTCGGTTTCGCTCCAAAACGACTTCGAGACGCGGGCGCAGGAGGACGATATCCACTTGCATGCCGAGGAAGTAGATCTGCCACTCCTCTTCCCATCCAGGACATACGACGTCGTCGAGGATTGGAGTGAAGCCGGCCATGGCAAGCCGGATAGCGGTATCGGCCGCAGAACGGCGGGCGATTTTGCATTGGCGGTCCACCTCCTCGTCCCAAAGGTGAGGCGACCGATAACCTCCTTTGACCATCTTCCGGAAGAAGTCGACGGGAATATGAGCGCTCGCGGGCAGGCGGGAGGCGATCTCTTCAGCGACCGTGGTTTTCCCTGAACCAGGGGTTCCGGTCACGATGACGACTCTCATTTCGAGCGAATGCTACCTTGGAGCGATGTTCTACGCAGCGGAGTGGCGTTCCAAAGCTGCTCACATGCATTTCGCATCTACTGCTCTTTACACATTGATCGCATAAGGGTCGGACAGATCAACCTTGTCCGGCGGCTTGCGCTTGAGATGTGCGCGCTTTGCCAGCGTACTGGTGCCGGGTGTGGGTACACCCTATAGGCGGCTGCCCGCATTTGGACGTCGACAATTGCTCTAGTCCTCACTATCCAAGTCTGCGTACTCTTCTTCCATCGTTTTCGCAAATAGCTTACAATGTGCCTCGAACTCGGCGACCGCGATAGTGTCAGGATTGGACACGTCGGGCGCTCGATAGATGAAGTGTAGTTTCTTGTCCAAGGGTTCTCGTAGCTCGACGCATGCAATTCTAATTTCAAGATGGAAATTTAGGTCAGTCATTGGATCGGTGAGCATGATGCAGAGCAGCGGGATATCGACCGGCGAATGCTGGATAACTTTGGGAACCACCGTTTTAGCGATTCGTTTGCCAGTACTGATCGTCCAATCGCTCTTTGGTGGCGTTGGCGCCTTCATCGCAAATCGAGGGCTTGGCAGGAATGAGATTGACTCTAAAAGATCCCTAGGCTGTTTGGGGGGTTTAGGAGCGTCTTTAAGTCGAGGCAAGAAATTGCAGTCGAAAAGTTCCGCCTCATCTGGAGCCACTACAGTGATGTGAAGATCAGTTGCGGGGCCATGTCCTGTATTCGACAGCACTGCATCCATAAATATTGTCATTTCACGTTTGTAGGCATTTACCCAAACGGCCTCAAGGTAACTATCTAGCTCGACGAAAAACTCACCGCGTTGAGCGTTATATCGCTCAATCTCATCGGCGGATATCCTCCATTCGTTCATCCGAGGTAAGGGCTTGACGGGAAGTTCTGCTGTGTGAGTGTTGACTCGCTCCCTCTTAAAGGACCGGCTATCAAAGGGAATGGCCCTCGCTAAAACCTTTTCTGCGACGTCTCCGGAGCGGTGGCTGATGCTGATAACTGGGTCCTTCTTCCTGAGTTCAGCCAACTGCTCATTCAGTCCTTGAACAGTCCGTTGAAAGCTGTCTAGCGGATCTTCGAAGCGGTCTCTTTCCGGTGGTTCGTACGCGATGAACCGATTTCGCTTCGCCTTGACCCTTACGGTGGAATCTCCAGACACGATGACCACCTCGTCGTTGTCTTCTTCGTCACGCCGATGAATTGCGGCGAGTAGCAGCTTATCGTCGGCAATTACTCCAGATAAACCGTGTGTTGCGAAATCCTCAAAAATGCGGGTATCAAGGTGCAGTACGACATGTGGCGCGATCGCAACTTTTTCTTCGCTGCCAATCAATTCCTCAATCTTCTTGAGAACCGCTCTGGCTCGCTTGCGGATGGTGCTCTGTGGATGTCCATCCTTATGGCCATCGATTTCATAGAAGACGACACTTGGGATTACAATTTCTACGTGATCAGCATCCACAATCGCCTTCCAATCAAGATCACTGAATATCGGCCAGTGTAGAAACACCATCGTGTCCACGATCGCAACTTTCCGAACCATGCCCAATTATGGAACCTTTTAGAGCAAAGGGCAGCGCTATGAAGTAGGGATTCATAGCTCTTTGGCAAGAGATCATTGCCGAGTGGGTTCACTAACTTTCATGACTGACGAGATTGGATGTTATGGCGGTGGTGAGGGGTACCTTTTCAAGGTGACTGACGCTTCACCCTGGCACGTGACGAGTTTTTATCGGTTTCTGTCGCTCGTGGTCACTGACCTCGCCGAGTTGCAGGAGCGGATGAAGGATTGGATGACGGAGAAAGACGTCATGGGCCTCGTGATCTTCGCGGAGGAAGGGATAAACGGTACGGTCGCGGGTTCCGCGACCGCCATCATCGACTTCAAGCAATTCGTCGTCGCGCTCCTCGACGAAGCCGAGATTCGCTTTAAGGATTCCGTTTCCGAATTTCCTCCCTTTCGCCGCATCAGCGTGGATATCCGATCGGAGATCGTTGGTCTGAAGCGGCCGGACTTGAAGCCGGACTCACCGGAGAACAGTCACCTCTCCCCATCCGAATGGCATGCGATGATCACTTCGAGTGAGCCGAAGCTTGTGATCGATACGCGGAACCGGTACGAGACGATAAGTGGGAAGTTTCGGGGAGCGATCGATCCGAAGCTCGGGTCGTTCTCGGAGTGGGGCGAATACCTCGACAACGCTGATCTCCCGAAGGATCAGCCGGTGATGATCTATTGCACCGGCGGAATCCGGTGCGAGAAGGCAATCCTGGAGATGCGAGCTCGGGGGTTCGATGAGGTCTATCAACTGAGGGACGGCATTCTTGGTTACCTCGAAGAATTCCCGCATGGAGAGTACGAGGGTGAGTGCTATGTCTTCGATGACCGCGTTTGCCTCGGGCCAGACCTGCTCCCGTCCCACAACTACGGCGTCTGTCCTGGCTGTGGACTAACCTCGGGGGAAAAGAGGCAATGCGCCTGGTGCGGTGAGTCTTACTTTCACTGCCAAGACTGTGTCGAGAAATGGCCGCCGGTCTGTTCCAAAACGTGCCGCGATCGATACGAACGGCACGGAAGCAAGACAAAGTAAAAGCGGGCCGAGCGGTCGGCATGATTCAGAGAATCAAACAAGTTAGCCGACCCTCGGCCCGATGAATCATCCGAGAAAGTGCTCTCCTTTCCGGATTGGAAACCCCGGCTTTGTGGAGAGAAGTCACGCCGCCGAGGCACCAAATGTAAGCGATCTGAAGTTTAAGGATCGCCCGTCATCAAATCGTCATCAAGTTCGCGATAAGGGCATCCGCTTCGCCTACAGCGGTGACTCCCGACCGGCCAATTGACTTTCGATCCGACAAAGACATCGCTCCCAGCAACTTTCGGGCGCGTTTTGCGAGTCTCAAAGCCCGAGCCGTCTCCCCGCGACGCGCTTCAACCCCAGCGAGCGACAAAAGCACGCCGGCGTAGCCGGGAAGGGCATCCTCGTTGGAGAAGTGGTGCGCGCTCTCCGTGAGCGCCTCGTGGGAGGATTCGAGTTCGCCCAAGTCTGCAAGTGCCTTCCCAAGCCCGCGAAGGGAAGTCGCGATCCCAAGAAACTGGTTTCGCTCCCGGCGAATCTCTAGGGCTTTTCGGTGCAGTGCGACCGCTTCGTGGGGCCGCCCGCGGGCTTGGGTCAAGTCACCGAGGTAAGTGAGCGCCATCGCCTCGGAGAATTTGCTTTCGAAACCACGGAAGTCCTGAATCACCTGCCGGTAGCCTTCTTCGGCTTCGTCAAGCAGTTCGAAGTTCTCCAGCAGCCGCGCCACCGCCATCCGGTAGTTCGAGGCACGCGGGGAGTGGATGCCCTGCAGGAGTTGCAACGCTTCGCGGCCGCAGATTTCGGACTCGACGGGACGTTCCAGCTCCTCAAGCACTTCCGCTTTTCTCAGGTAGGCGATCGAAGTCAGGAGCCGGTCGCCGATCTGTTGGGCAAGCACCAAGCATGTGTCCGCCCAAGCCAATCCTTGTTCGAACTGTTGGTCACACAGGGCGGCGGCCGTGGCGACGGTCAGTGCATCGAGGCGGAGGCTTAGATCGGCGCTGTCCTTGGTTAGTTCGACGGCGTCGGTGGCCGCCGCGAAAGCGGCTTTGCCGTCCAGCTCGCCGAGGTCGATGCCGCATTCCAGCAGACAGAGGCGGACCGCAACTTCATCCGTGAGCTCTTTCCAGCGGGTCCTTATCTCCCGAATCTGGGTACGGGCCAAAACCGTGTCGCCCCGGGCATCGGTCAATTCCGCCCGGCAAGTAAGGGCCATCGTTTCCACGGCTTCCGGGAGCCGACCCGCAGCGTCGCGCATCGTTTCTTCAAGCTTGCTCAATCCGAAGCCGGGAGTGCCAGCCGCGACCCAGTACGGGGTCATCGAGATAACCAGGTTCACCGCAAGCTGGGGGCGGTTGCCTTGGCGCAGCAGGTCGATTGCCGATTCGAGCTCGTGAGAGGCGACCGGCTTGTCCTGGAAACCCTTCGTTTCAGTGGCGCTTCGCTTACCGTCGAGGGCCTCGCGGACGAAATCGGCGGGTACTTCGCCGAGTTCTTGGTCGAGAAGCTCGGCGAAAGCTTCGTATTCAAGCTGGGCGCTCGCGCTTTCTGCGGTGGCAACGAGGGCACGTATTTTGCGCGCCCTGGGAGCATTCATCAGTGGCTCTTCGGCGACCGCCTTCGTTGCAAGGGCCAATGCGCGCGCCGGGCGATTTTCCATCTCTGTATCGGCAAGGGCGGTTAGGGATTGCACGTAGATGCGCGCGAAGAATCGCCGGGCATCCGTTACCCATTCGTCGTCGATTCCTGGGAGAAAGGGGCCCTGGTACGCCTGGATGACCTGCTCAAGAAGTTCTTGCCGCTCCATGGATGGGTGGGGCAGGTCCGCCGACATCAAGACTTCGGCGTCAGAGGCGATCGCTCCCGGGTTCACGGCGATGTGGCTGCGAGAGACGCTCAGCAGTTCGTCCGCGACGGGGCCGAGGGCTTCGCGCAGGTAGAGGAGAGTCTGTCTTAAGTTGTGGCGGCCACGTCCCGCGTCGGATTCCGGCCACAGCTGATAGGCGAGCTGCTCGCGAAGGTGAGGGCGAGGTTGCCAGACAAGAAACGCCAACAGGGCGGGAACGCGGTGGCTTCGAAACTCCCGAACGACGCCTCCCGGATGAGATAGGGAGACATCGCCGAAGAACCTGGCTCGAATCGGTTTATCGTTAAACTGCGCCAACCGAACCTATTATCGGCGGTTCGGTCAGGTGTCCGCCGAGATATGTGAGCTCGGCCGGGAAAATTCCTTGCATAGCGAGCAGTTCGGTCAGCTGCCCGCCATGGTGAATGTCGTGAGCCATGATCCGCCAGATCGTCCACTGGCGCGAGACGGCGAAGATTTTGCCTGCGTAGGCATGCGGATAACCCTCGGGCAGATCGTCGACTGTCCACTGTTTGAGGGTGAGATCGACCATCTCCCAGGTTCGATTCAGCCAGGCCGCCAACATTTCGCCGGTGTACGACGCCGGCGGACGGTTCTCGCGAGCCTCGATGATGGCGGTCAATTCGGCGCTAAGGGGCGCCAGGAGCCGCTTGAACCAATCGACACGACCGTCAGCGATATGCCAGGCGAGTTCGCCAACCGAGCGCATGTCCGGCGAGCCTCGAAAGGCGAATTGTTCGGCCGTGAGCCCGCTCACGGCGGCGACGATACTGCGGTGATAGCCATCCCAGCCATCGTAAACAAAGGTTAATGCTTTAGTCTCCATCGACATCTCGTTTGATGCTCGCCTTTGAGCGTGGCGCGGTTTCTGGACCAGGATAGCGGATCGAGTAGCCCTCGCGCCCCACGGTCCTTGCGGCTTCGCTCTGCCAAATCGCCCGGTTAACGGTGTCCTGATCCTGATTGTCGACCTCGCTCCAATCCATCTTCGCGCAAGCCTCGGCGAGGCGGCGAGCTTCAAGGTTTTGAAGCTGCTTGGGCGCGGGGCTAACCTCGTCGAGGGGGACCCGGTTGGGAACGACGACGAAAGGCGTTAAGTCTGGCTTGTCCCCGAAGCAACCAGTCATCGGCTTCGCCGTGCGATCGAAGCGGGTCATTGGCTGAAAGCCCAGCACTCGTCCTATCGTTGCCGCGACGGTCGCGTGGTTGTACATCTCGCTGATCGTCGTATCCGGTCGCGAGTAAGGCGAGATGCAGAAGCAAAGGGAACGATGACCGTCGACGTGATCGAGACCGTTTTGGCTATCGTCCTCGGTGACGATGATCAGCGTATCGGCCCAGAACTTCGAGTGGCTGATTGCCTCGACGATGCGGCCCAGGGCGAGGTCGTTGTCGGCGACGTCCGCACGGGGCGTCGGCCAGCCTGGCCTCGTTCCGACCGTATGATCGTTGGGCAGGAGCATGATCGTCAGGTTTGGCATGCCGTCGTTCGTAGTCCATTGCTTGAACTGGTCGAGGAAGCGATCCGCGCGCCACTGGTCGCTGACCGAGCTTGGGAAGCCGATGTAGATCGGGTCGAGGCTATCGCGTAGCGCGGCCTGACTGGTAATCGCCTTGATCGCGACCTCGTTCTTGCCGCTCTTGTAGTCCTCCCAACACCGCCGCCAACTGGCGCCTTTGCCGGTCACGGTATCGACGACCGAAGGCTTGTCGACAAACTCACCGAAGACCCGAACCGTTTTCCCGGCGGCCTTGGCTTGGGACCAGAGGAAGCCGGCCGGGGAGAATGCGAGCGGATCGCCTCCGTCGTAGGGATAGCTGCGCTGGTTCGCGCTGTAGTTCTGTTCGGAATAGCCGTTCGCAATGGCGGAGTCGACCCACTGGTGACCGTCGGCAGAGTTTGTGCCGGAGATATAGAAATTGTCCAGGAGCCCGAAGCGCTTGGCGAGCGCGTGGTGGTTGGGGCTAACGTTCTCTGGAAAAGTGCAAAGGCTGGGATCGCCATCGCCGGCCGGGTTGTCGCCCATCAAGGCGTCATAGGAGAGGTTCTCCTTGACGATATAAACGACGTGCTTGAAGACGCTCGGTTCTCCGATCCTTTCGGGCACGGGCACGGCGGCGACATTGGCTCGGGGAGACTGGATCTTCGTCCAATCGTTATTCTTGGCGACCCGCCGGGTGAGTCCGCGGAGGTCTTGGATGTCCTTTAGCGTGAAGGCTTGGTAGACGCCAACCGAGTCGTGAACGCCAAAGCCCGTCTTCTTCGAACTCGGTCGGGAGCCAATGCCTTTCGCGCAACCGACGAGGACGTGATCTGCGGTTGCTTCGATCGAGATGGGATACCAGGCAGTGGGGAAGTAGCCGGTTACTTTGGGTTTCGGCCCATTCTCCAGCACGGCAATCGCGTTGGCTCCTCCCAGGGCGACATAGATTCGTTTGCCGTCCGGTGAAAGACTCAACGCGGTGGGGATCTGGCCGAAGCTAGGGTCCTCGGCGGGACTTAGCGAAATCTTAGCCGTCTCCGTTTGCGTGGACGTGTCCACGATGCTCAAAGCGTCCTCGTCCGAATCGGCGACGTAAAGCCTTTTGCCGTCTGCGGAAAAGACCATTCCCGAGGGTTGGCGGCCGACGGTGACATTTTTAACCTCGGAGCCCGGACGGTCCAGGTGGATCAGAGAGACGGTGCCGACCAGGGCCGAGTCGGTGCGAGGATCGATCTGAACTTCGGTTCCCGCAGAAGCCGCGCTGGCGACCCCCGTCCCCTGAAAGGCGGTTCGCGTGGAAGGGTCTCCCTGCTCTGGGCGCGGCTCGATCACGGTGCCGCCTCGGTTTGCGATCGCGAGCGTGTGCCCATCAGGCGAAAGCTTCAAATGATAAGGCGCGGCGCCGACCTTCCAAGTGTTGAGAATCTTGCCGTCGGGTGAGATCGCGGCGACTTCGTTCCGGATGCTAAGCGCGGCGTAGATCGTCCCATCGGCGGCCACGGCGAGGCCCCCTAGTCCGGGGTTGCCGCGAACTTCCATCGGCGTGGCAAAGATCGCCTTCGACGGACTAAGGATCGTTCCATCCCAAGCGAATACTTGGATTTTGCCGCTACTGAGCGAACAGTAAACCTGGCTGCCATCGGGTGACCAAGCGATGCCGAGCGGTCCGGGCGAGATCTTCGCGTCTGCTTTACCGACACCGACCACGTCGGACAAGATCAGTCTTGCGTGGGTCAGCAGGGCCACGGTCTTGCCGTCGGGAGAGAGGGCCATGTCCTTCGGACGAAGGCCTTCCAGCCGGGTGGTTTGCCCAAGGAGCTCGATGCGCTGGCCGGAGGAGACGAGAAACGAGCCGTCGAGTTGCTCGCCAAGCTTCGTTTTGGCGAACAACGCGAACCCGCAAAGGGCGATGACGGCCAGCGCCGGCAGCCAAGGTTTCATGACGCCAGTCTATCCGGGCTCCAGCTTTAGTGGACTACATCTCGCCGAAGGCTTTCAGAACGCGGATCGGGTCGTAGTACTCGCGAACCGTCTTGATCTTCCCATCGGTAATTTCCGCGACCGCAACATAGTCTTGCTTGTACACGTTGCCGTTTTCCTTGCAGATCATGTCGCCCTGGTACTCGGCCAACGCGCCGTTCGAAGTCTCGACGATGCGCGGCGCGGGCCGGCTGACGATCTCGAAGAACTGCTCGATCCGGGCCATGAAGCGCAGAATCGTGTCCGGGCCTTCGAGGGTGTGGGTGTGCCCCTCGGGCGAATACATGAGCGTCATCACGACGTCCTCGTGATAGATTTCGCGGTCGCCGTCGACGGTGGGCCGGCCAACCAGTCCGACGTGGTGAAGAAGAAGCTCAGTATGCGACATGCTGCCAAGTCTACTGCCGACAAAGGAAAGACCGGAGGAGCTTTGGCTTCTCCGGTCTTTATCATTAACGTGCCGACTAGGTTCTAGTCGACGCCGTTGACCGACCCGGTGGCGGTCCCGACCGCGCCGGTGACGGTGCTCCTCGCGGTTACCGTGAAGTTTCCGAAGGGGCCGTTCGGCGAAGTGGTCAGGAGACCAGAAGAGGAAATGGTGAAGTTGCCGCTCACCGACCAAGTCACCGTCTGATTGCTTGTGCCGGTTACCACTGCGTGGTACTGGGTCGATTCGCCTCCCGTGAGGTTGTTGGTTTGAGGCGTCACCGTGACCGTCGAGTTGTTCACGCTGACAATCGCGACACCGGTATCGAACTTCGTCGGGTCCGCGACGCTCGTCGCCTTGACCGTGTACGTCCAGGTTTGGACCGTATCTCCAGCGGGTTTGAGTGTGCCGCTAGTTGCGTTGCGCAGAACGAGCTGTTGGTTGGACTGGGTCGAAAAGACGCCGGTGTTCGAAACGGTCGCCGTAGGCGCCCCGGCTTGTCCGGTCACCGACCAAGTCACGGCGGTGTTGGACGTCCCTGTGACCAAAGCGGTGAACTGCAAAGTCCCACCGAGATTCGTGGTGTTCGGATCAGGAGTCGTGACATGAACCGAGATCGGCGGCGTAACGGTCGCGGACGCAGAAGCCGTCTTGCTGGGATCCGCGACGCTTTGCGCGTGGACCGTGTACACGAAGTTCGTTGCCTGTGCAGGCTTGAAGTTAGTGCCTCCAACCTTGATTGCCTGCTGGTTAGTGGTTTGGAAGAGACCGGTGTCCGAGATGGTCGCGTCGGGCGCTCCCGTTGGCGTGGTAAGCGACCATGTCACCGCCTGGTTCGAAGTTCCATGAACGATGGCGGAGAACTGGAGGCTGCCGCCCAAAGTGGTCGTGCTCGGATTCGGGCTGATGATCTGAACACTAATCTGAGGAATGGGGTTTCCACCAGACAGGGTCGGCGACGCAGTACCGTCGCCGCCGCACGAGGCGCAGACGAAGGCAATTAGCGTCAGGAGAGCCGCGAAGAGAAGATGGCTGAAATGGCGTAGATTCTTCATGGTCTTAGAAGCGAACCGTCGCTCGGGCGTAGAAGGCGCCGGTGTTGCCGAGGCCGGGAGTCAAGCTGAATCCCCCCGCCATTCCCGTAGAGTTGGTGTAGCCAAGGTCGATCGCCGCGCCTTGAATGAGCTTGTTAAACCGTAGCGCGACCCCGTAAAGCTGGATTCGCTGCCGCGTTCCAAAATCGGAATTGATCGCGTTGCTTCCCGCAACGAGAGGCGTCCAATCACCGATGATCGAAATATCCGGGGTGATGTCGTACGCGGCGCCGACTCCGATACCGACCAAGGTGTTGCTGTCGAAGATGATGGCCTTTGGATTGAGATACATGCGAACGAGGTTGGTGCCCGTTCCGAAGCTGATCCCTTCCGTGGCCCCGAGCACGATCGCCGTCCGGCGGGGTTGAGCCGGGGTATCGAGATAGGCGATTCCTGCCTCTAAAGTCGGCCATAGCGAATGCGGTGCGGCGTAGCGAAGGACGAGGTCCCCTTCAGAACCGCCATATCGGACGACAGTTCCGTCCCGGAGGACTTTGCCGTCTCGCGCGCCGAACATGCCATCGATGCCGAGCTCAAGTCCGCCGCCGAGCCCGTAGCCAAGGGCTACAGCAGGTCTCAGAACCTTGTCTGTGTTTGAAAAAGAACGTAAATCGAAGCTGGCAATCCCCTTGCCTTGCGCCTGAATTGACGTCGTCGTCAGATTTACAAGATTCGCGTCAGGTGGTGGTGTGCCGGTCTGGGCGGCCGCCACTGCCGAAGAGAGGGCAACGGTGAGGGTTGCTAGCGGTGCTTTCATAAATTAGCCTTCGAGTCACGAATGCGACATGCGAACATTACTGTAAATCTGAGCTAGCAGCGTAAGCAAAGCGTAAGGAAGGCTGGTAAAAGTTGGGGGACTCGGAATTCGTGGGCCTATGGGCCCAGACGCAATAAAAGGGGCCGAGGCCCCTAAGAAGCCTCGGCCCATCCTTGCGTTTCGCGCCTAGAAGTTAGTTCTTGGCGCGGTAGCCCTTCCAAACCCATTCAAGCGCTTGCGCTAGGGTTTGGCGGAGGGCTCCGCCATCGACGTGACCGGCGCCCTGAGCAAACACGTACTGGTAGGGATAGTGCTTTGCCTTAAGCGCCGCGGCCATTCGCTGGTTGGCAAGCACCCAGTTGTGCCAAGTCGATTCCGGATCCTTGGAGCGTAGGTCGTTCTCGCCGACTTCCATCCAGATCCGCAGCGGCTTACGCCGGGTTTCAGGGACGAAGTGCGCGTGGTACTCCCATGCTCCGCGAGGCGACTCATAGTAGGGTGGCCACGCTTGATTTACGTAGGTGCCGGAGTAGGTAAGAACTCGGTGGTAGAGATCGGGGCGATACCAGGCCATCGTGAAGGCGCATGCGCCGCCAGAACTGCCACCCATCGTCATCCGCGCGTCGGGGTCTTTCGTGAACGTGACGTGATAGTCCTTGGTAATCCGCGGCAGAACCTCGGTCTCCACGAATTGCGCGTATTGGCCGTTCATGGAGTCGTACTCCAGACCGCGCTCGCTACCCTGGGCATCGCTGCCGCCCGAGTCGATCATGATTGCCGCCATGGACGGGACACGGTGATCCGCGATCATGTTGTCGAGGATTCTCGGAAGTTCACCCGAGCCCATGCTGTCTTGCGTGATAAGAAACGGCGTCGGCGTGCCCGTAACGTATCCGGCGGGAATGTAGACGCTGACCCGCCGATGGTAGGGAACGATATGGCCGGGATCCGACTTACTGATGCCGGGGAAGATTGCGCTGTCCGTCGAGTCCATTACGAAATGCTCGACATGTCCCTTGGCAACGCCATCGCGCGGCGTCATTTCCGGACAGTTGTGGAAAGGCGGCGCGATCGTATAGTCGCCGCCATCCGCCTTCGGCCCGTACGGGGCGAACTGCTTCAGATCGAAGACAGGGTTCTGGATCGGCGCTTTTGCCGCCGGCAAAGCGGACGAAGAGAAGGGCAATAGAACGGAAAGGAATGCCGCAAGGGTGTTGATCATGATCTCTCGTCAAGGCCAAGGGTCGCTTGCAGGTATTTGCTCGACCGCTCTGTCTGTTGGCACGCTACCCGATATGTCGCGTTATTGGGAGGACAACTCCCAAGCTTCCGTAGCTAGTTTCTTCATCACAAGGCTTTGCGTCCAGCGATCGCTGAACTCTTTGCCGTCGGGGAGGGTGATCGCGTAGCGGGGCGGTCCGAGTTCGGTGGCGAAGGGGAAGACGTCACCCGGTCCGGCTTGCTTACGCCACTCCCGGAGCGTTGCCGTCCAGATGTCTCGGAAGAACTGCGCGGTTGGGCCAGTTCCGTCGCCGACATCGACCTGGACGGCTTCACCATTCGAAATTCGGGCGTGCAGGTGCGAGGTACGCGTGAGCACGGGCATTAGGCGCTCGATGGCGCGCTCGTACTCCATTCCATAAAACTCGCCGACGACCACGAAATGGGAGAAGTCGCCCGTGAAGCGTATCTCCGGCCACTCTTCGATGAGTTGGAGGGCCTGGTTCAGGCTCTCGGGGATGTTGTTTCGGTGGGTTTCGATGAAGTACGGGAAGTCGGCGTCGTTCGCGATCTTCCTCGCTTCTTTGCAGAATGCGGCGGCTTCTTTGACGCCGTAGTACGGGTGGAGTGGCTGGGCGAAGACGAAGTCGGCATTCAGGCGCTTTGCCTGGTCGACGATCGTCCGAACGTCTTCCAGAGTGTGAGGATGATGCCCGACGGTTAGTCTCAAGTTCTGGCGGTCGAGAGCGGCGCGGTGACTTGCCTCGTCGTCCGGGCCGAGCCAGCATTCAACGCCTTCGAAATCCTCTTTTGCGACCCTTTCGAACTTTTCATCCAGGGTCCACTCGACCGGCTCGTTCATGGGCAGGCCGATGAGCGACCAGAGGGAGTGATGAAGTTGGAGACGCGGAGGGTTCTGCGTTCCGTCGTTGTAGCGGTCGAAGATGGCCATGCCACGTTTCTACCTTGCTTCGGTAAAGAGTCGGGTTACAATGACGGTGGCGAGCAGGTCGCCACCCGTCCGCGGGAAGGACTGAGTCCACCTGACCGGTTGCGACGCTCAGATTCCTAAACGAATCTCCTTTCGCCCGACTCTTGCGGACATCGGGCATGACCATAAGGAGGTCCGTTTTATGTCCCGTCGTCAGATACCTGTTCGTCCGAACATCGTCCAGTTGCGTCATCAAGCGAAGGATTTGCTTCGCGATGCGCGCTTGTCAAAGCCGGAGGCTTTGGACGAGGTGCGCGAGCAGCTTGGCGCCTCTTTTGATTTGGCCGGGCTTCGGCTTGCCGACGCCCAGCTTGCGCTTGCCCGAAGCTATGGCGTGTCAAGTTGGCGTCGGCTTGTGCTTGTTTGTGAAGTCGTCGATGCCATTTGGAGAGACGACGTTGCCGCACTCCGAAAACTCTTCGACAAGCATCCCAAGCTGGTAAAGGAAGACGCGCTGGGGTCCCCGAGCAACTGGGGGCCACCGATGTCGTATGCGGCCAATCTTGGGCGCGACGAAATCATCGAGTTGGCTCGCTCCCGCGGCGCTGGCGACATTCAGCACGCGTTCAACCGCGCCTGTTTGCAGGGAAAGCTGGATACGGCGCGGTCCCTTTATCGAGCGGGGGCTCGGCCCCAGCCCGGAGCGGTGATGGGTCCGTGCGAGACCCAAAGTGGTTCCGGCTTGGCTTTGATGCTGGAATTGGGGGCCGAACTGTCAGATGGAGAGAGAGACCGGCTCGCGCCAGTCGCTCTGGCCTTGGAGACGTATTGCCGCAACCCCGAGGGCAAGCATCGCTGTTTTGAGATCTTCGCGGCCAACGGGATCGGCTTGCCGGATACGCCGCCGATGGCTTTGCATCAAGGCCGAGTAGATCTCCTAGAGGAGAATCTTAAGCGGGATCCTGGCATTGTCAATCGAACCTACTCGCTCCGAGAGATCTATCCGTTGGAACTGGGTTGCCACCACGATGGAAATCTGGCCCTTTGCGGAACGCCGCTTGGCGGTACGACCCTGCTCCATATGTGTGCCGACTATGGGGAGCTCGAGATCGCCCAATGGCTGCTGGCGAATGGCGCGGATGTGAACCGCCGAGCAGATGTCGACGAGGACGGTTTTGGCGGGCATACGGCCTTGTTCGGGTGCGTGGTTTCTCAGATGTCTTTCACCAGTTTTGGTCGCAGCGACGGCTTTGCCCGACTGTTCCTTGAGCACGGGGCGGATCCATCGATCCGGGCGAACTTAAGAAAGGAACTCCGATTTGTCGAAGACGAGTCTCTACACGAGTACCGAAACGTGACGGCGTACGAGTGGGGCGAACGGTTCCACGGCCGCGGGTGGGTCAACCCCGCCGCAATGAAGCTGATCGCGAGTTGGCCGATGTAAATTCTTCGCCTGTCCTGTCGATTCTTGGGGCATGCGTTCGACTACTTTTTGAAAATAACAGAGAGGACTCAAACCATGTCTCACGCCGAAGAAATTCCCCATCCGCCGATCGTCACCGAAGAAGAGTGGCTTGCCGAACGCGTTTCGTTGCTCGCCGAAGAGAAAGCCCATACCCGGGAGATGGATCGCATCAATGCGAAACGCCGCCGCCTTGGCATGGTGAAGGTCGAGAAGGACTACGTGTTTGAGGGAACGGAGGGGAAGAAGAGTCTGCTCGATTTGTTCGATGGGCGGCGGCAACTGATCGTCTACCACTTCATGTTCGAGCCGACGTCTGATGTCGGATGCCCCGGCTGCACGTCCTACATCAACGCCATCAACGATCTCTCGGACCTGCCGAAGCGGGACACCACGTTCGTAATGATTTCGCGAGCGCCGTTGGAAAAACTGCTGAAGTACAAGGCAGAGCAGGGCTGGGCGTGGAATTGGCTCTCTAGTGGCGGCACGGATTTCAACTACGATTACAAGGTCACGATCGACCCGGCGGTCACGGAGCCGGTCTACAACTACAAGGACACGAAGGCCACGGGGGAGATGCCCGGGACGAGCGTTTTCTTCCGAATCGGCGAGGATGTCTATCACACCTACTCTTGCTATGCGAGAGGTGGGGAATCTACGACTCACTCGTACGCCTTGCTCGATCTGACCCCCTATGGACGGCAGGAAGACTTCGAGGATTCTCCGGAAGGCTGGCCTCAAAGGCCGACCTACGGATAAGCTATCCGTGATATGGCGCCTCGGTCCGAAACTCTTCGTGAAACGGTAGATGCCCTCTATCGGACCGAGTCGCGTCGGATTCTGGCGACCCTGATTCGCCTTCTCGGTGACTTTGAACTCGCCGAGGAAGCGCTTCAGGATGCTTTCGCCAACGCCCTCGTGCAGTGGGAGCGAGACGGCATTCCCGAGAATCCGCGAGCTTGGCTTATCTCCACGGGTCGGTTCAAGGCCATCGATGCGGTCCGTCGCCGGGGGCGTTTCGATCGATCGTTGCCGGCGATCGCCGAGCGTTTGGACAACGACGCGAGGGACGCCTTCGACCTCGATGACCAAACGATAAAGGACGACACGTTACGGCTCGTCTTTACCTGCTGTCACCCCGCGCTTCCCGCCGATGCCCGGATCCCGCTTACCCTCCGGGAAGTTTGTGGGCTCACGACCGAGGAGATCGCCCGAGCATTTCTTTCCAAACCAACCGCGATAGCCCAGCGCATCGTGCGTGCGAAGGCAAAGATCCGTGATGCCGGCATCCCGTACAAGGTCCCCGACGCCGAGGATCTCAACGATCGCATCGAGGCCGTTCTTCACGTCGTCTACCTCGTGTTTAACGAAGGGTACAGCGCGTCCTTCGGCGACTCGATCATACGCAAGGAACTCACCGGGGAAGCGATCCGGTTAGGCCGGTTGCTCGCACAGTTGCTACCCGAGCCCGAGGTGGAAGGATTGCTGGCGCTGATGCTCTTGCAGGAGTCTCGGTCTGCGGCGCGGTCGAGCGAGAGCGGGGATCTTATATTGCTTGAAGATCAGGACCGTTCACTGTGGAACCACGAGCAGATCCGGGAAGGGTGCGCAATCGTTCAACGTGTGCTCAACGCGGGCCGGTTCGGCGCTTACACGGTGCAAGCGGCGATTGCGGCCGTCCACGGTGAGGCGAAAGATTCGAAGGCGACGGATTGGACGCAGATCGCAGCGCTTTACGACGTGCTGCTGCGGATCCAGCCCTCGCCCGTCGTCGCCCTCAATCGTGCGGTTGCGATAGCGATGCGCGACGGTCCCGAAGCGGGCGTGACCCAGATCGATCGGCTTTTGGAGGGAGGGGAGTTGACGGAATACTACTTGGCCCATTCCGCGCGCGGGGAACTCTGCTTCCGTGCTGGCCGGTTTGATGAGGCCCGAGAGTCGTTTCGGCGTGCGCTTGAGTTGGCCCAGCAGGACGCTGAGCGCCGATTTTTGGAGCGGCGTCTTGCGGCCATCTCAAAGTAATTCAGGAATTGATCCTGGTTGTTGTCGAATTTTGAGGATCTGACTCGACTACAGACCAGGAGATTCTATGCGACGTCAATCATCACGCAAGCCAAGCTCGATGCCGATCGCCGTTTGGGGGGTCGCATCCTAGCCGCCCTACCCCTACAATTCTCACGCCCGAAAAGAAGGAACAAGATGAACTACATGATGCTGATGTACCGCGACGAGCGCGCGGAGGATACTGTGAAAGGCTGCGAGGGACTCGCCGAACAGCTCCAGGAAAGCGGCCACTACCGCGCAGGAGGCATCTTGCATCCGGTTTCTACCGCGACCTCGCTTCAGATGCGGGATGGCCAGAAACTCGTCACGGACGGTCCCTTCGCGGAGACGCGCGAGCAGTTGGCGGGCTACATGATCATCGAGGCGCGAGACTTGGATGAAGCCCTCTCCATCGCGGCCCGCCACCCCGTGGCGCGGATTGGAACCGTGGAGATTCGGCCGATCGCCTTCATACCGGACGAGATTCCCGCGGCTACGACATAGGGGCGATCTCGACAGGATTTCTCGGGAGTTGTATATTACGTCCGTGAAACTTTTTGCCTATTCCATCATTCTAGGGGCCACGATTTGTGTCGCCCAGGCTCAATCCCTTCGGTCCGAGATCAATTCCGCCAACGGCAAGATCGCCAACGCGATGTTGAAGAAGGACTTCACCAGCCTCACCAAGATGATGAAGGCCGCGGTGACGCCGGATTTCAAGTACTACGAGACCGGCGAGAAGGGCGCGCCGCAAACCGTCGACACGATGATTTCGAACATGAAGACGGGCATCAGCGCCATGAGCAAGGTGACCGTCAGCACCGCGAAGCTCCTCACGCTGAAGGAGAAAGGCGCCACCGCGACAAGCACGACGAAATATACGATGGGCGGCATTATCGTGGGGCCGGACAAGAAAAGCCACAAGATGATGTCGGTCGGAGTTTCGGACGACTCCTATGTAAAGGTCAAGGGCAAGTGGCTTCTGAGCAAGATGGTCTTCAAGACCAACTCCATGACCATGGACGGCAAGCCCATGGACATGTCCAAGATGCACGGCTAAGCGGCACTGGTATTGTCAACGGGTCGGCGATGAGTTCGCCGGCCCGTTTTTCTTTTAGAGGTCGATGGCAATTTGAGCACTGCATCCGTTTGTTTGGCCGCCATTCTTTTCGCCGCAGCGGAGTTTTTGGTTTGCCACGGCGCACCGTCTCCTGCCCTGGCGTTCGTGCTCCTCGCGGCGACGCTGACCTTTACCTGGGTCGGCGCGCGGGTGGAACTCCAAAGGAAAGAGACGGAGCCGAACACCGGGCATTCGTTGCTTGCCGGGGCACTGCTGTCCCTGCTCGGATTGCTTCTGGCGTTCACTCTTTCCGCTTCAGCCGGGCGTCTCGACAATCGGCGGATGGCCTCGATCAATGAGGCGAATGCGATCGGAACCGCCTCTCTTCGGTTGTCCCTCTTACCGGACGCGCCCCGGCAAGAGCTAAAAACCTTGTACATCGAGTACATCGAAAACCGCCTGATGTTTAATGGCCTTCTGTCGCGCGAGGATCGCTACGATTACGAAGAAAGTCATTCAGATGACCCGACGGTGGTGCGACCCTTATCTGCCATCCAAGCCGACATTTGGAAACAAGTTGTGGCGGCGGTCGACGCGGATAGTCGTCTTCTCGTTATTCCCGCAGTCAACGAATCTTTCGACGCATCGTCCACGCGTGAGACGCTTACGCGAGCGTTTACGCCAACGCCCATCCTGTTTTTTCTCACCGCGCTTACAATGCTCTGCGCCTTTCTCGTTGGCGAGGCCACTGCGCGATCAGGCGGCAACGTTTGGCTTTACCGGATCCTGTTTGCGACGGCCATTTCTGCCGCCATCTTTATCGTCGTAGATTTAGACAATCCGCGGACCGGCCTGATTCGCATCAGCCAGGTAGATGCTCTTCTGAGTTCAACGGAAAAGTCTCTCAAAGCGACGCCTTAGCCCTTGACCTTCGCAATCGCCTCGGTGATCTGCTGGACGATGCGGGGGCCTCGGCGGCGATAGCCGAGGATCGGTAGGAGTTCGTCGATGATTTCGTCATCGGTTTTCAGGAGGCCGTCCGACAGAATCCATTGGACGAGAATGGCGGCGTCGCGGATGTCGCGAAACTCGGGCATGGGTCCCCGGGCACTCTCTGGCTCGCCCGCGGGCTCCGCTAGAATTGGTGGAGCTTCGATGTCGTGGGCATGTTCGTCCGCACGACGAACGGCGGCTTCCCAGGCCATCTTCAGTTTCGCGACTTCCTCATCCCGCCGTAGGAACCAGTCTGTGCTCCAGATGCGGTGGAAGCGCCAGCCGATCGAGAGAAGCTGTTGGCGACGTAGGCGATCTCGATCGCGGGCGGTCGGGGCCGACCAATAGCCGTCGCCATCAGTCTCCAGAGCGAGAACGAAAGTGTCCTCGCGTTCGGGATGACGGAGGGCGAAATCCAGGCGATAGCCGGAGGCGCCGTGCTTTTGGACGAAGGGGATGCCAGCTTCAACGAGGGCGTCCCGGATGTCGGCTTCGAGTCCGTTTAGCGGCTCCTCTCTCGGAGCTTCTTCCGCGAATTGGGTGCCTTCCGAAGCCGCGTACGCGAGGAATCCTCTCAGTAACTCGACCCCCTTGTTTGTCGACCGCTCGGGATCCATGTCCCGGTGCGAAAAGGAGGAGACGACGGTCATACGACGCTTTGCCCGGCTGATCGCGACGTTCAACCGACGCTCGCCGCCCTGCTGGTTTAGCGGGCCGAACCGGTAGGGAAGGCGTCCATCGCGATCTTTGCCGTAGCCGATCGTGAGAATGATCGCGTCGCGCTCGTCGCCCTGCACCTGCTCGAGGTTCTTCACGAAGAATCGCTCGTCGCGCTCGGTGGCGAAGTAAGCATCGAGATCGCGACGACCGTCGAGGGCCTTATCGAGAGCAGCCTCAACCCGGTTCGCATGCTTGATGCCCATCGCGATGACGCCGAGGGATTCCCAATCCGATTCGGGACGTAGGATCTGAGCCTCGGCGTGAGCGATGATTTCCTTCACGACCTCGTTGATTTCGCCCGCTGCACTTTCGATGTTTTCTTCGCCCATCGGACCCTGAACGAGGACGTGCGACACGGCGGGTGGACCGCCGATTCCGGGGAAAGTCGTGAGCGAATCCTCGTAGATAAAGTGGTTGGAGAAGGCGATGAGGCGCTCATCGCGGCTTCGGTAGTGCCACTCCAACGGCCAGTTTTCGAGGAACGCCGACATCTGGTCGAGCAAGCTCTCGAAGCCGGCGGTAGGGCTATCGTCGTCAGGATCGTAATTGCCGTCCGCGAAGAAAGCAGTGGGCGGAAGCTGGTGCCGGTCGCCGGCGACGACGAGGCGATGGCCGCGAAGGATGGGATAGACGGCGTCCTCGGGCAGAACTTGGCTCGCCTCATCGAAGACCACGACGTCGAAGTAGCGCCGCTTGGCGGGCAGGAGTTGACCGATATTGAGCGGGCTGGACATCCAGCAGGGCACGACGGCGGTCATCACGTCGGGGGCGAGACCGACCAGCTTGCGAAAGGGAAGGTGACGGCTTCGCTTCGCGGTCTCGGTACGAATGAGCTGGGTTTGAACCGGGGAAAGGTTCATTTTTCGGATCGCATGCTCGGCATGCTCGCGCCGGACTCGAGCCGCCGCGATCTTCAACCGCTCTTTGTCGAGCGCGCAGAATTCCTCCGCGTACCGGCCATGAATCTCACCGACAAAGCCGGGCAGGCCAGCCAGGATGTTTCTGGCTTCGTCGTAACAAGAGCTATAGTAGGCGTGGCGGAAGGTGGCGACCCAGTGCCCGGGCGGCAGACCCTGGTTGCGGAATTCGATGAGGATCGCGCCCACGCCCAATGCTTCCAGTTCGCTTTCAATGCCTCGCACCGTCGGGATTCGATGGGCGGTGACCGGATCGGCGGCGAGTCGGCGGGCGGTGGAGGCCAGTTCGGGGAAGGGCAGATTTCTTAGCGCGGGCAGGGGTGCGTCGAGCCTTTGAACGTTTGCTAGCACCGGATCGAGGGCGCTACGAAGCTGCGCGATGTTTGGCGTTTGGTGCGGCTGCGCGGTCGTCGAGCCGGCATCATTCCATCTTTGCACGACAGATCGGGCAAGGAGCAGGGCTTGGCGGAGTTGCTCGGGGCTTCGGACGCCGGTTTTCGATAGGGCCGCGATCCGGTTTCGGGTGGCTTTAAACTTTGCGTTGGTGAGTGAGGCCCAGACGGAAGAAATGGCGCCGCGTTCGGCGGCGGCGAGGTCCGATAGCGCGGTTTGGTCCAGGAAAATCGCCGGATCCCAATTTGCTAGCAACTGGTTCGTATCCTCCAGAGTTTTGACCGCGACTTCGGCATCGGCGAGCGTTCGGGGAACCCGAAAGCCGGTTCCCGAGGTCATGTCCGTTAAAAGCGGCAGCAGGCGAGGAAGATCGGTTTCCGCCAAAGGCTGAACCGCGTCCAGAGCGGCGTGTACCTGCCGCGGGTCGGTGAGATCGGCGGACGTCCAGGCTGAGGGATGGGAGCGATCCATGAGGTCCGCTTGCTCCGCGCTCTCAGTGAGCAGGTCCTCGACGCGAAGCACCACATCCATCGTGATCGCCTTGAGATCGTCGTTTCGCCATCGCGTGCTACTCCCACCGAAGGCGCCGTTCTCAAGAATTCTCGCCTGAAGGTTGAAGGCGCTGAGACCGCTTGGTTCCATGGGAACGTGCATGGTCGCCGCGTGCTGTAGCATCCTCGTACGCCGCTCCTCGAACCGGCGATGAAGTTCGTCGTCGGCAGGATCCGGAGTTCGCTTGATCTGGTCCATCGCCGTCGCGATCTGGGCGAGCACTGCCTTCTGCGAGAGAGTAGCGCCGTGGATGTCAAGCGTTAAATGGCCGAGTCCGACGGCGTCGAGCCGCTTCGAAACCGCTTCCAAAGCGGCTCGCTTTTCGGCGACGAAGAGGACGCGCTTACCTTGGGCTATCAGGGTTGAAATGATGTTCGCGATGGTCTGCGACTTGCCGCAACCTGGGGGACCTTGGATGACGCCATCAAGCTCGTTGGCCACCTTGTGGACGGCGACCTGCTGGCTGGAGTCCGCATCGAGCACCATAAACTCCTGCGCCGCAGGGACGTCGTCGAGAGCCACGATTCGCCGATTTGCGTGACGGTCTCGGAGGATGGTTCGGGCCTCGTGGTCGCCGGCGAGGGCGGCGAGCATGTCATGTCCGGCGATTTCGTCGGCTTCCTCGCGCAACTCGTTAACGAGGGCGAGCTTCTGAAAGGAGAAGTTACCCACCACGGCCCGAGGTTCAATCGCCATCTCTGCCACATGTTGAGTGCGCTCGCGAAGGAACTCCAAGACCTTGAGCGGATCGAAATCCTCGCCCTCTTGTCCGCCCGCTTCGATGAGTTCTTCCTCGGTGATCTTCACTCCGAAGTCATGGGCTAGCACGTGGAGGAGGGCGATATTGGCCTGCGGTTCGCCGTTTCGCTGGACCACCATCGCTTCCGAGTCCACCCGGCGGACCTCGGCGGTGACGGGCAGGAGCACCACCGCGGCCTCGGGCTGACGTCCTTCGTCTTCGACCTTCCAGGTCGCCATACCGAAGGCGACGAAGAGGGTTTGCAGACCTCGCTCTTCGAGGTTTGACCGTGCTTTCCTGGTGATCTCACGAAGCTTGATTCCTGGCTTCGCATCGATCGCGGGCGGCACAAGTTGCTTGAGGGGGATCTTGTCGCCATCGAAGAGGCGCTTGATGGCGCCCTCTTCGGCGGAACTCAGGTCGAGGGTTCCGATCTTAAGGTCCCGGAAGTAAAGAAGGTTGTTCCGCCGGGACGTGTCCATCAGCCGGCTGATCCACAGCTTCCGCGCAGCCTCGGAGGCGGCTTGCCGGGATGCAGAAATGGGCTTCGACGGCTCGTCAACGACCGCTTGGGAGACTTCCTCCATAGGTGGTTGATTCTAACCGAATGTCGCCACGGGAACCGTTCTCTACGCGAGAAGCTTGACGAGCAAGTTCGGCAAGGCCCCCGCGATCGCAAGGCCATAGATGGCATCCAACCAGAAGACGGAGCCGAGCGCGCCCAAATAGATGAGGCCGATGATTGGGAAGCAGACGATCTTGGCGGGGATCGAAACCTCGCGCGAGGTGACGGAGTGCCAGATTGATTTTGCGTCGCCCGTGCTGGGGAAGGAGTGCATGGCGACGGAGACTCCCAACCACATGAGGAAGTAGTCCAACGGATCGCCCGCGTGGAAGCGGAGCACGGGGATTGCGGCGGGTGCGCCAATAACCGCGCCAAGAATAGTGTTCACGAAGAAGGGCCCGATCGCGACCAGCATGTCCTGCATCGGATTCTTCGAGCGTTCGTGGATCACATAACCCGACGGCTGTCCAAAGGTCGCGAACTGGAAGTACTTGACCTCGTAAAGTTTGAGTCCGAACCAGCGGCAGAAGAGCGCATGCGCCAACTCATGCACGATGACGCCGGGGAAGGTGATCCAAGCGATGATAAAGCCCGGGATCACTTTTTGTCACCGTCGTCGAGCATGCCGAGTTCGCGCGCCTTGCTTTCGAATTGATTGGCTGCTTCCGTGAGTTCGGCTTCTTCTTCCTTAGAGACTTTTTGGCCTTCAAAGGATTGGAGCAGTTGAGCGGCGGCGGCCAGATTCTCCGATCCGATATCGGCGCGAATAAGTTGAATCCGAAGTTCCGAGTCGGCCGGATAGTCCTTATGGAGTGGCTCAAGAATGGCGGCCGCCCCTTTGGCATCTCCCGCCGTCAGCTTCGCCACTCCGCGCTCGTAGGCAAGGCCGTTACCGAGCGAATGCGGAAACCTTGCCAAGCCCAACACGAAAGCAACGCCGGTTACGATCGCCATGAAGATTACGAACGGCGGCAAGGGAAGCTTGTCCAAGGGCTTGAGCTCCGGTTCCGGTACAAAAACCGGAGCCGGAGGCGCGCCCCAGGGCATCTGGGGAGGCGGTGGAGTCGGATTTTGGTCCATGGCAAGTAAGAGCAATCGTAGCAGAACGACATTGCCTATATAAGCGAACGTTCATTCCGGACCGCGCCAAAGCTCCCAGATGTGCTTCTCGTTCCACTCGTCCGTCGGATCGAATCCGGCGAGGCGCAGTCCGAGCAAGATCAGGCCCGCGTGGTATCCCTCGTGCCAGACCATGTGCTGTAGGAACATCACGGGGTGGGTGTAGGGGCCGAACTGAGTTTTGCCCTCACGAACGCCCTTTTCGAAGGCGACCCCGATGGCTTCGGCACTCATCTTGAGCTCCGCCTTGATGGCGTCCAAGTCTTGGATAGGGAGCCACGTATCGCCTTCCTTGTAGTAGCAGTGGGTCATCCCCTTTGCGGCTTCGGGGTCCACGGTTCCGAGCCACTCGCGCCGGACGAGCTGGATGTGTGCCAACTGCTCGTCGAGGGGCATCCCGTCCGGGGAGGGGAGCGCCTTGCGGGTCTCCTCGGTTACGAGCCCGGCCAGGCTTTCGATAATTTGAGTCTGTCGAGTCCAAGACTCGACGATATTTAGTAGAAGCTCGTCCACGTGTCTATTCTAAAGCAGGGACGGACTTTTTGGAAGGCCGTAATCCGAAATTTCACACTTAAGCTCATCCGGCCTTGGAGGAACGAAGCCTCGATCCTCGACACCGAGCAAGCCCGGAAGGCCAGTCGCCGGCCTACGAGATCCTGACGGTGTCCAGAACTTGCCACGTCTTCGGACCGACGATCCCGTCGGGGGCGATGCCGTGGTTGCGCTGAAATTCCCGTACGGCCGCTTCGGTGGCCGGGCCGAAATCACCGTCCGGCGAGACGCCGATTTTCGCCTGTAGGATCTTCACGGACGGGTCGACCATGCCTCTACGCAGGGTTTTTCGACCCGAGGGCGAGGAGGCGGGAATCGGAACGAGGGGCGGAGTCGTCCCGTCGAGAATCGCCTTTACCGCGGCCCGAAACTGGACCATATCGAAGTCAGGGTCGTCCTTTCTTCCCTTGGGTAAGGCGTATTCCCTGTGGCCGCAGCAGAAGGCTGGTCCCCGGCCGATGTGCTTGAGGATCGCCGCGACGCCGTGGTGGTAGGCGGCGATCTGAATGTCTGGCCAAGGCGTATCGTCGCGTTCACCGGTGTTTTCCGCCTCGATACCGATGAAATTGGTATTGCCGGACGTGATGCCCTCCCATTCTCCTTTTCCGGCATGATTACATCTTCCCGCGGCGACCAAGTAGTAGGTTCCGTCTCGGGCAAGTCCAAGTTGGGCGAGCGGGCCGGAGAGGTCCGAACGGCCGTGGATCAAGGTGTGCAGGCTGGGCATGTTGCCGTTCCGCTGCCCAGCCGTGTGGTGGCAGATGACGCCCATCGTCGGGCCAACGTCTTGGTTGCCGGCGCCACGATCCTGCCAGCCATCGACCTCGGCCACCTTCAGGCCCGCGTTCTTGAGAACGGTCAGCATCCAGGTCAAGCGAAAGCTCATCAGGCAACTCCTCCCGTCGCGGCGGGCAGATCCTCGTCGGCGGTCGCCGGTTCCTTTAGGAAATCGATGCTGCAGCCGTCGATCAGGTCATCCGGGTTAAGGTCGTCGGCAACCGGCGCCGGATCCGCGACGGCGTTTTGCACCACCTTGTCGGCGGCGGCCGCCGGCTTTGCCGCCACCGCGTTCGCCAAGTTGTTGATTGCCTTGCTTTGGGTTTTCGATTCGCTTTCTTCAGGTGGCGCCGCCGGCTTCACCGTGGAGCGCACAACCATCAACTTATTGAGCGTGTCGAACCAGAAGGGCGCCCCCAAACAGGCGGCGAGCGCGGTAGCAAGGAGGCCAAGGATAGGGCCAAGGATCACGTACCACCAATCGCCGGCCCCGAAATTGAACGGCGCCTCGATGGTCGCCGTCTTGCTTAGCTCCTTGGAGCGGTTTGATCCGTACTCGTCGCCCGTGCGGGGAAGCGACCATCCGACGCCCCAGCCGATGGGAAGGCTCAGAGTGTTGGCGGCGGCGATAACCTTCTCGTTGTCCTCGACGAACTTGGCATCCTTCAGGGCGACTCCGGCCTGGGCGGTGAGCGCCCCGCGCGCGGCCTCATTTCGATGTAGGTAGTCGGCGATCTTGATCGTGTTGATGTTCATCGCGAAGGCGCCGGCGAGGGCGATCGCGAAGATGACTTTTTGGCTGGAACGCTTATACCAACCGCCGACGCGGTCCATCGAGCTGTTGTACCAAGCCTCGATATTCTTCTGAGCCGTATCGAGACTGTTGTTGGAGGTGTCTAGCGCGATGAGTATCGCTCGCTGAACCGTAACGTCTCCAAGGTTGCTGATGTTGGCCCTGATATTCGCTACCGTGACCTCGGGGGAAGTCGCGAGCGCACCGGGGGCATCGACTGGCCCTCGGGCCGCGAGATCCATGAGGGCGAGCGCAAAGTTCCTCGAAGGAATGTAAGAAGGAAGGTTGCGTCCCCTTAGAAGCAAATGGGGATGCTTGCCGGTCTTGATGCCTTCTCGCTTGACTCGATCTGCATCCTTCGACTCGTACTGCCCAGGGAACAGGCCGAAGATCAGCGGGTGCTCGTAAAGCTCTTTGGCAAGGCCGACGCCCTTCGTGTCGCAAAGTAGCTCCCGAATCCCGACATCCAGGTAAGCCGCTCGCGACTTGATAAGCGATTCGATGCCTTCGCGAATCGCGGTGCAAAGGATGCTGAAGAGGATGTAAACGAAAACGACGCCGATGGCGATTTCAAGGGTCTCGGAGCCAAACATAGTGCCTCTACCTCAGGGATTGCAAGTCAATTTCAAAGGATACCCAATTGATAATCGCCGCTTTAGGCGGCAAACTCAAGGTTGCGCTTTGCCTATTTCCGGGGCCCTTCCGGTCCAGATAGGTGTGGCCGGACATACCGACGAACAGTTTTGCCACCCGGGCATTGTTGCCGCCGCCAGTCCCCCTGTCAAGGCACAGGGGGGTGCACACTTGCAAAACCGGACCTTTAGCGTGAATCGCGCTTGGTATTCTCGGCAAACGCAATGGCGACTGCGCTAGATCCTGACGTGATCGACTGGCTGATGGTGGGAGATCCCGTCATCCGGTGGCAAGTCATGCGCGACCTACTCGATCGGCCCCGGGATGAATGGGAAGCGGAGAGACGGAAGGTTGCTGCGGAGGGCTGGGGAGCCGCCTTTCTTAAGCACCAGCTTCCGGACGGCCGGTGGCCGGAGGGAAGGTGGACGGGGGCCACTTGGACATTGCTTCTCCTTGTCGATTGCGGGATGCCCGCAGACATTCCAACCATGCGCCAAGCGATCGAGGCGCCGGTGCAGCGTCTTATGCCGAGCGGTCAGCCGGTGGATCGCGAGGTTCTCTTGGAGCAAATGGACCTGTGCCATCTTGGCTTCTGGCTGCGGTTCGGGGCCTTCTTCGCACCCGATGACCCACGCTGGCCGCCATTAGCAGAGACGATCCTGGGTACCCAGCTAGCGGATGGAGGATGGAACTGCCGCATCCGGATGAAGCCGAAAACTCACCATGGCTCCTTTCACACGACTTTCAATATCTTGGAGGGGCTTCGCGAGGCGGCCAATGCGGGCGTGGTTGAGGGCACACGCTTCCGGGCGGCGGAAGAAAGGGCGTTGGAATTCATGCTGGCCCATCGGATGTACCGATCGGACAGAACCGGGGAAGTGGTTAGCGAACGGTTTACGCATCTGAGTTATCCATCCCACTGGCACTACACGGTGCTTCGCGGGCTGGACTACATGCGCCTCGCACCGGAGATCCGGGATCCCAGACTTGCGGATCCACTGGACATGATCGAGGGCCGTAAAAAGGCAAACGGCCGATGGCCAGTCGAGAAGCGAATCCCGGGAGACACGCTTTTCGACATGGAAGCCATGGGCGGAGACAGCCGTTGGAACACGCTAAAAGCGCTACGGGTTCTCCGCGCGGCAGGCCGATAAACGACGACGGGGCTGCCAAAATAAGACAGCCCCGTCGAAAGAATCACATCAGGGTTTGGTGCCGGTCGACGTGATGTAGTTGTAGAGTCCGCCGAAGTTCAGCGAACCCCATCCGGTAGCGAAGTCCCAACCGGCGGCCGGAGTAGCCGCGACGGTCGTGCCCGGCAGTTTGCCGATGCTTGCGCCGGTCGTGATGTCATAGAACACCGAGGTGTTCGTTCCGACGTTGTACAGGTAGTCCTGCATGCGGCCGAATCGGACGTTGGAGCGAGTTGAGTTCGCTGTCACGCCGGAGTACACGCGGCCAAGCAACGCTCCGAGCGAGCCGGCGGTTGCGGGGCTAGCGATGCTCGTTCCGTCGATCGCGATTTGCGTTCCGAGGGGGTACGAGGTGCCGCTGTTGTAATAGATCACCAGCGCCCAGCCCGCCGTTCCCGAGCCGCCGAGACCGTTTTGGCCGCCGCCTGAACTGGAAACGTCCGGGATAAGCCGATAGTTGTACTTGCTGGTTTGCGTGGAGATGTGGCTCGTTTGGTAGGCCGGAGCCACGTTAAACGTGAACCCGCGAGCCGCCGTGTCGTAAGGATCGAATCCGCCGGTCCCGCCGACCCCGCCGGAGAGTCCCCAGCTTGCTTCGCCGGATCGTGCTCCGGTGGTCGAATCCACAGTAACGACGGAGCCGCCGACCTGAAGAACCTCCGGATCGATGTCCGGATAGGCGTAGCGAGCGCCTCGGGTCGGGAACGCCGAGGTGCCGTTGTCGCCCGTCGCCGCGAGGTAGGTGATGCCCTGAGAGGTCATCGAGAGGTGGATGTTGTGCGCGGATACGTAGGTCGAAGCGAAGTAGGTATTCGAACTCGATGTCTCCCAGCCGTAGCTCTCGCTGACTACGTCGGCGATGTTGTCGCTCGAGATCTTGCTGTACGTGGTGATCGGCGCCGCGGAGTCGGTGGTCGTGTCGTCGTAGATGTACACGTTCGCAAGGGGCGCGGCCATAAGCATCGCCTGGATGTCGAGGTCGCCCTCACCCTGGGGGGTGCCGGAGCCGTAAGTCGTGCTTCCCGTACCGACCTTGACCACGTGAATGTTCGAGCCCGCGCCACCCGAGGGGGCCGGCAGACTGTAGTGGTTCACCCACAGAGGGACGTTGTTGAGGCGGTAACCGTCCCAATTCGCGATGGCGACGTTCACGCCTTGTCCGTAAAAGCCCGCGGCATACGTCGGCGCGGCGTTGTAAGCGCCTCGGTACAGCGTCGGGTTTAGGGTGGTCGTGGTTGCGCGCTTGATATGCTGGATCGAGGTGTCGATACCATCGACGCTCAGGATTCGACTCGCGACCGAGGCCGGTGCGTGAAGGTCGGTCAAGTTCGAACGGTATGTGCCCGGACCATCCACCCGATTCGCGTAGACCACGGTGGTGCCAAAAGCACGGTTGACTTGATCGACGGTGCCATCCACCGTGATCGTCATTCGGTTCTTCGCGATCTCGCTGACCTTGAGCCCGTTGCTCTGAAGGAAGGCGACTGTGGCATCGACATCGGCCTGCGAGGGGCCGAATTTCTCTCCGACCTGCTCCGGAGTTAGAAACTGCCGGAAGGTAAGAGAGTGCGGATCACTAACTTGGTTGGCGAATCGCTCAAGCCCAGCGGCGTCGCGCAATTGGAGGCTGATCGCAAAGTGGACGTTCTCATTGCCAGCGGCGTTCGAGAAGGTTGAGATCAGAAGCTCCGGGTGGCGAAGGGAATTCGCCAACGCCGCTTTTTGCTCCGCGGCGAAGGAGCTCGATACCAACGCCAAAGCAAGCGTGGAAATCGAAAGAGTAGAAAGAAGGTTCTTACGGCAAAGCAAAGGTAACACCTCACTAAATCCAGACCCACAGGAGGGTCTCGGTCCGCCTAGCCAAGGTTAAGGTCCCTGGACGTTGGCGCTTACATTATAAGTACCGTTTCAAAAACCGGGGAATGAATTTTCCACGGTTTCCTAGGAACCGACCGGCGGTACAAATTTCATGATGAGGTGGCTGCGTTTCGCCCTAGAATGAATCCGCCGATGCTGTCATTCTCCGTAGTCTGTTTCCTCATCACCCAGCGGGCCGATCCGAAATTCGCGATCATCCCCGGGAAATCGATCGGCTCGACGGCGATCGGCGACGACTACGAGAAGGTCGCCGCCCGCATTAAGAAACCGAACTTCGGGGACGCGGCGATGGGGCGCTCTTGGACCACATGGATCGGCAAGGGTGGCCGCCTAGATATCTTTGCCGTGCGAGGCCGAAGCGACAAGCCGACGGTGCGACTGATCCGAGTGAGTTCGCCAGCTTTTAAGCTCCCCAACGGACTTCATGTCGGCAGCCCGCTCCAAGACGTGCTCAAGGCTTGGCCAACCCTCCGACGCATTCACTTCATGCATGGGCACTCCATCTGGGATGATGCGAAGAACGGGCTCGTGGTCGAAGGGCTGCTAAATAAGTGCTTTGCGCTCGGCGTTCACGCGAGCGGGCAGTGGGCCGACGAGAGCTATACGGCCTACCTTTCCGGCGTATCCGGGGTCTTCAAATGAGGCGGTTGCGGTTAGACTGGCCGTGATGATTCGAATGCATGCGCCGTTGCTGCTCATCTCGTTGCTGACCACGATGCCTGTCGCTAGTCCCATTCAGAAATTCGGTGTACCGCGGATCGTCCGGTTCTCAGAGGGAGCGAAGTCGGCGGTTTCCCTGCAGTTCGACGACAGCATGACGACCCAGTTGGCGAACGCGATTCCGCTCCTCAACGAGCGGCATCTGCGCGCGACATTTTTCATCAATCCGGGCCGGCCGCAACATCAGGCCCACCTTCACGAATGGGAGTTCAGCGTTCCGATGGCCAAGCATGAGTTGGCGAACCACACACTCAACCACATCGGCGCGAAGGATGCGGCGGAGGCTGAACGCGAGATCGGCGCTTGCTCGGCGGTGCTGCGGAAGATCTATGGTGACAAGCCCCGGCTAATGTCGTTTGGCCAGCCGGGCGGGGTGCCATGGGCGGTCACGCCCGCTCAACTCGCGCCTATCTTCGCGAAGTATCGCCTCATCCCTTCCGTTAACCGAGTGTTTTTCGATGAGAAGACTACCGATCCGGTGTCGATCGTCCAGCGTTCCTTGGATAGAAAGGAATGGCTACAGCTTGGAATGCACGGCACGGGTGGAGAGTGGCTCAGCACGAGCATTCCGACCTTGACTAAGCTCTTTGACTTCCTCGTCGCCCACCGGCCCGAGGTTTGGGTAGCTCCGACGATCGAGGTTTACAAGTACGTACACGAGCGGGACGCGGCCAAAACTCCTGTCCTGAAGCCCAGTGGCAGCGGATTCTCGATAAGCGTCGATTGCGATCCAGCGAAATTGGAGACGTTCGGCTTGCCGGTTCAGGCTCTTTACGATCAGCCGCTGACGGTGGAAGTGCCCGTTCCCGCCGACTGGCAGAAGGTGCGCGTCCGTCAGGGGCGCATGACGTACGTGTACGAAACGAAGGGCGGCTCCGTCTTACTCAACGTGCTACCGAACGTCGGCGCGGCCAAAGTCGACAAGCTGAATTAGCCGTGTATGCTAGAAGCACGATGAAAGTTGGTCTTTTGGTTGGCCTCTGGTGCACGGCGATTTCGTTTGCGGTTGCGCAAGCTCCTTCGGCGGACTCACTGGTTGCCGCCGCAATGGCAAAGGCGAAGGCCGAGCACAAGAACGTCCTGCTCGATTTCCGTGCCTCCTGGTGCCCGTGGTGCACGCGTCTTGACGCGCTCTACGAGGATCCCAAGTTTGCGGATAAGTATCAGAAGAGCTACGTAATCGTTCCGATCACGGTCGTCGAGCGTGAGGAACTCAAGTCGAAGACCAACGCCGGCTGGGATGCCCTGATGCTCAAGTACCGAAAGCACAAGGATCAAGACATCCCCTACGTCGTGATCCTCAGCCCGGAGGGGAAGCCGCTCGCCGATAGTTGGGAGAGATACGGCGGAAGCCTTCCGAGCAACGCCGGATTCCCGCAGACTCCGGAAGAGATCGACGCCTACATCAAGCAGATCGCCGCCACAGGCTCTGCTTTCAGCCCTGGGGACCGAGGCCGACTTAAGGCGTACTTCGAGGCGGTTCGCTCAAAGAGCGTCCGGCACTAGCCTGGTTCAGGGAACGATTTCTTCTTCGACGGGGAACTGGCAGATGCTGCCGACGGATTCGTAAGGTCCGCGGACGGATCCCCATCCCCAGCGGGGAATATGGTCGTTCGGCCCGGTGGGGTTTTCGTCGAGGGCGGAATTCATAACCGCGATTCGGGTGCCCCATTCGATGTGGGCGGCGAAGGCGGAGCGGAATTCGGGATCGGCGGGCAGATCGACCTCGTCTGCGCTATCGTGAAGGAGTTCGACCCACCGCCGTCGCTGAGTCTCGGTTAGGTGACGGCCAAGGTGATGCTGGACCATGTCCCTCATTGCCGCGTTTTCGGAACCCGAACCGGAGTAGGTAGGCCCGGCTCCGAAGCCTTGGGCGATGAAAGCCGCGACATGGCGGGAATGGTCCTCACCGGCCCCGGCAAAGACCGGCGCGAGGATCGGGTCGGCAAAAACCTTCTTGTAGAACGTCTCCGTCAGTCGCTCGAAAGCTTCGAGCCCTCCCGCGTATTCGGCAACCGTCGGAATCTTCGCGCCTTCCATATCGCCAAGTATATTGCCGTGCCACACTCTTGGCCCGCGATGTCAATTTCTCCTGCAGAAGCGGTGGATTTCCTCTCGACGTACTTTGACGGCGAAGTGTCGTCGATCGAGGTCCTCGTCGGTGGAGACTGGTCGCAGGCCTTCGGCTTTGTCCTGGACGGCCTCCACCTGGTGGCAAGGTTCGGGCAGCATGAAGACGATTTCTTGAAGGATCGCACGGCGGCACGATTCAAGGCACCGAGTTTGCCCATACCGCAGGTCTTGGCGATTGGCAAGGCGCCGGGCGGATTCTTCTGTGTCTCGGAACGGAAGTTCGGGACGATGCTGGAGGAATTGGGTGCGGCCGCGATGTCGAGAGCTCTGCCGTCCGTCTTGGCGGCCCTCGATGCGATGCGGGAGGCGGATTTCGGAGTTTGGGCGGCGGAGTTGGGCGCGCCGGAAACCTCCTGGGCTAATCAACTGCTGAGCGTAGATGACGAGAACGACCGGATATTCGGATGGCATGATGCCATCGCGGAATCTCCGATCGGAATCGACCCTTACCAAAAGGCTCTCGCATATTTGGAGGCAAGTGCCGCCGACCTTCCCGAAGGAAAGCACCTGCTTCACAACGACCTTTTGCACCGTAACGTGTTGGTGGCGGACGACGCCATTACCGGCGTGTTCGACTGGGGCTGCGCGGGGTGCGGGGACTTCTTGTACGACCTCGCGTTATTCACCTTCTACCAGCCTTGGTTCCCCGAGATGGCTTCCATCGATTGGCAGGCGGAAGCCGTGCGCCACTACCAGCAAATCGGAGTCGATGTGCCCGACTTCGAGTGGCGGCTCCGCTGTTACGAAGTCCACCTGGGTCTCGCCGGGATGGCGTACAACGGATTCTTGAGGGACTGGAAGGACCTGGAAGCCCACGCCCTTCGCACCCTCTCTCGAATCAACTAGGCTAACGGAACCCAGAGCTCGATGCGGCCGGACATCGTCTCGGGGATGAAATCCGCGCCGTAGACTTCCATCATTCCAGGGAAGCCGGCAAGCTTAGCGCCCGACTCAGGAAGCCAGCCGGTATAGATCGCGTCGATCGTCTCGCATAGCTTGGACAGTGAGCCAATGTGCTCGAACACCGCACAGTTGACGCTTGGAATGTCCAGTGTCTCTAGACCCTCCGGAAGTCCTTCCTTAGTCGAGACCTCGGCGGCAGCCATGTACTCGAAGTGCGGTCCGTTGGTCCATGCGTCCCAAACAACCCCGTAATCCGTCTGGCCGACTCGGTTCGGCATGGTGTGCATGAACGGCACGAACTCCGTCCAAAGGGCTGGGATCTCGCCCATCGTCTCGGACGTGTACCGCTTGTGAAGTCCCGCCAAGATTTTCGGCTCGATCTGCTGCGTTCGAATCGGTTGAATGGTTACCATTTCCATGACCTCTAGTCGATTTAGACGGCGCGCATTCGACTGTTGCGCGGCACATTTTCGACTTCCGCGAGGCCAAGGTGGGCGAGGAGGGGCGGAACGTACATTCCGAAGCGTCCCCGGTAGCCTTTTCGCAGGCCGTACCAACCGCCGACCGGATTCGATTCGGACCGGCCCCAGGCTTCGACCGTGTCCGGCTTGGCATCCTTCTGTTCGTCGGCGCTGCCCAAAACCATCCAGTCGCCATGAGCCTTCAGCATGGCGTGAAGGTCTTCGATGCATCGCAACTGGTACTTGAGGGTCGTCGAGCCGACGACGCAAACTAGCGCGGGCGGGTCCGATGCCTCGTCCCGGTACATGTTGTATTCGGACCCTCCGCTCGGGGTGGTCAGGATCCACGGATCTTCTTTGGTGCCGCTGCCTTTGCTCATCGTTATGTTCCTTCGTAATAGATGGGATTCGCTCGCCAATCCTTGTCGCGGTCGTGGGCCATTTCCTTCACCCGTGGTCGTCTTTCTCGTAGGCGAACCGACTCAATCATAAGGCCATTGCCGCTCGAAAGGTGGTTCTTGCCCACACAACTTAACTTAAGCACGTAAGAGCCGGGCTCGGGCCAGAAGTCGAGGAAGTGGTATTCGCGCGCCTCGACTGCGGGGGAGTAGAAGTCCATCCTCGTGCCGAGCTTAACGCCATCCAGGGAGACCTCGTAGATGCCGAGGTTCGGGCCTTTACCGACGTTGATCAGGAGTCGCAGCGGTTCCTTTTCGGCGACTTCGAATGGAACTTCGAGAGATTCGTCGTTCGGAACGAAGAGGACTTCCATATCGAAGTGTTCGGGGTAGCGCTGGACTTCCTTCTCGGTGGGGACGTCGTCCTTGCGGCCGTCGTATTCGAGCCTTATGAGTGGCTTTTCGGCGAGGTCATTCTTCTGCCCGTAGTCGAGCTCGGCCACTTTGATCACGGTTCGCTCGATGTTCGGGAGTTGCCTTTCCTTTGCGCTCGGGGCACGAGCGGTGAAGGTCGGGGTGCCGGTTTGGTACCAAAAGGCGACGCTAGCGTAGTCGTCCTCGCGGGGATTCCAACTCATCGCTCGGTTGTCCGGATTCTCATCGGCGGCGATCCAGCCGAAGGTTTCGAATTGGACCTTGATCGACTCGCTGAACACGAAAGGGTCGTTGATGTGCCACCGGTAGGCAGAGGTGTGGCAGCCGACGATGCCCCATTGGTCGAAATAGGGGACGCCGAAGTAAGGGGTTAGGGTCTTTTCGAGACCCCAGGCGCAGAGGAAGTAGTCTTCCGTGCCCGTCCCCCAGACGGAGGGGATTGCCTCGCCGTCGATCGTAACCATCTCGTCGCCTTCGCCGAACCAGTACGGGCTGCGGGTTCGGACGGAGAAGACCGTACCGACGTAATGGCCTTTGCCCTCGGTCTCCAGCAGAGTGTACGGCTTGCCGGTCTCCAACGGGTAGGACTGGTTGTACTGGGCGTAAAAGTACGGCGTGTTCGCAGGGAGCGAGTCCTTCTTGATCCAGTCGATGTTGTAATAGAGAAGGCTGAGCGGCTTCTCGCTTTGGTTGACGATCTCGACCCGGGCCGATTTGTGGAAGGGCATGTGCCAGAAGCAGTTGTAGGAGTCGCCACCTTCCACGATAACCGCGAGGCTCACGACCTCGCTTCGCTTGCCGAAGCAGCCGGCAAAGAAATCGCCGAAGGGAGCCTCGACGCCCGGCTTTTCATTGCCGTCCCAGTAAATTCTTAGGAGCAGCTCCTGGTGGTTTGCGGATCCGTTCGGCGCCCATGGGTGGGCTTCCGGACCGAGGAAGGTGATCCACATGTGGGTGATGAGGCCGGGGCCCTCGACATCCATGAGCACGTGCGTCGCGCCGGGCGGGACGCGGAAGTTGTCGCGGTTACTCTTTTCCTCAAGGTCGCTTTTGGGCGGAGCTTGGGGGTCGTAGTTGCCGTCCGCGCCTTCTCGGAAGGTCGAGGTCGCGCGCATGCTGCGTCCGTCAATCGGGTTCGCCAGTGAACCCATTGGGCCGGGAGAAAACGGAAAGCCGCTCATGCCGCGATGTTACACTGATCGGCATTAGCCGATGACGGCGCGGACCTCTTCCTTGCCCTTCTTGTTCACCCGCCAGATGAAGGCGTCGAGAACATAGTGGGTGACCTGCGGCATGGTGAGTAGCGGAACAAGAATCATCAATGCGGTCGCCGAGATCGCAATATGGGTCGAGCCGAAGATGTCCGCATGTTCGCGCCAAACAAAGCGGTCCCAGATTCCTTCTTCGAAATAGGAAAACGCGACGAGCGCGCCGATGTAGACCGGGATGTATTTCAATTGGAAGAACTGGAGCCACCGGTTTGGCACGGGATCCTTGTTCACCCGCTTGCGATACTGGTAGATCCAGACCAAGGCGATGTAAGGGATACCGTGCGAGATGATGTTGATCAACGTAAACGTTAGGTCGCCGTTGAAAAGGATGATCCCGGTTCCCCAAGCGGCGGCGGTCGCTAAAAGCAGAAGGCACTTTCCGAGGTTGAGCTCTCCGGTAGTGCGCCAGTGGTTGGCCTCTTTCACGACGAAGGCAGCCAAGATCACGATGTAGATGGCCCGGCAAATCCATTCCCATGGCGCCGCGATCGGGATGACGTCGAAGTCGCTAAACCATTGGAAGTTTCGAGGATGCGTGTGCCAGTAGACCAGAGGGTAAATCGTTGCCATGTAGATGGCGATCTGGTCAATACGAAAGCTCAGGCCGTCGCGAGGCTCCTTGCGCCGGTACAGCATCATGAAGCCGTATTGCTGCCGCACGAAGTGATAGATGGCAAAGTAGGCCACGCCAGACCAAAAAACGACCGGGCCAAGCATCGCATAGATAGCGATTCCACCTAGCCAGCAGGCGGCCGGAACCACCAAGTAGAGCGTCTTACGCCGCTGAAACTCCTCCCGGTCAAAGTAGGTGCGGAAGAGGGAACTGTAGACATGGGCAACGTCGATGCCGAGGACGAGGAAGATCCACAGCCAACTCGGCATGTCCTGAATTGCGGCGAGCTTGTTGCCCCAAATAAGGACGATCGCCGTGATGACGACCGGGGGCCCGATGATGGCGCCCAGGTCGAACTTAGGAGAGTAGATCCACGGTGTCGCGATTCGCATTTACAGAACGGGCATGTAGAGTTCGGTGATGAGTTGCGCGGGTGGCGTGCAACTCGCATCGTTTACGTAAACTTCGAAGGCGGGGTTTTGCTGACTGATCGTTCGTCTCAGCGGTCCCTCGATCTGCCGGGTAAACCCGGCCCAGATCGGCGCGATGTCTTCGTAGGGACCGACAAAGGTTGTCGTGGCGTAGGTTCCGCCCGCGATTTCTCCGATCTCAATCGGGACACCTCCGCCGAAAGGAACGCTCGTTCCGGGCGGAACTTCCACGCAAGCGGCCGAGCGCAAGCGGCGGGCGGGAACGAAGTCCGGATTGTCCCAGTAGATCCCGATCGTTCTCTGCGCATCGACCCCGTGCTGTTCGACCCAGGCCCAGAGGTCGTCAAATTTGGGGCCCAGGTTCTCATATGGACCCACGTGGCGGATCATTGCGATCCAGATCGGGGACATCGAAATCAGTTGAACGTCCATGATTTTCTCTTTTGATTAGCGAAAGTAGTGGGGCACGAAGCGGGCGAGATCTTCGGTGATTGGGCCGTTGGATTCCCGAATGCCGATCCCTCGCGCCTCGCCGTCGATCACCCAGGAGCCGATGACGGCGTGGTTGTCGCCGAAGCGGGGAAGGGGGGCGAAGGCTTGGTAGACGAATCCCCCATCTGCGTAGGGGCCTTCCATCTCCAAGATTTCGCCACCGGTATGAAGGGAAATGTTCGCGCCCTCACGGCCCAGAAACGGCTTGCGCACGTAAGACGCAAGGTCGCGAGGACCATCGAGGTAGGCGGGCAAAAGGTTTGGATGGTCCGGGTACATCTCCCAAAGGATGGCGAGAATCGCTTTGTTGGAGAGGATCATCTTCCAGATGGGCTCGATCCACTGCGTCTCGGAGTAGGTCTGCAGGGCGTAGTCGCCGAACTTGTCTGTGAGCATCCACTCCCACGGGTAGAGCTTGAACAAGGTCTGGATCTTGCGCCATTCCGGATCGACAAAGCACTTGCCGTCATGATCCCAACCGATTTCGCCCATTTGCATGAGCGCGACCTCAAGTCCGGTTTCGCGCGCGGTATCCATGAGCACGGCGGTGGTCATAAAGTCTTCGGCGGCATCCATACAGCCGAAGTGGACGACGCCACTATTGAGATAGCCCTCTTCGCGAAGGCTTTGCCACTTGCCGATCAGGCCTTCCCAGATGGAATTGAATTGGTCGGCGCTGGGCTCAACTTCTTCGAGCCAATGCCATTGAACGACGGTGGCTTCAAGCAGAGAAGTCGGCGTGTCCGCGTTGTATTCGAGGAGCTTGGGAGGTTCGACACCGTTATAGGAGAGATCGAATCTTCCGTAAAGGGCAGGCGGGTCGGCTTCCCAAGCCGCGGCGATGACCGAGTGGGCCTTGGCGGGGATGCCGAGCCGGTCAAATTCGGCTTGGGAGACAACTTTTTCGACGGCGGCGAGGCACATTTCCTGGAGTTCGTTCGTGGCCTGCTCCAGCGTCTCGATCTCTTCGCGCTCGAAGCGGTAGGCGGCGCCTTCGTTCCAGTAAGGCTCGCCTTCCACCGTGTGGAAAATCAGGCCCAATTTCTCGATCGTTTGGCGGTAGTTCTCCCGCTCCGTACGAGGCTCGCGTAGCATTAGCCTCCGAAAGAGCCGCCACTGCCGCTGCCGCCGTAAGAGGAACCTCCGAAACCGCCGGAGTCGACGCGCCGCCGCACCCAGTGTCCGCCCATGGCAGGCGATGAACAAGCGGAGTTGGGAAGCATGCGGCCGGTGCCGTCCACGCACTGGGAGTAGTAACCACCACCCGACGAGCACCCGTCAACGGCCAAACTAGCCGCCATGAGCGCAATGAGCGAAGCGGGGACCTGGGCAGACCTCTTCATCTGATTCCTGAACCTACCTTAAAGCATTTGCCGGGGTTGCGTTAAAATCTTAGGCCAGATCTCCTAGGTAGATTCGGCCATGGCAACGCAACATCCGGAAACTGTCGACGACTATCTGGCGCAAGTCGCCTCCGAAACGGCCCGTCAAGCCTTGATTCGCTTGCGCGCCATCATACGAGACGAAATTCCGGATGCGGAAGAACTGATCAAATACGGAATTCCCAGCTATAAGCAAGCCGGGTACGTCGTCTGCTTCGCGGCTTACAAGAAGCATTGCTCGCTCTTTCCAGGACACACGGTTCGAGACTTCACCGAGGAGTTGAAGGGATACAAGACGTCCAAGGGGACCATCCAGTTTTCACCGGACTCGCCGTTGCCGGAGTCGCTCGTCCGGTCGATCGTCAGGGCTCGGAGGGATGAGAACTTGGCGGAGTCGGCGAAGAGTTGAGGAATTCGTGAATCATCGTCGCCGACTCGGCGGGCGTACATTGCTCGGTGTCGATGACGAGGTCGGGTTCGGGCAGGAACGGATATTCGCTGGAGCCCTGGTCTCGGAGTTGCCTAAGAAGTTCCAACGAGCGTAGCTTTCGGAACTCGGCCCGCGAAGCGTTCTCGATCCTTCGCTCTTGTTCCTCAGGGCTGCACGCCAGTCGAATGAAGACGACGCGGCCGCCTTTCGTGGCGATCGCCTGGATGAGTTCCTCCGGAAAGGTTGAAGGGACGGAGCGTTCTGGCGCGAAGGTGAAGATCAAAGAACGATTCTCTTCGGCGGCCCGACGGAACATCGCCATCCACATTTCGTGCCGAAGTTCAACGAACGGGGCGGTCCCAAAATCGAAGACGGAAAGCACGGCATCGACGATCAGGTGGTTGTGAAAGACGGGCAGGCCCGTTCGCTTTGCAAGTTCCCGGGCGATCGTAAGCTTGCCGGTGGCGGCCGGACCGTAGATAAAGACGAGGACCATGGGATTCGGATATTGTGTGCCGACTCTAAGTGAAACTTGAGACCACCTCGGAGCGTTCTTTAGTCAATGGCCGATCGACGCTATAGCGATAAGGAAGTCGGCGAAATCCTTAAGATCGCCGCGGAAATGCAGGCGGGGCTCGCGGGAGCGGGGACGGCCGAGGGCGTGACGCTTGAGGAGCTTAAGCGAGTCGCGGCAGAAGTCGGGATGGATCCTGAGAATGTCGAGTTAGCGGCGCGCGAGATCCGCTCGAATCCACCGGACGGGTCGCGCAACTCGCTCCTGCTAGAACGGACGTTGCGTGGGGAGTTGACCGAGGAGGCCTGGGAAGATCTCGTCACCGAACTTCGCAGATATACCGGCAAGCGGGGGCGAACCGAGCAGAACGGAAACGCAAGGGAGTGGGTCGGCCATTTGGGCATCGGCTCGGTCATGCTCAGCGTGACTAATCAACGGGGCAAAACTCGCCTGAAGCTTCTCGGTGACGGGAGCGAAATCGCTGCTACCACGGGCGTCATCGGATTTGGCATCGGTATGTTTTCGAGCCTGGGTCCGTTGATTTACTCGGCGAAGCACGAGTTCGCCATGAACCCATTTCTGACCACCTTTTTGATGGCGATGATGGCGGGACTCGCGTTTTTCGGAACCAAGCTTGTAAATCGAAGCAAGCAGAGAAAGTTCGCCCTGGAGGTTGAGGCCTTGATGGAGCGAATGGGCGGAATTGCCGAATCTAGCCCCGTGAACGATTCCTCCCTCGTTCAACGACTGGAGAATTCCGCGGTTGAGAGTGAACAGCCCAAATCGATTCAGGGCCGGGCCTAGCTGTAAATCTTGCCCAGGAAAGCGCCGATGGCCCAGCCGGCCAGGGTGCAGCCGACCACGACTCCGACCCATCTCTTCAATAGTAAAGGAAACGATTTACTCGCATAGAACGTGATCGTCGCCACGAACGCACCCACGACGGCAGGTAGAAGCGCCCACATCGTTGTCTCAAGGTGGCCTTCCGGCAACGTAATCGCGTAGGCCATACCAACCCAGACGCCGACGCTCACGGAGAATACGAATAAGGCGTCGGTGGCCGAGATGCGGCGGCTAAAGATGAAGCCGACGGTCAAGCCGGCGGGAAGCCCGATCATCGCTCCGATTCCGTAGCAATAGATCGTGCCAATCCATGAGGTGAGGCCGAACACCCAACCGCCTAAGAAGCCCATTATCAGCGTCTTTCCGACCTCTTTCAGGCCTCGCCAAAGAGCTGGCAAAAGCAGCCATTCTTGCTGACCTACGACGGGGGGCGGTTTTGTGATGAAATGATCTCCTCGGTAAAACGTCGAAGCAATTTGAATCTACCTTGCCGTTGCAGCCAGTCGATGAAAGAGGGCTGAAAGCCTTAGATGCCATGAACGAGGGAACGACGTTCGGGCAGAACTCGAAGTAGGAGGGGTGATTGCACTCTCACTTGCGTCGGCGATCCTTTTGCGGGGCGTTGCGACGCCGGCGGTTCACCAAGACAAGCCACGGTTCAAGGCCGTCGCGTTCGATTATTTCGTGCTCTTCGACGCGAACTCCATCGTTCCCGCGGTCGAAAAAGAGTTTCCTGGCCGTGGACTTGAGTTCACGAAAGCCTGGCGAAGTAAGCAGTTCGAGTACGGCTTTATCCGCTCGGTCACCCACCGGCACGAGGACTTCTTCGTGGTCACGGGGGACGCGCTCGACTACACCGCCGAGGCATTGAAGCTGAGCATGACGCCCGAGGTGCGGACCCGGCTACTGAATGCCTACCTCGCGCTCACACCGTGGCCGGATACGATTGCGGCCCTGCAACGCTTGAAGGCGGCCGGCGTGAAGGTCATCACGATCGCGAATTTTAGCCCCCGCATGCTTAAAGCGAACGCGGCCAGAGCGGGCATCGAGGATTTATTCGACGAACTGTTGAGCACGGCCGACAACCAAACCTACAAACCTGATGTGAACGCATACGAGTTAGGGATGAAGCATCTCGGCCTCAAGAAGTCCGAAATCGCGTTCGCCGCATTTGGCGGGTGGGATGCGTATGGGGCCAAGAATTTTGGCTACCAGACGTACTGGGTTAACCGGTTTGGTTTGCCCGCGGAGCGGCTAGGTTTGGCGCCGGACGCGACATCTGGGGACTTGGCGGGCTTCTTGAAGTTCGTGTTCGAGTAGGAACCGTCCGCACGGCTGGCCTGTTTTCTAGGCCAGCCGTGCGGATTGTCATCGTTGGCTCGGGAGGGGCGGGGAAGTCGACGCTTGCCATTCGCTTGGGGGAGTGTTTGCGGCTGCCGGTGGTTCACCTGGATCAGGTGTTTTGGCAGCCGGGCTGGAAGCGGATGACCTTCGAAGAGCAGGACCTCTTACTTGGTCCTTTGCTCGCCGGCGATAGGTGGATCATCGACGGCGACCATATACGCACCCAGAAGCGGCGGATGGCTCAGGCGGACACGGTGATTTTCATGGACTATCCGCGTTGGCGTTGCCTATGCCGAGTGGTTGGCCGGGCGATTCGACATCGAAAGAGAGCCCGTCCGGGCATGAATGAGGGGTGCCACGAGCGCATCAACTGGGCTCTGCTCCGCTGGGTTTGGCGCTACAAAAATCTGGAACGGCCGCAGCTAATTGCGAACATTGCGGAGCTTGATGGCAAGAACGTGATCGTCTTGAAAAGCGACCGCGAGGTCGCCGGTTTCGTCCAAGGCCTGGTAGCATCCTTGCCACATGCATAGCCGTCGGGATTTATTGAAGTACGCGGGGCAGGCCTGTCTCGCGCTTGGCTTGCCCGCCATAGAAAGCGCTTTCCTAGCTACGAACATGCAAGATCATTCCAAGTCCGTCCGGTGTATCAACATCGTCAACTTCATCCGGGGAGTTGAGCCTCGGTTCGAGACGAACCTGCTTGAGCCGGTCCAGAAGCAGATGGAGTTGATCCTTGCCCATGACTTGCCGGCGACGTGGTTGCTGCAGTTCGATGCCCTAGTGTCCGGCCCCTTCGTGGCGTTCCTGAAGGAGCACATGGCGAAGGATCACGAGGTCGGCATCTGGTTCGAGATGAACGAGATGCACTGCAAGGCCGCGGGAGTCGAGTGGAGGGGAAGGCCCGGTTACGAGTGGGATCACCTGCCGCCCGTTGCCTTCACGATCGGCTATACGCCGGAGGAGCGGATCAAGCTCGCGGACGCTTTCATGGGGCGCTTTAAGGAGATCTGGGGCCGGTTCCCGAGTTCGGTGGCGAGTTGGAACCTCGACTCGATTACGATGCAGCACCTGACGGAAAAGTACGGCGTCGACGCGTACGCCGTGTGCCGCGACCAGATCGCGACGGACGGATTTACGATCTGGGGCGCCCCAATTGCGGGCTACTACCCGAGCAAGGTCAACTGCTGGAGCCCGGCGCTGGACAAGAAAAATCAGATCAATGCCCCCGTCTTCCGCATGCTTGGCCAGGATCCGGTCTACTACTACGGCACGGAGCTAAAGCTTCCGGACGGGAGGGTGATTCATGAGCCGGACACGATGGAGCCGACGTGGACCTCTGGGCGCTCGCCGGAGTTCATCAAGAACTTCCTACACATGATCTCGGATGCCCCGACGCTCGGCTTCGCTTACGCGCAACTCGGACAAGAGAACAGCTTCCCTTGGCCGGGTACGGCGGAAGGATATCCGCTTCAGATGACCGCGCTCGCCGAGTTGAGGAAAACCGGATCAGTTCACGTAGAGACGATGGGCGAGTCTGGTCGTCGCTTCAAGAAGGCCTTTGCGACGACTCCCGCCCAAGCCCAGGTCATGGCGCACGATCCGTTCGCGAATGCGAATCCGGCCGAGTCGACGGCTTGGTACCAAAGCCGCTTCTACCGGGCGGATCTCCACTTCCACGGCGACCTGCCTTACCTGCGCGACATCACGGTCTACAGCGATCGGAACGAGCAGCCGTTTTTGCAGAAAGCCACGCGCACGAACGACGTGGAACAGCGGATGCCGCCGATTTTGGATGGCTATCACTGGCGTCGGCAAGGTGAGGCGCTGGGCGCGGGGGGATTCTTTGAGATCGACGGGCAGCGCGTTCGTCTGTCCGGTGAACCCCGCATTACTGAGCGGGGAGAGTCGCTGATCGCCGAGCTTCCGGTTTCCGGCGGACAGATTCGGATCGCCTTCGATTCCAAGAAGATCTCGGTTACTTACAAAGGTGCGGGGTCGCTATCTCTCGCGTTCGAGTGGGACCCGGCGAAGTCTGCCTTCGCCTCGGCTACGCCCGATCGGGCCTCGTATAAGTGGAACGGTCTTGAGTATTCGGCCGCCCTTTTGCGTGGCTCTGCGGAGGCTACGTCGAGGGGATGGAAGGCGGCGGCGGACAAGGGGAGCATCGTTTTAGAGCTCGCTCAGCCGGTTTAGTCTCGGAAACCCTTCTGGTGCCGGGTTACGAGGGTTCGCGCCCAGTAACGCGGCACCCCGTGCGCCTCTTGGAGATGCGCGACGGATTCGTTTGACTTCTTCGTGCCGGCTTGAAAGGCTTCCAGCACGCCCGTCCAATGGGCTAGGTTTTGCCCCGTTTTCTCTTTGACTTCGTCATCGGTGACGACCCAATAATCTGCTCTCATATCTTCAATCCAGGATCTTACTGGATGAATTTTGATACTCGGCGAGTTGGCCGAAATCGAGATCGACGACCTTAACTTCGCGCGTATCGAGGGGCATTGCCTCGACTCGAAAGGCGGCCAGGTATTTATTCTCGGGGTCTAGTTCGACCGGGATCGGAACTTCGAGGGAAACTACCGAACCGGCCAAAACCGGACCTTGGGTGGTTTCGGCGAGGGTACCACGCTGGTTGGAGAGCCAAGCCCTCGCCCACACCTCGGTGCCATCGGGTCCGTGGCAGAGGGCGGTCAATCTCAAAACACCGGCGTCGCCGGTGATGACGAGATCACGTACTTCGTATTCCACGTGCGCATTGTACAAGGGCTAGGAAGGAGACAGAATGCGCTTCGCGGCGACCCACCATGCGTCTTCGGTTGCGCTTGGAACAACCTTCACCGGCGGCAGCCATTCGTGGCGTGGGGTTCCATCGATATGGAAGACCTGTTCGGTGGGAAAGCGGACCGGAATGTTGGACTGGGGCAGATTCACGCCATCGACTGCGCCTCGCAGGCGCGCCATTTCTGTGCCAACGACCGTACCTCGATGCATCGCGTCGAAGCCGATCGCGATGCCTTCACCCATGCTGCTTGTCCACCGGCTGACCAGCACGACCAATTTGGCTTTGATGGGTTTGCTGAGGCGGGGTGTCGCGTACTCGACCCAGTCCCGGACGGTATTCGTGTCGCGTTCCTCCGCTCGGTGTCGCTGGAAGGGAAGGCGGTGGTCGATGAATAACCCCATCATTCCGCGGGCAACGTTTGAGTTGCCTCCGCTGGGGGTGTTGCGTAGGTCGAGCACGATGCCCTTTGCGGCACGCATTCCCGGAACCGCTTTGTCGAATGCGGTGACCAACTCGTTTTCCCCGAGACTGTTCTCGACCCTTAAATAGAGAATCCCGTGGTCTCGTTTTTCCACCGTCAACGGAGACTTGTTTTGATCCTTCGCGGCGGTAGGTAGGGGCAAGGAGATGGATTGCCCTTGGCGCAAGAGGGTGAGGTTTCGCGAATGGTCCCATCGACCTGCCAAGGCAGAGTTCAACGTCCAGTCCCAGCCACGAGCATCCGGCTTACGAACTCCGAACCACTTCTTGGACTCTTCACGGGCAGAAACGCCGTTGATCTGTGAGACCACATCCCCGGGATGGACACCGGCCTTGGCCGCAAGCGAATTCTCTTTGACCTGGTCAATGACCGCGGCACTGCCTTTCCAGTGGCCGACGATGTCGGTCCCGCTCGGCACCAGGCGGGGCGAGGCGTCGTTGTTCGTCCCCAGAGAAGCGTGGAAGTCGCGCAACTCGCCGACGACTTCTTCGAGCAGGTGGACGAGTTCCGGCTTGTCCTTCACGCTCGCGAACTTTGGTTCGTATGCCGTTCGCAGGGCGCGAAGGTCGATCTTGTCGACCTTTACGTAGGCCCCGTAATCGCGCAATGAGTCCAGCAGGAAGTCGAGATCCTTCCGATAGTCTTCCGGGGGCGCGGGGCAAACCGCGAGGGCGGCGAGGAGCGTAAGCACGGATCGGAATTATACGACCCCTTGTAATATCCGGCAGTTACCGAGAATACTTAGGTAAATGCCTAGTGAAGCCATTCCCCTGGACGACGTCTTTCAAGCGCTTTCGAATGCGACGCGCCGAAGCGTCATCGCCAGGCTAGGCCAAGGGCCGGCGGCGATGACGGAATTGGCCCAGTCATTTAAGATGGCGCTCCCCTCGTTCTTGCAGCACCTTCAGGTTTTGGAGCGCTGCGGCCTCGTCAGCTCGACCAAGTCGGGCCGCGTGCGAATGTTCCGACTGGAGTCGCCGCCGTTGGAAGCGGCGGAGGACTGGCTAGCTACGCACCGCACCCAGTGGGAGACGCGGCTCAATCAACTCGACGCCTTTCTTGTTACTCAAAAGGAAAACCCCTCATGATCAATCTCATTCAATTCACCCCCGATTCGAAGCTGGACCTCGTGTTGGAGCGCGTGGTGGACGCGCCCAGGGAACTCGTTTGGAAGGCCTGGACCACGCCCGAGCAGATCAAAAAATGGTTCACGCCGGCTCCTTGGCAGACCACGGACTGCATGATCGACCTTCGCCCGGGCGGACGCTTTTATACGATGATGAAGGGGCCAAACGGCGAAGAGGCCGGGGGCGATGGTTGCTACCTGGAGGTCACGGAGAACCATCGGCTCGTGTGGACGAGCGCGTTGGGACCGGGCTACCGCCCGAATCCATCGGGAGTTCAGCACGGCTTTGTCTTCACCGCGGTGATCACCCTGGAGGACGTTCCGGGAGGCACGAAGTACACCGCCCACGTCATTCATTCCGATGAAGAAGGCCGGAATCAGCATGAACAAATGGGTTTCCACGGCGGTTGGGGCACGGCCCTCGATCAGCTTGTGGCGATGATTAAAGCAGAGCAATGAAGACCCTTTCCTTTGAGACGAGGCTGGCCGGCGACGCGACGGGCCCGACGGGAATCGTGGTTCCCCCCGAAATCATCGAAGGTCTTGGGGCAGGAAAGAAACCCGCGGTTGTGGTGAGGGTGAACGGCTATGAGTACCGAAGCACAGTGGGCTTCATGGGCGGCAAGGCGATGATTCCATTCAGCTCCGAGCATCGCGCAAAGTCGGGCCTAGCGGGCGGCGATGCGATTACGGTCGAACTGACCCACGACGATCAGCCGCGAACAGTCGAAGTTCCGGAGGACTTGGCCCAAGCGCTTGCTGGGCAAGGGAAGACGGAGACTTTTGAGAAGCTGGCGCCTTCGAAAAAGAAGGAGTTCGTGCGGCAGGTCGTCGAAGCGAAGGCGGCGGAAACCAGGTTGAGAAGGATCGAGAAGATCGTTCAAGACCTGTAGGTTCGGAACGGGGCAAATCGTGATAGCTTAGTGGGGTTCCTTCTGAGCCGATGTTTCACTTTGCCCTTGTTCTTTCCTTAGCCCAAGCTCCTTTCGGCATTCGCGACTACCGCGATCTGACTACGGTTTCGTCGGTCCAGATTTCGCCGGATGGGACGAAGATCGCCTTGGTGCGGTCCGTCCCGAATTTCACGACAGATTCGCGGGAGACGTCACTCATGGTCGTGGATCGTGCGACGGGAGCCGTGCAAAGCTTGACAGACGGGAAGACGGCGGTGGCTTCACCTCGCTGGGCGCCGTCTGGGGATTCGATCGCCTACATTTCTTCCGGGACGGAGCACCAGGACGAGGTGTTCGTTCTTAGCGTCGCGGATTCGTCGACGAAGCAGATCACGCATGCGGCGGCCGGAGTGCAGCAGTTTTCGTGGAGCCCAAAGGGTGACCGGATCGCCTACGTGACGCCAGATAATCTGCCGGTGTCCGACAACGCCTTCGAACTCAGAAATGTTGGCTACCGGACCGATTCGCCGCCCGTTTCCTCACACCTTTGGCTAGTGGCGGCGGACGGTAGCAATGCGAAGCGGCTTACCCATGGCCACTGGAGCATTTTGGAGACGGGGGCTCCCTTTGCCGGCGCCCCTAGCGATCCCTCTTGGAGTCACGATGGCCAATCGATTGTCTTCTCGAAGCAAGCCAATCCGGATAACAGCGATAGCGACCTGTCGACGATTTGCAGCGTGGACATTTCGACCGGCCGCGTTAGGGGTCTTTCGGGCGGCACGTCCTACGAGTATCAGGCGGTTTGCTCGCCGCGGACGGGATCTGTAGCTTTCATCCGGCCGCACGGCCCAACTCCGTTGAGCGTGATGGACGTGTTTACGACCGATGGGCATGGATCCGCAAAGAATCAGACGGCTACGCTGGATCGCGATATCGTGAACTTGGCTTGGAGTGCGGATGGGAAGAGTCTGGTCTGCGGAGGAAATGATGGGGTCGGATCGAGAATTTGGCGGCAGCCGCTAGGTGGGAAGCCGGTGGCTTACCCATTTGGCGAGCTGTCTCCGACTGAGTTTTCTGTCGCGAAGGACGGCTCGCTTGCGTTTGTGGCGAGCACCGGGTCGTCGCCGATTGAGTTGTATTGGTATGACGCGGGCAAGAAAGCCACCCGGCGGCTTACCGATTTCAACGCCAAGCTACGGGGACGGACCTACGCGAAGGAAACGGAGTTCACTTGGACCTCGCCAGACGGTGAGCGATCGGATGGAGTTCTGACCACTCCCCGAACCGGCCGCGCCGGCAGGAAATTTCCTTTGGTCGTATGGATTCACGGCGGACCGGAGGCAGCGGCGATTCGGCAGTTTTCGGGGTTCGAGGGGGACTATCTCCGGCAGACATTGGCCGCGCAGGGCTACATGGTTTTCGAGCCGAACTACCGGGGAAGCGACAACCTGGGGAACCGGCACGAACATGCGATCTACCGGAACCCGGCACTCGGACCGGCCAGCGACATCCTTTCGGGCATAGCGGCGTTGGAGGCGAAGAGGCTGGTTGATTCTCGCCACATCACCGTAGCCGGCCACTCCTACGGCGGCTATATGACCTCCTGGCTGATCACCCAAGACCATCGTTGGAAGAGTGCGGTGGTGGCCGACGGGGTTACCGACTGGACGCAGGAGTATTGCCTCTCATCGACGGGGAATCTGGCCTGGACCCGGGATTCCCTTGGCGGCGGCCCCTGGGACCCCAAGAGCGCCGAGTTGTACCGGCGGTTCTCACCGATCAATTCGGTAAATGCGGTGCGGACGCCGACCTTGATCCTTACCGGGACGGCCGATGAACAGGTGCCGGCGAGCGAGTCTTACATGCTCTATCACGCCCTAAAGGACCGGCATGTGCCGGTCAAGTTTGTCGGCATCCCTTTGGCGAAACACACGCCGGATTCGCCGGTCAAGTACGAGCAGTTCTGTCAGGCGATGGAGCGGTGGATCGTGGCGCACGATCCTGTTCGTCCCTAACCGACCAGCGAAGACTCAAAAATCCGCATCTCCGGGGGACTCGCAAGATAGTCTCCCATGACGGCGATGAACTCGTGGAACGCGGTTTGCTCGAAATGGGTGTCAAGGTCGGGCTTGCAGGTCCATTCTTCGACGAAGACGATCTTTGTGCGGTCGTCCGGACTCTGGTAAAAGTCATATCGCTCGCATCCAGGCTCGAGGACGGAGTGGCCGCGCACCGTTCGGCAAGCGGCGATCGCCGCCTCGACGCACTCGGGTTTCAAGGTGGCATAAGCAGTTAGGACGACCATCGAGAGGAAGTATAAGAGAACGATGGTGGGGCAGGTTCAGAGTTTTTCGGTGGAGGGCTACCGGTCCGTCCAGAACTTGCATGTCACATTCGACGTGGTGAACCTGATCACCGGCCCGAATGGATGCGGAAAGACCAATCTGTTCAATGCATTTCGCCTGATCAAGGCGGCAACCGAAGGGCGGATTGGCAAGGCCCTGGCGGAGGAGGGAGGCCTTGCTTCCATTCTTTGGGCCGGTTCGCGGGGTGGCGCTCAGCCCACCGTGGGCGTGTCGTTGGTCGCGGAGCCGTTCGAATATCGGCTCGAACTTGGAATTCGGCCGGCAAGCGAGTTGCCTCTGTTTCCGCTCGACCCGCAGATCAAGAATGAGGTCGTCAAGCTTGCGGGCAAGGTGATGGTGGATCGGAAGAGTTCCATCGCGCACATGTCTTCGGTCGGAGGCAGGCGTCACTTGCGAACCGACCTTCTCGATTCGGAGTCGATCTTCGCTCAGATCGGGGACCCTGAGGAGTTTTCCTACCTCTATAATTTGCGGGAGATGGTGGCGCGGTGGGCCTTCTACCACGAGTTCCGGACGGATGCCGATTCTCCACTACGTCGTCCGGCTTTGGCAACTTACTCATCTCGGTTGGCGGACGATGGCTCGAACCTAGGACCGATTCTGTACATCATTCAGCGGCAGGGTGACCGCGATGCGCTAGACAGGATTCTTGAAACCGCCTTTCCGGGCACGAAGGTTGTTACCGACTATGGTCAGTTCTCGATGGAGGTTGATGGGATCCATCGCACGATCGAGCCCCGAGAATTCTCGGATGGAACGCTCAAGTTTCTGTGCCTCGCGGCGATCTGCTTTGGGACGCGCCCTCCTCCGCTGATCGCCCTCAACGAACCGGAGACGAGCTTGAATCCAAACCTGCTTGAGCCCTTGGCGGACATGTTGACGTACGCCTCGGCGTTCAGCCAACTATGGATAACGACGCACTCAGAGGATTTGAGCCGTCACTTGGTAAACCGGATCGATTGCCGTCCGATTCGGCTCGACAAGGTCGGTGGTAAGACGATCCGCGCCGGCCGGCCGAACAGCGCTTGGTCGATCGAAGACTAGACTCACTTTGCGCGAGAGGAGACGCGTTTGAGAACGTCCCGGACCTTCTTGTCGATGCTTGGGTCTGCGGTGACTTTCTTGGCGGAGCAGTAGACCATGAAGCGCCGCAAAGCGTCTTCAAATTCGGGCCAGAACCCCGGATCGGGGGGCGTGTCTTCGAAGTGCCACTGCCGCATCTCCAAAACGCCTTCCCGACAGTAGAACTCAACACGAGCCACGAAGGCGTCGCCGAAGAGGATGGGGAGGACGTAGTAGCCCCAGCGCCGCTTGGCTTCGGGGATGTAGATCTCCCACACGTAGTCGAAGCCAAAGAGGTGCGCGATCATCTTCCGATCCCAGACGATCTGGTCGAGGGGGCCGACGAAAGTTACTTTGCTTTCCGGGGCAGGGGAGTCGAGCAAAGTTAGAAATTCCGGGGTGACGTGGGCTTTGACACCTTCCACATCCACGGGAATGAGTTCGCCGCGATCCACCAAGGTAGCGAAGATAGGGAGCTTGATGGCGTGCAACACCGAGTACGACCAGATCTCGGGGCCCGAATTGGGTCTCAAGATTCCCACGGCGCGATGCCGTTCCATGGCCAACTCGTGCTTGGCTTCCTCGTCGTCGATGACCGGTTCGTTGAAGTATTTCGCCGGCACCACACGCTCGGCGAGGTCGTAAAGATGCTGCCCCTTTCGGCGGCCGCTCGTCATGATGATGCCGGTGTGCCAGAGGGCCCTTAGGATGCGCTTCGTTACGTTTGGGCTGTACCAAGCGCTCTTCCACTCCGCCTTGCGTTCTTGGAACTCAAATTCCTTGGGCATCAAAGGACCTCTTTCTTCGAGGTCTTTTAGGACGGCTTGGATAGCGTCGCCGTAGTCCGCAAAGATGTCCTTAAAGTGAGGCTCGTGATACTGGCGATAGATGCGGCGTAGTGGCCAGCCTTCGAAGGGAACGAGGGAAGCTTGCTTATCCCAGCCGTCATAGATGAGCCGGTCCTCGTACGCAAGCTTCTCCCAGTCGCCGATTTTGTAGCCGGGGACGCGGGCCTGTAGCACCAGGTCGTGATTGCAGCCGACGGGCGCGATGGGATCGAATTGGATACTGCGGAGCCGTTCGAACACTTCCTGTTGGGTCGCACAGGGCGTCAGGTGATGCTTTAGGAACGCGCGACGAGCATCGAGTTTGGACAGTTTTATCGGGCTCGGCACGGCCTAACGATACCATTCGGGCTCAGGTATGACTCTGGCAATGCTGCTCGACTTACGCCCTTACACGGAACCGCTATCACGCGCTCCCGGCATCCTTCGCGCGGTGATCGAGGGGCAGCCGGACGAGTGGCTGGACCGCCGGCACGATCCGGAAGTTTTGAGTCCCCGCGAGACAGTTGCGCACTTGGTCCTTTGCGAGCAGGAGTCTTGGGTTCAGCGAGTCCAGCGGATCATGAATCCGGAACTTGGTTTTCCCAAGATGGAAGTGAGCGAAGAGGAGCTCTTGGCTCGCCAGTCGCTTTCTTCATTGCTGGATGAATTTGCCTCGGTTAGGGCTAAATGCCTACGGGATTTGGAGGCGTTGGAGCTTTCCGAGAGCGACCTGGACCGGTTGGCGGAGCATCCCCGATTGGGTCCGGTGACGGTTCGGCAACTGCTTTCGACTTGGGTGGCGCACGATTTGTACCACTTAGGCCAGATTTTCAAGTCGTACTCGGCTCCCTTCAAGGACGAGATCGGGCCCTATCAGAAATTCCTGAACTTGCCGCAATTTAATTGAGTGTTTCAGACAGAGCGGGCGGGTTAAAAAATGTTCGCTGTTCGCGAAATGTCATGTTAGAATGACCCCATGCTGCCGACGGCTATCCTCGCATTGTTGCTCCACGGAAGATTCGCGTTACAGAGTCCGGATCCGGGAACGACAATATGGGAAGAGGAGCCCCCGGTGCAAAAACTGCCGAAGAAGTACTATCCGATGATTCGGTTCGGGTGCTGGGACATCACACGGTTTAACCGGTCCTCGACCTACATGTTCCTTACCCCGACTATGGTGCAGCAGGGGACATTTCGCATCGAGGGCAATCACTACATGTTCCAAGCGGTGATGGCCTCCGAGCTTGAGAACGCGGATAAGGCCAAGTTGCAGTCCAATATGAGCCCGGAAGAAGCTCAGAAGTTTCAGAAGAGCTACGTGAAGGCGATGTACAACTTCGAGGGGTACTACGATAACTCCACGGGCTGCCTTACGATCAGCTACCCGGTCGAAGGGATGTTGCAAAGTTTCCGCTTGTACGATACAACGGCCGGCGACAATCAGCGGGGAGCGCTAGCTGGGGCAGACAGCGGATTTGTCGGGCTTTGGCACTCGCCGGACCCGCATCCTGGCCGGCTGGATGCGCGGACGCGCGACAAGGTCCAGGAGCAGGGCTTGCAGCATTTCATCGGGGAAGCGATGGAGAGCGACGGCAACCATTTTAACGTGTTGGACCTCCGGTCGGACCTTACGTACCGCCAGCATGGCGACGAGGGCGGCTGGAAACGGAATGGCTCGACGTTATCGATTTTTCCGCCCGGCAAGAAACCGGTCACCTTTCAAATTTCGCGCGACGGGCGAAAGCTGATCCTTGGCGGCAGAGCGGCATATGTCCGTAGCTAGCACTAGATAGTCATACTGCGAGCGGCGCAAGCGACGCGAGCAGGTTTGGCCAACTTGGGGTTCGCTTCCTCTTGGAGGTTACGAATTCGGGCGGCTCGGCGGCGATGTTCGAGCTAGAGATCGCCGCGGGCGCGAAAGTGCCGGCGTTGGGCTCGGTAATAAAGCGGCGTGGTTTGACGCCGGCTCCTTGAGTCTCTATACTTCCCGAATGCTCTTGCAATTCGAGGGGGAGGCAATCGAGTGGAGAGGACCGGCGCCCTTTGTGTTCGTGCCGGTTCCACCTGACCTTTCGGCAGAGATCAAGGCTATCTCGAACCATGTCACCTACGGTTGGGGCTGTATTCCGGCGATCGTTCGAATCGGAGCGACCGAGTACACGACTTCGTTATTTCCAAAGGACGGCGCCTATCTTGTAGGTGTCAAAGTGAAGGTTCAGAAAGCGGAGAATGTCAAGGTTGGAGACGTTGTGAGCGTTCATCTTGAGGTGGTTTCCGGTTCGAAGCGGTTCTAGCTGCGGACATAATGGAGCGTGACCAGGGATGGCCGCTTACTCTCGTCTTACTTGGCCCTGACGACGTCCGTAAACGGCTTCCTCCAGCCCTTTGTCCCGATCTATCTGCTTGAATCGGGGCTTTCCAAGTCCCAAATCGGCTTGGTCGCGGGTTCCGGGGCGGCGATGGCGCTCTTAATGCAGCCAATTCTTGGGCGGCTGTCCGACCGCTATGACGTTCGCCGGCCGTTTGTCGCGCTGATGTCGGTGGTCGCGGCGCTTTCTTATCTGTCGTTTCCGTTCCTTCATGGTGCTCCGGCCTTTCTACTTGCCGTCGCACTCGGTTCGAACGCGAGCCTTTACATGCAGGGAGTCGGTGGCGTGCTCGTGGGTCGCTTGGCGAAGAAGGGCGAGGGAGGGGCGACCTATGCGGCGTATCGGGTCTGGGGCTCCATCGCCTACGTGCTCGTGGCGTTGTTGGTCGGCTTCCTGATCCGGCCCGAGGGAGGGCATGGTCGTGCCGCGCTGAACTTGATGTTCGAAGTAGGTCCGTTGCTTTTCCTGGCGATCACGGTGCTGTCCTATTGGCTGCCGGACCCTCAAACAAAGGTGGAACCGAGCGAGACACCGGAGCCCAAGCAGGCCCTGATTCACCCGAATTTAAAGCGGTTTCTCGCCGTCGACTTTCTGTACATCGTGTCCCTTTACGGGGCCACCAACTTCATCTCCATCTTCATGCAGCATGTGGGGGGCCGCGGGCTCCTGCTGAGTTGCGTGTTCTTGCCCGGAGTCATCACCGAGGCCTTGGTCATGCGGTATTCGGGGGCGCTTTCGGACCGGTATGGTCGACGGCCGGTTCTCGCGGTCTCGTATTTGCTGCTGCCGTTTCGGCTGCTGATTTACTCGGTGGCGCTCAATCCTTGGTGGGTTCTCGGCGCGCAGTCGCTGCATGGGTTGAACTTTGGGATCGTGGGGGCAGTGGCGATCGCATTTGTAAACGACCAAGCGAATTCTCGAACGCGGGGGAGTTTGCAGGCTCAGCTCTCGCTGGTAACCGCGACAGCGGGCGCAATTGGTCCGGCGTTGATGGGTTTTGTGTCGGATCACTACGGTCTGCCGGCGATGTTTCAGGTCGCCGCTTTCCTTGCCTTCGTGGCTACGGTTGTGTTTCTCTTGTTTGTCAACGAGTCGAACGAGCACGCGAAGGGGACGGGGGTTGAACTTCTGGACAAGGCGGTGTTTCCGGTGAAGGGCACCCCCTAGCAACGTTTGCAGCGCATCTCCGTATGCATTTGCGATGAAATGTAAGTGGCTTTTGGGGCTGCTGGTTGCCGCGCCCGGTTTTGCTTGCGCGACGGACGGGGATTTCGACTCCAACGGAGTGAAGATTCACTACGTGACCGAGGGCGAGGGGGACGCGATCGTCCTGATTCACGGCTGGATGAGCGACTCTTCCATGTGGGGCCAGGACTCGGCGGGAAATACCAAACTCGATGCCCGGGGCGCGCCCGGGTTTAAGTTGATCGCGTTCGATTGCCGGGGCCACGGGAAGAGCGGCAAACCGCACGATCAGAGCATGTACGGGGCGGAAATGGCGGCCGACGTGGTGCGCCTGCTCGATCACCTCAAGATTAAGAAGGCTCACCTTGTCGGTTATTCGATGGGTGCGTTCATCGCGGGGAAGGTAGCCGCTTCGAATCCGGAGCGGGTGGAGAGCATCATTTTTGGCGGGCAAGCGCCGCTTATCAAGGGAGTTCCGGCGTCGGGGGGCAATGAGGTCGAAGTCTTCGCGAAGGCGGTCGATGCAGGGAAGGGGCTCGGTCCCTATCTCTTGGAGGTTATGCCAGGCGCGAAGGCGAAGATGACGCTTGAACAGGCCAATAACCTGGCGGCTTTCGCCTACAAGGGAAAGGATGTTAAAGCGTTCGCCGTGTCAGGTTTGAGTCTCGGTGATTTGAGGGTCGCCCCCGAGGACCTCGCGAAGTGTAAGGCTCCATGCTTGTTTATCTATGGGGAGAAGGAGTCGGACGCCACAAAGAAGAGCGTCGATGCGGCGCGGAAGATTTTGAGCAACTGCTCCGTCAAGGTTGTGCCGGGCGGGGATCATATCACCACGCTAGTGAAGCCGGAGTTTGGAGCTGCGGTCGTTGCGTTCTTGTTGGCTAATCGGGCCAAGTAAATCCGACGCGTTTGATACAATCAGCGGCATGACGTGCGCTGAAGTGATGGCGGAGCTTTCGTCTTTGACCGATGTGAAGATTCGCGAACATAACATTCGAAGCGGCATCGGGGACAACCAGTTCGGCGTGAAGATGGGCGATATTCGGGCGATAGCCAAGCGCCTCAAGACGAATCCGGAATTGGCCGAAGAGCTTTGGGCGACCGGCAACTTCGAGGCGATGATGCTGGCAACGCTCTTGATGAAGCCGAAGCAGCTTTCCTTGGAGGATTTGGATCGGCTGGTATCAAGCGTGACCCTTTCCCAGGTGGCGGATTGGCTCGGAACGAATGTCATCAAGCAGCACCCAGAAAAGGAATCCGTTCGCGCAAGGTGGATGGATTCCAGCCATGAAATTACGGCGAGGATGGGATGGAGTCTGACCGCCGAGCGAATTGTCAAAGACCCCGAAGGCTTGGACCTTGTCGGCTTGCTGGACCGGATCGAAACCGAGATGGGGAGAGCGCCGAAGGTGGCGCAGTGGACGATGAACTATTGTCTGGCCGAGATCGGCATCAAGTACGCGGATCTCCGAGAGAGGGCCATCGCGATCGGGGAGAAAATCGGCGCTTTCCGCGACTATCCGACGCCAAAAGGCTGCACCTCTCCCTTTGCGCCGCTTTGGATTGCCGCGATGGTTGCGCGAAACGGCTGAAGTTTTAGGATGCCGCGAGGCGGCTTTTCGCGCCCTGCATCTTGCCCTCGGCAGCGACGAGGGTTCCCGCGCGGCCCAGACCGAAGGCGGGCATGTTGGCGTAAATCACCTCGAATCCTTCCTTGGCAATTGGATACGTTTCGTGAAAGATGCCGACGTCTCCGCTCTTGCCGATCGCACGGTTGAAGCGCCGCCAAGCCGGCAAGTGCTTCGAGTCCTTATCGTGCGCGTACCGGATCAGGTCGTCTGTGCTCTTCCAATACTGGACCAAGATGATCGTGCGGCCGAACCACGCGTCGCCGCTGAGAAAGCCACTGCCCGGATTGGAGGCGAGTTCCTTCAACATCCCGGGCATGGCGACGAAGATGGGAAGCCATTTCCAGAACTTCCAGATGCGATTGATCCGCATTCCGATCAGGAAGACGACGAAGTCATCCTCCATCTGCGCACTCAGCCGTTCGTTGTTCGTTTTCATCGGTCTCCTTGAATATTGACGATGTCTATATTACTTGCGAATGTAGACGATGTCAATATTTGGGGTAAAAGTCGAGCGTGAATTCGGATCGGAAATATCACCACGGAAAACTAAGGGCGACCTTGCTTGAAGCGGCGGAGGAGATCATCCGTGAACATGGGGAAGAGGCAGTGACGCTGCGCGAGTGCGCCCGCCGCGCCGGCGTTTCCCATAGCGCGCCGTTGAACCACTTCCCTGATCGGCACGCCTTGCTTTATGCGATTGTCGAAAACAAGTGGGCGGAGTTTGCGGATGCTCTAGAGGCAGCGAAAGTAGGATCCGACGATCCACGGGAGGCGCTGGTGAAGGTCGGGCACGCCTATATCCGGTTCGGCCGCGCAAATCGGAATGTCTTCGGCCTAATGATGCGCTGCGACCTGGCAGAGGACCCGGCGGGAGGTAAGCCTGAGGGGGCGGGAAGGTCGTATGGGGTTCTTCGAGAGAGCTTGGCGGCTTGCACATCCAAGGTGGAAAGCCTAGAGTTGTTCTGCGACTTCGCGTGGTCCTTGGTTCAGGGCTTCATCGAGATTTCCTCGCTTCGGCCAGGAGCTGAGTCCGACCACGATCATGTCGACGCGCTGCTGAGGCTGTTGTTCGTGGGAATCGAGGGGTAAGAGCGTGGACGAATTGCGGCAACGGACAGAGTGGGTGCGACGCTTTGCCGTTTCACGTTTCGGCCCGGCCGTCCAGATCACGCACCTTCCGTTCGGCCATGCCGCGCTTTCCTTTGAGATAGAGGCAGACGACGACCGTTGGATTGTGAAGACGTCCACCGGGTTGGACGCCTTTCCCCGAACCGTTCGCCACCTAGAACTGCTCGGGAGTCTCGGAATACCCACGTTCAAGGTGGAAGAAACCGGGAGCGAAGAGGAGATCGCTTACTTGCTGTATCGCAAGCTGCCGGGGAGGGACCTGCGATATGAGTTGCCAAAGATGACGCTTGGCCAGATGAAGCGCCTGGCGGAGCAGATCGTGCAGATTCAGCGCCAGGTCGGTACGCTGCCCCCTGGCAACGGCTTCGGCTGGACTCCCTTCGATATTCCAGGTCCTTTCGAGACCTGGTACGACGTGATCAAGCGGGACGCCGCGGGTATGCCCGAGGAACTCTGGCGGCAAATTCGTCGAATCGAGCCCTATCTCTGGAGCCAGCCGGCGACATGTTTTCTCGATGACATCACGGTCAAAAATGTGATCGTCGACCATGGTGAACTCCAAGGGATTGTGGATCTGGAAGCGCTATGTTACGGCGACCCGATGTACATGCTGGCTCTGACCGACACGACCGTGGTGCTCGATGTCGGGTTGGCCGCCCTCACTTACACGACGGAAATTCGCCGATACTGGGATCTTTCCGATGCTCAGCTTCATGCCGCGAATGTGTACGGTGCGCTTTTCGGTTTTGCGTTCCTTGCCCGCCCAATCGGGGACGCGGAGAGGCGGCGGATGGAGAATTGGGTCGGGCGCTGTCTAGGAAAGGCATCCGCGGCAGGTTCGCCGCGCTAACTTGCCGAAGTCGCACGACCCGCACGCCAAAATCGTTGCAACGCTAAATCATTTAATGCGAAGATATATTTATGGTTGCCCTCGTCCTGTTCCTCAGCTCGCTGTTTCAGGAACCAAAGGTGGTTCCGATCGTGCCTCAGGATCAAGGGTTCTTCGATAAGAAGACCGACTACATGGGCATCCCGATTCGGGCCAATAAGGTCGTGTCGGACGAAGCCATGCTGGAGGCGCGCCGCCGGATGGGGATGGTGCTCAAGAACATGCCGAATGCGGTCACGAACTTGGTTGCGGCCGGAGCGGAGTTGGACATCATCGGCAAGGACCAGGTCACCTCGGATCTTCCGGAGTTCCGCAACTTGAAAGGAAAGCCATTCCAGGGAAAACCTTCGGAGCCCGTGACGACCATCGATCAGCGAACCCGGGGGATGGGCGGTCTCACGTTTTCCTGCGGCGAAGAGAACCTACTGAAGCTGAAGGGGGACCACTACTTCGGCCGCGACATCTGCATTCACGAGTTCGCGCACACGATTCAGCACTACGGACTGTCGAAAGATATCCAAGACAAGATTCGGGCGCAATACAAGGCCACGATGGCGAAGGGGCTTTGGAAGGGCGCCTATTCGTCGTCCGACCAGGGAGAGTTCTTTGCCGAACTTACCATGTGGTACTTCGGCACCCACGGCGATACGCCTAAGGGTTCCAATATCCCCGCGCCCGGTCCGGAGGCGTTTAAGGCGTACGATCCGGACTCGTATCAGTTACTCGACGACATCTACTCGGGCCGGCTCGGGGTTTCACTTCGTAAAAAATAGGTAGCGAGGTGGGATCTTTCTATCCGGCTGACGGTTGGAGAGGCCTGATTGGGCGTACCAATCGTACGTCTCATGGATCTTCGCGGCGTAGGATTTGGGCAGGTTCGCGAAGGTAACGGGATCGGCGTCTCCAACGAGAGCAGAATCCTGCAGCCAGACGAGCCACGCGAGGCCGTTATCGTAGCGGAAGGATATGCCGATGGTTTGAACCTCTGCTTAGCCTCGGCTGCTCGATCTCGTGAAGAAAAGTCGGGACGGAAGCCACTTCCTCGGGCAACGTTACGTTGCCGTTTTGAACCAAGGCCAACGCCAATAGCAGGATCGGAATCATTCCGTCCCCCTATGGCGTACATTTGCAGACGATACTAATTTGACACGTAGTGGCGGTCGAATCGCTCGAACAGGTGAACGCTTGACCACACCGTGATTTAACGAAATTCGGGAAATATTGGAACGATATGAAGCTGGCCAGATCGATCATTATCGGAGCATCCCTGCTTTCGGTGGCAATGGGTTCCGTTGTCCTCCTCGAAGCGCGCCTTAACTCGCCCGGTAAGGTGGATCGCGATGGGAGTTCGCGGTTGGCGAATGGCGAACGGGTAAGACCCGCTGGGCGGCTTCACTTTCCGCTCCACGGGGACCTGCCTTTGTCGATGACGGCCTCGGCGGACGGCTCGCAATGTTTGATCGTTACTGGGGGCTTTCGCGACCATGGCATTTCCGTCGTGGATCTGCACGATGAGGTCATCGGCACCTACGTTCCGACGACCAAGTGCTCGGGCGGCCTGGTGACGATGCCCGACGGAACCACTTACATCGCCTCCGGCGATCTCGGCATTCGCCGGACTCAGGCGACTTCGAGCAAGGACAACTGGTTTCCCATGGACTTCAAGCTTTCCACGGGAGCTTGGATTCAGGGGCTTGGCAAGCTTCCGAACGGTTCGATCGTGGCGGCCGACATCAACAACGACGAGCTTTTGTGCTTCAAGCCGGGAAGCCGGGAGCCGTTGTGGACGCTTAAGATCGGGCATAAGCCGAACCGAATCGCCGTGGATGCCGGCCGAGGTGTGATCGCGGTCACGAACTGGGGCGGTTCGAGCGTGAGCCTCGTGGATCTCGATGGCAAGAACTTGCGAACCGTCGCGACGGGTGTGCATCCAAGCGAACTGGTCTTCGGTAAGGATGGGAATCTCTTCGTTTCGAACGCGGGATCGAACACGATTTCCGTGATCCGGGACGCCAGCGTGGTCGCCACCGTCTTCACCAGCTTGACGCCGAACGATTTGGTTGGTTCTACGCCGTCAGGTCTGGCCCTTTCTCCGGACCAGAGGAGGCTCTTCGTCGCCAATTCGGGAGGCAACAATGTCGCCCAGATCGACGTGACCGATCCGGTTCACCCAAAGGTCGAGGGTTTCATCCCGACCGGCTGGTATCCAACCACGGTCTTCGTGCCCAGCGATGGAAAGAGGCTTTTGGTCGGAACGGCGAAGGGTTTGCAGGCGAGCGCGAATTACCCGGGAATCAAGGCCGAGCAGACCGTTTCGGATGACATGAAGAACCACTACGACTACTTGCCGAATCGGCTGGAAGGCGATGTCAAGGTGGTGGACCTTCCCAATCGTGAGGCCCTTGAGGCCTACACCGCGACGTGCCGCCAGAACGCGCAGCGGGAGATGGACAATTCGCTGCTCGCCAAGGAGGAGAAGATGATCCCCACCCTTCGGAAGGTCAAGCACGTCATCTATATCATCCGCGAGAACCGGAGCTTTGATCAGGTTCTCGGGGATCTGCCGGGGGTGAATGCGGAGCCGAAGCTGTGCATGTATGGCGAGAAGATCACGCCGAACGGGCACAAGATTGCTCGCACTTTCAAGGCCTTTGACAACCTCTATTGCGACGGCGAGGTAAGCCAAGATGGCCACCAGTGGTGCTGCTCTTCCTATTGCACCGACTTCACGGAGAAGATTTGGCCGACTGGTTACGCCGATCGCGGAAGGCCGGAAGAGGATGAGAGCGTTGCGGCTTCCCCTGCCGGCTACCTTTGGGATAACTGCGAGAAGCACGGGGTCAGTTATCGGAGCTACGGTGAGTTCGCCGGCTTCACTTCGAACAAAGGCAGCGCGCCGAAGTTCGACGGAATATCCGGCCTGGCCGGCCATGCCAGCGAGAAATGGTCGCTGAACAATGGCCGCGACATGGACCGGGTCGACACCTTCATCGACGAGATGAAGGACTCCGAGAAGACGGGGAAATGGTGGAATTTCATGGTCATGTCGCTCGGCGAGGACCACACCTCCGGCCGTTCGCCGGGTGAATTCACTCCATTCTCGAAGGTCGCAAGCAACGATGTTGGGCTCGGCAAGCTGGTCGAAGCGGTAAGCCGCAGCAAGTTCTGGGCCGATACCGCGATCTTCGTGATCGAGGACGATGCGCAGGACGGTCCGGACCATGTCGATGGTCACCGAACGGTCGGCTATGTGATCTCGCCCTATGTGAAGCGTGGAGGGGTCGATCACACGATGTACAGCACCGCGTCGATGGTTCGGACCATGGAACTGATGCTGGGCCTGCCGCCGATGACGCAGCATGACCGCCACGCGACGTCGATGGTTGAGTCCTTTTCCTCGCGGCCGGACTTCACCGTCTTTTCGCATGAGCCGGCTCGAATCGACTTGTCGGCGCGCAACCCGAAGACGGGGACGCTTGCGATGGAGTCGGCGAAGCTCGATTTTCGGGAGTATGACCGGGCCGATCCGGATGTGCTGAATCACATCCTTTGGGCGGATGCGAAACCAGGTGTGCCATATCCGTTAGCGTCTCACCTGTCAAGGTGAGACGCTTTTGAATCGTCAGACTAGGACGGTTACGCGAAGGAATGTCGTGGGGATAATCGTTATGCCTTCGCTACTCGATTGGCTGCAGTGCGCGACGAGAGCTTCGAGTTCTTGCTGGAGTTCTTGGGTGCGGCCCATTTTCTCGGCAGCTTCGAAGGCATTCATCATAGGGCCGAAATAGTTTCTTAATTCGTTGAGGTATCCCGATGGTGTACCAGTGTGGTGGAACGTGAATGTGTCCTTGGCGAAAGACACGTTCTCTGCCGAGATCCCGGCTTGGGCGAATCGATCGATCACATGACCCTCGATTCCCCAGGTCATGGGGCTCACGAATCCGGCGGGCGGCGGTGGCATCAGTCCGGAAGTTATGCGGATAATTTGGGATACCAAAGTGGGATCTCCGGGGATCCAGTTGCCCATCACGATCTTGCCGCCCTTTTTGGTAACCCGAACCATTTCCTTCGCGGCATCGTAGGGTTTGGGAGCGAACATGGCTCCAAACATGGTTACCGTAAGGTCGAAAGACTCGTTTGCGAGTTCGTGCAGGTCGCAGGCGTCGCCTTCTTGAAAGTGACAATTGGTAAGGCCCAAAGCTTCGGCCCGACGGTTTCCGGCGGCGACAAGATTCGTGGCGATGTCCACGCCAAGCACTTCTGCGCCGAGTTGGGCTTCTGGAATCGCGGTGCTACCGTCACCGCAGCCGAGGTCCAGTACCCGCATGCCCTCGGTAATTCCGAGAGATTGCGCGAACGCCTCTCCGCTTTGTCGGTTGCTGACCGCGATGCGAGTGAAGTCGCCTTTCTCCCAGAGCATCTTGTTCGGATTTAGTGTCGTTGCTGCTTGAATGGTTGTTAGTTGACTCATCGTCTAAGACACTACCTATTACGAAGTCTGCTAAATTGATCGACAAGACTATCTGCCCATTTGGAATATGCTAATCATGATGTCGATAGACTATGAGGATAATCGGCCATCTATCCCATAAATTATCGTTACGGTCTTTGTATATAAAAGGGGCGAACGAACTAGCGGTGGCGAACCGAGATCAAGGCAAGACTGGGCTGGAAGCCCCAATTTATGGGGGCTAGTGAAATAATTCTTGGCATTTGGGCGGAACTTGGACCCAACAAGGTGGCGGGGTGAGATGTATAGTTCTTGCAAGGTTGACATCGGTCCGTCAGCCGGGGGGATACATTAATGGCGAAGTTGCGGCATCGGTTCTCGGTAAAGGCTCATTCGGCCTCGTGGTTTGTTTTCGTCGGTGGACTAGCCGCTTTCGGCTTCGCGGCAGCGCCCTCTTGGGCGGCGGTCCGGGGACAGGATTCCAGCCATCACTCGAGCGGACCTCCAGTTCCGCCCCGTGGAAAGTTTGGGCAAGAGCTGTTTATCGCGCTGGATCACCGCGACACCAATGAGCTGCGATCTCTGCTAAAGAAGGGCGCGAATCCGAACTCGCTGAACGGCCTCGAATTTACGCCCCTATTTATCGCCTCCGCCTCCTTCCAGATGGAAGCGATGCAGGTTTTGATCGACGCCGGTGCGAAACCGGATGCAATGACTACCTACGGGTCGCCGCTGACGTTTGCGGCGATGAGCGGAAACTTGCCCGGCGCCACTATTCTGCTTGGCAAAGGGGCGAAGGTTAATACCGTGCGAGGCGACGGCATGACGGTGCTCATGATGGCCGCGAATTCGGGCAATCCCGCGCTTGTTGCCGAGCTCTTGAAACGGAAGGCGGATTTCTCTGCGAAGGATGATGGAGGTGAGACCGCCCTTTCTTTCGCCGCGAGAGGCGGGAACGTGGAAGTGGGGAAGATGCTTCTTGCGGCCGGCGAAGCTTCGGATACGGCAAATGTGCAAGGACTTACTCCCTTGATGGTGGCCGCGAAGTGCGGCCATGCCGAATTCGTCAAGCTACTTTTGGCGCACAGGGCAAAGCCAAATGCAAAAGATAACTTTGGGCGTACCGCGCTCTGCTTGTCGGTCAAATACGGCGATTTTCCGGATGTGGTGTCGGCCCTTATCGGCGGCGGCGCGAATCCGAAGGTAAAGGACGTCGACGGTCGGCTGGCGGCCTCCGTCGCGGCGGCCCGAGGTCATAACAAATGCGCAACCCTGTTAGGGCTGCCGGCTTCGTCGAGTGTCGTGAGAGGCTCCCGAGATGCCTTGCGGCTTAGTCTGAAGGCATTGCAGGCGTCGATGACGCAGTTCACTCAGTCGGCGAGCTGCATTTCGTGCCACCACGAAGGCCTTGGTCGAATTGCAACGGGGGAAGCCCGTGACCATGGATTCGCAATCGATTCAGCGGTTCAGCAAACCCAGGAGGGACGTCTGCGAGGGATGCTCATGGCTTTGCAGCCAGTCCACGAACAGGCACTGAAGAGCCCTGAGGCGTTGAAGCAGGTTCCGCTGATGGAAATGAACGAGATTGCCCCAACCGACACTTGGTTGCTCGCGGGCATGGCCGCCCATCACGAGCCTCGATCGGCGGCGACGTCCGCCATGGCGATGGTGTTGGCGAAGGCTCAAACCGAGGACGGTTCTTGGAGCTTCTCCCTTCCGCGGGTTCCGATGCAATCGAGCAAATTCACCTACACCGCCCTCTCGGTAAAGGTTCTTAAAGACTTTGGATCGAAAGACCGCGCCAGCGAAATCGCAGACCGGATTGAGAAGGCGAGAGCTTGGCTCGCGCAAACTCAGCCGAAGACCAGTGACGATCGGGCGTCACGGCTGCTTGGGCTTAAGTGGTCCGGCGCCGCGGCGGATGATTGTCACGGGGCGGTTGCGGCGGTTGTGGCGAACCAGCAGGCGGATGGCGGCTGGTCTCAAGATCCAGCGTCGGCCAGCGATGCATACGCCACGGGGCAAGCGCTGTACGCTCTGCACGTGGGTGGAGGAATGCCGGTTTCCGATCCCGTGTATCAGAAGGGTTTGCACTTCCTGTTAATGACTCAGGACAGCGATGGATCTTGGTTCGTGAGCAAACGCGCGATCCCGGCGAACAACTATTTCGATGCCGGCTTCCCGCATGGGGAATCCCAGTTCGCTTCGTTCAACGCAACCTGTTGGGCCACGCTTGCGCTCCTTCAGGCTACGGACTTCCGGTCCTCGCGCCGGTAACGTTGAATGGGGTCATCGGATTTGGTTTCGATGACCCCACAACCAGGTCAATTGTCGGTCGTCGTGTGGCCCATCAGGTGCCGGACCGAGTAAGCCTGGCCCGTGTGGTACGCGATGTGGAAGCCGGTGTATTCGAGGTAGAAGCCCCAGGTCGCTTGGGTCTGGCCGGGGATGTAGTCGTCCTTGTCTGGATCTAGCTCAAGGAGAGCTTGCTTGGTGTGGGAATGGACGCGGGTGATTTCCGCGAGGAGTTCTTCGACGCCCATTTCTAGGCTAACCGGTTCATCGACTTCCGTCGTGTAGTAGCGGAATCCGGGATCACGAAGATCGCTGTCAATGTAGTGCGGCGAGTCGGTGGGCAGAAACCCGGTGAACTTATCCGACTCCCAGTAGACGATGTGGCCGGCGAGTTCGCCAATGCTCAGGAGCTTTGGATGGGGGCGTCTCCAGAGATCCTCGTCCGATAAACCGATGAAGGCTTGGGTCAATTCCCAGTGGGCCTGATCCCAGGCATGAATGAGTAGGTCAAGTTTTGCCATGACTCATTCTAACAAGAGAGTAGAGAAATGTCTACTTCTTTTGCCCGAGAATCAAGAAACGATTTGGGCGGTGGCGCAAGCCGGACCCCCGCGCTTGTCTCTGCCATTCACATGAACTTCGTATATCGCCAAATCTTCCGGGAAGCCGGTCGCGGTATCGAAGAACACCTTAAGGCGGCGGAACATGACACCCTGGGCGCTGAGCCAGCAGAGGTAGACGAAGCGGCGGCCGTCGCTGCCGCGTTGGACGGCGGGGCCGGTGGGTTGGGGGGCGCCAGATCTGTCTGGTTTTAGCTTGAAGAGGATCTCGAAGACTCCCGGGCGAATGGGTTCGACGAGGCGATCCGGCATTTGCAGGAGAAGCTTGACGCGGCCGTACTCTCCGAACTCGGATGGGGGATCGACAACGGTGATTCGGAAGATCGGCACGTAGGGATTTTACTGATTCTTTCGAATATGTCTTGATTGGTATATGCGTACTGGAGTATATATAAGAAATGCAGTCTGTTTTTGAGGTCATCGTCGAGCCCAACCGGCGCGCAATGTTGAGCTTGCTTGCGACCTCCGAACGGACGGTAGGCGAGATTGAGAGCCGCTTGCGGTTGCCGCAGCCCACCGTCTCGAAGCATCTGAAGGTGCTTCGAGATGCGGGGATTGTGGAGTCGCATGTGAACGCTCAGCGCCGCGTTTACCGCCTTAAGCCGGAACCACTTAGGGAAGTAGACGACTGGCTCTCGCAGTTTCGACAGCTTTGGTCGGCTCACATGGACGCGCTTGAGCGCCATCTGGACCGCATGCATAACGAGGAAGAAGAGAAATGAGTATTCGAGAAAGTTACAGCCCTGGTCCCGCGAACGTCGCCCATGTCGAAAAGGACGGAGAGATTTGGACCCTGGTTTTGGTTCGGGAATTCCGCCACTCGCCGGCGCGGGTTTGGGAGGCATTGACCGACCCTGAGCAATTACGTCAGTGGTCGCCGTTCGAGTCCGATGGAAATATGGGGACGACCGGCGCGATGGTGAAGATCACCACGGTCGGGGCGCCCGCCGAGTATGCGGTGACGACCACCATCGCCAAGGCCGAGGCGCCGAAAACGCTGCAGTATAAGTTTGGTGATTTCGACACCCGATGGGAACTGGAGCCGAACGGCGAGGGGACACGTTTGACGCTATGGACTACGATCGACCGACGCTACATCGCGATGGGTGCGGCGGGTTGGCAGATCGCGTTCGACGTGATGGAGAGCGTGCTCGACGGAGATCCGATCGGACGGATTACCGGTCCAGATGCAATGAAGTTCGAGGGGTGGCAGCGGTTGCATAAGGAGTATGCGAAGCAGTTCCACGTCGAAACTCCAACTTGGTAAGCGAGAACCACGATACGACCATGCAAGAAAACGAAGCTTCAAAACTCATCGACGGGAGAATCAAGGAGTTGGGCGATTGGCGGGGCGAGACGCTGGCTCAAATGCGGGCGCTTATCCATGAAGCGGATCCGGACGTGGTCGAGGAGTGGAAGTGGAGGGGCGTTCCGGTGTGGTCGCATGCCGGAATGCTTTGCACGGGAGAGACCTACAAGGACTATGTAAAGTTGACCTTCGCCAAAGGGGCGGCTCTAGAGGATCCGGCGGGTCTCTTTAACTCGAGTTTGGACGGCAATACCCGGCGTGCCATCGACATTCACAAGAACGAAGTGCCCGACGAGGCTGCCTTTAAAGCACTTGTCAAGGCAGCGGTGGCGCTGAATACTACCAAGAAGGGTAAGTAGAGAAGTCGTGACCCAGGAATACATCACCATCCGCGGAGCCCGCGAGAATAATCTGAAGAACGTATCGCTACAGGTGCCGAAGCGGAAGATTACGATCTTCACGGGGGTATCCGGGTCGGGGAAATCGTCGATCGTCTTCGACACGATCGCCGCAGAAGCGCGGCGGCAGTTGAACGAGACGTTCAGCACGTTCGTGCGCAACTTTCTTCCGCGCTATGCCCAGCCGGAAGCGGACGCCATCGAGAATTTGAGCATGGCCATCGTGGTCGACCAGAAGCGGTTGGGCGGCGGATCCCACTCTACGGTTGGCACGGTTACCGATATTTATTCGGTTCTGCGGCTGCTGTACTCCCGGGTCGGGCAGCCGTTTGCGGGGAATGCGAATGCCTTTTCGTTCAATGATCCGCAGGGGATGTGCCCGGAGTGCAACGGGATCGGGCGGAAGATCGGCGTCGATCTCGACAAGTTTTTGGACACCTCTAAGTCCCTCCAAGAGGGGGCCGTCCTGTATCCGGAATACGAAGTTGACGGCTGGGGATGGGGCGTTCTTGTTCAGTCGGGACTGTTCAATAAGGACAAGAAGGTTAAGGACTTTACCGAGGAGGAGCTGAACCTTCTTCTTCACGGAAAGCCGTATAAGGTGAAGATGAACTTCGGCAACAAGCCGGTCAACTTGACCTTCGAAGGCATTGTCGATAAGTTCAGCCGTAAGTACATCCTGAGCGACATCAAGAGCTATTCCGAGCGCACGCAGAAGTCGGTAGCTCCCTACATGACCTACGGTCCATGTTATGCATGCAAGGGCGCGCGGCTAAGTCAGGCGGTGCTTGCTTGCAATATCAACGGCTACAACATCGCCCAACTTGCGGCGATGGAGGTCGATGACCTGATTGAGGTGATTCGGGAGATCAAAGACCCGGTCGCGGCTCCGATGGTGGCTTCTCTGGTCGAGCGGCTACAGCACATGATCGGCATTGGACTCGAATACTTGAGTCTGAACCGGGAGACCGACACGCTCTCGGGCGGTGAATCCCAGCGCATCAAGATGCTAAAGCATCTGAGTAGCAGCCTCGTCGATGTGCTTTACATCTTTGACGAGCCCAGCATCGGTATGCATCCGCGCGACGTTCACCGGCTGAACGAGTTGCTTCAAAAGCTGCGGGACAAGGGCAACACCGTGATCGTCGTGGAGCACGATCCGGACGTCATCAAGGTCGCCGATCATGTGGTCGATGTCGGTCCTTTCGCCGGAACGCGCGGTGGGAATGTCGTCTTCGAGGGAAGCTACGACGATCTGCTGACATCCGATACGCTGACGGGCCGGCACATGAAGCAGTCGATGCCCGTAAAGCCTGCTTCGCGAACCGCGAAAGGCAAGCTTTCGATCTCGGACGCCAAGGCTAACAACCTTCAGAAGGTCAGCGTCGATATTCCGACCGGAGTTTTGACGGTTGTCACCGGCGTCGCCGGCTCGGGCAAAAGCTCGCTGATTCACCAGTGCTTCCTAAAGCAGCACCCGGACGCCATCGTGATCGACCAGGCTCCGGTCGGCATTTCTAGCCGCTCAAACCCCGGGACGTATACGGGGATCCTCGACGAAGTTCGAAAGAGTTTTGCCAAAGCCAACCAGGTTAGTCCGTCCTTGTTTAGTTTTAATTCGAAAGGGGCTTGCGAGAATTGTCAGGGGTTGGGCGTCATTTACACCGACCTAGCGTTTATGGATGAGGTGAAGTCGCCTTGCGAGGTATGCGGCGGCAGGCGCTTCAAGGACGAGGTCTTGGAGTACAAGTTTCACGACAAGTCGATTTTCGATGTCTTGAATCTTCCTGTCCGGGAGGCCCTCGCCTTCTTCGACACAAAAGATGTGGCCAAGGATGTCACGCGCAAGTTGCAGGCATTGAGCGATGTCGGTCTTGATTATTTGACGCTTGGTCAGCCTTTAAGCACGCTTTCTGGAGGCGAGTGCCAGCGCATCAAGCTGGCTAGTGAGCTTCACAAGAAGGGAAGTGTTTACGTCATGGACGAGCCGACTACGGGATTGCATATGTCCGATATCGGTCACTTGCTCGCGATCATGAATCGGCTTGTGGATACCGGTAATACGGTGATCGTCATCGAACACAACCTCGCGATTATCAAAAACGCCGACTGGATCATCGACATGGGGCCAGAGGGTGGCAACAAGGGCGGGCGCGTGATATTCGAGGGCACTCCGGTGGAGTTGATGGATTGCGAGGAGTCGTTGACCAGCGCCTATTTGCGCTGAACTCTTTTCTTGGCGACCGGCGTCCCTTCGGGGTGCCTTTGAATTTGGACTCGATTCGCTGCGTCGAGCGGTTCGACGCGACGTTTCAGCTCGAAAGGATGACTCGATGCCAGGCGGAGTGGTCTCACGCCGGGGTCGAGATTCGTGCCTTTGGCGGGGCGACCGCGATCCGGGTGGCGGCGGATTTTCCCCAGAAGAATGTGGTGATCTGCTTCGATGGGTCTTGCCTGTCTGAGCTTCCGAAGATCATTTCTTTCTATCGGGAAGTGAATCGTGGGTTTGTGTTCACCCTGCCATATGGGATGCTGAATGACGAAATTTTTGATGCCTTAACCCGGGTGGGGATGCGGTGTGGAGAATCTGGGCATGTGCTGGCAATCGTTCCGGCAATGTCCGAACCCAGTCTTGTCGTTCGGCCGTCGCCTTCGGAAGAGAAGGGGTCGTATCTCGATCTCTATCGCCGAGCGTTTTCCACGCAACGGGTGGTCACGGAAGAGCAAGTGTCTTTTCAGTGGCTCAACGATTCGTTGGAGAGTGCGCAACGTTTCATCTGTGAGGTCGACGGCGAACCCGTCGGCATGGCTTCCCTGAATATTCGTGAAGGTGGGGCTTACTGCTCGACGGCGGGGGTGTTGCCAGAGTTTCGGGGCCGAGGGGTGCATCGCGCGTTGATCGCGGTTCGGGTGAACGCGGCTTATGAGGCGGGATGCGAGGTTGCGTTTGGCGGCGGAGCGCTTTTCGGCATGCCGATGATGAATTTCGCCCGGAGCGGATGTACGATTTTGCCCTTGGGAACGACTTGGTGGCTGCCGGGTGGGAGAGCGTAACGCAGTTAACGCTACGCTCTCGCGGCACCATCGCCTTCGCTTCGGTACCGGATACAACCTTCGGTTAAGACCTACGCGTGGAGATCGAAGCGGTCCAGGTTCGTGATCTTCGTCCAGGCCATGACGAAGTCGTGGACGAACTTCTCCTTCGCGTCTGAGGCCGCATAGACTTCCGCCAAAGCTCGGAGAACCGAGTTTGAGCCGAATACGAGATCCACTCGTGTTCCGGTCCATTTGAGTTCGCCCGTCTTGCGGTCGCGGCCCTCGAAGGTGTCCTTGAGCTCCGAAGTGGCCGTCCACTGCGTGCCCATGTCGAGCAGGTTCACGAAGAAGTCATTGGTCAAGACCCCCGGCTTATCCGTGAGCACTCCGTGGGAAGACCCCACGTTAATGTTGATCGCGCGGAGACCGCCGATCAACACCGTCAGTTCCGGCGCGGTCAAGGTCAGCAACTGAGCCTTGTCGATCAACAATGCCTCGGCAGGCACGGCGAAGATCTCCTTCTGATAGTTACGGAAGCCATCGGCGTAGGGTTCAAGCACCTCGAAGGACTCGGTGTCGGTCTGCTCGGCCGATGCATCCGTGCGTCCGGGGGTGAACGGGATGACCACCTCATAGCCCGCCGCCTTGGCGGCTTGCTTCACACCGGCGTTGCCGGCGAGCACGATGAGGTCGGCGAGGGAGATCTTCTTGCCGCCCTTGGCCGAGGCGTTGAACTCAGCTTGAATGCCTTCGAGTACTCCCAGCACCTTGGCCAACTGCTCGGGCTGGTTGACCGCCCAATCCTTCTGGGGCGCCAAACGAATGCGCGCACCGTTGGCGCCGCCGCGTTTGTCCGAGCCTCGGAAAGTAGATGCCGACGCCCAGGCTGTGCCGACCAGCTCGGAAACGGTGAGGCCGGAGGCAAGAACCTTCTCCTTCAGGGCCGCCACATCCTTCTGGTCGATCAGCGGGTGACCAACCGCGGGAAGCGGATCCTGCCAGATGAGCTCTTCTTGGGGCACTTCCGGACCAAGGTAGCGCGAGCGGGGGCCGAGGTCGCGGTGGGTCAGCTTGAACCATGCGCGGGCGAAGGCGTCGGTGAAGGCTTGCGGGTTCTCGAGGAAGTTCCTCGAGATCTTCTCGTAGGCGGGGTCAAGACGTAGGGCGAGGTCGGTCGTGAGCATCGTCGGCACATGCGACTTTGCGGGATCGTGAGCGTCCGGGATGATCGCCTCGGCGCCCTTGGCGACCCACTGTTGCGCGCCGGCGGGGCTCTTGGTCAGCTCCCACTCGAATCCGAAGAGGTTCTCGAAGAAGTTATTGCTCCACTTGACCGGGGTGGTGGTCCAGGTGACTTCGAGGCCGCTGGTGATCGCGTCCCCAGCCTTGCCGCTGCCGAACTTGCTGGCCCAGCCGAGGCCCTGTTCTTCAAGGTCCGCGAGTTCGGGATCGGCACCCACGTTGTCCGAAGGACCCGCACCATGAGTCTTGCCAAACGAGTGGCCGCCAGCGATCAGAGCAACCGTCTCCTCATCGTTCATCGCCATACGACCGAAGGTGTCGCGAATGTCGCGCGCTGCGGCCAGTGGATCGGGGTTGCCGTCCGGACCTTCCGGGTTCACGTAAATGAGCCCCATCTGCACCGCGGCGAGGGGGTTCTCGAGGCGGCGGCTATGGATGTTGCCATCGGCGGAGTCGTCGGTTACGAGAACGGCTTCGTCGCCCGGCTTGACCACGCCTTCGTCACCGTGGGCATAGCGGATATCGCCGCCGAGCCAGGTGGTCTCACGGCCCCAATAGACGTCTTGGTCCGGCTCCCAGGTGTCTTCGCGTCCACCGGCGAAGCCGAAAGTGGGGAAACCCATGGTCTCCAGGGCGACGTTTCCGGTAAGGATCAGCAGGTCCGCCCAGGAGATCTTTTGGCCGTACTTCTGCTTGATCGGCCAGAGCAGGCGGCGGGATTTGTCGATGTTTACGTTGTCCGGCCAACTATTGAGCGGAGCGAAGCGCTGCTGACCGCGGCCGCTGCCTCCGCGACCGTCGCCGATGCGGTAGGTGCCGGCGCTGTGCCATGACATCCGAATGAATTGCGGTCCATAGTGCCCAAAGTCGGCCGGCCACCAATCCTGCGAATCGGTCATCAGTGCGCGCAGGTCGGCCTTTAGCGCCTCGTAGTCGAGCTTTTTGAACTCCTCACGGTAATTGAAGGAGTGACCCAGCGGGTCGGATTTGGAGGAGTGCTGGCTTAGGAGATCGACGCGGAGCTGGTTTGGCCACCAATCGCGGTTCTGGGTGCCACCGCCGGAAATGGAAGCGGAGAACGGGCATTTTGGTTCACTTGACATATCTCTCTCTTTCGTTTTCGCTCAATGCGTTTGCTGACAGGAGGGGCAGATGCCCCAGTACACAACTTCGGCCTCGTCGATGACGAAGCCATGGTCTTCGGAAGGTTGAAGGCAGGGCGCGATGCCCGCCGCGCAGTCAATATCCACCGTAGCGTGGCACTGACGGCAGATAAGGTGATGGTGGTTATCCCCCACCCGGGTCTCGTACAGGGCCGGCCGGCCCGCAGGCTCGATCCGGCGAAGAATTCCCTTTGAAACCAGGGTGTTTAGGTTGTCGTACACCGACTGCCGCGAGAGGGCGGGGAGTCGCTCCCGCGCCGCAGTCACGATGAACTCGGCATCGCGGTGCTTGCCTTCATGCTCGACCACGTCCAGAACCGCCAGCCGAGGCGCGGTTAGGCGCAGGTTCGACTTTCGCAGCAGTTCCTTGACGTCGCCGGGCACGGGAGGATTATAGCCGCCTTTATTTGGACATTGTCCAGATAGTCGGTTTTTCGCCGAACGTTAATCTTGGTGTACTGTCATGGGAACGCATGTTGAGCTTGGCTGCTTTGGCTGTGATGGGGGCGGGGATGGTGTCAGGGGACAAGATCACGGTCGCTAGTTATTACTTCGGAAACTACCACCCCGGCGACCCTCGCAACGAGCGGGCGAAGGGGCACGGTTGGTCGGAGTGGGAGCTGGTAAAGAATGCCAAGCCAAGGTTTCCGGGGCACCACCAGCCGAATGTTCCGCTCTGGGGCTACACCGACGAATCCGATCCCAAGGCGATGGCGCAGAAAATCGACGCGGCGGCGGATCATGGCGTCGATACTTTTATTTTCGATTGGTATTACTACAACGACGGCCCGTTCTTGGACCGTCCGATCGACCGCGGCTTCCTGAGGGCGCGCAACAACAAGCGGTTGAAGTTCGCGTTCATGTGGGCGAACCATGACTGGCTCGACATCCACCCTTACCGGCGGGGTGCGCCGCAGAAGCTGCTCTATCCCGGCCGCGTGACGCCCGCGACGTTCGAGAAGATTGGCGATCTCTTGGTGAAGGATTACTTCCGCCGGCCCAACTATTGGAAGGTCGAAGGGAAACCTTACTTCTCGATTTATGAGCTCACGAAGCTAGTGGAGAGTTTCGGATCCGTTGCAGCTACCCGTTTAGCGCTGGATGGGCTAAGGGCGAAGGCGGTAGCGGCGGGGTTACCGGGAATCCACCTAAATGCGGTCGTGTGGGGTCAGACGATTTTGCCCGGGGAAGGGAAGCCGGCAGACACGCCACAGTTGATCAAGGACTTGGGATTCGACTCGGTGACGTCCTACGTATGGATCCACCACGTCGGCCTGCCGGATCAGCAGACGGACTACAACTTTGTGCGCGACCGGTACTTCGAGTATTGGAAGTCGGCCGAGCACCAGTTCGACGTCCCCTACTTCCCGAATGTGACGATGGGCTGGGATTCAAGCCCGCGCGCCGATCAGCGGGATGAGTTCGGGAATGTCGGATATCCGTTCATGAATACGATCTTCGGCAATACGCCGGAGCGGTTCCGCGAAGCCTTGGAGATGACGAAGGAGCGGCTGCTTGCTCAGAAGTCCGGCCCGCGCATCGTGAATATCAACTGCTGGAACGAGTGGACGGAGGGGAGTTACTTGGAGCCGGACACTGTCCACGGCATGGGCTATCTGGATGAGATCAAATCCGTTTTCCTCGGCTAATAGGCCACAAACGCGGCATCGTTGGGAAAGAGGGAGCCGGTCTAGCCAGGGGCCTCGAAGACCAGGAGTTATTCGAGCGCCCTAGGGCTCGCAGGACAGTGACAATCAGGGTAGCCGCAAGCGACCGCCTGGCCCGGTCCTGCGGGGAAAAATGCCGAGTAGTTCAAGACCGAGCAGGTTTTCGACGGTTACGTAAATAGTGAAGAGCTTGATGGTGAATGGCAGCGGATGCCATCGCTCGTAGTCAGTTGAATAAACCGGACGCGCCAAGTCAGTGACTTCCGTAGCTGCGGAACAGACCATGGTTCCGATCGCAAGGTGTCTAACTGGCATGGTCATCCTGCTTCCGCCAGGTATGTCACGGCCGTGTGTTGTGACTACCGTCTCCCGGTACTCCCGACCCGGCTGTTCGAAGAATGACTTCGATTGCGCGGTGTTATGCTACGCGAGCAGTAGTGCAATAAAGTGCCAATTTATGGGACTGCCCCGCGACAGTAAACGCTTTACGTCCCGCTACGAACAGAGTGCTAACCAATCTCCTCTATTGGACCGAAGAATTTCAATCCAATAGAGGAGCGAACGAATTCAGAGGTCAGCGAGAAGCTCTAATGCAAGATCCATCGAAGAGTCGTAGTTGTAATGCAGTGCTTCAGTTATTATTCTGGATAGTCGAAGTTTCTCTGTGGTCAAATCTGTTGCGGAAAGTTGCAAGTAAAATGACTCCATCTGCGGATGAGCGATATTAATCCAAACTTCGCCACCCACTTTCCAACCCTTCTTGTTTCGAAGTCCGGGTATTTCAACAAATTTCACCTTTCCTCCTAAAGCTTGGCGAGCTGCATAAGGAACAGGGTTAGATTTTTGCTTGCCTTCAATCACATTTACTGTAACAAGGTCAATCACCTTTATCCCCTTTGCTTGTAAATATGCCGTTATAATTGATGATTCAAGAACCGGCTCCTTGCCCGCATCGCTGCGTGCAGCACTTAGGACGATAAAGCCATCTTGTACCATCATGGACGCTTGTAATTCTACTAAATCATCTTGCTTATGGTAAAGTTGCTTGCCGTCGACTTTCGCTAGATCTTCGACCCAGCGACCCTTAGCGTAACGCAAGTAGACCGGCGAACCTAAAGCAAGCTTGACGATTTCCTGAATCTCGAACCGCCTATTTGTTTTGTAGGATTCGACTTGCATTTCATCTATACGCCTTAGTATTTGTACTTTATTATGAGCGTCGGCGTTGTCGTAGATTGTGGCGATCCATAGCGCGGATCTTGCTCTTCGATCTTCATTTTCTCTAACAGAATGTTTTGAAGTTTGCACAATGGAATCGATCATAGAAAGGCTTTTAACGGCAATTTCATTTGATTTCCTTCGGTATTTTTCATTTCGAATCACTTTGTCTCGACTTGCAGGGAGGTCTAGAGCTTTCGACGCAAAAGTAATGTATCCTGAGCAAAACGATAGATGATCCGGTAGCCAGTCCGTGGCCTCATTTGAGCAAACGTAGACGCCCTCATTCAGGATTTCTACTCTTCCTATATCCGAATATCGCTCCAGCGCCTGACTATCAAACCATAGCTCTCCGGAGTAGTCTTCCCCCGAAAGTTTCAACGAGATGCCGTGCTGTCGAACTCCAAATAGGGACGGCTTAAGAAGAGTTGCTTCTGTTAGACACATTTTTGCGATTTCTGCTCTGGAGAGCGCGGTATTAGCCTCACTGTAAGTTAGGCTAAGATGTCTAATGGTGCACTGCGTCACACTTCTCAAATAATGTTCTAGAGCAGCGTCGGCATCAACATCTGCATCCAATTGTGTATCAATTAGGACCAGGACAGAAGTTCCAATAGTCGTGTCAGTTGACTTTTCAGGGTTGACGGCCTCAGATATATTCTTAATAGAGAACTGGATCGAGGTTGCATTTTCCTTGCATGATGATATTTGGACTTCCTTTGAGCACTTGAAGCACGACAGTAACCCTATACCGAAGGTGGCAATTAGGCTCTTCTTGATCGTTTCGCTTAGTAAAGTCTCGACGTCTTCTCGATTTGAAATGCTGCTTCCAATCCAAAGCACGGTGTCTTGCACATCGTGTATGTCCATGCCGACACCGTTGTCGTCTACACGAATCGCAAACAATCCTTCCTTTGATCGGTAACTCACGATGTTTATAGACGGCTCAAAGTTTCGACCTCGCCTCAGCTCCTTTGCCATCCTGATTAAACAGGAATCGAGGGAGTTTTGAACCAACTCTCTGACGAAAACATCTTCTCGCTCGTAGACACCGTCAATTAGGAGTTTCAGGACGGCTGGGGTATTTGTCTTAAAGGTCAGGGTTTGATCTAGTGGGGACTCAAGCTGCTTGCTATGCAATTCGACGCGATTTAACGGAGCCAAGACCGTTGAGAAATATGGTTTAATGATGCTTAGTTGGCGCTGGATGGTTGCCTCGTATTCTTTGACTGCAACTTCTCCTTCGTCGCTAAAAGTGAGTGCGCTCATCAGTAGGATATCACCTTTGCGAGTGATCCCGGAAATCTGCATATGGCGCCGCCAATGGAAACGACTCTCTTCGTCCAGATCCAGTCTCTTTAGGACAACCTCGGGTGCGCGTGAAGAATCTGCGTGTGTGATATCTCCCATGCAGAGACATGCACCAAGTTTACGAATATCAATTAATTCATTTCCGATAGCAACCTCTTGGCGGATAGCTTCGAAATTGTCGACCCCATGTGCACGAATTACATCTCCGATCGCATCTGCTTCGCGCGTATCGATTCCTAGCTCAGCTCTTGCCCTTAATAGAAAGTCTCCGGCGGAGGATGTGTGGTTGGCGCGAGAAATTCGTTCGAGGCCGGGTTTGGTAGGAATCATAGTTATGTCGTGCAATAAAGTGGCAACAAGAAGGAGGAATATCTCTGTGTCCTTGAATTGCTCGACATCCGAGTCAGCGAGAAGCCAATCGTAATTTTGTTCAACAGCTGTAACATGGGAGAGGCCGTGTGGCGTGAAGGACATGTGGGCCCCTCCCATCGCATATTCCAGTATCTTCCTTGCTTGGGATTCTACAAATTGGAATCGTGTGTACAGTGCTGGCGAGGTCTTGTGCAAGCGGAGACGTAGCTTGGAAGTCATCATATTGTATGGGTGCTTCTGGGAATGCTGTTGTAATGCGTTTGGGTGCTGGCATCAAACGAAGTGTAGCGGCAAGAGACTTTGCGGCGAGATTGTACCGAGAAATGCGCTCTCGGGGAGGTGCGATGCCTATAATAATTCGTCGGAGCATCTTTTTCGGTCTCGACTTCGAATCCCGCACTGCCGCGCGAAACCGTAGGGGGGACAAGACTGAATGCTTTGCTAGCGAATGGTCGCACGCTCTCGATCCGGACCGGATAGTCGCCCTATACGCGACTTTTTCGAACGCAAATATCCGCCATGACCGTGAGGCCGTTTTGGCAGAGTTGCGTCGGGTTGCGCGGGAAGAATTCCAAGGCCAGGTGACGCGCAATATGGTGGCGAGTCTCTATATCGCGCAGCGCGGTGGCAGCTCGTAAATTAGGGGCACTCGTCGTCCGTTGAGAGCCAACGGCGGCCAAGCGCGTAACGAGCCGTTTCGCTTTACTTGGTCTTCAAACAGGTCACAAAGGTCGTCCGGTAGCGGATCATCAAAATCGTCGGGGACAACGAATTTGCCCTTCAGTAAGCCGATAATGCCTGGTGCGTCGTTACCAACGGATACCAACCGAGCAGCCGGCTTGCCGGCTCGGAAAATGATGATTTCCTCGCCGGATTCTGCCTCGCGAAGAAGCCTCGAGAGGTGGGTCTTGGCTTCACGGACGCTGACCTGCTTCATGACCTCAGTGTGGCTTATGGGGTCTCGTGTTCAAAATCGCTGTATAATCGACCCGTTGCCGTAGGGCGCGCCGGCCGGGAGGCCGAAGGGGCTATGCCCTCCTACTTTTGATCGTAGGTAGCGCATGCCAAGCGTTGAGAATCTCCGGAAGCAGGCCAAGCGTATCGTGCGTTGGCACCGAGAAGGGCATCACCCTGTCGGCGAGCTCATTCGAGCCCATCTGCCGGCGTTCGCAGGTATGTCCGACTTCGAGATCCTTGCGCATAGGTTTCAACTGACCGATGCCCAAGAGATCGTCGCCCGGCAACAAGGGTTTCCATCCTGGCAAGCGCTCCTCGAAGGAGCAAACCAAATGCCTGATTCACAATCCCACGTCCTCGGCCAAATCGCTTTCAAGCGGGCGGAGCCGCAACTCTTCACTACCGACCTCAACCGCTCGCTTTCCTACTTCACGGAGAAGCTCGGCTTCGAAATCCAGTTCTCGTACGGAGAGCCGCCGTTCTACGCTCAGGTTGCGCGAGGAGAGGCTCATCTCAACCTGCGACTGGTGCCGAAACTTCCTATGGATTCACCGAGCGGAGAGGACTATCTCGCCGCCAGCATCTGCGTGGACTCGATCAAGGAACTCTTTCAGGAGTACCAAGCCAATGGCGTGGAATTCTCGCAGAGCCTGCGCACCGAACCGTGGGGCGCCCGGACCTTCATCGTCGCCGACCCCGACGGCAACCTGATCTTGTTTGCGGAGTGAGTCTAGAGGGCGACCGTCTGCAAGGGGCCGTCGCCCTGAATCGGGGCGGTGGCGGCCCGTTCCAAAGCTTGTAAGCGGACCTTCATTTGCTTGATCTCGTCCTCTCCGAGGCATCCTGAGGCTCCGGCGACGACGCGCCGCCCCTGTTCGGCGAGCATTTCGCGAACCGCGGGATCCGCCACCGTTTCCCCGATGTCGCCGAGTGCCCGCAGCAGCCTGAGGCTGACCGCGACGTCCGATTTCGAGTAGCTCCTGATCTGCTCGAATGCCGACTCGACCAGTCGCTCAAGGTTGAGCGAAGGAATCATCACCCTGAGAACGCCGGGTGGATCGTACAAGCCGAGTTCTGGCTGTTCCCGACCCGCGAAGCAGATGAGGATTCGGCTCAACTGGTCGACGCACGTGATCGCCGTAGACGGATCGTTGACCGCGGGGGAGATTGCCTTCAGGGCGATGTCGACGATTTGGAGGATGCCGAACTCGACGTCCTGCTGAAGCGTCCGGCTCGGCCCAATGTCGAACGCGGACCCTAACTCGTCGATAAGTTGAGGCGTCAGGCGGTGCGCCTTAGAGACCGCCAAGAGACCCACCCCCGCGGGAACGAAGTGTCCCACCCGGCGTAAAACCCTTACCGAGAGGTGGTGGTTCTTCGCCATCGCAAGAAGGCGGCCGGCAGCGATGAAGCGAATGTAGCCGGAGGCCGGACTTGGGATGATCGTTTCGCTCTCGCCGCTATGGGGAGGCTGCTCATTCCTCCGCTGCTGAGGCGGCGCCGGGTTCGGCATCATTTCGAGAATCATCGCCTCGGTTTCGCTCGCAATCCGGTCAACGATGTGATTGACGCTGATCGCCTGCGAGATGTGGTGGATAAAGAAGAGCAGCCATGCGACGCACGTGAGCGCCAGGAACATCGCGCCGACGACCGACAAAACTGGCTCGAAGGGCTTCGGGTAGGTGTGCGCGGCCGGCAGTGCGGCCACGCAGTACATGAAGGTTCCGAGGAATATCCCAAGAGTCCACTGGGTGACGTGGTCCCGTGAAAAGCTAACAATGATCCGCGGGGAGAACTGCATGGACGCCAGCGTGAGGGTCATCAGCAAGATCGCGAAGACGATCGAGACGACCGTCATGACCGAAGCCGCGATCCCGCCAAGGATCACCTGGGCGACCTGGGGATCGGAGTGGGACGGGAAGAGCCAGGCGGGAATCCACGAGCTAATCCTGGGGAAACCTTCCTCGATCCAGGAGAGCAGCGCACCTGCTGCGCCTAGGATGAAGGCAATGATCAGCGGCCGGACCAAAAAGCCGCCACGCAAGTTGTACATCGCGTGGCGGACAACCAAGGACAAACGTGTGAACATCGACTTGAGTTTTGGTTTGGAACGGAACGGGCAGGTACGTGGGGATCAGACTTGATCATAGACCAAGGGCCGTCCTGAATGAAATTGATCCAAGTGGGGAGGAATCCCTGGTTGCGGGGCTCAGGAAGACTCTGGGTTAGAACTGCCTTTGCTCCCATCTATGGAAAGGCATCAGTGGCCTTAGTCGACGGTTATTTGGTGGTGGAACCACAACTTTGAAGCAGCCGGTCGCGACGGCATTATCGTTAGCTTGGGAGGAAGAAATCAGTCGCCGCATGGGCCTCATTCGGTGGAGCGATGAGCGCGACTATGTTCATTTTGTTTCGGCCAGTGTCATCGCCCTCCGTCGAGGGATTTTTCTTTCATAAGTTCGAAAACGTTTGGAACATTAGGGGGCAGGACCGCGTTACGAACAACATGAAGTCCCTTTCTGCCCTCGGGTGTTTCGTGCTGCTTGCGTTGATCGCAACCTGCTTCGCGCACACCCAAAACACTACGCCCGGACTGAAGTTGACGACCCACGGTCCGTCGCGTCCAGACAAGGTGGTTCATACGGATGCGGAGTGGAAGGTGCTGTTGACCAAGAAGCAGTACGAGATCCTGCGTGGCCACGGGACCGAGGCGGCTTTTTGTTCGCCATTGCTTGCGAACCATGGTGAGGGCACGTTTTATTGCGCGGCTTGCGGTCTGCCCCTCTTCACCACCGGCGCCAAGTTCGACTCGGGCACTGGTTGGCCCTCGTTCTTCCAGCCCGCAACTAAGGATGCCGTCTGGTACAAGCTGGACACCGGCTTCGGAATGATCCGAACGGAGGTCAACTGCTCGCGTTGCGATAGCCACCTGGGCCACGTCTTTGACGACGGTCCGGCTGACAAGGGTGGGCGGCGGTACTGCATGAACGGCGAAGCGTTGAACTTCAAGCCGAAGGCGAAGAAGTAATCACCCCTCTAGCTTGAATCCGACCTCGTGGTCCGGGGCGACGCCATTGATCAGGCGGGCGGAAAGAGGCGTGGTTGTCTAGTTCCCGGATGAAGGGCGACAAGCCACCATGAGCTTCGCCCAACTACTCTTTTAAGGCGATCCGTAGAAGCCCGAGGCGTTCATTTCGAGGCAATCGCAAAAACGGACCGGAAAGAGCTAGGCTTCCGAGTAGATATGTTTTTCGTGCCGCTCATATTGACGCTTCCGCCCGTGACCCAAAGTGGTTTGCCGCCGATTCTGCCCAAGCCGGCGTCGATGACGGCCAGTCCGAGCGGATTTGTGATCACGCGCGGCACGGTTCTCGTGGATCCGGAAAAGACCTTCGCATCCAAGGACCTTCAGACGATGTTGGCGAAGGGTGCCGGCTTCCAGTTGAAAGCTTCTTCCCAAGCAGGCTCGGAAGGCTCAATCCAGTTCGTAAAGGGCGATTTGAAGCCGGAAGGGTATGAGCTCCATGTCAGTGCCGACGGCGTTCGGATTGTCTATGGCGGTAGCGGGGGCGCTCTGTACGCGGTACAAACCTTGCGCCAACTGCTCCCTTCGGCGATCGAAGGTCCGCATGCCGCCAGTGAGCAGAAGTGGACCGTTCCGGGGGTTGATATCGCCGACTCGCCTCGGTTCCCCTGGCGGGGCATGATGCTGGATGTCTCGCGCCACTTCGAGAAGGTCGAGTTCATCAAGAAATACCTCGACTACCTCGCGATGATGAAGATGAACGTCTTCCACTGGCATTTGGTGGACGACGGCGGGTGGCGGATCGAGATCAAGAAATTCCCGCGGCTCACCGAGGTTGGCGGCTGGCGGTACGGGATCACCACGGGATGGGATCAGGGGAAGCTGCGGTTCGATCCATCTAGTGGTTTGCCGAAATACGGCGGCTTCTATACACAGAATCAGATTCGCGACGTGGTCAAATACGCCGCCGATCGAAACATCACCATCGTCCCCGAGATCGAGATGCCGGGGCATGAGATGGCGGTCTTCGCGGCCTATCCGGAGTTGGGATGCAAAAACCAACCGCCCGCCGCCCAAGCTGGCCAGCCTAGTACTGACGTGTTTTGCGCGGGCAACGACAAGTCTTTCGAGTTCATCCAAGGAGTATTGGACGAGGTCATGGGGTTGTTTCCGTCGAAGTGGATCCACATCGGCGGGGACGAAGTGGATAAGCAGTATTGGCACCGCTGCTCCCTCTGCCAAGCCCGCATCAAAGCCGAGGGCTTGAAGAACGAGGAGGAGCTTCAGAGCTACTTCGTCCGCCGCATCGATAAGTATTTGGCTTCGAAGGGCCGTCGGCTGATCGGATGGGACGAGATTCTGGAGGGTGGCTTGGCGCAGGGCGGGACCGTCATGTCATGGCGCGGAATCGATGGCGGAATCGCCGCCGCGAAGGCGGGGCACGACGTCGTGATGTCGCCGACCTCCCACGCGTACTTCGACTTCGCTTATGCCGGGCAGTCGACCGAGCATGTCTACAGTTTCGACCCGATCCCGCCCGCGTTAAATTCCGAGGAAGCGAAGCATGTCCTCGGAGGCCAGGCCAACGAGTGGACGGAGTGGATCCCGACCCCCCAACGTGCCGAATTCATGATCTGGCCTCGCATCACCGCGATGTCGGAGGTTCTCTGGACGCCAAAGTCGTCTCAGAATCTGGACGATTTCATGACGCGGATGCCGTCCATCTTCGACCGCTTGGACCGGATGGGCACGAGCTTCTACCTGCCGGCGCCCAGCGTCGAGACGAACGCCTATCTCTTCTCCGGCTCGGCCACGGTGGCGGCGGTCACGACATCCGGAATGCCGGGGACGCTTCGATATACGCTGGACGGGTCTTCGCCGACAAGAACGTCCACGGTCTATACAGGGCCGATCACGGTAACGAAGCCTTCTCGCATCGTCTTTGCTTACGTGACTGGGTCGGGTGGAGTGGGCGAGTCGACGATGGTTACTTGTCTTCCCGTAAAGAGCATTGAGGTTCCGAATCCGGTGGCGGGTTGGCAGTCCTCATACTTCGAGGGTCAATGGGAAAAGGTGCCGGACTTCTCGAAGCTGAAGGCTTTGAAATCTGGTCCGGTCGATCACATCTCGACGGAGGGTCGCGGCCGTGATGAGAACTTCGGCATGCAGTTCGACGGCTACTTCAAAGCGGATGTCGACGGCGTTTATAAGTTTGCGATTAGCAGCGACGATGGCTCCGTGCTCTCGATCGACGACGCGACCGTGATCGACAACGACGGCCCCCACGCCATGGGCGAGAAGCCTGGTCGCGTGTGGATGCCCAAGGGTTGGCACAAAATCCACGTCGGCTACTACCAGGGAGAGGGGGCGTTCGGTTTGAAGCTATCCGTCCAGGCTCCGGGTGGGGAAGCGGGGCCGGCGGATGCGCACGTGTTTCGAAAGGGCGCCTAAGGGCGCCCGGAATCTAGGACCAGTTTTGAATCTCTAAGATGTTGCCTTCCGGGTCCGTCATGTACAGAAATGTCAGGCGCCCGACACCTGGAATTTCGACCTCCACGGGTTGACCCAGGTCAGTCCCGCCGTTTGCCAGGACGTTCGCACGGGCGGCGGAGACATCGTCGACTTGAAAAGCGATGTGGCCGAAACCTTTGCGGTTGGCGGCGGGGGCGGATTTTCCTTCCATCTCTGAATAGGAAAAGATCTCCAGGGTGGGGCCGTTGTTACCATGCCCGGGCAGCCGGAGGTGCATGCCTCGAAGGTGAGCCCCCCGCACTCCGCTTGCCCGGTCCAACCATTCACCGGACAGATCCCGTACCGGTGGGACCGGTACGCACGCGAATACGCGCTGATAAAACTCAGCCAATTTTTCCCAGTTCTCGGCGACGATGTTCGTGTGCGCGTATCTCATGGCCTCCCGTAGTTCCTGACCTGGAATTCTAACGGCAAAGCTTAGCGACGGGCTATGTCTACGTAGTTACCTTTCGCCAAGCGGAAACGTGTCCTTCACTCAGGTTTGTGAAGGGTCCTCTGTTCCAGCTATCCCACCGTCCTATCAGATTCATTCCGGCCATTTTCGCCATGAGGTCGAGTTCGGAGGGCCAGGCGTAGCGGAAGGGGATGGAGTTTTGCTCGAGGACGCCGTCAACGACCTTTGAGTGGTGAGAGATTAAGCCTTGGTGGACGATGTCGTACTCGTCGAAATCCCACTTGTTCTCGCTGGCGTGATAGGGACGGATGGTTTGGCCGAAGGGGAGGCGCTGCAAATCCGGGACCATGACTTCAACGACGAAGTGGCCGCCTGGTAGGAGATGGTTGGCGACGTTTTGGAAGCACGCGATCTGCGCTTCTTGGCTCGTCAGATTCATGATCGTGTTGTAGACGAGGTAGGCGAGGGTGAACTCGCCTTCGGCGCGGGCGGTGGAGAAGTCGCCGATGGTGACGGGGATCGAATCGCCGCCGGGTTTCTCGCGGAGTTTGGCGACCATGGCTTGAGATAACTCAATGCCGTGCACTTTGACTCCGCGGGCCGCGAGAGGAAGCGCCACACGTCCAGTCCCGATCCCTAGTTCGAGAATCGGTCCCGGACCCGCCAGGGCCGAGAGGAAATCAACCGCCGGTGACGGGTCGGGGTTGGAGGGATCGTCGTACGTCGCCGCGATCCGGGCGTCGAAGAAGCCGTCGTCGTGCATCGGGCGGATTCTACCAAGCGGCCAGGTTTCGGCAGTGCTCGTTAATGTCCGCGACCACCGACGGAGGCTTCTCAGCAGATTCTCCGACGGCATACCGTAGCATCGCGATCTGACCGGCGTGGTAAGAATCGTGCTGGCTGATGACTTGAAGGATCTGCCATGCGGGGAGATCCTTCTTCCAGTTGGTGGGACGTATCTCCTCGATATCGCTGATCTCGGCCCACGACGCCATCCAGTACTCATGGCCACGCCGCATATAGTTCAGAGCCGCCTCCCAATTCGGTTCGAACGCGGCGATCTGCTCAGCGAGGTCCCGCCACCGTATCTCGGTGTTGCGGAAACAGACGCTGCCATTGATCCATTTGCCGCATGCGCAATGGAGCACGATGCTGTGGATCGAGCCATCGGTGTGGATGTAGTCGTCGCCCCCTTTCGGAAGCACCGCCCACGCTTGGGCCTCGGTAACTCCCTCTAGCGAAGTCATCATCTCTTTCCAGCCGTACTCCGCGTCACGCCTCAGCAATTCGATGGTTGTCATGGTCAGATACTACAGCGTCACGAGCGAGGGGCGATCGGGGTCGACGAGTAAGAGTTCGACATCCATCTCGTCGGCGATATCAAATAGTTTCGTCGAGTTTTCCTTCCTTAGGAGCTCTAGCTCCTCCGGATAGAGGAGGGTGATTCCCATGAACAGGATGTTCCGGCCGTCCTCCATGGCGAGATTTCCTTTCTTGGCATCGAGGAAGTATGGGAAGTAAAGTAGCGCCGAGTCAAACCTGACCCCGGGGACTCCCAAATCTCCCAACGACAAGCTGTGCCCAAGCCATAGCCACGTGTCGTTTTGGTGTGGGTACCGGGCCAGTCGCTGCATGACCTGAACCGGCCATTGGGCGGCTTTGTCGGTGGTTAAGCGATCCATCGGCCAGTCCGGCGGCAGGAACATGATCAGCTCACCGTGGGTGTATCCGGCCGACGTGGGCGGAGGCTTCATCGGTAGTTCCGCCATTCCCGACGTCACCAGCGTATAAAACGGCCGATCCTCACAGGGCGAGTCTTTACTGGGCGGGACGCAGTAGACGTCCACATGCACGATCTCCGATTTCTTCTCGTGAAGGACCGTAAAGTCTTCGCTTATCCAGTCTTTGACATGGCTGGAGACCGCATCGATCAACGGCAAGTCCCCTGAGCTTTCACCACCGGCAGTTCGGCTAAGCCACTTCGGAATCTTCATGCCTTTTTATATCTGTTCGCCAGGCTCTTTTGGCTGCCCTAGTTAGTGGCCTACGAAGGGTTGAGCGCATCTCGAATTTCGGGCGTGTTCAGAAAGGTCAGTGCCTTTTCTTGAAGTTTGTGCGCCGCGGGTACGCCGTCTAGCTTTGCTACCGCCTTTACTAAGTTCACGATTTGTTTGGCGAACACTCCATCGACTTCATTGGCGAGCTCTTTGCGGGTGCTTAGTGCCAACCGCGATAATTCGCGGTTATGTTTGATTTCGTCGATCTTCTTTTCGGGGTCGCCGACCACATCTCTCGCCCACTTCATGTCGCCCGTTTGAAAAACTCGGTCGAGGTCTAAGCTGAAGGCGTCATCGCGAACGGCGTTTTTGCGGCCCTCGTAGAAGAGCGACTTTGCGGATACCAAGTCGTCTAAGGCGAGGTTGATGGTCATCACCTCGTCGAACAATAACGCGTTGGAGGGGTCCTTTCGGTAGGTGACCAGCGTTTCGTCGCGAACCGCGCGGAGAGCGTCGGTGGCAGGTGGATAGTCGTGCCCAAGGTCGACCCAATCGCCTAAGGCAAATGACAACCGTACACCGGTCTGTGCTTCGTCGTATTTGAGAGCATTCTTGTGATACCAAAGATGCTCTCTCAGCGACTCCGCGTATTTGCCTTCGCGCCGATATTGTTCGGCTCGTTCAAGCGAGGCTTGAACGCCGGCGCTGGTGTATGACTCAGGCTCGATCGGGACCGACTTTGGCGCGCATCCCGTTACGGTTAGCGTCGAGACGACGGTTAATATCGCTGCCAACGGGAGCTTGAACCTTCGCATATTGCCTACGATACCTTTGCAGCCCTCAGAATCGGCTTTTCGAGTTTGCGTCAAGATAGCGCACGGTGAGAGCCCAGCGTTGGTGGTTGACGTTTCGCTCTCGCGACACCATCGCATTAGCTCCGGTTTCGGCTACCACCCCGCGGGTGAAATACCCCGCTTACTTCGCCGACTTCCAGAATGCCGCAATGAGCCAGACGCCGGTTAAGACTCCAACCGCCAGAGCGGCCTTCAGCAAGAAATAGAAGGCGCCTTCCGATCCAATCGGGCGATAGACAAGGGCGAGGACGCTTAGGCCGACGAGGAGGCCGGCGGCCAGCACACTTATCGCGATTCGGTTTGCCGCCTGCTGGGCCTTCCGGACGATCGCTTCAGGGAGCTCGACGCGGCTGGTTACGGTGATTTCTCCGCGCTCGACGATGCCTTGCAGGCGCTTCAGCGTCTCCGGCAGCTCCATCGCCAGGTCGGCAAAGTCCACCACCCCGTCGCGCAACCGGCCGGCGATCGCGGCGGGCGAATGGCTCTTCTTCCAGAAGCTCTCGAAATACGGCCGTCCGTACTCCAGCAAATTGAAATCGGGGTCGAGTTTGGCGCCCATGCCCTCGTCCATCGCGATGACTCGGGCGAGGACGACGATATCGCTCGGTAGCTTCAGACCGTGATGTTGCGCGGCCGAAGTGACCTCGCGCATGATCTGGCCCATCGAGATTTGGCCGATCGGCAAGCCGTCGTATCGGGCGATCATATTCTCGACGTCGCGCGTCAACGCGGGGCGGTCCACATTGGATTGCGCCGCGCCTAGAGCCAGCAATTCGTCGATGATGCGCTCCGCGTTCTTGCGTGAAACCGCCAAAGCAAGCCGTAGCAAAGACGCTCGCAAGCGGTCCCCAATTCGGCCCACCATCCCATAGTCGATCAGCGCGATGGACCCGTCCGGCCGAACGAAGAAGTTTCCGGGATGGGGGTCCGCGTGGAAGAAGCCGTTGTCGAGCACCTGGACGAGCGCGATATGCGCGCAACTCTTCGCCAACTCGTGCCGGTCCATCCCGGCGGCGTCCAAGGCGGCCAGATCGTCGATCTTAATGCCGTGAATATCCTCCATGGTCAGCACCGTATGGGCGCTGTAGTCCCAGAAGATGGTCGGCACGTGCAGGGATGGGTCTTCCGCGAATTGGGCGGCGATTCGCTCGGCGTTCTGGCCCTCACGAGAAAAGTCGAGTTCGTTTCTTAGCGTGAAGGCGAATTCATCGACCAGACCCTCAAGGTCCAGGTTCTTCGCCGCCTCTACTTTCGTGCTCAGGAGCCTCGCGACCTGTCCCAGGATGTTGAGATCCTGCTCGACTAATTGCTCGATGCCTGGTCTTCGAACCTTGACCACGACGGCAGTGCCATCTGGAAGCACGGCGCTATGGACCTGCGCGACGGACCCGGCCGCTCGTGGTTTGGCGTCAAAAGTCTGAAATAGATCCGCGGGTTCGCGGCTGAACTCATTCTGGATCGTCGCCTCTATATCGGCATAGGCCACCTCGGGGACGTGGTCCTGAAGCTTGCTGAGCTCGACGATGTACTCGGGTGGGAGCAGGTCCGGACGAGTGCTGAGGGTCTGGCCCAGTTTGATGAACGTCGTTCCGAGCTCCTCGAAGGTAAGCCTCAGCCTCTCGGGTTGGGACCGAGCATCGGACTTCGCCTCATCGGCATGCTGGCCGAAGCTGCCGAGGACGGACCCGATGCCCCACTTGGACCAAACCCAACCAAAGCCATTCCGGGCGAGGACTCGCCCGATCTCAAAGGTGCGTTTCCGTGTGTTGTTGCGGTTCATCGTTCAAGCCCACGTCATACAAACCGACAGGATCATTAAACTCCAAGCCGCAACCTTGACTACGACGACTACCCTCAGACGTTGAACAGGAAGTGCATCACATCGCCTTCTTGAACGACGTACTCCTTGCCCTCGCTCCGAACCAGGCCCTTGGATTTTGCATTCGCCATGCTGCCGTGCCCGTCTAAATCCTTGTAGCTCACGGTCTCCGCGCGGATGAATCCGCGTTCGAAGTCGCTGTGGATCACACCGGCGGCTTGGGGGGCCGTCATGCCTTTTAGGATCGTCCAGGCGCGGGATTCCTTGGGGCCGCAAGTGAAGTACGTCTGCATACCCAGTAGGGAATAGGTGACGCGGATCAGAGACTGGAGCCCACCCTCGCTGACGCCCAACGACTCCAAGTACTCCTGACGGTCGGCCATCGGCAGCTCTACGAGTTCGGACTCGACTTGCGCGGAGATCACGATGACTTGCGCGCCATCGGTCTTCGCCATCTCGCGGACGACCTCAACGTAGGCGTTGCCCTTGGCGAGATGGTCCTCCGAGACGTTCGCGGCGTAGATCACCGGCTTCAGGGTGAGCAGGCCTAGGTTTTTGACGGACTTGAGTTCATCCTCCGTCAAGGCTACGGATCGGGCGGGAAGTCCTGCCTCAAGCGCCGGCATCAGCTTTTCGAGCGCTTCGACTTCGACCTGGGCCTCTTTCTTGGTCCGGGCTTCTTTCCGGGCGCGTTCTAGTCGCCGCTCTGCCTGCGCCATGTCGGCAAGAATGAGCTCGATGTTGATGATCTCGATGTCGCGGGCGGGGTCGATGGAGCCGGCGACGTGGACGATGTCGTCGTTGTCGAAGCAGCGAACGACGTGGATGATGGCGTCCACCTCGCGGATGTTCGCCAGGAACTGATTGCCGAGGCCGTCGCCTTGGGAGGCGCCTTTTACCAGGCCTGCGATATCGACGATCTCCAGCTTCGCGGGGAGAATTCGCTCGGAACTGGCGATTTCGGATAGGCGATTCAGGCGCGAATCAGGTACGTCGACGATCCCCACGTTGGGCTCGATGGTGCAGAAGGGGAAGTTCGCGGCTTGCGCTTTTGAATTCTCGACGATGGCATTGAATAGGGTCGATTTGCCGACGTTCGGCAGCCCAACATTTCCGGCTCTTAGCATAGGGGGAGTCGAGATTATGTAACGTTGGAGCGGTCGCAGTCGCGGTTTGGGTTTATTCCGGGGGATTGGGCATTGGTGCAAGTTGGGCTCGGCCGTTTGCATCGAGGGGTGGTAAGCCGATTGAAAAGGCTAGGCTTCGGCCAAAGTTGTCCCAGGTTTTCGAGTCCTCAGCGGCTCGGAGGTGTTTCTTAGAGGTTTTGAAAATTAGTGCAAACTTCGCGGCCAGCGCTTTAGCACCGTTCGATACTGCAAGCGAGTCGAAGTCGTGGTTGCTTTCCGCGGAGGGAGGAAACCAGGCGGAAAGCTTGTAGTAGGCGGTTCGTGCAGTCGTCCGGGGCCGAATAGGTCCGGAATCAACGAGGTCGATGAGGTTTTGCCAAGCCGACGAATCTAGATCGCGTACGACTGTACTGGTGAATAGGAAAGCCTGCCATTCCGTTCGGTCAAATGGTTCAGGGTGAGCGAAGAATCGAACCATCGCTTCTTCGGCGAGATTATAGTCGCCTAGCGGCATTGCAGTGAGCCAAATACTCGTCGAAATTGTCGCTGCGATACCCGGCCCGACTCGCCAGACACTACCATCATGGGCTTTGGCGAGCATGGCGAAATAGTGAGTGAGATCGTTCCGCAGTTGGTGCATCTGGGCTTCGCGCGAACTTGGAAAGCCTCTATGGCCCCCTCCGTTTGGAAAAATCAGCGCGTCCCATGCCTGGTAGATCTCTTCTTCAAGCGCAGTAAGTTTCTTTCTCAACTCTCGACCCCAGCAGGGTTACGGAACCATCTCAGTGCGAATTCGCCGGCCGGTTACCGCATCGATGAGCATGGCGTCGCTGCCGCCTTGGATGGCGTAGCCGACGTCTCGCATGTTCATGTATGAGAAACGCCAGGCGAGGCTAGCTTTGGGGTGGCCTTTTTGGAGGTAGTAGCCGAGTTCCGGCTTGCCGGTTAGCCTGAACCAGTTTCGTTTCCAGTGATTGTTTCGGACGGCGGGGCCGCCGATTTCGGTGTCCCAGATTCGTTGCAGGGCGTCGAGGGCGGCTTTTTCGTCCAGGCGGGGCGGGATGCCGTCGACTTCGGGTGGGATTTCCATGCCGCGGAGGGCGAGGAAGCGGTGGTCGGGGAGGGTGAAGACGATCGAATAGCCGTAGTGGGGGTAGGAGACGAAGGGGTAGCCGTTTCGCAGGATCGCGACCTCGGCGTTGGCTTGGTGGTTGTCCTTGGAAGCGGTAAGCGATTGGAGGCGGTTGGGGGCGCGGGCGCCGATCTTGGAAAGCCAGTCTTGAACCCGTTTGTTCTCGCTTGGGTCAGTCAGGGGATGGGCGGGGCCAAGGCCGATGGCGTCGCCTTCTTTGCCGCGCCAGAGGTTTAGTTCACCCTCGGGGCCGCCGAGCCAGCCTTCGTAGGTGACGCCTCTGGGGCCGCTGAGTTTGACGTCCCACCGAGGAGTTCCGCCGATGTCTTGAGCGCCGAGGCCTTGTAGCCGGAATGGGGCAGGCTCGCCGAAGGCTTTAAGGATCGCCCTGGTTTTTTCGATTGCTTGGGTTCCGCTGAGGGCTCGCGGGGAAGTGGCGCATACGAAGAGAAGGAGGACGGCGCTCATGGGTTCATTCCCCATGCCGGGTCGTCCGGCTCGATGAGCTCGCCGGTGAGGGCGTCGACGAACATGCGGAGGGCGCCGAGGCCGTAGGGGCGCCCCTCGATCCGGGTGTATTTGGTGGCGCGCCAAACGAGGTGGGCAATGGGATCCTGTACTCCTTTCCAGTAACCAAGCTCAGGGGTGAGGGCGCCGACGCTGGGGTCAACGACCGCGGGGAGGTGGCGAGCCTGGGCGCGGGCGTGGGCCCAGGTTCGGATCTTCTCGACGGCGATTCGACCCTCGACTTTTGGACGCCAAGCGTTGATGGGGGGAAGGGGTGGAGGGGCGTAGAAGATGATCGTGGGAGCTGCGGCATCGTACGCCGATAACGTGGGGCCGTAGTTTGGGTTCAGATTGAAGAAGGGAAGCCCGTGAACGAGGGTGTGGAACGGGCCCCCGCCGGTGAATCCAACATCGGAATTGACATCTAGTCCCTTTCCGTAGCCGAGGGTTTTGAGTATGCGACCCCTGAGTTGACCGTCGGCCGGAGTAGGGGGGCGGTTACTTTGCGGCAATTTGGAGCGGCTGTCTTGGACTTGGAGACGGTTGACGCTGCCGGTGCGCGCGTTGATTCCTACAAAGGCGGAGCCGTGGGCGCTGGAGAAGCTCACTACCCAGCTTGGCTCCTTGCTTGCCCAATCGCCTTTGCTTAGGCCGCTTAGTGCGAGCGAATCTTGGACACCGATTTTGTGCAGGATCGCTTCGGCGCGTTCGGCGGCGGCTTGACCGTCCAACTCAGCCATCGATGCCAGGGCGAGTAGAGCAACCATTAATTAATAGAGACGTGCTGGTACTCGTCTAGTTCTGGGCGATTTCTCGCTAACATGCTTATTCATGGCTGAGGGGAGCCCGGTAGGCGCATGTAATTTGCTGCGGAGCGTCTTGTTCGCTCGGAGCTTTTTAAGGCGTTCTATGTGATTGCCTTTCGAAGTGAAGGTGGCGGCTTCATAAATGCCAGCGAATAGGCGTAGCACGCGAGCGGGATGAGGCAGATGGCGGTTAGTTTCCACGGCATCGGGAGAAGGATGTAGGCGCCGTAGCAGGCGGTGGTTCTTGCGACGGCGTGACGGAGGCCGACGGGGTCGTCGGCGGCCCAGCCGTAGGGGATCCAGACTAAGCCCATTAGTACGGCGCCGCCGAGGACTACGAGTCCGGGGGCGACTCCCCCGGCCAGGATGAGGATTGGCCAGATCATTAGAAGGGAAGCCAGGCTCTGCATGAACATGGCGGTGATGGGGCTTTTGGGGTCGGCGATGGTTTTTCTGCCCCTTAGTCGGTCGATGAGGAGTCCGAGGGGGAAGACGGTTCCGCTGCCGAATCCGACGAACATTGCTAGTTGGGCGGGGGTCAATTGGCGGCTTGCGATGGTGGCCGAGATCCAGAAGAGGATGCCAGCGATGGGCATGGAGACCGTGCTAGTCGCTAAGAACTTGGCGCGAAGTTGTTGCAGATCGCTCGGGGGCTGTGCGGACACAGGAGCCTTACGAGTTTGGCGTTTCGCAGGTTGCGGCTTAGTGGATCGTCGCGTCCAAGACCGCCAGGGTGGCGGCTTGCTGATCAGTTGTAAGGCCGGCCAGATGGACAGACCTATCTTTGCCGGAAAGGACCTCCCTTAAACGGCGAAACACCTGCTCACGGGCAATCTGCGGAAGGCCGTGGAACGCTTGCCCGTAAATCATTGGGCTGCACGGGTAGCGGAGAACTCTCGTTTTGAGGTCCAAGTCGCTTAGCCGGCGACCTTGAGGATCGGAGGGGGCACTAAGTGCGTATTTCTTCGCGAAGTCGTTGGACGGAGTTAGGGGAGCGGTCAAGGGTGGCTCGTCGACCCCGAGCAGTGAGCGGACGAGGGGCTCGCAGGCGTGGGCGACCCGCTCTGCCGTTCCCTCGTCTACGTGGGTCCGCTCCCAGCCCAGCAACACCATCGTATCCGCGTATTTGAGCGCCTCGCGGGTGGCGTAGGCGGCTTGCGTGATGCCGTTTTCGATCGTCGTCTGCTGCTCAAGGACCATGAGCGCGACGATGTCGGAGTGTGGCGTGGGGTAAGCGCCCGTGTCGAAGTAGCGGTTCAGATCGGATACGTTCGTGCCGCGCTTGCGGTCTAGCGTGGGGTCGGTTTCCGATCCGCGCGCGGGCTCGTTGCCCATGTGCAGCTGGGTCCCGCTGCCGCCGGTTACGTACCAGCCGCCCCAGCGCTCCGAAATCGGGCTGGTCGAAGTGGTTACGAAGGAACCCGCCGCGGTCAGGATCCGGCCATCCGGCGCCGCATATACGGAGCGCGTCATCACGCCGGGGAGGTTTCGTGTTACGGGCGAGCTGTGGCACTGTAGACATTCGTCGGTTTGTCTTACAAGACGCGGGGCCTCAGATCGCTGGTTTGCCAGGGTGTAGAACTGAGGTCCGAGCTTTGGGTCCACGGCCACGATCTCGATGTTCGGGGCGCCGGGAATCCAGCCGATATAACAGTCACGATCGAAAAAGATCGCCCGGGGAGAGTGCGGATCGACAAAGGCGGATTGCAGGCTAGTCTTGGAGAACACCAGCACTTGCGAACTGGCGTCGATGCGTAGTTCCTTTAAGAGGGCTAGCAGGTAGCCCTGGTTTGGCTCGTAGGCGAGGGTCTTCGCTTTGGCGTCGATCAGCTTTTGAAGGTGGGCTATCGCGTCATCAGGCTGACCGTTCAGGTACTCGACCGGCGTCTCTTGCCCTGCTTGGACGAAGGCGGCGAACAGATAAAGGGCCGTGCCGAAGAGGCCGAAACTACGGCTTAAGAGAGGCTTCACTCGGGCATCGCTCGGACCGATGATACCGGTCTTGGAGTTTCCGCCACTTGGCACTTAACTTGGAGCAATTTGGCTTGGGGCCGCCTACGGAAGCCGCTCGATGTGGTGAGCCTCATGATTTGCTAGTCGGCTTGTCAGGCCACCGATGGTATCCGGCTTTTGGTTCCACTTTCCTCCACGGTTCCAGTCAACCGAGTCGCGCAAAGTTATCCATCTTTGGCGATCGTCGACGAACTTTTGCACGTGGTCGGTCCAGGGCCGCATGGCATAATTCTCCGCCTCAAATTGCCGCCAAGGGTGAAGGATCTTGACGCTTGGTGAATCCCGTTCAATGAACGTGGTGAGTACGAAAAGCCACTGCTCTTGACAGGCCCGGAGATGGGCCAGAGTTCGGTGTCGCGATTGTTCACATCGCAAAGCCGCCGGATTAGGCGGGCTCGGTTGCCAACTCTGGATGGTCTCCATTTGGCCCCGCAGCCTAACGAAGAGTTCGTGCCATTCACTCCGATCCACGCGGCTGAGAATACCGACTAGGTTTGTGCGGCTCGCGACGCGAGGTTGTGGGCAAGTCCTTCAAGTCGACAGGTCAGGAAGGCGATCGGTCTCGAACGAAGAGAAAAGTGCGAGGGAGGCTTGCATCTTCGCCAATTTGGGCGTATCATACCGATAGGTTAAATAACCATTCGGTAAGATAAGAATGCCCGACACCACTCTCGACCTCGTTTTTACGGCTTTGGCCGATCCAACTCGCCGGGCGATCCTCGCGAGTTTGGCGACGGGATCGAAGACGGTCAATGAGCTCTCGATGCCATTCGATATGACCGGCCCGGCCGTTACGAAGCACTTGAAAGTGCTGGAGAAGGCCGGGTTGATCAGTGTCGACAAGAAAGCTCAGTTCCGACCTCGAACGCTTGAAGCGCGGCCCTTGCAAGCTGTCGTGGACTACGTGGAGCAGTACCGGGAGTTCATGGACAAGAGCTTTGACCGAATGGAGCGATACCTCAAAGAAATTCAAGAATCTGGAGAAAAACCATGACCCTAGCCCGCGATCCGTCACGCGAAATCTATGCGCAAAGAACCCTGCATGCGCCCCGTGAACTTGTCCTTAAGATGTGGAGCGATCCGCAAGCGCTGTCCAATTGGTGGGGGCCGGAGGGGTTTTCCACCACGACGCACCGCTTGAATTTTGAGCCCGGGGGCGATTGGGACTTCATCATGCATGGGCCGGACGGAAGGGATTATCCGAACTACATTCTCTATAAGGAGACGGGGCCGGATCGGATCACCTATTCGCACGGCTGTCGTCCGGGAGATTTGGTGGGTTTTGAGGCGGAGGTCACTTTGACGGTACTCGGAGCCGCGAAGACGCTGATGGAGTTTCGGATGACGTTTCCGTCGGCGGAGGAGAGGGATCGCGTGGTCTCGGAGTTTGGGGCGGAAGAAGGTTTGTATCAGTGCGTGGACCGGTTGGTCCGTCTGGTTAGTGAGGAGGTTTTGGCATGACAATTAGCGAAGCGAAGCAGTTTTTTCAAATGTCGGTGGATCGGATTCGGCGGATCTTGGAGAAGACTCCGGATGACCGGTTGCTTTGGTCACCCGCGCCGACGGCGAGAACTCCGTTGGCATTGGTCGCGCATTCCGCGAATTCGATGCGCCACATTCACGGCATGCTGATGGGGAATCGGTACGCGACCCCGACGATGGCGGAAGCGGATGTGGAGTTTTTGGCGATGGAGCAAGGGCTTACCACGCGGGAGGACGTTTTGGCATTGCTGGAGAAGAACAGCTCGGCGTTACTCGAGTGGTTCGATCAGTTGTCGGAGGATCGTTTGGGCGACATGGTTCCCCTGCCTTTTGGGATGGGGGATGCTCCACTGGGATTCATGATGATCATGCCGGCTTGGCATACAAACGATCACGCGGCGCAGTTGGATTTCCTTCAGACTTGCTATGGCGATCGCGTCTGGAACTAGGGTCAACCTCCGCAAACAAAATACGTAAACCGGCCGATGGCGGCCCGCCGGGCGCGGTGAGATTATCGAAGGGTGCTAAACCTTCTCTTACTCAGCTTGGCGGTCCCGCCATTTTCAACGACTTGGTAACCGATGACCCTCGCGAAATAGCCGAAGGGGCTATAGCCGTGATGTACGCGGTGCGGCGCGGGATCGTTACTGTGGCGGGTTCGGCGTAAGATACGTGGGGATGGCAAAGACGGTATCGAGGATCAGGTTCCAGGCGACGCTTTCTCGGCCAGCGGAAGGCGGCGATTGGACGTTTCTGCGGTTGCCCCAAAGCGCCAGCGATGAACTCCCGACCCGGAGCATGACTTCGGTCGAAGGCACGCTGAACGGCTTTGGCTTTCAAGCCTGTCTTCAGCCGGATGGCGAGGGCGGTCATTGGCTTAAGGTCGATCCCGAGCTTTCGGAGGGCGCCGGAGTAGCAGCGGGTGACGTTGTCGACCTAGAGATCTCGCCGATGGCGGTAGAACCCGAGCCGGAAGTGCCCGCCGACTTGCAAAAGGCCCTCTCCGCCTCGCCGGCGGCCTTTGCGGTTTGGAACGACATCACCCCGATCGCCCGTCGGGACTGGATCCAGTGGATGACTTCCGGCAAGCGGGCGGAAACTCGAACCCTCCGGTTGGAGAAGATGATGGACATGCTTACGAAAGGGAAGCGCCGCATCTGTTGCTTCGACCGATCCGGCAAGTACAGCAAGAGCCTTTCTTGCCCGGTGGCGGACGCAGAATAAGGTCTTTTCGCCTTCTTTTCCCGGTATTCGGCCCGGAAAGCCTCGAAGCGGCAAGTTTAGAGGGCGCTTTCGGAAGATAGTTCAGGTTTTTACTCTGCGTCTCTGCCACGACATAAAGTGCGTGATACTAACGGTGGCACGCACTGTATCTATCCGTTACCCCGTGGACAGACTAATTTGGAACGGGACGTTCGTTCGCGACTGAGTCACGCCTTCGTTAAGTGGCTTAATGCGTAGGTAGTTTTAGACGCTTATTTGCCGCGCGTGCGAGGCTTTGACACGCGCTTCGGCGCAAGGAATCAAACTATGACGTCAAGTGAAGCAGTAACCGCAGCAAAGGAAATCCTCGGACGAAGAGCGGGACAGCCTAGTTTTGTCGTTCTCGTGGATAGTCCGAACGACTGCAAGACCACGATATCGGCGTTTAAGACGCTTGGATGCAAGGTCAAGAGTGAGAACGATGGCACCAAGCTCACCATTTTCCCAAGCACTGAGCCGCTGAAGCCTTGAACTGGCTATTACGTTAGGCGTGGGCGGCCAGAAGGTGCCCGGCTGCTCTACATGAGCATTGGCACAAACATGTAAAAGATGTGGAGGTCGTGCCCTTTCACGGGTGGTGCCGAAATAGTCTCCCGTGTATAGCGGCCCGTGGTGGAGACATCCTCTTGCACGATCTCTACCTTATTGAAAGGAAAGTTTTCGGTACTGACGAGCCAGCGGGTTACTCTCCAACCGCTTCGATTTCATTCCAACCTAGTTGCCCGCAACATCGACTAGAGTTCATGAGTCCAAGGCAGTCGGGCGCGAACCGATTTTCTTAGCCGGCTCGCGGCAAACCATAGGATAAAGTAACCGTATGTGCGAACAGGACAGCTTCGATAAGGATCGGCAGGAGTTTGAGCGACAGGGGCTTGTGACACGGCGGCAGTTCGGGATGATGCTGGGAGCGGGCGTGGCCATGATGCTTCCGAAGGTTCCGAACGCGGCAGCAGTCACCGAGGCGGACGTGACGATCACCACTCCGGATGGAATGGCCGACTGCTACTTTGTGCACCCGACCACCGGCTCGGCCCCAGGGGTAGTCATTTGGCCAGACATCTTCGGGCTTCGGCCGGCATTCCGGACAATGGGTAAGCGGCTCGCCGAGTCGGGCTACGCGGTCTTGGTCGTCAACCCCTTCTATCGCAAACAGAAAGCTCCGACCGCTTCGGCGGGTGCGGCAACCCCCATCTCGGAAGTCAGACCCCTTGCGGCAAGCCTCAGTGAGACCACCGAATTTACGGATGCCAAAGCCTTCATCGCGTGGCTAGATCTTCAAAAGGCGGTCGCGAAAGATCGACACATCGGTACCCAGGGCTACTGCATGGGCGGTCCAATGGCCTTTCGCACGGCCGCGGCGGTTCCGGACCGCGTAGGGGCGGTGGCGACTTTCCATGGCGGTGGGTTAGTCACGGACAAACCCAACAGTCCGCACCTTGAGGCGGCGGGTTCGAAGGCTCAGTTTTTGATCGCGATCGCGGCAAATGACGACGCTCGGTCGCCGAATGACAAGACAACTCTGAAGGAGACGATGGAGAAAGCCCATCGACCCGCGGAGATCGAGGTGTACGAAGGGGCCGCGCATGGTTGGTGTCCGCCCGATTCGTCCGTCTATAGCGAGCCGCTGGCCGAGAAGGCTTGGGCTCGGTTGCTGGCGCTTTACGGCAAAGCGTTGTAGGGTAGGCGGGTTGCCGGCAGTTGAGGGGCTTGAGGATGGCCATGGGAGATGCACCCACGGCCATCCTCAAGCCCCTCCTTAATTTTTCCTTTTGTGACATTTTTTGACGCGCCTACGGCGGTCAAAAAATGTCGTTTGGGATTGTCGCTAGCGCGATTTGGAGATCTTCATAAACGGAGTTTCTCCTGGGTGGAGGAGGACGGAGTCGCGGGTCACTCCTTTAAGAGTGGGCAGGTATTGCGATAGGTCGAGGGTAGCGCCTTCGATTACGGTGAACGGGGGGATGGCGATCGGCTTCCGATTTGCGGTGGGAAGGCCAGTGGGTTGAGGGAGTAGCTCTTTCAAAATCACCTTTTGCGAGCCGAAAGTTTGCAAGATTCGAAGAGTTGCCCGTTTTGCCGACGGTTCGTACTCGATCTGAGCCCAGAAGCGGGGAAAGAACAACGGGATGACGCTCTTTGTTTGGCCCGGCAGGTTTACGGGACCAAGCGCGAGACGCCCCGACTGAAGATCGAGTGAGGCGCCGGCGAGGACATCGGTGATGAACCAGGTGACGGGTGCAGCCACGTAGGTGAGCTCCCCCGGATTCCACAGGTTCTGCGTCCAGGTCCAGCCCCGGCTGGCGTGGACGAGTTGGATGTTGCGCATGATCTCTAATCCGTCTTCCACGTAGCCGGCCTGGATCGCGGTCATGGCGGTGTAGCTCTCAAGGTAGAACGGCCAGCATTGCGAGCCAGGCATGTCGACGCCACGGTTTAGGTCGAGGTCCCAAATCTTGGGTGCGTAGTAGTTCGGTGTCAGGCCAACCGACGTCTTGAACTGGCTGATCAGGCTCGACCTGGTCATGTCAAACGGAATGACATCGCCCCAGCCGCAGTATTTGCCGATGAACTGGCCGGCGAGCTGGCCGGTGAAGACGCGATCGTCCCGGCGGTTCTTTCCGTCAAGATCAGCGCCGTACGCGAAGAAGCGGCCGTTCCAAAGCGCTTCGATGAAGCCAGCTTGAGACTTCTTGTATTGGTCGGCGCAGTCGCGGACCAGCTCCTTGTCCCCGATGGCGAGTCCGAGGACTTCGCCGGCCCGAAGGGTGGCCGGATAGAGCCCACCCAAGTAGCTGTAGAGGGGAGGGTGGGGATAGTCGTCGTAGGTTTGAGCGCCGACGGGGATTCCAAACGGGTCCTTGATCTGAGCCTTCAGGTAGCCGAAGGCGCGGCGGATCACGGCAGCATTCTTGACGGCGAAACTTTTGTCGCCCGTCTGTTGGAGGTCCTTGGCGACCTGGATAAGCCATGCGGCGGCGTTGTCCACCATCCGTTCGTGCGGGGTCGGCGCGGGACCACCGCTCGCCGCCATTCCCCAGTAGTAGTGGCCGTCGAAATGAAGGATTCCGCCCTCTGGATCTTGGCAATCGGCGAAGCGCTGGAGTTCGTCGTGGTCGAGCTCGGGGAAGAACTTCTGATAGATCGGATGCGCGGCCAGGCGCTGATCCATCGTTCCCGCGAGGCCACCCATGCCGCCCTCCATAACCGTGAAGTTTCCGGCCCGGTTGAGGATGGTATTGGTATAGAGCGTGTAGGCGCTGTTGATCAGCTTGAACTTCAGCCAGTCGGGGAGGGTGCTATCAAGGATCGGCTGATGCCACTCTAAAGTTTCCTTTAGTATTCGCTCCCGCTGGGTAGCCGCGTAGGTCGCCAGCGAGTTGAGGTCGGGGAAGTAGTTTTGGAAGTAGCGGCCGTAGTCGCCGGTGCCGAAATAGGAGCGCGGGTCGCCGTGAACGCGGTCGGGCACAAGCTCCGGCATGTACCAGGCGACAAGAAAACGATAAGTTCGCTTTCCTCCACTAGGGATGGTCGCTTTGATCGCCACCGCGCTTGCGCGGGCTTCCTGGTTCGGGTTGCTGAGTGATTGGTCGGCAAAGCTGGTGGCGAATTCGCCGGTCTTTCGGAAGCTCGCCCAGGCGTCGTCGCTACCGCCGGAATTCCAAGAGGGAAGGTAGGTGACCTTGCCGCCGTCACCGGATTGGCCCAGGATGGCGACTTCCCGAACGTAGTTTTGGAACGTGGCCTTCTTGAAGGCGAGGGGATGGGTTGCGGCTTGCCGGACGCCCGTGAAGTCGCCCGCGGATAGCGGCAGGGCATGAGTCGGCACGTGAGGAATCTGGACCATGCTCCCCTCATCCGAGCCGAAAGCGCTGTCCTTGTCCTTCACGTCGTCCAGCGATTTCACGTCGAGGATGCCGCGCGAGATCAGGTCGGACCAGGACAGGGCGACGGACGCGTCGATCGCATGGTCACCCATCGGGTTCGCAAGCGTGACCTCGATCCAGAAACAGGGAAGGGAGGAGTCCTTGACGTTATGGGGGACAAGGCCGCTATAGGCATTGACCGACACGCGAACGTCGGGCTGGGGCCACCCCGAATCGTCGAAGGCGATCTTGGCGGTGGGGAAGAGGCCCTTGTATGTGGTGTGAGCGTAGCCCGCCATTCCGTACTTGATCGCGTTCTCGCGAACGAGCCGTCGCGTGATGCCATCGTCTCCACGCCCTTCCCAAAGCGCGAGAAAGCTACCGCGCTCCAACTCAGGATTCTCACCACGAACCCGGCCAAGGCCATCCGTGAACCAGTTATTCAAACCGATGCGGGAGAAGCGGCCGTCGGGAGCAAGGTCGACACAGCCGACGCCGATCCCGCCCAGCGGCACGCCGCTCGGTCCGGGATGATCGCGAAGCGCGAGGTAGTTGTAGTCACCCCTTGCTCCGCCGCCGAACTGGGAAGCGGTACGGGAATTCGCCTGGCCGGCGCCGTAGCCATCTTGTGCCGAGGCCAAGGCGGCCAGACCGCTCACGAGCAGGAGGAGACTTATGCTTTTCATCCGTTCGGTCACATTACCCTAGGGTAATGGCGCTTTGGGTTATCCTTGTCCCATGCGCGAAACCCGTTGGGAGGAGATCGTCACTCGAATGAAGGCGTCGATCCAGGACGGCGAGATCAAGCGAGGTGAGCGATTGCCGTCCGAGACGGACTTCGCGAAGGAGTGGGGCATCAGCCGGATGACCGCGCACCGGGTGATGTCGGAACTCCAAGAGGCCGGCTTAGTGGAACGCCGGCCCCGAGTGGGGACGGTCGTGTCGAATCGCCGCCGGCTTCAGTCGGTCGCGGTTCTGCTGCACGACACCCGGCTGAACCCGCAAGCGAGCTACCTGCAGGGCATTTCCCAAGGGCTTCCTCTTGGGACCGATCTTGTGCTCCACGACACCGGCGGATTGCCCCAACGTGAGTCGGAGGTTTTGTCGAAAGTCGAGGAGCGAGCGGACGGAATCATCGTCTTTCCAACCGCTGCGCCCGAGAACACCGCTCAACTGGCCCAACTGGCTTCAAGAATTCCGCTTGTCTGCGTCGACCGAATCCCCGACGGCTTGGCCGTCGACGCGGTAGTCACGGACGAGTTTGAGTCGAGTCTGGAAGGACTGAGGGTGTTGACGGAGCGAGGTCATCGGCGGATCGCGCACCTCACGAATGACTCGCTCCACGTGAGCAGCGTCCGTGGCCGTCTAGACGCCTACTTAAGGGTCCTTTCCGAGATCGGCGAACTTCAAACGCGATGGCTGCGAACTCTGCCCGGCCCGGTGGACGGATTCCAGGAATTCGCGGAGAGAATTCATTTCATCCTGACCGGCATGATGCAAGCGGATGACCCGCCGACGGCCGTTTTTTGCGTCCACGACGACTTTATGGCCGCGGTTCTCGCTTCCTTAAATCGGATGGAATTGACGGACGCCGTGGAGGTCCTCAGCATCAACGACACCCCGACCCTGCCTATCTTTGGCATGAACCATGTCCACCGAATCGTGCCGCGGACGGTTGAGCTTGGGAAATTGGCTGCAGGGCGGTTGGTCGCCTTAGCGGCGGACAACGGAGCGCCACCGGAGACGATTCGCTTGCGCTCGACGATCGTGCCGGCTTCCTCGGGTCATGTCCTGAAGTAATCTTTCGCACCAATGCTCGACTTGTGGATAGGCGATCTGTTCTTAGCTCTGACCATCCCGATGAGCATGTTTTCCGCTCTGTACTTGCGGAGGCCACGACTCCAGGACGGCGACGGAATCTCATTTCTCAGCCCTGAGACCCTTCAGGAACAGTATCGGAAACGCTATCCGATACGGCTTTGTTTGTTCCGGATCATTCCCGTTCTATTCGCCCTGTACTTCGGCTTTAGGGCGATCTTTTTGCCGGCGGTGGACAAAGATTCTGGTCCAGATGTGGCCACATGGTTCGCAATTGTTCTGATCGCGTTCGTTGCCTCGGTGCTTGGGTCGATGGTGGTTCGGATTCGGCAAGAGCTCTCGTTCTTAAAGAAGCATCCTGGTTTTAGCGACTCGCTCCTTCCACTGAAGCCCCGGATCTTCTCGATGATTCCGCTCGTAGTCTCGTTGGCCCTGATTTCGGTAGGATTTTTCGTCGAGGACCAGGCGATTCAAACCATCTTTTGTTTGTTTGGGATCATCGCCGTGATGGGCACCAACCAGATGCAATCCCGTCAGATTCGGCAAGCGCGCTATCAATTGCCGTGGGACGAGGCGCTTGGTAGCCGAATCGCCGAGGTTGTCGGGCAGTTTGGGATTACGCCAAAGCAGCTCATCCTAATGCCTAGCTTCACCGCGAACGCCCTCGCGATGCACGATGGAACGGTGATCGTGACCAGCGCGCTTCGAACGATCGCGAACCCCGACGAGGTCGCTGCCGTCGTTGCCCATGAGCTGTCTCATGTCCGAGACGGCGAAGGGAAGAAGATACAGAGATGCCAGCAGGCGATGTATCTCTGCTACTGCGTCGTGATCTGCGGAGCCATCGTGGCTAATTTGTCCGCTCCCCTCGAACCGTTGATGCTGCCCCTCATTGGCTTCGGCTTGACCCCGCTCACGATGGGAATGAACTTCTTCTTTTGCCGTTTCACCCGGCCGATGGAATTCAAATGCGATGCTGACGCCGCAAAGCTTGGCATGGGGCCGGACCTCGCCTCCTGTTTGGACAAGCTAACCCGCTTCATGGGTATGCCCAACCGCTGGATCGGCCTGGACCGCTTTTTACTCACGCACCCTTCGTTGGAAGAGCGGGTTGCTCGGCTTTGGATCGGTGCGGACTGTGACGAGGAACGATTGTAGGCGGATGGCGACCGAACGACCGCCCATATACCAGCGTAAGGGCGGATAGTGTTGCGCTGTCCCCGCCGGCTGGATTGAGTCCAATGAATTGTGCCCCGAAGGATTGAACTGATGCGTTATGGCTGTGGAGAGGTTGGTCAAGTTGTCTTAGGATAGAGACTTGCCTTTGGAGATGGCACCGTTACGGTCGATTGGTATCTGGATCGTGCCAATCCTCCGACAATGGCCGCAAGGAAAAAAGCTTGCATCGAATCCTTCTCAAGGTGAGCAGAGACACATTACTGGATTGCTTCTGAATCTCCCTTTTCATTTGGGCTATTGTCGCCTCTGTTAAGGAGGCTAACTTCATCGACTGATTCGCCTTTTGGCGGCGGCGTAGGGAAAACTACTCGACCGATTGATTGGAGGATGGCCTGCCGACACGCTTCAGCATATGTGCCATCGAATGCCTCCAAAAGATACTGCACAGGAGGGAACATATCAGGGGTGAAAACTAGGGCCGTGGAAGAGGTCGACGCGGCACGAAGGCATTTATCTGTGAAGGGGTCAAGACGATCTTGCAGGGGTTGAAGCCGGAATCCATTTCCAAAGAGCACGGCCTTGGCCGGAGTGAGCACGTCATCCCGTTGAAGATCCTCGTGAATATTCATGGAAAGCTGCCGGAGTTTGTCAATATTTATGGGTTTATTGTCTTTCCCTTCTGCCTCCCCGATTAGTCTTCCATTGCTAGACTCGAAGATGACATCAAACTCAGAACTCGAATCCTTAAAGGATTCCGCAACAAATCCGAAAAGTCGCAGGGCATCAATAATGACGACTTCCAGGGGTTTCCCTTTCTCAAAAAGAAGGTTGCGGAACTGGCCTGCGATAAGAAGTGCTTCGCTTAGCTGTTCTTTCTGTTTCTGTGCATTTTCCACGATCCGCTCGGCCTCGAGGAGTTTTAGGCGAATGGACGATTCATTGGGAAGTACAAAACTTTGTTCCATCGCCCAGGTTGGAGTTGGAGTAAGCGCTGCCGAACTGCGCAGAGCTTTGTCAAGCGCGACAACCGAGGAGATCATCCTTTCCGCAAACTGTTTGGCGGCTGACGTCCATGTTTGTCCGCTGTTTGTAGTCTTGAAAAATGAATCGTCTTGAAAATCAATGTCAGGGAGGAGAAGAAGATTGCCTGATGATCCTACGCTACGATAAATCGCACCGACTGTCTTGTTTCCAACTCGCGTTACTACGCAAGCAGGTATTTTAGGGTCAGCTAGGACCACGTGATAAGAAGATTGACTGTGGAACTCCTCCCAATAGGGCCTTAAGAAATCCGCTTCCTTATCAGGTAGTTTCATAGAGCTTCCTACAGATGTAACTGGAGACAGGGTTGCCGGAATCGCTTTGTAGTTGCTGTAATCTTCTACAATTTGTGTTGTCTTCTGATTTCTTCCAGTTCCAGAGTATCGACGCTCACCTGTGTCGATTACGACCTTTTCAAGCGCAGAAAGAAAAACCACTATTGTCTTGCCTGTCTCCATTGCTTGCTTAATTTCTCTCCTCCAGTGTTCACAGCACTCTCTAAGTCGAAATGAGTCTGGACCAGAAAGACTCTTTTTCCCTTCGAAATACTGCCCGGATCCTCGGAAATCGTCAATAACGGGCTTGAACATAATGACGTCCCAATCGAGCAATGAGGACTTGGAGTCGAACTCCGCGTGCTGAGCGTTGGGCGACGCCAGTTCAAACCCTATAGTCAATATTCTCTTTGTGCTCATATAGTCCAACAAACCGGTTAAATACGGTTCTTACTTCGGAGGAATTGCTTCACGGCTCTTCCAAATAATACCACGACATTGGATTCAATCGCGATTTGAGGCTTCTCGACAGTATGATTCTGGATTTGTCGGTGACGTTTTTCACTTTTTAATACTGGATTGCGCCACTCGATGGGCTGTCTATTGTGGAGGCTAACAAACTTGGAACAAGAAGGCTGAGGGTTGTCGACAACTATTCAAACTGCAATCACCATCAAGGATTCTATCGAGTCAAACGTTCGCCGTCAGTTCTTAGCTTGTAAACGGATATGCTGAAAGTTTAGCGCGTCATAGGCATATTCCGGAGACTCTTGATGAGATGCTTCGGATGGGGTCGCGATGCGGACCGCTACAGTGTGATCCTGAACGGAAAATTCACGAGAAACTTATTTAGAACTCGTCGCACGCCCTTGTGGTCAGTGCTTTGCCAGTGTTAGGTATTCGGTCGTCGCGAGGCTCTCGACGCCCACTACCGAGTTCCTAACGATGTGTCTACCAGGGTCAGTGCGGTAGGTTTCCCTTCGTCTAGCCACGCTTTTGCCCATCCTTCGGCGATGAGTGCTTCCAGAGATTCAACGAGAACATGCGAGAGCCGTTCGGATGACAATCCTCGCTTACCCTTCGAGACCGCCACACATTCGCAGACCAACGCATCAATCTCGACTGGCTGCGCCATGCGGTTTAGTAAGAGAGCAAAGGCGCCGTCGAAGGGGAGTTTTTGGTCGCCTCTTATTAGGCTGGGAATTGCCTTTACCCGGCCGCTCTCATACAGGGCGAACGCTGTTTCCGTAACTCCCTCAACCTGCCGTACGACCATGTTCTTCCCGGACAGAATAGAAACGGAAGATTGACCGGTCATACGGGAGGTCATTTGCTTTACGCCGCCCATGGGAAAGGTCGCGGCCATCGGGACGCCGATCGTGTCCTGCGCGAAACCTCCTGCGGCAAGCCAGAAGAATGCATCTTCTGCGTTTAACTCCAAGCCTGCAGACAAAGCCAACTCTGAGCAGTACTCCTTTAGATCGGTGAAGCGGCCGTTGCCCGCGTACCAGAACTCGGCGAAGCGCATGTGGTGGCGGATCTGGTGGCGGTGGCCGTCGCTGTATTGATCGCGGATCCAAGCCGGGTCCGTCGTTCGGCGTTGCATTTCCAAGATGGAATACGCGACTTTGCGACCGGAGGTGTGGGCGAGGGTCATACCCGCGGACAGGATCGGGTCGGCGAAGCCGCAACTATCGCCGGTTAGGAACCAATTCTCCCCAGCCAGGCGGCCGGCAAGGAAGTTCCAATCCTTGGTCGCGGAGAATTTTCCCTCCCGCGTCGCGCTTGCGGTCAACTCCCGGATCAGCGGCTCGGATTGGACGGCTTCAAGGTAGATCTCCTCCGGACGTTTGCCCAGTTTTTTGTAGTGCTCGGCGGGGAGAACGAGGCCGACGGAGGTTCGATCTTCCGAGATCGGAATGAACCACATCCAACCCCAGCCCAGGCTCATGACCTGAATGCGGGTCGCGGAATCGCCGGAGCGCTCGGCCCATTCGGCTTGCTGCCAGTAATCCCAAAAGGCGATGTTGCGCAGGGAAGTGGGGTACTCGGTCGGCACAGCCACGGCCTTTCGTAGCACGCCGGCTTCCCCTGAGGCATCCACATAAGTGCGCGCCTTCACCTCAAACGGATCCCCATTCGATGGTTCCACGACGAGGCCCGTGATGAACCCCTCGGCATGGTTCACGGAGGCAACACGCGCCTCCCGAAAGACCCGGCAACCCATTGACTCGGCGTGGTCGAGCAGGATCTCGTCGTAGCGGGAACGATCGACTTGGAAGGCGGTTTGTCGCCGCTGGGGAGAGAGGGGCGCCGGGCGTGGCACGGACTCGAAAGCGCCCGGCTCGATGAAGTTTAGGTACCAGAGCTCATCCGTCGCTCCCCATCGATAAGTGCCACCCAGCTTTACCGGGAATCCGGCCGCTTCGACCTTGTCCCAGACCCCCATCTCCTCAAGGATCCAGGTGATGGCGGGAAGTTGGCTCTCGCCGACGTGGTCGCGTGGGAATTGCTCGCGTTCGAAGATGGCGACGTCCAAATCGGGGGCGTACTTCTTGAGCAGCGCGCCCGCCGTGCTGCCGGCCGGCCCTCCGCCAATGATCGCGACTCCGGTGCGCAGCCTTTCCATTTATTTCAGGAGCGCCTTGCGCTCTTCCGTGAAGCTCCACCACTTGCGACGCTCGCCGGTCTCCGCGAAATGAACCACGGACATGAGGGTGTCGAGCACGCACGGATCTTGCTTGGAACTCGTGATCGACTCCAACTTACGATATAGCGTCAGCGGATCCTGACCTTTGAGCTCCGCAGGCGCACGGAACCCCAAAAGCCGCAGGTCGCGCGCGCAGGCGGGGCCCACGTTGGGGATGGTTTGGAGCGCCTTGAGGATCGTTTGCTCGTCGGTCATTCGCTCTTAACTTTACCGAGCGAATCGCTTAGCGTTGGGTTCTCCTTTTGGTTTTCGAAGACCATGTAGCCTTCAGCGCCCTTGGGGTCCATCTTCATCGTGACGCCTAGAAGTTTTGGTAGGGTGGCATCGAGATACAGGTGGATGGGACCCGACTCCGCGTCACCAGATTTAACGCTCGCCAGTATCTCCCGAACTGGCTGTCCCCGCCACTCCTTGGCCGGTCCGAATACGTAACTGAGCTGGACCTCCTTGGCCTCGTTGCGTATGATTTTCGCCGTCGTCGTGTCTTGGAGGAAGGAAAGAATCAGGCCGCCCGAAACGTCCCAGCCGGGAACGGAATTGAGGCTGGTTTCGAGGGTTTTGACTACTTGATGTCCGTTAGGAAAGATTGATACGATGTGCTCTCCATCCGAAAAGTAATTCGGAGCTGGGCTATTTCTGTCTTTGTCCGCGAACACCGGCGGTTTGGTCACCAATAACTCAAAGTGACCGCCTTTCTTCCACTGTAGCGACTGCGAGTACTGGCCGGGAAACAGGCCGGAAGAGTCCTTATGCTGAATGCTCATCGAGAAAGCGCTTAGAGTCTGGTAGTGACTCATGGCCTCGATCAGGGTCGCCTTTGGGTCGGTTTGAATAAGGGTTAGGCAAAGGGCAGCGAAAACCATATCGGCACATACGCAGATCGGTTGATCGCGTTTCGTTTTCGCACGTCGTCAGCGGGGAGGCGTGCTTGGGCTTAGGTTCTCGGCGCAGGCCACGGCGCGGTGTCGGTGAAGCCATACGACCGGTTTGGGAAAGGGGCGTCGTATGGCTCCGCGCCGTCCAGGCCGAGCTCGAATGCGAGCATCCAAATCTGTCCGGCTTTGTAAATCACATGCTGCCCCATGTGGAACAGGAACGACCTCACAAGACGTTTTTCACCTTCCCAAGGCTCGCGCCCTTCGAGAAGTTGGTCCTGGGTCAGCGACCGAATCAAGCGTCGCCACTCCTTGGCTTCTCCTTCTAAAAGCGCGATCATCGCCGGTTGGTCTAGTGGAAGTTCGGGAGTAGGTTGGTGGAGGCTACGGTCGAGGACCGTAAGCTGCTGACGGTCGCACCATAGCCATACGAACGTGTGCTCGCAAGTTTCCCGAGCGGTGGGGGTTCGCTCCGAAAAACTCCAATTCCATTTATCGGGCGGAATGAGACGCGCCGCCCTCAAGATGCTTCCGACATAGCCGGGGACCATAAGTTCGAGCATTTGAAGTTCCGTTTCGAGGCGTTCGAAATCGGGATTCGTCTGTTCGGACTGGTCGGCCATGAGACCAACATACCTCTTGGGCGGATCGAAGGCTACTGACCATTGCCGCGATTCATTGTTCGCCTGATCAGAGCCAGGCAGCTCGCGAAGTGGGCGGTTTGCATCGGATTCTTAGCCCTGTGCAACGAGGTTTCTAGCGATCGTTGAAGCCGCACTAACTCGCTATTCGCAAGCTCCACGGCATCGCTCGGCGCTTTAGTCTTTTGGGTTGCGATTTGACAAAGCAGCGAAAGGTGGTGGGTTTGGAGGCTGCGCCGCGTTTGGGTCACCACGTGGCCATTGGAAAGCTCCGACCATACGGAGGCCTGAAGGCGAGCGAAGAGATCCGGAAGGGTAAGGGTCGATTGAGACCGGTACTCACTATTCGCGAGACGGTTGAGACGACCGGCGTCGAGGAGGGAGTCCAAGGCGGATGCTTGAGTGTCGGTGACTCGGTCCAAAACGGGGGCCAATCGGTCTTCTCCATGCGTCTGGTTGGCGAACCCGTTCGGAGTGCCGGCCATCATCGAAGCTTCCTGGGATGAGATGCCTGGCGAATTCTCTTCGAGTTCCATCCGGCAGATGAGGTTTAGCGCTCGGTGCTGGTCTCGAAGGGAGACGGGGAGAACCGGGGGCTTCTCCGATGGGTCGCCACGATAGCTATTGCTGATCGTCAGACCACCAATATATGTTTCGGCAAATGATAGTGGTCGGATGATCCCGATGAACCACAGGATGTTGAAACGACGCGTGAACTCGTAGTAGCTCTCGCCTGCTTTTGGGTGCGCCTGAGATAGCTTGGCTCTTAAGCTCGCGGCGAGCCGGTTCATGTGGTCCGACCATGCCAAGGGATCCCGGCTCATATCGAATCGTCTTGCCGCGGGGGCCCAGTCGTCGGCGATTTCATCCGATAGAAACGCCAATCCTGGCTCGTTTGTGCGTGAAGCCAATGCGCGGAGGGTCGGCAACTCGTTTTCGGACGATTGGGCGGGAAGCGGTTTGTAGCCGTACTCGATGGCCCACTTGTCGTATCGGCCGACTACGCCTGAGTAGTAGGGAATCTCCGGTCGCCCAATCGCCTCGATATTTTCTGGGATGTAATCCATTACGGAGGCGGTGGTGCCTTCTCGATTGACCACTTGGGGGTCGCCCAGATCTTTCTCCGTCAGGTACGTGCTCCCCATGAAGTTGTGCCGAAGACCCAGGCAGTGCCCCATTTCGTGGGCGACGGATTCCCGGATGAACTCGTCGACTAGTCGTTTTTTCTCCTTCGGGGAATCGTCGGCAAGTGCCTCGATCGCGGTTGCCGCAAGCAAGGCGGTTCTCGCGGGATAGGGGCACACCAAAGATGTCGAAAGACTGGGGTTTTGCGAGCGCCCGTCGTCGAACATGTCGTACTCCAGCGAGGCGAACTGCGCGAAGGACGAATCAAAATTAATAGAGGCGCCGACGATCTCTCCGGTCAGGTCGTTGCTGCGGACCAAGGCGGTCGAGAAGGGAAGGTTGACCATCCACCGAACGACGTTATAACGAGTGTCCGCAATATCCCAATCTGCGTCTTCCGGCATCTGTTTGACCTCGATCGCATCCTTAAATCCTGCTTTCTCAAACGCGGTATTCCACATGAGCAGCCCCTGCCGAGTCGGTTCTCGATATTCCAGCGGCATTGCGTTGTCGATGTAGAAAACGATGGGCTTCTTGGGCGGACTAAGGGGAAGGGAAGGATCCGCCTTTTCCAGATGCCAACGGCGGATGAAGCTCACCCGAGGATCGACATTGGTTGGATCGCTATGGTCCAGAAAAGAGGTGGCCATGAAGCCGACCCGGACGTCGCCGATACGGGGTCGATATCCATCTTCAGGGAGCACGGAGAGGTTGTAGCTGACGGCAAACGGGATCCTTTGCTGATCTGCAGCTGCGGCGCCCGACCAGGTTAGCGAGTGCACCATGCGGACGACCGCGTTTTCCGGCAAGGCTTTTATGGAGTCGAAACGCCCACTGGTGGCATCGAAGACGTAGCCGTTTCCCGCGTCCTTTAGCATGGAAGCGATATGGGCGGGGTCGTTCTTTAGCCATGAGGTGACGTCGAGCAGGATTGTTCCTTGCTCTTGGCGCCGACCCTTGATCTCGAACGAGACAAGGGTCTCGTCGTTGTATTCACGTTCGAGGGCGCGGCGAGCTTGGACGCTTCGCATGGCGCGGTTGTCGATGGCCGGGATGGCGAACTCGACCCGAGTGTCATCGATCTTGTGGATCTGAAAAATGAGGTCGTTAAGCGGCTTTCCCTGAAAGATATGGATCGGCGTCGCCATGGTGCCGGAGCTTGCGGTCGCCTCCAGGAAAAGGTTCTTTCCGAGGAGCTTCTCCGGGACCTCCATGTAGATCGAGTCCGTCGTGCCCTTTCGCTGACGATAGAACGTGAAGAGACCGGCGAACTTGGTAGAGCCCTTCACGATTGCGTCGAAGTCTTGGACCGCGTCTGCCACGGGCGGGTGATCGGTTGCCGTTTGAGCCGCTGCCGCTTGAAGCTGCCCCAGAAAGCAAAGGGTTCCAAGAACGATGGGGAGGGCGCCTTTCAGCGAAGGCAAGGAACTCGTTTTCTCATGCGTAGGCACGGCCAAAGTCTACGGACCGGCGGCATCGACTCCAACCGCTGAGTTACGAAGGTGGTGGAAATTGAACCAGTAAGATAGATTAAAGGTTCAAAATGGAGAATGAAAAGACTCGCGACGAGCCCGCGGCGGAAAGCTATGACTATCCGATGATCGGATACAACGTCCGGTGCAGCCGGATGGCCCGCAACCGGACCCAAGATGAGCTTGCCAAGTTGGCTTCCGTGGGCCGGTCAACCGTCCGCCGGCTCGAATTGGGGCAACGCGTTCACCCCAATAGCGTCATCAAGATCTGCAACGCACTAGGGCGGCCGATTTCAGTGATTAACTCCCTAATGCCGTATGGGACACCGGATCAGCGCCGGGCTTTTCATCAGCACCGGGCCGAGGATCTGACCTAGTTTGGGCATGGGGATGTGAGAAAGGGAATTCCGAAGGACAACCAAAAGCTGCTGCAATCCGAACCGGAACGGGCTCGACTCGCGAAGCTCGGTTTGGTTTCGATGTTTGAGGCGTATGCGGTAACGATGCCCTACGGCCCAAGCATTTCTTATGCGGAGATCTGCGACGTGGTCAGTCTTGGGCGTCATGAAACTTACCGTACATGCATCTTGGTCGGCCTCCGAGGAGAGACTGTCTTTCGAATGGACGGTGTGGCCGTGCGGATTGGGGAATGGGAGTCCGTAGGCTTCGATACGGAGCGCGAAGCGACCTTGGAACCCGCGATTCCCAGGGAAAGCAGCAGCTTTCCGCCGCTCGTCCTCTTTGTGATGGGGAACCGCCGAGGCCATGTCCCCATCGAGTTTAACGAGACGAAAAGGAAGCGGATTCGGCGACTGGGATGATCCGCCGGCGTCAAGAAAACTGCAGTTTCCAGACGATGCCGAACCTGTCGGTTACGATGGCGTACCTGTTTGCCCACATGGTCTTGCCGGGCGGGAGGTTCACCGTCCCTCCTTGGGCGAGGGTCTTGGCGGCTTGGTCTACGTCCTCCTCACGATCGAGGTGAACGAGGAGGGCGAAGCCGCCGAAGTCGCCGCGCTCCTTGGTGGGGTCATCGCTGAGGTTGAGCGTTGTGCTGCCGATCCCGAGCGTGGCATGGAAGACCATGTGATCGCCGTTGGGCGGTCGGAGAAACTCGGGAGCTTGGCTGAAGCGGGATAAGTGCTGCACCTCAGCCCCGAGTGCGTTTACATAGAGGTCGATCGCTTCCTGGCAGTTGCCGTCGAAGAACAGATAGGTGCAGACGTCCACGGCCCATGTTATCCCGCGCCGGCGCACCGTGGACGGCGGCAGTTAGTTTCTAGGTCCGGACCAGGGTCGGACTTCAACGGTCATTCCGTAGCGGAGCACGGGGTGGAGCTTGGCGATCTCGACAACGTCCCTTTCGGATGGCGCCTCGGCAAAGACGATCGTATCGAAGGAGCCGTCGTGAGACCCCTCTTCGGCGATGGATCCGTCGCTCTTTGCGGCAAATTCAGTGACCGTCTTGCCGAAGTGTCGGGGCTCGATTTTGATATCTCGGGCGTAGACATCTTTGACCCAGGCATCGATTTCAGCTTGGCGATGGGGAGCTTCGGCCGGCGAAATCGGCCGGGTCAATCGAAAAATCATGGCGAATTTATTCATGGTGGGCTTCTCCGAGCGTTGTTGTGTGAGCGTCGATGATTTCGCGAAAAGGAGCGAAAACGCCGTCAAAAGGAAGGCGACGGGTAGCTGTTTCATCCACCCAAGTATTCAGTGGGGGCTCATCGCGCCGATTGAACAAAATCGGCATTCTGCGGAGTGCGCGTCATCGCCTCTTTAGGAGCTAAATCCGCGAAGCGCCGAAATTCGCGGATAAAGTGAGACTGATCGGCGAAGCCGGCTTCGACCGCGCTCATGGAAAGGCTTGTGCCCGATTTGGCCAAATTGACGGCGTGGAGGAATCGGGACAACGCTTAGAATCGCTTCGGAGTAAGCCCGGTGGCCTTCCGGAAAGACCTTTCCAGCGCGCTTTGACTGCACCCGATTTGATCGGCGATCCGATGGATACTTTTGCGCGGGCTCGATGCGAGGTATCGGATCGCCCGGAAGATGCGCGTGTCTACGGTGCTCGATTCCGCCACCCCGGAAAGGAATTGATCGATCAGGCGGAACGATTCCTGGTTGCCCTTTGACGCGTGCAGCTTCTCGGCGAATTCGGGCGTCCCGGACCATCGGCCACCCAGGGCCGAAAGCTCAATGGTTTGCCCGCAGACGTCTGCGCCATCCATGCCGAGAAAGCCGGCGAGGGACGTGGGCCGTAAGTGGATGAAGGCAACGGCGCTGTTCGGCCCGTGCCAATGGTGGCGGATTGCCTCAGAAAGGCCTGTGAGCGCGCAAACAGGCGCGGCCCGTCCCGGTCCGATGAAGCAATCGCCACGAAGCGGCACCGCAATGATTGGGCCCAGTTCGGGGAAGTGAAAGTCGGAAGCCTCGTGGGAAAACTCAACGACTCCATATCGGAAGGCGAGGTGCGCAAGCGACGGATGGGGCCGGCAAAGTTGCAATCTCGGCGTGCTCAGGCTCGCCAAGTTTCTGAAGCGCGGCGAGTCGTCTCGATTCATTCACCCTGACCGCCGCCGAGCATGCAGCGGTAAATATACAGTTGGCCGGTGTGATACCACTCGTGAGCGGCGATGTTCCTCAACACCTCGCTTCGGGGGCACTCAGTCAGGCGCAAAGCTTCCCACCAGGCCTCCGGGCACTGAACCGGCATTTCGAGCTCGGCCTGCGTCATCGAGTCGATGTAGTCGAGCGTCGTTTGCCGAATTGCGGCCAGCGCGGCTCGAGCTTGATCGAGGGTGATCGCTTCGAGATCGAAAGAAGGCGGCTCGTCGTCGGGCCAAACCCCCGTCTTCATCCAGATCACGGTTTCACGATCCTTGTCGGCAATCTCAAGGATTTGACCCGCCACCGTTCGCATGCCGGCTCCGGGGCGCCAAGGCAGGTCCGAGTCGGTAAATCCATTTAGCGCCTCGTCGAGGTCTCGCCTCACCGAAGTGAAGCGCGCCTTGAGAAGTCCGTGGAGATCAAGCACTTTAGACACCTTCGACGATTCGGAAGTCGCGTTCGGCGCAGTCGCCGAGAACGGCGAGGGCCTTTCGGTACGCCTCGCTCGCGTAGGCTTCCTTCGCCTTGTCAAAGCTCTCGAATTCCATCACAACCGTGCGTTGTTTGAGGCCGGCTTCGTGCGGTTCAATGGCTTCGGAGGTTCGAACGAGCGGACGCCCACCATGAGCTTCGATGGCGGTGAGCGCGAGGGGCGCGTACTCCCGCATGGCCGACTCATCGGAGACGGAGTGGTAGGCGACGATCCAATAACCTTTCTTCATAGTCTCTTTCTTCTACTGGACTGATCGCTTACCAATCGCTACTCGGACTGCAAATGTCGCCAATGATCGTTCCCGTATGCCTGTTCTGACCCGGGTTCCACTTTTTTGATTTTTCCTGTTCTGCCGGCACCTGTACCAGCATCGCCGCCGGTTTGCCATTGTGGGTCACTACGATTGATTCGCCCGTTTGTGAAACCTCATCCACGAGCTCGTGGCACCGGGCTTTGAGTTCGGTTACCGAAATGGTTTTCACATTGGTATGGTACACGTCGGTCGCGATGTTAACCGTCCACCGAGATGCGCCTTAAGAAAAGTTTGAAAATGCCTGTCGAAGCCCAGTTGAGCGGTTCGACCAGATAGGGAAGGCGGGGCAGATGGCTTGCGCCGATCGAAGGTAAGGAAAAACCATGAAGTATTTAGTTGCAATTCACCTCCCCGACAATTTCGATGGCTACGGCGACGACCAGGAAAATGCGGTACGCGATATCGACGCACTCAACGCAGAGATGGAAGCCGCCGGGGCACGGTTTTTCGCGGGTGGTTTGCTCGGGGTAAACACCGCAAAAGCGCTGCGATCTCATAACGGCAAGGTCATCGTCACCGACGGGCCCTATTTGGAAACCAAAGAGCATATCGGCGGCTTCTGGATTTTGGACTGCGCGAATGAGGAAGAGGCGTTGGAGTGGGGGCGCAAGGCGGTAATCGCTTGCCGGGCTCCGGTGGAGGTGCGTGGGTTCGGTCGCAACAATGCCGACTAAGATGAGGGCATGGGCCAAGAAAGAATCCAGGAAGCCTTAGATGCTCACTGGCAGGCTTCGGCGGCCGGCGATGCCGACGCCGAGCATGAAATCTATGCCGAGGATGCGATTTGCGACTACCCGCAGTCCGGCGAACGCATCGTCGGACGCCGCAATCTGCAGGCGTTGCGGAGTCATCATCCGGGCAAGCCTTCCGGCTTCAACGTTCGGCGAATGGTAGGAAGCGGTGATCTCTGGGTCACGGAATATACGATTACCTACCAAGGTCAATCGGCGTTCACCGTGAGCATGATGGAGTTCCGTGATGGCAAAGTCGTCCACGAAACTCAGTACTTCGCCGACCCCTTCGAGGCGCCAGCCTGGAGACGCCAGTGGGTGCAGCAGGAAGGGTGAAGTACCCGAGTGCCTCTGGAACGGCTACCGCTTCAAAGTCGGCTATCCGCCGCACTGGCGAGATTATTCGGATGCCACGATTCGCAAAGACGATCTGACCGGCAACGTCCTCCGTTTACAAAAGGCAAATTGGTCTCACTCGTGTTCTTTGCTAAAGGCGCAGCGGAGCGCGTAAGGCTCTAGTGATCGACCTCTAGTCTTCGACAATAAGTACCGTAGCGGTGGGATTGATGGCGACGAACCGGCTTGCGGCCTCCATGGTTGCCGCGAGTGCTTCTTCTGGTGGCCAGCCCGCGTCGAGGCCGATCGGTTTCAGGGCGACGGAGCAATTCAGGCTGAACTTCGCGGTCTCGAATGCGGCGAAGCATGCCTTTTTTAGTAGCTCTATGCCCTGGTCGGGCGACGGTTCTCGGACATGGACGAGGTCGTGTTGCCGAAGGTAGTAGCCCGGGGTTCGGCGGACTTCGCTAGGCGTCGGAGTCCAGTCGCGGAGATCTGGAATAAGAAGATCTCCGGCCAGCTGCCGGATTTGTCGCACCCAGGGCGTTTCCGAAAAGGGAAGGATGAGGGTGCGGACATTGAGGTCGGGCAAGTTGCCCTCGACAAACTGAATCGGTTCGTGCTCTTCTTGGTTCGCTTGGAGATCCATGGCGGCGGGTCGTTCAATACCTTCGAGATCGATCACCGCTGTCGGCGTTCCGGTCGCAATATCTTCGAGGCGATAGCGGTAGAGCACGCCTAGCCTCGCGAAAATGAGTTGGCCGAGGGAGTCGTATCCTGCCCAGCAGATTCCACTATCCAGTAGGCCGGGGTAGTCGGGAAGGTCCCATTCGAATACGCGGCCTTTACCGCTGAAGTAGCCGCGGTAGCGAACTCGGAGAATCGGATGCTGCGGAGTCGGCTGGTATACCCAACCGGGATCGTCCTCGCAGATCACCGTGTAGACGCCAGTTTTGATGCGACGCTCCTTCCCGAGCGGTCCAACTCTGCGGAATCCGTCACGTTCAAAACGAGGATAGAGAACGCCTTCGTCTTCGCTGTAGTTGCGATTGTGCAGCTCTTCGTATTTGTACGGGAAGTCAGGCGGGACGGCGCTCATCGCTTGCTGGGCTTCGTATTTCGTGTGCCAAGTGTTGATCTCAAGCCGGTTTGGCGACTGGAAAACGCCGCCTCCGTCATAGGTTCCTGCGTTGGCCCAGTCCACCACGGTTCGCAGGAAGGGTGGGCGGCAGACTCCACTCCAGGTAGTTCCGGTTGCGCCCATGGCAAGATAGATCATGTGCTGGCCGTCGAAGGAGACATCGCTCCGCATCTCGTAGATTCGGCCGGAGAACCAACTGCCATGCTCGATCTCGTCCGTTTGGGTGTTCCACCGCATTACGTGGAAGAGGCGAGTAGGCTTGCGCCTAATGACCACGACAAGCGGCGCCTCCCGAGCAGGCAACAGATGTATGCGGGCCGGTTGGGGCTTTGAGCTCATGGGCGGGCAACGTGCTAACGTGACTATACGAAGGGACTTTTAGGAGACCGCAACAAGCTCCTTCCCTAAGTACGCTCCAGAAACGGCGATGAGATTGTATCTCTCCTCCTTCGGAATCGGCAGATGCCCTGAAGAGCTGCTTGCGCTTCTTCGGGGCAGAAAGCACGTGGCCGTGGTGCTGAATGCCAAAGACGGAAGTTCGGAAGAGGGACGCGCGAAGAGCTTGGCGGAAGAGATGCGGGTGATGACAACCCTCGGCCTCGAGCCGACCGAGCTTGACCTGCGGAAATTTTTCGGCAGATCCGACCTGCTGCGGGAAACGCTTTCGGAAATCGATCTGGTTTGGGTCCGCGGAGGAAATTCGTTCGTACTGCGCCGCGCGCTTCGGCAGAGCGGAGCCGACGAGATTCTCTGCGAGTTCTTGAGGCTGGACAAGATCGTGTACGGTGGCTTCAGCGCGGGCGTTTGCGTGCTTTCGCCATCTCTAAGCGGTTTGGAGACCGTTGACGATCCCACCACGGCGCCCGCGGGATACGAAGTGGAGCCGGTATGGGACGGTCTCGGTCTCCTGCCATACGCCGTCGCACCTCACTACCGCTCAGACCACCCCGAGTCGCCGGCAATCGAACGGCTTGTGCAACGTTTCATCGACGATCGCACGCTCTTCAAGGTCCTGAGAGACGGCGAGGCGATCGTGGTGGACGGGGAAAAGCACGTTCTGGTGGGATAGATGGCCTGCGTGAAATGAAGGTGGTCACCGTCTATACCGCATCGGTTGGCCTCGATTCCATCAACCGTACATCCTGGATTTTCAGGCAATTGCCCATACTGACCCCGGTTAGATTAGCGGTGACGGTACCGGATCAGAACCTTTTTGAGTTGCTCCAAATCCGTAGATTTCACGGCCGGATTGCCTTCGGCAAAGAAGCGAAGCGCCGTTGTAACTTCGGCATCCACGGAGGGAATGCCCCAGTATCGTTCCCAAGGTTGTGCTCCGTGATAAGGGCGCTCCGAGCAGACGACTACCTTGCCATGTTCGTCTAAAACCGCGATCTCGGGCATGTTGAAGTTCAGTCCATGGCCCTTGGTCCATGCTCTAGCCCCGGGCGTTTCCAAATCCTTGTGCTTGGCGAAGTAGTCGGGCCGTTCCTTACGAATGAAATCCTCTCCGTAATCGATGAAGAGCACGTCAAAGTATTGACCGATCGCACTTTTGAATTGCGGGGAGGTTGCCAGATGCTCGAATTCGAGGCAAGGGCCGCACCAAGAGGCGCCAAACTTGACCAACAAGCGCTTGTGGTGGTTTGCCGCCTTCGCCGTGGCGCGAGCAATAATGGCCTCGCAATTCTCGCTTTTGCTGCCTAACTGGCCACCGTGAGCCGCAACCACGGCGAGCATCACATGGATCAAAACGACCATCCTTTGTCCAATCTACTCTTCGGTGCAGGGGGCATTAGTCGAACTAACAAATCGTCAGATGGAGATGAACGACGCTCCTGACTAATTCGCAGGCTCAGTTCTTTCATTTTGAGCCTCAAAACCATACCGTATTGCCGCTTGAAGTACATCGATGTCTATGTCTTTAATGGCTTTGAATCGGATACAGTAGCCGGTCACGCTCGCCTTTCCTATCGTTTTTCCAAATGACTCGGCTAGGTATGTCTTATCTTCCAAACCAAGAATGTAAACAGATATTCCGGTCTTGTTTGCACTCAAGCCAATTCGATAGAACTCCCTTGTCGTCCCATCTGCATAGGATATCGTGTAGTGGCCATACCCGATGTTGGGATTGGCAACAATCTTGCCTTCGCTGTTCTTGCCGTCAGTGAACCATAATTTACTGGTCGGGGATAGCTGCAGGGTGAGATCGTGCAGCGCCCGCAGGTCAGCACGTTTTGGTTCAAGTTGGCTGGCAATATACGTTTCGATTTGTTCTTCTACACTCATTTTCTTCCCAACTTTTTGTCGCCTGGCTCAAGTTCAAATCGACATGAGAGTTCGAACCACATCTCGTTGTGTCAGGTTTTGAATGAAAGAACCTTGGCATTTTGAACCTGTGGAGTCAGATCCCAGCATAAACGATCGCCGCCCCCGCAATCGCCGGGAAGGGGGATAAAACACGAAGTGTCAGCGTGGTGAGCCTCCGAGACCACCAGTGGCCATAGAAGCCGTGCCATCGGATTGGAAGGGCCAAGATCACCAGCGACGAAATAACGATGCACCAGCCTGCCACTTCAAAGGCCAACGGCAGCTTTGATAAGGGTGAACGAATAATCAGTGCTGCACCGGCAACAATCCTTAGGCCCTGTTCCGTGAGTTGAAGACGCAAGTTGGACGAAGCCAAGCTCGAGGCCATTTTCTCAAACAGTTTCAGACCGTAGTCAGGCCACACTGCCATCAAGATCGAAACTCCGACGAGCCAGAGACCTGAGGTGATTACGATAATAAGTGCGATAGTCTGCACGGGTTACTCGGCCCCCCTCTTACGCTCGTTCTTACCTTCGCCAGGTTTCCCATCCTAGCCCCAAAGGGCCTTGTCTACACTGGCTTCAAATTTGCATCAATATAGTAGTACCATTGTGATTGCAACGTAGGAGGAAACACTATCGCCCGTGCCCAATTCCGCTTGGGTATTCATTGAGCGTCTGTCTGTGAGCCTCGGACGTTGCCGCGATCCCCGATTGGTCGATGATATGGGTGATCTCGCTGCCACGCCGGCCATTGAGCCAGATTGTGGTGAGATTGTGAAAGCGGACGCCAGGTCCGGACGGCGCCTCGATCGCCGCGTTCGCCTTAACGGCGGCGTCCCGGAAGTAGCAATACACCCCTATTCCCCACGCCTCGTGCCGAGCGACCTTATCCCCAACTTTGTAGGCAGCAAAGCCGGTTCCCCAAGAAGCCTGGTCAGGAACGTCGTAGGGCATTTCCGACTGGTACATGTAGACGCGGCCGTCTTCGCCGTTCCAGAGGGTTTGGTATTCCTCGTGGTGCTCGTTGAAGAGGCCGTAGATCGTCACGTTGTCGCCGTCGACGACCAGGCCATGCTTGCTTACGTTGTCGGCCCAGCGGGCGTGGGCGCCGTGGTCGGCTCGCCAGAGCCATAACTGATCGCAAAGAACGTCGTTGCTCCAAATTCGAAGCTCGTCGTCGTTCGAGCCGCCGGTAGCGCCGCCGGTTCGGACCGTAACGTCGTACAAGCACGTCGGATTCGAACTATGACGGCTCTTCGTCTTAGCCGTCCCGACCTCGACCAGTACGGGAGACTTCACCGGGCCGGCGTCTACGATCAGGCTGGCGACCTTTACGCCGTCGACATCCGCCACCGACAAAGCGGACTGTCCCGTTGTAGGAATAAGGGTGGCGAAGCCCAGGCCCATCACGATCGTGTTCAGATGCGTGACCTGGAGCGGCTTATCGAGCCGGTAGATGCCGGGGGTGAAGAGTAGGTGCTTCCCCTCGGCAAGTGCTTGATTGATCTCGGTCGCATTTGAAGTCTCCGGGTGCGCGACATAGAATCGATCCAAAGAAATGGAGGAACCGGGTGTCGCCTTTGCGGCCCAACTCACGCCCGAAGTCTCGCGCCGAAGGCCAGGCACGAATACGCGAAAGCTACCCTTCTTATCGACATATAGATAAGGTTTCTCCCGGATGACCGGAGTCTTGTCGACGACCGTATAGCCGGGGTTAGGGAAGGCGCCGACGGGAGCGTTCTGGCAGCCGACGAAGACCATGTTCCAATTTGAGCCGGTCCAGTTCGACCACCGGTCATTTCGAGAGAGCCATTGTTGCTGGGAGCCGGAGTCGACTTTGCCGTCGACGAGCGAATCGGCCAAGAAACCGCCGCTCGCCCAACCGGCAGTGTGACGGGAAGACCAGGCGAAAAGCTGGAGATCGCCCTTAACATGCAACCGCCTCAGGGGCGCCGCCTGCGAGACAGCGATCTGCAAAATCCCCTGATTTGAAGACGGCGTCACCGCATAGTTTTCGAACGACCGCCAAAAATTGCAGGTCGCGTTGGCATTCGGCATCCAGTTGGCCGGCACATTTGTCGCTCCGTCGATCTGCACGTCATCCGGGTTCTGGCCGAGCCCCGCGACCTGAGTGTAGAACCCGACGTCGAAGGCGGCGTGGTAGGCGCCCGGCTTGAAGAGGAGGGCCACCCGCTCGGGGCCAAACTGGTTTGCCTCCATCTTTTTGAAGACGCCCTGGGCGGTCTGCTGAATGTCGGAAGCGGCCATGCCCGCATCGAACACATAAACGTTCGGCCCAAGGAGGGTCCGATTTGCTTCAGCGACCTGGATGCGAGCGGCTTTGCCGGCAACCAGAAGGAGGAGTAGAGTCACCCTCGGAATTTACACCTTGGACGCCTGACCCGGTTGAGATCCGGGTCAGGACGATCGATAGAGAGGCTAGTTTCCAGCCGGGCGCTTACCGCCGGCGAACCCCAGTTTGAGTTTCTCTGGCGAGACGGAGGGCGTGTTTGCCTTGGTGTGGTCGATACTCTTGGCGAAATCGGCCACGTTGGACTGGTCTTGGCCGGACGATCCGGCCGTGGTCTTGAATACAATCGCGCCGCAGAGCAGCACGACGGCAACCAAGCCGACGGCGATCCAAGTCTTGCGGTTGGGTTTGGCCATCTTAATTGGTGGTCGACCAAAGGAACTTGTCCGGGTTGGTGACGAAGCCGGCCGAGAAGTCCTTAACGTCGCAACCTGCGGCGAGTGCGGTCATCGGAAGGGCTTTGGTGTGACCATCCGTCCAGGCGACGATTACCTGCGTGCCGCTGCTGTGCCATGGCCACGCGCCGCCGAACACGTTCCAAACCAGAGGCTGGCTTGGCATCCATCCGCCGAACCACCAATAGCCGTCGCCGTTGGCGTAGCCCGGCCGCATGTCAACCCCATTGGCGTCCGTCCAGCATGGCGCATCCACCGCGTAGTTGCCGCCGCCGTAGGGCGCTCCGCTGGGCGTACGTCCCCAAAGCGCGCTGACCGCCATGATCGAATTGGCCGGCCGCGCGATCTGAGTCTGGGTCACGCTTGTCGGGGTCATTTGGAAGTTTGGCGCCGGGTAGAGGATCGGACCCATGAACTGCATGTTCACCCCCCAATCGGCGGTGAACCCGAAGTTGTACTGCCTTTGAGCCTCCGTGGTAGGAGCGGGAACCGAACTGTCCGGATAGTTCCGGCTCGACGTACTCGCCGGATCCATCGGGTCCACCAGCACTCCTTCGGATTTGTAGTACGGGCGGATAAGCACGTGATAGTTGCTATCTCCTTGGACCACGCTGAAGGTGCCGTTGTAGAGCAGGATGGGAAAGTGGTCGTCGTTATCGATGGTGTACTGCAAGCTGGCGAGATTTACCTGCTTGGAGTTGGAGATCGCCGCCGCCTTCTTGGCCGCAGCCTTTGCCTGAGCGAACACGGGGAATAGTATCGCGGCTAGGATCGCGATGATCGCGATCACGACGAGCAGCTCGATGAGAGTAAACCCGTACCTCGTCGCCACCTGTCGATGGTTGATGTTATTAGATTGAGCCATGTAAAACGTACTCCAATAAGCTTAGTAAGGCGATAAAAACAGAATTATCGCAACGTTATGAATGAGATCGGCGATCCCAAGACGCTTTGTCCCTTTGGTGGGATGGCCATGAAGGTTATGGGGCCGATGGCCTCTTAACCGATTGCATGTTACATGGCCCTCGCCTGAATTGCAACGATTTTCTTGGTGCCGCATCCCCTATGCCGCCCAACGGATTGGCAAATAAATTCACAGGTGGTCTTAGCGTTCTCGGCCGCGTAAGCGCTGAGTGAACTTCTGACAAAATGGCTCCTCGTCAGGCTACGAGCCCCGCCAGTACACCAAGAAAAGATCCTTCGTAAAGCAAGGGAATTCAAAGGATCTGCGTTGCTTTGGCCATGCAAAATCCACTGCGGACGCTTCAAAACCGAGCTGCGATGAAGGGGTTTGTGATAAATAGGGGCCATGGCCATGGGTCTTGCCGTCGCGATCTGGTTGATGGGCCAGTATTTGCCGAGAGGGTCAGAAAACTGGGTAGAGATTTCGGGCGAGATTTTGTCCGACTTGGGGAAGACCCACGTGCCGTCGGGCGATCCCTATGCGACAGTAACCGCAGGTATTTCGGTTGACCGCACCAACGGCGACGTTTACCTGCTGGCCAACAACATTGGGATCTGCAAGAGCGTCGACCAGGGAAGGTTGTTCCGCTTAGTTTCGGGAGATGCGGTAACTGGCCGCTTCGAAACCGGCTGGAGCTTAAACATCGATCCGGATGGCCGGCGGCTCATGGCGTTTTCTATCTACGGCTCCTCGGCGTACAGTCCGGATGCCGGTAAGACGTGGTCCCGCTCTGCACTAAGCCACCTCGACTATGGAGCCGTAGATTGGCGGGACACGGGTCGCACACTTCTGGCCGTCGCACATGAAAGTGGCGGCAAATTGGAACTGAGCGCAGATGCCGGAGCTCATTGGTCATCGCCCGGGACTGGGTATTGGGGGGTCGGGCTGTGGGATCGTAGGACGATGTTGGCAACCCGAGAGGGTTCTGCGGGAATCATGCGGAGCGACGATGGCGGCCAAACTTGGCAGCGCGTCTCCGAAGAAACGGTGGCCGCTCCGGTCATGGTCGTATTCAAGGGCGCCTGCTACTGGTTGGGCGAGCACGGACTTCTCATCAGTCGCGACCATGGCCTCCATTGGACGTTGCTCAGGGAGACGCCTGCCGGAGCGACATTAGGGCCGATGTTTGGTCGCGACTCCCGGCACATGGTCGTGGGCGCGCCGACAGGAGTCTATGAGACTGAAGACGGCGGGCGTTCATGGCGACTCGCCGCACCCTTGGCTCCGCAAATCAAGGTCCTGAAGGGCGGAAAATACGGGACATACGGCTGGGATCCCATCCGTGAGATCTTTTACGCATCACAGATGCGAATGCCCGCATACCGGCTCCGAGGTCGCGAATAGCTTCCGGTTTCACTTGCCGTTCGGGGCGGTCGATTGCCCCAACTCCTTTAACCCATCTTCCACGACGTATTTCCAAAATGACGCATCTTTCTTGTCAACCGTCATGATCTCTTGAGCCCGGCGGAATGCCGCAAGGGCGCCTTGCCGGTCGCCTTTTATGGCCAATGCCTCGCCAAGCAGTGCATGGGCTTGGAGCATGTTTGGATGATCCGCTTTTATTCGGTTGACGATAGCAAGGGTTGTAGGGATGTCTCCGTCCTGCAGCAAAACATGGGCCGCGGATGTGAGCGAGCCGGAGTCCTCCCCGAGCGAGCGCATGAGTTCGACGGCCTTCTCAACGCCATGTTGGCGAACGTACAGGGACATTTGGCGTGCCGATGGCGGGGCAGGAGTCGGCGGTTTGTACTGTAGGGTGAATCTGGAATCAAGCCCTTCGCCGCGCGCGCTCCGTTCCAGCGCCTTTGTGGCCGCGGGCAGCCGGCTCAGAGTTGCGTCCAAAAAGTACAGAACGTGATTGCAAATGCGGTCGTAGCTGGTGCGCCGAACGTGGCTAGCGTCCGGCCATTTTCCCGGGAGAAGCGCGGGTCTGATGGCGCCATGGGTGAGGTAGTCGTTGTGCTTCAGTCCGTCCACGCTCGCGCCGTACCCCGGCCCGAACTTGAGATACGGTTCGAGGTAGCTGAAGTCGGCTTTACGTTCCGTTGAGGCAAAGCGCAAAGAAGCCGCCCGGATATTGTTCCGGTTCCTTTTCATTTGCTGTTGGAGCGACTCGACGCCTGAATTCTCCACGGAGTCGTACTCGAGCCCGGAGTCGAGGGAAACAAACGCTCGGACCGATGAATCCGGCTCGGAGGACCATGCAAAGACGGCCCAGGCGCCGAAACTATGCCCCATCGCGCCAAGTTTGTCGGCGTCCGCAAAAGCCAGCCCGCGTGCGTACCGGGATAGGAACTCCATGTCTCGGAACGAGCAGGGAATATCGCCTCCGCCGCAATGGACGCTGTAGGCATCCGGTTCCTGATAGACACTGCTAATCACCACGTACCCGTGGCTCGCTAGATACTCGAAAAGGACCGAGTTGTCTTCGGGGGTGCCATTGAGGCCGGGGTGGTAGATCACCACGGGAAAGCGGCCTTTTGCGGCCGGAACATTCTTGCTGGCGAAGGTATTGGTTTCCAGAAGGCGCTTGAACGCGGCTTTCTCGGCAAGCGAGGCCTTCGCGGGGACGGCTCCTACGGACTCCTCGGAAACTACTTCGCGGAAGTTATAGGCAAGCCGGCGGCTGAACGAGGAGATCCGCGCATCCGCCGAAGCGACGTCGAGATAATCTCGATATTTCATCGGCATGGCGGCTGTCTTCTTTGCGGGGTACCAGACGTCAACGAGGATCGGTCGTGGCTTGGAAATCGGTGGCGCCGAAGGGTTGGTGACGTAGTCGGCATCGTATTGCCGGGCGTAGTCGAACTGAAAAGATGACTTGAAGCCGACCGCGTAAGGGCCAGGCTTGAGGGTGCCCCAGAGCAAAGGGTCGGGAATACGCCAATGGCCGGCATTTGAAAGAATCGCCGCACCGGCGTGGGCTAGCAACAGATGCGTCACGCCGACGATCAGGCTCTTAGTCAATCCAATCTTCATGGCGATGATTATGTGTGTCCGTTCGCTCTTGTACTAGCTGCGATTACGGTTAGATAGTGAAATGCCTAAGTTGCGAATGATCCGTTATCTCGATTTGGCGCAGTGCAATGGTGGCTTAAGTTCGCTCGAAGCGCGATGCCGTGCCTCGCCTTGAGTTCGGCTGCCTGTGGAGGTTTGCTGTAAAAGGGCGCTAGCCGACCCGGTAGGGATCGAGTTTGTGGCGGCGATGTCCAAAACGGCGGGCGTCGATTGTCATGTAGGTTACGTGGAGAGCGACCTTTCCACCGGAGGACAAACCAAGATGCAAGAGTATGCGTTGATCATGAGACACGAAGACGGGGCCAAGATTGCCTCGCCCGAGCAGATGCAGGAATGGATGAAGCAGACGATGGACTGGATCGGAGGCATCGCCGCACAGGACAAGTTCGTAAGCGGCACTGGGCTGCTGTTCGACGATGCGCGCGTCGTACAGTCGAACAAAGTCGTCACGAACGGTCCGTTTGGGGAGATTAAGGAGACGATCGGCGGGCTGATTCGGGTGAAGGCGGAGTCGATTGAGGAGGCTGTCGAATTCGCGAAAGGTTGCCCCGTGCTTCAAGGCGAGGGGAACACAATGGAAGTTCGGCAGATCGCCGAGCGGCACTAGTCTCCAGGCGGGACGAGTTATATGAGTGAAGACCTCGTTCCGCATCTATTCCGGCGGGAATACAGCAAAGTCGTCGCGGTATTGGTTCGCCACTTCGGACTCGAAAAGATCGAGGTGGCGGAAGATATTGCGAGCGAGACGTTCCTGGCCGCGGTTCAATCCTGGAGCTTCGAAGGGGTCCCACAGAACCCGAGGGCATGGATCTACGCGGTAGCCAAGAACAAGGCCAGAAACCACCTGGTTCGCACGAGCAAGGTAAGAGAGACGGGGCCCGACGGGCTGGAACAGGTGCCCGGTCCGCCGATCGATCTCACCGACGCAAACATTTCCGACAGTCAGTTGCGGATGATCTTTGCCGTTTGCCATCCGGCGATTTCGACGGAGTCGCAAGTTGGGCTGGCTCTCCGGATCCTTTGCGGATTCGGCGTCGAGGAGATCGCCGACGCGTTTCTTTCTACCAAGGAAACGATATATAAGCGGCTCCAGCGCGCGAAAGAGACGCTTCGTCGCGAAGCCGCCGACCTCGAAGTTCCCGGCGAAGCCGCGATGGAAGAAAGGCTGGGCGCCGTCCTCACGACGCTTTATTTACTGTTTAGTGAGGGTTATTACTCTGAGAGCAATCCGGAAGTTCTGCGCCAGGAACTGTGTTGGGAGGCGATGCGTTTGGCCGAGCTACTGCTAGATCATCCGACGACGAATCGATCGTCGACGCGTGCGCTTCTCGCCCTCATGTGCTTTCAAGCGTCACGTTTCCCGGCTCGGCGTGGCGAAGGCGGCGAGCTTGTCCTCTATGCAGAACAAGACGAAGCGAAATGGGACAAGACGCTGATCTCTCGCGGCGCCGAACTGCTCCGGCAGGCGTCGGGAGGCGCCAGCCTTTCCAAGTACCACATCGAGGCGAGCATCGCTTATTGGCACACAATCAAAGAGGACACCCCCGAGAAGTGGGAGAGCATCCTCATGCTCTACAACCACCTCCTGCAGATCGAGTACTCGCCGATCGCCGCCCTCAACCGAACCTTCGCTTTGGCCAAGGTGAAGGGTAACGCCACCGCGATCGTCGAGGCGGAAAAGCTTCAGCTTACGAGCAACCATTTCTACTTCATGCTGCTTGCCGAGTTATATGAGGAGACCGAACCCGGGCAGGCAAAAGCATGCCTCAATCACGCGCTCGCGCTTGCAAAAACTAGCACCGACCGGCAGACGATCGGCCGAAAGCTTAATCTGATGGGATAAGCCGGCAAAGCAATTCGGTTGGGCCGAGTTGCTTCTTTAGGAAACGTGCCCGGGCTGTCGAATTCGACTGCTCCCGTTCGACTATGAGAAGACAGCAAGGAGGAAGGAATCAGCTATGAAGACAGAATTGACCGACATCCCCCACCCGTCCATCGGTACCGAAGACGAGTGGCTCGCCGCACGGCTCAAGCTCTTGGCCCACGAAAAGGAACTGACTCGTCAAAAGGACCGGGTCAATGCGGAGCGTCGCCGGCTGCCGATGGTCAAGGTGACCAAGCCGTACACCTTCGACGGACCGGAGGGCAAAGTGAGCCTGCTCGACCTCTTCGCGGGGAAGCGACAACTTATCGTTCACCACTTTATGTTCGCCCCGGAATGGAAAGCCGGCTGTCCGGGTTGCACCGGTCACGTCGATGAGTTAGGAGGTATCTCGTCCCTTGAGAAGCGAGGCACCCGGTATGTAATCGTTTCAAGGGCTCCCCTTGAAAAGCTGATCGCCTATAGGGAACTCAAGGGATGGAGCTACCCCTGGTACTCCTCGGGCGAAGGCGACTTCAATTTCGACTTCAACGTCTCCTTCCGGGAGGGCGTGACGGATGCGGTGTACAACTTTGCGCCTCGTGGCCGGGAAGATGACGGCGAAGGGCCGGGGATGACCGTTTTCTTCCGCATCGGCGACGACATCTATCGCACGTACTCGGTCTACGCCCGTGGCCTGGAGTCGATCACCGACTCGTACGACTTCCTCGACCTGACCCCATACGGCCGGCAGGAAGACTTTGAAGATTCACCCGACGGTTGGCCGCAGAAGCCGACTTACGGCGAGTAGAGCTAAGATTCTAGGGGGACGAGCCTTCGCTTCATGCGTCGGCTCGTCCCTCGACTATTTAAGGCTCGATATCCGTGCCTAAACTTCGATGTTCCCGGTCTTGACGGCGCCATCTCGCACGTAGTTGGCCATGACGACTCCTTTGGTTGTGATCGTGCTTTCAACTAATTTGAACGTTGCGGGCATCGCGCCGTCGCCAAACAGCCTTTTGCCGGACCCGAGAATCACCGGATATATCTTTAGCCAGAGTTCGTCCACTAATTCATTCTCGAGTAGTAGCCGAGCAAGTTCGCTACTGCCCCAGACTTGAATATCAGGGCCATCGGACTCTTTGAGTTGTTTGATGCCGGCCAAGTCCTTGATGAATACCGTTCGGTCCCAATCCGACCTTTCGATGGTCGTGGACAGAATGTACTTCGTGCCTTCGTTAATGCTTGGCCAAAAGTCGCCATGGTTGGGCCAATAAGGTTCCCAGATTTGAAATGTCTTTCTACCGAGAAGGTAGTCGGAAGGCCCCATCTGTTTTTTGAGAAAGTTCATAAAAACTTGGTCGCCGTGACCCGCGGTCCAGCCACCGAATTTAAAGTCACCGGACAGGTCTTCTTCAACTCCGCCTGGAGCTTGCATGACTCCATCCAACGTGATCATTTCCGAGACGATTATTTTTCTCATTGTCCTATTTCCTCCGCATCTTTCGATCTGCGAACGAGGCATCTCGTTCGGCCCGCAATCACATAGTCGAACGCCATGATCGGAGGTCGACATGCCGCACGAAGAATTTCTTGTCCGCCAAATTTGCCTGCGGAAGCGAAATTGGAGGTGTTCGTCCGATGCGCTGTTCTGAATTTATAGCCGCAAGTGCGCACTTCAGGTGCAAATGTTGATATGCAGGTCGCTCGATTCAGTACCCCGTACCTCGTCAACTTTGACGCACGTCTCGATCTGCAGGAAATCCAGTCTCTGGCCACCAATAAATCTATAAGGACTCTCCAGAGCCACTTGATCATTCCAAGCCATGTTTGGGAGATGTTGAACTCCGAGTTTTTCAAGCTTCGCCCCGATGTTGAACTCCGCATTTACAGCTTTCACGGGGTGTACGACCTCTCATTCATCAGATTGGTCCCGAACGTCCGCCGCTTCAGCGCCGATTGCCTTCAGAACGCAACCGGATTGGAATACATCTCTTCGCTAACGCACATCGAAAAGCTTGGCGTCGGGATCAGAGGTCTGGAAAACTTTGACTTTCTCGATACCGTGAATCCCGATACGCTGAAGGATCTACATCTCTATCACACGAAGTCGAAGAAGCCAAGCCTCCGAGCGCTCGAAAGATTTCCTGCGATAGAAACTCTTTACCTTGAGGAGCAACAAAAAGACATTGATGCAATCTCAAGGTTGACTAAGCTCCAAGACTTGACCCTGCGGTCCATTGCGCTAGAGTCCTTGGAATTTCTGCGAAACCTTCCCGATCTCTGGTCTTTAGACATTAAGTTGGGAGGGGCCGAAAATCTTGACAGCCTTAGGAATCTTAATCAGCTCAAATACCTCGAACTTTGGCAAGTCCGGGGTCTTTCGGATCTCGATCCAATTTCGGAGATGACTGGTCTGCAATTCATTTATCTCCAGTCTCTCCGTAACGTAACTAAGCTGCCCAACCTTTCAAAGCTGACCTCGCTGCGGAGGGTCTTTCTGAACAGCATGAAAGGCATTACCGATCTTGCGCCACTAGCAACCGCTCCAAACTTGGAGGAGTTTGTGCACTCGGTTGCCCTAGGCTTTAAACCTGCCGACTATGCCGGGCTAGTTGCGAAGGGAACTCTGAAACGAATCGCGGTCGGTACCGGAAGCGACAGAGCAAATGGCGCGATTGAAGAACAGTTGGTGGCAGCCGGGAAATCTTGGGAGATTGGGGACCCCCATAAGTTCACGTTCTCATAGGCTATTTCAGTCGCCAGGGCGAGCGAACCCACCCTGGCAGCCGCTATTTCGCCGAATCCAGCTTCTTCTTCAGGTTTGTGAGAACCATCTGTTTCTGGCCCGGCTGCAGAGTCGGGTCGGCGTTGACGGTATCGATTTGCTTCTGAATGTCCGCTTTGCTGGTCACGGGCGGAGGCTTGAAGCCATCGCTTGTATCGGATGGGCCGCTGCTGCAGCCCAAGCTGGCAAGCACAACGCCCGCGCTTGCTAAGAGAAGTGGAATTCGAATGCTTTTCATCTCTTTTTGCCCCCCGCTCCAGTGCGAACCAGAGCGGGCTCTAGGCTGGATCAGGGGTGGTCGGTGGTCTGCGCGCAGGTCTCCCAATAGGATTCGCACACGCCCGGAATGAAGATGTTCTTGTTGTAGATGTCTCCCTTGTGAAGGTTCTTCACGTGGGAATCGAGGAACAAGAAGTCGGACGTTCCGCTGTGGCGAAAGCGCGGCACGACGTTGCAGGCTTGGAAGCCACTGTCGTCGGACGCCTGGGCTGAGTCGCAATCGACGGTCATCGAGATGAACTGCCGAGGGGAGTTGTAGTCGAACCAGGCCCACGAGTCGCTTCCCGGATAGTAGGCCCATCCGTTGTTCGGAGCGAAGCTGCTGCCGGCTTCCCACATCGCGACCGAGTCGGCGGGGTTCTGGACTTGACTCGAGGTGACTGTCGGTCCGCTGCCCGTGCCGGTGGTAAGCCCCGTGCCATCGTCGTACCAAACGGGAAAGACGTCGGATCGGACAATAAATTGGTCCTGCTCTAGCGGTTTCAGAGAAGATGGGCAGGCGAAAATGCCGCCCGCATACCCCTTGACCTGGTGCCCACCCCCGCCCTGGACGAGGACGCCGCCGGTGCCGTTCTTGATGTACGGCTGCACAGTGTAGGTCCAGTCATAGGTGAACGCAGTGTTATCCGCTCCGCTGCTTGGGGGAATTCCGACCTGCGAAGGCGTATATCCGTCGTCACTGTCGTTCTGGTACATGAGGATGCCCAGCCCGAGTTGCTTGAAATTGCTGACGCAGACGGTCTTTTTGGCCGCAGCCTTCGCCTGGGCGAATACCGGGAACAGGATCGCCGCGAGGATCGCGATGATCGCGATGACGACTAAAAGTTCGATGAGTGTGAAGCCACTCTTCAATGATTGCTTCATAGATTTGCTCCGTTGGAAATGCCGATTCGGCGGTTGAATCGATTCGTAGATTCGCGATTCAAAAGATGTCTGCTGAACAAACGTGGTTAGCAGGGCGTGGACCCACGCATTGAACCTACGTTGCCTTCGGCAGACCCTCTCTTCCCGACCGGTTCTTCATCGAAAGTCATTAAAGATGAACAAATGCTTGTTCACCAAATAACAATGAATTATTGTTCGTTTGGAGCGACGATGCTTGCTGAACGCGCGTTGGGCAAGTCGTCTACGACGTCTTGCCGCGCACGAAAGTGATCGGAAGGATTGTGGTGTCTGGGACCGATGCTCCTTTCCGCAGGTTGACGAGCATGGAAACCGCGATTCTCCCGACCTCATTCCAGGGCGCCCGGATGGTGGTGAGTTCGAATCGACGCCGATACGAGGATTCAAAGCCGTCGAACCCGACGACCGCCACTCGCTTGGGGACATCGATGCCCAGGTCGAACAGTTCTTGACAGATTCCTTCCGCGAGTAAATCGCACCACGCTACGATCGCTGTCGCGGGCTTGTCTCGGCGAACGATAAGGTCGAGCTGGGACGAGGATAGGTAGGGATGGACGCCGAGAGCGGGCGCCTTGAATTTCGTGACCCGCATGCCCAAGCTCTGGGCATGGGACGTAAAGGCTTCGGCGCGCAAGACGGCAGACTGGAGCGGCGCGTAAGCCTGAATGTAAATGACCTCTTTGTGGCCGAGGATGCTGAGGTGATGGGCTTGCAGAGTCCCGCCGGCGGCATCGTCGACGCATACGCAGGGAAGCCGCGAAATGCGGTCCGCCACCGCCACCGCGGGCACACGCAGCTCGTGCAGCAGGTTCAAAATGGGACTGTTTTGGCCGGCATGGACCACGAGACCATCCACCGCCCGGTTTGAAACAAGGTCGAGCAGATACTCGTCCGTAGAGCCCGACGTATGAACAAGCGCATTAAGCTGGTGGGCCGTACAGCCGTCGAACAAGCCCCCGAGGATCGCGCTGTAAAACAGATTGCCCGAATCGAGGCGACCCGCTCCGGTGAAGACCCCGATGCGGTTCGTTTGGCCGGTTTGCAGTGACCTCGCAAGGGCATTGGGGCGGTATCCGAGCCGCTGGGCAGCCTCGGTGACCACCAATCGCGTCTTCGCCGAGACCCGCGTACCCGACTTTGCCTCGTTTAGGACGACGGAAGCCGTCGGTTCACTGACCCCCGCCGCCTTTGCGACGTCCTTCAACGTGGCCGCCCGCTCGTTCGACCAAGAATGCTCGTTAACTCCCACTTGTTGGCCCCATTGTAGTGGCAACCAAGCGCTTGTTGCTTAACTTTCGACGGCGAAACGGCTTGGGCAATGACTCTCGAACCCTTCTGAATTCGCCGACCTGCATCGCTCTAGAACTGTCACGGGCCGTAGAGCCCCGACAGAACCCCAAGTGGCTCGACCACCATGTCGTCTTTAGTGTGTCGAATGGCGGCGGTTCTGTTTTCCGTTCGCTCATTGACTTAACAGAAGCGGAGAAGAGTGATCTGGGGATATCTGGGCGGCCCGTTCATTAATCCGAACGGCTCCAAATAGCTTCTAGGGGCAGTAGCTACCCACCTGGCAATCTGTGGGGTAAACCGGTCATGATGGGACGGCTTTAGGTTTCAGCTGACGAACCGACCGAGCGTGAACTTACGTTAGTCGAATCCATTATCATTCACGGGTATGGGAAGCAATACGAAGCGAAATGGGCAGCGTTAGAACATGGCCGGTTCGCGACATTTACGCGATCGCAAGTCCAGAGATGACGAGACTGCCTCTTTCCGGAGGCCCGTACATTGTTACTGTCTTGATATCTATGGCCGTCGCAGTAAGGATTCTGAACTTTCTTGATTCTCAATTTGGAAACGAATGGGCGGGGCAACATCTGCGTCAAATCCACATCAAAGGATGGACCAAGAATATGGTCGATTGGTTGTCGTGCCCTGCGGCGTACGCTTCTATTGCCTCGGTGGCTGGCTTCGGTAGAATTTCCGAGGCTGGGTTGACCGAGGGAGTTGGAAGCTTGAGAGTAAGTGCCTGATGTTGAAACAGTTGAATCTTAGAAACATTAAGAGTTTTGAATACGTGCAGATGCCCCTTGGCAGTTTTACAGTGCTATTCGGATCCAACGCATCTGGTAAGTCCAATCTGCGCGACGTGATGCGGTTCTTGAACGGCATCAGTCGCGGATATAAGTTAGTTGAGTTACTTGCGGGGAAATTTGAGGGCAACGATCGCATTTGGGCTGGCGTACGTGGAGGACCCAATAAGTTCATAAGAAGTGGAGCTAAAGCCGGAGACGTAGAGGTGATTTTTACAAATTCAGATCTTAGTTACCGCATTACTCTGCAAGAAGTGCGCGGAAAGCCGATTCGCGTTTATGATGAGTGGCTGAAGTCGGGACAGGAGAGTCTGTTTAGCACGCGCGATTCGGATGGTTTTCGTGCCAATCTCAAGGCCACTAAGGTAGTGCGGGTGTGGCTCAAAGCGGGTGGAGATCATCGGCGAGGGCACACAGAGGACGTTCTCAATGACGAGCCCGTGATTTCACAGATAGAAGAATTCTTGAGTAAACGGAATGATGACAAGGGCCAGTTGATTCGTGAAGGAGTGGACGCCGCAGTCACATCCTTGAGCGCAATGAGGTTCCTCGACCTCTCGCCAAATGCGATGCGGGAGCCCACCTATCCCGGTCCTCTTAGCCTTGGAGATTCTGGGGAGAATCTTTCCACAGTTCTTCAGAACCTAGTTGACTCTGGAGGCCGTGAACGTGACATTCGCGAGTGGCTCAATGTCTTGACTCCTATGGATGTCGCTGCTCTCGACTTTGAAAAAGACTCAAGAGGACGGATTTCCCTTGTCTTGGTAGAGCACGATAAGAGGAGAACTTCTGCAGAATCTGCATCTGATGGAACGCTGCGCTTTTTGGCGTATCTTGCTCTCGCATTTTCGACTACTTCGCCGACGACATGCTTTGTAGAAGAGATTGATAACGGGATTCATCCGTCACGGCTGCAGCTACTGGTAGAGCTTGTAGAAACTCAGTCGAAAGATCGCAATCTTCAGGTCGTAGCATCATCTCACTCGCCTGCACTAATGAACCTGCTTAGTGATGAAACGCTTGCTAGCTCCGCTTTAGTTTATCGTACGGACAAGTCCCCGAGTTCGAAAGTTAAAATGTTACGTGATCTCCCGAACTTCCTAACTATCGCTAAAAAAAGGCAGCCTGGAGCACTGATGGAGGCTGGCTGGTTTGAGAATACGGTTGAGTCGCTTGACTTTGTCGATGATAAGGATGAGGACGAGGAATGAGAGTCCTGGTTATAGCGGAGGATCCGCGCAACGACCAATACATGCTAAAACCGCTAATCAAGGCCGCGATGGCTTTCTCGGGAAAGCCATCAGCCAAGGTTCAAGTTTGCCAAGATGGAAGCCAACGCGGCGATTCGACCGTCATCAATAAGGATGCTATACGCGACCTGATTGATCTCTATCCAATGAACGACGTGTATATTCTTTGCGTGGACTGCGATTGTCGTGATGGGCGACCCCTAGCGCTTAAAAACCTAGAGCAAGTGATCAATTCAGATTTGGTTGGTAAAAGGTTTGTTGCGGTTTGTGGAATGCAGGAACTTGAGGTTTGGGTATTAGCGGGAATGACCGACCTTCCGGACATTTGGTCAGACGTGACCGCCAGTTGTCACCCTAAGGAGAATTTTTTTGATCCGCATGCGAGCCGCAGGAAGGTGGAGGACACGCCAGGAAGGGGTCGGAAGATACTAGGTGAGGAAGCCGCAACAAGGTATACAAACCGGGTCCGCAATCTGTGTCCGGAGATTCAGGCTTGTGAAGTCGGTGCATAGCAAACCCAGGGTCGTATGTCGATTGGAGCACGGAAGGCCTACTCGATTTCAAACCCGCACGGCCAAGTACTCAGGCCGAAGGCTGAAACGTATTGGTGCACTGCACGGGACGCTTTTGAACCTTCGCTCGCTCGGGCCGGACGACGTCGTCGATTCGGAAAGCCCTTCAGCTTTTAGAACCGAGTAACTTCCAGTCTCCTTCGGACACAACCTCGCAGGTCCCGTCGACCACCTTGATCGCCGACTGATCGTCCAGCGCATACAGCGGCACCGGCAATTTGGAAGCCCATAACTCCGAATTAGCCCAGGAATTTTCCGGGAATCTCTCGTGGCCGACGTGCGGCAGTAGCGCAAAGTCGACCAGTCCGATCCCGGGCGCAACGGTGAAATCGACTCTAAGCTCTCCGTCAGGCGTATCGATCATGACGACTTCCGACTTGATACCGTCCCCCTTGGGCGGTTTGCCGCCGGTGTAGGTCTCGCCGATCACCGAGGTCACCGCCATGCTGCCGGCGCTAATGCCCACGTAGACCAACCGAAGGGAATCGAAGAGGTCGGCAAGTCCGGATTCGCGCATCCAGCGGCTCAGATACAAGGGGTCGCCGCCGAATACGAGAAGGGCGTCGGTCTCCTGGACGTTTGGTATCCAACTCTCTTTGTCGATACTTGGCAAGGCGGTGAGTTCCAGAACGCCCAGAGACTTCCAACCCAATCCACACATTGGGGAGAGGGAGGTCCCAGCGAGAAACCGATAGGCCGCTGCCGGTCCGACGGAAAAAGGATAGATCCCGGTGGGAATGCAAAGGGCGTTGCACTCGGCGATCGGCTTGCCCAGCAGGTCGACGAGCGCCCCGTGAATGCTTGGGTTGTTGATTCCGGCGGAGGTGAGCAGAAGTTTCATGGCGTCTGGTTCGGTCATTCTACAGAGCCGCGTCCGAATTGCGGCAGAATCGAGACAATCGAGGGAAGGATTACAGACGTGGAAAGCCTGGTCGCATCGTACAAAAAGTTCGCCGTGGAAGGGATGGAGCAGTTCTTGACAACTTTCTCCTTCGTCCCGGACGATAAGTTGACGTGGACGCCGGTGCCAACGGCCAAGTCGGCAATCCGGATTGCCGCCCATACCGCGCTTTACGCCGGGAGGTTCGCGAGCATGATTGCGACCCGCAAGCCGCCGTTCGGCGACGACTTGGCGGCATGGATCGCGCAAAGGAACGCGGAAGAAGCCGCGATCACGAACCGCGCAGACATTGAGATCATTTTCCGAAAGGGAACCGCAGAGGTCTTGGTGGCATTGGATTCACTAACTCAGGAAGCCATCGAGGCTCCGCTCGATTTTGGAGTCGGTTTTTCGCCGCCGATGGAATTCCTGATGAACCTACCGGGAACCCATGCCATCGCTCACGCTGCTCAGATCGACTTCCTCCAAACGTGCTGGGACGATCAGGTTGTTCACTTCTAGGTCGATCCCGTCAAGGATGGATTGATGCTTCTGCGAGATAACTAGCCAGCATAAATCTGGAATGGCCATCGGCGAAGGCGACAAATGATCCGTTGTCGCGCGGGAATCTACAGGATACACGCTAACGGCAACCCTATCGTGACCATGAGGATAGTCCGCCAGGGCTTGAACTTGCGTTCCTGGGAGGATTCAGGTGAAGGCGGGTTCATTAATTCTTTTCCGGGTTAGCGGCACGCCCGAATGTTCATGCCTCGTTATCCGTGCCGATGATCCGTGGTTTATCGTTAAGGGGTTGACCACACCACTGGCAATTCTTGCCGTTCTGAATGAGAAGCGTTCGGCCACATGCCGGGCAGCGTCCAGGGGAGTGAACCGAATGGGCCGCCTTCGCCTGCTCGATTAATTCTTCGTCGGTCCACCCGGTTTTCGCCTTGAGCAACGTCCAAAGCGCCTCCGTCGATTGCTCTAGTACGCGTACCCGCGCTTCTAGCCTGTTGATCGCGTGGTCGACATTCCTGGTTTCGTGCAGAGTCCGATCGAGATCGCTTTGCATCCGCCGATGCACGAAGTAGTCGAATATGTCCACTAGCGGAGTGTGGATGAGCGATATTAGATCGTCAAGCGATTGCCGGAAAATTCTTTGTACGAATTGTCGAATTCCGGTCCGGTCGTTCGACAACCCTTTGAAGGCCGACCAACGGGCCCACTCGACGACAGTCACTGGAGAAGTCATGAAGAATTTGGACGCGATTCGCCACCCCTACGAGCCTTATCTCAGGGCTCTCATTTTCGGAGGCCGCCCATGACCGACAAAGTCGAGAATCTGGTTCCCGCCGAACAACTCGCCCGAGAAAGCTCGCTTCGCATCCTGAACGAGAGCCCCGAGTACCGGGCGGCGCGACAAGCGTTGCTCGCCGAGGAGTTCGAGCTCCGCCGTCATATCGAGCGGGTCGCGGCCATGCGCCGGGCGCTTCCCGCAGGAGGGCCGGTTACCGGTGACTATCGTTTTGAGACCGAGGACGGCCCAAGTGACTTCGCCGGCCTGTTCGGCGACAAGCAGACGCTGGTGGTCTACAACTACATGTTCGGACCCGAACGGAAGCGGCCATGCCCTATGTGCACGAACCTGCTCGACGCCTGGAATGGCAACGCCGACGACATCGCTCAGAGCGTATCGCTTGTGGTGGTTGCGCGCTCGCCATTGGAGCGGCTCGGGGCGGTGAAGCGCGAGCGAGGCTGGAAGAACCTCAGACTGGCCAGTGCTCTCACTGACAGTTTTACGCGAGACTACGGCGGGAGCCCGGATGGCGGGTTGGATAGCGGAGGACCTGCCGTCTTCACCCGCCGGGATGGCACGATCCGGCATTTCTGGTCGCAGGAGATGATGGCAAGCGACCCAGGCCAGGACCCACGCGGCGCCCCCGACCTCGCTCCGGTGTGGACAGTGCTCGACATGACGCCCGACGGGCGCGGGGCGGACTGGTACCCCTCGTTGGAGTATCCGGCCTAGCGTTTCGATGGCAATCCCTGAGCTCCGGCGATAGAAGTTCGCCGGAGACCACCATCGATCCTGTCGCCGATTGAAGGCAACGTTAGCATCCGCAACGGTTTGCGAACTTCTGAAACCCTCCCTGTCGACCTGAACACGGCTCGTTCGACAATGCTTCAACTATGAGCTTTAAGCACCTGGTTTCGATCGACGGATTTGTTGGGACGCACAAGGAGCCGTTTCGCGCTTGCACGTCAAAGCATCGCTATACTGCCCGAATGTCGCCGCGATTTCTCATCGTAATCTTGTCTTTACTCGCCGCGTTCGCGCCGGCTCAGACTCGAATTCATGACGTGATCTATATGAAGGCAGGCGGAACGGCGTTTACGATGGACGTCTTCAAGCCGGCAAAGCCGAATAAGGCGGCGGTGGTGCTTATGGTAAGCGGAGGGTGGATTTCGGACCACTCTATGCTCGAAAGCTTCGGGCCTGGCATCGAAAAGGTTTTTGTCGATGCCGGCTTTACGGTGTTCGGGGTCGTGCATGGCGCTCAACCCCGGTTCAAGGTCGGCGAGATTGTGGAACAGGTTCGGACGGCGGTCCGGTTCGTTCATGCGCATGCATCCGACTATGGAATCGACACAAATCGAGTGGGGGTTTCGGGCATCAGCTCCGGCGGTCACCTCTCCCTCATGATCGCCGGCTCGCCGGACTCTCCCGTGAACGCGGTCGCCGCGATCGCTCCCCCTACGGATTTGGCGAATTGGGGAAAGACGGGTTTCGTGCTCACCGAGAATCCTCAATTCGCCGTGTTCCTTCCCGCGCTCGGGATCGATTCCAAAGCGACCAAGGCGGACATCGAAGCATTGGTTAAGAAGCTTTCGCCGATCACCTTGGTAAATGCCAAGTACCCTCCGACCCTAATCATTCACGGCGACGACGACAAGGTTGTGCCGCTTCAGCAGGCTCAGGTTATGGATCAAGCCTTGGCCAAGGCAGGCGTCGAGCATAAGCTTGAAGTGATCCCGGGGGGCGGGCATGATGACAAAACCTTTAGCCCTGGCTTGATGAAAGCGCTCCAGTGGTTCAAGGACAAGTTGCTGAAATAGGATTCGGAGGGGTGTACTCCCACAGGCTCCTCAGACTAGCCACCTGAATACTTGGGGATTTGGAAGCAAACGGATCACCATGCGCGATGGAGTAGTCTGATTTGTGTGAAACGCCCCTCGAAGAAAGATATCAAGAATTCTATTGACAAACTTAAGGAGAACTCGGCGGGTGGTTCCAATCCGCCGCGAGACCTCCCGGGCGACTTGCCAGGCAAGAAATCAAGTGTGCCCATTCGCAAGCAAGGAATTTAGCGGCTAAAGGCCGCGACTACCGGAAGAGTAGGGGCGCAAAGCTGATAAGGTTGCGCCTCCACACCATCGAGCTATGCCGTCCGGGCGTCTCAATTTGCGTTAGCTTCACCTTCTTTTCCTTTAGCCACTGAACCGTCTCCCGGTTAACGTTGATGAAACCGTCCTCCGTGCCGCAGGCGATCCAGAGCTGCTTCAGTCTTCGGTTCACGGTTTCGGCGTCCAGTCCCGGAAAGCTGCGATCGTAGCCGTGGGGAACTCCGCCTGCGCTGAATGCGCCGATGTAGGAGAACGTGTCCGGGTTTTTGAGCCCGACATAGAGGCTCTCGGAGCCACCCATCGACAGACCCGCGATGGCGCGATCGGCCGGATGCCCTGAGGCTTGGTAATCACTCTGAACGGCGGGGATGACCTCGGTCAGCAGAGCCTTCATGTAGTTGTCGTAGTTCTGCTGAACGATGTCCTGGTTGTAGATGTCGGGTCCGTTGGTTGAAGCGAAGTTCGGTATTCCATAGCCCAGCGTCATCACCACCAGCATCGGCTTCACCTTGCCCTTGGCGATCATGTTGTCCATGATCACGTTCGCCATCTCGGTCGCGCTCCATTGTTGGGCGCCGTCCCCGTAGCCATGGAGCAAGTAGAGCACGGGGTACTTCGTGCGAGAATTGGGACGGTATCCGGGCGGCGTGTATACGAAGTAGTCGCGCTGGTCGCCGATTGCGGCCGACTTGTAAAAGTGGTGGTGGAGCGCGCCGTGGGGCACATCTTGGACCTCCCACTCTCGCGGGGGGCTGCCGGGCACGATCAGCAGGTTGCTCCGCCATAGCAGGCTTGGCCGGGCGAGCGGGTTATTGGGATCCAGCACGCTCGCCCCATCGACGTCAAACGTGTAGTCGTAGATATCGGGTTCGAGTGGAGGTGTGGTGTAGGTCCAGATCCCTGCACTGTCCTTGGTCATCTTGCCGGACTTGATTCCTTCTACACCGCACCAGATTTCCTTTGCGTCGGGGGCTCGGAAACGAAGGGTGACGGTGTGGTCGGGGTGAATTTCGGGCGAGACGATGGGCGCACATGCCATCGCGCTTCCTAGGGTGGCGATGTAGGCAAGAGACATGCAAAATGCGCGGATTGCCATAACCGGCTCAGTTTAGCGTGACGAGCCGTTTGCTCCCTAAACGGACAATCTTTTCAAACGCATGGCAGATTGCTATGGTGTTTGCCACCTTATCCGTTTTAGGCGACATCCCGCTTTTTCGCCAAGCTGCCCAGGCTCAAAGTTGGGCGCGAACTAAAAAATGATCCTATCGACCTATGCGACAAAATAGATTAATAGCAACAATACCTACGCGATCAATCTAGCTTATTTTTGTTGGGCCTTTGGCCCCCGAACTCCAACTACTAGTGTGAGAACATCACTGCGCAATGAGGCTCGCACTATGAACAAGCGCACTCTATTCACCTCACTCGCTGCCCTCTCGGCAGTGTTCGCCTCCGCCCAGTTGCCGCATCCGCGAATCTGGCTCGACCAGTCGCTCGCCACAAAGGTTCGGGCAAAGGTAACGGCCAACGACCCGACTTGGACCGCCCTCAAGGCGCAAGACGACCTGTATCTGACCGGTACCGTCTTATGGCCCAATGACGCTCAATACGGCAACGATGGTGATATCGGCGAGGGCTATCAGGGCGACGGCTTTATCGACCCGATCATCAACTTGGCCGTAGGGTATCAGGCACTGATTAAAACCGATCCCGTCACGGCGAAGAAGTACGCCGCAAAGTTGATGGACGTCCTCACCAAGATGACGGCGCCGCCCGACGATCCTGAGTTCGTGGATCCTCTCCGGAACGATGGATATGCGATTCGGTTCTACGGTACCGGAATGGCCATCGCCTTCGACTACATCTATCCTGAGCTAACTCCCGCACTCAAAACCAGGGTCATTAATGCCATGAACCTCTGGGTTTCTGAGGTGGAGCAGGATGGCTTCGGAATCGACAACACCGCTCCGGCCGGCAACTACTATGCCGGTTTCTATAATGCCAAGGCGCTAATCGCGATCGGCTCCGAAGGCGACAACAGTCAAGCTCCGGCCATGTGGACGTCCTGGCTTAACACGAACCACCTTGGCGGCGTGCAACCGTACTTCTCCAAGTGGCTGGCCGGCGGCGGCTATCCCGAGGGATTTGACTACGGCCCCCTTGCCATTTTCAACATGATCGCTCCCGTCTGGGCGGCGAAGACCGGAAAGGGCGTCGACCTTTTCAACAACCCTTCGGCGCCGTATGCGTTCGCCCACGACTCCGGCCAGGCGCTCATGGAGATGATCTTCCCGAACCAGGTGACGATGGACACCCACGGGGAGACCTACGACACGAACGATCTGCCCGTGCCGGTCGCGGATCCGGAGGTGTACACGAAGGTCGCCGGCATTCTTGGCATTCTCGGCGATGCGGGCGCTCGGCAGATGCACAAGATGGCTCGTGCGGTACGCCAGAACAATGGCGGCGCCCCCCTATGGGTCGATGCCTTGCTTTGGGATGAGAAGGCGCCGGAGCTTCCGCTCACCGGCCGAGCGCTCTCCTACCTCGCCAAGGGACCGAACATGAGCATCATGCGCTCAGACTGGACCACCTCGGCGGTATGGGGCAACATTCTTGGTGGAGCGACCACGAGCAATTCGGAGTCTGGTCACGAGAAGTTCGACAAGGGCGGCCTGACCATTACCCGCGGCGGAACCCGGTTCCTCGTCCAGGCACATGCGGAGATGGATCAGAACACTTCGCCGGGCTCCGGCGACGGCGGTGCGTTCGACTTTCCTCCGGGAGACGATCCCAATAATCCGAACAACTTCTTCAATGACGACTTCAACGGCAACGCGACGTCGTACAACATCTTCTACACGAAGAACCCGATTCGATGGGGCCAATTCGCGGTCGATCCGACAACGGCGAAGACGGCGGTGTCGAAGTTTGAAGATGGTGGCACCTATGCGTACACCCGAGTCTCCCACCTGGAGGACATGTATAACGACGGGGAAGATGTAAACAACGTGCCGCACTGGACGCGGGACGTTCTGTACCTTCGCCCCGAGCTGTTCGTCGTCCGTGACCGAACCATCGTCAAGGACCCGAAGATCCCTCAGTACATGGCTTGGCACTTCCCGCAGACGCCGGTTTTGACCAAGCAGATGGACAATCTCACGGTCGACAACCGATACGACATTTCCGACCCGAACGGTCTGTACAAAGGCAACATCACCAGTCTGTTCCCGATGGGTGGGGATACGAACCTGGTGAACCTCTACGGTTCGAATCGCGCCTACCGGGTTGAGGCTTTGACCGCGAAGAATCCGACAACTGGTCAGAGCTGGCTGACTGTCTTGGATCCGGCGCTCAGCAAAGCGAGTTCGTACACGTCGACCCGAATGTCTGCGGCGGATGGCAACATCCTCCAAGGCGGGCTCTTCGGCGCCGAGATGAAGAATGCGACGGACTGTCAGATCGCCCTGTTCGGAACCGGATCGGACCAGACCATCGTGTCGGGCACGGTCCAATTCCTCGCGAGCAAGCTCGGCGAAGGAGTCACCATCGCGGACATGACTCCGGGCACTCTGTACACCCTGACCTCGTCGACGTCCGGCGGCAAGATCCTCGTTACCCTAACGCCGGGTTCTGGCCCTCTGAAGGTCACCGCCCGCGGAATTCTGGCCTGTAAAGTCCAGTGATGCGCGTCGCTTAGGCGACTAGGCACCCCGAACACGGTGCTGGTTCTCCCCGAACCAGCACCGTATTCGGCCATTAGAGCAGCGTTATCGCTTTGCCGCGCCCCAAGCCTTTGCGGCCCAGGGGATCATCGCGCCGTATTTGGATTCCCAGGTCGTGTACATTGCTCCGACGACATTCGGAACAGACTTGGCGCCGTCCATCCATTGGCGGATGGCGTCGCCGTTTTCGTCGCCGTCGTAGTAGCCCGAAAGAATCTGCTTCAGCCCCAGGTCGGCGAAGAACTGGCAGTTTTTGCCCATCAGGCCGCCGTTCCAGTTGACGATGCCGACGTCCTTGTCCAGGCCTTTCCAGGAGCCGGCGAGGGTGCCGTTGACGGCGTAGTAGTGGTCGATGGCGTTATGCATCGGGTCGAACATGTCGTTCCAGACCCAGATGGAGGCATCCGGACGGATGTCGCGGATGATCGCGGCGGCCTTGTGGACGTTCCAGGCCAGCAGTTCGCCGGCGGTCATGTTCATGCTTCGGCACTGGGCGCACTGGTTCATGCAGCGGATTTCGTCGTGCTCCATGAAGAAGCCGGCGGGGTGGAGGAGTTCGTTCGCCCGCTTGATGTCCTCCTTCCAATCGTCGAAGATCTTCGGCTCGGATAGGCAGAAGTTAATCCGGTCCTCGTAAATCGTCACCGGGTGGTAGTAGCTGACGCGCAGGCGTCGCCCATCTTTGATCCGCGAGCCGGACGTTAGTTTGATCGTTGGCGAAGCGCCACGCCAGGCAATCCACGGGTGGAACTGAGGATCGGAGATCTTCTCGTAATCCTGACCCTCGACGTATGCCGTGCCGTCTTCGCCGCGAACGGTTACGGGGCAGCCGGGACGCCGCAGGACGTTCACTAGCCCGATCTCGTCGACCTTAAGATCGTCCAACCAGATCTTGCCGCTCTTGCCGCCCCAGAATCCGAGGTACATATTGGCGGCCGTCTCGTCGAAGCTGTTGAAGACGAGGTCGACCTGTTTCCAATCCTGGGTCGCATCGACGTGAAACGTCTGCCAACTCACGCAGCCCTGGGGCGTGCTCGTCAGCACCTTGATCTCCGGGACGGCCGGGCTCAGGTTTTCGGTTTTGATCCAAACGGAGATGTGGTACTGGCGATGCGGCTGCAGCTTAAGTGGCTGAACGATGCGGCATAAGCCGTTTTTGTTCTTGCCGATGCTCTCCATTCGAAGCGAGGTTTTTCCGCCGTGGACGACGTCGTGGTCGGCAAAGGTGGTAACTCCGACATCGTCCTGCCAGCCCCAGCCCAGGAACTTGTTGTCGGTCTGGGCCTCGAAATCTCCGTTCTGGACCTGGGTGGGATTGTCCGGCTGGTGGATTGCCGTTCCGCCGTGGACAACGTAGAGGGCGTCCTTAACCGGAACCCCTTCGACATAGTTGCGATCGTGGGCGCCGCCCATGACGGTGCAGAAAATATCCAGCCCGTACCGCTTTGCCGCTGCCTTAAACTCAGCCACCTTTTCTTTCGCGACGTCGGCCGAGCAGACCACGCCGTTGTAGCCAGCGGCCTGGGCGGCAGGGAAGCGCGCGATCATCTGGTCGACTTGCTTCGGATCGGCCAGATCGCTGGTGAAGAACAGCCAGCGGTGTTGAGTGCGGGACGCCGACGGTCGAACGACCGCTTGTGCTGCTCTCGGCGGGACTACTTCGGTGGGCCAAAAGAGGGTGACGGCTGCGCAGGCAGCGAGAAAAAGCTTGGAGACCAGGGCCATGTGCGGCATTGAAACACCTTGCAGGCAAGTGCCCGCAAGGCCACTATAGTCCACCTACCCTAGTAAGTTAATCGGGAGCCAGCCAGGATCAATCCGCGTGACTACACCTGAAGTTATAGCTTCGAACCGGAGAGTGCGGACCTGGCTGCGTTCGCTGGGTTCGCATACCATCGTGGAAGCC